>ERZ794946.1-NODE-1-length-397273-cov-109.015374_pt1 | contig 397273 bp, 217 predicted proteins | sample MGYA00433072_ERZ794946 | MGnify/ENA primary metagenome ERZ794946 (study PRJEB30137, sample SAMN04331413) | food metagenome | isolation source: Y3 must sample point D1 replicate A | place: Australia: South Australia | collected 2014 ...
GCATTTCAAATACAGAACTTATTTTAACATACACATATATGCGTGCATGTTGGCAAGGGTAAAAAGTTAGAGCTTTCTACCATATATCTGATTAACATCGTAGTCCGATGGAAATTACTTTGAATTTTACACTCATGGAAGTGCACTCCTTCTCTTCTCTTCATTTAGTTCAGCGACTGTTAAAGATCGCGATCTTTCATGGGTCCTTTGTTTTATAGCGCCATTTTCTTGTCCTTTATCACCATTGCAGCTGGTATTTCTAGCATGTTCATCATTACCAACATTAGTACTCATGGTAATACTTGCGTCCTTTCGTCCTCTTATTTTATTTGAAGGTATGGATCTCCTTCTGCCTGCATTAGTGGAACTTAGAGCATCTTTTAACAAGTCCCTTGAATAAAGAACTTTATCGAAATTTTTGTCCTTTCGATGATCGTTATTACCGTTAAATTCAACGATATCTGTTAAATTTGAGGTTTCCGTCGTAGCTTTCTTTTGGTCTAAACGCTTTGGTAATACTAATGGGCCAGGCTTACTAATGGGTTGGCTACGGCTCAGTGCCTGATGCAGCGTCAAGTCATCCATATTTTGCGGCGTTATCGTCGTCTCACTGTCATGAACACTTCCATTGGAATACATGAAATTATTTGATCCCTTCTGCGGACTATTGGATAGTTCACTAAGTTTTGAAGAATTATGCCTTCTTCGATGACCTGCAGTCCCGACATTTAAAATTAGCTCATCTTCGTCGGAGGATGAAGATGAAGAAGATGAGACAGAAGGTGGTTCGAGGTTCAATGAACTTTTAACTTTCATGCGTCGACATGGTTGTATATCCAGAAACGGCCTTATTTGATCTTCGTTAGGTAAATCTCTTAATAATACTCCACTTCCATCTTCTGAATCAACACCAAACTCGAAAGGTAATGACTCCGTTTCTGAATATGCATTATTGTTGGAGCTATTCCGAGATTGGGTTCCAGATGTACAGGACGATGAAGTGGATGATAATTCAGAATCAGATTCTGAACCAGAACTGGTTACGGACGACTGGCTACTGCTATCATCATCATCTCCATTAAAATGACTGAAAAAGTTTCCTCTACGTACCTCGAAGGTTTTTGAATTATCCTTAGACTGTTTCATCCGTTGGTATAAGGATTTTATAGGAGAATTTTTGGAGCCTGACTTATCGCTGCTATTAATGTTTCTTCTCGGAGGATCTTTTATGGCGGGTGTTTTGGTATTTTTCTTTACGGGAAACCTTCTCAAATGATCAGCGTTAGGGTTTTTTGCAGGTGATGGAATTTCTGAATCCTTTGGAACTCTTAGTTCAGTCAATTTCGTTGTTGAGATTTTTGAAAGGCTATTTGGTATTTTCGGTAAGTTTTGGTTGCGTGAATTCATTCGGCCAGTCCTTGAAGATGGTCTGCCGGAGTTGTATGACGTTAGATGAGATGAAGGATTTCTAAGAAGACTATTGTGACTCTTATCATACCGACCTGTTGCACAAAACGATGACTTTTGTTGTGGCAAAACGGGGCGAATTGGACTTGGTTGGTTGGTGACTCCACTAAAGACTGGTGATCGTCCAAGCCTTGTTGAAGACGGTGCAGAAGGAAGGTTTGGTACAGACGAAACCGAATCTCCCGCTTCTGGAGAACTCATTCCCATTCTAGCCATCGCAAAATTATCTATGTAGAAGCTGTCCAAGGATGCAAATGAGGAATTGATAGGTAAATTAACCATATTTCCGCCCTCGTGTTTATCATCGAATTTGTTTAATTCTCGTTCTAGTTCTCTTTTCGTTAAATGTCCATCGTTATCATCACCACTATAATGATCATCGTCGTTGATATTAATATTAGTGTCGCTATCAGTGTTCAAACATCCATCATTAGCACTTAATTCCTTAATATTCGATAACACTGAACCTTCGCTGACAATAACATTGGCATCCCCTCTGCCCCTAGTGGTTTCCGTTGGATGAAGGTAGTTTTTATTAGAGAGATCTGACGGATCCTTTAGCGGGATACTTTTTAGTACGGATTCTTTGATTTTTTTCCCGACACCGGAGACAGCGTTTTTCAATTCGTGCTTTGAAATAGAAATGGGTTCAAATTGATCAGTTTGGTTACATTGGAAACGTAATTTTTGCTCAAGGACAGAAGATAGTAACTTTTCATCGTTCTCCGGTACGTGGTCAAAATCCCATGAAACAAAAGGATGTTTTTTAATGGCAGGTATAGTCATTCTTTTTTGGGGATTTTTTTCTAACAATTTCAATAAAAGGTCCTTTGCCATTTCGTATTCCTCCTCACAAGATACTTTAGATACCTTGTTGGACTGTATTTCTTTAAATGTTGGAAATTTTAACGGGTCGTTTACAATTTTTTCAAATAATTTGAGCTCAAAATCAGAAAAAAAAGGCAGCATTCCAAAAAGAAGACAGTACAAGGTCACACCCACAGCCCAAATATCTATCATGAATGAGATGCAAGAACCACGAAATAAATTTTCCTTTGTTAAGTTATACCTGGTGAATGCATCTTCACCCAAGCACATTTCGGGAGCAAAAAATGCAGGCGTGCCCACTGTTTTGGCTAATTCTAACTCGTCTAAGGATTCGCTACTATCGGAACTATTCGTGCTGCTAGCAGCTAAAGAAACACCAAAATCGGAAATCTTAACAGTGCCATCTCCTGATATTAATAAGTTGGCAGGCTTAATATCTCGGTGAATGATTCCTTGGTAATGGAGATATTCTAAGCCGAGCACAACGCCTCTTAAAATCTCTCGCGTTTCTTGAAAACTTAGTAAAGAGGGACCCTTAGCATCTGATTCCATACAATCCGGTGGACACCATTTTACCTCGCCTCGAGAACAATACTCTAGAACTAAATAAATTTTTCTTGATTTTAAATCATCCAGAACTTCTATCAGTTGTACGACATGTTTGTGATGGCATTTTTTCATAATGGCAATTTCTCGTTTTATTTTATCATTTTCGGATATTTTACTTGATTTGATAAACGTGAAAAACTTCCTCTGTTTCTTTTCATGTCTATCCACTATTTTAATCGCTACTAATTGCTTACTCAATATATCTCTTGCTAATTTTACTTTTCCATGTTGTCCATGGCCTAATTCTTTGATGATCTCATAAGTGTTTAAAACTTTCCTCTTTGACACCGGGTCGTATGTTAGAGATATTCGATTAGTTTCCTTAACTTTATTCTTAGAACTCCCGCTCGAACAAAATGATGAAGTCGTTGTCGGGGTCTTAGCTAGTGAACTACTTATATGCTGTTGGTGCTGTGGATGGTTTAATTGCCTTACTCTTTGCCGCTCTAATAGCATGTTGAGGGAATCTACCGATGAAGACGCTATTGATGCATTATCTCTTGCACCTTCGGCCATGCCCGCCAAATTGGTAGCGCTACTCTTAGTCGGGCTTCGGAGTGATACACTGCTACTGGTGCCTGATTTTTCTAATTCTATTTGTAAGTTTGAAGGTACATTGACCTCTTCGACGTTAACTTTTTTATCACTCCTATCCATGTTCAAAACTCCTTATTAATATGCTTCTTTTCGTTTTATCTTAATCTATAATTACAAATTCTTACTGACAAAAAATCCAAATAAAAAAAAAGGAAACCGGTACTGTCTTAAAACATCAATTACTTTCCAAAGTAAATCTTCAGGTCACAAGGTATACTTCACTTAATGCCGCCTGATATAATCACAATGCAAAAATAAGGACAACCAAACGTGTTAACGAAGTGCTTTTAAAATTGTGACTGGATAAATGAAAAATGTCAACTCCTTAAATAAAGAATATGTAGTCAGTTCAGAAGTGAGATTTAGTTTGATCAAAATTCGTTACCTAAACTTTTTCCATATGCTAGTATGTTGCCACCTGCAGAAATAAATATACGACTTTTTCTAAACAAAATGACTAGTCTTTAAGCGTCAATTGACTCCCTTTCCAAAAAAAAGAATAATACGTTAGCTTTCTACGCTCAGTGATGAATATGAAGGGAACGAAGAAACAAGCCGCTGTTAATTTGAAGTCGTTCAACGATGATTATTTAACTTGATGAAGCACCATTTGCCTGCTCTCAACAGCTTGTCAGAAATACAAACATCACTCACACTTTCTGCCTTCCCTGGAAAGAAAGAAAAAAATTAGCTACAATTTAGTCGCTTGATACGTGTTGATTTTATTTTGTGATCTTTAGAATGTGATGAGCATTTAGCTTTTGGTTACGAACCATGAATAGATAATCCATGGTGAGTTTTATATACTATATAATCAATAGTTCATGGGTATTAGGCCATAGGAAGAGGAACGGTCCAACCGTTGCGTCCTTATTTTGGAACGGAGGGGAACACGTGTTTTCGAAGCAGTTCTTCAGGATCCGTATTAGAGTAATTCTCTTGCTCCTTGAGGTATCGTTCGCGATTTACTTGTTCTGTTCTTTTTCTTAGGAGTCTGCTTTCAAACATGATTTTTGCTAGTTCGTATTTTCTGTTTTTCCTTTGCAGTTCTGTAACTTTGTCAAGTATTTTGCTGTACTGTTTCTTTGTTTCTGACAAGATTTCTGCATCGTTCTTAGCCTGTGGAGATGTATCAGTAGAGTCGGTTGTAGTTGGATCAGGGTCTTTAGAGTTATTTGTCTCCTTTTCTTTCTTGGAGAATATTTTAGTAACCCAACCATCCCAGGACCCTAATTGGGTTTGAGCTGATGTCAGACTATCCATTTTCCCCTTTACTAGTTTTAATTGAGCCACGGCTTCATTATACTCTGTACTATAGAGGGGAATGACAAATTGTGGATTATCTTGTAAATGTATTTCGCATGTATATAGCCAATCTGGACCAGATGCGTTGTAAAGGACGGTAGTGGATGGTTTGCTACAGATCGCACATGGTTGCATGTCCTTTAGAGCGACCTTTCTGGCAACGTACTCATTTATCATTGTATATATACTATATCGTGGCACTTCTGGTGTGCCTTATTCCCACTATATTGTTAATTTATGGCGATTTAGTCATGTTCTGCTTAGGACTATAAAAAAAAAAAAGAAAAAAAAAGGTAGAGTTTATTCTGGAGGGACTAATAATCATAAAGGCAATGGTGCCTAAACCTCTCACACGTTAATGTCGTGAAAGCCAAAATTCTTGTTTTTAATAGCTTATATACCAGTGCCCTTCATTTATATTTAACTTTTAAATATTAAGTCTATAAACGCTTTAGGATATAAGAAAATAAACTTTTTGTATCTACAGTCTCCTTTGAGCTCTATCCCAGGCAGAACGAGTCTTCTTGGCCCCACGTCTCGAAGTGCTATCTTCCAGCTTCCTCTTTGAGCTGAATATACCAAAATCTTCACCACCGATAACGTTCATCCTTGCATTTCTTTCTCGTTGCTTTTGCTTCCTTTTTTCAGCTTTATTTGTAATATTCAATCTGGTAAAATTATCTTCTTCGAATGAAGTGACTCTACGTTCCTTCTCTGTGTCTCTCGAAGATTTGATACCGCCTCTTCCATGGTTCACAATGTCAGCACCAATAGATGCACTCCAGTCCGGTTGGTCCGATGACTCTCTAATATATTCTTCCATGGCTTGCATACGCGATTTGTTACTACGATCTTTGTGTTCTCTGGCATCGAATCTATCTTCAAAATGCGTTTGTTGCGGTGGTAGAACAGCCGTAATCTTTGGTGGTTTATACACGCCAGTCTCATTGTCATCGTTTTCTTCCCCGTTTTCTTGCTTAGCCGTTTCCTCCACCCTGTATGCTGATGATTTTTTATTTGTGTTGATAATTCCAGAGGTATTTGGCCTGTATGCTATTTCATCCTCACTAGACTCATCATCTTCGCTATCGTCGTTGCCGCTATGATTCACTAAGGTAGATTTTTCCAGTGCACGCTTCTCAGCGTCTTTATATTCCTTTTCCATTTTCACATATGCTCTAGTCAGCTTGTCCAATTGGTAAGCCAACTTTTTTTCTAGTGGTTTAACACCACGCTCTAATACCACACGGTGTTGAATAGAGCGTTCACGTGCATCCATAGCAGAAGGATCTTTGCACTCGTCGTCTAGCCTATTGCCTATAAGCATCAATAGAGAATTTATGTACCCTAGCATGCTCCCATTTTTTAAGGATAGCAGCGATACTTTCTCAGCAGGCTTCTTAGCGTCGTAAAATAGATGCTCATGTAGTTGGTTACTTTCAGGAATCTCATCGGTCGCAGAATTACTATAAATCCCAGACAACCTCTCCAAGGATTCTGATGTCGCAGTGAGCGAGCCGTTGATATCTTTTAATAATGCATTAAGTTCAGACATTCTTGGATTTGTGTGTTAGTTGACAATTTTAATTTCTTCATCTCTTTTGACACTTTAGAATGGTATAGCTCATCGGTTTCTTTTCTTCAACCTTGCAGGAAAGGCGTAAAAAATTTTATGTCGTCGGCAACGGTTCTAGTAACAATCCGATGAAAAATTTTCCGGACAGCGATGAGATGCACTTTTAAGACAATTGAATGGATTAGGTATCAGTTAGAGAAGAACTTGGTTTTCGTATCTGGCGTTTTTATCTTTAGTCAGTAGTCAGTCTCGTATCAATACTGATATATACAACGAAACAATGCCTCAAAACGATTATATCGAGCGTCACATCAAACAGCATGGTAAAAGATTAGATCACGAAGAAAGGAAACGTAAGAGAGAGGCAAGAGAGTCTCATAAGATTTCTGAACGGGCCCAGAAGTTGACTGGTTGGAAGGGTAAGCAATTTGCTAAGAAGAGATATGCTGAAAAGGTATCAATGAGAAAGAAGATTAAGGCACATGAACAATCTAAGGTCAAGGGTTCATCCAAACCATTGGATACCGATGGTGATGCTTTGCCGACATATCTATTGGACAGAGAACAAAATAACACAGCCAAAGCTATTTCTTCATCGATCAAACAAAAGAGGTTGGAAAAAGCTGATAAGTTTTCAGTTCCGTTACCAAAGGTTCGTGGTATAAGTGAAGAAGAAATGTTCAAAGTTATTAAAACAGGTAAATCTAGATCCAAGTCATGGAAGAGAATGATAACGAAACACACTTTTGTGGGTGAAGGTTTCACTAGAAGACCAGTTAAAATGGAAAGAATCATCAGACCAAGTGCGTTGAGACAGAAAAAGGCAAACGTCACTCATCCGGAATTAGGTGTAACTGTCTTCTTGCCAATTTTGGCAGTTAAGAAGAATCCACAATCTCCAATGTACACTCAGTTAGGTGTTTTGACTAAAGGTACCATTATTGAAGTTAACGTTTCGGAATTGGGGATGGTTACTGCTGGTGGTAAAGTTGTCTGGGGTAAGTATGCTCAGGTCACAAACGAACCAGACAGAGACGGCTGTGTCAATGCGGTTTTGCTTGTATGAGCAAAAAAGTGCTCCGTTTTTTTTTTTTTATCTCGATGGTTCAAATTAGGTTTACTTTTAATTTAATAATACGATATACGTCTACAAGCACAAAAGAACAGGTATATAAAATATGTACGCTCTGTCCTGTTCGGGTTTCTCTTTTTACTTCTCGTCATTCTCTGTACAATATAACAAATCAAGAATTTATTATCCGGTTCTTTTTTCCTCACGACAAATAACCGATACTCTCCGTGTGTAGGTGACTGGCAAGAGAGGGATTGCCTAGTACGCTCGTTTCAAGTATGTACCTCACGAGAGCAATTTCAACTGTAGTATAATACCCAGGTCACTATTCAGTTTTAAAATGCAAGAAAATTAAAAAACAAAAAACGTATGGTTGTAAAAAGCAGGGCACATTATATGTATATAAATAAAAAAAAACATTAATAAAATCTAAAAAGAGGATATAAAAAATAAGAGGCGTAAGGCAATATAAATTATTGGTATCATGCTCCTTTTGAAAAGGAAAACCTCCTCTTATGGCGAACTTGAAAAGAACTTTGCGTAATCATCAAAAAAAGCACTTCACGTTTTCCTGCATTTTCTTTGCTGCTTTCCATGTTGCTGTAAAAACAACAATGATTAATCATTTCATGAGCAACTCAGATAAAATTAACAAAAAAGAGTTTTCTCTTTACTATTGTTAGCTGAAATATAAAACAAGATGATTGAGGCAGAAAGAATGTTGGGAAAACGGACACCATAAATAAAAAAAAAATTGGTGCGGAATAATCATTCTTGACCAAACCCTATGGTTTCTTCCACGGCCAATGTTAGCTTCTGTTTCATGCTGTCATAATCAACGTATTGTGGCAAATCAACTCTGTTAAAACATGTGTGAGATTTTGGCAATTGTTGTACTTCACCAGCTTTTTCAATAGTGAATCTTCTTGGACCATCAGAGCCTTGCAAATCTTTAAACCCGTTGACAGGTATACGAGAAGTACCAGTGGTGAACTGCAATAAACGGGCTCTTTGTTCATTATCCCATTCACTGACACACTTCCAAAACCATTGAATGACCTCGTCTGACTCTTGGTAACCACGATAATCAGTGTGTTTCTTCCAATCTTCAATGTCAATTTCCGCAATACCACCGATCAATAGTTCTAGTTCACGCTCATCAAACACAGTTACTAAGTCTTCGGGGATTAATTCGTTAAAACCATCCATGAATGCCTTAAATTGTTCTTGAACTCTATCAACAATTCTCCATTGGGTATATAATTCGACATATTCTTTCTTATTACCATCAGTAACTTCAATATTTCTCCCATCTGGCTTCAAATCCACTGTTACAACTTCACCGAATCTTTCATCGTCGGCACTGAACGTCAGATCCAAGACACCATCTATACTATTCTCAAGCATCCAGTTTAATGAGTTATACACCTCTGCGTCAACACCTTCCATATCTTGCAATACGACTTTTTTACGTAGCATCATTTTGTAAAGTGCACCTACAAAGAATGCATCCAAAAATCTTCTATGGAAAACACCAAGACCCACAACTCTACCAATGAATTTGAAATAGTTCAAATGTTCGGGGTTGATGCCACTGTTAGGATTTATTTGAATGGTATAGTTGTCATACGCAGAATATTCAAACAAACAATAAAATGGATTAAACATCTCATGTGATAATAAAAAGAAAAATTCTCTGGAAACACCACCGTAATCTAAACCTTCCTCACCATCAAACTTGATCATTAATCTTTTCTTTAAATCTTCTGGGGTTTGTCTCATAATTTCTTGATAAGCATCCTCAAAAATGTTCTTTCTACGTACTTTAATATGACATTGTCCCGGCAATATTCTAAGAGCGGGCTGGGACCTGAAATAAATAACCTTACGTCTGAAGTCACGCTTGTATTGTGGAACATTTTGGTCTAGCGATGATGGAAGTCTTGGGTCATCCCAGGTCGTTGTTTTTGTATTGTGGTCAACGAAATATACACGTGCCGTATTGGTCAATCTCATTTCCCATCCAGAAGGCAAAGGACCTAATTGGGAGACCGGTTGTTGCTGAATGGTGGTATTTGTAGGGCCATAAGTACGTATATACTGTTGTCTCCTTGGATCCACCCAAGTGGTTGTTCTAGTATTATGGTCAACGAAATAAGCTCTTCCTTCTGGAGTAAATCGCTGCTCCCAGCCTGAAGGTAATTCGCCTAAACCAGATGTGGTACCACCTGTAGCTGCAAACGCTGCTGCTGCTGCACCATTAACAGGAGGTATATTGGAACCACCTCCCACTTGAACTGTTACAGAGGAATTATCTGATGATCCACCAGGTAAAGTTCTTCCCCTATGCTGCCTTCTCTCTAACTCAGTATTTGCATTTAATTGGTTGCCACGTTCGGCTTCTGTTTGATCGAGCGTTGGACGTTTCCAAGTGGTAGTTCTTGTGTTATGATCGACGTAATATGTACGACCAAAGTTATCGGTCCTTCTCTCCCAACCAGGGGGTAAACGACCATACTGGTCCTCAAACGAAGAGTATTGTCTGGTAGCACTGGATGTGGAATTGGTGGAACGGTGATTGGTTGTTGCCGTATTAGTAGCAGCTGTTGTACCGCTTTGAAGAGTTGATTCTACTGCTTGCGCGGTGCCTCTGGAAGGATGAGACGTTGAATGATTACGGGTGGAGGAAGTAGAATGACCATTTGTTCGAGTAGTTGAACTTGTATTCGTACTAGAAGATGCAGTATGGCCAGAAGGAGCTTGTGAATGCGGACTTGACGAAGGTAGTTTTGATAAAACAACAATCAACCTACCGCTGACGGCCATTCCGTCATTAGATTTTTTTAAATCACGAGTAATAGTTTCTTCGCGAGGTCTACCACTCGATGTAGCAGTATCTTCATCCAAATGGCCTAAAACATCACCCACGCGGACGTTAACCACGCCAAGAAACCCTTGATCCTTCTTTTTAAATTTCTTTTGATCAAAGACTTGGATGGTTAAAATAGAATTTTCATTGATATCGTCGAATTTGAAAGTCTCATTCCAGTAGGGATTTAACGTTTTCTTTGCTGCCGATGTAGATTTGGTTTGATAACCATCAATAGTCAGAACAGCAAACGGATCCGGGGAACGGAATACGTCCCTCTTATATAATGACTCTGCAGCCACTAACTTGACGGATATGGATGAAGGCATTTTTTTTCTTTTTTCTTTCCTTTCTGTTACTTTAAATATAATACCCAAGCTAACAAAGAAAAGGGAATAAGAAAAGGGGAAAATAGTTTTTGGTAAATTTATCGAACTAAAAACGCACTAAGAAAAAGCTGTGGCTTATGAAAGTGAAAGTCGAATAACACTATATTCGGTAGTTCCAACTAAAAGGTACTTACACACAAAAACAAGCAATTATTTCCTGCTGTTTTATTTGCTACGCACTCACTCTTCTAAAGAAGGACTGAACTGAAATTTTGACTCACTTGCAAAATGTGCTTCACGAATTATAGTAACAAGTCCAAAACTGTGGAAAAAACTGACAGCGCTTATTATCTTATAATCGTTTTTGTTTAACGAAAAAGTCGACTCTTGTAGCTCTAACGAAGAAAATGGAAAACAGCCTCAAAACACAACAAAGTCCTTTTATCAATTAGCAGATGCGATACTCGAGTACCCTAAAAATGGTTAAGCGTATGTCTTTTAATTGTCGAGATAGAAGCCCCCTCCCCCGCCAGCAAAAAATATTACCTTTCACCATGAAGATCACTGCAATTTGGTCTTTACCAAAAATTTCCACTAAATTTTTGTTTTTTCCCCTTTCTCGTATAATGTCATTATGTACGTAAGATCACATGATCGTATACTGTCACGTGACTGTGCAGCTGGTCTGCGCCAGCAATTTTTTTTTTCTGCTCTCAAATGTAAACAAACCAGCAGTCTGTTTTCTAAACAAATAAACATTAAAAGGTAAACAATACCAAATAATAATAGCAGCGTCAAAGCTACATTCTCAGTTCTCAAAGCTATTGTGTTGATTTCTATGTATGATTCAATGCCGGCATGATGTTAAATTTGCTGGTTTACTGAATAAGGCTTGGTTCATAACCAATTTGTAGTCATGACGACATAGCTGGGTGGGTGCTTACTGGTTTACATAAATAAGTGCGTAAACGTTTTACAATATATAAAAAGGTAGAAATATCTCTCCCAAGCTTTCCTCGAACTATCTTTTGGCTTCTTCTTCTTGCATGACTTCCAAATTTTAATCTGTGTTTGCTAAAAAATTTGATTGTAGGTGTGATAGTGAGAGTGACACGTATTAATATTATGCAAGATACCAAATACTACGAACCAACAAATATTTTTCGTCAGCCTGCTATTAATATAAAGAAGAGATCAGATAAAAAGAGGATTTTACAATCGATGATGACTTTATCCACATACAAAAAAACGTGGCAAAACAATACTTCGAAAATGAATTCACCGATTTTGCGAAAAGCATCAGACAACTTCAATGACTATTATACAACTAAAAAATTAAAATCAGATTATTGGAAACTGTACGGTGTTGATGAAAGTGAGTTATCCATACCTTCAGACATGTCCATTGTGGATAATATACTTCTAGTATCTACAATGAACGAGAAAGACAACTTGAAACTTTTTGAAATTTCCGCTGAGAAAAAGCTGAAGGAACTACAGACGATTACTGTTCCCGGTAAACCCATTACTTGTATCTGCTTATTGCCCATGGTAGATTTTCCGCCACAGATTTTCCCCAGCTCTCAAATAAATCCTAACCACAACCAATTAATATTGACAGGTCATCAAGACGGTATAGTCAATCTGATAGCAACTTCAACATATAAGGGATGTGCTAAAATAATAAAAAGGTTTAACCACAACAAGTTTCTAAAATCTACCGTATCAACGTCGATTCCGATTCTGGAAATAACGCCAAAAACAGCGCCTATTTTGAAGGTTTCGCCATGGAACAAGACCGGTTTTGTTTCCCTTCTAAATGACTCCCTCTTTATATATGACTTGAAATCAAATCTTGATTGCATAAAAACACCTATTTTTTTGCAATCATATCCAGGTATAAATTCTTTTGCCGTTAATGAATTCCATGATCCCTTCTTACTGGCCTTAGTTGGCTCAAAATTTGGACCAAATGGCATCTCGCTGCTTGATTTGAGAACAAATCTCTATATTCCAGATATTTTAGATAATAGCATATCTGCAGGATGTGGAAAAGACCATTTGCAAAGAAAGAACACAAGTTTGGATTGCGTATGGATAAGTAATCATCACGTTGCACAGAGCTTGAACGATAAAATTCAAATTTGGGACATTCAATCCTGCGACGGTAAACCAGTTTGTGAATTATATGCTAAGAAAGGATACATTGAAAGTCTAAAATTTAACGAAAAAACAGGCGCGTTATATAGCAGTGATGACCAAGGCTTTGTCATTTGTTGGGATTTACAAAACCTACAAAACATGAAATATGGTGAGTTAGTCCATGGATTTAACTCAATTAGCCTAGATAGTGAAAGTGAACTACTATTAACCAAGCAAGTCTTCCAATGTGGAAACATTATTGTGAGTGGTATGAGTGATAAAAATATTTGCTTGAAGAGCAATGACACTAAGGCCAATGGAAAAGGATGTGGATTTTTATTCCTTGATATGGCAAACGATGGAAGTTTAGTAACTCTTGACAATTTTTGTGAACTGGGATTACATCAAATTTGTCAAGTTCAATTCAATGTCGATACCGGTAAAATAATCGATGGTAATGGTACTGGGAAGAGTGGAATATCTGATTCTTCTATGTTATCATTATCCAATGAGAGTGACCATAGTATGACAGAAACATCTGATGATATGTTCTCAAATTCTGGTAATTGGGATTGTTCTTCAGCAAATACTGTTAGCGAAGGTAGATTGAATGATGACCAAGAGGATATCGTCTTCACAAAGAGGATGTATTCTGTAAATGATGTGCATTTAAGTGGATCTACTATTGATACTACTGTTGTCTAGTTTCCTTGAGTGCTTTCAAATAAAAACAAATAACATATCAATGAATCAAAGTAACATTTCTTTGAAGATAATTTCTTTGTCTGTCACTCAGAATGCCCTTTATTACTAACGACCATCCTCCTTGATGAAGGTGAAAATCAATAAAATTCAAATTGTGACCCAAGTCCAGTCAGTGGATCCTTCTGGTAACACAAGTATTCGGTTTTTTTTTTTTCTCCATGATCTGTATGTTTTACTAAGCTTTGAATTTTTCTTACACAATGTATATATATATATATGTGTGTGTGTATATCAAAACAGCGCGCGTAATTGTATGTAGCATTTAGAATCAAGTTCAATGCCGAAATTTGTTATGGTTGCCTACGTTTTTTTGGCTTCTTAATTTAATATCAAAATCTTCACGATATGCATTCATTCTCAAGTTTGTAATTGTGCATTTTTTTATATATAGTCCCGCTCTCAAGTGAATTAGAAAAGTAAAGTATACACGCAAAACAAGGGCGTAAATAAAAGAAAACGAAAAAGCAACTAAATAAAAGCTTACATCCAAGTATCAAAGAAGTCGCTCACGGTTTCTCCAATTCTTGAACCTTGATTAATCATAAATTACATATTATTTTGGATATTCTTAAAAAAATGCTATAATAGTGCTTGAAGATAGATTTAGCACACCAAAAACATACCGGGATTAATATATATGTGCGTGTAGTCTTTTGATAAAGGAATATACAGAAGGAAAACGATTACGATGCTGACTATGTCTCATTTTCTTCTTTTTCCTGTTTCTTTACCCTCTCCGGAATTCAATTATTGTAGATGATAAAATAAAGGGTAACAGAGAGAAAGAGAAACAAAATAATACATTATTGGAAAGTCATAAATTGGGAAAGAGCGGCATAAGGAAACAGCCAATCAAAAAAAAAAAGGAAAAAGAGAAAAGTATAAAAATCGCTTTATCAACAGCAACAAAAACAGCAACAACAATATTTGTATATTTTAGAACAAAATGTATCATTCTCGTCATCAGAATAAGCATCATTTTCTTGTTCGTAATTTCGTTGACTTTGATAATTGATATTCTTATTTGCAAGGTTTGTGTAGTGGTTTGGTAAGTTGTGCTCATTATTACTTCTTTTAGGGTTAGCTTTAGAACTTGAATATGGTACAAATGGTGAATTTTGTGTATGACTGATGGAGTCGTACGTTTGACTTTGACTTTTAATTGGCCGTTGAAGATTTGAATGTGTTTCAGGAATATATTTACTATTGGGTTCGATTTTTTTCAAGACGTGTTGTTGTTTAGTAAAGCTCTGCGGGTTCGAAGAAATTCTGGATTTCGAATTGTCCTTGTTATAACTGTTTTGAGCTTGTTGCTTAGGTGTCGCAACTGGCGTTGTATTTCGTGTCTTTGAATTCGTATTCACATTGTTTCTTGCAGTATTGCCATTGACTCTTGGATTTGGATTTCCGTAACCATGCAAGTTAGCTCTTCTATTAATCTTGATATTCCAGCCTTTACCACCATTCAAATCCATCCAGTCATAGTGTCCATCATCCTTTAAGTCGTTTAATCTCAAAGCGTCATCCATTAACGAGATTAAATAGTCATAATCCGGATCTTCGTCGAACTTCAAGGAACGTGCATATTTTAAATATGTGGCAAACTGATAAGGAATAGCATTATTCAATAAAAGATCATCAGGATTCAATTTCTGTTTAGTCATACCAATCTTTTCATACTTCAGTTTGTTGTTTGGTGCTTTCAAACCTTGCCATGGCAAGGATCCCCTCAAGAAATAAAAAAAAACGTGACCTAGCGATTCTAAATCATCCCTACGTGACTGTTCTCTTCCAAAATGAGTATTAATAGACATATATCTGGCGGTACCGCTCAATGATTTTCGTTCACGGTATGGTATATGTTGTTTCGTTCTTGGATCTCTATATTGTTTTGCCATACCAAAGTCAACCATGTATATTAAATTGGGATCATTATTAGAAGAGGAGGCACATGATTTAATGACTTTTCCTTCAGGTGAAATTCTTTGATATTGAGAAATTAAAAAGTTATCGGGTTTAATATCGCGATAGATTAAGTCGTGATCATGAATTGCTCTAACTCTATCAATCATTTGCTTGGCAACCATACAGGTTGTTTTCACTGAAAATTTTCTACCACACCACTCAAAGAGATCTTCCAATGATGGCCCTAGTAAATCGATAATCAAGATGTTGTGCATACCTTCTTGACCAAAATAATAAGCATGGGGAATTCCAACGCAGCCATTCAATATCCTATAGGCTCTAAATTCGTCACGCAACTGGGGTGCGTCCGAATGTCGCGGTTCGAATTTAATTGCGACTGGCTCGTTCGCCATTATTATACTAGAGTCCCTCTTGCTACCGGTCTGCGCTTGACAAGAATGAAGAATGTTCTCTCCCTCAAATATTACTCCGAAAGACCCTTCGCCAATCTTAGGTCCTACAGCATAATGAATACCTACAATGTGTTGTGAAGATCGTTGGGACATCTTTCCTTATCGTCCTTTTACACTTTTTCTTCAGAATGAGATACCACTTTTGATTAGTGGACCGTAGCACGTATACCCTTAAATAGCAGACAATTCTTGCAAAACGGATTTCCTTCTTTTTTAAAAAACAGCAAATAATACCAGTACCTAGATGTTACGAATGCTGTTCCCCTGTTACTCTCTAAGCTGCCCTTTTCAATTCACCTATAGAATGTTTAAAATTTTACTTTCAATATTGGTATTATCTATGACACAAAAGGAAAAGTAACATCGTTTGGTCATTTTCGACGACACGGTAAAGTTTCGAAAAAAAAAAAAAAAAAAGAAAACAACTATTCTTCGTAAACACGATTTAGCTGGCATTTTATAAAAGGAGATCAAGGCGATAGCAAAGAAAGGGTATTTGTTAAGTACTTGTTGATCCGGTCTTCTTGAGCAATTTAGTATACACATAGCGACAATGAGTAACGATGAAGGAGAAACATTTGCCACGGAGCAGACTACTCAACAAGTTTTTCAGAAGCTAGGTAGCAACATGGAAAATCGAGTTTGTTTTGATTGTGGTAACAAGAATCCTACTTGGACTTCGGTACCTTTTGGTGTGATGCTGTGTATTCAATGCTCTGCTGTGCATAGAAACATGGGTGTTCATATCACCTTTGTAAAGTCTTCTACATTAGATAAATGGACAATTAACAATTTAAGAAGGTTTAAGTTGGGTGGGAACCATAAGGCTCGTGATTTTTTCTTAAAGAACAATGGGAAACAGCTACTAAATACAGCAAATGTTGACGCGAAAACAAAATATACGAGCCCTGTTGCTAAGAAATATAAGATACATCTCGACAAGAAGGTTCAAAAGGATATGGAGTTATACCCATCAGAATTAGTCTTGAACGGTCAAGATTCTTCGGACTCACCGTTGGACACCGATTCAGACGCTTCCAGGTCGACTTCCAAAGAAAATAGTGTTGACGATTTTTTCTCTAATTGGCAAAAACCAAGCTCCAATTCCAGTTCTAAACTCAATGTAAATACAGGCTCTCTCGCCCCAAAAAACAACACCACAGGCAGCACACCCAAGACCACTGTCACTAAAACGAGAAGTTCCATCTTAACGGCTAGCAGAAAGAAACCGGTATTAAACTCGCAAGATAAAAAGAAACATTCAATTTTGTCTTCGTCAAGAAAGCCCACTAGACTAACCGCAAAGAAAGTCGACAAATCACAGGCAGAAGACTTGTTTGATCAATTTGAAAAAGAGGCTCAACAAGAAAAGGAGGACGAGTTCACTAATTCGTCTTCTAGCACCAAAATTAGACAAAATGATTACGATTCCCAATTTATGAATAACAGTAAAGGCAACAATAATAACAGTATAGATGATATTAATACCCAGCCTGATGAATTCAATGATTTTTTAAATGACACTTCAAACAGCTTCGACACAACTAGAAAAGAACAGCAAGATACTTTAACACCCAAGTTTGCCAAATTGGGATTTGGTATGACCATGAATGACGCCAATGATTTGGCAAAGCAACAAAAAGAATCTCAGAAAATAGCTCAGGGACCAAGATATACGGGCAGAATCGCGGAAAGGTACGGCACACAAAAAGCTATATCATCTGATCAATTATTTGGTCGTGGCTCATTTGATGAAGCAGCAAACAGGGAAGCGCATGACAAGTTGAAAACATTTGACAATGCTACATCAATTTCCTCTTCTTCATACTTTGGAGAAGATAAAGAAGTGGATGAATTTGGTAATCCCATCAATAGTAGTGGAAGTGGAGCAGGGAATTTTGATGGCCGTAATTCTAATAACGGTTTCATCGATTTTAATGCCTCCGCAGATGATGAATTGCAGATGTTGAGAGACGTTGTAGAACAGGGTGCTGAAAAACTCGGTAGTTATTTAAGGGACTACTTAAGAAAATAAGTTTAATTTTCTCTTTAATTGAATTTTTTTTTTTTCATTGTTATCATTGTTTTTTATTCTCATTTTTCATTATATGATAATTATATTTATGGTACATAGAAACGGTTGTATATGCATTGTACGTGCGTTTATTCTTATTCTTCATCCCCCCTTATCTTAGTTTAAGGTTTCTAAAATCGAAAGTTTCATGTGCGTATGAAGCGGTTGAAAATGCAGACGAGGTAGCATTTGGTTCATTAGCATTATAAACACTTTGCTTTAAAGAAGGTAAGTTATTTTCGACATCTCTGTTTCTAATTGCTTCATCGTCCACATAGGGAGAGTCTATACCCACTTTCCAAAACGAGTTCATTACTTGATTACCATATTCGTTAGAAACACTTGCATTTAAACTATCACTTGCCGCAAGGGCGTAGTAGTGCGCATCCTGTTGCATTTCTTCGCTCTTTTCCTCTGCTGGCCTTGAATTCTTGTCGTGCCAGCGCGATAAGCCCATGTTACTATATTGTCAATATGTGAGTCCCTCGTTCACTATGAGACCTAGCAAAAAACAAACTGAAAGTAGGTGGCTGTTTATGTATTCATTTATTTATGGACCTTTTAGGCGCGACCCCCTCGCAAGATCTTCGTTAATGTGCATCCAAGACCCTCCCCTCATTTAGTAGACCCCGCATTGTTATGGTTAATAACGGATAGTTATTTGCCCAAGATAGCGCCTACTACACTAGGGAAACCGAACATGAATAAATTAAACAAGTAATATGTTACAACAGTGGTATAGTTATCGATTATTCTCCTATTTAAAAAATAAAACATATAAAAAAGTTAGGAAAGTATGATCTTTTAGTTCCTTGTTCTAGTATTGTAAAGGCTACAGAAGGAAACAATAAAAAAAGATTGTAGAAAAACAAAGTAAAATAAAGACTGAAAGGAAGGAAAGGGCAAAACACACACATATATAAATATATATTTAGAATACAGCTATATCCTCAATCTCCCTATTATCTGTAGAACCATCCTAAAACCAAGATAAGGAGTGCAACCAATATGAATATACCCATGCTGGATGATTCATTTTCTGCAGGTACGGTTGCGGCTTCCTTTATCTGGTTCTGTGGGGCCGGAGTGCTGTTGGACGTTTGCTTCTCATTTTCATGAGGAACGGTTTTCTGAACGACAGGTGGGACCTCTTCTTTCTTTACTTGGACGGGAGGTTGAGTTTCCGGTTCAGCAGGGACCTCCTTTTCGTTTACCACAGCAGGCACTTCCTTTGGCTCACTGTCTTGGACTACTGGTTCAACAGTTTCCTTGTTTTCCTGTATATTCTGGTTCTGTGCTGGGTGTACATCTGGACTTATCAAATATTTGACTTTTATCTTTTTAGAGATAGCCTGTTGCTTGAACTCAGCCTCCAAGTCGGACCAAACATCTGCAACAGCCTTGCCATTGAGGTCGTAAGGAGAAGGCAACGTGATAACCAGGAACTTGTCACGGCACTTAAAGTCTGCGGCAGGCTCTTCAGTCAAACCCAGGAAGATAACTTGAACCTGGATTGTTTCACCTGGAGCAACAACTGCGGCGTTTGGTCTCACGCAGTAAAACTTTGGGGCTGTGGTCTTGACCTTAAATGCAATGGTTTGGTCTGAATTGTTGGAAATACTAGCGTATTCTGTCGATTGCTCCGTTAATGGAGACTTATACACCAACACGTCAGGGGAAATTTCAACAGCAGACATACTTAGGTTCGCGGAGATTGTAGAATACACTTCTGCTACACTATTAACACAGAATGTGCGTCAAACCACACCACACAATAAACAATGCACTTTGCTACTAAAACCATTCTATTCACCTTGCGAAAACAACAAGCGAAAAAAAAAAGCGAGGGCGAAAGAGTAAGATCACCACGCACGTTTAGGGGATCGGAGAGCTTATCTATACAGCAACTAGAAGTGTATAGAACAACAATGGTCGAACGACGGGTTAGCTTCACAGCTCAATAACCATAGAAAGAAATCGTGCATCATATGGTAGCTAGTATTAGATCAGGTGTGCTGACACTTTTACACACGGCGTGCGGTGCTGGTATCCTGGCCATGCCGTACGCATTCAAGCCGTTTGGATTAATTCCTGGAGTGATAATGATAGTGCTGTGTGGGGCGTGCGCTATGCAAAGCTTGTTCATACAAGCTCGTGTAGCTAAATACGTACCACAGGGGAGGGCCTCGTTCAGTGCTCTGACGCGGTTGATTAACCCAAATCTAGGTATTGTGTTTGACCTAGCGATCGCTATCAAGTGTTTTGGTGTGGGCGTCTCTTATATGATTGTAGTTGGGGATCTGATGCCCCAAATAATGTCTGTGTGGACCAGAAATGCTTGGCTGTTGAGCAGGAACGTGCAAATTTCACTGATCATGCTTTTTTTCGTGGCCCCGCTGTCTTTTCTGAAGAAGTTGAATTCGTTGAGGTACGCTTCCATGGTGGCCATCTCTTCTGTAGCGTACTTGTGTGTTTTGGTGTTGTTGCACTATGTAGCACCATCAGATGAGATTCTTCGCTTGAAAGGCCGGATCTCCTACCTCCTGCCACCACAATCGCATGATTTGAACGTGCTAAACACTCTTCCAATTTTTGTCTTTGCCTACACATGTCACCACAATATGTTTTCAATAATCAATGAGCAGAGGTCAAGCCGGTTCGAGCATGTGATGAAGATTCCACTGATAGCAATATCTTTGGCTCTCATCTTATATATTGCGATCGGCTGTGCTGGATACCTGACATTCGGCGACAACATCATTGGAAACATTATCATGCTGTACCCGCAAGCGGTCTCGAGCACCATCGGCAGAATAGCGATTGTGTTGTTGGTGATGCTGGCGTTCCCACTACAGTGTCATCCTGCAAGAGCTTCAATCCATCAGATTTTGCAACACTTCGCCGAGGAAGATGTAAGTATAAGTGCTACATCGGCGGATGAACCCACTGTTGCTACCGAAAGTTCTCCGTTGATTCGCGACAGTAGCCTTGACCTCAATGAGGTAATTGAAGAAGAATCTATTTATCAGCCTAAGGAGACTCCATTGAGAGGCAAGAGCTTTATTGTTATAACGTGCAGCATTTTAGTTGCATCATATCTTGTCGCCATTTCGGTTTCCTCCTTGGCCCGTGTACTGGCCATTGTTGGGGCCACAGGCTCCACTTCTATTTCTTTCATTCTGCCCGGGCTCTTTGGCTACAAGCTTATAGGAACTGAGCACAAGACAGCCGTGCCATTGACGACAAAGATTTTCAAATACACAGGTCTTCTCTTGTTTATCTGGGGGCTAATAATCATGATCACCTGCCTGACCGCAGCTTTGAAGCTAAACTAAATAAGCAAAAGTATACTCATTCTTTTTTTGCTATTCCTCCATACGTACATAGACCCTTGAACCTACATATCCGCGTAAGAAACTATTAATAACCTAGCACCTGCGTTAAATCAGAAATTCTTAATCGCGTTTTACATTCCCAACGCGTTCAATCTATTTACACACAACAGCTTTCGGAGTCGGGCTTTTGCTTCATACGTATTATAAAAATTTCAGCGATTGCTGAAATATGCAAAGAACACAGGAACACGAATAAAGTCATTGAGCCTCGTTTTCAGTGAGGTATCATTGTCTATCATATCAGCTTTCTTTGCTCAACAGAATCGCTAAAAGAAAGGGCGTGTTATTAACAGTAACCAACCCAATAATTTGAAAACAACATTGGACATTATAGATCAACGCCATCTTTTCAGAAACACCAAAAATCACGTTTTCAAAATATGTCAATATCATCAAAGATAAGACCAACTCCTCGTAAACCTTCACGTATGGCTACCGACCATTCTTTTAAAATGAAAAACTTTTATGCCGATCCTTTCGCTATATCATCAATTTCTTTGGCAATTGTATCGTGGGTCATCGCCATCGGGGGCTCCATCTCATCTGCATCCACCAATGAATCCTTCCCACGTTTTACTTGGTGGGGTATAGTATACCAATTTCTAATTATTTGTTCTTTAATGCTGTTCTATTGTTTTGATTTAGTCGATCATTACAGAATCTTCATCACCACATCTATTGCAGTGGCATTTGTGTATAATACAAACAGTGCAACGAATTTAGTGTATGCGGATGGTCCCAAGAAAGCTGCTGCTTCAGCAGGTGTCATCTTACTTTCCATCATAAATTTAATCTGGATTCTGTACTACGGCGGTGATAATGCTTCCCCAACCAATAGATGGATTGATTCGTTTTCCATTAAGGGTATCAGGCCTTCGCCATTAGAGAATTCTCTTCATAGAGCTCGTCGAAGAGGCAATAGGAACACAACGCCTTACCAAAATAATGTCTATAATGATGCTATACGAGACTCAGGCTACGCGACACAGTTTGATGGATATCCACAGCAGCAACCTTCTCACACAAATTATGTATCTTCTACGGCATTGGCTGGTTTTGAGAATACTCAGCCAAATACTTCAGAAGCCGTTAATCTTCACTTGAACACTCTACAACAACGTATCAATAGCGCAAGCAACGCGAAGGAAACCAATGATAATAGCAATAATCAAACCAATACTAATATAGGTAATACGTTCGATACTGATTTTTCAAATGGCAATACGGAAACTACGATGGGAGACACTTTGGGTCTGTATAGCGATATCGGTGATGATAATTTCATTTACAAGGCAAAAGCACTGTACCCATACGACGCTGATGACGATGATGCTTACGAAATCTCATTTGAACAAAATGAAATCCTACAAGTCTCTGACATTGAAGGCAGATGGTGGAAGGCAAGAAGGGCAAACGGTGAAACAGGTATTATTCCAAGCAATTATGTTCAACTAATCGATGGTCCAGAAGAAATGCATCGTTAATGATTAACAATCTTATAGCATGGATTCTCGAGTCAAAGGAAAAAAATAAAGAAACCTATCTTTATGACCCTCTACAGTAATGTTTTGAAGAATATAGTTCTGTAATTGTAGGAAAAATCATTCTTATGTATTATGTTTACTCTAGGATGTTCACAAAGAAAAAGGCAACCGCTTCACTGAAATATTCTCCAACAATGTCTATATGCACTCTCATGTCATTGACTTGACTTGGATTGTTTATATTAATATTTTAAAAGGTTACATAATGATTTAAAAGAATTTTTCTTGGAAATTTTATTTAAACAACAACACCAGAGTTGGAAGCAACTCTTGGCCATAAGTCGGCACATTCCTTACCGACTGGACCAGTAATGGCAGAACCCTTCATTTCACCCTTAGGATTAGCGATGACACCAGCATTGTCCTCGAAGTACAAAAAGACACCGTCTCTTCTTCTCCAAGACTTAGCTTGACGGACAACAATAGCTGGCATAACCTTCTTTCTCAATTCTGGCTTACCCTTTTTAACAGTGGCCATAACCATGTCACCTAAAGAGGCGGCTGGTAATCTGTTCAATCTAGAACCAGAACCTTTGACGGCAATGATGTACAAGTTTCTGGCACCACTGTTGTCAGCACAGTTCATGATAGCACCAACTGGTAAACCTAACTATTTAAAAAAAATGTAAGTGACACATAAAAATGAGCACACAATTAATCTGTTAGTAAATCAATCCTATCTTGGCAAGAATGGAACCATCAACACAAATATATTTCTTGGACATAAATGATCTTACAACAATTGGACATTTTTGGAGTTTGTATATTCCGCATAGAACTTCCAATAGTCTTAACAAAAGTAACCTTCTCAGTAATCAGTTGGAAAGGCATCCATTTAACGCTTTAAGGCCCAGAAGTAGATTTCGCTATCTGGATGTAGGCATGGAGAAGCCATTAAGGATAAATTTGGCATCTTCCATTTTGGCTATCCACTATATTCATTGATAGACTCCCACATTTCTTGAACATTGCTTGTCTCAATTGTAACATTCAGTCTCGGGAATATACTTTTTTATTTGTTGATTGACGACATCTTGTGTGATTTAAATGGGTATTTCCACTTGTTTCGGTTTTAACATACAGAAATTCTGAATTTTGTACCTTGAGCACCGTTACCTGACATTTTTGCTGTATTATTATCGTGATTTCTCGATTATTTCGAAATAGCAATATTACTCGCTTAATCAATATTCAAAATCTATATACTTCTTGATTATAACTCTCCATCCAACTGAAAAGAAACCGTGGGCTTCCTTCCAGTAAGTCTCAGAGGCGCAAGCCGGGACAGCACCGTATTAGTTTCAGTTTCCCGCCCAAGTGAAAGGTAGTTAGCTACTGTCCCTCCCCCGTGCACAGCATGTTGGAGGGTTCCCAGCAGCTGCCGGTGGGGAAGAGAACAGTAAGCATGAGAGGAACCCTCGCTTTGCCGAGAATTGAAGGAGACGGCTCCTAATAGAAAAAAATCTTTCAAATTAAACAAAAAATGTTTGGGTTCACAAAAGTGTACGGATGTATACAACAGGGAAAGAAAGAACTGTTTTCTACATCTATTTGTATTTTAGGAAATTACAGAAGAGAAGGGATAATATGTCAGATATTAGAGCATGCGGAAGATTAGTAGGAACAACTTTCTTTCTTCGATCAACAGTACTTTTTCCCCTACTGAGTCAATATAAAGGGGCGGCCAAGTAACAAACGAGTAAATTAATTACACCTTGTATGGCAAGAAGACCTGATAACCAAAATCCAGAAGGTGAAAATCTACGAATCAAAAGGGTAAGACTAGAGTCGGTCAGGCAGAACGATGAGGAGGAAGAAAATGAAGTATCGAGAACACAAAATATCGTCACAGATAACCGCCATGACAGCCCAGAGGCCGTAGTCGAAATCATTGGAGAGCGAGCTCTTGAGAATACTTCTGAGGAAGATGGTGATGATGATTTATCTCTCTTTAGAGCACTTGAAGAAGATCCAGGTAGCGACCATAACACCAGTAACAACGATTCTGGGAATCATGACAGGGAAACAATGCATACCGAAGAGCCAGAAGCAAGTTCTGGTAACAATATCACATTAACGAATAATGTTGAAGAATTGCACACAATGGACGTTCTTTCACAAACAGCAAACACTCCGAGTGCTTCCCCGATGCTTGACGCAGCACCGCCGACAACGAAACCTGGAACAAATAGTAAGGAACAAACTGTTGATTTAACTGCAGATGCCATAGACTTAGACGCTGAAGAGCAACAAGTGTTGCAAATATCAGATGACGACTTTCAGGAGGAAACCAAAGAAGCACCCAAAGAGTATGGTGCAGCCAAGGACTATCGCTGCCCGATTTGTTTTGAACCTCCAGAGACAGCCCTCATGACGTTATGTGGGCACGTCTTTTGTTGTCCATGCTTATTTCAAATGGTTAATAGCTCAAGAACATGTAGACAATTCGGCCATTGCGCTCTTTGTAGAAGTAAAGTGTACTTAAAGGATGTGAGGTTAATTATTCTAAGGAAAAAGCAAGTCAAGAAGAAGGTAAAAAGCTAGCTGTCAATAACCGAGTGTTCTCTTTATTAAAGTACGTTTTACAGGCATACTCAAAAGAAGATTCTATGGAGTAGCCGGGTTTTCATCAGGAGATGAGAGTTCTTTAACCCCAGCACAATCGTAAATTTTTACCTTTTTTTTTTTTGCTTCCTGCTCATTGATACTTTTTCTGATTAAACAAAGCACTCCGAGGAATTTGGACCATCTACACAAAAATGGCTATAAATGAAGGAAAAAGGACAAAAGAAAAAGAGGCACTAATCAAGGCAGAGTATGTATTTAATCCTCCCCTCAATATTAATGTGTAGTGGGTACATAAACAATTAAGGGGACCAAGCATATAACCAGAGCTAAGGTATTACAAAGAAAAGAAAAAAAAAAATTAAGGTTACCAGGTACAACATAAATAAAATTCAAGGAATTACTTTTTGTCGTGTAGCTACCATTTTACTTTGAGTTGTATTTTGTTCAAACTTGTATATGGCTGTTTCTAATATATGGCAATCGTACTCTTCCTCCAATTTACATTGGATTTATCCTCTGTATACCAATAACTGTTCACAAAATGTAAAGTCATCATTTACAGCAGAAATATTATTGAAAAGAAGATGTAATGATATTCAAGATATACTTAATGACAGGATGATTGAATTGTTGCTACAGGGCGCGTGTGACCCAAATAAGCAGCAGAATTACCTTCAGGGGATGAGTCCAAGTAGGAAGAAGAAAACCCACGTTAAGAAATTTTTGAAAAAGCAAAAAAAATCAAGGAAACCAATCACTCTGGAGCATGGTTGCTTGTCAGGACCCGTGACTCTACGTTTCGGAAATTTTGCAGGAATCAGAGATTTGAGAGGTACCAGGTGCCCGCTCCACGGCATAAAACATGGTGTCCATCCAAAACCCGGGGAGAGGTGTGCATGTCAGCAAGCTACCCTCTTTCCAAGTCCACTAGCTCGGTTTAGTTGTGACCAGTCTGCTGTACTTGGTCGCGCTGCCTCCTCCACACGGGTCTATGACAGTATAGCCGATGAGTTTTCATCCCTATATTTTTAAACACAGGAGAAACAATTCCATAAATAAACTTTGTAAGATAACTAAATTATAGGTCCCTTTTCCATGTAGCTTCTCATCGCAAGATGCATAGGGTAGTAAACAAATATTTCGCTAAAAAGGTGATTCTCTAGTCACGTGGTCCCTTTTTTTCCCATCGTTCTAGATCGATGCGGTATGAACGAAGAAGGAGACCTTCTTTTTTTTTTTTAAAAAAAACAAAACTTATCACAGCCGCTATTCAAAATGCTCAGATTGATGAGGACAAATTCATCAAGAAAGTAAGGTCTCCCTATTTAGAAGCGTTGAAAAAAGCTGGTTTTAATATTTAGTGTTAGACTAGCCATATTTACTCTTTCCTTTTAAGCGATAGTTAGCCCCACGATAAAACTTAGCAGTTTTTAAAGACAACAGATATTAAAGTTGCTTTTAACACTACTTGCGTAATTCCCTTCTGCTTACACTTTTTTTTAGAGTGGTCAAAAAGACTGTAACTGCTTTTTCAGTTTTAACTTTTCATTTTTAACCACATATTTATTGAATCATACCAACTTCTCCGCAAAAAATTTGAACATATAAAGATGAGTAATGACAGGGAAGTACCCACACTCTCGCAGCTCAACACAACTGTCAGCAGAGATAAAGACGTATCGGACACTTTGTCACCGGATTTTGACAGCAAAGGAAGTGCAACCGGGCGTGACGGTGGCAATTTCCCAATGTATATTGCCATTAATGAGTATTTTAAGCGAATGGAAGATGAACTAGATATGAAGCCCGGTGACAAGATCAAAGTATTAACTGATGACGAAGAATACAAGGATGGCTGGTATTTTGGTCGAAATCTGAGAACCAATGAGGAAGGTTTATATCCGGTGGTCTTTACTCAAAAGATAACAGTGGAGAAGGCTCCGACATTGATGAGAGCCAAGTCTACCAAAAGGATATATAGTCCATTAACCAATGAAGATCCTCTTCTTTCCAGCACTTTTATCAGTGAAAACGATTCAAACAGTGAACTGCCAACCCCGCAACCAATTGAAACCGCCGCCTCTATTTCGAGAACTGCCAATGGAAAGATCGAAAGAAACTTGTCTTTAAAGAATACAATGAGTGACATAGACAATGCACTACTGGAGTTTAAAGACGACTCTATAGGTCCACCAGATCGTTTCATCAATTCGGGCAGAGACGAGGAACATAGCATTACGCATGAAACAATTCTATCAGCCACTGATGGACTGGATGTAGTCGAATCTAACAGTAAGCCAACAACGAGTAGTTCTACTGGGTTCCTGAACGGAGATTTGGAAAATCAAGCTACTTTAATTAATGGAATTGATACTACTAAATTGAACCCTGTAGAAGCAGAGTTTTGGTCACCCGAAGAAATAACAGCTTATTTTATTATGGAAGGATACGATGTCCAATCTGCCTCTAGATTCCAGAAGCACAAAATATCGGGTAAAATTTTGTTAGAATTAGAGCTTGTTCATTTAAAAGAGTTGGACATAAATTCTTTTGGGACAAGATTTGAGATTTTCAAAGAAATAGAAAAAATCAAAGAGGCTATTAGAACTAATGGCCGCTCCCTGAATAGAGCTAGTAAGACCAATAACGCTAACATTTATAACCAATTGATGCCTCCCGCAAACGTTGACCAGAGAGCTTCCTACAGAGGCCATGTTAGAAAGACTTCACAGTCGTTAGAGGACCTTCCGTCACAACAGAATTTTATCCCCACTCCCAGAAATACTAGGAACTCCTCAGCTTCCAAGCACCGGCCTAAATCTTTAGTTTTTGATTCACAAGAGGCTAATGCTAATATAGCTCCAGATGTTCAAATTCCTCAGGTGGTAGAGGAAATGGCAGGTAATGAAAATTTGTTTGTTTCTCCGAGGAGAGCCCCCAAACCCCCATCTTACCCTAGTCCAGCACAACCTCCAAAATCGCCCCTATTGAATAACACAAGGACGTCACCTTCTCCTACTCAACTTTATTCATGGCAATCACCTACTTTATCTTTCTCAGGGCCTAAAAGAACTTCTTATATCGATCAATATTCTTCATCAGATTCTAATTTCAATTCCCGTTCCGCACTCCCAAAGAACAACCAAGGCGGTGGGAAGGCGTTGTCACCTATTCCATCCCCCACCCGTAATTCTGTTAGAAATGAAGATAGTGAAGGCAAGCTAACATCGTCTTCGAAGAGGAATTCTGTCCCTTATTATGGATACGCTCCTGAATCTTCTTCGGATAGAAAATCCTCTTGTTCCAGCCATGAGGAAGAGCAGTTTCAAGAAACAATGAACACATTCGAAAGACCCACGTCCAGTATATACGCTGATGGATCTACCATTGCATCCATAAGTAATGACAAATTGGCACATGAGAAGGAGGGGAAGAAAAAACCAACGAGACACTCGTCTTCATTATCTTCTAAATCAAAAAGCGATTCCAGGAGGAACTCGTCTTTAAAGAGAAGCAGCAGTGCATCGCGAACTAGTTCATTCAAAAAAAGTTCCTTCATGCTAAGTCCCTTTAGGCAACAATTTACTGATAATGCTGCTCGCTCTTCAAGTCCTGAAGAGAATCCCATAACCTCAATGCCGTCAGAAAAAAACAGCTCACCGATAGTTGATAAAAAGTCTTCCAAAAAGAGTAGATCTAAAAGAAGATCAGTTAGCGCAAAGGAAGCTGAAATCTTTACCGAAACTGTGAAAGATGATAAAAATAAGAGGTCTGCGAGTGAGGCTATTAAAGGTGAAACGCTCAAGGGCAAAAGCTTGCGTCAAATGACCGCTAGACCTGTAGCCAAGAAAAAGCAAACTTCTGCATTTATAGAAGGTTTAAGGAGTATTAGTGTTAAAGAGGCAATGAAGGATGCTGACTTTTCTGGTTGGATGAGCAAGAAAGGCAGCGGTGCCATGAGTACTTGGAAGACGAGATTTTTCACATTGCATGGTACTAGATTGTCATACTTCAGCTCCACTACGGACACGAGAGAAAGAGGTCTTATCGACATTACTGCTCATCGCGTTGTGCCTGCTAAGGAAGATGATAAACTAGTTTCATTATATGCAGCCAGTACAGGTAAAGGACGGTATTGTTTCAAACTATTACCTCCGCAACCAGGATCAAAGAAAGGTTTGACATTTACACAACCTCGCACGCACTATTTTGCAGTAGATAATAAAGAAGAGATGAGAGGTTGGATGGCTGCACTAATTAAAACCACCATTGATATCGACACATCAGTGCCAATTATCAGTTCCTATACAACACCTACGGTTTCCTTGAGCAAAGCGCAAGAGATGTTAGCAGAAGCGAGAGAAGAGACCAAGCTAAGGGAACAGCAAATGCTAGAGAACGAGGAAGATGAGGACCAGTTTTTATGGGATCAACAGCAGCTTCAACAGCAGCAACATGACAATAATCAAGGGCAAGCTGATCGCACAATATCAGCGTCAACCCAACGAACTTCCGACGAGGATAATACTATATCTACTCCGAATTTGTCCTCTGCTAACAATACAACCATTGGCTCAAATGGATTTTCCAGTCCGTTCTTACTAGCTTCCGGATTGTTATCGCCTGGAGTGGCTCGCAATAGTAGTATGCGTGGAACAGAGAAAAAGGGTAAATTCTCAACGGAAGAGGATTACTTCAGGGATAATTCAAAACATAAAACCGACAAAATATAATTTTAAAGCTATTGAAAAAGATGCGCCTCAAATTTGATGCATAAACTCATTAAGCTATTGTTCTCATGGGCAAAAAAGAATGGAGTTATTTGAAAATGAAAGGATGCCGATGATCCTTTAAATGTTATTCTATATAGTTTTACTTGCGTGAGATTAGGGATTGGGGTTTGTAACCATATATAATTTACAAGAAAGCTAAACAAAAGATGCCGTTAATCTGTTTAGTGACTTCTGTTTCAAGGCTATTAAAATTTTAGGACCCTTCTAAGAGGTCTCTAATTTGTCGAAATCGCATTCGCGAAAATGGAAAATATATTTCAATTTTTTTTTTTTTTGTTTTACTTTTTTCCACTCTAAGATCTACATTCCAAAGCACCTCGTTCGTTTGCTTCGATGAACAAAGCAACGTATTATTTTTCAAAATTGCATAGTAGTATATCTACGCTTTTTCTTCACTAGACTGCTTCCTCTCCGTTTGAATTTCTTGCATCAGGTACTGAAGCACTAATATAAAGACGTGAACCGAAACGAGAAAAAATGAGAGTAAGACCAAAGAGGTCGGTCATAACACTCATGGCGATAGTAGTCGTGATGCTCATCCTCAGAAACCAGTTCTACTCATCACGAACGCGAGGGCATGGGCAGGAACCAGTCATCTCCTCCAGCCAAAAGAATCTTTATGACGGGTGGATAACACCCAATTTCTATAGAAAGGGTGATCCCTTGGAATTGATTGTGAATAAGATAGAATCTGACTTAACGCAATTACCATACGCATATTATGACTTGCCCTTCACTTGTCCTCCTACTATGCATAAAAAACCGCTTCATTTATCTCTAAACGAAATAATAAGAGGGGATAGGAAATGGGAAAGCGACTATAAACTCAAATTTGGCGAAGACAATCCATGTGAAACGTTGTGTGCCCGGAAAACTACCAAAGAGGGCATGCAGACCTTAGACAAGTTAGTCAGGGAGGGATACGTCGTACAATGGCTAATTGATGATGAATTACCGGCTGCCACTACCTTTATTTCCACCACTGATCATAAAAAATACTATGCATCTGGGTTTCCTTTAGGTTTCATAGATCCTGATACAGATAAAACCTATCTGCATAATCACGTAATGCTGGTAATACGTTTTCATGCCAGTGATAATGATAAAAATACCATAGTCGGCTTTGAAGTATATCCAAGATCTGTGTCAGATTATCATTGTCCTGGGGCATCGAAGAACTACGAACAATACGAAATAGTCATTCCTGAGGATGAAAATGAGTTGACATATTTGCCATTTACTTACTCCGTATATTGGAGGGAAGAATTTGAAGTAGACTGGAATCATAGATGGGATTATTTCTTGAACGCAGGTGAGTTATCTGACGAACAGAGCATTCAGTTTCATTGGATGAGCTTAGCCAATTCAGTGGGAATTGTATTGTCCATCTCATTTATCACGCTTATTATTTACGTACGAGTCATGTACACGGATAAAAGTAATTCAAAGTCCCCCAAATACATGATAAATATAGAAGGAATTGAAACAGAGGATGACCTGGACGATGACAAGTATGGTAAATACTCCGTTTACACGGTGGCGAAAGACTGGATACAAAATGGTAGACCAAATTTATTTGGTTTAAAAGTTTTAATCCTTCTGGTCTCATTTGGGGTGCAATTTTTATTTACCATAATTGGATCCTTAACGATATCATGTTCAATGAACAAATTGCATAATGTAAGAAACAGTGTGCTAACTATGGCCATTTTATTTTTCGTACTTGGAGCATTCATGGCATCATTCGTAGGGACAAGACTCAGTATGGTAACGAAAACGAAAAGAACCAAGGCCAATTACCTTGACGATAACAGATACCTCAAAGACTACAAGAAGTTTAGTCCCATTTTTACGATACTTTGTGGGTCCAGCTTACCTGGCATTGTAATGGTGAGCACATTTTTATTAAATAGTATTGTTTGGGCACATGATTCTACAAGTGCATTACCATTCAAGACTATTGTGTTTTTCATGAGCATTTATTTCATCGTCTGTATACCACTCAGCTTGTTTGGTGGTATTGTAGCTAATAATATACCTTTGCCTCAATATTGGTTGAGTGGAATTACTAAAGATGAAAGCAATAGCGATGGCAATGGATTATTTGTACCTAAATCACGAGCCAAGTTCAACCCGTTGGTTTACTGCGGCATTTATTTATGTGGTATTTTCCCCTTGTTAGTAATTTACGTGGAAATGCAATACGTTTACAAATCTCTCTGGTTGGAGAAAACTACATTTTATTATTTTTACGGATTCCTTTTTTTGAGTATCATACTATTATGCGTGTTAACTATGGAGATATCAATTATTGGAAGTTATTTATTAATGAGATTTTGCTTCGAAGATAAGGTGGTTCGCAACAATTGGAGATGGAAGTGCTTTGAAATGGGATTTAGCGGTGGTGTATATATGGAATTGTATTCGCTATATTACATTTTCGCAGTGCTAAACATCCATGGGTTTTCATCTATCTTAATTTCCATTTGTTATAGTTTAATCTTCAACGTAATGTGCAGTTTAGGGCTTGGCGCATTAAGTTACTTAACGGCTTCATGGTTTATAAATAAAATATACCACCAGAAAGTCAACCTGTAAACTAAAGGAAAGCTCGGTAATAAAAAGAAGAAAAGCTTTTTTTAAAGAAAACGGTAATCAACATTCACATACACACACAGTACATATGTACCAATATATTTATATATGTACATAATTATTATAATACAAAATTTGTTTAAAATTCGACCTTTTGTGGAGAAGAGCTGTTAAAATGATGTTGGACGGACCCACCTAAACCATTGTTCATATTTTGGTTGTTGCTATTGATACTGTTGTTACTGTTGTTAATGTTACTGCTGTTGCTGTTGTTGTATTGACGGTTTTGAGAGTATGGACGGCGGTTGCTGTTGCCGTTATTATTATTTCTTCTGTTGTAGTTACCTCTATTGTTGTTTGAATCCCTATTGTTGTAGTATCTTTTATGCCCAGGGCCGTTACTATTAGAGTTATTGTTGGAGTTAATTTGCTGCTTGACCTTGTCAATTATATTATCTTGCAATTTGATAAACTTGATAAAAGTCCCTCTAATATAAATTTCGTTCAATTTTACGGCTTTACTGCTCTCAGCATTGTCTTCTGAATTAATTGCGCTTTCTTCACTATATTCGGTTACATTAGATAAAGTAAGGTTCATCCAGTTATCTACGTTGGTCAATATCCCTTGTATAATTTCACCGTTTTTCAATTCTATTTGCATTTGTTGTCCCTTCGCATTTGTTAAAAGATATAAAGGTAGCATTGAGAAAAAATATTCTATTGTGTTTCTTTTCAGTTCGAGTTGAAGATTTATCAGTTTTTCAACTCTGTTTTACTAATACTACTTCGTTAATTTACTTTTACGATTTCCTTCTTTACCGCTTCCATCATTAGGAAGGTCTATGATACTACGATTTCACGAAAGAAAGCTGCAATAATTGAACATCATTGCTACTCCGTAAAACATGATAGTAAGAGTGCTTATCACGTGACACGTGTGCGGCAAATTTCGTAATTGATGATCAAAATGCGTGTGGGCGGCTACAATGCGGAATTTGCCTTTTTCATAGTACAGGAAACTGGCGGTAAAGGAAAAGTAGTACTTTAAACTCATTTAAAATTACTTATCACTATGAATATCTTTAAATTATTGTTATACATAATAAACTATCTATTAAAAAAAAGATGCTACCCAATTCACGTTGTCCATGGTTATTTTAGAGCCTAAAAATAAAAGGCAGTAGGTTTAGAGGGACTTCAGTACAAGTAGATAACGAACGAAGCAATTACTCTGTGTACGGTGGCGGAAAAAATGAAATGTTACTTAAGAAGGAGGTAATATAAGTACATTACATTTCAACCGCATTGTGATTGCGTACTTTAAACGATAGGTGACTGCGGATCTTAGGTCGTTTAGCAGCATACGAAAATTAGTTTTACTAAACTAGACATCTAGTAAAAGGCTGTCGAAATCTCTCAATTTAAAGAGAATCTGCTACTGACTATAAATTTTGTCACTACAAATTATTGGTTTAATCTAGCCTTCATTATGGATACAATTACCTTCGGCGGCTAAAAACAACTTGATTTTGTTACCCGCGTTTGAAGTGACGCGTCACTAACCATGACGCGAAAGTTAATTATATTCAGCTCCCCGCCTGCTTATTTCCCGTTTAGGAAATAAATGGTTAACCTAACAAAAAAAAAAGAGGAACAAGGACTAAGAAGCACGTCAACGTGAAAAACGCACAAAAGATATTATAGTTATTGCCATCCTTTAGCATTGGTTTAGCATATCAACTAATTGACTAATATTTGCTGCTAAATTCAACTGGAAGCTTTTTTTTTTTTCGAGATAATAAAAAAAGAAACTCTTTAGTGTATTGTGTTATTTTTACTATTAATTGTTGTTACAGCAGAATCACATCTAGCATTGGTCGTCGCTTTTTCAAACGATTCTTCCTCCACTTACCCTTTGAAAAAAAGGTACATTATTTCACGTTATTTGATATATTGTCAACAATAATTGCTCTTTGCCGAAAATTAACTCTTCTTTCTTTCTCATTTCCCTTCTGTCCCTCTTGCGTAGTTCTAAAAGGTTGATTTATTCGAGAAATCATGCCATTTGATGTTTTGATATCAAACCAAAAAGATAATACCAATCACCAGAACATCACGCCAATATCAAAATCAGTTCTTTTGGCGCCTCATTCAAACCATCCAGTGATTGAAATAGCTACGTATTCAGAAACCGATGTATACGAATGCTATATACGTGGGTTTGAAACTAAAATAGTGATGAGAAGAACTAAAGATGATTGGATTAATATTACCCAGGTTTTCAAAATAGCTCAATTTTCGAAGACGAAAAGAACTAAAATACTGGAAAAGGAATCAAATGATATGCAACATGAAAAAGTTCAAGGTGGGTATGGTAGGTTTCAAGGTACTTGGATCCCACTGGATTCAGCGAAGTTTTTAGTCAATAAGTACGAAATAATTGACCCTGTGGTCAACTCCATCTTAACTTTTCAATTCGATCCAAATAACCCTCCACCAAAGAGAAGCAAAAATAGTATATTGAGGAAGACTTCGCCGGGAACGAAGATAACTTCTCCATCGAGCTACAATAAAACACCAAGAAAAAAGAACAGTAGTTCATCAACATCGGCTACAACTACAGCTGCGAATAAGAAAGGCAAGAAAAATGCATCGATCAACCAGCCGAATCCAAGTCCTTTACAAAACCTTGTTTTCCAAACTCCTCAACAGTTCCAAGTAAATTCATCAATGAATATAATGAACAATAATGATAACCACACCACGATGAATTTCAACAATGACACAAGACACAATTTAATAAATAATATTAGTAACAACAGCAATCAATCTACTATTATTCAACAACAAAAATCCATTCATGAAAACTCTTTCAATAATAATTATTCGGCAACTCAGAAACCTCTTCAATTTTTTCCAATTCCGACAAATTTACAAAACAAGAACGTTGCTCTGAATAACCCTAATAATAATGACAGTAATAGTTACAGCCATAACATCGACAATGTCATTAACAGCAGTAATAACAATAATAATGGCAATAATAATAACTTGATCATAGTTCCAGACGGACCTATGCAAAGCCAACAACAACAACAACAACATCATCATGAATATTTGACGAATAACTTCAATCATTCCATGATGGACTCCATTACAAATGGCAATAGTAAAAAAAGGAGGAAAAAGCTGAATCAATCTAATGAACAACAATTTTACAACCAGCAAGAAAAAATACAAAGGCATTTCAAATTAATGAAGCAACCCTTATTATGGCAATCCTTTCAAAATCCAAATGATCACCATAATGAGTACTGTGACAGTAACGGCAGCAACAATAACAACAACACTGTAGCATCCAATGGCTCCTCCATTGAAGTATTTTCATCAAATGAAAATGATAACAGTATGAATATGTCTTCACGATCTATGACACCGTTCAGCGCAGGAAATACTTCATCTCAAAACAAGTTGGAAAACAAAATGACAGATCAAGAATACAAGCAGACGATATTAACAATACTATCATCGGAAAGGTCTTCTGATGTAGATCAAGCGTTGTTGGCTACTTTATATCCGGCGCCCAAAAATTTTAACATAAATTTTGAAATTGATGATCAAGGTCACACTCCACTCCATTGGGCTACAGCTATGGCGAATATTCCTTTGATAAAAATGCTAATTACCTTAAATGCTAATGCATTACAGTGTAATAAGCTCGGTTTTAATTGCATCACAAAATCAATTTTCTACAACAATTGCTACAAGGAGAATGCTTTCGATGAAATAATATCCATCTTAAAAATATGTCTTATAACTCCCGACGTAAATGGAAGATTGCCATTTCATTATTTAATTGAATTGAGCGTTAATAAGTCCAAAAATCCAATGATAATAAAATCTTATATGGATTCGATAATATTGAGCTTGGGTCAGCAGGACTACAATTTGTTGAAGATATGTTTGAACTACCAAGATAATATAGGGAACACTCCACTGCATTTATCTGCTTTAAACTTGAACTTCGAGGTTTACAACAGACTGGTATATCTTGGTGCGTCAACAGATATATTGAATCTAGATAACGAATCGCCTGCGTCAATAATGAATAAGTTTAATACTCCGGCTGGCGGGTCAAACAGCAGAAACAACAACACCAAGGCAGATCGAAAGTTAGCTCGAAACCTTCCTCAAAAGAATTATTACCAACAACAGCAACAGCAACAGCAACCACAAAACAATGTCAAAATTCCAAAAATTATAAAAACTCAACATCCTGATAAAGAAGATTCTACTGCAGATGTCAATATAGCTAAAACAGATTCTGAAGTCAACGAAAGTCAATACCTGCATTCCAACCAGCCAAATTCTACAAATATGAACACTATTATGGACGACTTGTCGAATATTAATTCTTTCGTGACGTCGTCTGTCATTAAAGATATAAAGTCTACGCCGTCCAAAATTCTTGAAAACTCTCCCATTTTATACAGAAGAAGATCACAGTCAATATCAGATGAAAAAGAAAAGGCAAAGGATAATGAGAATCAAGTTGAAAAGAAAAAGGATCCCTTGAATAGTGTGAAAACTGCCATGCCATCATTGGAATCGCCTTCTTCCCTTCTGCCGATACAGATGTCTCCACTAGGAAAGTACTCAAAACCGCTTTCGCAGCAGATCAACAAATTAAATACAAAAGTTTCTTCTCTACAAAGAATAATGGGTGAAGAAATTAAAAATCTGGACAACGAAGTAGTAGAAACCGAATCCTCTATTTCTAACAATAAGAAGAGATTGATTACAATAGCACATCAAATAGAGGATGCTTTCGATTCCGTATCAAACAAAACTCCCATAAATTCGATATCAGATTTACAATCAAGGATTAAAGAAACATCGTCAAAGTTGAATTCTGAAAAGCAAAATTTTATTCAAAGCTTGGAAAAATCTCAAGCTTTAAAACTGGCTACAATTGTCCAGGATGAGGAATCAAAGGTTGATATGAATACTAACTCAAGTTCACATCCAGAAAAACAGGAAGATGAAGAGCCAATTCCAAAGTCAACGTCGGAAACTTCTTCTCCTAAAAACACCAAAGCGGACGCCAAATTTTCTAATACTGTACAAGAATCATATGATGTAAATGAGACGTTGAGACTAGCAACGGAACTAACTATTCTACAGTTTAAAAGAAGGATGACAACATTGAAAATAAGCGAAGCTAAAAGCAAAATTAATTCATCGGTGAAGTTAGATAAATACAGAAACTTGATTGGTATCACAATTGAGAACATTGACTCAAAATTGGACGATATAGAAAAGGATTTGAGGGCAAACGCATAAATTTTAATTCACAATGTACCAATAATTTTTACTATATTATCAGAGTTTTTAAATTTTTTTTTTTTTTTTTTGGTAGCAATTTTTTACATATTTGTATAGTCACTTTTCTCATTGCGCTTGAGTTGCTTCAAGTGCATGTCAACAAACATTTGAACTACTAAACTTAGACTATTATGGTTAGCCCTTTGCTAATTATCAGGATGTCTTTTATTACGATTGTGCTTTTTTTTCGTACAATATGATGAATGGAAAGCGCGATGAGATGAGGTCGAAAAAAAAAAAAAAAAAAAAATAGAAACATCCACTTATCCATAGATCCTTCATTTTATTTGTTGTCAGGTTTGGTATTGATTTTATTAGTCAACAAAAAAGAATAGGCAAGACCCCGCAAGGATCCTTCTTCTCGTTTCTGTATATTACCAAAATCCTGCCTTAGCAGCATAAAAACTGAGGGACGAAAAACACTTTTTTAGTATCAAGTAGTATAATGGATCAACAATTTCTAAGTCAACTTGAGCAAACTTTGCACGCTATCACTTCTGGTGTAGGCTTGAAGGAGGCTACAAAAACTTTGCAAACTCAATTTTATACCCAGCCTACAACTTTGCCAGCTTTGATTCATATTTTGCAGAACGGCTCCGATGATTCGTTGAAACAACTAGCTGGTGTTGAAGCTAGAAAGTTGGTTTCCAAGCACTGGAACGCCATTGATGAATCCACTAGAGCCTCCATCAAAACATCTCTTTTACAAACAGCATTTAGTGAGCCAAAAGAAAATGTTCGTCATTCCAACGCTCGAGTAATTGCTTCTATTGGTACTGAAGAGCTAGATGGTAACAAATGGCCAGATTTAGTCCCTAACCTAATCCAAACTGCTTCTGGTGAAGACGTTCAAACAAGACAAACTGCCATTTTTATTTTGTTTTCTCTGTTGGAAGATTTCACCTCTTCTCTATCTGGCCACATCGATGACTTTTTGGCTTTGTTCTCTCAGACAATTAATGATCCATCTTCTTTGGAGATCAGATCATTATCTGCCCAGGCTTTGAACCACGTTTCTGCTTTGATTGAAGAACAAGAAACCATCAACCCTGTTCAAGCTCAAAAATTCGCCGCCTCAATTCCATCTGTGGTTAACGTTTTAGACGCAGTTATCAAGGCCGACGACACCATGAACGCTAAATTAATCTTTAACTGTTTAAACGATTTCCTGCTATTGGACTCCCAATTAACAGGAAACTTTATTGTGGATTTGATTAAGCTGTCTTTACAAATTGCTGTTAACAGTGAGATTGACGAAGATGTTCGAGTTTTTGCTCTTCAATTCATCATATCTTCATTGTCCTACAGAAAATCGAAGGTTTCTCAAAGCAAATTGGGCCCAGAAATTACTGTTGCAGCTTTGAAGGTGGCTTGTGAAGAGATCGATGTTGACGATGAATTAAACAACGAAGACGAAACAGGCGAAAATGAGGAAAATACACCCTCTTCTTCTGCTATTAGACTGTTAGCTTTCGCTTCCTCTGAACTGCCACCATCCCAGGTTGCTTCCGTTATTGTTGAACACATTCCAGCTATGTTGCAATCCGCAAACGTTTTTGAGAGAAGAGCTATTCTTTTAGCTATTTCCGTTGCTGTTACTGGTTCTCCAGACTACATTTTGTCTCAATTCGACAAAATTATCCCTGCCACCATAAACGGTTTGAAGGATACTGAACCGATTGTTAAATTAGCTGCTCTGAAGTGTATTCACCAATTAACCACTGACTTACAAGACGAAGTTGCCAAATTTCATGAAGAATACTTGCCATTGATCATCGATATCATTGATTCTGCGAAAAACATTGTCATTTACAACTATGCAACTGTTGCTTTAGATGGTCTGCTTGAGTTCATTGCTTATGATGCTATCGCTAAGTACTTGGATCCATTAATGAACAAACTATTCTATATGTTGGAAAGTAATGAATCATCCAAGTTGAGATGTGCTGTTGTTTCTGCAATTGGTTCCGCTGCTTTTGCAGCAGGTTCCGCGTTCATTCCATATTTCAAGACTAGTGTTCACTATTTGGAAAAATTCATCCAAAACTGTTCTCAAATTGAAGGTATGAGCGAAGATGATATAGAACTAAGGGCCAACACTTTTGAAAATATTTCTACTATGGCCAGAGCCGTCAGATCAGACGCATTTGCCGAATTTGCCGAACCTTTGGTTAACTCCGCCTATGAGGCCATCAAAACTGATTCTGCTAGATTAAGAGAATCTGGTTATGCATTCATTGCAAACTTGGCTAAAGTTTACGGCGAAAATTTTGCTCCTTTCTTGAAAACTATCCTACCAGAAATCTTCAAGACACTAGAATTAGATGAATACCAATTCAACTTCGATGGTGATGCAGAGGATTTAGCCGCATTTGCTGATTCTGCCAATGAAGAAGAACTACAGAACAAATTCACCGTTAACACTGGTATTTCCTATGAAAAGGAAGTTGCTTCTGCAGCTCTATCCGAATTAGCATTGGGTACGAAGGAGCATTTCTTGCCATACGTCGAACAATCCTTAAAGGTTTTGAATGAACAAGTCGATGAGTCGTACGGTTTAAGAGAAACCGCTCTAAACACCATCTGGAATGTTGTTAAGTCTGTCCTGTTGGCTTCCAAAGTAGAACCAGAAAGCTATCCTAAGGGTATCCCAGCCTCTTCCTACGTTAATGCTGATGTTTTGGCGGTTATTCAAGCTGCCAGGGAAACTTCCATGGGTAACTTAAGCGATGAATTCGAAACCTCAATGGTCATTACCGTTATGGAAGATTTTGCCAATATGATTAAGCAATTTGGCGCAATCATCATCATGGACAACGGCGACTCTTCTATGCTAGAAGCTTTGTGCATGCAAGTTCTTAGTGTCTTGAAGGGTACCCATACTTGTCAAACCATTGATATCGAGGAGGACGTTCCAAGAGATGAAGAATTAGACGCTTCTGAAACCGAAGCAACTTTACAAGATGTTGCATTGGAAGTTCTTGTCAGTTTATCTCAAGCTTTAGCTGGTGATTTTGCCAAAGTCTTTGACAACTTCAGACCGGTTGTTTTCGGATTATTCCAATCTAAATCCAAGAATAAGAGATCATCCGCCGTCGGTGCCGCCTCTGAATTAGCTCTAGGTATGAAAGAACAAAATCCTTTCGTTCATGAAATGCTAGAAGCCTTAGTCATTAGATTAACAAGCGATAAATCTTTAGAAGTTAGAGGTAACGCTGCTTATGGTGTTGGTTTGTTGTGTGAATATGCTTCTATGGACATCTCAGCCGTTTATGAACCTGTTTTGAAGGCGCTTTATGAGTTACTAAGTGCTGCTGACCAAAAGGCCTTAGCAGCCGAAGATGACGAAGCCACCAGAGAGATTATTGATAGAGCATACGCTAATGCTAGTGGATGTGTGGCCAGAATGGCTTTGAAGAACAGTGCTCTAGTTCCATTGGAACAAACTGTTCCAGCATTATTGGCACATTTACCACTAAACACCGGTTTTGAAGAATACAATCCAATTTTCGAATTGATCATGAAACTATACCAGGAAAATAGTCCCGTTATCACAAACGAAACCCCAAGGATCATCGAGATTTTCAGTGCTGTGTTTACCAAAGAAAATGATAGAATTAAGTTAGAAAAGGAGTCTACTCTAGGTAGGGAAGAGAATATGGAAAGATTAAAGCAATTCCAAACCGAAGAGATGAAGCATAAGGTTATTGAATTATTGAAGTATCTAAACACTACTTACAACGGAATTGTTGCTCAAAATCCGGTTTTAGCTGCCGTCATTGCTTGATTTTTTTAAAACCATTTTTTATTCTCGTCTGTTTCGATAAACAGCGCTTATATAAGTATACCTTCCTTCATTATTTTTATTTTTTTCCTAGAAAAAACTATATGTAAATTTACTTTCCCACCCAATCTTAGGCACCTGCCTTCACTTTTGCCAATCTTGTATGTATGTGTCCTGAAGGACCTATTGTATGCAATACTTTTTTATTGTATTAAGGTTATGTGAGTTTCGTCCTGTAAAGTTGATCGGCGCATCTACACGCCGCCGATCAACTCAGCGATGATTCTCTTGGCATCGTCCATCTCGAAGGAAAGAACTTAAAGAAAGCTCAAAAGGATGTTGACGACGCAATTCGAACAGAAGGCAGCTTTCGGCGAATATCCCAGAACGGAAATAACCGGGCCTTGCGTATTTTCCATATGAATACGCGCAAGTTCAGGTCATCTTGTACTTGTTCTAATGAAAGAATCACGGCACGTTACTAATTAGCGGGCCCCGGATATTGGTCTTGTACAAATGTAAATTATTTGACGATGTATAGTACATGTAATTTACTGAAATATATGCAAGTTACCTGCAGGTTTTACCTTCTCCTGCACATTCTTGTGATAAGAATGTGAAAAAATTTTTGCTGTATTTCCAGTTCTAATGCTGGCTCTAGTAGTAACAAAAATAGAAAATGCCTCGAATAAGTAGCCCTGGGAGTGGGATACTGAGGAATTAAACGTTTATGCAGGCGTGTGCTTGCGTCCACATGCATGCATATCAATAGTGGACGCAACAGGGACCACAGTTCAACTGGCCAGGGTCCATTGTTGTGTTTGCCAACGAGTGTATAGTGCATGAAATCGCGCCTTCTCGGCTTCGGACTCTTTTACGAGGGTCCGGAAGAGCGTGGGAAGACAACGAAGAAAGAATGGGATCACGATGAAGTTGTAGAGGGTTGGTTTGAGACCGGTACTGATAAAATTCATAGAATACAGATTGAAAAAGTGACCATTTTTTACTCCTGTTCAAGCGCATTTGCTTTGATACCATTTTGTTTGCCGAAGACACGGTGAGTTGACGTTAGTAAGTCACTGAGGCTATAAAAAATAAACACGAAGACGTTTATAGACATAAATAAAGAGGAAACGCATTCCGTGGTAGAATGAGTTATAAAGTGAATAGTTCGTATCCAGATTCAATTCCTCCCACGGAACAACCGTACATGGCAAGCCAGTATAAACAAGATTTGCAGAGTAATATTGCAATGGCAACGAATAGTGAACAGCAGCGACAACAACAGCAGCAGCAGCAACAGCAGCAACAGCAGTGGATAAATCAACCTACGGCGGAAAATTCGGATTTGAAGGAAAAAATGAACTGCAAGAATACGCTCAATGAGTACATATTTGACTTTCTTACGAAGTCGTCTTTGAAAAACACTGCAGCAGCCTTTGCTCAAGATGCGCACCTAGATAGAGACAAAGGCCAAAACCCAGTCGACGGACCCAAATCTAAAGAAAACAATGGTAACCAGAATACGTTCTCGAAGGTAGTAGATACACCTCAAGGCTTTTTGTATGAATGGTGGCAAATATTCTGGGACATCTTTAATACCAGTTCTTCCAGAGGTGGCTCAGAGTTCGCTCAGCAATATTATCAACTAGTTCTTCAAGAACAAAGGCAGGAACAAATATATAGAAGCTTGGCTGTTCATGCGGCAAGGCTACAACACGATGCAGAACGAAGAGGGGAATATAGTAACGAGGACATAGACCCCATGCACTTGGCTGCTATGATGCTAGGAAATCCTATGGCACCTGCGGTTCAAATGCGCAATGTTAATATGAACCCTATACCAATTCCTATGGTTGGTAACCCTATCGTTAATAATTTTTCCATTCCACCATACAATAATGCAAACCCCACGACTGGTGCAACTGCTGTTGCTCCCACAGCGCCGCCTTCCGGCGATTTTACAAATGTAGGGCCAACCCAGAATCGGAGTCAAAACGTTACTGGCTGGCCAGTCTATAATTATCCAATGCAACCCACTACGGAAAATCCAGTGGGAAACCCGTGTAACAATAATACCACAAATAATACAACTAATAACAAATCTCCAGTGAACCAACCTAAAAGTTTAAAAACTATGCATTCAACAGATAAACCAAATAATGTCCCGACGTCAAAATCTACAAGAAGTAGATCTGCAACCTCAAAAGCGAAGGGTAAAGTTAAAGCCGGTCTAGTGGCTAAGAGACGAAGAAAAAATAATACCGCTACAGTTTCCGCGGGATCGACGAACGCTGGTTCGCCAAATATTACCACACCAGGCTCAACAACAAGTGAACCCGCTATGGTAGGTTCAAGAGTAAATAAGACTCCAAGATCAGATATTGCTACTAACTTCCGCAATCAAGCAATAATATTTGGCGAGGAAGATATTTATTCTAATTCCAAATCTAGCCCATCGTTGGATGGAGCATCACCTTCCGCTTTAGCTTCTAAACAGCCCACAAAGGTAAGGAAAAATACAAAAAAGGCATCCACCTCAGCTTTTCCAGTAGAGTCTACGAATAAACTCGGTGGCAACAGCGTGGTGACAGGTAAAAAGCGCAGTCCCCCTAACACTAGAGTGTCGAGGAGGAAATCCACTCCTTCTGTTATTCTGAATGCTGATGCCACTAAGGATGAGAATAATATGTTAAGAACATTCTCGAATACTATTGCTCCGAATATTCATTCCGCTCCGCCCACTAAAACTGCGAATTCTCTCCCTTTTCCAGGTATAAATTTGGGAAGTTTCAACAAGCCGGCTGTATCCAGTCCATTATCTTCAGTGACAGAGAGTTGCTTCGATCCAGAAAGTGGCAAGATTGCCGGAAAGAATGGACCCAAGCGAGCAGTAAACTCAAAAGTTTCGGCATCATCCCCATTAAGCATAGCAACACCTCGGTCTGGTGACGCTCAGAAGCAAAGAAGTTCTAAGGTACCAGGAAACGTGGTTATAAAGCCGCCACATGGGTTTTCAACCACCAATTTGAATATTACTTTAAAGAACTCTAAAATAATCACTTCACAGAATAATACAGTATCCCAAGAATTGCCGAATGGGGGAAACATACTGGAGGCGCAAGTAGGCAATGATTCAAGAAGTAGTAAAGGCAATCGTAACACATTATCTACTCCAGAGGAAAAAAAGCCGAGTAGTAATAATCAAGGATATGATTTTGACGCCCTCAAAAATTCAAGTTCTTTGTTGTTTCCTAATCAAGCTTATGCTTCTAACAATAGAACACCAAACGAGAATTCAAATGTTGCTGATGAAACCTCTGCATCTACAAATAGTGGCGATAATGATAACACATTAATTCAGCCCTCATCCAATGTGGGTACAACTTTGGGTCCTCAGCAAACCAGTACTAATGAAAATCAGAATGTACACTCTCAGAACTTGAAGTTTGGGAATATTGGTATGGTTGAAGACCAAGGACCGGATTACGATCTCAATTTACTGGATACAAATGAAAATGATTTCAATTTTATTAATTGGGAAGGCTGAAGTCACGTGTTGAGTATTATAATAAAAAATAAAAACTCTTAATGACAGGAAACATAATAAAAAGCTAGGAGAATGGAGTTACGTATCTGACATTTCGCTAAATTTGGGGATGGGTTTAAGCCCTGTGAACTGAACCATTTTCACAGCAACGACTTTTTATAAACGGTTTTTTAGGATATTTGTTTTGTGATAGCTTTATTTTTCTTCCATGATAAGATAGAAGTGTTTAATTTTTAGATAAGATATTGTACTTATAAAAAGAACATTTGAACCATTAAATACAGGCACTTTTCTGGTTGATGTACACTCATTGAAGTAGCTTGGCATAATGGTAAATTAACTTTTGACATTACTATGATCATGATTTACGATGACCGTCTCGTCTCTTTTTTTTTGTATTGCTCTCTAAGATTTCTAAGATTGATATTTCATATGATGACGGTAGGGTTTACAATAAGATATCTTAGTTGATCGCAATTGCTAAAGGTTTGTTCCGGTTAAGCACTATATAACCATTTTACTTGAACAGAGACTGACTTATAAGAATTGGGCAAGCTTACCATACCAATCATTCCGGCACATCCACCTTGATCAAATATCATAAACCTTAATCTGCATATTACAATAAAATAAAGAAATACGTAAGAAGAGGAAAAGTGGGGAACTATGTCTTTTTTTAATCGATCAAATACAACCTCAGCTTTGGGAACGAGTACTGCAATGGCGAATGAAAAGGATTTGGCCAATGATATTGTCATTAATAGCCCAGCAGAGGACTCAATATCGGATATTGCGTTTTCACCGCAACAAGATTTCATGTTTAGTGCCAGTTCCTGGGACGGTAAGGTACGTATTTGGGATGTCCAAAATGGTGTACCTCAAGGTAGAGCGCAGCATGAAAGCTCCAGCCCTGTATTATGTACCAGATGGTCGAATGATGGTACAAAAGTAGCCTCAGGCGGGTGTGATAATGCCCTGAAATTGTACGATATTGCCAGTGGTCAAACACAGCAAATTGGAATGCATTCTGCGCCAATAAAAGTATTACGTTTTGTACAATGTGGACCATCGAACACAGAGTGTATAGTAACCGGATCCTGGGATAAAACCATAAAATATTGGGATATGAGACAACCCCAGCCCGTATCCACCGTAATGATGCCTGAAAGAGTATATTCGATGGATAATAAACAGTCTCTGTTAGTAGTGGCTACTGCCGAAAGACATATCGCTATTATCAATCTAGCAAACCCAACAACGATTTTTAAGGCAACCACGTCACCTTTAAAATGGCAAACTCGATGCGTGGCATGTTATAATGAAGCCGATGGATATGCGATTGGTTCAGTGGAAGGTAGATGCTCCATAAGGTATATCGATGATGGTATGCAGAAAAAATCAGGCTTTTCATTTAAATGCCATCGTCAAACCAATCCTAATAGGGCACCTGGCTCCAATGGTCAATCTCTAGTGTACCCTGTAAATAGCATTGCATTTCATCCATTATATGGTACTTTTGTTACGGCTGGTGGTGATGGTACCTTCAATTTTTGGGATAAGAATCAAAGGCATAGATTGAAAGGCTATCCTACTTTGCAAGCATCTATTCCTGTATGCAGCTTCAATAGGAATGGTAGCGTATTTGCGTACGCTCTAAGTTATGATTGGCATCAAGGCCATATGGGCAACAGACCCGACTATCCAAACGTCATTAGGCTACATGCCACAACTGATGAAGAGGTTAAAGAGAAAAAGAAAAGGTGAAATTCGTTCTTCGGATAGCTTCCGTGCGCAACCACATTACTTTTGTAATTTTTTATATTTGCAATATGTAAAAGATATATATTTTTTAATGATACAGGTTCTTTTGGAGAGAATAGGAAAATCTCTCTATACCTATTCAAAATTGATAAAAAGTTTTACAGGTTACACTGAGTCGCCGTTTTAACCGGTGGTAATGTGCAGACAATACTTTCATTAATTTTCATCTATATGTAGCTTTCTTTCCAAAGCACCTATGATCTTTTTGTTTTTCTTTTTGGGAACCACTTCCAAGGTTTTTCCCTTTGATTTAATTTTTTTTGTATTTGGTGAAGAGCTGAATGGATTTTCAGAAGTGGCGCTCAAATCGTTTAGAACCTTTCGTGCATCCAAATGAAAGTCGTCAAATGCAATTTCATCCTCCCTTTTTATCAGGACACTTTGCGGCAAAAATCTTTTCTTTTGATGGTTTGTCTCTATAATACTATCAATTTCAATTGTTAAGTCTTCAATGTTTTCCTTCCTTTTCTGTTTATTAGTGTAGTCAATATTATTGGGTATCAGTAATTGTCCTATTGGAAAATATTCATAATGCTTCTCTTGTTCTTTAAGTAGAATATTCTCCATTTTCCACGACTCATCAATTGCGGAATACACATATTTATTATAGCAACTAAGGCGGAGATTTTCATTCCAGTTTTCACTCATATCCAACTCAAAAAGGAACCAAAGTCGTGAATACTTGATATCTCTTCTATTTTCTGTGCTACAAAGACAATGATCACAGGCAATATCATTAAGTTCTCTATCGAAAATTTTCTCTTGTAACTTTTTCAAATTACTTCTTGTTAGACATTCCGTTGCTTCTTTATTAGCGACATTATTTTGTAAATGCTGCGTATCTTTGTCTTCTTTTGCTGCAACATTACCGGAGTTTTGCTTTGGTTTTACCGAGTGTTCTTTGTGATAACTCGATAAACAGTGTTCTTTTATGTTCTTCTTCGGTTGCTTTTCTGGGCTGGTATTGGATATCTTCCTGCTCAAGAATCGGGAATATCTTTGGAGTTTATTTGGGAATTTGAGATAGTTTGTGTCTTTATTTGAAATTGTTCTTTTTTCCCTCATTTTTTTTTCAGGAAACAAAAAAATTCTCTGAAAATGCTTTTGCTAGTAAATAAATATGGCCTACGTTTCCATTGTTGATCTTTCCATGAACGTCTGGAGATTATTCTATTATTATAGTATTTGCTGATTAAAGTATTATAAAATTAGTGACACAAAATAGAAAGTATTACCCGACTTTGGAGAGGAAAGATTTCTAATGAATAATTTCCATCTGAATTTTGAATGGCTTTATAAATCAATAGAAAGAAATTAAGAATAAAATCTGTTTGTGGGAGAAACATTTCACAAAAACTACAGCTCGGATTTCAATTGTGATGTATTCAACTCCACTAAAAAAGAGGATTGATTACGATCGCGAAACGTTTACGGCTTCGGCTTCCTTAGGAGGAAATCGCTTAGGGAATCGGCCAAGAGATGACCAAAATAACGGTAAGCCCAACCTGTCGAGCCGTTCCTTCCTAAGCGAAAAAAAAACCAGAAAAGATGTATTAAACAAGTATGGCGAGGCTGGAAATACTATTGAATCAGAACTTCGTGACGTAACTACACACGTCAAGATAAGCGGGTTGACTTCCTCTGAACCGTTGCAGTTGGCTAGTGAATTTGTCCAGGATTTGAGCTTTAGGGACAGAAATACGCCAATACTAGATAATCCAGACTATTATAGTAAAGGTTTGGATTATAATTTCTCAGATGAAGTCGGTGGATTAGGTGCATTTACCCCCTTCCAAAGACAACAAGTGACAAATATACCAGATGAAGTTTTATCACAAGTTTCAAATACCGAAATAAAGAGTGATATGGGTATTTTTCTCGAACTGAACTATTGTTGGATAACCTCTGATAATAAATTGATCTTGTGGAATATCAATAATAGTTCAGAATACCACTGTATCGATGAAATCGAGCACACCATTTTAAAAGTGAAACTAGTTAAGCCTAGCCCAAACACTTTTGTTTCTTCTGTTGAAAATTTATTGATTGTCGCCACTCTTTTTGATATCTATATTTTGACAATATCATTTAATGACCGTACTCATGAGTTGAATATCTTTAACACAGGATTAAAAGTAAATGTAACTGGGTTCAACGTTTCTAACATAATAAGCTATGAAAGGACTGGACAAATATTTTTCACTGGTGCGACTGATGGTGTCAACGTGTGGGAATTACAATATAACTGCTCGGAGAACCTATTCAATAGCAAGAGTAACAAAATATGTTTGACAAAGTCAAACTTAGCAAATTTACTACCTACAAAACTAATACCTAGCATACCCGGAGGAAAGTTGATACAAAAAGTACTAGAAGGGGATGCAGGTACCGAAGAAGAAACTATATCACAGCTCGAAGTTGACCAGTCAAGAGGCGTTTTACATACTCTATCAACGAAATCTATTGTCAGATCTTACCTAATTACTAGCAACGGGCTAGAAGGACCGGTCCTCATTGATGCTGCTCATATCAGGCGTGGAATGAATGCATTGGGTGTAAAAAATTCACCTCTACTCAGTAATCGAGCTTTCAAGATTGCCAAAATTGTTTCTATCTCTATGTGTGAGAACAATGATTTATTCTTAGCTGTTATAACTACTACTGGGGTACGCTTGTATTTCAAAGGTTCCATTTCTAGGAGATCGATTGGCTCATTAAAATTAGACTCTGTAAAGTTTCCTCCTACCAGTATATCTAGCTCCCTCGAGCAAAATAAATCTTTCATAATCGGTCATCACCCCTTAAACACACATGATACAGGCCCACTTTCAACACAAAAAGCTAGTTCAACTTATATCAATACCACTTGCGCTAGTACGATAATATCACCAGGTATATACTTTACGTGCGTGAGGAAAAGAGCTAATTCCGGAGAACTATCTAAAGGTATTACAAATAAAGCTTTGCTGGAAAATAAAGAGGAACACAAACTTTACGTTAGTGCTCCAGATTACGGTATATTAAAGAATTATGGTAAATATGTAGAGAATACCGCACTACTCGATACGACAGATGAAATTAAAGAGATTGTTCCCTTAACAAGATCTTTTAATTACACTTCTACTCCCCAAGGTTACGCCAATGTGTTTGCCTCACAATACAGTGCAGAACCATTAAAAGTTGCCGTTTTAACAAGCAATGCCTTAGAAATTTATTGCTATCGCACGCCCGACGAAGTGTTCGAAAGCTTGATTGAAAATCCTTTGCCATTTATTCACAGTTATGGTTTATCTGAGGCTTGCTCTACGGCACTTTATTTAGCTTGTAAGTTTAATAAGTCAGAGCATATTAAATCAAGTGCCCTGGCCTTCTTCTCTGCCGGTATACCTGGGGTAGTTGAAATAAAACCGAAAAGTTCTAGAGAAAGTGGCAGCGTGCCGCCAATCTCACAAAATTTATTCAATAAATCTGGTGAATGTGATGGTATAGTACTATCTCCCAGGTTTTATGGTTCTGCGTTATTAATTACAAGATTATTTAGCCAAATATGGGAAGAGAGGGTCTTTGTTTTTAAAAGGGCTTCCAAAACGGAAAAAATGGATGCTTTTGGTATTTCTATAACTAGGCCACAGGTTGAGTATTATTTATCATCGATATCTGTTTTGGCAGATTTCTTCAACATCCACCGTCCTTCCTTCGTTTCATTTGTGCCTCCGAAAGGTAGCAATGCTATAACTGCATCCGATGCTGAGTCTATTGCTATGAATGCTCTTATCCTCTTAATAAATTCTATTAAGGATGCGCTTTCCCTTATAAATGTCTTCTACGAAGATATTGATGCTTTCAAATCTTTGCTAAATACATTGATGGGTGCAGGGGGAGTTTATGACTCCAAGACACGTGAGTATTTTTTTGATCTTAAGTTCCATGATTTGTTTACCCCTAACGCAAAAACCAAACAATTAATAAAAGAGATTTTAATAGAAGTTGTAAACGCTAATATTGCAAGCGGCACATCGGCAGATTATATTGTGAACGTTTTAAAGGAACGCTTTGGATCTTTTTGTCATAGTGCAGACATTTTGTGTTACAGGGCAGGAGAGCATTTAGAAGCAGCACAGAAGTTTGAAATGATGGATTCTAAAATATCAAGGAACCATTTAGATACCGCAATTGACCTTTATGAAAGGTGTGCCGAGAATATAGAATTATGTGAATTGAGACGTGTGGTGGATATCATGGTAAAACTTAATTACCAGCCTAAGACTGTTGAATTTCTACTTAGATTTGCAGATAAAATTGATAAAGGAAACCAAGCACAAGAGTATGTGTCTAGAGGTTGTAATACTGCCGATCCAAGAAAAGTTTTTTATGACAAACGCATAAATGTGTACACTTTGATTTTTGAGATTGTCAAAAGCGTGGATGACTATACATCTATCGAACAATCCCCTTCAATTGCAAATATATCTATTTTTTCACCAGCTTCGTCACTGAAGAAAAGAGTTTACTCAGTGATAATGAATAGCAATAACCGGTTCTTCCATTATTGCTTTTATGATTGGCTTGTCGCAAATAAAAGACAAGACTACTTATTACGTTTGGATTCTCAATTTGTTTTACCGTACTTGAAAGAAAGAGCAGAAAAATCTCTAGAAATTAGTAATCTGTTGTGGTTCTACTTATCCAAAGAAGAACATTTTCTTGAAGCAGCTGATGTTTTATATGCTCTAGCTAGTTCTGATTTTGACTTAAAATTAAGTGAAAGAATCGAATGCCTAGCAAGAGCAAACGGTCTTTGTGATAGCTCAACGTCATTCGACCAAAAGCCGGCACTGGTCCAGTTATCTGAGAACATCCACGAACTTTTCGACATAGCTTCCATTCAGGATGACCTACTTAATTTGGTAAGGAATGAAACAAGGATTGACGAAGATTATAGAAAGCAACTAACACTTAAACTAAATGGAAGGGTGCTCCCATTATCAGATCTCTTTAATGATTGTGCAGACCCATTAGATTACTACGAAATAAAACTAAGAATTTTCAAAGTATCTCAATTCAAAGATGAAAAAGTCATTCAAGGAGAGTGGAATCGATTGCTCGATAGCATGAAAAATGCTCCATCGCCTGACGTGGGAAGTGTAGGCCAAGAATCCTTTCTTTCCTCGATATCCAACACACTAATTCGAATTGGTAAAACAACACACGATACGGACGTTGTTTTCCCTGTACATTTCTTAATGAATAAAATATTAGAATCATTCATTGATAAAAGTTCAGCTGCTGATGGATCTGTATGTTCAATGTTCTTGCTTGCCGGAGTTTCTCATTTAAAACTCTATTACATTCTAAGTCGTATCATAGAAAACTCTGAAGGAAATGTCGAATTGGCAAAAAAAGAAATGGTATGGTTGATCAAAGATTGGTACCAAAGTGATTCAGATTTACGCGGTTCAATTGCGCCAGAACAAATCAAAAAATTGGAGAAATATGATCCGAATACCGATCCCGTTCAAGATTATGTGAAGGATCGTCATCATGGCCTGAAATGAACGGAATTATTTGTATATTTTAGCAGTTTGATTGTGAAGTTTTCTTTAATATGTAGGCAAATTCTTACGTCATCCTTTATATAGTGAATGTAAACTGCTGTTTTACGGTACGCTAACCGTAGCGAACTGAGACTGTATATGGTAAACAGTTAGTTGATCGTATGGCAGAGAATCTAGTTATTCTGAATACGTTCCCTTCACTTGAGCAGCTCAAAATATACACACTTAAACGCGATAGAATATACATAGAAACGTAGAAACGACATCAGTCGCTTTCGCTTCCTGCCAGAAGGATTAATAGAAGGGGAAGAGCCAGCTCCGTAGTTAGCGCATGCGGAAAGATGCCCATACTCAACAGCTCAGTTAAATATGACAGGCTAGGGCTATTTCTGTAATAGCAATGATGCCATCACGTATGAGAGTTCGGATACGAGTTGTTCTCATAAACATTTTTATTAGCATTGTTCAAAAAGTGTTCTAATTCATTTTTATAAGTTTCCTGTTTTTCAATAAAGGCAAGCAACTCATCGTCTTCCAAATCCTCGTTGTTTTGCCATTCCATATATTCAGCCATGTCAGAGGGTAGAGCGTTCTTTTGTGCTTCCTGCTTTAGCCTTTGCATTTCTCTAAGGTGTTCACCTTGCATGATCATTTCTTCCATCTTTTCTAGGCCACCGCGTACTTTGGTCATTTTGTCTCGACGTCTAGTTAATCTCATGGACTCCAACCGTGATCTCTGATCCGCTCGTTGTCGTTCTGAAGGGGCAATAGGGGATGAAGAATGAGGCCCAAAAAAATCCTGTGAACGATCTCGTCTACTTGATATTATATCTGAAACCACAGAAGGGGAAGTGTCAATGTGCATAGTGCCACTTTGTTGTTTGTTCTCTTCTGATAGTCTACGTGTAGATGTTCTTAAAGATTGAGGTGTTAAACTCCGGTCAAAAGAAACACCTGTACGCTGTAGTTCTGCGGCCTTCTCTTCATTCCAATCGAAGCAACAGTCATCCGAATTTAAATTATGATTGCTGTACATTTCCGAGCTAAACTCTTTGACTGTATTTTGTTCCTTTTAATGGTCAATTAGTCGTGTTGTTTGGCGATGACTTTCTTATTGTCATTTCGGCTTTGTATATGAACGCGAAATCGCATCCCGGTTGAGGCACTTAATTAAACTCTGGCTTATGACGATGAGAACGTACAAATAGTAGTCATTTGCTAATTACTGATTGTGTATCTTATATATATACTTATAAAAAGTTGTTAAGAGGGAAAACTAAGAAATTCGATGCTGCTACTTCATCGCATCTTTGTATTTATCTAATCAACCTCTTCAACCGTTGGGCCGTTGTCTGGTGCTCCAGTGGGGCCTGCTCCAGCACCCGGAACTGGGCCTGCTCCTGGGGCACCACCTGCAGCTCCGTAAAATTTACTCATAATGGGGTTTGCAACACCTTCTAGTTCCTTTTGCCTTTCCTTGTATTCCTCGGTGGAGGCCGCTTGCGAAGCATCTAACCAATTTATAGCATCTTGGGCGGCGGCTTCCAATTTCTTGGCATCCTCTTCACCCACCTTCTCCTTGAAGTTATTTTCGCTCACAGAATTTTTCAAAGTAAACGCGTACGATTCTAGCTGATTCTTAGCTTGAACACGTTGAGCTTCTTGTTCATCTTCGGCCTTGAACTTTTCTGCCTCAGCAACCATTTTATCGATATCTTCCTTCGATAATCTTCCCTTATCGTTAGTAATTGTAATCTTGTTAGATTTACCAGTACCTTTTTCAACGGCAGATACGTTCAGAATACCATTTGCATCGATATCAAATGTAACTTCAATTTGTGGTACGCCTCTTGGAGCGGGTGGAATACCGCTCAACTCAAATTTACCCAGTAGATTGTTGTCTTTTGTCCTTGTCCTTTCACCCTCAAAAACTTGTATCAACACACCAGGTTGGTTGTCAGCGTAGGTGGAAAACACTTCCGATTTTTTTGTTGGGATAGTCGAATTTCTTGGGATCAACTTTGTCATAATACCACCTGCAGTTTCAATACCTAGAGATAATGGTGCAACATCCAGCAACAGTAAATCTTGGGTCGTCGACGACTGGTCACCCGTTAAGATGGCAGCCTGTACGGCAGCACCATAAGCGACGGCCTCATCAGGGTTAATCGAACGGTTTGGTTCTTTACCATTGAAAAAATCAGAAACCAGTTTTTGTACTTTTGGAATTCTTGTTGAACCACCAACAAGTACAATTTCATCAATTTGTGACTTATCTAATTTTGAATCAGCCAAAACTTTTTCCACTGGCTCCAATGTAGATCTAAACAAATCAGCACATAATTCTTCAAATCTTGCCCTTGTAATGGAAGTATAGAAATCGATACCCTCAAATAATGAATCTATTTCTATAGATGTCTGAGCAGACGAAGACAGAGTTCTCTTGGCCCTTTCAGCGGCGGTCCTTAACCTCCTTAGGGACCTTTGGTTAGTTGTTAGATCCTTTTTATTTTTTCTTTTGAACTCCTCGGCTAGAAAGTTAACCAGCCTACTATCGAAATCTTCACCACCCAAGTGAGTGTCACCAGCAGTAGCCTTAACCTCAAAGACACCTTCATCTATGGATAGCAGAGAGACATCAAAAGTACCACCACCTAAATCAAAGATCAAGACGTTGTGCTCCTTCTGCGATTTCTTGTCCAGCCCATACGCAATAGCGGCAGCTGTAGGTTCATTAATGATACGAAGAACGTTTAAGCCCGCGATTGTACCGGCATCTTTTGTTGCTTGCCTTTGTGAATCGTTGAAATAGGCTGGAACCGTTACTACAGCATCTTTCACTTCTGTTCCTAAAAAGTTCTCAGCAGTCTCCTTCATCTTTGTCAAGATCATTGAGGAAATTTCTTCTGGAGTAAATGTCTTTGTCTCGCCTTTATATTCCACTTGCACTACCGGTTTACCTCCCTTGTCAATCACTTTGAATGGGTAATGCTTAGCATCGTTCGTCACTTCTGGATCATCGAATTTACGTCCGATCAGACGCTTAGCATCGAATACTGTATTATGTGGGTTCATCGCAGCTTGATTCTTCGCAGCGTCACCAATTAGCCTTTCTGTGTCAGTAAAAGCCACATAAGAAGGCGTCGTTCTATTACCTTGATCGTTAGCGATAATTTCAACCCTATCGTTTGCAAAATGAGCAACACATGAATAGGTTGTACCTAAATCAATACCAACAGCTTTTGACATGATTATTGTTTTGTTTATTTTTTTTCTTGTTTTTGTTATTTACTTTTTATTAGTGGTTTTTATTCGAAAGTTGTGGAGAAAGAAGAGATAGGCCTCTGAAAAGTCCTTTATTGGCTTGAGTTTCGTTCAATTTATACGAACATTTTGTTACTGTCGTCAAACTAAGGAGCTTCCCCCCTTGCTTATTGAATCAGTGTTTTGTTTAACTTCCTTTTTTCTTGGTGCTTCCATAAGGTTCTAGGAACTTCTAGAATGTACTTCATTGCTCGAATGAAAAAGTAACAACTCACCGGGCAAAAGATATCCGCTTTGAAACCTATTACATTCTATAATACCCAATGGTGGGAGAGTACATACCGGAATGGATGTGCGGCTAGAGTTGAGATATCTTTCGTGTAAACCTCGCGGAATTACAATATAAATCCCACCCCTATGAACATAATTTAGTTCTAACAAGACCCGAGGGGTTTTTCGAATCTCAATGGAGAAGTGACAATAGTATCCTTAATTTGGAGAAGGATTCAACTGATTGTCTTTTCTAGTATGAAAGGTATCAGTTTTTAATACATAGAAAGGGTGAGTGACTACCACAACAGATACAAATTTTCCCGCACATACAACGAATCTTACGTAAAATATATTAGCAGATCTACCTAACAAAGATCTGCTAGATAAGTGTGACGGTAGAATGCTATCAACATACTTTACCTTATCAACTGATATTTGAAGATATGTTGCTGGTCTAGAGTTTAAAAGACTTTTATGTTAATTGTTTTACAAATTATAAATGGAATGGTAAATATTAAAAATAAGAAAGCAGATAGAGACAACACAAAGTAAAAGTAAAATTGTACATGTAGTGTAATAAAATATTATCTTATTATCTCTATTTCTTAGCAGTCAATCTTCTTAGGTAGAAAGCTAATTCTTCACCTTCCAAGATGTAACCATCACATCTACCGGATTGACCTGGTCTGGAAGAGATACAAGCGTATAATCTACCGGCGCTGAATTGAGATTCAACGGAAGATTCGATCTTGGCAGAAGCAGCTCTAGCAGCCCACTTTCTTTCAGCGTTCTTGCTCTTGGCAACAGTTTCTTCTTCCTTGACGTTCTTCTTCTTACCCAAGGTTTGACCGTAGTGAGCTTCGAACCATTGTCTGAATGGAGTAGCATCAATTTGGACAATGGCAGCCTTGGTCAAAGTGTTAGTTCTAACCAATTCATTGTTGGATGGATGGTAAACAACACCAGCAATTCTGGTCTTCTTGGAGATACCTTCAGAAGCCCAAGAAAAGTTACCGGTTTCAATTCTTAGAGCTCTGTATTTCTTGTTACCACCTCTAGTTCTGACAGAGTGGATTCTCTTAGCACCAATTTTTGTGTTGGCTGGTTGACGACCTAATTCGAACTTTCTCTTCTTTCTGAATTGAGCACGTTTAGCACCAGTGGCTGATCTTTTGTGACGAGAATCACGAGAAATACCCATTTTTACACTATTTTAATTTTTGTTAATTTGTTAGTAAAACTATTTTCTTGTAATAACGCATCGAGATAGAAGGCGAAAGTATGTGATATTTTCACAAAGTATTCCAAATGTATTTCAATTGCTCGTATTCATCCTAGACCCATTTTTCCTTGCATCGATAATTCTTCGGTCTTTTAAATTGCAGTACCTCCTCAACGCTAGTTAATTCTCATATATTAACCTCAAATGTTAGGTTGCATGATTTCATTGCTCAGGATGCATGCGTTAAAATTTATGATCTAAATATCCATCTTGCTAGCAGTCTTGACCGCCACAGGTTTTTAGGTTTCTCCTTCTACTTTCTCATTTGCTGGGTATCAGAACATACGTTTTATCGTGGTGTGTTCAGTCTCCTTTCAATGTTTGGTAAGTAAAAATCATAAATAATAGCTTTTAACAATATGGTGGTAAGTTTCACCATTGAGTACAATACGATGGGCATTGGAATGCTAGCAAGCTCGTCCCGCAGAATGGAAGTTTCAATGTCCACGCTGAAGCAGGGCCCTTTCCTGCCTAAAGCAATGCCCGTTCGTAAGGAAGTTAGGCGGACTGTCCCTCCCCTCTACCCGAGAAATTTCTCCTTCCTCTCTGCCCACTTGGGCTGGGCAAGTCGGTATCAGGCAGAATCTCTGTTCGGGCGAATTGTCGACCGATTGTGCTCCGCGAACTTTTAGTAATAGACAAAAATATTGAAATATTGTATGGGTTTAAATTTCTTGGATGTCAAGATGTTTCGCAGTAAAAACTTTCACTCTAATGACGATAAAATATGACTTTGGTTATTATGCCCAGAAGTCGGTAGCTAAAGATAAACGACAGGCTTCAAGTAAACTTTTAAGCGGTGCATAGATTATGTACATTAAGGATTCACTCAGCCTAACTCTTTTTATTGAGTACATTGCTCAAGGCGATACAAGTCCATGAATTTACTGCTTGAAATGGAATTACTCACAACGAGGGGAGAACCAATAATATCCGTATTCGAATTTCTCTGTAGGTCAAGTTCAGTTTCTCTTAAGGGGGAAGTTTTGTTGTCAAGTCGAAGACCTACCTTAACTTAGCCTTTTCTTGCGTCCAGTTGACCTTGATTGTAAAACCTTCTATCGCCATTATTCATCCTATTTTATGATTTTCAGACATCGCCCCAGCTATACACAAAGAGAAGTATAAAGGAAGGGATGCACGATTATACTTAAGTTGAAGGGTACATTACGCAGGAAGTAAAGACGTAACAATCAAAAGAAAGTTAAACTAGCATAGAAAGATGGCAGAGAAAATCTTGGAAAATAAAGACCCTAAACTAGAAGCGATGACAGTGGACCATGAAGTTTCAGCGCCGAAGCCAATCCCCGTGGATGAACCTACGCTGACTAGAGTCGCCAGACCGTTAAGACATGTAAGACATATTCCCGTTAAGTCATTAGTTTTTCATTCTAAACACGGTCCCATTACTTTTTCATATGAGAACAAAATTAAGTTGCCCATAAGTAAAAACAAACTGGTAGTTCAAGTGAACTATGTAGGTTTGAACCCTGTTGATATGAAGATTAGGAATGGTTACACCAAGCCTATTTATGGTGAAGCCGGCATTGGAAGAGAATACAGCGGAGTGATAACACATGTCGGTGATAATTTGACAAATAGATGGAACGTGGGTGACGATGTGTACGGCATTTACTATCATCCCAAGTTAGCCATTGGCGCCCTGCAAAGTTCGTTGCTCATTGATCCGCGTGTCGATCCTATTTTAATGCGACCCAAAAATACTCTATCACCAGAAAAGGCAGCAGGCTCCTTATTCTGTTTAGGAACAGCGCTTAATCTGTTAGCTCAACTAAAGGAGAAGGATCAATTGAATACAGAATCTAATGTTTTAATAAACGGTGGTACAAGCTCTGTAGGGATGTTTGCTATCCAGTTATTGAAGCGTTACTATAAAGTTTCTAAAAAGCTAGTAGTGGTAACGTCAGGTAATGGTGCAGCAGTCCTGTCAGAACATTTCCCGGATTTGAAAGATGAAATCATTTTCATAAATTATCTGTCATGTAGGGGAAAATCTAGTAAACCACTCAGACGTATGTTGGGTACCGGTAAAGTTGTAGATTATGATGATTTTAATGCTCTCAAAGAAACCGAAGATTATACTCAGGGTAAATTTAATGTCGTGTTGGACTTCATCGGTGGTTATGATATCTTGAGTCACTCGAGTTCTTTAATTCACGCTAAAGGTGCTTATATTACAACAGTTGGTGATTATGTTGGAAATTATAAGAAAGACGTCTTTGATTCTTGGGATAACCCTAGCGCCAATGCAAGAAAAATGTTTGGATCAATGTTATGGTCATACGATTATTCTCATTTTTACTTTGACCCCAATATCAAGATTATCCCCAAGAAGAATGATTGGATACATGAATGCGGCAAGCTGCTAAATGAGGGAGTCGTAGATTGCGTTGTTGATAAGGTTTATTCCTGGAAAAATTTCAAGGAAGCATTTTCCTATATGGCTACACAACGTGCTCAAGGTAAGCTTATAATGAAAGTTGAAGGTTTTTGAAATGGGAGTTTCTGTCTCCCTAGGTTTCACCTCATTTTTATTGAGGTTTCTTGGTCAATACATACTCAAAAATATAATTAATAATTCACAATTTTCATAATAAAAAGATCCGTTTTGTCTATATAATACTATTGATTTCTATTCTGTGTTGTCAAAATTTATCTAAAGTTTAGTTCATTTAATGGCTTCATTTCATAAAAAGGCCAACCAAAAACAAAAAAATAGCGATACCAATATAAACCATTGAAGAACTACCATTAGGTTCTTTGCCATCTTTCTTGGAATTATTTTCTGATTGTCTCAACGCTTGTTCAGCGCGTATTCTGTCTTCAGGGTCTAGAATTTCCTCCAACGAGATGACTTTTTCCTTCGCAGCCTTTGTAAAAGGGTCTTCTGTTTCATCACCTGTATTTGCCGCATCCCCCTCATCCAATTTTCTCTTTTCTAATGTCTCTACATTTTCCTGTACAACTTCCGGAAAAATCAATTTGAATCTAACATTTTGAAAAGTGTTATAACTTATGGAATTTCTTGCTAATGTCTTCTTCTGATGGTCTGATGTTGTAATTGATCCTGTCGTGGCTTCATCACTGGTCATGAAACTTAGTAACCCGTTCAAAATGGTTGAGACAGACCAGCCAGGATTCCAAGTATCAGGGTGGTAATCACTCATAGAAAGGCATAATCGTGTGTTGGGCTTGAAACGTCCATTCGGTGTTATCATTCTGATAGCCGGTGGTTTGTATGGATAATCAGACGGGAAAGTTAAAGTACCGTGATATTGACCGCCCTTGTAAGGAGTATCCGCAGGTCCTGTGATAATATAGTGCCACTCTAAAATATTATCTTCGTTGGGGCGAGCAAGAATATATGGTGGAGGGTTTTCCACCATCAACTTGTACTCTTTCGTCAATCTCTTGTGAGCCTGCTTTGTAGCCATTACTATTGTACGTACTTTGTTTGCAATTTGCGAATGCGGTTTTAGTTAATATTTAAAGTCTTTTCTGCGATATGCGATGGTAGTCTTTATCACGGCTCCTAAAGTGTGATAATCGGAAAGTTCCTTTCTGTTCTCTGCAATCGATTTCGGCTTTTTCTGAACACAAATAACCAAAATTTCCTTATTTTATTGGGGAGGCTATCCTAATTGTAAAGTGCAATATTGCTGTGGAAGGATATCGACTCAAGCGACCAGTGGAATAGGATAGCGAGTTGGCTAGTTTAGCTCTCTCCGACATTGTTGCTATTGAACAGATACGGTATGCCCGTGTATTTATCCTCCTACCAAATCGCGCAGCAAAATGGTTAAGCACGTGACTATTTTTCAACAATGAAAAAATTTTGAACAATAGATGATATGAGGAGGCATCGAGGGATTGCTAAGAAGAGGATATTCCTCATCATCCAAAGACTATCTTGTCGTAAGTTTCGTTGAATATGTCTACAAACAGTATTAAGTTGTTAGCTGGTAACTCACATCCTGGGCTTGCTGAGCTTATTTCCCAAAGGCTTGGTGTACCGTTATCTAAAGTGGGGGTATATCAGTATTCAAATAAAGAGACGTCTGTTACAATAGGGGAAAGCATTCGTGATGAAGACGTATATATCATCCAAACTGGTTACGGGGAACATGAAATCAACGATTTCTTAATGGAATTACTTATCTTAATTCACGCTTGTAAGACGGCATCAGTCAGAAGAATTACGGCAGTAATACCAAATTTCCCTTATGCTAGACAAGATAAGAAGGATAAATCGCGGGCGCCCATCACTGCGAAGCTGATTGCCAATCTTTTGGAAACTGCGGGTTGTGATCATGTTATTACTATGGATCTCCATGCTTCACAAATTCAAGGGTTTTTTCATATCCCGGTTGATAATTTATACGGTGAACCAAGTGTGTTGAATTACATAAGGACCAAAACAGATTTCAATAATGCGATACTGGTATCGCCTGATGCTGGTGGTGCGAAAAGGGTGGCTTCTTTAGCGGACAAGCTGGATATGAATTTTGCCTTGATTCATAAGGAGAGGCAAAAAGCTAATGAAGTTTCGCGAATGCTGCTTGTCGGTGATGTTGCTGGTAAGTCATGCTTGTTGATTGACGATATGGCTGACACGTGTGGTACGCTGGTGAAAGCCTGTGACACATTAATGGATCACGGTGCTAAGGAGGTTATCGCTATTGTCACACATGGTATATTTTCTGGCTCAGCTAGGGAGAAGTTAATAAATAGTAGGTTATCAAGAATTGTTTGCACCAACACGGTACCTGTTGATTTGGATTTGGACATTGTCGATCAGGTGGATATCAGCCCTACGATTGCAGAAGCTATCAGAAGATTGCATAATGGAGAATCAGTCTCATATTTATTTACACATGCGCCTGTTTAAAGAAGAGGTATAAACGAATATATTTGTATAAATGTACTAACAGATATTTTGAAAAAAAATGCGTATATCTATTCAGTATTAGCGCTTATGCTGCCACCAATATTCTTCATCTGGTCTCTATGAGATTTTCATTAAAGCTTAATCTTTTCTGATTTACCGCCCTTGCTTTTGGAAAATATGTGAAATTTTATTGTGCTCTAAAAAAAAAAGTTATTACAGTAGGTGAAATGAAATACAACTAAATTCGAAAGATCAGGAACAATAGAAAGAAACGTGGAAATTATTTAAAAAAGGAAGAAAAAATGGTACACTAATATTGATACTTTTAGAACAGATGGGTCTCAACTATATGATGTATCGAAACAATCCCGATTTATTTGATGAAGCTCAATATTCTCGATTTTCTTTTTTGCTTATTGCGTTTTTTATCATTTAATGGCGTCTTGGTTTCTGCAGTCTTAACTTCAGGTATATTCCCCAAGGTCTTTTTGCGTTCAATATTTGCAGCTGCCCTCAATTTACGATCCCTTAACCAATCATCGCATTTTATTAACTGTTCAATGTTATTGTCAGTCTGCATTTGATCTTGACTAGAAGTGTCTATATTTTCATTTTGATTTTCGGTCTTATCAGCCTGTGTTTCTTTATAGAATAAAACGTAGGCTGTAGTTTGATCACCTGGATGACCTGTGAATTGTAACACAGTTTCTTCTTTTATGGATTCCACCGTTTCGTCATCATACAAAAGCCACCCAAACTTTTCGTTCCTGCAAATGCATACGTAATGACCATGCTGTGGACCGCTCCCCATATGGATGACGACGCCGCTTAGTTCATATTTTTTATATACTGATGTATTAAAAGTGGAAGAAACATCCAAAGTTAGTGGATAGAGTATTTTGTTAAAAAGTTTGATGTTTGACTTTTGCTCCTCTGAATACTTGAATCTTTTTAGGTGCAATGACAGAATATGGGGCAGTTGCTTCAGTCCGACCATACGTTCTGCTTCTTGTAAACCATAACATTTGTTACAATAAAATTTGTTAACCCCGTTCAACATCTCACGCTGATGATAGCTTTTTAACATCTTCTGGATATCAGTCTCTTCATCACCCTGTACTTCTATTGGAAAGTCTAAAAATGGTTCGTCCCTTGAGGTGATATTGTCACAAGTTAAACATTTGATCCTATTCGTCAGTGTACCTTTGAATAAATCCGTTATAAAGTTGTCGTTGCTGTTGTCTGTCTTTTGTGGTCCGAATCTCACTCTGGGATTATTGCGTTGAATATATTCACTGAAATCATTTAATAAAAAGTTTAAAAATTCATGGGCATCTTGTTGCATCATAGTGTTGAACAAGACGTTTTCTTTTTTTAAAATTTTGACAAACTCTGTAGGTGAAACGATACCGGTTAGCGACAAGTTTTCAGTAATAGACTCAAATATATCTTTTAGTCCATTGTAAAGTGTAGCTTCCTCGGTTGGATAAAGTAAATGATCTACGTTAAGAACGGGGCCTCTAATTAAAGCGGCTTTTTTTCTTTGTTCACTTGTTGGAAACGTATTCTCTTTATTATTATTAGAATTGTTGACAGCATCGTTACAGCTCTCAGGGTTAACAAGGACATCATCATCCACTGATGTAATCCTACTGCCTTGTGAATCACACTGGCAATGCGAATTTGCTTGACAATCTGTAGTTGAAGCTTTTGATAAGGAATCGCTTTGCTTTAAAAGCGATCTTCCCACAATAATTTTTTTACAGCCTTCGTGAAGCTTCTCTGTTAATGTATCAGAGGCCATTACAACTGTGTGAACAGGCTGAGGCCGTTCCATCTCATTGTTATCATCTTTCTTTGCAGAATCTTTATAGTTCGATTTACCTTTTCCAAAACCCATAAACGAGTTCCTTTTTCTTTCAAAATTATTCTGTTTTTCTTGAGTAGAAGAAGAGGAGTTATCTTGATCACTCTGCTGAAGGTGGTGGTGGTTATGTGCATCTTCATTATCATTGCTTTGGTACACCGTATTAGAATTTCCGCTATTAGTAGATGTTTCAAAACTTTCATTAGTGAATACCCTTATTTTTGAACCCTTCAAATCACTTTTGCGTATTCTGTTTACTGCGGCTACTCTTTCAGGATATCGCAGCACATTACACCTAAATTCGGGGATATTATAAAGGCATTGTAGAACGGAGTTGCAGTAGCAAGTATTCCCAAAATTTTCATAACCAAACACTTTATTGGAACCATCCCCATATGGCATTAAATCTGTAATAGTAGTAAATAGTATGGAGGACTCTGTATCGAACGCACGATCTTCATATGTAGTCGAGGAATCGTACTCTCTTTCATCTGAAGTACTTGCCATATTATGGTAATGCTCATGGTAATGTTTATTTCCTGCAAGGTTATCCGTTTGACTACTAAACTTGCTTCTTCTTTCATGGCTCGCAAGATTAGAAGGTATGCTTGATGTACTACTCTTAGCACTTGGTGATTTCGCTATGGAGGGATCTCCAGAACCTTTCGTTTTCTTCAGGCTAGTTGCTTTCCGATTAATTTCGTCATTACCTTGAGTGTTCTTCTCCGGGTGTGACTTTTTCCTATTCACAGATAACCATCTTTTTATCATTTTTCATATGGAAGACTCGTTGCCTTTGGTAAATGTTTTAATTTTCTGTTTATTACTGATAATGCAAACACTTTTTTAAGGATCGAGCTAAGGTTTTCGACACATTCAAGCTTGTTCAAGCGAAAGGTTCAGTTCGCCCCTAGAAGTTTAATAAAATCGGAAGTTCCAAATACAGCTTCGATGGACCTTATTGAATGCAAGAGAAACGTTTTCTTGTGGGGGGGGGCGTCATATCGTTTGGAAAGGAACAGAAGTGCAACTTTTTCAACCCATAATAGAAATCGCGCATTGACATTAATAAACGCGATTTCCGGGGTAAAAACCGCATATAAAGTATATATGGCGTACAGGAGCCCAACTGCTTTTTCTTTTGCTGAAGGACAATTGAGATACGACAGCGTGATGCTTTGTTGGAAGGTGGCTCCTAACCCCATACATACACTGTATGGTGTCAAAAAAAGTACTCCGATACGGGGAGTCGAACCCCGGTCTCCACGGTGAAAGCGTGATGTGATAGCCGTTACACTATATCGGATTACAATACACGTATGTGTTGCATCTCAAAATGGAATACGTCAGTATGACAATACCCACCTAAAATATTCATAAAACACATATTGAGATGTTGGTGAATTTTAAAATAATTGTTGGGATTCATTGTTCGTAAACGCTATACTATTGCGTATACAGAATATACTAGAAGTCTCTTCGAGATATGGAATCCATAAAAGGAGAATCTGTTGGAACGAGAGTAATTAATAGTGACATGAGTTGCTATGGTAACAATCTAATGCTTACATCGTATATTAATGTACACCTCGTATACGTTTAAGTGTGATTGCGCCTATTGCAGAAGGAATGTTAAACGAGAAGCTCAGACAATACTGAAGCTGTGTTAAAGACCTATTAGTTGAACATGTTATGGTAGGTACATATATGAGGAATATGAGTCGTCACATCAATGTATAGTAACTACCGGAATCACTATTATATTGGTCATGATTAATATGACCAATCGGCGTGTGTTTTATATACCTCTCTTATTTAGTATAAGAAGATCAGTAATTATTTCTTCATTAATACTATTTTTTTACCTCTAATTATCAACAGAATCGATAAATCTACATATTGTTGTTATTCTTTTTTCTTCCATTTTATATGTTCTCGTTTATTATTCTATCACGATCTGAGTCCCTGCATTTCGGCCTCCATTAAATTTGATGAGTGTTTCTCAATTTTTTATGTCATCTTCCCGCACCGTATATGATTGTATACCAGTATTATGAATATCAGTACACTAGTTGATAGATGATGGCTGATTCCTATTCCAAGAAAGTTTTACTTAAACTTTTATATTTCTACTATAGGTTCTTGTCTGAGTAACGGAAACCACCTGCTCTAACAAAATCTTAGTTTAGTTCAAGGTTACATTTGCTGCATAATCGTTGTGGTTCTGGAGTTTTATCCCGCAACGAAATTCTAATCTATGGTTGAAATTTAATTATGGAAAAACTCATTTATGATGCTAAGCAAACAGGTCTTAGTGTGAGGGGGCATTGATCTTGAAAAATAGTCAATCCTACCCGCAGAAATTACTCCACAAAGGTCTGAAAGTAGACGCTGTTGCGTATTTGATCAATGAGGTGTATACCTCTTATCTTAAGCGGTATATAATAGCTTTATATCCCGATACTTGAATTATGCTTATGTAGGAAGAAGTGACACTGATTGCTCATTTGTGCCATTATAATGTAAGCGTTTGTTTTACAAGTGTTAGTGAAGGTACAATGTATGTTATTATTTTTTTTCTTCATTGTTTCTTTTCAAAAGGATGAGATTTTGTTTTAAAATATTACAGATTTCCGCACCAAAAAGTAAATATTATTAAAAAGACACATTAATTTCAACGCTGGGAAAGTAAATAAGTATAACGTCGTATATGATAGAACTAAGAAAGGCCGTGACTTAACTGGTCCATAGCCAATGCCACGGCATTAACGATAGTAGTGCTCAAATACATCTAAAAATGCAGCATATAGGATCTGCGCTAAATAACAGAAGGAGTTTAGTCAGGTTTATTTATTCGATATACAGCAAAGTAACAAATAGTAACGAAAGGTGTGAGGATCAGTCTATTTTTGATCAAACAAACTTCTAAAGTTAATCGAACTTCCACAGTTTGTGAAAAAAAAAACAACAAAATAAAAGGAAAACGAAGTTTGTATTTATCTATTAAATCAACTTTTTGGCTGCCACAGCTTCATGGGAGGTTTTATGATATTTCTGTGCCGAAGGAGGATGTCCTCGCGAAACAAACCCTCCACTTCTGCGAGCGTCTTCTAGTATTCTTGCCGATTCAGTATGCCCTAAAGCCGCCGCCTTCTCATACAATGCCATAGCATAATCTGGATCCGAAATGATAAGATCTTTATATCCCGTCATATAAATATTGGCTAATTCAAAAGGAGCACCACAAACAAAGCTGCTAGCCATAGATGTAGCCCTTCGCAACCATCTATAACCATCCATTTTGGTTAGAATATCATCTGGAAGACCCATCAAACCATGATACGAATATACTCCTAATTTGTACATTGCTGCAGGATGGTTCTTAGTTGCAGCAAAAGTCAAAAAGTTAACCGCCTTCGGTGCATTTCTGGTTACACCCAAGCCGCACTCATAGCAAATGGCAGTTCTGTAAACACTTTCGATGTGCATTCTTTTGGCTGCAGCGGAGAATAAAAGAAATGCTCTTCTATTCTTTATTTTACCGAAAACTCCAGAGGAGTAGGCGTCACCTAGAAGGTACTGTGCATCAGGGTATCCAACGGCACTTAGTTTCTTCAAAATAACTTTGGCATCGTTCACTAAATATTCCTTTAAAGAATCTACAGTGAAGCTATTGCTTTCATCCTCCAGTTCCTTAACAAGTTCGTGTAGTTTTTCGGTATCCAACCCTACCCTTAAAATGTATTGTGCATACTGAAAATTAGAATATATGTCTTGAGTTTTCTTAACTACCTCCCCGTACATTTCAATGGTTTTCCATCTTGGTAGCAAGCTCTTCTTGTTTTCCTTGCCAAGGTGAAATTTGGCCACATTATGTGATTCTGATGCAGTCACCTCATTTGTGAGGCAAAGACTATTGTAAACGTTAAAATCTAGTGACACATGTCTAGGAAGTGAAATGGAACTTGTACTTCTATTGATATCGTTTGAAGAGCCTGATCCGCTTGGATTATTCAAAAAGTCCAAATCATTCGATTGACTAAAAGACAGAGCGACAGATTCATTCTGAGAGGGAGGGGGCTCAGCGAAGTCGTGAAACTCGGAATTACCGTCTGCCGATGTGCCATTTAAAATTTCGGATGAAATTTCAGAAGCAATTTCAATTTCACAAGAACCTTGTGATTTTTCCTTCAGTGAGGAAGAAGCATCGTCCTCAACGTCGTTCTCAAACTCGTCCTGCTCAGGAAGAATCTTTCTTGTGGGAAAAGAGTTATATTTTTCAATCAATGAGGGCGAAGCGTCGATATCCATCGCATCCTCACCAATAGAGGATGAAATTTTTTCTTTATCATTTGTAAACACATCACCTGAGCGTGAAATATGAGATGAAACGGATGACCAGTATTGACGAACTTCTGGTTTATTCAATATCAGAGAGGAATCAGAGGAGAATCCGCTTGATTCCAACTGTTTATCAACCTCATTATAAGCTCCAATTTCAGGGTATGCACCAGGAGTATTTGAGCAAATAGTCATGGACATTATGGGTACTGCCTGATTTTAACAAAGGGATACTCGTAATGTCAACCGTACTTCTCTTGCTGTTAGCAAAAGTATTGTTCTATTCTTTTTTCCAAGTACAATTTTTTATTCAATTTAAAAACGTCGAAACGAAGACAAGGAAATTCATTGCCATAAAGAAGTGTATGGTATTTTACGTTGGTTTTATAAGAGGATGGCGACATATCAGAAAATTTTTCTCTTCACTCCCCTAAAAGGATAAAGCCGCGCGGACCCTGCAGGAGGAAGTAGTCATCGGGAAGAAGAGTAGAAAAATACATATATTTCATGGGTGACAGACAATACGAAAGTTATTTAAAAGAACTGAAAAAAAAGGTTAAGACCGCAGTAGGGTTGCGAGGTATATGACAAAATATATGCAAAAATCTAAGACAGTGGATGGAAATGAAGATAAAAATGTACGGAACGCAACCTAAGAAAAAGAGGAGAATTGAAAGTAAACCTGTGTAAATAAATAGAGACAAGAGACCAAATACCTACTCGTCTTCTTCTCTGGGGTCACCAACACCATCTTCATAGATCGCGAACACACATTCAGCCTCTGGTAAGCAAGGTGAGTCAACAACTTTGCATAATCTTTGACATCCCTTACCCTTTTTGAAACCTAATCGCGTGGTGGAAGAATGTGCCATAATATTACCACCGATAGGCTTCTTTGGATCTGGATTAAAAGCCATACCACCATCAACTTGGGCGACCACTTGGTTAGTAACGACGACTGCAACACCAAATTGGTCGGCCAGCCTTTGCAAAGCACGCATAAATTTGGCTAAATGCATTTGCCTTGCGCTTAGTTCACCACGACCAGAAAAATCCGTACGGTATAGAGCCATAACAGAATCGACCACAATCAAGGAAAACCGAGACTCGCTCATCATTTGGGCAGCAGCATCCAGAAGTCTTAACTGATGATCGGCATTATAGGCTCTTGCATACGCAACGTTGTTCAAAGCATCATCCGGGTCTAATCCGAACCGCTGAGCTATGGATACCAATCTTACCGGCCTGAAAGTACCTTCGGTATCGATATACAAACACTTACCTTCACCGCCACCAATATCCAATGGAATTTGGCATGTCACGGCCAAAGTGTGACATAGCTGGGACTTACCTGTCCTGAATTCACCGAAAAGCTCAGTAATAGAACCAGTTTCCACACCACCACCCAAAAGAGTGTCCAAATTCTTAGAACCCGTTGTCAAACAAATCAGCTCCGATCTTCTCATATGAAAATCAGCAGCCGTGACAAATCCCATAGGCACTAGCCTTGCCGCTTCGTTTAGCAACTTATCTGCCTTAGCTTCCGATATACCTTTGATTTCCAATAAATCCTTTCTGGGAGCATATGCTACCGCTTCAGCAGTGTGAAGCCCACTCTCCCTTAGTTTTTTCACATCCGCCATAGTAATCCCGTTCACTTGCAGTTTTTCTATTGGCACAAACGAACCTAAGGCAGCTTCATCGTATGCTTCATCCTCCATTTCACCTTGCGCTTCCGCTTGCTCCTGCAATCCGCCACCATCGCCGGAGCCGTTGGTGGCCTCAATATCTTCGCTGCTACCGTTGCCGTTTCCATCAACGACTGACTGTGAAAGGTCTGCTGGTACAGTGGACATCAACGAACCGTTCCCGTACTGAAGCTGTGACTCTGATATATGTTGTTCTTGAACTTGAGACATATGACGATAACAAATTAGTAGGCCTTTAACAAATAACTACGTCTGCTCTTTGTCGCTACACTCAACTACTAGTATATGGAAACTACGGAAGATAGAAGAAGTAACTGAGAAAATTTTTTCTCCAGTCCCCACTATTCCCCTTTATGGTCCCACCACGCGTACTGTAAACAAACCAGGACAGAAATAGCGGAAATGACGCGTAGCATAGGGTAACGAAGTGTGGCCTAGTCGTGGGATATGGTGAGACGGTGATAAAACACTGATACAACTGGTTGGAATGCTCAGGGAATGCTCAAGAAGGCCACCTGTTGCAGGATAACTAAACTAGATTGGTTGAAGAACGGTAGTGGTGCATTTCCAACATTTACCGTCCATTTTAATTTACTCTGTGACAATGGTAAGCCAGATCGCTATTAACGTGGTGTAGTCATGTGACCGGATGGCACTGCCGGTGGCAAAAAAGTGCAAATGCAGGGGCGATGAAAAGAGAGGAAGAAAGAGTTTATGGCATAGTAGAAAGGCCAATTAAATCGGGAAGCTGCTAAGTAAGTTTGAACCGTAGTTTCGAAGTAGAGTGCGTTTCTTGCGAATTGTGGTGAAAATATTGAACAGTGAATAAAGCATAAAAAAAATGTCGGATCCAAGTTCTATTAACGGTGGTATCGTCGTTGCGATGACAGGTAAAGACTGTGTGGCCATTGCCTGTGATTTGCGTCTCGGAAGCCAGTCACTAGGTGTGTCAAACAAGTTTGAAAAAATCTTCCACTATGGGCATGTGTTCTTAGGGATTACCGGTCTGGCTACCGACGTGACTACTCTGAACGAGATGTTCCGCTACAAGACGAACCTATATAAGTTGAAGGAAGAAAGGGCCATTGAGCCTGAAACGTTTACCCAATTAGTGTCAAGTTCACTTTATGAAAGAAGATTCGGTCCATACTTTGTGGGGCCGGTGGTAGCAGGTATTAATTCCAAGTCCGGGAAGCCCTTTATTGCGGGATTCGACCTAATCGGCTGTATCGACGAGGCCAAGGATTTTATCGTTAGCGGTACTGCATCCGACCAACTGTTCGGTATGTGTGAGTCCCTGTACGAACCTAATCTAGAGCCAGAAGATCTTTTCGAAACTATAAGTCAGGCCCTACTGAATGCTGCTGACCGTGACGCTCTATCAGGCTGGGGAGCTGTAGTATACATCATCAAGAAGGATGAAGTGGTGAAGAGATACTTGAAGATGAGACAAGATTGATCGGTTCATGGCAATCTCATGGTCCCAAAAACAACCCCAACACAAAATATCAGCGGAACGTCAAGAATTTTCCACATCCAACTCATCTTTAATTTTTAAGTAAACAGAATAGATCGAATGAATATATAAATACTAAAATGCATAAAGTCAGTCGAAGATCTGAGTAGCTATCCGCTGGCTGTCCTTTTCTAAGGAGCAGCGTTATTCACCAGCCGCGAGTCTCTTGAAAAATTGGCGCTTTTAATACTTATTAGGATGGGGAACTTGATTCTTTGACGGGTTTGTCAGCAATTAGTACGACTATCCTACTTCATCAAGAAACGAAACTATGATCGAAGAGAAGAAGGAACTTAAGAAACGCAGGGTTCTTCAAATGGCCAGATTTTATGGTGCGGCCGCCTTCACCCTGATTACCATGAGGCTTATCTCCAGGGCCATAAAAGTACGAAAATGTATGTATTTTGTCCTAGTTCAGTGGCCAAAACTAATAATAGGATATAGTTACTAACACCGTCTACTGAAAGCAGACGTCCCCAGCATATTTCAACAAAATTACAAGCTTCCACCTTTTTCCCAAAGGAATGAAGCCATGTCAGCGTTAACGTATGCATCCGCCGCTTCAATAGGTACGTTCAGCACATTGATATTCGGCTTTTGTTGGGCACTTGACATTTCAACGGCAAGAGAGTTTGTATTTAAGACTAGAGAGTTCATGAGCCTTCCACAAGCCTTAGAAACCGACACGAGCATGGACGAAGAAACTTCCAAACTAACTAAGCAATTGCAAGACCTCCTGTCGAGCGAAAACAACAAGTAGCACTACGCATTGGCTTAATCTCTTTAAACTGTAAATAATGGTATAACTACGAGCCGTTGCCGGCTGGTCACATATCGTATATCCGTATACATTCTTTCTTCTTTTAATTATACATATTGTAATCTTTTTCTTTTTTGCATTCTCTTAAAAATTGATTGATCCATCGGCGAAATGGAAGATGGAATATCAAGCAGTTCTATTGTTCTCGGATATAACTAAGGTACCTTCAATTTGTAGGTGTACACGCTAGGGAGGTTGCTTCGTGCTGTACCGCTTCTATTAAGTTTTTGAAATTCACAATGAGCATACCTCACAGTGCAAAACAGAGTAGCCCTCTCTCAAGTCGGCGCCGGTCAGTAACTAATACTACTCCACTGTTAACCCCTAGACATAGCCGTGATAACTCGAGCACCCAAATATCAAGCGCCAAGAACATCACCTCCAGCAGCCCATCAACCATAACGAATGAAAGTTCCAAAAGAAATAAACAAAATCTGGTACTCTCGACCTCATTTATCTCCACCAAGAGGCTAGAAAATAGTGCACCTTCACCGACCAGTCCCTTAATGGCAAGACGAACGAGAAGTACTATGACCAAGGCACTTTTAAATCTTAAAGCAGAAATAAACAACCAATATCAAGAATTAGCTCGATTGCGCAAGAAAAAAGACGATATCGAACATCTTCGGGATTCTACAATATCTGATATATACTCTGGATCTTACTCTACGAATCATTTACAAAAGCACTCGATGAGGATTAGAGCGAATACTCAACTTAGAGAAATTGACAATTCAATAAAAAGAGTTGAGAAGCATATTTTTGACCTCAAGCAACAGTTCGACAAGAAAAGGCAAAGATCACTCACAACATCCAGCTCAATAAAGGCTGACGTGGGGAGCATCAGGAATGATGATGGCCAAAATAACGATAGTGAAGAATTGGGCGACCATGATAGTTTGACAGATCAAGTTACTCTTGATGATGAATATCTTACGACTCCCACTTCTGGAACTGAGCGTAATAGTCAGCAGAACTTAAATCGTAATAGTACCGTCAACTCACGGAATAACGAAAATCATTCTACGCTTTCCATTCCAGATTTAGATGGATCTAATAAAGTAAACTTAACCGGTGATACTGAAAAAGATCTTGGTGATCTTGAAAACGAAAATCAAATATTCACATCCACAACAACTGAAGCAGCAACATGGCTTGTAAGCGATTATATGCAAAGTTTTCAAGAAAAGAACGTCAACCCTGATTTCATTGCTCAAAAAGCAAATGGCCTGGTCACCTTATTGAAAGAACATTCAGAGATAAGAAAAGATCTGGTTTTAACTTCATTCATGTCATCAATTCAAAATCTGCTTCTCAATGGAAACAAGCTTATAGCAGCATCTGCTTATAGGGTATGTCGTTACCTAATAAATAGCTCGATTTTCATTGATGAGCTGTTAGAGCTAAGACTGGATGCATTCATAATTATTTCCCTTGCGAAGGATAATTCTTTTCAAATAGAAAGGGAACAAGCCTTAAAAATGGTACGAAGATTCATTGAATACAACAACGGTGTTACTCAAGGCATTATGCAGGCTATAATAAGCTGTGTTGAAAAACCTGAAGACTCCTTAAGGCACATGGCATTAGAAACTTTGTTGGAACTTTGTTTTGTCGCCCCTGAAATGGTTAAAGAATGCCGTGGTATGAGAGTGATCGAGGGATTTTTACAAGATTATACTTCTTTTTCACTCGCATCAGTAATACTTGATACTATTTTACAATTAATGGCTACACACAAGACAAGGCAACATTTTCTGGAAGATTTCAATGTATCTGTGTTAACCACGGTCTTTTCGGATACAAATACAAAGTCAAACGTTAATGTGGAAAAAATGCAAAACGCTTCTACACTTATCTCAATAACTTTGAACAGCTACAATGGCTTTATGCTTTTTTCTAACAACAATTTCAAACCGTTAAAACAGCTGGTGTCATTCTTCCAAATTCCTATATGCGCCCAATATCTTATCGACATCTTTCTTGATGTTTTGAAAATCAAACCACTACCATACAAGCCAAGGGGCAGACATTCTCATTCTTTCAAACCAATCCCATCTCAGTACTACAAAGAGTGTATGTCTGTGAATCAACGGCTAGCCTTAATTGTGCTAATTCTGGAGAACTCGGAATTTGTACCCCACCTCCTTGAACTTTTGAACGAAGAAGATAGAGATGATCACTTGGTAGCAAAAGGCAGATATCTTCTTACCGAATATTTTAATTTAAGAATGAATTTAGTCGATAAAAAGTATACTTCAGTATCAAAACCAATTTACAAGGAGAACTTCACTTACGTCAATGAAACATTCCAGTTCAAGAAGATCGCTTATAAAATGAATAGAAACAGGAATACAATTGGCATGTCGGGCATTGATTATGCTCAAAATATAAAATCATTTTCCAAAAATATTAAAGAGAATACTCTTCTCCGCGAAGTAGATGATTTCCGATTTAGAAGAATGGTTTATGACTCTAAAGTTTTGCAAACGAAGGATTTTACGCGATGGAATTGGAACATAATTAACGAATTACTTGAAGGACCATTACTAAATAAAAAGCAACTAGAAGAATTAGTTAAATCAACCAAATTCATCAGAAGACTTTTGGTGTTTTACAGACCACTCAGATTGAGATTTTCCAACGTCAATAAAGGCGCAAAATTATCTCAAAAGTATGTACAAGTTGGATGCCAGTTTTTCAAAACACTAACGGCGACTCCAGAAGGAATGAAAATCCTTATGGATGATACAAAAATTATACCGCAACTGGCGTCTTTAATGTTTAGAGCAATGGAGGGAAATATATCAGGCAACATCTTCAACAAGAATAAACTACGAGAAAAAATAATATTTGGATACTTCAAATTCATCGGAATATTGACGCAGTCAAAGAATGGGGTTCATATCCTAACGAGGTGGAATTTTTTTACCGTAATCTATAAGATGTTTCAATTTGAATCGAAACTGGGGCTTGAGTTTCTATTATTAACAATACCAGAATTAGATTTGAAATATTCATCACATTGCCGCGTCATTATCGGCAAGGCCCTTGTAGTGGCCAATGAGAAAGTTAGGATTGAGGCTACAAAGCATATAGGCGATAAACTAAAAGAACTGTTATCCACGAAAGAAAGTGATCTTAAGTTAAAAGCGAATAAAGTGAAACTGCAGCAATTCAAAATGGAAATGTTAACAAGGCAACTATACGACCTGAGCCCCAGCGTAGTCGCCGTAGCAGACCAAGCTTTATATGAATGTATTGTCGCGGGCAATGGCTCTGAAGAGCTGGGCACCTCATTTAGGATGTTTTTAAACCAAATGGTATTCATTAGGTCTCCAATACTTTTCGAGTTATTAAGCCGCCCATACGGGTTCCAGTTGTTGAACGAAATCAATTTTGTGAAGGAGGAAAGGGATTCGTGGTTATCTAAAAAAAACATTGAGTATGTTCATATTGTGGAGGAATTCCTGAAGAAAAATGAATCAATTAATGCAAAATCCCTCACATTTCAACAAAAGAGTCGCCTGCCATTGCATTTTTATGAAAGTCTAACGAAAACAGAAGACGGAATATTACTATTAAGCCAAACAGGAGATTTGGTTACTTTCATGAACGTTATAAAAAAATACGTCAACGGAAACAATATGGCCACAGTAGAAAATGCCAAAGAAATTCTCGACTTAAAAGCAGCATTATGGTGTGTTGGGTTTATCGGATCCACAGAATTGGGGATAGGTCTACTAGATAACTACTCATTGGTGGAAGATATTATCGAGGTGGCCTACAATGCCAGCGTAACCAGCGTTAGGTTTACAGCATTTTATGTTCTGGGATTAATCAGCATGACCCGCGAGGGTTGCGAAATTCTAGACGAGATGGGATGGAACTGTTGTGTCAGTGTACAAGATGAGCCTATCGGGATCGCACTACCAAATAGGCTCGATAGATTTCTATCGTATAACGAACACAAATGGTCCGCATTTGGCGAGTATTCTGATGAGATGATTGTTTTTAATAAAAGCGATGGCGACTTGATAGAAAAATGCTTACCCATCGAATTTGATTTGGACAAACTACTCAAAGAGAAAGATACCGCAGAGAATCCATTAAATGAAAAAATCATTACTAATAAATACGACAACGATATCACAAGTCAAACTATCACTGTTTCAGGTGAAAATAGTAGTCTTTTCGCAAACGAAGGCCTTTCTTCTCCCTATGTTACACAATACCGCAATGACGATGACTCCATCGAGAGCACGGTACTACATATAGTAAGTCAGCTAGGCAATCATATCCTTTCAAATCACGCAGTGAAGGAGATTACAGAAATAAACAATAAATACTGTCCAAGGCTTTTTGAAAACGAGAAAATGTTCTTCAAAGTATTTAATATGATGTCGAAGTATCGGTTTAAGCCACATGTTAGGAAGTTTCTTTGCGGACTATTTATTAACAATAGAGCGCTTGAAAATGTCATCAGGCACGACAACAAAAGGGACAAAAGGCCGGCTAATTTTACACGTTAGAGCAAAAAAGGGCCGCATGTATAAATGTATATAGTCACAATATTCCATAGACCCAGGCACTTCCCTACACCACAGCATACAAAACCGTTATGGTGTGTGCGTATCATTATATAATAATGGGGTTTCCTTGTACAGAGTATAAGCATCCATTAGCTCCTCGGGAACCTCAATATCTTCATCGTCCTCCAACTTTTCTGTAATCAGTGATATCTGATCATTGTACCACTTCAATTCGGGTACTTTCTCTACTGTTGCTTGAGATATTAAGCGTGGGAGTTCCGTTTCAGCAGAACCAGTATCTGCATCATCAATACTGTTCAGTACCGTTATCACGCTCGATACTTTTCTCAATAATGTAGTGTATTCCCTTTTTAGAGTCCCATCCTGTTTGATAAGCTCATCATTTCTTGCTGATATCTTCCGTATTTCTTTGTCTATAACGCTCTCTGGATCTTTACTAGGCATTTTTTTCTTGTTTTATAATCAGTCAAGTATTGGTTTCCCACAGCCATTCAACTCAGGTTCATCATCTTTTTCGCTTCCAAAAATGCAGTTGATTTCACACAATTTTTCATGAACCAGGGTCCCGCACTCCGGGTAAAGGACCATCACGCCACATCACGTGCACATTACTAGTAAAAGCCACAGGAAATATTTCACGTGACTTACAAACAGAGTCGTACGTCAGGACCGGAGTCAGGTGAAAAAATGTGGGCCGGTAAAGGGAAAAAACCAGAAACGGGACTACTATCGAACTCGTTTAGTCGCGAACGTGCAAAAGGCCAATATTTTTCGCTAGAGTCATCGCAGTCATGGCAGCTCTTTCGCTCTATCTCCCGGTCGCAAAACTGTGGTAGTCATAGCTCGTTCTGCTCAATTGAGAACTGTGAATGTGAATATGGAACAAATGCGATAGATGCACTAATTTAAGGGAAGCTAGCTAGTTTTCCCAACTGCGAAAGAAAAAAAGGAAAGAAAAAAAAATTCTATATAAGTGATAGATATTTCCATCTTTACTAGCATTAGTTTCTCTTTTACGTATTCAATATTTTTGTTAAACTCTTCCTTTATCATAAAAAAGCAAGCATCTAAGAGCATTGACAACACTCTAAGAAACAAAATACCAATATAATTTCAAAGTACATATCAAAAATGGTTCAATCTGCTGTCTTAGGGTTCCCAAGAATCGGTCCAAACAGAGAATTAAAGAAGGCCACTGAAGGTTACTGGAACGGTAAAATCACTGTCGATGAATTATTCAAGGTCGGTAAGGATTTGAGAACTCAAAACTGGAAGTTGCAAAAGGAGGCTGGTGTTGATATCATCCCATCCAATGACTTCTCCTTTTACGACCAAGTTTTGGATTTGTCTTTGTTGTTCAATGTCATTCCAGACCGTTACACTAAGTACGATCTATCTCCAATCGACACTTTGTTTGCTATGGGTAGAGGTTTACAAAGAAAGGCCACTGAAACTGAAAAGGCTGTCGACGTCACTGCTTTGGAAATGGTTAAATGGTTCGACTCTAACTACCATTACGTTAGACCAACTTTCTCCAAGACCACTCAATTTAAGTTGAACGGCCAAAAGCCAGTTGACGAATTTTTGGAAGCCAAGGAGTTAGGTATTCATACTAGACCTGTCTTGTTGGGTCCAGTTTCTTACTTATTCTTGGGTAAGGCTGACAAGGATTCTCTAGATTTGGAACCATTGTCCCTATTGGAACAATTGTTGCCTCTATACACTGAAATCCTATCTAAATTGGCTTCTGCTGGTGCCACTGAAGTTCAAATTGACGAACCTGTCTTAGTTTTGGACTTGCCTGCCAACGCCCAAGCCGCCATTAAGAAGGCTTACACTTACTTCGGTGAACAAAGCAATCTACCAAAGATTACTTTGGCTACTTACTTCGGTACCGTTGTCCCTAACTTAGACGCCATCAAGGGCTTGCCAGTTGCTGCCTTACACGTTGACTTTGTTAGAGCTCCAGAACAATTTGATGAAGTCGTTGCCGCCATTGGTAACAAACAAACCTTGTCCGTTGGTATTGTTGATGGTAGAAACATTTGGAAGAATGATTTCAAGAAGTCTTCCGCTATCGTTAACAAGGCTATTGAAAAGTTGGGTGCTGACAGAGTCGTTGTTGCCACTTCTTCTTCTCTATTGCACACACCAGTTGATTTGAACAACGAAACCAAGTTGGACGCTGAAATCAAGGGCTTTTTCTCTTTCGCCACTCAAAAATTGGATGAAGTTGTTGTGATCACCAAGAACGTTTCCGGTCAAGACGTTGCTGCTGCCCTAGAAGCTAACGCTAAATCTGTTGAATCCAGAGGTAAATCCAAGTTTATCCACGATGCTGCCGTTAAGGCCAGAGTTGCCTCTATCGACGAAAAAATGTCTACTAGAGCAGCTCCATTTGAACAAAGATTGCCTGAACAACAAAAAGTCTTCAACTTGCCATTGTTCCCAACAACAACTATTGGTTCCTTCCCTCAAACCAAGGACATCAGAATTAACAGAAACAAATTCAACAAGGGCACCATCTCTGCTGAAGAATATGAAAAATTCATCAATTCTGAAATTGAAAAGGTCATCAGATTCCAAGAAGAAATTGGTTTGGATGTCTTAGTCCACGGTGAACCAGAAAGAAACGATATGGTTCAATACTTCGGTGAACAAATCAACGGTTATGCTTTCACTGTTAACGGTTGGGTTCAATCTTACGGTTCCAGATATGTCAGACCACCAATTATTGTTGGTGACTTGTCCAGACCAAAGGCTATGTCCGTCAAGGAATCTGTTTACGCTCAATCCATCACTTCTAAGCCAGTAAAGGGTATGTTGACTGGTCCAATTACCTGTTTGAGATGGTCTTTCCCAAGAGACGATGTCGACCAAAAAACTCAAGCTATGCAATTAGCTTTGGCTTTGAGAGATGAAGTCAATGATTTGGAAGCTGCCGGTATCAAGGTTATCCAAGTTGATGAACCAGCTTTAAGAGAAGGTTTACCATTGAGAGAAGGTACTGAGAGATCTGCTTACTACACCTGGGCTGCCGAAGCTTTCAGAGTTGCTACTTCTGGTGTTGCTAACAAGACTCAAATACACTCTCATTTCTGTTACTCTGACTTGGATCCAAACCATATCAAGGCTTTGGATGCTGATGTTGTTTCCATCGAATTCTCTAAGAAGGACGATGCTAACTACATTGCTGAATTCAAAAACTATCCAAACCACATTGGTCTAGGTTTATTCGATATTCATTCTCCAAGAATTCCATCAAAGGATGAATTTATCGCCAAGATTTCAACCATCTTGAAGAGCTACCCAGCTGAAAAGTTCTGGGTTAACCCAGATTGTGGTTTGAAGACTAGAGGCTGGGAAGAAACTAGATTGTCTTTGACTCATATGGTCGAAGCCGCCAAGTACTTCCGTGAACAATACAAGAATTAAGGTTTTAAAAAGGAAGCAAAGTAATGATATTTTCTGAACTTTTTGTTTTTTATTCTGGGATTCAACATCGGTGATTTAATTTTTGTGTTCACATTTAAAAGTTTATTTGGGTAATTTTTTGATATCAATTTTATTACAAAGCCATAACTCTTGCATTTTTTTTATTATATTTTTATATACACGTACATTCTGTATTATTTATAACGCATTCAACATTCGTTTTCTAAAATTTCCTATATTTTTTGAACAAAAATTTTTTGGTTGTAAGTCGGACCAAATGTATATGTCGAAAGAATAATACTTTTCAGGATCCTGCTATACATCATTATATCATATTATTCGAAAACTATAAAAATGTCGTCTAAGGGGAAAAAAACAGAGAATGCCCTTTTTAAGCTGATCCTACGATATCGGCCCACAATTCTTCTGCTTGCACAATAGTACTGTGATTGGCCATCATTTTATTCATGGTTTCGACATATTCATCGTACTCATCTGAATCGTAAACAATACCACCGCCAGCTTGCAAGTAAGCAATGCCATCTTTATAGACCATAGTCCTTAAAGCGATACAATTGTCCATTGTTTTACCGTCGTATGACCAATGACCTACGGCGCCTGCATAAACCCCACGCCTTTCTCCTTCTAGTTCGGCAATCAATTCCATGGCTCTAACCTTTGGAGCACCACTGACAGTACCTGCAGGGAAAATCGATCTGAATGCATCAAATCTTGTCTTTTCTGGGCGGAGAACACCGCTGACTTGAGAAACCAGATGTTGGACATGAGAAAATTTTTGAATAGTTAACAGTTTATCGACACTTGTTGTTAATGGGTCACAAATTCTGTTAATATCGTTTCTTGCTAAATCTACCAGCATAACATGTTCTGCACGGTCTTTTAACGAGCCACGTAATTGGTCCGCTAAAGCATCATCCTCTTCAGTAGTAGCCCCACGTTTGACAGTACCAGCAATTGGATGGGTAATGACTCTATTTTTGGAATCCGATTTGCACAACAATTCTGGAGATGCACCAATGATTTGGAAATCCAAACAATCAATATAAAACAGGTAAGGAGATGGGTTCACTGTACGTAAATGTCTGTAAATATTGAAAGGATGTAACGAAGTTGGCCTTGCCACTCTTTGCGATGGCACACCTTGAATAATATCACCTTTCTTAATATGCTTCTTCAAAGTGGAGACGTGATTTTCGTAACCTTCCTTGCCCACATTCGATTCAAAAGTTTGATTCAATTTAATAGGAGGTTGTTCTGGATATGGTATTGGCGAGGAATCGTCGGTTAGCTTTGATACGATATCAGTGATTATTTGTGCTGCAGCTTGGTAACCTTCCTCCAACGAAGTTTCATTGGTATTAATGTTATGAATGATTTGAAATCTCTGAAAAACATTATCAAAGGCAATAATGGTATCACAAAGCATTAAATATGCCTCTGGAAGTCTTAGGACATCTTTCAAAGGCCTTCTTGTTTTTGGCTCGAAATAACGAACACAGTCATAAGAAATATAACCAATAGCACCACCACTTAATTTCGGTAAACCAGGAACATTTTCGGCTACTTTAAAGGTAGACATCTCCTTTTCCAAAATTTCCAAAGGATCTGTTTCAATGCCTTCAGTAGGACCGGTTTTGATGGTCTTGCGTGGCGAGATACCTATGAATGAATAACGATCTAATTCATTATTTGTCTTAGCACTTTCCAACAGAAATGATTCCTTTCTATCAGGGTTGTTCAATTGTGCCAATTTTAGATATGCCACGTGAGGAGTCAGATCCAATGATGGCAAATACGCATACACGGGATACATATTTATGGAACTATCGTCATTTTGCTGCTGTAATTGCTTTAGAGAGTCAATATCCGGTTGAATTTTGATGGAAGCGGTCATTTTTTGCCTTTTTTCCAATCAGAATATCAGTGCTAATTATCGATTGTGGCCTCGGTTTTAAAGTGATGATTGCCTTCTGCTACGATGGACCATAGCCCTTTAGTCATGTTAATATATCAAAATCTAACAATACTTCGATGAGTGAAAAATCGTAATGAGTCAGCAAATCACTGTGTACGTTAATGCCTTTAACAACTTTTTTTTTCCCACAAACTACTTCAACGATTGAAAGGATTATTCTAAAAAAAAAAATATCATGCTGATAAATGGAAGGGGGTGGTAAAACAAAGAAAACCAGCCAATTCGGATTCTGACAGAGCAAATTGAAACTGGATATTATAGTGCTAAGTATATAGACTTCTGTTTTGTTCTTTAAAACTAAATAAAAAAAATTCACCCTCCTCCCCACGGAATAAAACTACAACAAGTTCTGTTATCAAGGACAATTAGTGTATATTAGTTGTTGTAACATTTTTTACTTTCTCTTTTTTTTTTTCATTGATTAATTATAACTATTCGTTCGAGATAGTAGTTTTCCGATTAATAACATCCCTAGGATTTTGACTATTCCATTGTTGTATAAAATATAGAGAACCAGAAAAAGAAAAATGGGACAAATTCTATCAAACCCGGTAATTGATAAAGAGAGCCACTCCGGTGCTGACTCCTTGACCGCGTTTGGACTGTGTGCAATGCAAGGGTGGCGGATGTCAATGGAGGATTCACACATTCTAGAGCCTAATGTTTTGACAAAGTCCGATAAGGACCATATTGCATTTTACGGTATATTCGATGGTCATGGTGGCGCTAAAGTAGCAGAATACTGTGGTAATAAAATAGTGGAGATCCTGCAAGAGCAGAAATCGTTCCATGAAGGAAATTTACCAAGGGCTTTGATTGATACTTTCATAAACACAGACGTGAAACTGTTACAAGATCCTGTGATGAAAGAAGACCATAGCGGATGTACGGCTACATCCATATTAGTATCAAAGTCCCAGAACTTGTTAGTATGTGGTAACGCTGGTGACAGTAGAACCGTACTCGCCACCGACGGGAACGCAAAGGCATTATCATACGATCACAAGCCCACTCTAGCAAGCGAAAAATCACGTATTGTGGCAGCTGATGGCTTCGTAGAAATGGATAGGGTCAACGGTAACTTGGCGCTCTCTCGTGCCATTGGTGATTTTGAGTTCAAATCCAACCCCAAATTGGGCCCCGAGGAGCAAATAGTGACATGTGTTCCGGACATTCTCGAGCATTCTCTAGATTACGATAGGGACGAGTTTGTAATCTTAGCCTGTGATGGTATCTGGGATTGTTTGACTTCCCAAGATTGTGTGGACTTGGTTCATCTCGGCCTTCGCGAAGGCAAGACATTGAATGAAATTTCTTCGCGGATCATCGATGTCTGTTGTGCTCCCACCACAGAGGGGACGGGTATTGGATGCGACAACATGAGTATAGTGGTTGTCGCGCTGCTGAAAGAAGGTGAAGACGTCGCTCAATGGAGCGACCGTATGAAGTCCAAGGCCCACCGCACATCAGTGCGTTCTTTTGCAGACAAGAGAAGAAGGGTGTTTAGTTACTACGATTTTTCCAAATGTAACGACGAACAGGTGTTCGCTATCACTACGAAGAAACCTCAGGACAAATTCACTCGCGACCACGAAGCCGCTGTGGCCTCGGTGACTGCCGCCGATAACGACGATCCAATGGACATAGACGACACGGACGCTGACACAGATGCAGAAAATCTTGACCCTTCCAGCCAATCCAAGAGCAAGACCTCCGGCCCCATTGATCTAGCATCCTTGGAGGCGCTACTTGGTGCTACAGGAGGAGTGAAGACAGACAGCAACGGGAACAAAGTCACCTACACTCTTCCCCAGTCTGCCTTGGCCCAACTGCTCCAAACCATGGGCCATGACCCGGCTTCCTCCCATCCCGAGAATGACAGTAACACTGACCACAAGGCCGGCCGTTCCCACTTGCAATGAAGGATCTTCCATCCTTCATTATATATACATACCTATATACGAACCGAACGAACAGAAAGAGAAGAGAAGACGCAAGACACCACCAGAACCAAGAGCATACACCACTACCACCACCATCGCTACCAACAGCAGGGTATCCGGATGCAGTTTGACGCTTGAAGATGGTATTCACCTCAGGGGTAAACGCGCAGAAACTGCGCGTTTACCTGCAGCGACGCCACAAAAACGGACCGGCCCGGCCAGAGGGTGAGACCAGCAGCGGCCCCGTTGTGAAATCTCACCCCCAGTCCCGGATGGGCACGAGTCCCCAGCGTCCGTCCCATGAGGTCCTCCTAAGGTAGGCAGCGCGGATGTTTCCGATGCAAAGGAGAAAGGATGGACGGTACAGACATCGTAGACAGGATTCGCGCATTGCCTTGCACATCTGTGCCCCATCCAATCTACCGTATCTATTGTTATCGTCGTGTGTGCTACTCTTTTCTCCGACAGCCTCGACAAGACGGAATCAGAAAGTGCACACAGTTTAAAAAGGAAAAAAAACCGAGTACAACAAAAACAGGGACAGGTTTTGAAAAGTGTTCTTTTCTTTGCATCTTCTCTATTTCTTCTCTCTTTTGTAGTATATTTATCCGTGTTTCCTCCTTTTCACAGTCAGTTCATCCGACCTCATCGAATAGCTTCCGTGCACGTTCCAGTCTTCCCTCCCTTCTCTGCTCCGTGATGTCCATTTCAACCAGTTTGAACTCAGCTTCCATTCATTTGAGCAGCATGGACACCCATCCTCAGCTACACTCACTCACTCGTCAGCCACACTCGTCGTCAACAGCTATGTCCAAGAACGAAGCCCAGGAATCTTCGCCCTCTCTGCCAGCTTCCTCTTCATCGTCGACTTCGGCATCGGCATCTGCGTCTTCCAAGAATTCGAGCAAGAACCCTTCCTCTTGGGACCCTCAAGATGATCTGCTGCTACGTCATTTAAAGGAGGTCAAGAAAATGGGCTGGAAGGATATTTCGCAATACTTCCCAAACAGGACTCCTAACGCGTGTCAGTTCAGATGGAGAAGGTTGAAGTCTGGTAACTTGAAGTCGAACAAGACTGCTTTGATCGACATCAACACCTACACGGGCCCACTCAAGATCACCCACGGCGATGAGACTACCAACGCTCAGCAAAAGCCCAGCAAGAAGGTAGAAGAAAACGTATTAACGGAAGATACTGCTGAGTTCACTACAACGTCATCCATCCCGATTCCCTCCAGAAAGACCTCGTTGCCTTCGTTTCACGGATCGATGTCATTTTCTCAATCTCCGTCCAATGTGACTCCCACTACGATTGTCTCAAACGCTGCTTCTTCCATGCCGTTCGCTCCTCCCACGCTGCCGGCCGCACTCCCTCATCATCCTCATCAACACCTACACCATCATCCCCATCATAAGACTCTAAAGCCAAGGTCAAACTCTCACTCCTTCACCAATTCTTTGAACCAAGACCACATCGTTCGGTCTAATGATGAGGAGAAGTATGGATTCATTCCTAAAGTATTCGTTAGATCCAGAAGAAGTTCGTTTGCCTATCCGCAACAGGTAGCAATAACCACTACTCCGTCTTCTCCAAACTCTTCGCATGTCTTACTCAGCTCAAAGTCAAGAAGGGGCTCGCTTGCGAATTGGTCCAGAAGATCATCGTTTAATATTTCAAGTAACAACACTTCAAGACGGTCTTCAATGATTCTTGCACCAAATTCCGTGTCAAACATATTCAATGTCAATAATAGCAGCAGTAACACTGCTTCTACTTCTAATACCAACTCAAGAAGGGAATCTGTCATCAAGAAGGAATTTCAGCAAAGATTAAACAACTTAAGTAACAGTGGAGGCCCTACCTCCAACAACGGGCCCATTTTCCCCAACTCTTATACCTTTATGGATCTCCCACATTCTTCATCGGTGTCATCGTCATCCACTTTGCATAAGTCTAAACGAGGTTCGTTTTCTGGCCATTCTATGAAGTCATCGTGTAATCCGACTAATCTATGGTCAAAAGATGAAGACGCTTTGCTAATGGAAAACAAAAAGAGAAACCTATCCGTTATGGAACTATCCATTCTTTTGCCGCAGAGAACTGAGGTAGAAATTCAATGGAGATTAAACGCCTTGTCAAGTGATGCGGATATGTTGTCTCCTACACATTCACCTCAAAAAACTCTGTCCAAGAAAACTCGTCCAAGAATGTTCAAAACTGGTTCTACCACTGATGATGACAAAGGTAGCGACAAAGAGGACGTTATGAGTGATGGTAGTAACGATGATGACGAAGATAATGTAGACCCGCTACACCGTGCTAAACAATCCAGTAACAAGACTGTCTTTTCATCCAGCAGTTCCAACATATCCTCCAAAGACGTTTCACCGGATCCGATCTTTTCACCGGATCCCGCAGATGATTCATCGAATACTTCTGATGCTGGTTCTAGGTGCACCATAACCTCCGATACCAGCTCCTCGGCTGCAACCATGAATCGCACCCCTAATTCCAAAAACCCGCAAGATATTGCTTTGTTAAACAACTTTCGTTCTGAAGCCATTACTCCGAGACCGAAGCCTTCTTCCACAACTACATCCATCACTACCGAAAACACCAATAACATGATAAACCATTCTAGTTCTACAACTACTACCACAAACAACAGTCCGCTGCCAAGCATAAACACTATCTTCAAGGATATGCTGTGAGGGGAAAACTTGAAAAGAAAAAAAAATAAAAATAAAAAAATATCAACAACAAAAAGAAAAACGTGAATTTAGCGGGCTTGTTCATTAAATTTCTATAGTTTAGCATATTTAAAAGTATAAAAGTTTCTTTGGTTTATATGACGTATTCATCCATTCTTCATTTCCGCTTCAACTATTTTTTTCGTGGAACGCAAACAACGTTACCCTGAACTTTTCACATTGGAAAAGGAAAGCATCATAAAAAATCGTGTTTTTATTTTAATACACGGTAGCCTTTTGATGAAGGGAAAAGATTTCAACCACCACTTCAAAACACCACACTCTACCTCCTACCATACTCCATAATGTCAAGCCCAACTCCTCCAGGTGGTCAACGTACTTTGCAAAAGAGAAAACAGGGAAGTTCACAAAAAGTTGCGGCATCCGCTCCAAAGAAAAACACGAACAGCAATAATTCGATTTTGAAGATTTATTCTGATGAGGCTACGGGACTAAGAGTAGATCCCTTAGTTGTGTTGTTTCTAGCGGTCGGTTTCATCTTTTCTGTTGTTGCATTACATGTTATTTCTAAAGTTGCCGGTAAGTTATTTTAAGAATTTTCTTCAGTAATGATTCAGCTTTTATCCACCCTATTTCACAAAACAAGACTACGAGCAAACGAACGCGAAAATTGCCTTGTTTTGAATAAATTCTTGCCATCGGATAACGTCCACGATACTTTTTGATTCAAGTTTCTATAGAAGCACGTATATATCTTTAATACACTAAATACTTACTTCCACAGAACGAGGTATGTTTTTCAATTCATGGTTCTTTTTATTTTGGTGTTATATACATGTATACAAGACGGAAATGGCTTGCTTTGTGGCTACATATCCTTTAGCAATACGCCAATGACTTCCACTAAATGCTGGATTGGAACAGTATGTTTCTCAATTCCATGTTCATTTTTGGTACACTTCCATTGCAGTTCGCTACATCTTTTTTCAAACTGCTTTCTCCACAGGTCCTTTTCTCCCCATCTTATGCCACGAATTTCAATTTCCACATTGGGCCAACTTTTTGAGCCCACGATAACACATAATGGTATACCCATGGCATGGGATAATTTTATTCTAGCACCTATACCCAGTTTTTCATTAAACTGGTCAAGGATGTCATTCTGTAAATTTTGCATGGTAGGATCATTCAGCAGCTTTGATTTAACATCCTGTAACCTCTGTGAGTTTTCAGGATTATTTGGTCCAGTACAAATCGATACTTTGTATGGAGCCATTATAGCGGGCCATCTAAATCCATTGGAATCACGCCCTAGTTCAGCAATTGCTCCAACTAGCCTGCTTACTCCAATGCCGTAGCAACCCATATGGACAAATGTCTCGTTTTTGTTTTCTTTGTCGACAAACTTGACATTTAACGGCTTCGAGTATTTATTACCCAGCAAAAATATGTGGCCTACCTCAATACTTTTGAGAGGTTCTAACCTTCCTTCCTCACATTTGCCACAGATTTCGTTTTCCTGTGCATCCACTATAGAAACGTCACTGATTTGACCAAAATTATTTTTCAGGTATTTCTTTAGTGGAAAATCAGGAAAGTTGGATTTTGAATTCAATCTACAGTCCATAACTCTTAATATTTTACTGAACATAATATCTTCGTTATCTTTTTCGTAGACTTGTAAGACGTGATCATTTGGTTTGTTCCTCAACGTCAAATCGATGTCTTTATCCATAGCATTTAATGCTAAATTCCAATTCAATTGTCTATCCTTTGGATAGTAGAAACATATCAATGTTGAGTGATCCTTAGTCAAAGCATACTTACAATCGACATCACCTGAATATTGACCATCTTTTTCAGGATATGACTGGGACATATCCAAAGTTGATATATCGCCGCAATGTTTGCAACTCATCAAGGTATCCTCACCGGATTCATGAATCAGGTGAAATTCTTTGCTAAACTCACCGCCAATGTCACCGCTATCTGCCCACGCACTAACAAAGGGGATTTTCAGATCTTTGAATATCTTATTGTAAGTATCATCTAGCTTTTGAAAACTGGCAAACGCATCCTCTTCATTACTAGCAAACGAATACGCATCCTTCATTAAAAATTCTCGTCCACGTAAGATACCACCCCTGGGTCTGATTTCGTCCCTATATTTTCTTGTCATTTGGTATATTGTGATAGGCATATCTTTATAACTAGCAATGTAATTTTTCATTAAATCTGTAATGTCCTCCTCACATGTTGCTGTCAAGCAGTACTGCTTCCCTTTAGAATCCTTCAATTTAAATAATTCACTGTTGTTCCAGCGATCCGTCGCTTGCCATAATGCTTTTGACGAGATAGCACTTAATGAAACTTCTATGGCTCCACCATCGCTATCCATTCGGTTCCGTATAGCATTTGATACTTTATTAAGTGATCTGAGTCCAAGTGGCAGCCATTGGAACAACCCAACCTGCGAGCGTCTTACGAATCCCACAGTTTGAAGTAGTTCCTGAGTAGTTTCAGATTTCAGGGTATTGTTTGAAAGAGATTTTGGGTGAAAAATATGACATGATCGAGACAATGTACGATATTTCAACATGGCTATGTGGAAGAAGTCAATCTTCAAAAAAAGGCGTTGGTCAATTAGTGGTTTTGAAAGGAGTATAAAATCCTTACGTCTATGTTTCAAACCTTGTTTTCATTTGTTCATCCATTACCGCCGTATTTACAAAGCAGAAAATTATAAATTAATGATCACTGTTTAAGTTTATTCTACAGGAAATAAAAGGGGAAAACTGGAAGAAGAAAACAAGAGAACTGTAAATCTTGTATTGAATTGGTTTATAGGTTCACATGATATGAGTATAAATATGAGTAACATACACGCGCTGTCTAGTATTTAAATTATGACGACGTTCATTTTACCTAACAAGTTGTTGCGTAAATTTATAAAGTAAATTGTCGGTTTTAATATTTCAAGAATTTTTGATAAACAGTGTTATCAGTTTCATCATGATAAGTGTAGCCTAAATCTTCCAAGAATTTTTGGAAGGTTAAGTTTTCCCTTGGAGGAACGGAAATACCAGCTAAAACCTTACCGATATCGGCACCATGGTTTCTATAATGGAATAAAGTAAGATTCCAAGAATCGCTTAGGCCTCCAAGGAACCTAGTCAAGGCACCTGGTCTTTCAGGGAATTCAAATGAAATAATTCTTTCATTAGGAACCTTAGAAGCACCACCAACCAAGTATCTACCATGAGATTTAGCCAATTCGTTATCGGAGATATCCACAGCTTCAAAACCTAAAGCATTCAACTGTTGCATAACTTGCTTGATTTCCTTTTCTCTGTCAACGACGCTGAAAGAAGTGTAAATGTAAGCCTTGGGCACTTCACTAGAGGACTCATGACGATGTTCATTGTAACGGTAAGAGAATTCAGTGACAGATCTTGGGTGGATGATCTTTTGCATTTTCTTGAACGCACCAGGGACGTCGGGTAAAGTAACTAACATGAAGACTTCCTTTCCTTCACCAAGAACAGCACGTTCGGAAACAAATCTTAATCTATCAAAGTTCATGTTAGCACCAGAAAGGATGGGAACATAGGTGTTTTTAGTGTGGTCAATTTCTGGATGTACGGTAGAGATGTATTTCTTCATACCGGCTACTGAAAGGGCACCAGATGGTTCTACAATACTTCTAGTATCTTCAAAAATATCCTTTACTGCAGCACAGATTTCGTCAGTGTTAACAAGAACAACTTCATCAACCACTTGTTGGGCGACTCTAAATGTTTCTTCACCAATCATACGCACAGACGTACCATCGGCAAAAGTACCCACCACAGGTAAAGGAGTTCTCTGGTTGCGTTGCAAGGAATTATGTAAAGTGGCCGCATCGTAAGTTTCAACACCAATGATTTTGATATGAGGAGCAACCCTTTTCAAATAAGCACCAATACCAGCAATTAAACCACCACCGCCGACGGGAACAAAGACAGCACCGATCTTATTAGCGGTACGTACTTGTCTTAGGATTTCCATAGCTACAGTACCTTGACCGGCAATGACATAAGGATGATCGAAAGGAGGAATGTTCGTCAAGCCACGCTCTTCAGCCAATTTGGCACATTCAGCCTTAGCCTCGTCAAAATCGTTACCATATAGGACGACTTGAGACCCTAATCTCGAGACATTTTGATACTTAATAGATGGTGTACAAACAGGCATAACGATAGTAGCAGGTATTTTCAAGTGTTTAGCAGCAAAGGCCACACCTTGGGCATGATTCCCAGCTGAACAGGCAATAACACCCTGGTTTCTTTGAGAATCGTCCAACTTGGCAATCATGTTATAGGCACCACGAAGCTTGAAAGAGAAAACAGGCAATAGATCTTCTCTTTTCAAGATGACATTCGTGTTTAGACGGGAAGACAAACCTACACCTTGAGAGATTGGAGATTCATTAATAACATCGTATACAGAGGACCTTAAAACTAAACGGACGTAATCAGGGGTGTTATCAGTTTGCAGCTCATCCAATTTCAATTCAGAGTGTAGTTTTATCAAGGAAGGTGACAGGTGTTGTCTGTGCAAATGAGCCTTTAGTCTCAAAAGGTTCAATCCAGACACTTTGGACTGTTTACCTTGCCGAACAACCGTACATAATGGTTGCTTTAGTAGAGTAGCTGACATCACTAACTTTGTGTAATTGACTTAGTTTAAATGTGGCTTGTAGCACTCACACAAGAAAGAACTCAAAGCAGCAACAACAAAAGTTTTCAAAGCTGATAATGAAGTATCTGCAGACATATGTTTGAGATGACTCTTTTTCTTTGATATTTTTTTTTCTTTTTATGCGATTCCAAATTTGCTACCCGCTGCGCTTTTTCTTTTTGCTCTTCTTATTTTTTCTTTTTCGCGTCAATTAAAATTGAACGTCACAAAATAGCAGAGATAATATGCAATAAAGAGAGAAGAGTTAAAGAGTCTTGGTAGTCAGGAAAAGGTTTTCATATTCATCAGACATAATGAATTTCAAGGAGCCGCTAGTGAATTTTTTAAAATGCGTCTTGAATAACATAAACTCGGCATTTTCGCATAGGATTGATCAATTGCAATTGCAGCTGTTGCGGGAAACAAATATCTTGAGGGTTTTGAACAGGGGAATAGAGAGACTGTTTAGCGAGAATCCAAGGACTCATTCTGTTTCCCGTATCGTGGTGGAAAAAGATGTGGGCTGCAGAATTGGACGATATGTGGAAGGTTCTAAATATGAACTGGTAGAGTCCAGGGCGAAAGAAATACAAATATATTATGAAAGGATGGTTTTTGAAATAACACAAGAATTGAAAGGGGACAAGCGGGTGTTTGCCTTGATTGCAAATCTTTCCCAAAGATATAGCGCAGAGAGGAAAGAAATACGAAATGTAAAGGTGCATGGTGGGCGGCCATGTAATGAGAACGAATTCCAGGTGATTCCGATAAGATTCAAACCTATTAATTTGGAAAGAAGAGCACGACTGATAAGAAAGAAGAAGACTATTAATTAAAAAACTTACATACAAATACATGCCTTACTTTCGATGCCAGCATCTGGAAAGGGAAAGGCAGGGGCAGAGGGACATATTACTTATCTATTTATGCATAATTTGTGTTATATATTGGTATGATAACTTGATGTTAGAGAATGTGCTATTCTGTTTCTTGAAAATCTGAGTTAAGGTTGATACCGCTTTGATACAGCGGGTGTGACAGGTTTATCTGTGACGGTGACAGGGGCAGTAGAACTACTGGAAGCCGCAAAGGCAGAGGATACTGTGAGTGGTGGTGCCCACAACGTGGATGGTCTCAGTTTGACCCTAGGACTTGCAGAAGATCCTGTGGGAAAATCCGGGGAAGGCGGATGGCTACTTGGGTTGAGCATTACTCTCTTTGTGAAAAGGGAGGGAGGGAGAAGTTTGGGGATGAGATGGTTGCTCTTATAACATAAGGTAAATAAAAATTTGGGGTGACCCCGCCGTGCGCGTTTGCTGGGACAAAAGAACAAGAATAGGAACATGAAAAGATTTGAATGATATGGATATGTACAAATGAGCTCTTCCATGTTTGTAGCATCAGCAACGTAGCTCTAGGAAATATGTCTGAATTAACAGAGGCGGAAAAGCGCAGGTTACTAAGGGAAAGGAGACAGAAGAAGTTTAGCAATGGAGGTGCCAGCTCCAGGCTTAATAAAATCACCGGGCAGGCAAGCAGTCATTTGAACGCAGAATCACCTTTAGACGCTCCTAGCGCTGCAAAGACCACACCACCTGCGAGTGTGCATTCGGCTACTCCAGATATCAAAGAAGATAGCAACGTAGCGCCCCAATTGGACCTATTGAAACAGCTCGCTGCCATGCAAGGCCAAGGTACGGGTAAAAGTACCCCTCAGGACTCCTCTACGCCCGATCTACTCTCACTACTAAGTTCTATGAACACTGGCATGCCCAGTGCAGAGGGTACACCATCGTTTGGTCAAGCGGCTCCTGCAGCCCCGATCAATCAAGCTGCTTTGGACTACCATGATTACTTGCTGAACAGACTGAAAGCCTGGACCATTCTTGTGAAGTGGGTCTTTTTCCTACTACCCTATCTATACCTAATCACAAGACCAAATTCCTCTGTGTGGCCGGCCTATGCATTTACTCAATCAGCTTGGTTTGCACCTTTGCGGAACCCATCGAATTTCACTAGAATTTTTGCCACGTTTGAGTTCCTTTCCATATCCATCTACTACCAGCTATTGAAGAATGTGGAACACAAGAGCAAGATTAAAAATTTACAAGATACCAATAAACTTGTCAAGTTAGTTTCACTGGTGCCCGAGGGAGTAATTCCCGTCGCCAACCTGAAGGGGAAGCTAATTACCCTTTTGCAATACTGGGATCTATTGTCCATGCTAATCACTGACATTTCGTTTGTGCTAATTGTCTTAGGCTTATTGACGTACTTATAAATTCTAGATAGTTCAGTAATATAATACATTGTTCTCATAACCCGACATTATTCCCGGCTTTCTTTTCAGGTAATTGAAAAAAAAAGAAAAACGGTAAGAAAATTTTCTAAGCGATGAGTTCGTGAAAAATCGATGTATAGAACTGAATTGGAGTTCAATAGTAAAAAAAAATCCATATATAGCATTAAAAACTCAGTATCCTAGCTTTAAGAAACTGAACCAGATTCCAACGACACAATGGGTCACAAGAAGAACGGTCACAGACGCCAGATAAAAGAAAGAGAAAACCAGAATAAATTTGAACGTTCCACATATACTAATAATGCTAAAAATAATCATACTCAAACAAAGGATAAAAAACTAAGAGCAGGCTTGAAAAAAATAGACGAGCAATATAAAAAGGCGGTATCTTCTGCTGCGGCAACAGATTACCTTTTACCCGAGTCCAATGGTTATTTGGAACCTGAGAATGAGCTAGAAAAGACTTTCAAAGTGCAACAATCGGAAATCAAATCGAGTGTGGATGTCAGTACTGCAAACAAAGCTTTGGATTTATCTTTGAAGGAATTCGGCCCTTATCATATAAAATATGCAAAAAACGGTACGCATCTTTTGATTACTGGCCGCAAAGGTCACGTAGCATCTATGGACTGGAGAAAGGGACAACTTCGTGCTGAGCTGTTTTTGAATGAAACCTGTCACTCAGCGACATATTTGCAAAACGAACAATACTTTGCTGTAGCGCAAAAAAAATATACATTTATTTATGATCACGAAGGTACAGAATTACATCGTTTGAAACAACATATTGAGGCAAGACATTTAGATTTTCTACCATATCATTACCTGCTCGTAACTGCCGGTGAGACAGGTTGGTTGAAGTACCACGATGTTTCCACTGGCCAGTTGGTCTCGGAATTGAGGACCAAAGCTGGGCCAACTATGGCAATGGCACAAAACCCATGGAATGCTGTGATGCATCTAGGTCATTCAAACGGTACAGTATCCCTCTGGTCACCATCCATGCCTGAACCATTAGTAAAATTACTTTCTGCCAGAGGACCAGTGAACAGCATTGCTATCGATAGAAGCGGGTATTACATGGCAACCACAGGGGCTGATAGGTCGATGAAAATTTGGGATATCAGAAACTTCAAGCAACTACATTCTGTGGAAAGCTTACCGACGCCAGGAACAAACGTTTCCATTTCAGATACTGGTCTATTGGCATTATCTAGGGGCCCTCACGTTACGTTGTGGAAGGACGCTTTAAAATTAAGTGGAGACAGTAAACCGTGCTTCGGGTCCATGGGAGGGAACCCACATAGAAACACCCCTTACATGTCACATTTGTTTGCCGGAAACAAAGTAGAAAATTTGGGATTCGTACCATTTGAAGATTTACTAGGTGTAGGCCATCAAACGGGTATTACGAATTTGATTGTACCTGGTGCAGGTGAAGCCAATTACGATGCCTTAGAATTAAACCCATTCGAAACCAAAAAACAAAGACAGGAACAGGAAGTCAGAACCCTATTGAACAAACTGCCAGCAGATACAATTACTTTAGATCCGAATTCCATCGGTTCAGTGGATAAAAGGTCTTCTACCATAAGGTTAAACGCTAAGGATTTGGCGCAAACTACAATGGATGCTAATAATAAAGCCAAAACCAACAGCGACATTCCAGATGTAAAACCTGATGTGAAAGGTAAGAATTCGGGTTTGCGTTCCTTTTTGCGTAAAAAGACTCAAAACGTTATTGATGAAAGAAAATTAAGAGTACAGAAACAACTGGATAAGGAGAAAAATATTCGTAAAAGAAACCACCAAATCAAACAAGGCCTAATTTCAGAAGACCACAAGGATGTCATCGAAGAGGCATTGAGCAGATTCGGCTAAATCGAAATATCTTTAAAAAAAAAACTTAAATGATTATGTATGTATATATAAAATAGATAATCATTATTATTGCCTCAAGCATTCTTCTATCCATTTTTTTTTTGGTTCTTTTTAATATTTTATAGGAAACTTTTAATCATGTTCAAAAAGTTGACAGTATGAGAATCGATTGCATATTAATATAGCAATCTAATTGAGATCTTAGCAGAGGTTTGATTTAGTTGTTCATAAATATCTTTAATATCGCTTTGGTCAACAGAAGAGATATCAGCCATTAAATAAGCAATTTCACCATTTGAATCGGAAAATTGCTTTTCGATGTTATGGTTCGATAAAATATCATTGACGGTCTTCAAAACACCTGGTACATTTTGGTGAATGTATAACACACGCACAGTGTTCTCTTGGTCGTAAGACAATGATTTCAATGCCACTTCTGGGAAGTTGACTGAACCGACAGAGTTACCTTCATTGATGTATTTGGACAATGCGGTAGCCACTTCAATACCGATTGAGCTTTGGGCTTCTTCGGTAGAGCCACCAATGTGTGGTGTCAAGATGATATTTGGTAATGAAACTAATTCAGAAGTCCAGCTATTTAGCTCATCGTTAAATGAACCTTCACCGTTCTTAGCTGGTTCATGTGGATAAACATCCAAAGCAGCACCTGCAATTTTGTTGGCTTTCACGGCTTGGATCAAAGATGGAATGTCCACGACAGTACCTCTTGAAGCATTAATAACATAAGCGCCATCCTTCATAGCAGCAAATTGTGGGGCAGATAACATTTTTTCAGTTTCAGGAGTAGCTGGTACATGTAGTGTCACAAAATCAGATTTATTCAACAATTCATCTAATGTAGAAACTTGTCTGGCAGTACCCAAGGCCATGATAGTTACAATATCGTAGTACAACACATGCAAACCCATAGCTTCTGCAAGAACTGATAATTGGGAACCAATGTGACCGTACCCAATAATACCAAGAGTTTTTCCTCTTACCTCCCAACATCTAGCAGCAACCTTATTCCATGTACCGGTATGTAATTCGATAGATCTATCACCTAGTTGTCTTGCTAAACTAATGATTTCAGCGATGACCAATTCTGCTACTGATCTTGAGTTGGAGAAAGGCGAGTTGAAAACAGCAATACCTCTGCTGGTAGCGTAGTCTAAGTCAACTTGGTTGGTACCGATACAGAAACAACCAATACAAACCAGATTCTTCGCATGTTGTAAGACATTTGAAGTTAATCTAGTCTTTGATCTGATACCAATAGCATGAACGTCCTTGATCTTTTCGATCAACTCTTCCTCGGGCAATGAAGATTTATAGAATTCGACTTGGTAACCTTGCTCTTCGAAGATTGTAATAGCAGTTTGATTAACGTTTTCTAATAGTAAAATCTTCATATCACCCGTTGAGAAAGGCTTCAAAATTTTTGGGTGCTTTACAGCATTCAAGCGCTGTGGAACGGTATTCATGAAAGATTGCGTAGGTGAAGTACAAACAGCGCCTGGGGAGCCGCTCATATTCATAGCTTGTTGAAAGGTATTTTGTAAGTTGTTAATGTCAATGCTTGTCATTGCTGTCGATTTTTCTGTGGTTCTTTATAGAGTTCTGTATTTTTACTAAGATAGTTGACAAGTATCAAAAAGTGAAATAACTAGAAATGGTTCTTCCTTTATATACATAACAGTTTTAAGAATTTCCTTATGCTCTGCTCCCTCCTTCCAACAAAGTAATTACTCATAACTTGGATATTTGTCTGATTTTTTCATCCCGCTCAGAAAACCCTGCACGGGCAGCGTTGCATTTTCTTAATTTTTTTCTCGTGGTAGAAGTCAAGGACAATAAATTGCGAAATTAGGTGGGAACGAGAAGAATAATTAAAGTGCTGAGACCGAAGTTGTTCCCCTTGAATTCCATTTGTGAGTAAATATCGAAAATGGGTCCACAAAAAAAATTAGGTTTTTCTAAAATATTAGGTCCAGCCTAACTGCTTAACCAAATTTTTAATTTGTGATATTTGCACATAGCTTGGCCAAACAAAGGCATTACTCGATTGTGAGTAAAAAACTAAAACAATGTAGATAATCAGGATTAAACAATGGCATTTCTATGGATTTGTTGTTCTCTTTATATATTTGAGGAAAATTCAAAGATAATGGGGAGAAAGGTGGAGATGTATCTCCACCTATCGTAAATTTGAAAGTTCCGCTTTTCCGCCAATTGCACCCAAACATCACGCAACGCTTTTTAAAACGTTATCAATATATCCAATCCAGCATTGTTAAGTTGATTAGTAAATGGAAGAGATTCCATTGTGTACAAAAAAGGGTTTTAACTTGATTATTTTGTTATAACGTTCTATACAGTTGAATGAGGTAAAGAAAACAAAAAAATATTTCATTTTTAGTATAGATTATTTGGTAGCTTCAGGTTGCTTCACGGTGTAGTCTCCGTTCTCTTGCTTAACAATACTGCCGGAATTTAATAGTTGATCAAACATATCTTGAGGAATCCACCCTTGAGTGGCAGCAAATGGTGTAGAGATTAGCTTTTCGTGTAATTTTTGCAAATCCTCAACATGTCTTTCAATATCTTCTTTACTATAGTTTAGAGGAAACTTTTTCTGATTCACTAAATCATTCTGGGCAAAGATGTCCCAAACTTCCTTCAATTGCAATAGTGATTCATCAATAAGTAAATACTCTTCTTCCGTTTTTCTTTCGACAGCTGCAATATATGGGCTTCTCAGTAGCTTAACAGGTGGGGCAACTGCAGTAATTAATTTAGGATTATTGTCATTTAATTTTTTCTCCCATTGATGTTGATTACGGGTGCGCTTGTACATGAACTGATATTGCACCTTTTCCGCCTCAGATAATTTGTCAAAATCGGTTATGTCCTCCTTTAAGTCATAAATCTTGGGCCCATCATAGGCGATGAATTGTGGCGAATTCTGTAAAATGAAAGGTTTTGTGCATGCTCCTTCAAAATCTAATAGATAGGCTTCTTGTGCTTCTTTGTTAACAATAATATTCATGGGGTCTAGATCAGGATGAAACAAACGTGGTGACAATAGTTCCTGCATATTTGGAATGGCCTTTGTTTTGACGTTGAATAAATCCGGGGCAATCTTAGCTAAATTTTCATAGGTAGTTATTTGCTCCTTCAAAGTTCGAGGATACATCAATTCAGCTGAACTTCCTGCCTCTTTCATGGCTATTCTAGTTTTAGCATTTTCAGCTTCCAATAGGCCAGTATTTTTAATTATATCCATTGGAGACTTCTTTGGCCATGGTCCCAAAAAAGGTTTCATTTGTTTATGAAAATCCAAGTGAGATTTATGTCTCCAGAGACATCTTTCCACGGATGGCCCAATTTTCCATCTGTTTTGTAGATCCGGATTAGTTTCCCCATCGTATATGTCTTCCTTAACAAACTCCTTCTCATTTCCGTCTTTTAAGTCATTGTTAAAATATATGGATCCAAATGCATTTAATTTCAATGACACTAACTTCGACTGAAAATCAGAAACTTGTTTAATAACATTGTCATATTTTTTTTGATTGGAGGAACCGTCTTCAATCAATGGATCCCAATCTTTCATCAAGAGTTCTCCTTCGATAAATTCTTGTAAGACAAAAGGCTGCCTTACAGGGTTCAAAGAATTGACACCATAACAAAAAATCTTGGGAACTTTGATGCCCAACTTCAAGTCAGCAAAATCCATGGTTGCTACTTCACTTCTTATTCTGTAGGATAGAGTGTTTTCATTTTCCAGCGGATAAGGAATCCTCAAGATAAATGCCTTGTTCAAATTCGTGTCGACCTTGTATATTCTGTGATGTTTACCTTCGTGAATACTAGATAATGTGGTTACTTGAACTTTTTCATTTGGGTTGATTTTACCTATATTCTTTGGTACAACGTTATTGACCAATGAAACGGTCAAGTTCTTGTTAAACACTGGTGGTAAGATCTTACCGTCGGGGGCCTTAGCCATTTCATTAGATTGAATGTAGATGTCATTGAGAATGCGATTTAAACCTTCAATCGAAAACTTCGTGAATCTTTTTTCCTTTTCTTGCTTATCATTTTTAAGCCATGAGCCCCACGTATATTTGAAAAAGGCATCTCTCTTTGGATCATTGTCATTCGTTAGCTTGGTAAAAACTTCGTTTGGCTTATTGGAGATAAATCTCTTGGTGGCGGCGACGGTGATACATTTAATTGCACCCACTCTTTTCGAAGCTCCTACTACACACCTTCTGGAATGGCCAGCAACAGTGTACCTAATCATGCTTGGTCTTCGTATTGCTGTCTTGCTTGCTAAACAGCTTTTGCTACTTCTTCTTCGCTGATGAGAAAAGGGAGTCTACTAAATACAGTTCGGCTTAAAGTGTCGCTGGTCAGCAATCGGCCCGAAAATACATTGAACATTTGAAATTACCATGTTTCAAAACGAATATTTATTATAATTATTACTAGTAAAAGTTATACATAAGAAGGGAATAATACAAAGAAACGGGAAACAGCTAAATGTAGTATATAGCCGAAAGATGTGGACATATCCCAACAAATCGTCTTATGAGATCCTTTTTTTGTTTTATATTTTTTTTTTTTAGCGGGTATAAACGTATCATTTATATATTTTATTCTTTCCTTTAACTCTCAAAATTTGAGCAATTAGGTTACTGTGGTTCACGTGATTCAAGTGTGCACATTGCTGCTATGCTTTGTAGTATTATCCATAGAGTTTAGGGAGGGGGAATGGTCGGAGAGTGGGTAATTTGCATTGTCTAATGGAGCAGAATCAGCGTTACTTTTCTGGAAATAAAACTGGTCCGATAACGAAGTAGTAGAATCAGAGGTGAGATTGGAGTTGGAAGTGGTGTTGAGTTTGTAAAACTTTTCGGTTTGATCATGCGATACCTTGTATTTGTCATCCTTGTCATTCTTCTTTTTTTTGTTCTTCTTTTTGTTCTTAGGGTCTACCATATTGCTAGTCTTCGGGGTAGGAGACTTTGTTCCATTATTGTGATCATATTGTTTTCGAACCATGGAATTCAATAAATTAAGTGAATATTTCGGAATCCCATCTCTTTTGACATTAATCCCCTGAATACCATCCTTCGTGGCAATCATGGAGGCACCTGATGTGATGGAGCAACCTGAGTTCGTTCTCGTTATCCTATCTTCACCAGAGGCAATATTGGAAGGGCTCATTGATCTCTGATCTAAGTCCAGGTTAGTAGACCTGTTATTAGTGTAAATGGACTGATCATAGAGAGAGATGGCAGATGCAACATCTTTTGAGCTTATTGAATGTGATGAATCAGGCATTATTAACTATTCGCTTCCTTTTCTTATCTCAGCAGTTTGTGTTTTTTATTCTTATTGTTATTATCCCTTTTAACTATATATGCATAAGCTAAGTTAAATATTAAAATATTTATATATAAACGTTACAGGGCGTGTGAACACATTTGAAAAAATGCTGGAAGGTAATGGTAGATATAAGAATTGGAATAACAGGTTGATAGAGAATCGCCAAGCTAGAGAGTTCTGACAAGCGGCAAGGGGGAAGGATGAGACGCAGATACGAAAGCCGCACCATTAAACCGTAAAGAGAGAAAAATAAAGAATGACTTATTTCTCGGAAAGGCCAAATGCAATTATGCAACACGCACACATTCACACTCACACTCACACATAAACTTTGACTGAAACCAAAACTGTTGTGAGTAATAGCCTTTCTTGTTCATAAAATAGTACAAGATACAGTAAATATATATCAACTCACCTGGTATAGGGATCACTTACTGCACTGCAAAAGTGGATCGTTTGCGCAAGAAACTCCACCAATTCTAAAGAATATAATAGAAAAAGCTAATAGGAAAAGTGGTCATTTTCTGTTGATATGTTACATAGGATAAACCCAGTACGGTTTTCTATGCAATCTTGCCAAAGATACTTCTCGAAGTTGGTATCGCCATTGGAACAGCATAAAAGTAATACTTTTACTAATAGAGTCAGAATCCCCATTGAGGCAGGCCAACCACTGCATGAGACAAGGCCGTTCCTTATAAAGTCGGGCGAGTTGACACCAGGCATTTCAGCCTTGGAATACTATGAAAGAAGAATTAGGTTGGCGGAAACATTGCCTCCCAAAAGTTGTGTGATTTTAGCTGGTAACGATATCCAATTTGCATCTGGAGCAGTATTTTATCCGTTCCAACAGGAAAATGACCTGTTTTATCTTAGTGGTTGGAATGAACCTAATTCGGTCATGATTTTAGAAAAGCCAACGGATAGTTTAAGTGATACAATTTTCCACATGCTGGTTCCGCCAAAGGATGCGTTTGCTGAAAAGTGGGAAGGATTTAGGTCTGGGGTTTATGGTGTTCAAGAAATTTTCAATGCCGATGAATCTGCTTCCATTAACGATTTGTCTAAATATTTGCCCAAAATAATTAACAGGAATGATTTCATCTATTTTGATATGCTATCAACTTCTAATCCAAGTTCGTCCAATTTTAAACACATCAAGAGCCTGTTAGATGGCAGTGGGAATAGCAATCGATCATTGAATTCCATTGCGAATAAGACCATCAAACCCATCAGTAAAAGAATTGCAGAGTTCCGTAAGATCAAGTCCCCTCAAGAGTTGAGAATTATGAGGAGAGCTGGCCAAATATCAGGAAGATCGTTCAATCAAGCCTTTGCTAAAAGATTTAGGAATGAGAGAACTTTAGATTCCTTTCTTCATTACAAGTTTATATCCGGTGGTTGCGATAAGGACGCATATATCCCCGTGGTCGCTACTGGTTCGAATTCTTTGTGTATCCATTACACAAGAAACGATGATGTGATGTTTGACGACGAAATGGTTCTTGTAGACGCTGCTGGCTCCTTGGGTGGTTATTGTGCTGATATTTCGAGAACGTGGCCCAATAGTGGGAAATTCACTGATGCACAAAGAGATCTCTACGAAGCTGTATTAAATGTTCAGCGTGATTGCATTAAGTTATGTAAAGCTAGCAATAACTATTCCCTCCACGACATCCATGAAAAGAGTATCACACTCATGAAACAGGAATTGAAAAACTTGGGCATAGATAAAGTCTCCGGTTGGAATGTTGAAAAATTGTATCCGCACTATATTGGACACAATTTAGGTCTAGATGTTCACGATGTGCCTAAAGTTTCCAGGTACGAACCATTAAAGGTTGGACAAGTTATTACTATTGAACCGGGTTTATATATTCCTAACGAGGAATCATTTCCATCTTACTTTAGAAACGTCGGAATAAGAATTGAAGATGACATAGCCATTGGTGAAGATACTTACACTAATTTAACTGTTGAAGCAGTGAAAGAAATTGACGATTTAGAAAATGTCATGCAAAATGGCTTATCTACAAAATTCGAGGAGGACCAAGTGGCACCACTGTAATGTTATTGCTAAATTGAGTACACCCTGTATATACAGATACATAACTTATCGATTTAAGGTCTTTTAATATTAAACGGAAAATTCAAAAAAAAAAAAATTTACTGAAAATATCTTGAGATACTTTTCTTCAGCTTTCTTTTTGTTTTTTTCCTCTTCTTCTTGGGCACTGCTCTTTAGTTTTTATTTTTAGTTACGGCAAAATAAAGATGGGTCTAAAAATTACAAAAGGACAGCTGAGAACCAAGGATCTGAATCAATCATCCTCAAAGTCATCGCAGTCTTCAAGAATAGGTGTAGACACTTGTATATTTACTAGAATGCTACCCCGAATAAACACTGCAATTAATCTCACAGAGCATCTGCTGAGAAGATCTTTTCATTCACTGACAAATCTACAGAAAACTCAAGTAAAAGAAAGACTACATGAGCTAGAACGTCACGGTTTCATATTAAATAAAACATCCAAACAATTGGAAAGGATAAATTCTAAGAAAAGAAGACAATTGAAAAAACTGCAAAAGACAGCATACCCCAAGGATCAAGCTTTTCATATTCTTCGAAAATTTCATAAAATAAATAATGAGGCATTAGCAGATACAAAACTGGGGCCAACTAGCCAAAGCGACTTGAAGTTCCTATCCTTAACCAAAGATAAGAGACTCTTTTATACCATACTAGGCGTCAATGGAGAACAGTTACGTGATTCCAAATTAATCGCCAATGATGTTCAAAAATTTTTGAAAAGAGGACAACTGGAAAAAGCTGTCTTTTTGGCTAGGCTAGCTAAAAAGAAAGGCGTCGTTGGGATGAATTTGATTATGAAATATTATTTCGAAGTTGTGCAGTCCCAACAAAGTGCTGTAGATATCTTCAATTGGCGAAAAAAATGGGGAGTCCCTATTGATCAACATTCCATCACAATCCTCTTTAATGGGCTCTCAAAACAAGAAAATTTGGTCTCAAAAAAATACGGAGAACTTGTTTTGAAGACTATAGATAGTTTGTGTGACAAAAATGAGCTCACGGAAATAGAATATAATACCGCTTTGGCGGCACTGATAAATTGTACCGATGAAACACTAGTGTTCAAACTTCTTAATAAAAAGTGCCCAGGTTTGAAAAAGGATAGTATTACATATACCTTAATGATAAGATCTTGTACCAGGATTGCCGATGAGAAACGTTTTATGGTGGTACTCAATGATTTGATGAATAAAATACCAGACTATTGTGTCGATTCTAAATTGTTATTTGAGTACTGTGAAGTAATATGTAGCCAGAAGTCACCAAAGATTGAGAAGCAAGGAATGGGACTATGGGCCCTCTGTGAATATTTTCAATTTGATAAGACCATTTTCAAGAAGTATTTGACACAAAGCGATTTTCCTACGTTAGTTCCACTAAGTCATTGGAACATCAATAAGCCATTTCCTCTCAACAAACATGTTGTGGGATTGTTTATGAATTACTGTTTGAAAAACAAGGAATATGATCTTGCTATGGAAATATTTAAGACATTAGAGGCACAGAACAACCAAATGTTAGATCAGAGCATATACCACAAATACATGGAAACTGTCATAACAACGAGGCCCATCACTTGCGGCGACGAGTGTCTGGACATTTATGAACGGGTAGCCTCGTCGGCACAAATCTCAATAACCAGGAGGACGTTAATTTTGGTGTACAACGCATTCCAAAGACAAAGTCTCAAGGCCGTTATAAACAAAGATGCATCAAATGCTGAAGCTACTTTGCACAAGATTCGGGGGTTTATAGATAGCGTAGAGGCCACATACTCATCAAAGTTGAACGGCAAAGTTTACAGGTTTAATTCATGGAAGTTCCTGTTTCCTATCGTTAAAAATCTGAACATGAATGATAAAGTGTCTACAGTGGAACTGAAAAGTATACTAGATGAATACTTGAAATCTTTATTGAATGGTGAGTTCGGGAAGGAATTTAAAGCGAGCATAGAAGACAAGCGGTTTGTTACGTTGGAGGGAATTCGTTTAGTCAAGGTTTTAACCGAGAGAATCAAGCTTCCGTCACTGGACAGTGAGGAAATAGCCAGTTTAAAAGGCACGGAAAGAAAGAAGTTTCTTGCCAGAAGGCACCTTTTGAGGCTGAAGCAAATATTACTGGAAGATTTAGCGGACATTGAAGGCAACTCAAGAAGGAAGGGTGATAGCGAAAATACAAGTACCAGTGAAGAGCGCATCATGGAGGACTTGGCCGAGCTGATACTTGAAACCAGCTATGACAAGTTTTAAGTAAAAATTGATTATTTACTCCTTTCAATATGTACATAGTTTTGAGGTTTTTTCAAATTTTTTTCCTATTTTTTTTGTTAATTGAAAGTTACTGATGATAAATTATTCAAAGGTGGTGTTAATTAAGAATGAAAGTACATCTTCCTATACTATGAAGGAGAGGTTCATATAACACGCGCAATTGGCACGTCTTAAGTATCATCAGTACAATATAGTGGTATGTCAGGTAAATATAACATGTTCAGTGTAACAACTCATATTTTCCACGTATATATTGGATCTGTAACTCAATTGCGTCATTGTCTACATATTGCTTTTAACAGTTTCATTATTCTGTTACTGTTGCAATTATATATAAGCGTATAAGAGATGTGCCTAAGTATACGATGAGAACGCACATAATGTTATTATATCAACTCGCCTGTATATTTTTGTACTACTTGTTCCAACACGAAAATAAACCAAAGTAAGAAGGGTTAGCACCTTTTTTTGCAAGAGAAATCGCTCTTCAACTATTTTAAGTCAATCCTATGAAAAAGGGTTTGCGCCAGATTTCCAGGGACAAAAAAGAAAGTTTTATGTAAGACTAGATTGTGTTGATATCTCGAGCAAACTGTTAACCATTTTAAACCAATATAGTAATAAGTGTGAATAATCGTTCATCTCTAAACAATATGTAAATAATTCTAAAGAACAAAATATTTTGTCATTATCATCAACCTGTGAGCACTGAAAAAAAATTAATTCTAAAATGGTGCTCCATTTGCAAATATTCTTTCTATTTCCCTGACTCCCGCTAATCGGTTTTATTAGTGAAGAATACAGCCGTGGATTGAAAAACAAACTGGTTCAAGTCATTAACTGAAGTAATGCGACCACATCTTATACAAGAGGCAATGCTTTCTAACAGTTTTACATTATTCAAAATCTTCACATAGCCGTAACTTAACTTATATAATAACCGCATATTGGGCTCTTCTGAAAGAACTATTATAAGAAAGATACAAAAGCAAGCAATCAATCCAAGGGAGAAAAATGACCTCAGGATACTATACCGTCTCATTTTTTTATGCGATCTTATTGTTATGCGCATGCACACGTGCTGAGATCTACCTGACGGGCGGTGAAAGCCAGGGCTTGCCATCAGGATTCTGGCAAATGGACGATGATTTGGCAATCGCTCCAGTTTCTATGGTTGAATTTTACCAGACGATAGGATTAACTGCAAATGGTACTGTACCTGAGTCCTTCAACAAGCGTGATGCTACTGAATACCCTAACATTATCAGTAATATAACTACCCAAGCAGCCAACTTCACTCAGCATAGTCTCGTCGAGCAACTTCAAAATGACGTCACGGCAATAAGTATCAGTAATGCCATTAATGTAGCCGTCGATGGTTCTGTGGAAACACCAGCAGACCTGCAATACAACCGCAACCAGGAAACAGGTGAATCTACCCTCTGTAGAGCCAAGTTTTACGGAGTGGAGGTAAGAACTTGGTCTAGGTTGTACAATAGGGCCGTCTCTTCCACAACTCTTACGACTAATTTGAACAGCTACATAGCGCAATGGGTAGCATGGGCCGTTCACGGGAGCGGTGACAAGAAGTTTTGCGGCAGCCAGGAGTTCACGAATATCTTTTTTGATGGGCAAGAGGGTTGGAGTTTGTTTGTCAAGACGTGGTCAACAAACAGTAGCTGTGATATTACAGCCTCTGAAGGAAATTTAACATGTGCAGTTCGTGTTTCAGTATCCAGTATGCACAATCACGGCAAGACAGCGTTTTGTGTTACCTATAGCCACGGTGATTCTTGGCGTGCCGAGCTGAGAGTAGTTGCCAATGATGCTTGGTCTCATTATTATCCCTGGAGTATTGACTGTCCAGAAGTTGATAAAAATAATATGGCTATTAATGATTGTTTTGATCAGGCGCAAGGTTAACGATTGAGTTTCCCATAATTTTTACCGCTCTCCTCTTGGTTGAGACGTATGCGAAAAGCTAATTCGACGTTTTTTATTGTAAAATCGTACACTTTTGCAGGCAATTCTACATATTATATAAGATCTAAGTCGGATCTTGAGACTTTTGGTGAACTTTGAGATGATTGTTGGGATTCCGTTGTTGATAAAGGCAATAATATTATGTATACAGAATATACTAGAAGTTCTCCTCGAGGATATTAGAATCCTTACAATGGACTTGATATTTCTACATAAAAATATTACGATTATTCCTCATTCTGTTTTTTATGTTTCACCATCCAACAGATCTAAACTCATTTCTTCAGGTATTTATAACTTTGATTGGTTCATCTTAGGCATACTCAATCTTACCTTTTTCATGCGTGTAGGAACGAAACTCTAAAATCATCTACGGGTTAAAATTGCTTATACGGAGGTACCCCGTGTTGAGATCCAACACATACAGAAATTCTGGGCACATGGCGCAGTTGGTAGCGCGCTTCCCTTGCAAGGAAGAGGTCATCGGTTCGATTCCGGTTGCGTCCAATGAAATCTTTTTGTACCAAGTTTTTCTCTGTTTTTGTTAGACCGCAAGCGAGTTTACCGAATCACAGCCCACCTCACCCCACAGGAAAACAGCAGCAGAACGGCTGCTAAATGACTATTAACAATAAGAGGTTTTCGGCTACTTTCGCTGCTTGCTCGTTAAATCCGTTCACTGGTAGCGAACCTCAACGACAGATGTCTATGTATGCTATACGTAAAATCACCCCCATTATGGCCATTTTATGTGTCGCCACTGCTACACACCCACCGATGTGTATGTACTTCTAATATCTAACCAGACCAGACCCCACGCTTTTTCTGGCATCTCCTGCTGCCATCTTGGTGTAGTGAGCGGAAACTTTAAACATTAAACAGAATGGCGGCGACTTTGAGATTTGGGCCCGCTGACGCTGAACGAAAAGAAAAGACCTTCATGAAAAAAATATTTTGCGGCAAAACGTCATCGGAGAACACAGCGCAGCGAGAATGTGGTGTTAGCCAGACCCAACAGTTTGCGCACCTGGCATGGATGGATGCAGATAGGTAGTGTTCGATGCGCAAGAGTCCAATCTTCTCCTCGCCATTTGCACCGGCGGATGTAACACTATATTTTCATTGACCTTAGCGGTTTTCTTTCTTTGACATGTAACATCATCACTTCAAGCACAAACAAAGAACTGTATACACAGACCACAAACTTGCATATTATTCTAACATCGGTGTTATAATAGCGTAGGTGCTCTTATCACTGCAAAGTTCATAGAAAATCCGTATTGTATCTCCCTTCTCCATCAGCAACACAGATCTACTTATCATATAGAACATGAAGGACAGTGTAGACTGCCCAAGCATTCTACCCACCGACCGCACTTCAGTGCTTTCCGAGACTAGCACTTTGGTCGGATCGAGTTCGCATGTATATTCGAGGCATGCTCCTATGAACAGTTATCATAACAGCATGAACAGCAACATATACCACAGCCCCAAAGCCAGTAGCCCTTTGGTGAGCTATAAGACATCTTCGCCGGTGTTATTGAAGAGGGCGACCGCTCCTGTCCTGCCAAGCTTCAAGCCCAAGGAACAGCGATATAATAAGCCGCAGGGTTGTTCGCTAATTACTGCTGTAGAACTGGGCAAGATTATTGAAACCTTACCAGATGAAAAGGTGCTCTTACTTGATGTTAGGCCGTTTACCGAACATGCCAAATCCATTATCACAAACTCCATTCATGTATGTTTGCCTTCCACGCTGCTGAGGAGGAAAAATTTCACCTTTTCCAAACTCTTGGACAACTTAACTCCTAGCGAGCAAAGCGTGTTGAAATCTAAACTGGCCATCGATAACCTTCGGATTATCATTTATGATAGCACCGCAAATCAAACGGAAAGTTCTGTTTCTTTACCTTGTTATGGAATAGCGTCCAAGCTAATAGAGTTTGATACTAATGTTAAAAAAACCGTGTCTATACTAATGTGTGGTTTTCCTCAATTCAAAATTCTATTTCCAGACCATATAAACACCAACACATTTAACTCAGATTGCATTAGTTCGGCTGAACCTAAAAGCCCCAAGACAAACCTTATGAACAGTCTACACAACACAGCGCCGCATATGACGGCGACAACACCACTATCGTCTCCGCAAATGAACCTTAAGTTGAAAGTTCCTGACGATAGTAGGTCAGATCATTCAAACTTTTCCAGTTCTCCCTCTCCGCGTAACGTCCTATCAGATTCTCCCATGTCTTCTTCTTCCCCCATATCTGCCTTATTTAAGTTCCAGCTGCCTGCACCACAAACAAACATAAACCAAATGTTCAAATTTTCGCAAAATGAAGAAATAATGGATTTAGAGACGTATTTGAGTGCAGTCAACATCAAAGAAGAACATGAAAGATGGTATAATAACGATTCTGCCAAAAAATCTTTACAAAACTTCCAATTCCCAAAGAACCAAAATTCTCTAGAAAAGGACACTAATAAAGACAAACTAGGGTTTCAGATCAGATACGAAAACCTGAGCAAAAATTACGAAAATGAGGTCATTGACTCCGTTATACCTGAATGGTTCCAGCATCTGATGTCAATACCCAAGATCGAGTTGGTTTCTCAGTTTCAAAAATTAGATTTTTTGGAAAAAAGGCGCTTGAACCATTCTGTCTCTTTCAGGAAGAAGGAAAACTCGTTTATACTTGAAAAGCCATCATCATATCCTGAACAGTTAACATCAACTTCTTCTTCAACAATCATGCCTCCAAAATTTCCTGACGTGAACAAAGTACAAAAGAGGTCGCATTCTCAGCCAATCTTCACTCAATACAGTAAATATAAATCGATGCTCAGCCTTGAATCAGATTCCGATTCGGAGCCAGATGACGTTATAATATCATCAGGCGTTGAATTAGGAGCCAAGAACAGGTACAAGGATATTTTTCCCTACGAGCATTCGAGAGTGATTCTAAAAAAAGGTTTGCAATCATCAAAAGGTATCAAGCATTCACATTCTACTTCCGATGGTGGCATCCTCGACAATTATATCAACGCAAACTATTTGTCTCTGCCAAGGTTTTCTGTAGAGCAAAATTCGTCATTTCAAACAACTACAACCACAACAAGAAGAGTGCGCTATATAGCGACGCAAGCTCCAATGCCCTCCACTGTACATGACTTTTATACATGCATATTGAATAATGGCGTTCCGTTGGTTCTCTCATTGACAAATGATTTCGAAAATGGCATTGAGAAATGTTATCGATATTGGCAAGAAGGTAATTATAACGGTATTCACGTTAAATTGTTAGAAAAAAAAATATTAAAGATGCCTAGCACTACTAGCATGAGGAAAAATACTATGGGAACACAAAATAGTAGTTTATATTCAGCTGGTGTTCAGGGAAATAGTAGTAACTATAGTACTGATAATGATAATGATAATGACAACAATAATAATAACAATAACAATAGTAATATTGCTGTTACTGCTGCTGCTTGTGATGATGATGATGATGATGATGATGACGCAATTCTCATAAGAAAAATTCTGCTAACATATCATGATCAAGAGAAACCTTATGAATTGTTACAGATTCAGGTGAAAAATTGGCCTGATTTGGGCACTTTACTCAATCCTATCTCAATCTTACAAGCAATCAATGTCAAGAATCACATAATAGATACACTATTTGCCAGAAATTACTATCAAAACGACCAACTTCCTACCATTTTGGTTCATTGTTCCGCAGGTTGTGGAAGGACTGGTACTTTGTGTACCATTGATTCCATTCTATCCAATTTCGAAATGTTTGAAATGTTACAGAAAGAGTTTGTTAAATTAAAATACCCGGCAAAGTTATTCGATCCAATTTCATGGACAATTAATATTTTTAGAAAGCAACGAATATCCATGGTCCAGAACATTAATCAATTTATTTTCATTTATGACTGCTTGCTATTTTACTTTAGATTACGTCTTGATGACATAACAGAGAGAACGGATGGTGATGGAAGTAACAAGGACAATATATCATTAAGTGCATTAATTGAACAAATCGAAAAATTAGAGATCTTGCAGACATTCGTGGATGATAAGTTGAAAGAATTGCCACAATAGTTAGGCTAATATGAATGTATTTGATCTCTATTTTATTAATACGAAACCCCTTAATAATTGATATTTTCGATACATATTTGGCAGTAGTTAGCTACGTAACAGAGTATTATTTTCATTTCAAGTTATGCATGAACTCTCTAATTTCACATACCATGCTACCACTACCCTTGGAGGTTTTGTTCATATCTTTTATAATAAAGCTAAAACCGAAAAGGTGAAGGGAAAAAAAACTATTAGAGCCTGTTTCTTGTATATAGTAGTATGTAATATTTGCTTTGTACGCTTAGTTCATCCCAATAGTAATTCATAAACAATCACCAGTATATTTATTCCAATTAATGGTACTACAAGAATAATATACGAAACGTTAGTAAAATTTTCTCACAAAAGGTGAAAAAGAACGGGAAACTGATGAAATGTAACTTTAACCGTTCTCCATCAACATAACATACTCCTCAGTAATGTCTGTACGGCGCCAATCAATTGAACAACCTTGGACTTCGTGGTATTTTGATCCTGACCAAAAACAGGTGTCTCATCATTTGATCTTCCAAGGCCAACTGCAAAAATCGGTGAAATAATGTATTAGCATATTCAATAAAGTTAGTATTAATTGTTGCTTTAAAATAAGTTGTTTATGGTTGCCTCTCCTGTTTACATACTTCTTCTTAAGAACCTTTCTTCGCTCAGTACTGCAACGGCATTAATCAATAATAAAATGACGTAAAATAGTCTACCTAGTCCAAACAGTACCATATCCCCTCTATATCAAAGTTTTCTCTTCCAAAAGGCTTCTTTTGTGAGTTCTTTCCTATTAATAGGTTTGAGTATATAAACCGCCAACTTATTGAGAAGGCTCCCAGTCCAGCTAATTTTTTGGATATACTGTACTTAAATGTAATCACGTGACTGTGACAAATGAAAAGACTGTGCAATGATCACGAAAGACAAATTTCGAGACATTACGAGCACTATGAGATTAAATGTAGAGAAGATGGATTACGGGGGTATTTTTACTTTTCTGATGATGCAATCTGAAGCACTTAGCCAACAATATTCTGTACCATTTTTCCGAGATTTTCTATTACGAAATGAATCCACGGATCTCTTAAAATTATTGATTATATTTTTTATTGGAAAAAGATACACATATTTATATATAGAAAACTAAACAATCCGTAAAAATGATTTAACGTTTTGAAGTTAGTTTGCTTAATCGGCGTTACGACGAGCAACCTTCTTAGCCAATCTCTTACCAGTACCGAAGATCTTCTTGTCTCTGTTCTTCTTTTGCTTTCTTTGTTGTCTGGAAGCCTTTTCAACCTTTTCAGCCAAACCGTATCTGACTAATCTGTAAGTTGGTTCGAACTTCTTAGCTTCGGCAACAGAGTTGTAGACCAAACCGAAACCAACAGACTTACCACCACCAAATTGGGTTCTGAAACCGAAAACGGAGACAGCGTCCTTTTCAGCCTTGTAGACTTCAGCTAATTTTTCACGCAATTCATCCTTGGAGACATTAGCTCTGTTTGGGTGCAAGACGTCGACGACGAATTGCTTTCTGGCCAACAATGGGTTGGAGATAACCTTTCTAGTACGGATAGTAACAGCGTCAGACTGAGAAAAAACAATTTAGGTAAAAAACCATTTTAAAAATTGTTAGTAAAATAGGTTCCAGTGTGGGGGAAATCTTTGGAAATGGCGTCCTTGAAAGATCCTTCCAGTTTTCATGATAGGGATAATAGTCCAAAAAAGGTTCCTGTAGCATAATGGTTAGCTAGATATCATTTTTTAGCGTTGAACTCTTAAAGCGGGATAAAATATTACGGGTCAGCTATTCGAGTGTTTAAATTTGAGTTATAAATTTAACCAATTACGATACGGATTTCACATTTCTTTTCACAATGATTGCCATTAATATATTAGCCAATAGTTGCTGTTACGCCACCTTAAATTTGCAAAACATTTCTTCTTTTACTTTCTTTTCTCGTTATGGTACCTTTATTGCCTTTTATACTAACTCATGGCAACTTTAACATGGAATATGGGACGTCATCTTTCATCTGAGCACTTTTTAACATACCATTTCTGCTTAATCTATGTTGGTTTCTTGAAATCTTTGTTTTGAACTAATACCTAACCATCCTCTAGCTCTTGAAATTCACTATAGTTATTCAATTCTTCTTCGCTGAGACAAAGTTAAAGCGCTGGGTGGACAACCGAGTGAAACTTCCTTCCAAAGGAAGCAGCCTTCTGGAGTATTCCGTTAGTGACTGCGTGGCCCCGCCTACAGGACGCTTAGGTGATGAATACTCGCCGAGGCGTAGGCTGCGGCATCGGACAATCATATTTTATGACAGTGGAAGAAGCGCAAGAAATGAAAAGAAAGTTGTAGGATGTGTGGGCTTGTAAATGTGTGGGTGTACAGTCCCGATATTGGCATACATTATCACATCGATAGAGTTTTCTGTTTATATATCTCTCTGGCACTTGTATCTACCTATAAAGATGAAATTTTGAAAAACAGAACTAGTGAGCAATTTGATCAATGAAACGAATTTGATTACTATATATTTCAATATACAATATCACCAAAAAAAAAAAAAAAAGTAAAGAAGGTAATTTCTCACCTATGCTTAAGAATGTAAATACATTGTTCATTAATGTTTATCACGTTATTATTTTTTTGTTTTGTTTTTTTTTTTTTGAATATATCCTTGTTAGATTTTATCTGTATGTCACGAGGCATTTTTCATTATTCTATAATGTTTATCATACATACCTTCAATGAGCAGTCAACTCGGGCCTGAGTTACTTCAACGAATTGGCTTGTCAATGGCAATTCTGACAGATTTTGTTTGAGTGTAGTTACTTAAAGCAGCCTCACCCATTTCACGGCCAATACCTGACTGGCCGAAGCCACCGAAAGGAACATTTTGGTGGAAGTTGTTATAGGTATTTATCCAAACAGTACCAGCTTTCACTCTTTTGGACACATCAACAGCCTTGTTAATATCGTTAGTGTGAATACCTGCGGCTAACCCATATTGAGAATCATTTGCCATAGCAATCACTTCATCAACAGTAGAAAACTTGGATACAGTTACAATGGGACCAAACACTTCCTCCTTAACAATTCTCATATCTTCTTTGACATCAGCAAACACTGTTGGCTTGACAAAATAACCTTTACTGCCATGTCTGGCCCCTCCAGTCACAAGACGAGCCCCCTCTGATTTTGCTACATCGACATAGTCTAAAATTTTATGCAGCTGTTTGTCAGATGTTTGAGCACCTTGGAAAACTTCCTCATCAAATGGGTCACCGACCTTTAGTGACTCGGTGTAATCCTTTAGTTTTTGCAACACCTCCTCGTATACTGTATCTTGAATGTATATTCTGGAACCAGCGCAGCAAACTTCACCAGAGTTGTAAAAAATACCGAAGGCAATGTTCTTGACGGCTTTATCTAGATCAGCGTCAGCAAACACAATATTTGGTGATTTACCTCCCAGCTCCAAAGTGACTTTCTTGACAGTATCGGCAGCGACCTTCATAATATGGCGGCCGGTGGCAGTAGAGCCTGTAAAAGCAATCTTCTTCACGTCTGGGTGTGCACTCAATCTTTCTCCAACAACTCTACCGGAACCCGGAAGGATATTGACTACACCAGCGGGTATGCCTGCTTCCTGACACAACTGGGAAGCGAAAAGGGCAGATAAAGGTGTTGTTTCAGCGGGTTTCAATACGACGGTGTTACCTGTAGCCAGAGCAGGCCCAATTTTCCATGACCACATCAATAAAGGGAAGTTCCAAGGGATTATTTGGCCGCAAACGCCTAATGGTTCCTTAATTGAGTAGGTAAAATGGTTTTTACCTGTGTCAATAACGTTACCGTAGATTTTATCTGCCCAACCACCGCAAGAACGCAAGTATTTAGATACTAAAGCGACGTCACCGCGCGCACAAAACAATGACTTACCATTATCCATTGACTCAATGGCAGCCAGTGTTTCTTGGTGTTTCTCAACCAAGTCAGCGAGATTGAATAAAGCTTTAGCGCGAACCTCCGGCTCTACAATAGACCACTTCGTTTCAAAAGCTTTTTTAGCCGCTGCAACGGCTTCATCAACATCATCTTCCATAGCCTTGTATACAGTTGTTATCTTTTCTTCGTTAGATGGATTGATCACGTCAAACGTTTTCTTTTGCTTCGAGGCAACAAATTCACCATTGATGAATAACCCTGTTGGCTGTTCGTAGGTGAAACCATTTGGAAGAGTAATTGGAACGCGTAATGGTGCTTGAGAATAAAGACGTAACAAGCTTCTAGTGAATATTCTGGAATTCGGAGCTGCAGCTCTTGTGCGAGAAAGCATTTCTTCTTCTTTGGCTTTTTGTTAATGTTGTGAAGAAGTTTTCTGTCTTAACCACGTTTGATGAGACACTTATCGTATTGTTATATATGCTAAAAATGTCAAGAAGTCCTAAATTCAAAATAAATTAAGACGTTCTTTTTACATGGGGCTTATATAATCGTGTTTTGTTCTGTTCTTTGAAGCCATTCTCATCGAAAAACTCTAACAATCTGCGTAGTGATGAGTCAGAAGTCTTCCAACATTTTTAACGATACACAACCCCTCTCAGTTTGTGAAAAAAAAAAGAAAGAGAATAGCTTCCATCTTTTGGCGCCTTAAGCGGTATTCTAAAGGCTCCGCGAGCGAGCCTCTTTAACCTAATGCAAAAAAAAATTGTTACGCACGTTCCCGGCTTTTACCGTAATAGTAGTCAAGAGCTTAACTCTACGGCTAACAAGCGCTTGGTTGTACTACGCTCAGCGTACCATTAGGCCCTTGCTAGTCCGGTAGCGGCCAAAAAAAAAAATGGAACCCTTTTTGTATACTTATTTATCATTGATGTGTAAACGGCTTCTTAGGCTTACATAGCCACAAGAGAAAAGAAAGATGCCTCATCGAAATTAAAATTTTTTTATAGCGCTTGATATCTAGTGAAAGGGGCTGATTTTCAACTTGATATCCAAAAACGTAATGAGTACAAACAATAGCTCCTGAAACGTGAATATTTTTATTGTTCATGATTACCTATAGATGGATACTTTCTATATATGCGTATATATGAAACTAAATTATTTGTGAGCATCTTGAAAATACAGTTTGTGCGTAACCCACGCTTACGATATTGGAATTACAATTTCATAACTTAGTGTTAGCGTCATTGTACTTCAATCTTAATATAAAGTTGATAATGACAGCAACCAATAAGAAAAAGCACAACAAAGTGGGCCCCAATCTGTCATCATAAGGACCTGATCCTCTACGTCTAATCGCAGCAGCTCTCCAGTGGTATGTTACAAGCGCGTATATCATTGTACCCATGGCAACAAAAGTAAATAGTCCTGCACTGACCCTACCTATCTTGTCACCAAAATTCAGTAAACCTACACCAAGGCCTCCCAGCATAACTGTAAAGTTCAACCACGACAAAAAGGTACGCTCATTGGCAAAGAACACTTTTGGCTCAACTCGTGTGGGCAAAGCGATCTTTTTCCCAGGTGTTCTTTGTAATAATGGTGCTGAAGACATATTGTGGAAATCTGGCGTAGTGTTTAATCGTATTCGATAATGTAGTAAATCGTATGTTACGTGTATGCAAGTCGCTGGTTATGGAAATATGGACTCTTAAATACTGTTATCTATTTTGTATAATGCAGCATTCATTTTCTTCTCTCCGAGGCACGTGCTAATATCTATTTCAAAGTGAAGTATCACCGACCGTAACAAGCGATATAACCATTAGTTATCTGATACGTGCTCAAAGATACTTGAAGAGAGAGTCTCATTATTTCTTGTCTCTATACATTTCCCAGTTTGCTATACTTAATCGCTCTTGCCATTCTATCCGAAAATAGCGATGCCAATATACCTCCTTTTTTGTAAATTTCTTTACTAGAAAATACGTATTCTTCTCTCTATTAGCGGATACCGTCTTGCAGTTTTACAAAACGCACTGTAAATTATTTAGGATAAGTGAAAGTAAGTGATTACGAAAGTCAACAAAAAAATGAGTATGCAGATTGAAATAAAGGATGGAAGGAGTGATAACTCTCCTCTGCCCGAAAGAAAACTAGTTACGTTAATTCAAGAAAGTTATGATAGTTTAAAAGATGACAATGAAATCAATTTATCGACCGAATCAACTTCCAACCTTCTTATAAAACTGGTCCTAGAAAAACTTGAAAAGCACTCTTCTTTGTATAAATATATTGCCTCGGTAACGACGTTGAACATTGAAGGACTCAACGAAGAAAACGCTAATTTCTCATTGAAGAACGATATAGGCGCATCCTGGGAATCTAAAAAAGATGGTATATTCAACTATAAACTAGAAGACAAAAATAGTAATGAGTGCTATTTAATTACAATTCTTTGGCTTCACAAGTAGATATGTATTTGCTTTAATGTTGCCACATAAAGTTGCGTTCCTTTATAGAACAATGTTGCCTAGACCCCATTTCGGGGCAGGGGGGAATCTGTATCATGGCCTTCTTACAAGGACAGCTTAAAATGTTCATGTTAAATTATTCGACTTTTTTTATGTATATATGCAAAGTAGAAAAATAATTAGTAAACATATATAGGTACCTTTTAGCTTGGCATTAGAATGGAAACCAATTTTTTTATCAGAGAAAACAAAAGAAAATATAAATTACACCTCGAAGTAAACACCCAAATTTTGATAAATAGAATTGAAGAAATAAAAACTTAGCCCTCATTAACCCGAACACATTTCACAAGCTTCTGGGTTATCAATAGCACATGCTATAACCTTAGAGTTGTAAATGTCGAACTCGGTTTCCTCATCATCAACGATGGGGGCAGCTTTTTCTTCATTCTTAGTTGGGGCAGGTACTTCAGGAACTTCTACCTTAGACTCTTGAACGTTTAATTCTGCCATTCCTTTAGTTAATGAGTGGCTACCTGTTGGAGCTGGAGATGCCTCTCTTGAAGCTTCCGAGGAGCTATCTAGAGATGGAATAGTTGCGTTTGCAGTCACAGCTGCGGGCACGAAATCGCTGGCAGCGTAGCTTGCACTGGAAGGCATATATGATGGACGCTTCAAGTTGGAAATATCAGCAACGTTTTCTGTAGCTTGATCCGCAATCTTCTGATCAATAGTAAATTGAATTGCAGCAGATGCAGCTTGGGTTCTCAAATAGTACATACCGGTCTTCAATCCCTTCTTCCATCCGTAAAAATGCATACTTGTTAGTTTACCCATAGTTGGGGCACGTAAGAACAAATTCAAAGAATGAGATTGATCAATATAGACAGAACGATCGGCTGCCATGTTAATGATAGTCTTTTGTGAAATTTCCCAAACAGTCTTGTATAAGTCCTTCAATTCTTGTGGAACGTTTGGTAAGCCTTGAATGGAGCCATTTTGTGTAATCAGATACTGTTTCATACCCTCATCCCAAATACCTAAATCAACCAAGTCACGCAGTAAGTAAGGGTTCACAACCTGGAATTCACCGGATAAGACACGACGGGAGTACATATTGGAAGTGACTGGTTCGAAACATTCATTATAACCCAATATTTGGGATGTGGATGCAGTAGGCATTGGTGCCATGGTCAAGGAATTTCTAATACCATGCTTCATGATATCTTTTCTTAAGGTGTCCCAATCCCACATGCCGTAGGGTTTTTGGTCCCACATATCAAACTGTAGTATACCTTGAGAAGCAGGAGATCCTTGGAAAGTTTCGTATGGACCGTCCTTCTGAGCTAGTTCACAAGAAGCTTCCATGGAGGCATGATAAATAGTTTCAAAGATTTGGATATTTAGCAAACGGGCTTCCTCAGAATCAAATGGCAAACGTAACAGCATGAAAGTGTCAGCGAGACCTTGAACACCCAAAGCAATTGGTCTATGTCTCATATTGGATTTTCTCGCTTCTTCAACAGGGTAGTAATTACGATCAATGACTCTGTTTAAATTACGAGTAACAACTTTAGCAATTTCATGTAATTTTTTGAAGTTGTATGTGGAAGTCTTACCATCCTCAGAAGTTTCAATGAATGCTGGTAAGGCAACGGAAGCCAAGTTACAAACAGCAGTTTCATCTGGAGCTGAGTATTCAACAATTTCACAGCATAAGTTTGATGACTTGATGACACCTAAGTTTTTTTGATTAGATTTTCTGTTACAAGCATCCTTGTAAACAACGAAAGGTGTACCAGTTTCAGTTTGAGCTTCCAAAATGGAATACCATAATTTTTGGGCTTTGATAGTCTTACCACGACCTTCTTTCTCGTAGCGGGTATATAGAGCCTCAAACTCGTCACCGTAACAATCGCTTAAACCAGGAGCTGATGTTGGAGAGAATAATGTCCAGGTCCCATTTTCTTCGACACGCTTCATGAAAAGATCAGGAATCCATAGAGCAGGGAACAAATCTCTTGCACGAATTTCCTCTTTACCGTGGTTCTTCCTAATATCAATAAAATCAAATATATCAGCATGCCATGGTTCCAGGTAAAGGGCAAACGCACCAGGTCTTTTATTACCACCCTGGTCAACATAACGGGCAGTGTTATTGAAAACACGAATCATAGGAATTAAACCGTTAGAAGTACCGTTTGTACCAGCAATGTAAGAACCAGTTGAACGAATGTTATGGATATGTAGACCAATACCACCAGCAGTTTTGGAAATCAAAGCACATTCCTTCAAGGTGTCGTAAATCCCCTCGATAGAGTCCTCCTTCATGGCAACCAAGAAACAAGAGGACATTTGAGGTTTTGGAGTACCGGCATTGAACAACGTTGGAGAGGCGTGAGTAAAATATTTTAGAGACATCAAGTTATACGTTTCTAAAGCAGCCTCGATATCTCTACCGTGGATGCCTAGTGCGACTCTCATAATTAAATGTTGTGGACGTTCGGCCACTTGACCGTTGATTCTTAGTAAATAAGAACGTTCCAAAGTTTTAAAACCAAAATAACTGTACTGAAAATCTCTGTCATAGACAATTGCGGAGTTCAATTTATCCTTGTTTTCCATGACAATATTGTAGACATCATCAGAGATCATGGGAGCGGGCTTACCAGTAGCAGCATTGACGTATCTATAAAGATCTTCGACAACCTTAGAAAATTGTTTTGTGGTTTGTTTATGTAAATTAGAAATGGCAATTCTGGCCGCTAGGGTGGCGTAATCTGGATGAACAGTAGTCATATAAGCGCATGTTTCAGCGGCTAAGTTGTCTAGTTCGATTGTTGTGACACCTTCATAGACACCAGAAATGATACGTTGGGTGACCTTAACGGCGTCGATATGTTTTGGATCTAAACCATAGCATAAGCGTGATATACGAGCGGTAATCTTATCGAATTGGACAGGTTCTTTACGACCGTCTCTTTTATAAACGTACATGATGTTAATATATCAACAAATAAAGTGTTGTTCGTTGGTGTCTCTCTTGCGTTGAAAAGGATGAAAAGGATGAGATATGCTTCAATTATGGTAGAGTAATTTTCCAACAATGAAATATTAGCTCCTTTATATAATTTTTATTCAATGGTACTGACTTAACAAAGGCAACAAGATAAACTCTAAACTTGTTATTCTAAAACGTGAGCCGCAGACTTTGTTGGAGGTTTCTATCAAACACGAAACTACCTACGCCAACCTATTCTTTCTACACTATATGAAAAAAATTTCCATATCGTTTTTACGCGTCCTCTATTCAACACCCAATAAGATTCTGCAAGGATTTCTGTGTCCTGAGGATCAAAATGACGCGTTTACTTAGAATTTCAAAAAAAGAAGCAATTAAAGTAACAGGGGATGAACTTACCCGACACTGTTTACGCGTTTTTTCTTTTTAAATTTGATTTGGGTGCCATATAATGGGATAAAACGCGTAAACAAGCTCGTTCCAGGGCTACGAAATATTTCTACCCAGAAGTGGTCGTAAAATAATTAACGATAGTAAACAAAGGCCATAGAAAGTTCAGCATTGACTTGGTAACGAGATTTTCCCCAATGGAATTCCTTTGTATGAAAGATTCTCCTGAAGAGTAATTCTGCCAATCAGTACATTTCTATGGTAACGCCTTTGTTTACGATATCCAAATGCGGCAATCCTTCTCTGTTGTGGTGATGTCGTGATACCATAAAGTGGTATTATAACTTTGGATGTAAGGAGATCAAAGATCTTGAAATCAATAATTATTCTTATGGCTACTCAAAATCAATACATGAGAAGCACTATTTTTAGACCATGTCCTACTTCGTTATTTAATGGATATATATATATTTATATATTTATATACGTTAATGTCTCATGTGACTGAGCTGCAGATCTACTATACACAGTGATCAGACACCAATAATTTTATTTTCAGGGATACCAGCATACTCTCCATAACCCATAGCAAGATTAATATTTTGCAGACATTGAGTAGCGGCGCCTTTAAGTAAGTTATCGATGGTTGCGCAAACAACTACACGATCTTCAGCATCATTCAGCTTGAAACCACCAATAACTACACCATGGGTGCCCTCAATATCTTTAACCAGTGGGATATCATCGATGACATGTACTAGCTTTTCGTCTTCGTAAAAATTTCTGTATAATTTCCTGATCTCATCAATAGACAAGGAACCTTTTTTTATTGGAATAGAGACGGTCAAAGAGATACCTTGAAACCACTGCCCAACATGGGGCATGAATGCAACATTGTGCCCAATGCGAGCTGAGATTTCGCGTTCGTGTATATGATCACTTAAAGCGTAAGGAATTAAGTTATTGTTCAAGAATTTGGGATCGTTTTTTGGAGAAGGCTTCGTCCCCGCGCCTGAATACCCTGAAACACCAAACACAGTTGGAAGACCATTGATATACTTTGTTAACGGAGAAATAGTTAATTGCGAACCAGTAGCATAACAACCGGGATTAGCAATTTTGGCAGCGTTTGCAATTTTTGCTCTATCATTCAATTCTGGCAAACCGTAAGCCCAGTCTGATTCTGATACAAACCTGTGATCAGCGGACAGATCAATAATTTTAGACTTACCATGAACACTTTGGATTGTCTCAACGAAAGGTTCACAGACTTTGTTGGGTAATGCCATAACCCAAAAGTCCACAGCATTTTGTTCTTCCAGTTTCCTAATATCCTGTATTTGCAAACTTTCATATATAATTTCGGATTTTGTATAATCTTGCAACTTTTGACCTTTCAATTCACGAGAAGAAACATGGGCCACTTCTAAATATGGGTGGCCGTTGATCAAAGATACCAAATTTTTACCTGTGTAACCTCTAGCACCAATAAGCGCGACACGACCAGGGTTGGTGTTAACTCCCTCGGGACGAGGAGTGGATCTAGTTGAGTACGACCTAGCTGATTTTTTGTTAGCAAATACTCCACTACTTGCTGATGAGTTGAGGGTAGAAGCAGTGTCACACGACTTCACAAAATTTTCAACGAGCTCGGATATTGTATTTATATCATCGATACCATACCAGAACAAAACTTTTCCGCCTTTTAGATATGAACCTTGAGACTTATCAAAATGCCATGCAATGTTAGCATCATTTTCACTGACTACCCATTGTAAAGCAGGAAAATCACGGCGCAAAACATTGAATACATTATCTGTGACGTTATTCAACCAGGCTGCGTCAGAACAGACAAATTTGTCTAGTGTGGGAACGTTCGTATCTTTCTTTACAATGGCCACTGCTTCAAGAGGTTCATCAGCATAAGAGACAAAATCAGAGTTTTCCAAATATCTTAAATAAGAAGCAACAGATTCTTTACCGGAACTAATGCCAGCGTCCCTTTGAAGAGCTTTTCTTAGAGCATCAGCGGATGGAAATTCGCCAATGGAGGATCTCTTCACTAATTTGTAACCTCTCCTGATCATAGTACCCGCACCAGAATCAGTGAACAGTTCTTTTTGTAGATCTTGAACGTTAATGATTGCAACTGAAGAAGAACGAGGAAGATAGTCCAAAAGCTCTTTAATTTCTCTAATTTTTAATTTGGTACCATACTTCACCCAACTTTGCTTCATTAAATCGTCATACTCTTCATCCAAATTGATCATCGAAATTTTTTCTCCCGTGGAGCCATTGATAATACCCCCTTTCTCATTCAGGTAAACGATCTTCAAAGGCTCAAAAACACGGGCTAATTCACCAGCAGCTACGTCGGCGTTGACGTTCAACATTTGACCAGAAGCAGTTTCGGCTAAAGAGGTCAAGATTGGTAGGGCACCTGCCTTAATAGATGCTTCAATTGGCTCTTTTGTGACACTTTTAATATTGCCCACTAGCTTGTATTTGTCCTTATCCAAATAGTCAGCAGTAAAAACACCAGAAGTAATGGGTCTTGCACGGACCCCTAGCTGTTCTAATGCAGTAACTAGCTTAAGATTTTGTTCCAAAAAACATTTTCTAACTACGGCCATTGTGTGCTCATCCGTGATTCTAATACCATCAATATAGTCTGGCTCAATTCCCTGCGCTTCTAGCCTTCCATTAACCTGAGGACCGGTACCATGTAAAACTATTGGATATAGACCAACATGATACAAAAATGCCAAGCAGGAAGCGAGTTCGTGTAGATTGTCGCTGATAATGGCACCACCCACCTTGATCACAGCAAATTGTTGTTGTGAGACGGAAGTGAAATATTTCAAATATTGTTCAACCTCTCTTTTTGTGCTGATATTGTTCAACAGTTGGATCACAGTGGATCTAGTAGCTGAAAAGCCGTTAGTAGATGAAACATACCTCTTTGAGTATCCGACTTTCTTTCTCGTAAATGCAACGGATGGTGGAGCTCTCAAGGGTACAGATGCAAATCCTGCTATGGTGGATTTGTTTAATGAAGACACAAATTTTTGGAATTTGGAAGCGTTAAGTCTCTTTGTCGAGACGAGTAAGCTAGCAGATGGCATAATGATGCAGACTTATTTCTCACTTCAGATCTCTCTTTCTTTTGCCTTTAGTGGTATATGTGTTAAGTATATTACGGGTCTGAAAAATAATATCCAAAAATGTTCCTAATGGAAATGGATAGCGAACAACAACACGCGCGCAAGCTCTTTATATGAAAAAAAAAAATAGAAGAGTCATCAATTACCACCATTCGGCCACAGTTTTTTGATGTAGACTGAGTCATTCGGATAAGAATTCCAACCAACTGCGCAAGAGATTTCGTTGAAAAAATGTGATTTAAGTGAAAAAATTAGCGAAGCAGGTTCCGTGCATTATGATATATATCATGATGATTATTTTCTATGAATTAGTCATTCTTGCAGCGCTGACGCTTTCATACGTTGTAACGAGTAAATAGACTATACTGGTATATGCTATGGCATTATTCATTAGCCAGATACCTTTCCCAGATACCTTTCCACGTCAAAGGTTTAAAAAAATGGGTGAGATTTTTTTTTCTTGCATTTCGTTATAAACGGAGAGATTATATATTCATGAGAAATAAAAATAGATAAAATTATGGTTAATGCAAACAAGAAAAATATTTAGAGTCGGATTAATTACCGGCGATAATTTTCCTTCCGTTGATTAGTTGATTTAGTAAATCAGAGGAATTTCTTGAGCTTGTATCACCCATTTGTTGCTGCTGAATAGGAACCTTATGTTGTGGACCAAAGATACCCGGTGGAGGGGTACTGACGTTTAATGGTGGTTGGATTTGCTGTGAGACGGTTTGCAGTCTTATTGGTTGGGTGGGAGTTTTCGTATTATCTGTGATTGTAATATTGTCATTTACACCAACATTGACACTCTGCAAGAATTGAACGACAGAAGCAGTGTAGTCTATTGGCTTTATAGCCAGGATCTCCACAAGTTTGTTGGCTAATGTATTGTCACTTTTCTTTGAGGCCTCAATCTTGTCCCAAGAAAACAAAGACGGATACTTTTTATAAGTTTCTTCGTCAATAATATTGGATTTGATAGATATAGGGCGCTTCTGATAATTTGATAGAGAATGTAGTCTTGCATCCAAAAAGTCAACAGCATTCCCTAGTGCGTCATAAGGATCTTTGTATTCCTCTGCAGCAAGAGATTGCTTCTTCTTGCTACCATGGGAGTGACTTGTAGCATTGGTATTGGTAGTAGTTGTCGTACTTGTGATGGTATTCTCTGTTGTGGGGGTAGTATGATGGCCCAGAGAATCATTTAATGTTGGCAAGTTTATGGAGCTGCTGTTTTTAGAGAGATTGATAGAGGCTACAGGTGTTGCTGATTGAGTAACTCCCCAAGGATTTGACCCTGCAGGGACCGGAGCAGGTGTTAATACCGGTGTTCCAGCGTTTGTATGGCTGTCATGATGTAACTGAGCCCTCATCGCCGCCGGTGAAGGTGTGCCTGTGAAATTTTCACTTAGTAAATTGGTATTTGAACCAGCGGTACTGGTAGATATATTGTTGTGTATTCCAGATCTAGTGAATGCAGTTCCGCCACTTTGCTGTTGCGCTTGTTGTTTATTGTGGAGTTCTCTTTTATTAAAAGAATCAGCTTCTTCACCAGGTTCATGCAAAAACATACAGTTGGGATTTGGGCATGGCAATCCTCTTAAATAAGAAGAACAGTATTTAGTAGTACCGTAGGCAGCTTTGATCAGGCGGCCATCCATATACGTCCCGTCTACCTGAGCTATACATCTTGCAGCATCGTCCTTGGATCCGAAGGTTATGTAAACGCCATATCCTGGTGAATGATGGTGATAATGCTCGCTGGTTGTGTTGTTAGAATGGGGTGTTTTTCTATTAACCACAATCTTATTTATCTTACCATATTGGCCAAAATATTTTTCAGATTTCAGAGTGGGCGCAACTTCCTCGTATGGAACAGGAGGATTGATGCCAACAACGTACACTAAATTCTTTTGGATAACTCTGGTACCAGATAAATGTTTCCTATTCGTATATTCATTCTCTTTACGTTCTTTTTCTCTATGCTTTCTTTCTTTCTCCTTCCTAGCGAGCTTGGCTCTCTCCATTTTTAACTCCTCCGGAGATAATGTGACGTATCTGACGTTCTCGTCATCATATTTACGACGACATGCTGGGCAACGGCCATTTAATTCTGGATTTTGTCTGATATTATTGTAGCAAAATTGACAAATTTGATAACCACAGGGACAAGGAAAAAAATTTTTATCAGTAATATCCATTGGTTCAATACAAAGAGGGCAATAATCTTCTTCATCCTCCGATAAAAATGACGTATCAAAATTGCTTAAGGCGTTGTGGATTGCTTGCAAATTTTCTTGAACGTGTGGATTCATCATTATGACTGGATTATATACGATACTTTTATTTGGTCTTTTGTACTTTTTATTAAGTTTTGGGATTGTTGCAGAGTAACAAAAGCAGTAATCTATACTATTCGAACCACTACTGAAAACCCTAGGAGGGCTTTTACTGTATGTAGTACACGTCTTGATATGCTTTTCGGAAATTTTGAAAAGAGAAAGCAAAAAAAAAAATCATATTCACACTTACAATGTTACCCGGGAAGAGACGGCAATCAAGTGGAAGTTCGGGTAATAGCATTCATTTTAGAAGCGTCGATATAATCATCGACCAGGTAGTAGTTTAACAATACATTATCAGGTTTCGCGGCGTAACAGTGATACTACTTTATAGCGTTTCACGTCTTCGGGCTCAACATTTCAATAAAAAAAATTCAAAAAGTTGCTAATCGTAAATCATTAAAGGTACATAAAACTACTTATGAATTTGGGAGGTTAGGATTCAGTACTAACACATTCTCTATGACACAACCTTTAATTTGCGCCTACAGGATGTGTTTTGTAATCGACAAATACCATAGCATCTTCATGTGTGCAAACTACTTGAACGTCTATCTTGAAAGGTCTACCATGGTATTCAGTTTCCTCACCGTAATGCCAGGTGATTTTATCAAATGTCTCTTCCTTCGATTTTTCGTGAAATTTAAGCTCAGGTTTCCTAACGGCTTGCTTAATATCTTTCAAAAGATGCTTTTCAATATGCTGGTGCAGGTGACGCACGAACTTCTTAGAATGAGAATTTGCAGCATCACTAATTTTTTCAGGGTCCTCGTGCGACTCGTGTAGCACAAATGGTGGGTAGTAATTTAATTTACAGTGCAAATGATCGAAATCATCATCTTCAGTTTCATTGGCAATGAAAGTTTCAAAACCCTGCAGGTCTTCAAAAACTTTCACGGTTTCACCATCCTCCGTGGTAACCGTTTGAACTTTTACTTCCTTCTTATCCTTCTTTGTCATTTAAAGTGGAGACGAAAACAGTCGATACCTAATTTATATGTTCTATGGGCAATTATTAGAATACAATGCAGAACTTGTCCCTTTATGAAATGTTTTGACCAAAGAAATTTGAACGTGGAAGAACAAAAGATTCAAATATACGCTAGAAATCTTTTGCCTTATATATGTGCACACAATCAAGTAAAGACACTTGTATTTTTCCACCCAGCAATACCCCTTAAGAACGCTGCCCCTTTCATTCTATATTTAATTAACCATACAGTAACTTATAATACCCCTGATTACAGGATGCATTTGTTATGGAAGTCAATTGCCGAGAGCCGTCCACATTATGCTGGTTGCCTCGAGGATATTATTTTTTAGCACATCCGCAATCTCGCCACACCGCATTTCCGTTCCTTCGGCCCCTGAATCTGGGGTAAAAAAAAAAAAAGCAGTCATCTGGAGATTGTATCACCCAAAAAGAAATACGTTTCTGGCTCGTAACAGGTATGACAACACGTTGTCAGAATACCAAAGTTTAGTCTGAACATTTGACTGCGTGTATATCGGAAACGCTGGATTTTTGGTGCCACCTTCTTCGTTCATGGCATATGTGTAAGTCACGTAGGATTAATGTCATCAATTTCATGAGTTGAGTGAAAGTGCAACTTTACAATGTAGTCAACATACTGCACCGTCATCATTACATATTTCAGATTAAGGGTGATAATGCCGCTTTCATAATTCCTATTGAAACCTTGTATTGGCATATGATACTTCAGGAAGATGTGTTCGGCAATCGTTGCTTTTACTTCGGTACTCTTGACAGATTATGTCATTTATTCGCACCAGTAAGGATGTAGCTCTTGTCTTCTGTAGCCGAATTATCGAAGTTAATGAATAATATTACACACAGCTACAGTTTCAGGAAAAATATGAGACGAGTCGCAAATAAGCGGCCATTGTATACATTATGACAAAGTGAGTGTGATAATTACTGCATGGCCCAATGCATGAAAATATGGGTCAACTTGTACCACATTTGCTACAAATGGACGATAACTGAACTGGGCATAAACAAAATTACTTTTTCCTCGATTTTAGTCCTGCTGATTGAGCTAATAATACATAGCTCGCATGTAATTAATGTTGATATATTAAACTAATAAATAGCACATAACTTATTAATGTAAATTCTAAAGTTTTATATTTGTTTACACCGAAAAAGTACAACTGAGTTCCAAACGTGACAAGGTAAGTTCTGCATCATTCTCACATCAATCTTCAACTAAAGTCCAAAATTTCTAAAAGATTTCGCTTGTCTCGTTCTACCGCTGCCACAAGTGTGTTGTCCTTAAAACTAACGTTCCAAACATTATCAGCACCACTCAATGTATCTGAACGGACTAACAGCCCACTATTTAAATCATAAATATTGAGCAAACCTTCAGATCCACTCACTAATACCTCATCAGAAACGCGCAATGCGGTGATTGTATTCAACTGCGTGTGATCGAAAAAGTGCTTCAGAAAGTAAGTGTTAGCGTCCCAACACCTTATTGAACCGTCTACAGAAGCACTGACTAAAAATTTATCGGATAATCCCAATAAACCGACTAGGGCTCTGTGACCCCGCAAAGTGTACATAGCACCAAGTATTTTGGCGCATGGCGATGCTGAATTTGTTGCGTAGGAACATTCTCCATTATTCCTTATATTTTCCAAATCCCAAATTCTAATAGTGGTATCCATACTGGCAGAGATGCACCTTTTTCTTTCATGATCGTAGATTGTCGAATAAATACGATCCGTATGTCCACTTAAAATATACAAACATTTCATTTGCGCAACATCCCACACAATCAGTGTATTATCATAGGAGCCACTAACGACAATATTACCGTGGCCTGAGACAGTTCTTACAGATGCCATATGTCCTCTTAAAACACCAACAAAATATGGGTTCTCCTCAGGGGTATGAAAGACTAATGGATAATCATGTTCTTCCCCATGATCAGGAACGGAGGACTCCTTGGGCAATTTCCAAACGTGCAAAGTGTTATCTCTCGAACCAGTAACAATGTACTTGATATTTTTATATTCTACTATATCTAGGCACCTCACCGTAGAGTTATGACCTTTAAACACATGGGTACAACAACCTTTCTTAATATCTCAAACTCGCACCGTTCTGTCTGTAGAACCGCTGACTAAAATACCGCCATGGGCATACTTCAATGCCCAAACCTCACCATCATGACCTGATAGTTGTAAAAGAAATCTTTTATTTACTAAGTTATAAACTCTGATCGTTTTATCACATCCTCCTGTAATGACATAATTATCTTCAACTTGCAAGCACGCAATAACACTCGTCATATGGCCACTTAACGTGGTCCTTTGAGGTGTATAATCAGGATCAAACAAATTTACCAAAACAGACATTTCAGACACAACTTCCAGTACTTTATTAAAGCTTCGCAGATAGACGTTCTGATATAATTCCAAGGTAATAGAAAGCGATTGCTGTTTAAGTTGAACATGGTTTGCATTGATTTATTTAAACTTCGGGTAAATTGCTGGCTGCAACTTTCATTTAGACGAAAATGCAAAATCAATTGCCCCTTGTTGATAGCCTTAAGTGGAAGCCGTTGACTAGGTTTTAACGGGAGTGTGACTCCAAATGAAAAAATTATTGAAAGCTAAGATTATTTTGCACTATGACATTCTCGATAATCCCTTGGAAAGATTTAAGTGATTAGTCCGAGTACCGATATGGTTGAGAATCAAAGGTTTCTTTTCACAACGGTGACCCCACCATTTGAAAAAAAAAAAAAAATGAAAACGATGGCAACGCCCTTATCTGGCGTGGTTATTACCATAGAAAAGTTTATTCAATGTTTTTGTTATTCTCACTGACACAGACAGCATTTTGGAATATTGCATTCCTAACATATTGCTACATTAGCAATTGAAAGGGCAGTCGGAACTATCACGTAGTTTGAAAATGTCTTCCCGCTTAGCTCATTATGCATAAGCTTGTGCACGGTGTCATGGTCCATTTACTGTACATGGTAAGAAAGTTTTATTCCACCTACACTGATGTTGGCTGGTATGTTGATGGTTTTTGATAATTCACGTGTAATTAAGAACATCGAAACACTATCTGATGTATTTTTTATTGTTGAAATTTCTGACTCGTTTACAACCTACAAGCCCATACTGAGCTAAGTTTGCCATGTGCCCATCTATCTGTATTCGTGTCGAATCGGAAAATTATTATGGTACTTTTGTGTTGGAGATGGACAATAGAACGGTATGATGAGGCTTTGGTATTTCCATTTTAACAAGTGAATTTGAGAATTGGGTGATTTGTGATTATATTTGGGTGCACTGTTGGAAAAGGCTATAATATTACGCATACAGGATATACTGGTAGCATGAATACTACCCCAAATGGATGATATTTTAGGGTTTCATTGTAACAGATATCGGTGGATGTGTTCTTATTTTTATATGTCTCTGATAGTGGTTCTTTTTTGGGAAATTCATAATGATAGGCACTATGGCCGAGTGGTTAAGGCGACAGACTTGAAATCTGTTGGGCTCTGCCCGCGCTGGTTCAAATCCTGCTGGTGTCGTTTTTTTTATTGTTAGAGGTGCCTTGAAAATGCTACATTCATGAAAAGTAGTTGAACTGCTTGGAGACCATATTTACTGGAATATCTTCATATGGTCGAAGGCCGTTTGATGCTTCCAAACTGAATGTTGGGCTGGAATAAATTTTGTAATAGTAGTGCTTCAAATGAATTATTTTTTTTTCATTTTCAATACGCAAATGTAAATGACGCGTACGCTGGGACTGATAAGGTTTGTATTTAGATTCTTCCTGGCCTAAACATTATGTTAACTAGGTTTGTTTTTAGCGCAATTTCATTAGTTCTCAAGGAGCACTACAGATTCTTATTCACTATGGTTTAAGTTATTTCTAGAAAATATAGTGTGATCATCGTCATATATTTTTCGGAATAAAAATTCACACTCACTTATCGACTATTAATCATATTACTAGTATATTACCATATACTCTGTAAGAGGATGACATAAAGAAAGATAACAAAATTAAGAGACAGCCATCAAAATTTAATGGAAGCTGAAATGCATGATTTTGGAAATGTAAAGGATAATGAGTGAGCATATAAAATGGAAGAAAAAATAATAATAGGATTATGTATAAAATATCGATTCCCTTTTGTAGATTTCGAGATCTTCGAGGAGAACTTCTAGCACGTTGTTTACATATCTAATGTTGTAACACGGCCTTTGTTATCTTGTGAATATATCCATCACCTACGTCGCTTGAGGTTTCGTATCAAAGAAAGAGAGTTCAAACATAATCATACGTGTTTCACTCCAAATTTGATCACAAATGGCCACCCATTATAGCTTGTTATTATTTACTTCTTCTTGAGTTCATTTTATTGAAAGATGCCCGCTGGGAACAAAACATAAATAAAATTCAAGAGTACAATATAGCGTAGCATAGTTGCGAGCAAGGGAAGGCAACACAGTTAAAATGACAATGTTAGAAGGAAAAACTAAATCAAGCTCCCATAGGAAATTTCTTGTGTCAGTAATATGTCTCGAGAAAATAATAATAATTGAATCTATTTATTGAAAAGTAAATATCTCGTAACCCGGATGCTTTGGGCGGTCGGGTTTTGCTACTCGTCATCCGATGAGAAAAACTGTTCCCTTTTGCCCCAGGTTTCCATTCATCCGAGCGATCACTTATCTGACTTCGTCACTTTTTCATTTCATCCGAAACAATCAAAACTGAAGCCAATCACCACAAAATTAACACTCAACGTCATCTTTCACTACCCTTTACAGAAGAAAATATCCATAGTCCGGACTAGCATCCCAGTATGTGACTCAATATTGGTGCAAAAGAGAAAAGCATAAGTCAGTCCAAAGTCCGCCCTTAACCAGGCACATCGGAATTCACAAAACGTTTCTTTATTATATAAAGGAGCTGCTTCACTGGCAAAATTCTTATTATTTGTCTTGGCTTGCTAATTTCATCTTATCCTTTTTTTCTTTTCACACCCAAATACCTAACAATTGAGAGAAAACTCTTAGCATAACATAACAAAAAGTCAACGAAAAATGCCTATCCCCGTTGGAAATACGAAGAACGATTTTGCAGCTTTACAAGCAAAACTAGATGCAGATGCTGCCGAAATTGAGAAATGGTGGTCTGACTCACGTTGGAGTAAGACTAAGAGAAATTATTCAGCCAGAGATATTGCTGTTAGACGTGGGACATTCCCACCAATCGAATACCCATCTTCGGTCATGGCCAGAAAATTATTCAAGGTATTAGAGAAGCATCACAATGAGGGTACAGTCTCTAAAACTTTCGGTGCCCTAGATCCTGTCCAGATTTCTCAAATGGCAAAATACTTAGACACAATCTATATTTCTGGTTGGCAGTGTTCATCAACTGCTTCCACCTCAAATGAACCTGGTCCAGACTTAGCTGATTATCCAATGGACACCGTTCCAAACAAAGTGGAACATTTGTTCAAGGCCCAATTGTTTCACGACAGAAAACAACTAGAGGCACGGTCAAAGGCTAAATCTCAGGAAGAACTCGATGAGATGGGTGCCCCAATTGACTACCTAACACCAATTGTCGCTGATGCAGACGCAGGCCACGGCGGTTTAACCGCAGTCTTCAAATTGACCAAGATGTTCATTGAGCGTGGTGCTGCTGGGATCCACATGGAAGACCAGACATCTACAAATAAGAAATGTGGGCATATGGCAGGAAGATGTGTTATACCCGTTCAGGAACATGTTAACAGATTGGTGACTATTAGAATGTGTGCTGATATCATGCATTCTGACTTAATTGTCGTTGCTAGGACTGATTCAGAAGCAGCCACTTTGATTAGCTCAACCATCGATACCAGAGATCATTATTTCATTGTCGGTGCCACCAATCCAAATATCGAGCCATTTGCCGAAGTTTTAAATGATGCCATCATGAGTGGTGCATCAGGACAAGAACTAGCTGACATTGAACAAAAATGGTGTAGAGACGCTGGACTCAAGTTATTCCATGAAGCCGTCATTGATGAAATTGAAAGATCAGCCCTGTCAAATAAGCAAGAATTGATTAAGAAATTCACCTCTAAAGTGGGTCCATTGACTGAAACATCCCACAGAGAAGCCAAGAAGCTCGCTAAAGAAATTCTTGGCCACGAAATTTTCTTCGACTGGGAGCTACCACGCGTAAGGGAAGGGTTGTACCGTTACAGAGGTGGGACGCAATGTTCTATCATGAGGGCCCGTGCATTTGCTCCATATGCTGATTTGGTATGGATGGAATCTAACTACCCAGACTTCCAACAGGCCAAGGAGTTTGCAGAAGGTGTTAAAGAGAAATTCCCTGACCAATGGCTAGCTTACAACTTGTCTCCATCCTTTAACTGGCCAAAAGCCATGTCCGTTGATGAACAACACACCTTCATCCAAAGGCTGGGTGATCTAGGTTACATCTGGCAATTTATCACATTGGCCGGTTTACACACTAACGCTTTAGCTGTCCATAACTTCTCTCGTGACTTTGCCAAGGATGGGATGAAAGCTTATGCCCAGAATGTTCAGCAGAGGGAAATGGACGATGGTGTTGATGTGTTGAAACATCAAAAATGGTCTGGTGCGGAGTACATCGATGGGTTATTGAAGTTAGCTCAAGGTGGTGTTAGCGCAACAGCTGCTATGGGAACCGGTGTCACAGAAGATCAATTCAAAGAAAATGGCGTAAAGAAATAGGACAAGGATTAACCATTAGAACTGCCGGCATTTCCTGACAAGTATATATATTCGTAATCTCAATGTATATTTTTTTCATATATAAACATGCGTACTTAAAAACTTAAACTCATCGTTACTGCAGTACAATGTTCTCTAATGGCATCTCTCTAATGGTACTCCAACTAAAGTCAACATTCTCTCCGTGCAAGAATGCCTTTCTCTAGTTGCAAAAACGAGTCAATAAACATCTTTGATCGAGTCGCCTCATTTTTGTTGACTCGGTGACTAAAATCAGTGCCATTTCTGTCCATGCCTCGTGCGCGAATGATTGAATCGAACTAATCCCGAACACAATCATAGTATCGTATCGCCCATTAGTGCCGTGAGTGTACGCGAGGCAAAAGGCACCATGGAAAATATTCCCTTAGTCATCTTGGAAATCATTGAGACTGTAAAGGAACTCGCAAACGGGTAACCGATATTTACCCCACCTTTGGTCGAGAAATTCCACCTGTTCGGCAATTTTTGCCGCTCTTCTCAAGAGCAAAAGGCGTTTTTTTTTCTGACACGCCTCTTCTCTCGCATGCCAAACTCAAGCGTCCTACATGCTTTTCTCATGAAAGCCAAGTGCGGGATGAAAAACATAAAATGTGACAAATAGTGCCACCTCATAATGTAATCGAGAGGCAAAATTAATCACTTTGTTCTCCCTTTTCTTTTTTCTGGGCGCTCAAAGTGAGATGCTTTCTGTAGAAAATAACATGGCCGTTAGAAGGTACTCGTCATCTTTTAGCTGCCGCATACATGTACACACACACACACACACACGCACGCACATATATATATATATATATTAAACATGATGGCAAAAAACCGAACTAAGTGCTCCTGTTCTATTTTTATATTCTTGCTTTTCATATTTCTCTAGCTGTATATTACCTTTAGCATATTCAAACATCTTAACCGGAAAATATCTCAGCAAAAAAAACAGCAACAGTCAGAGTAAAAATTGCAAGATGATTGACGATACTGAGAACTCCAAAATTCATTTGGAAGGTAGCCATAAAACAGGAAAGTATACGGGCTATGGTACTACACATAAAATCAGAGCTCAGTTAAACTTTAATGATGAAAAGAAATGGAAGAAGTTTTCTAGCAGAAGACTAGAACTCATTGACTCATTTGGCTTGAGCCAGCACAAAGCAAGTGAACAAGATGATAATATAAGACAAATAGCCACCATATTAAGGAGTGAATTTGAGTACCCTGATACGTTTTCGGCAGAATTTGAAAAGTTGGTTACCGCTGCTGTTCAATCGGTGAGAAGAAACAGGAAACGTTCCAAGAAAAAATTATTAGACTCTAAGAAGAAAATAGCCCGTGGTAAAGTTCAAAAAATTCCTTTGTCTCCCCCCAGCTCAAGTAATATGGGGTCTTGTTCAGCTTCCAATGCATCAAGCTCTGACGAAGAAGCCAGCGTGAAGGAAGAACCTGCTGAGCACGCTCTTCCTTCTCTTAATACTATAACATCACAAAAATTGTTACCTTATCCGAATGGCCGCACTCTTCCACCTGTACCAACTCAAGTTCGCTCTTTACTTAAGAAGAACGCATCTCTTCTTCGTGATCCATCGGCACCGTATGCGCACGGCGGCGATGAAAAATTACAAAAGTTTGATATAGAAGATCAGCCTCTAGAAAGTGACCAAGAATACGACTTTATTGCCAAATCAATAATTGTTGAAATTGTAAATAATGCTATTCCACTACCTGAACAAATTCAAAGAGATAAGTTCATTAGACCAAATTTAACGGAAAAAAAAGGGTGCCAAAGCAAAGTTGTAATATCCAACAACTTGAGAAAACTCATCCTGTCAAAGATACATAACTCAAGGACGTGCTTGGAGATGTCTAAGGATGAAAGAAATTTGGATTCTTTTGCTAATCTAGAAACGCTGGGCAAAAATTCACTAATGGCTTCCATTTCCCTTGTGGTAGAAAACAGCTTTTCACATTTACCGTCTTCTACTAAGCAATATCTTACTGAACGGCTGTCATCAATCGAATTTTTGACTATTCTATCGCAAAGGCTATTTATGCCCGCTACACGTCAACTATTCGCTGACCTATCACAAGAAAAAATTCAGGTGAGAGTGCTGAATCTCATACTGGGATCTCTTGTCAAAGATTATGGGTTTGATGCATCTTTGGCACCAATCAACGAAATTATCTATCACATGACACTCCATCAATATCCCTTGGTTTGTAGTAATAAACAGTCCAATCCAATGAGGCCACACTCCACATCTGAGGTCTTGAGTGCACATTCTTCAACGAAAGATGCAAGCACTCCCGGTAAAGAAGAGCCTCGAGTGACGAGGTCAAGCACATCGGCAGATAGCACTATCATTACATTGCCTTCAATTGAAGTCCCAAATACGTACGATGATGACAGGTTAAAGATGTTGAGCGCGATATCGTTGCAGATTGAAAATTCCACCTTTTCCAAACCATTCAGTACTATTTCAAAATAAATAGGCCCGCTTGCATCATCCCCACCTGCATTACTATGAACTATTTATCATAGCTTATTTTTCCTCTATCATCATTGTAACTTGTACAAGAATGTTCAGTCTGTAAATCTCGCCGCTCATTCTCTACTAGCACTTTACAACGTTGACAGCCACTGTATGTGTAATACAGTGAACCGCCGACTCTTCGGATTTAATAACACAGATTTATTTAGAATAATCTACACATGTTTACGTATGCAACAAATTTTGCACCTTCATATACAAACAACTGCGGTCGTTTAAAAAGTGGGAAAGAACCGAAACTAGAATGAAAAACTCCACCAAAACGGCTTGAGCCTTTATCTTCTGTAACCAGAGCGGTTGCCTCTCCTGTTTTTACTTACTCTGGAGCGGTTGTTTGCATTTTTGTTTCTATTTTTAAATTTACCGTTATTGCCACTTTCAGGTTCATTTTTCCTACTGACAAGGCCCAGTTCTTCAGCCAACTTGCTATTCAAGTCAACACCAAACTTCTCCACACGATTTATCTGTCTTTGTAAAGAGTCAATATCCGCTTGATCTTGACCGAATTTGTTAGCGCGGTGCAGTTTCTTATTTAAAAGATCCAATGCTTTGGCCTTAATTTCTTCTGGTGACAAAGCGGGAGCAGCAGTGGAAGCAGCAGCTTGTTCGTTCTCTGAAGCAGTAGCAGAAGGTCCATCAGAGGGCTTTTGAACGTCCTTATTTTCCTCCTTGGGTTCGTTTGTTTCTTTAGGCTCGCTTGAAACTTCCTTTTTTTCAGTAATGTTCTGGGAGGCTGGTTCTTCTATCGCCGCAGGTTCTGACCCTTGTTCCTGGTTTTGTTCCTGTGGAGAAACTTCACTTTCACCCTTTGATTCTTCATCGTCCTTTATCAGTCTTTGAACTAGTTCATTCTTCAATCCGCCTACAGACAGATTTCTCTTGGTCAGTAAATCTTTCAATTGAACAACAGTAAGGGAAGAATAATCTGCCATTGTAAGTGCTTGTGCTGGCTCCAAGAACAATTCTAGTGGTGAAAAAAATTCTATTCAATATACAGATATCTTTGTAACTTCTGAAAGTAGCGCATCCTGAAAGGACACATTTGAAGAGTCACTATTCAACTTTCTTCTCCCATTCAGCATTATCACGCCCTTCCACCAACGCTGGTTGCATTGTGTTTTCTTACTTCGGCTAGAGACGCCGGGTAATAAAATATATATCCTCGAATGAACCGCTGGCCTCGGCCATTTTCATATGACTTCATATCATTAATATGGCCGTAGGTTAAGCAATGCTACGTGAAAGATACCAATTCCAATCGTCTGCTTTCTCTCAAGAGGAGACTTTGCGTTCTTTAAAGGAGCAGAGAAAGAGGGAAACGGTGAAAAACTTCAATATTGATAACATCCATCAGCGTCTAAATTCCTATGCCTCCTTCGAAAATGGTCAATGTTATACCCTCTCCCATTAGATATTACCGTAGCGTACGTATTTGGCCCTGTCCTTTGGGGTTTGGCCTTCTCAAGTATTTTGGCACCTCGCCCTGAACGAAAAGCTGGCACTTTGTCCCCAGCCAAACTCTTCTCTCTAATATCGTCTTTAACGACAAGGTAAAAAGATTTCTGCAGTGTTCCGTCTGCGTCATCATCTGTGCCCCACAATCCGCGGCGTTTCCGTGTAAGCCGTCAAGTGAGGACTTTTCGGATGCTGAAAGAAAGTACGCTCGGAAAAACTACATAGCTGCCCCCCTAAACGGGCCTCCCACGTGACGTAAAGTAGGAATAATAAGAAGCCAAGTCGTTTCTTTTTATTCTAAATAAGTTCGTTTCTTTTGATGTTGTCATTTTCAGAAATATATATATATGCGCTTAAATACACAAGCTAAAACAACATAGTTAGGATTGCCAAAGGTTTCTTTTCTACTCAATTTGGTCTAACTCTTTTCATATTAATAGCGCCAACCAGCTAGTGTTTACCAGATCAGTGGAAAAACATAAAACAATAAAAACAATATTCGGAATGGGATTGACTACTAAACCTCTATCTTTGAAAGTTAACGCCGCTTTGTTCGACGTCGACGGTACCATTATCATCTCTCAACCAGCCATTGCTGCATTCTGGAGGGATTTCGGTAAGGACAAACCTTATTTCGATGCTGAACACGTTATCCAAGTCTCGCATGGTTGGAGAACGTTTGATGCCATTGCTAAGTTCGCTCCAGACTTTGCCAATGAAGAGTATGTTAACAAATTAGAAGCTGAAATTCCGGTCAAGTACGGTGAAAAATCCATTGAAGTCCCAGGTGCAGTTAAGCTGTGCAACGCTTTGAACGCTCTACCAAAAGAGAAATGGGCTGTGGCAACTTCCGGTACCCGTGATATGGCACAAAAATGGTTCGAGCATCTGGGAATCAGGAGACCAAAGTACTTCATTACCGCTAATGATGTCAAACAGGGTAAGCCTCATCCAGAACCATATCTGAAGGGCAGGAATGGCTTAGGATATCCGATCAATGAGCAAGACCCTTCCAAATCTAAGGTAGTAGTATTTGAAGACGCTCCAGCAGGTATTACCGCCGGAAAAGCCGCCGGTTGTAAGATCATTGGTATTGCCACTACTTTCGACTTGGACTTCCTAAAGGAAAAAGGCTGTGACATCATTGTCAAAAACCACGAATCCATCAGAGTTGGCGGCTACAATGCCGAAACAGACGAAGTTGAATTCATTTTTGACGACTACTTATATGCTAAGGACGATCTGTTGAAATGGTAATCCTCTAAAATCGAACATATTTGAGTAATAATTCTCAGATACAGTCCTATTCTATATTCGCCACAAAACAAGTAATGATGCTAAAAAACGACACATTTATAAAATCACATCTTATTGATTAAATAAATACGTAGATAGATTTTTTTTTTTAAAACATATAGTGTGCTATTATTTCTGACTCTGTCTCATCTCAGAAAAATAAATGATAAAAAAGGAAGTAAAATCCTTAAACGTTATCAGGTTATTAGCAACTTGAAAGTGACAGGAGCCACAACGGATTAAAATTTAATTTCTAGTAAAGAAATGTCAAGAAGAGTGGTTATCACAGGATTGGGCTGTGTAACGCCGTTGGGAAGATCATTAAGTGAGTCATGGGGGAATCTGCTCTCTTCCAAAAATGGACTCACACCAATCACATCTTTGCCCAACTATAATGAGGACTACAAACTCAGAGAAAAAAGTATCCCATCAACGATAACAGTGGGGAAGATTCCAGAGAATTTTCAAAACGAAAATTCAGCCATCAATAAACTGCTGTTCACTAGCCAGGATGAGAGAAGAACCTCAAGCTTTATCAAGCTAGCACTACGTACAACTTATGAAGCGCTTCACAATGCTGGTCTCTTGAACCCAAATGATATAACCATCAATACATCTCTGTGCAATCTGGATCACTTTGGTTGCCTGATAGGTTCTGGTATAGGATCCATTCAAGACATATACCAAACTTCTCTACAATTCCATAACGACAATAAAAGAATAAATCCATATTTCGTCCCTAAAATCCTTACAAATATGGCAGCTGGTAATGTTTCCATCAAGTTTAACCTTAGAGGATTATCCCATAGTGTTTCCACAGCATGCGCAACAGGTAATAACTCCATTGGCGATGCATTCAATTTTATTCGGTTAGGCATGCAAGACATCTGTGTCGCCGGTGCAAGTGAAACGAGTTTGCATCCGTTAAGTTTAGCAGGTTTCATCAGAGCAAAGTCGATTACTACAAACGGGATCTCTAGACCCTTTGATACACAACGTTCTGGATTCGTACTTGGTGAAGGATGCGGAATGATTGTCATGGAATCGCTAGAACATGCTCAAAAGAGAAATGCAAACATAATTTCTGAGCTCGTGGGCTATGGTTTAAGCAGTGATGCCTGCCATATTACCTCCCCTCCTGCTGATGGAAATGGTGCCAAAAGAGCAATAGAGATGGCTCTAAAAATGGCTAGATTAGAACCAACTGATGTTGACTACGTCAATGCACATGCTACATCAACTTTACTAGGCGATAAAGCAGAGTGTCTGGCAGTAGCCTCAGCACTCTTACCAGGAAGATCCAAAAGCAAGCCACTGTACATATCCAGTAACAAAGGTGCAATTGGCCATCTTTTAGGTGCAGCTGGCGCCGTAGAAAGTATATTTACAATTTGTTCCTTGAAGGATGATAAGATGCCGCATACCTTAAACCTGGACAATGTTCTGACTCTAGAAAATAACGAGGCCGATAAGCTACATTTCATAAGAGACAAACCTATTGTGGGAGCTAATCCGAAGTACGCATTATGCAACAGCTTCGGATTTGGAGGAGTTAACACATCTCTTCTCTTCAAGAAATGGGAAGGGAGTTAATATTATTAAACTTATATATATATCCCATTATAATCGTTTTTGAATTATATGCTATCTATTCGAATGTCGAGATTTATCCATTAAAACCAATCATTTCAATGATTAGCAAAAATATTAATCAATTAACATTTAGTCATCGACCGAAATATTTGAGTTCTAAAGGTCTTACAATGTTATAGATGATGAACGCCCAACTTCCGCCTAACTCGAACCCAATGTCACCGCCGTACTCTCCGATCAAACGACTGATCTCACCAACCCAATAAGTTTGGCACATACCCAACGCTACTCCAAAGGCACCAGCAATTAAGGCAGCAGTACCTGCGATACCGATAGGTAGATGCTCCCAATTATCCCAATCATCAATATTGTAAGCACTGAAGGAACGCCTATAAATAAAATGCTCTGAACATGCAATGGCAATATAAATAGCCAAATAATAACCAATGGAATCCATAAAATTCTCCATAAAGCCATCAAAGTAATAGGTAGCAGGGATGGAAATACCTAAAGTGGCAGCATTACCTGCCATTGTCCAGACTACTCTTGGTATTTTAGCCAAAGGTGCCCACAAAGCTTGAGCGGATAAAGCAACAGTATACATATTTGGAACATTATTTGCAATAGTGGACAGAGCCAACAAAACACAGCAGAATTGACCGAATCCGTTTAGAGAGTTAGGGACCAGGATAGCATATATGACACCACCCATGGCGTTTTTATCATAATATGACTTCCAGGTTGGGTCATTAAGGGCCGCCATACCGCAAGCAGCACCAAGAATCATGGTGAAAAATAGAGGGAACGCTAGACCGGCTACTACGGAAAAAAAAATTTTGTATTTACTTGTGGTCTTTGGCATATAAACAGTGTAATCTGCTGCATAAGTCGCCCAACCCGCAGCTGACCCAAAAACAGATGAACCAAAAGAAAGAACACCACCTGCAGTAGTTGCACCCCCTACCCATTCACCACCTTTAAATTTTCCTGATCTCGATAGTTGGGCAATAATGACCAAAAAGGCAGCAAAATTGGGTACCCACGACCATTTTTCGTATGCATGAACGACACTGTAACCAAAAAAAGTCACAAGCACGGTACCACCAGCAATAATCAAACAACCTGCCCAAATAGGACAGTTGTGCCCAGAGCCTTCATTCACCATATTCAAAAGTTGAGCAGAAACAGAAATATTTAAAACACACCAACCGACACAAGCAATGACATTAACAAGAGAGAAAAATCTTGCTGTGATGTTACCAGCCAAATATCTCGATAGAATCATCTGTCTTAGGCCCAGTTCTACCCCAAAAAGTGAGAATAATGCAACAGGGATCAAACCCAAAATATTGAAAAAAATGATAACTAAAACACTTTGGCCGAAATTTAGGCCAAATACTAGAGGACCCAAGGCACCTACGGAATAGGCTACAATCACCATATTAGCTGAAAACCATATAGTGGCGGCATTGAGTATCGAGTCATCATTTTTTTCATCGTCTGTAACTGGTTCAATACCTTTCGTCTCAGCATTTAAAGCAGCTGCAATCCTATTGAAAAAGGACGGCTTATTATCAATGAATTCGTTGGTTCTATGCAATTCTACACCCTCATAGTATACATCAGCGGCGGAAGATTTTGTGTCCAGAGCTCCAGATTCGAGGTCCCTTAGTTCACTACCCGCATCTTTTATATCGACCATTGACATGGCTAACTTTTCTGGCATACTTTTCTTCGATATTTTAGTCACCTTCTGAAACACCCTCCATTTCAATCTGACAAGCGTATCTTATAACAAACAATTTGGTTATCATGTTATATATTTGTCTGGTTTACAAATCACCAGTGCAAAAACAGACTACATTTATGTCATCTGCATGCATTAGGCTTTCAACAGACTAGAAATCAAAATTTATCAACTAAACAGAAATAATGCAACGTCTCATAAAGTATTTACTGGCGATCGGAGTAACTCTTAGAACCACAGTCACGTGATATGCTTATCAGAATTGCGTTATCAACTCAAATGAATGAGCCGTGATAATTTAATTAACATACATGCTATTTTTTAATGATTTGCATACTAGAGCCATTTATGTTACATTACAAAGACTAAAATAGCGAAACATTTAAATGAACTTTCGTTAACGACCAAAGTACTTGAGCTCAAAGGGTCTAGCAATGTTGTAAACTATAAATGCCCAACTTAGTCCTAACTCGAATCCAATATCACCACCGTAGTCTCCGATCAAACGGCTGATCTCGCCAACCCAATAAGTTTGGCACATACCCAACGCTACGCCAAAGGCACCAACAATTAAGGCAGCAGTACCTGCAATGCCGATAGGTAGACGTTCCCAACTATCCCAATCATCAACATTGTAAGCACTGAAGGAACGCCTATAAATAAAATGCTCTGAACATGCAATGGCAATATAAATAGCCAAATAATAACCTATGGAATCCATGAAGTAATTCATGAAGGTAGAAAAATAGTAGCAGGCAGGAATGGCAATACCCAGTGCGGCCGCATTGCCTAATAAAGTCCAAATAACTCTTGGGACTTTCGCAAGAGGTTCCCACGTGGCTTGCACCGATAAAGCAATAGTATACATGTTGGGAACATTATTAGCGATAGTGGACAGAGACAATAACACGCAACAGAACTGACCGAATCCGTGAACAGAATTAGGGACAAGAACGGCAAAAGTTAAACCACCTATGGAATTTTCGTCATAATACGTCTTCCAGGCTGGATCGCCGATAGCTGCCATTGCTACAGCTGCACCAAGTATCATAGTAAAATATAATGGTGTTGCTAACCCAACTACAAGCGAGAAAAAAATTTTATACTTGTTCGTTTTCCTTGGCATATAAACGGTATAGTCAGCCGCATATGTTGTCCAGCCTGCAGCAAACCCATAAACTGTTGATCCAAATGAAAGCACGTTACCTGCTGTAGTAGGACCAGATGTCCACTCCCCAAGGACAAATTTTTTAGACCTTGCCAAACGAGCAATTATTACCAAAAAAACGGCAAAATTTGGTACCCACGCCCATTTCTCGTAAGCATGAATGACTCCATAGCCGAAAAAAGTTACAATTACAGTAGCACCGATAATAACTATACAACCAGCCCAGAGAGGACATTGATGACCGGGGTTAACCATATTCAGGACTTGCGAGCTTGCTACGGTATTAACGATACCCCAACCGATACAGGCAATAAAATTGATGAAAGAGAAGATCCTGGCTGCGATATTGCCAACTAAATATCTAGACAAAATCATCTGTCTTAGGCCCAGCTCTGCACCGAAAACAGAAAAGAAAGCAACTGATACCAAGCCTAAGAGGTTAAAGAAAATAATAACGAAAACGCTTTGGCCGAAATTTAGATCAAACACCATAGGCCCTAGGGCGCCAATGGCATAAGCAGGCAGAACCATATTTGCTGAAAACCACATAGATGCAGCGTTCAGTATAGAATCATCAGTTTTTTCATCTTCTGTAATCGGTTCAATACCCTTTGTCTCGGCACTTAAACCAGCAGCAATTCTGTTCAAAAACGACAGTTTAGCTTCAACTAATTCTTCTGTTCCGTGCGATTCTACATCATCATAGAATTCATTTGTTGAAGGAGTCTTTGCATCGTGAGCTCGAGACTCAAGGTCTTTAAGTTCATATTTTAAGTATTGAGTGCCGTTCAGGGACATTTCGTGCGTTTGAGGCATATTTGTTAGCCCTTTTATAATATGGTAGGTTTTCCGAGCACACGCGCCTCAATGCTAATAATAGTGAAGTAACAAGCACTTTTAATGCTGTGTTTACGTTAGCACGGACTACAGAGTATCTGTTAAGAGGGACGTCTACGCCCTTATATATATACGTGTTACTTCTGACTAAAATTACTTGGCAATACGATGAGTGAAAAAAAAAAGGCCTTATCGAATTTTTCTTTCCGTCACATAATGACGCCGGCACCTTTGCCCTTCTCGTATTCGTGATGAAAATAAGTTAGAATCGGTGAACGCAAAATGATAAGATTTCCAAAATGAAAACTCAGTTAGCAGTCAATTTTGACTGCTCCATATACAGTCTATCATGCGATAAGCTTGAATAAAATAATATGGTTTTTTTTTTTCTGTTCAATTTGATGAGGGATAAGCATTTTTTGTTGCTGTTGTATTTGAACGGGAATATAGCAACACCATAAAGTGCTGCTCAACATGTTTCTTATCTCTGAACAATAAAGTAGTCCAAACCGTAATTCAGAATATATCTTAATACCAAAGAATTACCTAAGAAAGTTACCATGCTTATTTCTTAGCAACCGTACGTTAACACATAAGATAATTACTACCTTTGAGAGAAACTGTGTATGTAAATATATCTACTTGCATATTACGCATTTCTACATGCCCGTAACTAGTGCTTGCGATTGAGCTTTTGCGTTGTTCCAAAACCTGTATAGTAAGTCCGCGTATCTCTGCAATTCATTGACTGATATCAAAAGTTCAAAATCACACAAAACTAGAAACTGCAGTTCCAAATGGTTGAGTTCTTGTAAAGATATCCCTCCTACCCTTGAGTATCTTGAATTGCTATAGAAGAAATCGCTCAGAAACTTCGTACTGACAGTAATACCTGCTATGATTAATCTGTGAATATTATGTGAATCCATTACGAACATTTGAGGATGAGCCCTTGAATCCCTTTGAACTCCTGTATTTTCATCATCTGAATCGTCATTTTCATTATTTTCGTTACTGTTACATGCGGACATTTTGTCAGCGCCCCTGTTAGCTTTATCTAGAGAGCTTTCATTTGAGGGAGATTCATGTTTTGCAGTATTAGTTTTAGGGGTCGTAGTGACACTATTGCATCTCTTGGATATTCTATCAAAGTACACGAGGAGCGATAAAAATACATCATTCGTTGTGGGGCAATATTTCTGGATCCTCTGGAAATATTGGTCAAGACCAATTTGTGGTACGTGCTTCCCTCTAAACCCCAGAACGGGGCTTAAGTATTTCTTTTCATTGTCACTTAAAGCAAGACACCTACCATTCTCAATCTCTTGTGTCAAACTAGGATTTGTCGCTGCCGTCCTATCATTTGACTTAATAATTTTAGTTAGTAACGCTGTCAGCATTTTAAGAAGCTTGTCTGTGGGAAACTCTGCAATGTTCAAAGACGGGGTTACTTGTGAGTTGCTTGTGTCACCGTCGAGTATTTTGTCTTCCTGGGTGGATGATTGAACTGTATGTGTGCCTTGCACTTTCTCATTTAAATTATTTGTGTCGCTCAATTGCCTTTCGTTATTCTTTGGGAATCGTACTGGATAATATTTGTTAATTGTGTTCATATTTGAGCCATGTACCCTGTTATTCATTTCGACCCTAGCTTGGTTAGAAGCATCCTCATAGTTAAAAGATGATTCTGGTCTAATTCCCATTGATGAAGTAGATGATTGTGATTCTAAAGTCTCTTCAGAAGCTACCCTCGTCACTACCACAATATCGCGTCTATTATTACTGTCCTGTTGTGAATTATCTGTACGTATATCGACGTTACCACTGCCAAGGTTTGCTTTATCATCCGATTGTATTGAATATGTAGACTTCGGACTACTACTGGCATTTGTTGATGAGGGGGAATCACCTTTGATAGACATACCGGCGCTATTTGCTACAATTAACTTAACTAATAACTGGTTCAATACTTTGCAAAAAAAAAAACAGTTCTATGATGAGGGATGACTACGTAATATATTAATTGGGATTCCACGCGTTATGATTTAGAAAATCTTTCACTAGTTTAGCTCACTTACGGTTGGTGCTATTGCAATTACCAATACTGTTTTTTAAGGTTCTATCAAGGTTAGCCTTGTTATCTCTTAGGTAAATTACGTTCATTCAGATTTTTTCCGCAAGGGCGGAAGAAAAAGAGCCACATCAAGGCGAGATCTTACCTTAGAGATCGTCGAGAGATTGATTGAATGGAATTTCAAAATAGAGGTAAAATCCCCAAAGGGGCAGGCAGGCACATTAAGGTCTTGATTATAGTTATTGATTAACATTGATATTATTCGAGTTTTAGATTATTCCTTCAATTTGAAGGCTTCTTGGAAATAATTACACGATTCTTACATATATACAAACAAGAGTAGTCTATAATAGAGAGGTAAACTACTGCCGACAGGTGTTTATTTCTTAGATTCTTTAACCACCTCTCCATCTTTGGTCACAACTTCTCCACTAAGCGGTTGCATAGTCTCATACTTCTTTCGCAACTCTTTTTGTTCCTCGTGTTCACTCATATTGAAGTACCTTTTCCTTTCTTTTGTGGGATCTAATGATGCAGCTCCGTTTGTCTTTCTCAACCTCTTTTCTTCGACTCGTTTAGCATCTTTTATCGGACCCTGATGCAAAGTTTCCCTTTCCATTTCTTGCACATAATGCACGCCCACTACCGTCGCTGCCGTTATCAGACAGGAAGCTGCAAACGTTATCTTGCTAGCCCTACTCATCTCAGCCGAAATTGACGTCTCCTACCGTGTGTACCGTCGTTGAATGTCAAATGTGTCCGTTTACTACGACTACCTGAATGCTAAACATTAATACAAATCAAATACTGAAAATTTAGGGGTAACCCCGAAAAGAGCCTTTAGTAAAGTTCGATGGATACGATCGGAAGATCACTTAGAAGATTATGGGCGGATTGATGGTACGAAGAGTACACTAATCTCTCATTGACATATGCCAACAGCCGTCTAGTAATTACTACTCTTGGAAACAGCGGGATCATATAGCAATATATATATTTATATATATTCAAGGCACATATATAGTCCAAACATGACTCACGAGTGGAGTCAAGCGCCAAAATTAGTGGTTTCAACCGATACTGAGCACACAATAATTATTCTTTTTATTTCACCATTTTAACCATTCTAATCCGGTGTCCAATAGTAACATGTTGCTATTTCATCGTGCTCACGTGGTTTCATTATAACTCCTTTCTCCATAGCGCGAGCTGCTGACCTACAAAAGAAATACTAATTTACTTCATTATCAAACGGATACATGATAAGGGACAACTTTGATATTTGGTTTCCACAAAAAAGCGAAAGAAAATTTATCCTTCGAACATCATCATTACTTTAGAATTATGGTCACCACGCTAACTCCCGTTATTTGTGAATCCGCTCCAGCTGCTGCGGCTTCATACTCCCATGCCATGAAAGTGAACAATTTGATTTTCCTTTCTGGCCAAATTCCAGTGACCCCAGACAACAAGTTAGTTGAAGGTTCCATTGCTGATAAGGCTGAACAGGTGATTCAAAACATTAAGAATGTTCTAGAAGCAAGCAATTCCTCATTGGACAGGGTCGTAAAAGTTAACATTTTCTTGGCAGATATCAATCACTTTGCTGAGTTTAACTCCGTTTACGCCAAGTACTTCAATACTCACAAACCTGCCAGATCATGCGTTGCTGTTGCAGCATTGCCATTAGGCGTTGACATGGAAATGGAAGCCATTGCTGCCGAAAGAGATTAAGGGCAAGTCTTAATAGCGTCTTTTAGAACTTAGGATTTTACTACGTATTTTTTAGCTTTATAATATAAAGCCCATAGAAGTATGACTTTCATCACCTTCCCATCTGAAGAATGTACATTGTACATTGTATACTAATTTACTTGGTTCCTTCTACAAATACGATGCTCTTCGAGGACTGTTTTTTCCATTAAACATTAGGATGTAAAGGTGTTCTCAAATATATAACACATTTAGTGGTATGTATGGGTGATAAATTTTTTTCCGTATATTTTGAAAAAAAAAGAAGCTTGACTTTCGCTGTTCCCGCTTACGACTACGCTCCCCCGCTAGGTTCCCTTTAGGCCGTCATTTTCTACTGAGCCAAGGCGATTCTGGTAGTTACTCGCGCTTGGTCCCCTACCAACGAGTCGCCTGGTCGACGCTTCCTCCGTGTAATTTCGTGAGCCTAGGCGCAGAGGATATTATCTAGAAGGAATTGAAATATTATAGATTAATTACGCTTGGTGTTAAACGGTATTAACGAGTAGACTGCATAACAGAACAACCAAAGATGGCCCAACGTGTTACTTTCAGAAGAAGAAATCCATGTATGTTAAAGGCACACTTATAAATTACGAGAAATTCTGACGAGATGATGATTATTCAACTAAAAAAGAGCAAGAGAGGAGAGGATACCATGTCAGGGGACCTAGTATAGTTATCAAAAGCAATTTACCCCGTTTTTGTAATCCACTATCAATAACTTATTCTGCGCGAACACCTATTGTGTCCAGAAATAATACAATATTGGTAGCAATGAGAAGAAAAACGATAGTTAATAAGAGCAGCAACTTTTAACCCTGATGCTGACTAGAGCTAATAATCTCAATCTGTGTTACGAAAATTTCTTTTAAAGTTTTCTCGAACTCCTTCCTATTGAAACATTTCGTACTAACATATTTTTCAAATGAGAAAGTATACCAACTTTCTGAAAACATTTTCAAATAGACAACACCCGTTCTAACAAAATCAAGGTTGTTAAGACCCCAGGTGGTATTTTGCGTGCCCAACATGTCAAGAAGTTAGCTACCAGACCAAAGTGTGGTGACTGTGGTAGCGCTTTGCAAGGTATCTCTACTTTGAGACCAAGACAATACGCCACTGTTTCCAAGACCCACAAGACTGTTTCCAGAGCTTACGGTGGTTCCAGATGTGCCAACTGTGTTAAGGAAAGAATTATTAGAGCTTTCTTGATCGAAGAACAAAAAATTGTCAAGAAGGTTGTCAAGGAACAAACCGAAGCTGCCAAGAAATCTGAAAAGAAGGCTAAGAAATAAACTTTAAGAAAATGTTACTTTTCTTATGTACCTAATTAACTGTTTTATATAAAGCACGAATAAAAATAATTCATATCACAAGAAAACTTTCATGGCTCTAGCGCTCTATGAATAATGCTTTTTGTAATGTTGTCGAGCTACTATTTCTTCATTAATCATCGTCATCCATAGCCATGGGAATTTGGTAGTCAATCGCCTGTCCAACTGTAGACGACGTAACTCTGCTATAAAAAAGACCTGTTCATATTTTATTTTTTTTTTCATGTGCCACGAACAATTTAATGTATGGGAATACAACTGCAAAAGAAAAAATCAAAAAAAGAAATCACACACCACAAACACCAAACATTATGCCAGAAGCTTCCGCCAAATCCTGCGTCGATTAAGTTAATGTGAACACCACCTCAGATCTAACACTGATGAAAAGCCTTACAAATCTCAAAACATCTTTTCCTTTATGAAGAAGAGTGCCTTGCACAACCATACATACAGGAACTTGATAAAGCCTACAGATAAAATCCAAGTGGAAAGTAAACAAAAAATCCTAGAGAATGCTCGCTGAAAAAAAAAAAAGATGTCAAGACAGATTACGTCGTAAATTCAGCCACTTTCAACCAAGTTTCCGTAATCATATTAATTTCTGAAATTAAATAATCTAACGTATCTCATATCTTTTTTAAGTGATTTACCTGTGGAGAACAGCAAAGAAGTCATCCAAGACAGAAAATCGATGGATACTGGTCTTATTCGGTCAAAGTGACTGCAATACTCCTCTGCGGATTTGCTTAGTGTTAGAAAATCGAGCGGCATGTTTTCTTTTGTCACCAATGGAACGGCCTCAAGGAACTAAATATCAGTCGATTTTATCGCCTTTCCCGAGTGGGGGGCGTATTCGTACAAATTGACTCTTTTTCAGAAATGTCTGCCGCCCGCGTTCGGTCATTAATGCACAGCTTTATCGCGATTGCCAGTGACTTCTACGTACATATAGTTGCTACGTCTTCGCCTTATCAATAAATAATTATGAGTCTTTAATTTCTTTTTTTTCATTGTCAGAATTTTTCATGTCCTTTTTTTTTTTTTTTTCTCGATGATCAAGATGTTAGGGAACCAACCAAGATAATGGTTTTAATATAAATATCCATTAAAAATATTTAGACAGTAAAATAGTGGTGAGTCTAAAACGCGTTAGAGGCATTTTTTTTTGAAATGTAGATAAGTAAGCTTAACTGTAATAGTATTCACAACAATATCCATATAAATTTCGCATATAAAACATCCTATCCTCTATTATAACGATTTATAAGAATGTTGGAAGAGGGAAATAATGTTTACGAAATCCAAGACTTGGAGAAGAGATCTCCTGTAATAGGCTCAAGCTTGGAAAACGAAAAGAAGGTAGCCGCTTCTGATACTTTCACAGCAACTTCCGAAGATGACCAACAGTATATCGTTGAATCATCAGAGGCCACAAAATTATCGTGGTTCCATAAGTTCTTTGCCAGTTTGAATGCAGAAACAAAGGGTGTTGAACCAGTTACAGAGGATGAAAAAACGGACGATTCCATACTGAATGCTGCGTCCATGTGGTTTTCAGCTAATATGGTCATTGCATCATATGCTTTGGGTGCCTTAGGACCCATGGTGTACGGTCTAAATTTTGGTCAAAGTGTTTTAGTTATCATATTTTTCAATATAATGGGGTTGATATTTGTTGCGTTCTTTTCTGTCTTTGGTGCAGAACTGGGTTTAAGACAGATGATTTTATCAAGATATCTGGTTGGTAATGTAACGGCAAGAATTTTCTCTCTTATTAACGTTATTGCTTGTGTCGGTTGGGGTATTGTGAATACCTCAGTATCCGCACAACTGCTGAATATGGTGAATGAAGGCTCCGGCCACGTCTGTCCTATTTGGGCCGGTTGTCTGATCATTATTGGTGGTACCGTGCTTGTGACTTTTTTTGGTTACAGTGTCATTCATGCATACGAGAAATGGTCATGGGTACCCAATTTTGCCGTCTTTTTGGTTATTATTGCCCAACTATCGAGATCAGGAAAGTTTAAAGGTGGTGAATGGGTAGGAGGTGCAACTACTGCAGGTGGTGTTCTTTCTTTTGGTTCATCTATTTTCGGTTTTGCCGCAGGATGGACGACCTATGCAGCTGACTACACTGTTTATATGCCAAAGAGTACAAACAAGTACAAGATTTTTTTCTCCCTAGTTGCTGGTCTAGCGTTCCCTCTATTTTTCACCATGATTCTTGGTGCTGCTTCTGCTATGGCTGCTCTTAATGACCCAACCTGGAAGGCATATTATGACAAAAATGCTATGGGTGGTGTCATATATGCTATCCTGGTTCCTAACTCTCTGAACGGATTTGGTCAATTCTGCTGCGTTTTGTTAGCTCTGTCCACTATTGCAAATAATGTTCCAAATATGTATACTGTTGCTTTATCCGCTCAAGCTTTGTGGGCACCTTTGGCTAAAATACCAAGAGTAGTCTGGACAATGGCAGGTAATGCTGCCACTTTAGGTATTTCCATCCCTGCTACCTATTACTTTGATGGCTTTATGGAGAATTTTATGGATTCCATTGGTTATTATTTGGCTATTTATATTGCCATTGCATGTTCAGAGCATTTTATTTATAGGCGTTCCTTCAGTGCTTACAATATTGATGATTGGGATAATTGGGAGCATCTACCTATCGGTATCGCAGGTACTGCTGCCTTAATTGTTGGTGCCTTCGGTGTTGCATTGGGTATGTGTCAAACCTATTGGGTTGGTGAAATTGGCCGCTTAATTGGTAAATATGGTGGTGACATTGGGTTCGAGTTGGGTGCAAGTTGGGCCTTCATCATCTACAACATCTTAAGACCTTTAGAATTAAAATACTTCGGTCGTTAGGAAGTAATGATTAGGGCGATCATTTCCCCGTGCACATTTCACGTCATGTATCATAGATGCAATTTCATGTAAACTATTTAGACATCTCATTTAATAAAAATAGCTACAAACTGTATTTTACAATATTAGTAACATATCAAAGATAATCTCTATGGTATATACAAAACTTCAAAAATGCCAAGACAATTTGCACGGCTGCGACCGAATTGAGACTTTGTGGCCTGCATATCAGTCTTACAATAAAAGCCAAAAAGAAAAAAAAAAATTAAGAATGCACAGGTGACTAGTGGTTATGCGACTATGTGAACGTAAAGAGAACGAGATGTAACCCGGCAACCCGGCTAGAGAGGTTGTTTAGCATGCGAGGTATTAGACTCCTTGTCAAAGAATTAATTAAAATATTTATTAGTTAATTTATTAGTTGCAAAGTCATTGATAACAGCGTGACTCTTCCCGGAAATTCTTTCATTTCGGCATTTCGAAGCGAGACCGCAAAACACGTGTACGCACGTAGCCAACGATTGAAAAAAAAAGCTTCCAAGTGAGTCACCTCTACCGTTGGAACTTATAAAATGTTTTTGCAGAATATACTCGCCTGAAAGTCCATTTATACGCAGTGAACTGCAAGTATTTACTATCTAAACTTTGGCATTTTACTCCTATTAACGGTTTGAATCTTTGAAAATAGAAAAGAAAGGATAGGTTTCTAAAAAATTCAATAGAAAAATGGATTTGGTGAACCATCTAACCGATAGACTACTGTTTGCAATCCCAAAGAAAGGTCGTTTATATTCTAAAAGTGTTTCTATTTTGAATGGTGCCGATATTACCTTTCACCGCTCTCAAAGATTAGACATTGCACTAAGCACAAGCTTACCTGTAGCGTTGATCTTTCTGCCCGCTGCAGATATTCCAACTTTTGTTGGTGAAGGTAAATGTGATCTTGGTATAACTGGTGTTGACCAAGTTCGTGAATCTGACGTCGACGTAGACTTAGCAATCGATTTGCAATTTGGTAACTGTAAATTGCAGGTACAAGTCCCCGTAAATGGCGAGTATAAAAAGCCAGAACAGTTAATTGGCAAAACCATTGTTACCAGTTTCGTGAAACTTGCTGAAAAATACTTTGCCGATTTGGAAGGTACTACTGTTGAAAAAATGACCACAAGGATAAAGTTTGTCAGTGGTTCCGTGGAGGCATCATGTGCTCTGGGAATTGGTGATGCTATTGTAGATCTTGTAGAGAGTGGTGAGACAATGAGGGCAGCAGGTTTAGTTGATATTGCCACCGTCCTAAGCACAAGTGCCTACCTAATAGAATCAAAGGACCCAAAGAGCGATAAGAGTTTGATTGCTACTATCAAATCAAGAATTGAAGGTGTCATGACCGCTCAAAGGTTCGTTTCATGTATTTATAACGCACCTGAAGACAAGCTGCCTGAACTGTTGAAGGTGACGCCTGGCCGTAGAGCACCAACCATTTCCAAAATTGACGATGAAGGATGGGTTGCTGTTAGTTCCATGATTGAGAGAAAAACGAAGGGTGTTGTTTTAGATGAATTGAAAAGACTCGGCGCATCTGATATCATGGTTTTCGAAATTTCTAATTGTCGTGTATAAGATAGAACAGAAAAAGGGAAGCCAAATCCCGATTAATTTTGTATTTTTTATAGGCAATAATTTGATAGAGTTCTATCTTATTCTAAGTTACCCCTCATGACTTCCCAAGTGTGTTTTGAGGTTATCTCTGTGAATATTTTTTCTTTTTTTTTGCTACTTCCCCAGGAAGTTAAATCTTCGTAGCATATTTGTCAGCTTTACTACCGTCTTCATGCTCATGAAACCTTCTTCTTCAACCCCCTTCATTTCTCCAATTTTCGAAAACTGGAGCTACCCATAAATATTCGGAGTTTTGTAGGTATTTTTATTTTGGAGAAAACCTGTACAAACTCTCCCCAGGGAGCATAGATTGGGGATCGTAACGCATAAAGCTGTCTAGAATGCATTTTTCCATGCTACGTCGATTTTTTGCCCGGAAGAGGCTGACGTAGCGCTGGAAGGTACCGACAACTATGCCTATTGTGGAGATGGGCGGCAAACTCCTGTCGCAGAGTGGGGGCGGGGAAAGGTTCTTTTTGCCGTGGAATGAAGCGCATAAAAGAAAAACAGTATGCCATATTAAGTCTTTTTAAGGGGAAAGGGGCTGCTACCATGAGGTCTTTTACCAAAAATGTGTATCAGCTACGCTTCTCAATGAAGGGGCCAAGAAGTTCGTTCTATCCAACAGGAAATATTTCGATATTGCAACGGTCTTTCTATATCTTGCATATTCTTCTTCAGGTTGAGTTCCTTTATATATACTGCATTGCGTAATAAGCAACACAGGGCCCATCCGTTCAACAGAAGAAAACTAAAGCTTTTCAAACATAGCCTTTCCAGTTCAGTGCATATTTATAGAAGGTAAACCTGCATACAATACGGTTAAAACAATAGGAACGAAAAGAAAGCTAGACGGGAAAGCAGTTACTAAAGGCAGGGTTGACGGGACGTTTAAAGAGAGAAGTCTGGTTTATAAAACCTTTTAGTAGTAAAAAAGGAAAAGAAACAAGGAAGGTTGGCATTCTGTTTGATTGAGGAGAAAGGAACCACATTGGACTTTTTTTTTTCTTTCTGTAAGGTATAGTTTTTAGTAGGCTGAACATCAAAAAGATCTCCGTTGTACTCAGAAACAAGTTTAATAGGAACGGGTACAGATATCTTGTAAAATTTTATTCTTACAGCCCAAGTTTATTAGGATTTCATCAACGCAACAATGTATATAAAGGCAGAACAGAAACCCCAACAGTTTGAGAGGAAGAGTGAAAAACTAGACAGAAATAAAAACCAGCAGCTACCAGATCTTGAAACAGATTTCAAGGGTTACAGAGTGAATTCGGACCTATACAACAAAGAACGAGATGGGAGTACGGAAGAGACTTTAAACTCTTTGAAGTTTTTACATAAACCTCAGAGAGTAACTCAAATGAGAGCGAACAGGTTCCCAGAGGAAGAAGTACAAAGAAACACTGATTTAAACAAAAGAATTTTCTCCGCAGGGAATGATGAAAACGTTGATAATGAGAGCGGCTGGTCAAAAATTGCCGCTGCCAAGAATCACACTTCCGTAGAATCATTAAATGGCAGTACGAGACCCCCATTCAAAATAGAGCTGCCTCCCCTTTCCCCCAAATCCACCGTACCAAAATCTTTTCAAGCAGAATATCCCGAAGCTAAGTCACCTGGCAATGATATGAATTTTGAATATGATGAAGAAATTCTAATTCCATTTGCGCCACCTGTATATAAAAAGTCAGGTGAACTATTGAAGAGCTCATTGAAGAGAAGATCAAAATCATTACCTACAACCCCAGGTATAAGGAGCGGGAATGGTGTCCAAGCAAGAGACGGTAGTCCGATGTTGATTAGGAGTAAGAGTGTTCACTTTGATCAGGCGGCACCTGTAAAATATTTTGCTGAGGATGAAAGCCCTATAAACGTTAATAAAACTGAACAACACGATAATTGTCTAAGCTTTAAGCATAAGCCAGTGAATTTAATGGTGGACCCGGAAGAAGAGACAAAAATGCTATCATCTGGATTAGAAACGACATCCATAGATGATGACTTGACGACAGTTGCGCCAAAAGGCTTCGCACATCCTGCTAAAATTTCGAGTCCAAACAATGGTAAAGGCACCAACAATACAAAATTAAGAAAAAGTAAAAGATTTCAGAACCTCCTAAAGAACAGGACCGACATGCCACCATCAAAATCAAATAAAAAATTCGTTAATGGTGGCGGTGCTCATGAAATTTCAGATCGTAATTCAAAAAATTACCATGTTGTTGGATTATACAGCAAGAACTTCCCCATTTTAAGCAACAAGAATCCTAAAAGTTTAAAGCTGAACATTTTTATCAATTTATCACAAAATAAGAAAGTTTTTCTACAAGAATTGTCATTATACATCCATAGAGACAACAATTACTTTTCAAATTCCTCCTCATTTAATAATATTCCCAATAGCCACAATGGTAATGACTGTAATGGTGTGGCCAAGGGTTATAACGCTGGCTGTACAAGATTAATTGCTGGAAGGATACTAGTGAAAAACATTTTATATGATAAAAGAGTGGTGGTACGATATACGTGGGATAGTTGGAGAACAACACATGAAGTGGAATGCGTTTACATCAGTGATGGCGATGGAATATTGCCGGGCACTAACATGGACATTTTCCACTTCATTATCGATGATGCCAGCAAAGTGGATCCTCGCGGCAAGTTAGAATTTTGCATTCATTATTCTACACGTAACGACTATGAGCGCGAAGAGTACTGGGACAACAACAACGGGAATAATTATAAGGTGGATGTTGTAATGGATGGCTTTAACGATCCCTTCACGGCGGCAGCATGAAGGCAACCAAAAGGAAGGAGATGAAGAATGGACATAAAAAGCAAAATGACTTGCTAGATCTTGGCCTGAGTTACTCTCATGATTGGGACCGAACTCCGATAAATAACTCTAAAACATGCTAGAATATTTCAAGTAAATATACATAAATCACAAATAAGCAAATAAACAGATAAATATCTCACAAGAAATCGGGAGCCGATCTTCGATGTGTGTGGGCGTATATACAAATGTGCATTCGGCACGTAAAAGACTGGTAAAGGCTACTGTCCTTCAGTGAGCATTTTTTACATTCATTCAACGCTATACAGCTCTTACTGTGCGACGGAAACGCGACAAAATGTGAAGAGAAAACTAGGGGTTGCTATGACACGACCACGGAAGGCCTAAAAAGTTAAGTGACAGAAATCGTCATTGGTAAAAAAAACCCCGAACATGCCGATAAAGACTTGCTTATTCACCTACGATGACTTCAGAAGTGCGCCTATATTTCTTTACTTTTGAACACCCTTCCACCGCCCATTTAGAGAGAGCTATTTTTGTGCCTTCACTTCCGGCAGAGGTTATATTTTTTTTTTTTTTTTTTTTTTTTTTTTTTTTTTTTTGCTTACTACTCCTACTTCTTTCTACAGTCTCATCCCGACGCTTCAGTTTGAAATGTAAGGGACTGCGGCATTTGACTGAAAGAAGGGAGAATGGATGGTTTACTTTACTTTTTACGTAAGGAAAAATAAAAAGATTGCTGTATTAGGACGTCCCTGTTCTTTTATATGGTAGCCTATATCCGATAACTGTTCAGCTATAAGACGTGAAGAGAGATTTTTTGGTACCCCTTATGCATTCAATTAAATAGAGAATTAGATATTTCTACCGATGAGCATTTTGTATATAAAGAAGTAGGAATCCCTTCTACAACGACAGAGGTAGACATACTGCTTGGAAACATTCTTTTCGTCCTTTTACAGAATTCTACATAGAAATAATAAAAACAAACAATAGCTTTACTACACAGTACACACTACAATGCAAGATTTAGAGATTTTTTTGAGTATTTTCGCTTTCATTTTCGTTTTCTACTTTGGTGCTCATAGAACAGTCATGAACAGAAACAAGAGCGATGTTCCTTACTTGCAGTGATTTAAATCAGCTAATCTGCTTACTGCCGCCAAGAGAGGTATGCAAAGTCAGTTCTACCTAGTCTGGCTTAGCGTTTTACTATTTACGAAGTTGATGTTCTGTTTTCTAATTTATCTTTTTTCTACTCATTCATTTCCACACTACACTTAATATTTTTTCAATAATTTTCGATGTTTTTAATCCGGTTTTCTATTGATGAGCGCCTTCTTAGCTCATACTTAATACACGTTTTTTAAGATTTATACGTTTGACAGCTCACGCTGTTTGACCAAAGTTATTTTCATTTTTATGTTCGTAATTATGTATTTTTGCTATTGTATATGATATACGTCTATATTTAGGCAATTATAATATGATTATAATATAACTTACTACATCTCTAAAACATGCTGTCTAGCCCTTCCATCGCAAGACTCGGCTAAACATTCGAGGAAGGCACAAAAAGCCACCTATCCCCATCTCTCCAAAAAGCTTCATTTCGAAAATAAGAAGGGAAACATCCGAATAAGACTAAAACTTTGTTCCTTCAATGACTACTAAGTTATTAGATGTCAGAAATCCCGCAAAATCGCCCGCATATCAAGGTAAGCGGCAAAACCCTATTCTTGAAAAAATGTAAATACTAACCGTGTGAGAATTTTAACGGTGTATTCCAAAAAGTCAGCACGTGATCTGCTAAGAAATCCGAACCTCGGCCTTTGTTTTTTTTGTTACAGCATAGGGAAAAGACGCATTGTGTCAAAAAGGAACATCGTACCATTACCCTCTCAGCACATAGGTAATAAGGTGACAAGTAGCAAGTGAAAAGTACCGCTTACGAAGAATACTTTAATTCAACGTAGATACTGCAAAATGTTCAAGTCATTATTTTTGGCCCTCAACTTGCCTTTCCAGTTCTTAGATTCATTCATATGCTAGCTAGCAACAACGGTCACTTTGGGTTGCATTTCAAGCATTGGACAATCTCATTCGGCTAAGATCTCGGCTAACCAAAAGTTGGACTTCAGGGGTATTAGCGAAATAAGGAGATCTTTTTTAGGTTTATTCCTTGTTTTTAGTTTCATTTTGCTTAATAAAAAGGAAAATGGATATATCGATTTTCTGCATACCCTGTTACATTTGATATAAATACAGCGGGACCTACCAAATATACTTTCATTTTGCTTGTGTTTTATAGATATTTTATTTTTTTTCCAGGCAGTCAATGACACATTGTTAACTGAAAGTGTTCTGTTATTGTTTTAATTCTAAAAAAATAAAGTAAGGGAAAAAGAGAACGGACTCATTGACAGTTGTAAAGCATGGAGTCCAATAAACAACCACGTAAAATCCAATTATATACGAAAGAGTTTTATGCCACATGTACCTTAGGTGGTATAATTGCGTGCGGTCCAACACATTCTTCGATCACTCCACTAGATCTTGTCAAATGTAGGCTACAGGTCAATCCCAAGTTGTATACTTCAAACTTACAAGGGTTCCGTAAGATTATAGCTAATGAAGGCTGGAAGAAAGTATACACTGGGTTTGGTGCTACATTCGTCGGATATTCGCTACAAGGTGCAGGTAAGTATGGTGGTTATGAGTATTTCAAGCATTTGTATTCTAGTTGGTTAAGTCCTGGTGTCACTGTGTACTTGATGGCCTCAGCGACCGCTGAATTCCTCGCTGATATCATGTTGTGCCCATTTGAAGCTATTAAAGTGAAACAGCAGACTACTATGCCGCCCTTTTGCAATAACGTTGTTGATGGATGGAAAAAAATGTATGCAGAAAGTGGAGGTATGAAAGCATTTTATAAAGGTATTGTTCCCCTATGGTGCAGACAGATTCCTTACACAATGTGTAAGTTTACCTCATTCGAAAAAATTGTTCAAAAAATATACAGTGTTTTACCTAAAAAGAAAGAAGAAATGAACGCATTACAGCAAATATCAGTCAGTTTTGTAGGTGGTTATCTGGCAGGTATATTATGTGCTGCAGTCTCACATCCTGCAGACGTTATGGTTTCCAAGATCAATAGCGAAAGAAAGGCCAACGAGTCCATGTCTGTAGCCTCTAAAAGAATATATCAAAAAATTGGCTTTACTGGGTTGTGGAATGGGTTAATGGTGAGAATTGTCATGATCGGTACTTTGACAAGTTTCCAATGGCTAATTTACGATTCGTTCAAGGCTTATGTAGGCTTACCAACCACCGGTTAGCTGATCGATTCAATCGGCAAGGTTTATCGTAAACACTCTGTGCTAGAGGAATATTGTATACACAGGATTTTATAAAGTTAGTAAATGACCGGCATTTATAGTTTGTTCTTCTTTGCATATGTCTTAATAAATATTCGTCCTACAATTTCTTTTCATACTAAGAGTTTTGTTATGATTGCCAAATTTCTCAAGTCAAGAACAGGCCCAGGAAAACTTTGAAAGTGCCATGTCAGAAACACATTTATAAGGTAGTTTCGATATACGGCAATACTCGATGCATGCCCAAACTTGCCAGCCGCTCGCGATTGAATCTTCTACAATTTTTAGGTGAACATATTCAGAGGCTGAGGCCTTATTTGATAGTAACATCAAATATCACTCCCACAATTTACAATCACTGTCATTGGTCTCACAGGATCCTTTTCTTTCTAGAACTCCCCTAATATCAACTTTTTACTCTACTGTGGCTCTAACCACGTGTATTTTTCAGGCCCATGACTCACCTTTTCTTTCTTTTTCACTAGCAAACGAAAATTTCATCATCACTTTTTTTTTTTTTTCACTTTCCGTACGCAGTCTTCTCCAGAGATTCTTTTAGCTTCGAAGAAATAATGTATAATATCCATATATAAGAATACTGCTGGATAATTATTTTATTTCTATTTTAACAGTGCTCTACTCATTGAAGGATATTTGTGTAGCCAATACTCTCTCCATCGCTTAAGCTCACATAGCTATCGCATTTTATCACAGAAGCTTTCATTTTTTTTAACTTTTACATGCCAATGGATTTCCAACCTACATCAAGTCATTCGAACTGGGTCGTGCAAAAGTTCGGTGGTACATCTGTCGGTAAATTTCCCGTCCAAATAGTGGATGAAATTGTGAAGCACTATTCTAAACCTGACGGCCCAAACAATAATGTCGCTGTCGTTTGTTCCGCCCGTTCTTCATACACCAAGGCTGAAGGTACCACTTCTCGTCTTTTGAAATGTTGTGATTTGGCTTCGCAAGAATCTGAATTTCAAGACATTATCGAAGTTATCAGACAAGACCATATCGATAATGCCGACCGCTTCATTCTCAATCCTGCCTTGCAAGCCAAGTTAGTGGATGATACCAATAAAGAACTTGAACTGGTCAAGAAATATTTAAATGCTTCAAAAGTTTTGGGTGAAGTGAGTTCACGTACAGTAGATCTGGTGATGTCATGTGGTGAGAAGTTGAGTTGTTTGTTCATGACTGCTTTATGTAATGACCGTGGCTGTAAGGCCAAATATGTGGATTTGAGCCACATTGTTCCCTCTGATTTCAGTGCCAGCGCTTTGGATAACAGTTTCTACACTTTCCTGGTTCAAGCATTGAAAGAAAAATTGGCCCCCTTTGTAAGTGCTAAAGAGCGTATCGTTCCAGTCTTTACAGGGTTTTTTGGTTTAGTTCCAACTGGTCTTCTGAATGGTGTTGGTCGTGGCTATACCGATTTATGTGCCGCTTTGATAGCAGTTGCTGTAAATGCTGATGAACTACAAGTTTGGAAGGAAGTTGATGGTATATTTACTGCTGATCCTCGTAAGGTTCCTGAAGCACGTTTGCTAGACAGTGTTACTCCAGAAGAAGCTTCTGAATTAACATATTATGGTTCCGAAGTTATACATCCTTTTACGATGGAACAAGTTATTAGGGCTAAGATTCCTATTAGAATCAAGAATGTTCAAAATCCATTAGGTAACGGTACCATCATCTACCCAGATAATGTAGCAAAGAAGGGTGAATCTACTCCACCACATCCTCCTGAGAACTTATCCTCATCTTTCTATGAAAAGAGAAAGAGAGGTGCCACTGCTATCACCACCAAAAATGACATTTTCGTCATCAACATTCATTCCAATAAGAAAACCCTATCCCATGGTTTCCTAGCTCAAATATTCACCATCCTGGATAAGTACAAGTTAGTCGTAGATTTAATATCTACTTCTGAAGTTCATGTTTCGATGGCTTTGCCCATTCCAGATGCAGACTCATTAAAATCTCTGAGACAAGCTGAGGAAAAATTGAGAATTTTAGGTTCTGTTGATATCACAAAGAAGTTGTCTATTGTTTCATTAGTTGGTAAACATATGAAACAATACATCGGCATTGCTGGTACCATGTTTACTACTCTTGCTGAAGAAGGCATCAACATTGAAATGATTTCTCAAGGGGCAAATGAAATAAACATATCCTGCGTTATCAATGAATCTGACTCCATAAAAGCGCTACAATGTATTCATGCCAAGTTACTAAGTGAGCGGACAAATACTTCAAACCAATTTGAACATGCCATTGATGAACGTTTAGAACAATTGAAAAGACTTGGAATTTGAATCCACCTTTCTTCTTCACTTTAATGATAGAATATTAATTTTCCCTTTATATATATATATATACGCGCACATATATTCACATATATATTAATGTTTTGTAACCTATATTGGGGCGATTATTCCCTAAATGTAATGTCAGGGTTATACTGTATCAATTGCTAAAGTAGATCTCATTCATCGAGAGCATAGGATGAAATAAAAGATACAGGAACGTGGCGGACAAGAAGAAATTTTACGAAATAAGATCGGCTAAAGCTTTCGCTAAATGCTTCTTTGAAGTGAAATTTAACGGCTTGTACTTAACTTCAGGTTTTATAACGTATGCATGAAGTGATTGAATTGCGCAATTAGTGGTCCTGGAAAGCAAATCCCCATCACTGACATCACTAGTGATTTTATTTTTATCAAGCGCAAGATACTCGCATAATTTACCCATCACTTGATCAAACTTCGGGAAGGTAAATCTTCTAGGAACCTTTGTTAACTTTTCAATTTCCACAATTTTAAGGTGTGTCTCCAAATCACGGATGGTTAAAAAGTTGCCTCCAAATACCAAAGAGTCTACTGGTGTATAAACTGCATGAATATATCCAGCTGGAATCATAAACAAATCACCAGCATCTAATTCCATCGCAATACCATCCTCAAGAATATCACCGAGGAAAACACTATTTTGGTCTTCTTTTAAAGACCACTCAATATACTTATCTATGTTTGATTGGGTAGGTGGAAATAATAAAAACTTCTTCTGTCCTGAGATAACGTTATAATAAACAGAGGTACCGGCAAAATCCAAATGAAAATCCGTATAAGCATCCTTTACAGACATCAAAATATATTTGGTCACTTTTGGCTTGGGGTCATTCTCCTCCGCCTTTTCCCCATTGACTTTTTCTAAATGTCCATTGAAACTCCAAATTTTATCAACAAGATCATTCTGCCTAACTGCAGTGGGCCTCTCTAGTTCTAATCCCTCAATATTAGAGACTTCTAATGATATAACATTCCTTATTCGATCCCTCTTGTCTGGTTCAATATTTGTAAAATATTCATTCCAAGATCCCAAGTTCCAATTTTCATTCATTTGTGATTGAACGTCCATTACATCAACATGATAATCCTCGCCTATCATTTCGGTGATATAATTAACTGTGAGGCATCCATTGTCTGTGCCCACATTCGGTACATATACTCCGCTATTCAGTGGATCGATGATCTTGTACGGCACATCTATATTATCAAACTTTTCAGCAAAGTCAGCGGCGTTTATAATATTTGAGCCATTTTTCCATTTTTCAAAAGATTTCATGAAACTCTCCTTATGAGGGTGATTCATTTTATCCCTTTTCGATTCACCCTCATTCAAAGCGATATAGTCAAGTAATTTCTTCTTTCTGAAATTATACCGCTTATTTATATGACTATCTTCAGGGTTTTCTTTATTCCTTTGCCGCTTTCCTTTTTGTGTGATGAGAGCGTATGCGGTAAGATATTCTCCTTCCTTATGATTAGGACAACGGTAGCTCTTGATTTGCTTCGCAGAATTTGGATAAGACAGAACTTCAGAACTTGTAAGATTTGAATAGTGAATGCGTTTCAAAGGCACGCATTTCACGTGGACCCACTGCGGGCAACTATCACACTTCACCCAAATTAATGCGCCTGGATTATCCTTCAACTGGCAATGCTGGCAAATATTGGGATCTTGCATTGCACCATAGCTTATTAGTATTTTGTTTTATGATCATTACGTCTTCTTACTCATTATAATCACCCACTTCTATTAGATGTTCTATTATGCCTTTAAATTGCATTGTAGGGTAACCTGTTGGGGGAAAAAATATCTAGGATTACTTTACATACTTAAATATGAGTCCATTATTAACAGTGTTACAGTTCTAACCAAAAAGGCAAGGTTCTACACAAAACTTCGGATGTTCAAGATGAATGCCACCACAGGCATAAAAATTCAAAATGGTATGCAACCTATCATCAAGGGAGCAGTAAGCTCCACATTTAAACGTGCTCTATACAATTTCGGTATCAAAGAAAAGAAGAGTGTCAATATTGAAATGGGGAGAACGCAACAAACTAAGAAAATCGATCAGTCTTTGTCCAAAAAACTTCCCAAAGGTACTATCTACGATCCATTTGACTTCTCTATGGGACGAATCCATTTAGATAGAAAATATCAGGCAAACAAGAACTCAAACAGGAACGATATAATGAAGTCCGGTGCAAATCCACTAGAATTTTATGCAAGACCAAGAATACTTTCAAGATATGTGACCTCCACGGGAAGAATCCAACATAGGGATATCACAGGCTTATCGGCAAAGAATCAAAGAAGACTATCGAAAGCCATTAGACGGTGCCAGGCAATAGGATTAATGTGAACTGTACTACACTAATGCTTCTCCACATGAAATAATTAAGAAAATAAGGCATTTCATAGTTCTGTCTGTAAATATACAATATGTAAAAAGAATCGCAATTAGATCTTAAGTTAAACTTATATTCATTCTTATATTTCTTTAATATACCCGTTTTATTCGCTTACTCGAATTTGGATTATGGTAATGATATTCACGCCAGAGGAATAAGCTGAAATTGACGAATAACTTTTCAAATAATTTTATTACTTCTATTATACAACTTTATAAATATCTAAGCTGCCATTTACTTAATAAGACGGGTTAATTGTTTACGCTTCATCTTCCTGACCATCTTCATCACATGATTTGACATCCCACTTCATTTTGACATCCCATCTACTAGATTTAGCGCTCCAGCTGACGTACTTAACAAACTCCAAAACACTTTCATCTCTCAAGACCAAATTGAAAGTATTCCAAGCAGGTGGATCATTAATCAATACTGAATCACCACTGTCATCCGCACGATAAACAGAAGCGTCTTCAACGTCTTCCTTTAAGTATTGCTTATTATCTTCGTCGTCGTCCATCATGTACAATTCGTAACCACCAAGCTCTCCGGATTCCCAACCGGCAGAAGGTGTCAAGCACAAAGTACCTTCCAAGACAGCATCGATTATATCTGGATTGCTTTTCAAAAGTTCATTAAAGCGACATTTGGTGGCCAATGTGAAATCCATTCCTGGCCTAAACCTTCTAATAAGGATTTGCTCACTGACTGGGCACAAAGAAGTTAGAAGAGCTAGGTATTTCTTGAAAATTGTGCTCTTGTGAAATACAGCTAGGTCAATCAACGCTAATTCTGCATCAAAATTGTTTTCCCTACTATTTCCGGAAGCATCGGAGATAATTTTAATTGCGTCCTTAGTAAACTGAAAGTTTGGCAAATCATTGTTATTCAGCGCCTCAAGAATATCAGCTTCTGTTTGGAAATTACGGTATTCCTTACCGTCGATGTACAAATAACGGGCTTTGTGTGGAGGAATAGCCGTTTTCCACGGAGCTTTCACATCTTTTGAATGATAAGGACATTCCTGTTCCAACTCTTTTTGTTTGATAACCTTCTTTAACAATTCTGATTTATCGTCATTTAAAAACGACTCAATTTGTAGAGAAGAGTTCTCAACAAACTGCTTTTGTAGTTTTTCGATACCTTTCGAGCTTAAATGTTCAGGAGAGATGTATTGAGATAGATAGGTGAACTCGGCTTCAGACAACTTAACCGAATCAGAAATCACACTAGTCATAGATTCTTTAGGTGTGTTATCAGTTTTTGCGCCAGCAGCGCCCTTGAGCATTTTTTCAAAGTGCTTCACTTCATGAAATGATAAAATATTTCTCTCGTCCTTTGGAAATTCAAAATCTTCTAGGACATTAGATTCAATCTGCGCCAAAGTGGATGTGTTGTTACGGACCCACGCTTCTTCTTCACCAGGTATGTAACCTTCTTCGCCAACTTGTGGAATATGGTACCATCCTTGAATAGATAATCTGTGCTTATCAACTTTGACTTCTTCGACATCGTGGAAAGAGAAACCCGGTAAAACTTTGAAAAAAGCAATTTGATTGAACTGTGGAACTAGTTTAGCAGATGGATCGGAATGTGGAACGTTTGGTAAAATACTTGGAAAAAGTCTTAGACCACCACCATAATGCGATTTCCATTTTCTGTCGGGATCTGGTAGGTATAAAATGAAACTAATCCTTCTAGAGCCAATAACGTCATCATGAGTCAACAAGTGACATCCCTTTGTGTAAGTGTTGATGCTCATGTCGGTCTTAGAACCAGACAATTTACCAGCTTTGGTGACGTAGCCAAAAAAATCTCTATATTGCTTGGAATACAGAATCTGGCGCAGTTTGAACAAATTAGGCAAACGGGACAAGTCATCCCAGTCCAGACCAGACAAATTGGCCAAGTCACCACTTTGGTTGACTCTATAGATATCGGTTTCTTTTTTAGTGAAATGGATCTCAGTTTCTATTTCTTTACGAACAGCACGTAGTAGATCGTCATTAACCAATTCATGAATAGTACCCCAGTTGTAAGGCTGAGAGTCTTCAATTTCCTTTTTCAAGCCATCCTGGAAAGTCTTGTCCCAGATTTTAGGGTTGAACATACCCTTTATCTTGTCCTCTTCGAGGGAAATTTGTTTGGAATTTCTCTCCTTCTCACCTTTAACTTCAGCAGTTTTTCTCTTCATTATATTTCCGGTATATTTGGTGATCTTAATTAAAAAATGTAAAAATAAAAAGAAAGAGTGCTAAAGAATGACACAAAAAAACAGTTGGCTCTTCGTGTTGTAAACGGAAGAGAACGGCTTCCAAGTGATGACTTGATTAATATATAAGCGAATTTTTTTTTTTTTCACTTTTACCTAAGAAGTTTATCCGATGGAATGGTCCGAAAAAAGAAGATGCAACTATTACGCACATAAAGTAGGTGTAAGATCGCCCGATACAAACAATAAATAAGCAAATACTCATTTTATTGCATACTTCGGAAACTTTATGCCTGATGTAAAAGAATCCAAGCAATTCATAGGATCTCTCATTGCATCAGCTTGTTATCATACCGTAAAGACATCTCACCTCAGAGTGGGCTTATGTTTTAGTTATAGTGTTTTATATACAAGCTATAAACTCTCCTCTTATAGTCCCATATGGGTTGAAGAAAAGAAAAGAAAAGAAAAATCTTCTACCAAAAAAGAAATGCTATTGATATTAAGGAAGTAAATTACATGATCTAATTGAAGTCCAACCATGCAAAGTATCGGTCGAAAATTAGGAATATCATCTAATAATATCTTTTCCAAATTAAAGGCGGCCACCTCTCTATAAGATATAACCATACGAATTTCCTGACGTGAGAAGGAAAAAATTACTGGAAAGTTCTTTCTTACATGCAATGACCAGTTAGGCCACGTTTTAGTGTTTTCTTCCTTGCAATGGTTCTACGACCAGCCTGTCAAATGTGTACATCTGAGAAATAACAGACTGTCTTTTCAAGACACCTAAGTCGTTCTTAGCTTCCTTAAATAGGTTCATTAACACTTTTGGGTCTTGCTGATTCATGTTATTTCTGAAAGTAGTCCTTGTTTTACTTAAAAAGTATTCCCTGAAGTTGTAATTATTGAATTGATTAGCATTCTTGATGAATTCCTTGTATAAAGACAACACCTGCCTTCTTGTTGGAGCTGTAAATCCAGGCATTTCTCTTCTTTCAAAAGGTGATTCCAAGTTCCCTATACTGCAGATAAAAATGGGAATAAAACTGCTATCCAAACTTCACTTGTTACCTTAGGTTCCGTAAAGTTACTGTGTAGTTATATCAATTCCTCAATCATTTTTCTCCGCTGCTTATAAATGAATGAGAATAAATAGACTGCTATTACCCGGAAATCGGGTGTTTCTCCAATAAATGCATTGTTTAATAATAAGTGGGTAATACAATATTGTTTGGATTTGATGGAAAAAGCTATTGCTTTATCTACTTTACTGTGGACATTTGGGAACTAAAAAAACCTCTTTAACCAATATATTCAGCATATATTATGTAAAAATGAATAAAAAAGGTCCTACCCGGATTCGAACCGGGGTTGTCCGGATCAAAACCGAAAGTGATAACCACTACACTATAGGACCAGTACAACTGTAAATTTAGCGGTAAAAAAAACAACTAACCCTACAGTAAACTAAACGTAGTACTTTGACACCGATAAACAGGTGAAATATTGAAAAATCGGCAAATAAATACATAATTATTAGCACTTTACTGTTATTGAACATTATGATATCAGGTATACAAGATATTAGGTATACAAGGTATACAAGGTATACCTGAGAAACTGGTGAATAATTCGATAATTGTTGGCATTCCATTGTTGGTAGAGGCTATTATATCATGTATACAGAATATAGTAGAAGTTCTCCCCAAGAATATAGGAATCCTCAAAATGAAATCAATATCTCTACATTGTAATACAACGATTATTCCTCATTCCGTTTCATATGTTTCATTATCCTATTAGATTACATTTCAACTTTCACTAGATTTTAATACTTATAACACATTTTTAAGCGGCATGTGATAATATTCAGGTAACATTAATAATACTAAGCAGATGACATTGGAATTTCGTTACAACAATACCTCTAATATTGCTTCTGCCGAAATCAAATTATGATAAGAACCAATCATCATCCATCGTCTAATACTGTAAACTAGTATACCATCATATACGGTATAAGAAGATAATATAAATTGAGAGACAGCCATCAAAAATTGATGGAAACTGAAATGTAATCTAATAGGATAATGAAAGACAAAGTATAACGGGAAGGAAGATAAAGTAACACCATCGATTCTCTTTTGTGAATTCCTATAACGTCGGGAGAATTGCTTGTATACTATGTATACCTAATGTTATAGGATTCGGCAACAATGCAATCCGAACAATTATCAAATTATTCGCCAGTTTCTCAGGTATATATATTATCCTGAATGTTCTCTCCCAGGAGTATGGACCCTTAAAAGGCAAATCAATAATCTTAATATAATGTTTTAATTGTTTTTCTTTTTCTACGTTTCTGAAGATTACGATTAATCCATTCTATTAAATTGTCAACTCTGCGTTATTCCTTCACCAAATCTGAATACGAATCAGACAATTCTAAAATTACGTCATATTTTAACAACACATATCATAATATTCCACCAAAAGTCGCTTTTGATTAATAAATGATACAGCATTTTTTTCCCAACGAACGGCCAGTAACATATCAGTAGACTCTAAACACATTTTGTATCAGTACACCTTCTTACACTGCTAAAATGTTTTGGTCTTTTTTTGTTTACATTAATATTTTCATTTACGCAACAGAGAATTGCCGCTAAATATGCACCAGCTACAAACAACTGGGTATGTATTAAATATAAGAATGCGAATTGATACCCTTATTACATAATTTTTTGATGCTCATCAGTATCAACAAATAGAATATAGCAAACGGAATTACCGGACATTCTAACATTTCCTGGAGAATATCTGCTAGAGTCAAATCAAATGATGAAGACTTTCGGTTAGCGTTTCAGAAATAAACAATGATGATTAATCCAAAAAATTTCGTATTTGAGAAGTAAGACAGTGAATCGAAGTGGTTCTCCTATGGATTGTTTTATTCTTCAGTTGCAGACCCTGGGAACGTCACTGCGGTGTTTTCGCCCGTCATACCAAGATGGGGGCGGAGAACGGAAAATTTGATGGCGAATGTACACTGCCAAGGACAAACAGGGACGATAAAGTGTTAAAGTGGTGATACAGTCGGATCCGCGGTTAGCCGTAACCATTGCTTTCCAATGGTTTACGCCTGTAAAAAGAGCAACTTAGATAATTGTCGGCTTCACGTAATTAAGACGTATTAACTCAAAGGAAAAGAAAAGAGGGAATATGGTAAAGGAGACGGAGTATTATGATATTTTGGGCATCAAGCCTGAGGCCACGCCCACTGAAATCAAAAAGGCCTATCGTAGAAAGGCTATGGAAACACATCCGGACAAGCATCCTGATGACCCAGATGCTCAAGCAAAGTTTCAAGCCGTAGGCGAGGCCTACCAAGTCTTAAGTGATCCAGGGCTTCGTTCCAAGTATGACCAGTTTGGTAAGGAGGATGCTGTTCCTCAGCAAGGATTTGAAGATGCTTCTGAATACTTTACAGCAATATTCGGTGGTGATGGCTTCAAAGATTGGATTGGAGAATTTTCTTTGTTCAAAGAGCTAAACGAGGCAACAGAAATGTTTGGAAAGGAAGATGAGGAGGGTACAGCAGCCACTGAAACCGAAAAAGCAGATGAGAGCACTGATGGTGGAATGGTTAAGCATGACACTAATAAAGCTGAATCTTTGAAAAAAGATAAATTATCGAAGGAGCAAAGAGAGAAGCTAATGGAAATGGAGAAAAAAAGACGGGAAGATATGATGAAACAAGTCGACGAGTTGGCAGAAAAACTGAACGAAAAAATCTCTAGGTACTTAATTGCTGTGAAGTCCAATAACTTGGAGGAATTTACGCGAAAACTAGATCAAGAAATCGAGGATTTGAAATTAGAAAGTTTTGGTCTAGAGTTATTGTATTTATTGGCCAGGGTTTACAAGACAAAAGCGAATAATTTTATCATGTCCAAGAAGACTTACGGAATTTCTAAAATATTCACTGGTACACGCGACAATGCTAGATCTGTTAAATCAGCATATAATTTATTGTCTACAGGCTTAGAAGCTCAAAAAGCCATGGAAAAAATGAGTGAAGTCAATACTGACGAACTGGACCAATATGAACGTGCCAAATTTGAGTCCACAATGGCTGGTAAGGCACTTGGTGTCATGTGGGCTATGTCGAAATTTGAACTGGAAAGAAAACTAAAAGACGTTTGCAATAAGATTCTAAACGATAAAAAGGTTCCTTCCAAGGAACGTATTGCAAAGGCAAAAGCAATGCTGTTTATTGCCCACAAGTTTGCCAGTGCTAGAAGGTCACCAGAAGAAGCTGAAGAAGCTAGAGTTTTTGAAGAGCTAATCCTAGGTGAGCAGGAGAAGGAACACAAAAAACATACTGTGGCCAGATAAGCTCAGCAAGTTAATAACGCCTCATGTATATTTTTCATATATAGCGCAATCAATTACAAAGCGAAGAAAAAAAACCCTATGTATTCTAGACATATCACAGGCATACGGGATTTTCTCACACCAACCTTTCAAGTCTTGAGCACTTATGTTTTAACTTATTTTCTATTATTCAGTATATATATGGAATTAACACTGGCAACCCAAGCATCTTAGCCGAGATTCGCGGAGAAAATTGAAATCAAGAATAATAAAAATTCTTGATTCACAGTCATAAGAGGCTGAAGCAACAGCAACCGGCTCCCCAAGAACTACAATACGCGTCCGATATACTTTCTTATCAAATATATTGGTAATAATAAAGGCTGCAGTTCTTTTTTTGATATAGTCTTTTTACGTTTATTGCAGCTAACAAACGCAATTTTTCTTTCCCTTTCACTCGTCCGGTTTTACCAGGATTGATTATATCGCACTGTGACACTATGGAGTCACAAAGAAGCCATCATATTTTAACGAGATTAACCAAGATACGGAGAAGACCTCAACAACCGTTAACCGACTTTACAGAACTTTACAGTAGAATTGCCAATGAGACAATATATTACTTGAACCTAGAAGAGAAAAAACGATATAAAGAAGCATTGCAAGGATGGAAAGCGCTTACCACTGATGTACTATTCAAACAGACATTGATAGAGCATAACTACCCAAATACTCAATCATACACGAAAGATGAAGTTAGTTTACAGAACGGTATTCGAGAATTGTACCACAAGAGCGTTATGCATTTAGAAAGAGTCAAAAAATTGGTCCGAGAAGAGCCTGCTCCCAGGAATGATATGCCGTCATCCAAAACATACACTAATCATAGCTCATCTTTCACAAGGTCTACTGAACCACCTCCTGTATTCCAAATGGTTCCCGGAAGAATGATGAAAACATTAAGAAATAGAAATGCATGCGGCTATAAAACCGCATACTCCAACCCCTCACTATCATCATATGGTAACAGCACATCGATAAAACGCGGAGAAGATGCGGAGAACATTAGAGTAAATTTTGTACCTTCTAAGCCTTTATCCAACAATGCAAGCAGACAGCACAAGAACCCTATTGAGCACAATGATCCTGCACTTAAGAAGGAAACTGAACTGTACTCAGATAAATATATCTCAGAGCCAATATTGATAGATTTGACTAATGACGAGGATGATCACGATGTCGGCATTTTAAAAGGACACAACGTTTTTGATGAAGAAGAAAGTGATGGTTTCGAGTTTGATGTGTCCGATTACTATGATAATTTCTCCGAAGTCGACGTAGAAGAAGAAGAAGAAGAAAAAGAGGAAAGACGACGTATAAAAACGTTAGAAGCAATTCAACAGCAAATGTGTGACTTGTCTGTTACTTCTTCTACGTCCAGTAATAAGAGTGTAAGTTCTTCAGAAAATGTTCCCGGATCATGCATACAGTCCCTGCCGACTACCGCCCCTGCTCTTCCTTCATTACCTCCACCTCCTTTATTAAATGTCGATAGAGCGTCCAGCACTGGCGCTCTAAAGCCACATAGTTTAGAAACTTCTACTACTATGGATTCATCAAAGATTAGGAATCCTCAAATATCAAAATTAATGAAGAATAATCACGTACCATACTTAAAGGGTACCAAATCAACGCCCACTCTTATCACTAAATCAACGCCAACATTTATTACAAGATCAAAAAGTAATACAAAACCAATCATCAAATCCAATGCATCGTCTCCGACCTCTTCTCTGACTGTTCCAAATTCAGTAATTCAAAAACCCAAAACGGCTGCAATGGCTGCTAAGAGAGTTCTGAACAGCAAAAAGGTTGCGAGTAACCCCGCATTAAACACTACGAAGAAGAGTCACCCCATTTTGAAATCCAAAACGGCGAAAGTCCCAAATTCCAGTTCGAAGAAAACGAGTAGCCATCCTTCCAGACCTGTAAGTAACTCAAAACCATACTCGCATGGTGCATCCCAGAATAAGAAGCCATCGAAAAATCAAACCACGTCTATGAGTAAAACGAATCGAAAAATACCAGCACAAAAAAAAATCGGTTCTCCAAAAATAGAAGATGTTGGAACAGAAGATGCCACTGAACATGCCACTTCCCTAAATGAGCAAAGAGAAGAGCCTGAAATAGACAAGAAAGTCCTGAGGGAGATTTTAGAAGATGAAATTATTGATAGTTTACAAGGTGTAGATAGGCAAGCTGCAAAGCAAATTTTTGCCGAAATCGTAGTGCACGGAGATGAAGTTCATTGGGATGATATTGCTGGTTTAGAAAGTGCAAAATATTCTTTGAAAGAAGCAGTTGTCTATCCGTTTTTGAGACCAGACTTATTCAGGGGGTTACGTGAGCCAGTCAGGGGGATGCTCTTATTTGGACCACCAGGTACAGGTAAAACAATGCTAGCGAGAGCTGTAGCTACAGAGTCGCACTCAACCTTTTTCTCTATTAGTGCTTCCAGTTTGACATCTAAATACTTGGGTGAAAGTGAAAAATTAGTGAGGGCACTATTTGCAATTGCCAAAAAATTGTCACCTTCTATCATATTTGTTGATGAAATTGACTCTATCATGGGTAGTAGGAATAACGAAAATGAAAATGAGTCAAGCCGAAGGATAAAGAATGAATTTCTTGTTCAGTGGTCATCCTTGTCCAGCGCAGCGGCTGGTTCAAACAAAAGTAACACTAACAATTCTGACACCAATGGCGACGAAGATGATACAAGGGTACTGGTACTTGCCGCGACAAACTTACCATGGTCTATTGATGAGGCTGCAAGGAGAAGATTTGTGAGAAGACAATATATCCCATTACCAGAGGACCAGACCAGGCATGTTCAATTTAAGAAGCTTCTATCCCATCAAAAGCACACGTTAACCGAATCAGATTTTGATGAACTGGTAAAGATTACTGAGGGCTATTCAGGAAGTGATATAACGTCTTTAGCGAAGGATGCTGCCATGGGTCCACTACGAGATCTGGGTGATAAGTTATTAGAAACAGAGAGGGAGATGATAAGACCCATAGGCCTTGTGGATTTTAAGAACAGTTTAGAGTATATTAAGCCCTCTGTATCCCAGGACGGATTAGTGAAGTACGAAAAGTGGGCTTCACAATTTGGGTCATCAGGCTCATGATAATAATAATAATAATATAATAATAATGGTAATAATAAATAATATTCTAGCCTAGCTGGACAAACTGAAAGCGGTGCACATAAGCGGATAGATAAAATATGTTCTGCATAATGTCACCTTTTCTTTTTTTTTTTTTTTTTTTTTTTTTTTTTTTTTTTTACTACTTAGTTTGTTAAACAATTTAATATTAGCGTAAACTATTACTAATCTAATCCATGACTGGTCGTAGGTAGTCTTACCCAGACCCTTCTTCTCACCAAGCCATTTTTCGATTTCCACCTAGAGTTATTGAAATTCCAGCTATAACACCATCCTTGATCGTCAATATCGTACTTTTCCTTGTAATCCATCAGTACGAACCATTTTGTCATCTGTGAACTGCTACTGCCTGCAGTGCGTTCAGTACTCAGATCGATAGGATACAGTTCTATGAAGTTCGATACAGTATTTTTCGACAGGGCAATCAACGAGCCATTTTCAGTGTTTAGTCTTTGAAATTGTGGTGGGTCAACGTGGGGCAGTAAAATCTTGGGAGAAAATAGTGGGTAACCAAGTAAAGTTATGCCTCTCTCGTTTTCTATGAGTACGTCCTCCGGTAAAGCAGAGAAATCCTTCAAGAAATGGTTTTTGCCCATATATCTCTATGTATGATTGTATGTTAACGATGAAAGAAACCTTGTTACGATTGCAAAGTCTTCAATTTCCTGAAAAATAGTAGCCTTTTGGTCCCACGAGCCCAATTACGTAGACAAGATTCAATCGCTTTGTTTAAGCGGAGATAAACTTTCACAAAAAAGATAATGCACACAAGCCAGATTTTCATTAAACACTGTAGAAGGTGAAAATGTCGCGTGACAGTATATGTAAAGACATATAATAAGGTTTCAAAAGCAGAAAGCGCAAAATATCAAGGTGCAAATTATTGCTTCCTTTGGTTCCATCAGCCTCTTTCTGTACGTAAAAAACAACATTTGCATGTACATGTTTTCTAAGTTAATCTGCGACCCAACCCGAATAGCTCTCTTTTACCCTTATTTTCAACCGTCAGCCCCTCTTATTGGTCGGAACGCCTCAATATCAGAGGTCAAAGTCAAGATATCTTGTTATCATCGGTGTTAGTGTCAAATTGCCAATTGAACGCCTCTATCAAACTGAGGAACAAACCAGCGCTCGCAAAGGAAAACGCGTTTTCTTTTGGCTGCTTTTCTTTCGAAGTGCAGGAACGAGCAGTATTTGGTTGCCATTGTGCGGCACACCCAAGCACACAACGATGCGCTAGGCCAATTGATTCATTACCGTTGGTGTTTCAGGTATTCGTGCTCATCAACGTGACTATTCAGCGACTGAATTAATCTGCCCTTAATAACTTATGTGCACCGTAAGCCAGTCAGTGCTAATGAGGGAATCAATCAGGAGTCGTACAGTGCGTAGGCACACTTTTTTTCCGCAGCTATTTACTAAGGGTTGTGTAACGTCTGGGTGTGAGGGGCAATTACCGTAAAGATGCTCTCGAAATTACAATACTAAGGTACTTTTCCCCACGGAAAGTTGTATCTCGGAGTTAAAAAGGGAGTGGCACGAGATTCATACAATGGCGTGCAGGCAAAATGATTACTACCGAAATCGAAGCAAGATGATGTTCAACTTTAGGACATCGAAGCTGTACCTCTGCATGAAGTAAGCAGAACAAGGCAAAGTTTAGTTTTTCAATGCTCGCTTCTGCTGGCACTGTTAGTTTGCAGCACATGAGTAGCAGTGGCGCGATTATACCCCCGTTGGGCCATCAAAGCGCAGCTTTTTGTGGTATCAGATAAAATAGTGGTACGCTAAGGTTCTGCGTGAGGAGTTAAGCAATATGCCAAGTATTACTTTGTAGACTTAATTTTAAAATGCTCTTAATTTTAATTTCTATTTTTCTATTTTCTATTTTTCTTTTTTTCTTTTTTTCTTTTTCTGGTTTTTTTTAGTAGTGATATATAATTAGTTTTTCATCTGAAAGATATTTACTGCACCATTTTCTTTTGTTCTTAGATGCAGATATTCTTTGACGATTTACCCTGGTGGTACAGAAGATTATGTTACATAATTCATCAATTTTTTTATGTTAATTCATCTTCTAAATCTGCTTTAACTGGTTATTATTAAAATATAGTAAATCTAGATCTCTCAATCTGAGTGCTTACCGACTAAAAGCGCAGAAACTGTATTCTTATTATTTTTTTTTTTTCACGGCAGCTAATTGTACTGAGTTATATTAATAGTACTGGAATAACACCAGGTAACGACTAAGGAACCAAATAAAGTATGGACTATAAGCATAATTTTGCTACAAGTCCAGATTCTTTCCTAGATGGAAGGCAGAACCCACTCTTATATACAGATTTTCTATCTTCAAACAAGGAGCTTATATACAAACAACCATCGGGTCCTGGTCCTGTGGATTCTGCTTACAATTTTCATCACCAAAACAGTTTGCATGACCGTAGCGTGCAAGAAAACCTGGGTCCAATGTTTCAACCCTTTGGCGTCGACATCAGCCATCTTCCCATCACCAACCCTCCCATTTTTCAAAGTTCTTTACCAGCGTTTGATCAGCCCGTGTACAAAAGACGCATATCTATCTCCAATGGTCAGATTAGCCAATTAGGCGAAGACTTAGAAACGGTTGAAAATCTTTACAACTGTCAGCCTCCGATTCTATCGTCTAAGGCGCAACAGAATTCCAATCCTCAACAGGTGGCAAATCTAAGCGCAGCCACATACCCAAGCTTTAGCTCGAACGAATTGCAAAACGTGCCACAACCACACGAACAAGCTACAGTCATACCCGAAGCTGCACCTCAAACAGGTAGCAAGAATATCTACGCTGCAATGACCCCGTATGATAGCAATATAAAGCTTAACATACCCGCAGTAGCAGCCACTTGTGACATTCCTTCTGCCACGCCTTCTATCCCATCTGGCGATTCCACAATGAATCAGGCTTACATCAACATGCAACTCCGATTACAAGCTCAAATGCAAACTAAGGCATGGAAAAACGCTCAATTGAATGTGCATCCATGTACTCCAGCTTCTAATTCTTCCGTTTCCTCTTCTTCTTCCTGCCAAAACATTAATGATCATAATATCGAAAATCAATCCGTCCATTCTTCAATTTCCCATGGCGTTAATCACCACACTGTTAATAATTCCTGCCAAAATGCCAAGTTGAATATTTCAAGCAGCCTTCCATACGAATCGAAATGCCCTGATGTCAATTTAACACATGCCAACTCAAAACCACAATACAAGGATGCCACTTCTGCACTGAAAAACAATATTAATAGTGAGAAAGACGTACATACCGCGCCCTTCTCTTCTATGCACACTACAGCAACCTTCCAAATAAAGCAGGAAGCTAGACCCCAAAAAATAGAGAACAATACTGCAGGATTGAAAGACGGTGCTAAAGCTTGGAAGCGTGCAAGGCTACTAGAACGAAACAGAATTGCCGCTTCCAAGTGTCGACAGAGAAAGAAAATGTCACAATTACAACTTCAAAGGGAATTTGACCAAATAAGCAAAGAAAACACAATGATGAAGAAAAAAATTGAAAATTACGAAAAATTGGTTCAAAAAATGAAGAAAATTTCGAGGTTGCACATGCAAGAATGCACAATTAATGGTGGTAATAATAGTTATCAAAGCCTTGAAAACAAGGATCGTGATGTTAACGGGTTTCTGAAAATGATTGAAGAAATGATACGCAGCTCCAGTCTATATGATGAGTAAAACTATTGCGCATACTTCTTATGGGAGATCCAAATTCCCAGTACATTAGTTTGACTCTCCTTCCTTAATGTTTTCCTCTGTACGATTATTTATGTTTAAACGATTTATTTTACTATGTATGTATTTCCTTTCATTTTCTTTCGGAGTCATATATATCGCTGGGCGGCTAAATGTTTCCGACTTGTAAAAGAAAACATAACAAACATCTTGTAGTTGTGAAACAGTTTCATTAAATAATCTTTTAGAAGAGTAAGGACATGAGTAGAGGCAAACTGGAAGATATGGAACAAAAGGAAACATCGGAAGTTGACTGGATAATCGTACGTGAAATTGTCACATCCTTAACCTATTTTCTCTTTACTAACTTTTAGTAAGAGGTGTAATCTCCTCGAATATTATCTATGACAGTGTTTTGCTTTAATTCAATCCAGGAATCCTACGTTGTGGAAGAGGGCACTTTCAAGAAAGAAAGGAGATGTCGAAGATGTAGGTGCTCTCAAGAGTGAAAAAAATTTAAAAATAAATCCTCGGGAAAACTCAAAACATATATACAAATGGGTTGCGCCTTTCGAAAATGGATTTTTGAATAATAAATCACTGTTTGCTCATCTGGAACCTATATACAATTTCCTTTGCCAGAATAAGTACAAAAGCTTCGAAGATGCAGTTGGTTTAAAGGAGCTGCAATCATTTAGCAAAGATGTATCAACTGCTGATATAAACAACTGGTTTTTACCGAGATATAAAATTCTGCTAAAAATCCTGAGCTTAAAAACAAAAGAAATTGACTTTAGAGGGTTATCGCAAGTGTTTCAAACACTCCAAGTCTTGTTAGTTTCTCATTATTCGCATCGCATAGATTCTGATTCTTCTTTTAAGAGGACACTGATAGACGTTCATGTTTTCAATTTCATCGCCAAGTTTCTGTTTAATAGAATTTTATTGAAGAAGAACCAAAACGATCCAAAATGGCTTCAAAACTTTTACGACCAGGGAGATGGCAAACATTTATGTGATAAAGTTGACTACAAGCGCTTGTGTTCGTTGCATTTTACCCTTATTTACTCTATTATTAACATTCAACTCATCAAAATCAAGACAAACCAAACATTTGTACCGCAGATATTAAAATACGTATCTGTTCTGAAATTAATTGAACACATACTTATCATCATCGAAAGTCTGATACATGTACTTATTAGATTTGTATCGAAGCATAAACTAATATGCATCAACCGGAAAAAGGCGTACTGTCGAGTATACCTCGAAAGAGAATTGAGTTTGAAGAAAACCTACTTAAAGAACTTTTACAGTGTAATAAGCGGTGTCCCAGAAAAAGAGTTAGGGGGTCTATTGAAAATACTCAAGATAGTTATTCTATCATTGCTCGAGACATTTGAAAGCATTGAATGGCAGCACTTAAAACCTTTCCTGGAAAAATTTCCGGCTCATGAAATATCGCTTCAGAAGAAAAGGAAATATATACAGGCGGCCTTATTAATTACTGCCGAAAGAAATTTGATAGCGCGCTTTCGATTGTCAAGATGGTTCAATGAGACAGAAAACATTTAATTTTTCTTTTGCAGTAGGAGGCGCATTATAAAACACAAAAATATCGAAAGCTCTTTCATTTCGGGGACAACAACTTCAGTTGAAAATTACAGTGAACACAACATCTTCCCCAACAGACCTACATTAAAACGCTTCTTCCGGACTTGTCCATGATTAACCTAATCTTATACGAACTGAATTAAACTTTACGGTATTACCGATAGGAAACTTCTATTTTATGATTTTTTCGTTCGGGGACGGAACGAACAGGAAACAAAAAAAAAAAGGTACGATCCATTGTATTCTCTACCCCCGTATATAAAACTAAGCTGAACAAGCCTGTTGTTTTGCTTTACTATTGCTACTATTTTTGACGTAAACGCATTGACTAATTTCAGGTTTTTATATTCTTGACACTAGCTAGACCATAGTATCGAAGGATTCAAATACACTAAAGTATCAGATAATGTTCAGCCTACAAGACGTAATAACTACAACCAAGACCACCTTGGCAGCAATGCCAAAAGGTTACTTACCAAAATGGTTACTTTTCATTTCCATTGTATCAGTCTTCAATTCTATCCAGACTTACGTTTCTGGTTTAGAATTGACACGTAAAGTCTACGAAAGAAAACCCACTGAAACAACCCATTTGAGTGCAAGAACTTTCGGTACTTGGACCTTTATTTCCTGTGTTATCAGATTCTATGGGGCTATGTACTTGAATGAACCACACATTTTCGAATTGGTCTTCATGTCTTATATGGTTGCCCTATTCCACTTCGGCTCTGAATTATTGATCTTTAGAACTTGTAAGTTGGGAAAGGGATTCATGGGTCCATTGGTTGTCTCAACCACCTCTTTGGTTTGGATGTACAAACAAAGAGAATACTACACTGGTGTTGCTTGGTAATTCTGATGTAAGGGCAAGCATATCCTGTAAAAAAAATTATATAGAGATGATTTATTTATATAATGCCTATAGCAACCTTTATCCAAACGTTCCGTACATTATTTAACAGCAATTGTTTATCATTCATGATTATTTCTCAAAAAGCTGCCAATTTGGCTTCATTTCTGTAAGTATCCCTACCTCTCTCCTCTAACGCAGATATTTCTGTGCACGTGATCTCGTTGGCTTTTTTTTCGGCCGAAATTTTCACAGGCTAAGGCCGAAAAAGAAAGAAAATTTTCAGAGGAAAAAGAAAATTAAACGACCTCGAAGCCGTATTTTAGATTTTCCAATCTCTTATTTAGTAACGTGGTTTATTAACTCCATGATTCCATTCCTATTTGTTTTTCTTTCTTTCTGAAAATCCTCTTCTCCTCGAAATAACCCAACTGACAAAAAGAACAATTCCCAATGTCTGCTCCAGCTCAAAACTACAAAATCGCTGATATCTCTTTGGCTGCCTTCGGTAGAAAGGAAATCGAATTGGCTGAACATGAAATGCCAGGTTTGATGGCCATCAGAAAGGCTTACGGTGACGTCCAACCTTTGAAAGGCGCCCGTATTGCTGGTTGTTTGCACATGACCATTCAAACTGCTGTTTTAATTGAAACTTTAGTTGCTTTGGGTGCCGAAGTTACCTGGTCCTCTTGTAACATCTATTCGACTCAAGATCATGCCGCCGCTGCTATTGCCGCTTCCGGTGTTCCAGTTTTTGCCTGGAAGGGTGAAACTGAAGAAGAGTATTTGTGGTGTATTGAACAACAATTGTTTGCCTTCAAGGACAACAAGAAATTGAACTTGATCTTAGATGATGGTGGTGATTTAACCACTTTAGTTCATGAAAAGCACCCTGAAATGCTGGAAGACTGCTTTGGTCTTTCCGAAGAAACTACCACCGGTGTTCACCACTTATACAGAATGGTCAAAGAAGGCAAGTTAAAGGTTCCTGCCATTAACGTTAACGACTCCGTCACTAAGTCCAAGTTTGACAACTTGTACGGCTGTAGAGAATCCTTAGTCGACGGTATTAAGAGAGCCACTGATGTCATGTTGGCTGGTAAGGTTGCCGTTGTTGCTGGTTACGGTGATGTCGGTAAGGGTTGTGCTGCTGCCTTAAGAGGAATGGGTGCTCGTGTCTTGGTTACCGAAATTGACCCAATCAACGCTTTACAAGCTGCCATGGAAGGCTACCAAGTTGTTACCATGGAAGATGCATCCCACATTGGTCAAGTTTTCGTTACCACCACTGGTTGTAGAGATATTATCAACGGTGAACATTTCATCAACATGCCAGAAGATGCCATTGTTTGTAACATTGGCCATTTCGATATCGAAATTGATGTCGCCTGGTTAAAGGCTAACGCTAAAGAATGTATTAACATCAAACCACAAGTCGACCGTTACTTGTTGTCTTCTGGTAGACACGTCATCTTGTTGGCTAACGGTAGATTAGTTAACTTGGGTTGTGCTACTGGTCACTCATCTTTCGTTATGTCTTGTTCCTTCTCTAACCAAGTCTTAGCTCAAATTGCTTTGTTCAAGTCTAACGATAAGTCTTTCAGAGAAAAGCACATTGAATTCCAAAAGACAGGCCCATTCGAAGTTGGTGTCCACGTTTTGCCAAAGATCTTGGATGAAGCTGTCGCTAAGTTCCACTTGGGCAACTTGGGTGTTAGATTGACTAAATTGAGTAAAGTCCAATCTGAATACTTGGGTATTCCAGAAGAAGGTCCATTCAAGGCCGACCACTACAGATACTGATCAATTCAATTCCCATTTCAGTTCTTCTTTCTCACTATTTTTTAATGTTCAAAAACTCAACGGTTTGATCATCAAAAAAGATCATAAATAAATTGCAAATATAAAAACAACAGCTAACAATCCTATCACAGTATTAATACTAATACATGTGATACTAAGTTACGTTATCGAAAAGATAGATCCTGTATACCTATATATATAATAAATTCTTCAACAGTAAATATTTCATTCATGCACTTGACTTTTTTTCATAAATAAGGGCACATACACTAAAAAAGCTACATTTCTCTCAGATAATGAGTAGGGCATGCATATCCCTGTGGATTCTTATCTAAATATAACTGGTGGTATTCTTCAGCATCGTAAAAGTTCTTGATTGGTTCAATAACTGTGGCAATCTTATTACCCCATTTTGGTTGCCATTCTTCCTTTATTTTGGCTAATTCTTTTAAATCAGCATCTGAATGGGCGAACAATCCACTGCGATACTGTGTACCTTTATCAGGTCCTTGTGAATTAGATGTAGTAGGATCATGGATTCTAAAAAAGAAATCAGTTAATTCTCTCAAAGTTATCACTTTGGGATTATAGGATACTTGTAAAACCTCCGCAAAATCTGTGTCACCACCACAAACTCTCTTATAAGAGACACTAGAGGGGCTATCCTTTTTAGACTCTTCTCCATTAGCGTAACCTACTTTACAATCCACTATACGGTCATTCAAATACTTCCTATACATATGTTCTGTACCCCAAAAACATCCACATGCTAATGTGATTAATTTATCCTTGGCTGGATCATACTTAATGGTTTTTGAAATAAGCGACGACATTGCAATTTGATTTACTTGTTAAGTTTTTGACGTTAGAATATAACTGTCTTTCCAATTAAATCTATATATATATGATATTGAAAAATGTGTCTCTGTCTACTCTTGTTTATATATGCCCTTCATTTTACTCATCGCAACTCCCTCGTTTTCGGCGCGATCAACTGTGGTGGCGGATTTTTTGACGCTGTGTCCGTTAACTCATTCAATAGTGCTACTGCTATCACTGTCACAGGCTACAAACCGGTCGACTGTATCTTGTGCGTCTGTGAAAAGTTGGTCAAGGACAGAGGAGTGTTCTCTTTCTAACCTTGGGGCAGTCAAGTTTGGAGGCAACATCTTAGTACCTTGAAGGCGAGCATTGATTGTGATGCTTGAGCGTGATTTTAAACCAGACTCAGGCGGATTTTTCTCAGCATTAGTAGTTCTTGACTTTTTTATTGGTGATATTTCTATTACGTCCTTCCAAACGTCAACCTGTTCGTCCTGTGTAAGATCCCGAATTCTTTTACCGGGTGAACTATCTAAAACGCCTTGGCTGTTTGTAATCTCATCTACAAAAATCAACGAATCATCGTCATTATCGCTGTGTTCATCGACGGTGGTCAGTCTTGTGGGAGCCGGTATTTCTTCCAGACTAGTGTCTTCGTCTGTATCTACAAAAAGCCTTTTTCTCACAGGTTCCAGGATTTCCTTTCTCGATTCGCCTACCTTTCCGATACTTTTAATCGGCGAAGTATGCTTTCTTAAAAACTCATCCAAGTTATTCTTCTGTGGTAGCCGAGACTTATTCGATTTTTTACCTTTCTTCTCTTTTTCTTTCTGTATAAGTTGCTGTGTCTCATAATATTGAATTACTAATGGATGCGATTGAGGTATCAAGTATTTGGGTAACCAAAGACTATTTGGGTGTTCCATTATATCCATCTGACGTCGTGTGGGACTCTTGCTTCTACTGGGAGAATTACTGCGCTTCAAAGGAGATTGAGAAGAAATGGGTATATTAGGCAAGAATGTTGTATACCGTATTTTAAAACATGGTATTTGGAACTTTCCACCATCTATGTTCATAATTTTTTCTTCGGTAATCCTCATATTACCTTTACCTATATTATCGGACTCATCAATTGATAAAAATTCTCTTAATAGAAACATCTCGTGCATAGAATCATGAAACCACTTGTCGAAGCTAGAAATTTGAGGCAAATTCAAACTTTGTAAAAAATATTTCAGTTCATTGAAATTTAAGTTTCTGTAGTGTCCGTTTCCAGCCATATTTATGTATTTATCACTGAGAACTTCTTCATCAAAATATGGTTGGACAATGGGGTGAAAATAGTGCATGATTGCGACAGTTGATGGCCAGCCTTCAAATGAACCTTGATTCAATAAAACAGGATAATTTCTTCCAAATAGCTCGACAGAATGATCCTTGCAGTATAAATATAATCTTTTTTGAAACAATCTATACCGAGACTTCCTCAGACTTTCTGATGTCAAATCTTCTAAATTGAAATCTTTGAAAATGTCATAAAATTCCATGGAAAAGTTAGGATCTTCGCATTGAGCCAACTGCAAAGATTTGTTTTTACCCAAACCCTTGACTCCACGATTGTAATCGGCACCTAATAGCACGCTGAAAAATAAGAGAGACAGGCGATCAAACTTCTTCCCTGCTACTTTATTAATTTTGGGTAGATCTATAACAGTAACAAAAGATTCTTTACTATCATGATGTCTACTGGGACTGTGGGAAGTTATTGAACTTGGGCCAAAATCATCGTAGAATTTCGAGTAATTTTTCAGGATTTTTTCTCCCCCAAATACGAGAGTATCTGAATCGTTACTTAAAATGAAATCTACAGCCCCAGAAACTTGCAGCCAAACACACTGGGCTTCTCCCTCCCCACATGCGATTACATATGAAATGTTCATCAAGTCTAATAATTTCCGTACAAGACTGATGAACTCAGGGTCAGATGGCGCTAGCAATCCTTTACAATTGCCATAAACTTCATGATTCTTAACATGCTGTTCCCAGCTTGAATAGTACTCTTTCTCATCATCACAAGTAGTAGCGTTCTGTTCGTGGTTAAATTTCCTTTTGAAAGAGGGTTTCATAACTCCGTCAAATACAAGCAAGAATTCGACGTTTAAACTCAGTAGTTCTTTTAATCGAGATATGAAGTTTATCACAGCTTTTCCTGTAGTTGTATAACTTCTGCTACCATAATATTCTTGACTACTGTCGATATCACTATCACGCGGAGAACGGGTAGGACTCCTTGATCTTGATCTAGATCTGGCGCTTATATCTATATTTTGGATAAATCCACACTCAAATAGCCATCCATATGCGTCAATCGCGATTCTTGGAGCTCTTTTTTGCGATTTATTAAAGTCTATGACAAACTTTCTCAACGGAATTCTGGAATCTTGCAGATATGGCTTCAAAAATTCCCATATTTGTGAGACACCCATTTTCTTGTGCAGTATCCAGAATATACAAGTAGGTAAAATGCAATAGAACTGTCATTTCATTGGATGGACCATATACATTATTGTTTATGTGTCAGTGAAAAGCTAGTTAAATTATTCAACTGTGGGCATTATAAGAAAAAGAAAATGCCATTAAAAAAGGGCCGTTTAAAAAAAAAAAAGAAAGAGATAGACAAAAGAAACAGGGGAGATAGAGAAAGAATACCAAATAATAATTAGAGTGATATTACAAATTCCTAATAATATATGTCTACACATAAAAGTAATACAAATAGAACAGCCAGTGTTCAATGCCAATATACTACCATTTCTTTTTTTACAAGTAATTTGATCTGAAAATAGCAAAACAAATAATACCAATGCTCAGGATTGTGGTCAGAGGTAATGAAAATCTATCAATGCAACCGTTCAGTAATTATTAACATAATAAGAATAATGATAATGATAATACGCGGTCATATACCAAATTTTAACCAATCCAATTCGTCAGCAATTGCTGAACTTTCTTTAGAAGATCCTTTTGTGGAATTATCCTCACTGATCTTTCCGCCTGCACTCACATCTGCTTCATATTTTATAGGTGAAGTAGAGTCACTTGATAATCTATTGTTAAATTTGTGATTTGAGATAAACGAATTCGACTCCGAGTTCTGCAATTGTTGTGATAACAATGAGGTATGTGATTTTCTTGAAGAAGGTCTTGAGACACTCGGTGAATCTATAGGAGTATTAAAAATATCAAAATTTGGCTTTTGAGAGACAAAATTTGATGATCTTGAATTTGTTGAAACGCTATTGCTTGAATTCCAATTCTGTCTATTCGAATTCGTGTTTGTGTTGGAATTCACGTCCACTTGTTGCTGTTCGTGCAGTTGTTGCAAAGACGCAGCCATAAACGATGAGGAGTACGATGCATTGCGCGACATCTTTCTTCTTGGTATATTCATTCCTTGACGTTGGAAAGAATTTGATAATAGATTCTGCTGTAGAGGACTATTTGAGTTAAAGTTTGCGGACGATATAATTCTTGGTGAGGATGCGACACTATTTCCTGCACTTACATTATTTGTTGTGTTCATTAGGTTCATGTTCATGTTGAACTGCTGTGAATTAGCGCTATTAGGTGAAGGTTTTGGTAATATCGGAACAACAGATCTGGATGAAGATTTACTGGAACTTGAGGTGTTCGATGAAGTACTACTTCGTCTTGAAGACCTTCTAAAATTAGGAGTAACAGTGTTCGAATTGTGACGCATTAAGTTATTAGAATTCAAATTTGCATTGCTTGCTCCATTAAAATTTGCGTTACTACTATTATACGATTGGCTGTTCATGAGGACCGGGGAGGGGACTGAGTTGAAGTTATAGCCTCCCCTATTTACATTAAGGATATTATTAGTATTACCGATGTTGTCACTAATGATTTCTTCAGGTATCACTCTAGATAAAGAGTTTTGTTGTAGTGATTTTTTCCTCGATCGTATGGGTTTAGCATTTGTAGTGGTTACTGAAGTTGAGGCAGTTGCAGGTGCACTTGGAGTATTTTGTGCAATGTTTGGGTCCGTTTGTTTGGCTCTCTTCTTTGAAATCCTCTTTTTGATAACGTCCGATTTTAAGGATAATGGCCTCATGGTACCATGTAATTTCTGGAAAAGACCGCAGGCATTGCAAAGAGTATTCCCCTCTGGGCTTCTCCTCCAAAGCGGTGTCTTGAAAGTTTTACAATTGAAACATTGTATCAGAGGTTTTTTATTTTGTCCTGATGGTTCCATATTGGATATACTGGAAGATACTGAGGCAGCTCTTTTGAAATTGGCCAGGGACGTGGACGACATTGGCTTGATAAGTGAGTTTTTTCTTACAGAATTTGTTGTGTTGGATGAAGATAATCCTATCGAATCGCTCTTCTTCAGAAAAGGATGCTGGATATCACTATTGTTGCTATTATTATTATTGGTAATGTTCATAGCGGATGAAGATGAGTTGTTGTTTTGTAGTTTGTAGATGTTGAAGGAATGGTGGGACTGCGCATTAGTATTTGAGTTGTTATTGATAGATGGCTGGTTGATGTTGCTGTTGGACGTGCTGGAATTATACGGGAACAGTGAGGATTTGGAGACGCTGTTGCCGAGGGAACCGTGGTTGTATTGCGGTATGTCGGAAGTAAAGCTGTTAGGAGCACTAATAGTAGCTGAACCGCTCGAGTTGCTGGGCGTCATGTTGAATTGGTCCACGTTAAAGTCCCAAAGTTGTGCAATTTCACCATTTTGTTGGTTGGATGCGGCTATGTCGATGGGCTGAGTTGTGGCAAGTGAATCAAACATCGCAATATCATCATCCATATGATTGGTAGCTGGTGTGGTGTCCTTGACCGTCTTAGTAGTCACGCTGGTCGTGGCAGCTGCTGTAAAAGGAGACACGAAGTCCGTAAAATATAAATCATCGGGCAGTGCCTCCAGCATTGAGTCGAATGTGCCGCCGTTTAATCCACTGGCAAATGCTATATCCTCCTCGTTTTCACCGGTGTTGCCACTACTCTGGCTCCTACTGTCACCAGTTTGTCTCGGCTCTTCATTACTTCGACCATGCACGTCCAGATGACTATTCAGCAGGTCGTACAGCTTCGAATTTTCGGGGTCGTCTTGCATTTGTTTGTTGGTGGGGAAAAAGGGGGCCCTGTGCTCTCTCTCGTCTCTCTTTCTTACACACTCTGTTATTGTGGGATGGGCTACTGCGCTGACATTAGCTTACCACTCTTGAACATCTTTCTCTGTCTTGCAAGATGACTCTTTCCACTCTCTCAGCATTGCCATGTCACTTTCTTTCGGGAACCTGTCCGCCGGGTAACAGAGCAAAAAATGTGAATATATCATATTAAGAATGTTTAAAGGGCCAGGTAGAGATAGAGTACAAGAATGGAAGGTTGAAAAGCTGTAAAGAGATCAAGAAGGTGTGGTAATTATGAGCAAGCATAAGCATGAATGGACGGAATCAGTGGCCAACTCTGGGCCGGCTTCAATCTTATCTTACTGCGCGTCCTCGATTTTGATGACAGTAACGAACAAATTCGTGGTTAACCTGGACAACTTTAACATGAACTTTGTGATGTTGTTTGTACAATCACTGGTGTGCACTGTGACGCTATGTATCCTACGAATTGTAGGCGTTGCTAATTTTTGATCTTTGAACAGGACAGATGTAAAAAACTGGTTTCCAATTTCTTTGCTGCTCGTATTGATGATTTATACGTCGTCAAAGAGCTTACAATACCTTGCCGTGCCCATCTACACAATTTTCAAGAATCTGACGATCATTCTCATTGCCTATGGCGAGGTCCTCTTCTTTGGCGGAAAAGTCACTTCTATGGAGTTGACGTCATTTATTATGATGGTCCTTTCATCTGTAGTGGCCACCTGGGGCGATCAGCAGGCCATTGCAATCAAAGCATCATCTTTGGAGGATCTCGATCAGGAACTTGTTGAGTCAACCATCTTTGTGTTGAATCCGGGGTACCTCTGGATGTTCACCAATTGTATTTCGTCTGCATTGTTCGTTTTGATTATGCGGAAGAGAATTCGGCTGACTAACTTTAAAGACTATGATACTATGTTTTATAACAACGTTCTGGCATTGCCTTTGCTGCTAGTCTTTTCCTTCATTATGGAAGATTGGTCCACAAAGAATTTGTCTGTGAACTTGTCCGCCGACTCACTGGCAGCAATGGTCATCAGTGGGCTCATGTCCGTGGGGATATCGTACTGTTCCGGCTGGTGTGTTCGTGTAACTTCCTCTACAACGTATTCTATGGTTGGTGCTTTGAACAAATTGCCCATAGCGTTGGCGGGATTGGTGTTCTTTGACGCTCCAAAAAACTTTTTGTCCTTCTTTTCTATCTTTCTAGGATTTCTGTCTGGCCTGCTGTACGCTGTGGCTAAACAGAAAAAGATACAACAGCAAAAAGTTCTAGCAGCTACCCTTGAGAAGTAGTACATTCTTCATTTGCTCAAGCAAAATATACATTTATATTCATTTATATGGGGTCTTCTTTGTATTTGTTTTAGGTTATTCCTTTTTTTATGTTACATATTATGTCAGCATCGTTTTATGAAATATATTCATATATAATTTTTCAAGTAAATAGCAATAAAGTGATAAAATTTTGTTAGACGCACAAAAGGGCAGTGTCACAAATGGGAAGCGTGAACTCATCACCGAATGAAGAGTTTGAAACTGTGCCAGATTCACAAATTTCAGGGTTTGATTCTCCTTTGATACCGACTAGTGTGGGAAGTTACTTTCGCGATGACGATGACGATGAGAAGGTGCATCCCAACTTTACTAGTGATCCTGAGAACGACAGTTTGAATAGCGACGAAGAGTTTTCTAGCCTAGAGAACAGCGATTTGAATCTTTCTGGTGCCAAGGCGGAGTCTGGAGACGATTTTGATCCAATCTTAAAAAGAACCATCATTTCCAAAAGAAAGGCACCAAGTAATAACGAGGATGAGGAGATTGTCAAGACACCCAGAAAATTAGTCAATTACGTACCTTTAAAAATTTTCAATCTAGGTGATAGCTTCGACGATACGATCACTACTACAGTGGCCAAGCTACAAGACTTGAAAAAAGAAATATTGGATTCACCTAGAAGCAACAAAAGCATAGTTATTACTAGTAACACTGTAGCCAAAAGTGAGTTACAAAAAAGCATAAAGTTTTCTGGGTCTATCCCAGAAATTTATTTGGATGTGGTTACCAAGGAAACCATATCAGATAAATATAAAGATTGGCATTTCATCTCTGAAAACTGCCATTACGAGCAATTGATGGATTTGGAAATGAAAGATACGGCGTATTCATTCCTGTTTGGTAGTAGTAGATCGCAAGGAAAAGTTCCTGAATTTGTTCACTTGAAATGCCCAAGCATCACGAATTTACTGGTCTTATTTGGCGTCAATCAAGAAAAGTGTAACTCGTTAAAAATCAACTACGAGAAAAAGGAAAATTCTAGATATGATAATTTATGCACAATTTTCCCCGTTAACAAAATGCTCAAATTCCTAATGTATTTTTATAGTGATGATGATAATGATGATGTTAGAGAATTCTTTCTGAAAGCCTTCATATGTTTAATCTTGGATAGAAAGGTTTTTAACGCTATGGAATCGGACCATAGACTGTGTTTTAAGGTCCTGGAATTATTTAATGAGGCACATTTCATAAATTCATATTTCGAAATTGTGGACAAGAACGACTTTTTTTTACATTATAGGCTACTACAAATCTTCCCTCATTTACAAAGCGCCTTGCTCAGGAGACGCTTTAGTGAAAAGCAAGGTCGGACTGAAACTATACAGCAAAATATAATCAAAGAGTTTAACGAATTTTTTGATTGTAAAAACTATAAAAATCTACTATATTTTATTTTAACGATGTATGGCTCGAAATTTATTCCTTTTGGTCCCAAATGTCAAGTAACAGAATATTTCAAAGATTGTATTTTGGATATTTCTAATGAAACGACAAATGATGTTGAAATTTCTATCCTGAAGGGAATATTAAATTTGTTTTCTAAAATCAGATAACAGTCATGATGACTGAACATTGATCTGTTGATTTGACCAGTTGACTGCTTCCCCTTCCTCTTCCAACTCTTCCATTTCCTTTATGGCAATAGAGGATGGACGGTAAACTTCAACGTCCATTATCAATGGAATCTCAAGGATATCTTTCAATATGGAAAATTGTTGCTTATTTTTGTGGTCCTTAGTAACAATATTTTCTGACTCATATTGGTAATCCTCTATCAAATGGATAACATGGCCCATCCCCATGCTCAACGCGCTCCGCACATTGCTTTCGTTGTCATCAATAAACCAGGCATTTGCAAAGCTCGACAACCCACTTTGCAATTTAGCTGTTTCGAAGAATTTTGGATCTGGTTTGCAAATAAATTCTTCCTCGATGGGTCTGTCGTAGTGGCAATAGGTTATGCCGTCAAATAGATCAGCAATACCTAATATTTTAACACATCTGATGGCATGATTTTTGTACGAGTTTGTAAACAGCCATAGTTTGTCAAATTTGCCGAGCTTCTTTTTCTTTAAATTGATCAGCAGCTCCCTTAACTTCCAATCAGGCTTTAAATAGTCTTGCAAAGGTAAGGAATCATCGATGAATGTATTATATTGTAGGACGTCATCAATTTGTTTATTCTTTATTAAACCTTTCACGGATAATCCATATTCTTGATAATACGATTCGATTAGGCGTTCTGCCTCATCGTCGTCAAACCCCAATTCGTATTTAAAGAAATTTGATAATGATTGTTGCATGAGCAATTGTACCTTCGTAGATTTTCTGTACAAAGTGTTATCGATATCAAAGAAAAATACTTTTCGAGCAGGATCCGGATCCGGTAATTTGGGAGGATCCACCTCGAAATTGATTTGTGAGCCTAGATGTGTCAAGCTTTGCAAATGCTCCTGATTTAGTCGTATCTGCTTTTTGATTTGGTTTCTATAAATTGTTCTGTAATCTTTAGCGATAGTCATGATTACGTGCGTATAAAACTTATGTGTTTTTTATCTACATTAAATCTTTTACCAACTATGCATTAAACCGAGTTCGTATATACATATATATATATATATATATATATATATATAAACACATATTTCTATACATGTACGAATGTATTACATATGCTAAATGTATGTATATACATTATATGCACATCTCCTAATAATGAGCCATTTCAGTATTGCGGCAAATACGGAAAACCCCGCAGAAACGATCGTACAGATCCAAGAACTTGGTTTGTATGTGAAGCACGTTGCTGCCCCCTTTTTTTCTCAACCATCTCCGGCGGCGACCGCCGGCTTTTTTCTTTCTTTTTCTGGAAAAAGAAAAACCCCCTATATCACCTTTGACGTTTACTCACTAAATACGGAACGTATTACCCTAATCTCACTTTAAACGAATGAAAAAAGAAAGGTGAGGGGGGAGACCGATGGAAAAAAAAAATAAAAATTTTTTTCTTTTTTTTTTTTCTTCGTTCACCTCATCTCAATTAATGGCTTTTCCTTGACGTAGTTCAGGTAACTTGGTAGTGATTCTCTTATAAAAAAAAATATTATCATATTTAACATGTTAGTGCCCGTGTAGTTTTTTCTTCTTCTTTCTTAACTTTTTTCTTGCAAAAATTGTTTTCTTACCCTTAGTACTACAAACAGTAACTTGACAGAACCAAATATGCCACCAGTATCTGCGTCAAAGGCCAAGAGAGATGCTAAGAAAGCTGAAAGAGAGGCTAAGAAAGCCGCTGCCGGTAAAACCATCAGAAAGCTAGGTAGAAAAAAGGAGGCTGCTGCTGAAGAATCGGAGGTAGATGCAGCCGCTAGAGAAATCAAGATGATGAAGTTGCAACAAGATAAGGATGGTCTTTCAGATCGTGTTGTCACTGGTGTTTTGAGTTCATTGGAGACTTCCCGTGATATCAAGCTATCTTCTGTTTCTTTACTGTTCCACGGTAAAGTTTTGATCCAAGATTCTGGTTTAGAATTAAACTACGGCCGTAGATATGGTCTTCTGGGAGAAAATGGTTGTGGTAAGTCAACATTCTTAAAGGCTCTTGCTACTAGAGAATATCCTATTCCTGAGCATATTGATATTTATTTATTGGACGAACCTGCGGAACCAAGTGAATTGTCGGCCTTGGACTACGTTGTCACTGAAGCTCAACACGAATTGAAAAGAATAGAAGACTTAGTCGAAAAGACTATCTTGGAAGATGGTCCTGAGTCCGAGTTATTAGAGCCTCTATATGAAAGAATGGACTCTTTGGATCCAGACACCTTTGAATCTAGAGCTGCTATCATTTTGATCGGTCTAGGTTTCAACAAGAAGACCATTTTGAAGAAAACCAAAGATATGTCTGGTGGATGGAAAATGCGTGTTGCGTTGGCAAAAGCTCTTTTCGTTAAGCCAACTCTATTATTGTTGGATGATCCTACTGCGCATCTGGATTTGGAAGCTTGTGTTTGGTTAGAAGAATATTTGAAGAGATTTGACAGAACTTTAGTTTTGGTGTCCCACTCTCAAGATTTCTTGAACGGTGTTTGTACCAATATGATTGACATGAGAGCTCAAAAACTAACTGCTTACGGTGGTAACTACGATTCTTATCACAAGACAAGATCCGAATTGGAAACCAATCAAATGAAACAATACAATAAACAACAAGAGGAAATCCAACATATTAAAAAATTCATTGCATCTGCTGGTACTTATGCTAACTTGGTGAAACAAGCTAAATCTAGACAAAAAATTTTGGACAAGATGGAAGCAGATGGTTTAGTCCAACCTGTCGTCCCTGACAAAGTTTTCTCATTTAGATTCCCACAAGTGGAAAGATTGCCACCACCAGTTTTAGCATTCGATGATATTTCATTTCATTATGAGAGCAACCCATCCGAAAACTTGTACGAACATTTGAACTTTGGTGTCGATATGGACTCACGTATTGCCCTTGTCGGACCAAATGGTGTTGGTAAATCCACATTGTTGAAGATTATGACCGGTGAATTGACCCCACAATCTGGCCGTGTTTCTAGACATACCCATGTCAAGTTGGGTGTCTACTCGCAACACTCTCAAGATCAACTGGACTTGACAAAATCTGCTCTAGAATTTGTCCGTGACAAGTACTCTAACATCTCACAAGATTTCCAATTCTGGAGAGGCCAACTAGGTCGCTACGGGCTAACCGGGGAAGGTCAAACCGTTCAAATGGCTACCTTGTCAGAAGGTCAACGTTCTCGTGTCGTCTTTGCTCTATTAGCTTTAGAACAACCAAATGTCCTACTATTAGATGAACCTACCAATGGTTTGGATATCCCAACCATCGACTCCTTGGCCGACGCCATCAACGAATTTAACGGTGGTGTCGTCGTCGTTTCGCATGATTTCAGATTATTAGACAAAATTGCCCAAGATATTTTCGTTGTGGAAAACAAGACCGCTACCAGATGGGACGGATCCATTTTGCAATATAAGAACAAATTGGCCAAGAACGTTGTTTTGTAATTGTGAAGTTGATCTGCGCCGTGCACGTTTTTACTTCCCCTTTTATGTATTTTAATAGCAATAATTTATATAACTAATCAATCAATAAAGAAAGAAAATCACCGATAACAATGTGAAGGCAAGAAGATATAACAATGACTTCTCCGTATGTGTAAGAATATGAGGGTAATTGCGTAAAAATGTATATAAATGCCATCTTTATGAATAATCCGACCTAAATAAAACCCCAAAAAAAAAAATGAGAGCCCGCCCGCTCAAGTAGAAATAAAAAAATTTACAATCACAGCTACTCAAACAAAACTAGGTTTGGGTAGCGCTGCCTCATGTGGGATATCTGTTGTGAACGAAGCACCGGCAAAGGCCGTATGACCAGCTACGTGCGGTTTCGAATCGATCGACGCCGCCGCCCTATCCTGGTACTGTCTCGTTTTCTTCTTCTTGTATTTGCACGATTTTTTTTTAGGGGCCTTATCATGTAGGAAGGCATCTATGTTAACAGTGACCATCGTTGCCTTATCGTCCTCGTGTCCCGTCTTCGAGGTGCGTTCCCTAGGTTCTCGCCGCTGTTTTGTAGACTTACCGAAGTTTGGTTTCTTGCCATTGGGCAAACTCTGCGTCGGTGGAACTAATATTTGAGTTTTAGTGGGGCGCATGTGCTCCTTGGCGGAAGGAGGACTTTCCCTTGTGACAATCTTGACTTTTGCAGAATGTTTTGTCTCGGAACCCATTATGAGAGATATTTAATTTTGACTATTATAAAAACGTTTGTGTTTGTGTTTCTGTTAGTGTATAACTTTGTATGTAGTGACGTTATTGTCCGGTCTATCAGGAAGGTAATAGGGCACGGGAGGCCGTTGTTTTATAAGTACGGGCATAAGCCGCAAGAAAAAGAAACGTTAAGAACAAAGAAGAAAAAAAGGGGCGCTGATAATCTTTTCACGCAGTAACTGTCGTACCGCGCGATTAGAGCAGTCCATCAAGGAAATCCTGATCGGTCTCTAGTTCTTCCGGTAGATCGGTCGAAGGGGCACTGATCTTCTTGCCCGCACGATCATGATCACCTTGTACGTGAATGGGAACGACTAATGATTCGGGCTCAGCCGCTGTTATAGCCGATGTTGTATTCTGCCGTCCGAGCCAACGATTGAGCTCATCCGTACTCATCTGCTTGAGGTCTTTGATTTTCAAAGTATCTTTATTAGCAACATTATTGACGGCTGTGGCGTCGTCGTTCTGCTGGAGCCGATTTTTGAGGACGTCTTTTAGCACCTTGTTCAACTCTGCATTGGCGACTGCAGAATGCGGGTCCTCGAGTACCGGGTCCTCATAGTACCTGTCCTCGTTTGACTTCAGGGCGGGCTGTTCTTGGTCTTGATCTTTCTCCTCTGTGGTAGCTTTCTCTTCTTTTTGGCGGTTCAATAGCCGGTACTTTCTATCACTGGGTGTGGCATGTTTTCTTTTCAATTTCTGTTTATCTTGAAATTTTTTTCGATTATCCTTCTTTAAGCTGAATGCATCCATTGCGTTTTCAATTGTCTTGTTTTTTTTTTTGTTTTGCTCGTTTTAAGTAGAATAACGTTATTAGTTGTAGCATGTGCTCATCTCCATGAGGTTTCTCCTAATCACTTCCTTTCTTCTCCTTCACCCATACACCCGCCAGCTTTCTTCAATCCGGGTATCGGTTAAATGCAGAGTGCCTAAATGGGCTGCAGATTGACCACTTTGGGTTTTAAGCTTTTCTCCTGATCGCTTTATCCGGACATATTCTCTTAAACCGTTCTTCTACCCGTTTGGTAATACTTCATAAACACAATATGATATTGCTGAGAACGCATTTACGACTGCAAATCTACTATTGAAAACAATTTTAAACATCTGGTCCAATCCAAGGTTTAATAACTATCATTACTTGAGGTGCAACCGCTTTCTTGTACCTTAAATCTTAGCTGGTTATTTTCCTTTTTTTTTTTTTAGTTCCTTTAAGCCTATTTATTACCTTGCGTTTTCGCACAAACCAACTGTTTTTGCCCAAAAGGATCTGCATCACAAGACGCACACGCATAACTGGAATATTTCATCATGCGGTCTTTCATAAAAGCCCATAAGAAGTCCACGTCGTTTGATGAAAGCCCCAAGCGACATAGCAACTTCAGTGGCAATACTAATAATAGTTCTCAAAGGTCAAGTGATGACTCCTTAGACTTTCTACCATCTACACCATCACAAATGAATTACGATAGCATTCCACCACCCGCGAAACACTCACCTGGATTTGAGTCTTTCCATCGTTTGGCTAACAAGACTTCAAAGTTGTTCAAGAAAACTTCAAACTCAAACTTAAACTCGCATTTAGCTTCAACTCCAACCACAAGCACAAATCAGACTACTTCAAATTCATTTGTTCTCCAAAATCCACCCACAAAAAATACTGGACCTCCGCCGCCATTACCACCGCCGCTCTTTCCTTCCTCTTCTACCTCTTCCTTTTCACGTCATGACAATGAAAGTGAATATACTGCATATAAAAAAACTTCTCCTGCAAAAGATTTTAATAGAACCACAGACTCTCTGCCTGCTATTAAGGGCACAATTACTCATTCGTGGGGAGATTCCAAGGTCGAATCGCACGTAATAATATTAAACGATCCTGCTTCCCCAGCATCAAACACATCTGAAGCGACTTCTTCTAAACAATTCAAAACCCCTATCATTGGCAATGAAAATCTAACTTCAACTACATCACCATCTAACCTGGAACCTGCCATAAGAATATTGAACAAGAACAAGGGTAAACAGCAGGAAAATATCGACGATGCTGAGGACGGGTCATCTAAGAAGGAACATCATGTTCATAAAGCATTAGCGCTTGCCAAAAATAGAAACAGACAAGCAAGAATTCATTCTCATGATGATATAATAAATTTGGGAAAGGCTTCTCAAATGGATATGAGTCTACTAGCCGCTGCGTTTTCCGGAAATTCAACCACCACCATTAATAATGACCAATCTTCTAATGAACAAACCGATGAGAAAATATTAGACATCGAAAGAGTGACCACTACTTCCACTTTAACCTCTTCCGAAACCACATCACCAATAAACAAGTCACCTTGTTTTTATAGTCAAACACTTTCCCTCTCACCAAAGATACGACACAGCGACTTACAATCATCACCTTCAAAAGTGAACAAAAACGATAGTCAAAACGAGACCTTGAACAAGAAAAAAGTAAGGATTAGTCTTAATAGAAAAGAAGAAAAAAAGGTGTATTCCCTCAACAACAATTCCGATGAATACTCTGTCAATGAAAAAGAAACCCATAAAGCCAACGATTGTAATGACGAATCTTCTGAAAACGGTGATGGCGATAATGATCATGATGATGATTATGATGACGATGATGATGACGATGATGATGATGATGAGTCGGAATTTTCGTTTGAATATGCCGGCATAAACGTAAGGACATCATCTGTAAAGTATTACTCCAAACCGGAACCGGCGGCAAATGTATACATAGACGATCTATATGAGGATGAGAACTTTGATGACGATATGAATTGTATAGAAGATGATGAGAGTGGTAATGAGGGAAACGGAATATGCGGTTTATCGACTCGATTCGAAGAAACATCCTTGAAAAGCAATAAAGTCAAAAAGTTCAATGATCTTTTTAACTTGAGCGATGATGATGAGGAGGAGGATGGTAAAGATAACAGTAACAATGGAGATGAAAATGAGAGTGATAATCTTTATCAAAAACGATTAGAAAACGGGAAAGAAACTTTTAATGGTAACCATGGCGGACACCATGATGATGCATCTCTTGGAGAAACGGTTGACAACAAAGAGCAGTTTCTAATAAACGATAATGTCAAGAAGCCTATTCAAAAATACAATGACCTTTTCGATTTGTCTGATGAGGACGATAACGACGACAAAGAGATGTCAGAAGCTGAGTCTTATATGTTTTCCGATGAAGCTCCTAGTATAGAAAGTGGACCAGCAAATGCAAAATCAACACGGGGGATCTATAGTCAATCTAACAAAAATATCATACGTGATGGAAAGCCGAACTATAGTTTCTCTCTCAAAAGGAATAATTCGGATGATGAAACGGAGCACACTTCTGCAATAAAGGCTTCCCTTACAGGTACTACTGGCTCTACCAAGCCTACAGTAAAGTCGTTTTCAGATATATTTAATGTTGATGATAGTGCAAGTGACGCTGAAAGTGATTCTGGGACAGGAGGGAACAATTCTAACGGCTTAGTATCCAATGATTCAGAAAGGCAGGTCTCCCTGCAAAGTTCTTTGTATGAAACCAAATCAGAATCCCATCCTCCCAATCATCCTCATTCGCAGATTCTTCAAACACCGGCTAAGATTGTAATAACTCCAAGCGTTTCTGATGCGCAATCACAAGCCCTTGCAATCACCGATGATGATGGTGAAGATGATGATGATGACACTAGTAGCATACTAAGAACTCCGTTTCAACTTATTGATTCCTCTCATTCACAGCAGCCGCACTATGCGAGCCCACAGTATACGGCTGTACTCAATAGCCCCCCTCTTCCGCCGCCAGCTAGGTCTCAATCACTAAAATATCATGACTTAAATTGCGATTTAGATTCAGAAGTCCCCAGACCAATGAGTAATCTCTTTTTCATTGATGAAGCTGAGGAAGACGAATACAATCAGAAAAGTAAGTTTTTTGATTTCGACCACTACGACATCGATGAAATTAATGGCATTCCAGAGGATTTTAACTTCTCTGATTCTGAAAGAGATGATCTTAATCGTCGTACACTGAAATCTCCTTTACGGGGCGGCTCCAAGAATAGAGAAGTCTCTCCTTTTTCATCTGTGTCATCGTCTTTCAGAAGTACGCATAGTTTTAATGGGAAATTAACGATCAACCAAGGGGCTAAAGAATTAGCTCCGATGAAAAATAAGATTGAACTTACAAACAAGACTGTCACCTTCTTTAACAGTAATAATTGGAATACTTATGACTGCAATTCACTCTCCCGAAAAACTTCATCCCAAATGAGAGATAGTAAATATCAAAATCATAATGTTGGTCAAAACGTAGAACCTTCAAGTGTTCTTTCGCCACAACATCAAATATCGAATGGTTTAGATGGAAAATGCAATGATAACTACGTAATCTCACCAAATTTACCGACAACTATCACACCAACTAATTCATTTACTAAACCCACACCGGAGTTCTCAAATGACTACTCATTAAGCCCTATTCAGGAGACACCATCTTCTGTTCAAAGCTCGCCAAAGAGAGCGTGAGAAAATACTGCATGTTTTTTATGCCCGTAGCCTCCACATTTCTTCCCTAGTAGGTGACTAGCTTTAAAACCTTTGCGTAATGTTCGTATTTGTAATCAATTGCATGTGCCAAGGATGATCTTTGGTAGATATAAAAGTACATATTATTAATTTGTTTTACAGAATTGGCATGTCTGAATATAGTTTTTTTAAGAAAGTACAAAAACTAGAAGTTTTTCTTACATGTAAGAGATATGAAATTTTGTAATGTCCGATGAAAAAATAAAATAGGCAATAAGCAAATTGCCATTCCGATAAATCTTCATGCGATGAGCTGGTCAAATCTGTTTACCAGAACAATTTGTAGGGTTGTTTTTTTTTTTTTTATTTTAGTTTGCGATGAGATGGAATGTCGTTATGAATACTGGACTGATACTTGTTCGGGATCAAAGAATTCCCTTTTTCATCATACAGTGGAAAAGGCAACGGCGGAAGTACTCTTGATTTTTTTGGCTTTGTTTGTTGTCCTTTTTCTGAGAATTTATGCTTCTCATTTACCAGTTGATAAATAATTCTTTTTGCATCATCTGCAGTTTTATCACACATGCCCAAAATTTCGTTGCAATGGCTTAGACGTTTCTTCTGTTGCTCATTTTTAGCTTTTTGAGCATGGCAGACTCTTGTTCGTGATATATCGTTATTTTTGAGGCCTACATCTTCATCCTCATCTAAAAGAATAACCTCAACCATTTTACCATCTCTTTTTTCGTAAATGGTATTAAAATCCAAATCGTGTCTATTTGAAGGAGTATTCTTATTCCTGGGGAACGAATAGTTGTTCTTCTGGGATGGAGGACCATGACCTAAATTTTTAATTGATCGTTTTTCTTCTATAAAGTTATGTTCTAAAGTTGACCTGTTAATGGTCACAGAAGGTTGAGATGTTGTATCCGTAATGGCAGTATTGGAAGAAAACTCAGAATTGTAGGAAGATTTACTACTACCCGATTGTGACGATTGGCTATTGGAAGATAAAACGCTAAATGGAATTGAATGCGGATTCACACAGTTTCTTTGTTTACCAATTAAGTCTGTAGGAGTTTGGTTCAAAGGAGTTGGTTCCTTGTTTTGAATTTCTTGACCAAATGAATTGAATGAAGATAGCGGTTTGAATGGCTCTATCGATGGAACACTTTTTGTTTCACTAATTATTGCAATAGAATGGTCAGCAACTTCAGTAGAAAAAGCTTCGTTTTCATCCTCTGGGCATTCAATAAGTGATGGTGATGGTTCTCTTGTATGAGAGATACTTTCATCTGGTATAATTTGAATCGAAGGTACCGAGATTTCTTGGAGGAAGGACCCATTTTTAGGTGATTGAGCTTCAGGAGGAATATCAGATGTTTTTGGAGATGACGTGAACCGTAAGGGTGATCTCTTAGGTATTTCAATGGAAGTACATGGGTTAGAATGTTCAACAGGAATTGACGGAGCAGAGGTCGGAGCTGGTGGTGTGGAGGTTGCCTCGAAATTTAAGGAAATGTCATCAATATTATGAACGCTCCTGCTTCTCCTATGTTTATGTATCCTCGGATTATTATTCGTCGGAGATTTTTGCAAGTCTATTAACATCTGTCTTCTGGATTCAAATGATTGATTCACAGGCGAAGTATCAACTTTCAGGAAATCTTCATTGTTCGTGTCTCCAGAGTTTCTATTTTCATGTACCTTATCCACATTATTGTTAGTAGTACTGGAGGGAAATTTGAATGACATATCGAGTTTGTCCAGTGATTCAGGGTTAACTTGGCGAGTTGGAGAAGTTGGCTCCTCGCTAGGTTCAAACTGCTGGAAAAATTTTAATGTCCCATTTAAACCTGTGCTTGGTGGGGATTTCATGTGCTCTAAGTCGGGGATGTCTATCAGTTTATTTGGTGTTGACAGAATTTTTAACGAAACATTTTTTTCAGTGTTTTTTTCCTCACATTCCCTATCTGTTTTACTCTTAATATGTTGTGGGTTTTTGAGATTTCTCCTTTGTATCTTCAGATTGACGTTGGCGTTCTCATCAATTCCAAGAAGCTTATCAGCATCTGCATTATTTAACTCGAAAGACACATCATGGTGGGCATATGGAATAGAATCATCTTCATCTGAATACGACGATGAGGGCTGTTCTAGAGAAGATTCAGTTGACGATGAGGTGTTACCTTCTTGAAACTGGCTATAGCCATCCCCATCGTAAACCAAGCTACTCCTCTTTTTATCCTTGTTTTGCGGAGATAAGTAGGGCGGCAGAGATATTTCTAATGGAACTGGTAAATGATATCTGTTCAATGGCGATTCAGGAGTGAGATATAAATTCTTTTCGGGAGTTAAGGGAGGAGGCCTGTCAAATGATAAATTCAGCGGAGATACTTGGCTAATATTACTAGTATTCTCATTAATACTGGTCTCAACCTCGGTTGCACGATATGTGTTCATTGTATCCACAATGATCGACTGTAATGATTTTGATCTAGAATGGTTTGGTTCTTTTCCACTACTACTTGTGTTGGACCTAACATCAGAACGAGTTTTACGGTGCCTGCTTTCACATTTTTTTCTCCTGTTATGATGAAACTTCCAAACTTCTTTAGGGACATCGACCAGTATTTTAGAGTGCATGTCGACTAAATGACCATGGCTATTCATAAGTAATGATGAAGTAGACATTCTTCTTTCGGTTTCATTTCCACTCTTGGGGAATACAATTTTCAGTGGGGAGTCCTGTGATATTTCATTTGGATCTGGAATGGAAAATCGAACCTGCGATTGTGTATGCTCATGGGGTTTCTTGTTCTTGCTCGATCTCTGTCGCGGTATAGCAACACTCTCTATATTATTAGTTCTATTAATGGCTAGTAAGTTTTCGCGTGGGCACAACACATCACGGCATTGATCATGGTCCATCTCATGTTGTATCGATAATGTACTGCACACTTTGCTCTTGACAGGTGTAACAGGGAGGCTCATAATCGGAAAAAAAGCTTCAGATCTATCCCAGCGCAATCTAATTGCACTAATTAGGTAGTAGTCTTGCTGTAAGTATGTTGTATTGTTGTTCCTAGGCGTCAATTCTACTGTTGTTATGTTTGGGCTCGTTTGTTGTTTGTTTACCATTTTCCAATGCGGAATATCACAGACCGCTGCGGTGTGCGGGTGCTAAATTAGAGAAAGAGGGAAACTCAAAACTTTTCAAGAAAGAAACGAATAACAATTTGACCTTTATTACAAGGCACTTTGTTTAGGCCAGCAAAGGGATTCTGACGGCGTCTGGGGATTTCAACAATGAGCAGCGAGGACTACGGGTATGATTACGACCTACTATTTAAAATTGTACTGATCGGTGATTCCGGGGTAGGGAAATCCAATCTATTGTCAAGATTTACGAAGAACGAATTCAATATGGATTCAAAGTCTACAATTGGGGTTGAGTTTGCCACCAGAACTTTGGAAATTGATGGCAAGAGGATCAAGGCGCAGATTTGGGATACTGCGGGCCAGGAACGTTACAGAGCCATTACTTCTGCTTATTATAGAGGAGCTGTAGGTGCCTTGATCGTTTACGATATCAGTAAATCAAGCTCATATGAAAATTGTAATCATTGGTTATCAGAATTAAGAGAAAATGCAGATGACAACGTCGCAGTGGGGCTTATCGGTAACAAGTCTGATTTGGCCCATTTACGTGCTGTACCTACGGAGGAGTCCAAGACTTTTGCACAGGAAAATCAGTTATTATTCACAGAAACAAGTGCTTTGAACAGTGAAAACGTGGATAAGGCTTTTGAAGAGTTAATCAATACCATCTATCAAAAGGTCAGCAAGCATCAAATGGACCTTGGTGACTCCAGTGCCAACGGGAATGCCAATGGTGCGTCCGCTCCTAATGGACCAACGATTAGTCTGACACCAACACCAAACGAAAACAAAAAGGCAAATGGAAATAACTGTTGTTAAGAGATATTTTGCAGCAGTTGCGCACTTGCATGTGAATGACTCTTCTCCCCTTTAATTCTGTGCTATATTTTTACAATTTTCTGCTGACATATAGTTTATATACATATAGAACGCATATAGGAAATTGAAGTAAACAGAATACACAAGTAGAGGCCGGTATGTACGACATTTTGCTTACTGCTCTTTAAAATCATCGTCTTCTTCGTCTTCTTCGTCTTCTTCGTCTTCTTCGTCTTCTTCTTTTTCACCATATCCTACATCATCTTTAGAGTCTGTGCTAGGTTCCTTCTTGTCTAATTCTTCTGCAGTCTTTTTATAGTCAATTACTTTGCCGCGTGTTCTTCTTCCGGATGTGATGATATTAGAGGTATCAATTTCTGCCAAATCGTCCTCTTCTTCTTCTCCCTCATTTCCCATCAATGCGTCTAACTTGGCATCGTCCATATCAGATTCAGAATCTTCAACAGTACCATTATTTTCGCTCTTCGTCAAACCATTTTTAGCCTTAGTCTCCTCTTTTGCTACTTCAGCGTCATAATCGTCATAGTTTCTTCTTCTCCTTCTCTTTGGCTTAGGTTCCACAGACTTTTCGGATTTATTATGACTTGATTCCTTTTGGCTTTCTAATTCACGCTTTTCCTTTGCTTCGTCAGACATTATTTCTCTCTTTTCTTCCATGTATTGAATTTTACTTACCAGGTGTGTTCCCCAATTAACCACCCACCGAGCTTCCTTATTTCTCCATGTTCTTGTTTTTCTCACGATAATGTGGGAAAAAATTCAAAATAAAAATTATGAAAATAAAAAATGAAATTTAAAGAAGCCTATGCTAGTTAGAAATGAACAAGATAGGGAAAAAAGTAGAAGGGGTAACAGAACCATCCGTATAACAGGTTTCCAGTAAAGTAAATAACTAATGAGCAAAATACAGGTGGCACATAGCAGCCGACTAGCCAACCTTATTGATTATAAGCTGAGGGTTCTCACTCAAGATGGCCGCGTTTACATCGGGCAATTAATGGCATTTGATAAACATATGAATTTAGTGTTGAATGAGTGTATAGAAGAGAGGGTACCCAAAACTCAACTAGATAAATTAAGACCGAGAAAAGATTCAAAAGATGGAACCACTTTGAACATCAAGGTAGAAAAAAGAGTGTTGGGACTGACTATACTAAGAGGAGAACAGATCCTATCCACAGTGGTGGAGGATAAGCCGCTACTATCCAAGAAGGAAAGACTAGTGAGAGATAAAAAGGAAAAGAAACAAGCGCAAAAGCAGACGAAACTAAGAAAAGAGAAAGAGAAAAAGCCGGGAAAGATCGCTAAACCTAACACGGCCAATGCGAAGCATACTAGTAGCAATTCTAGGGAGATTGCCCAACCATCGTCGAGCAGATACAATGGTGGCAACGATAATATCGGCGCAAATAGGTCGAGGTTTAATAATGAAGCGCCCCCTCAAACAAGGAAGTTTCAGCCCCCACCAGGTTTTAAAAGAAAATAAGTTTGATGTAGTGTAGTCTAATATAGTTTCCGTATACTTTTTTTGTGTACGCATGTGTGTTAATAGGGAAATTCATAATTAACTTAATGAAGCATTTTTTTTACTATTTTTTCATTACCTAAACATAATTTTAATTTTAATCCTATGTGGGATTTTGGGGTGTACGAGATATGTAAGTTATGAGCATATTTTTTCTTAGTTGACGAATAACCTGTAAGTCCTAGGAGGTTCAATATGCAATTGCATGCTATTATGCAACTCAATTGCTCAAGGGGCTATTCAGGTTTACATAATACGGATGAAAAAGATAAAGATCTCGGAAAAACTGAAATGCACTCTTCGGAAAAACCTCTTTTATGGGGGGTGTTCTGGGGCAGAAACCAAAACGGCGGAACGCGTCCGGAAAAACATACATAGACCACACCGTAGAAATTACTTCCTTGGAGACCCCACCAAAAAATCCTTCACTAATTTTTCCGTGTATAAATGATTTAGCTCCCTCATACTGTTCTTCAATCAGTAATACTTGGAAGGCAAAGCAGTTCCAGTTTTTTTTTGTTGCTTCATTATTTTTCTTCTTTTTTTCCTTAATCCTAGTAGATAAAGTTTAAAAACAGAGACCCTTTCTTGCCATGAGTCGGTGTGCTTCATAGTATTTCCTTTTGCTCTTAGTAGGTGCACATCGGCGATCCTTTTCTTAAATTCCATATATGAATTACCTGCGAGATAGATTTCCTCCGGATAATGACCAAAGACCCTTTAGATGTGAAATTTGTTCACGAGGTTTCCACAGACTTGAACATAAAAAAAGGCACGTAAGAACGCATACTGGCGAGAAGCCTCACCAATGTACCGTTCAGGGCTGTCCGAAAAGCTTCAGCCGAAGCGATGAACTAAAAAGACATTTGAGGACACATACTAAAGGCGTCCAAAGGCGCAGAATAAAATCCAAGGGCTCGCGAAAAACCGTTGTGAATACTGCTACCGCCGCCCCTACCACCTTCAATGAAAACACTGGTGTTTCGCTTACGGGGATAGGTCAATCTAAAGTGCCACCTATTCTTATCTCCGTTGCTCAGAATTGCGATGACGTGAATATACGAAATACTGGAAATAATAATGGCATTGTGGAGACACAGGCACCTGCAATTTTAGTGCCTGTGATAAGTATTCAAAATGACCCTCATCCGATTCCAAGTAACCTCTCCACTACTTCTATCACCTCCATTGCATCAGTATATCCCTCCACTTCTCCATTCCAGTACCTGAAAAGCGGGTTTCCTGAAGATCCTGCATCTACACTGTATGTACATTCGTCCGGAAGTTCTTTAGCCCTGGGTGAATTGTCTTCAAACTCCTCTATATTTTCGAAATCTAGGAGGAATTTGGCCGCCATGAGTGGTCCTGATTCTTTGGGTAGTTCTAAAAACCAATCCAGTGCTTCGCTTCTTTCTCAAACTTCACATCCATCAAAGAGCTTTTCAAGACCGCCAACGGACTTAAGTCCTCTGCGAAGAATCATGCCTTCTGTAAACACAGGAGACATGGAAATTTCAAGGACAGTATCCGTTTCGAGCAGTTCATCATCACCTACTTCTGTTACGTATGATGACACCGCGGCTAAAGACATGGGCATGGGAATATTTTTTGATAGGCAACCTGTAACACAGAAAGCTTGCAGGAGCAATCATAAGTACAAGGTTAATGCTGTTAGCAGAGGGAGACAACATGAAAGGGCACAATTTCATATATCCGGAGATGATGAGGACAGTAACGTTCACCGCCAAGAATCAGGAGCATCCAACACAAATCCCAAGGTATCATTGCCTCCGATAAAGAGCATTTTGCGACAAATTGATAATTTCAACAGTGCTCCTTCTTACTTCAGTAAATAACAAGCAGTAAATAAAACGTATAGAATATAAGAAGGAAAATAACAATGGGTTCTTGAAACTTGATATACTTTTTCCTTGAATGAAGACGCAAAGAAAACCTTTGGAGAAAATCATTGCAAATTTAAAAGCTGTGCTTCAAAAAAACCCATGTGAGACTGAAACATGGTCCAGTGGTCTTCATCCGGACTGGTTCAAAGTCCTGCTCTACCTTAAATAATTTGTCTTTACCGTTAAAACACAGGCCACGCTATTTTTTTTGTTGCACTAATTTTCATCCTTAAGCGACCAATTTGCTCCCCTTTGGAAAAGCTCACGAAAAAACGTGGCAAAGAAAACAATACCGACCTCGTAGGATTTGGGCCACTGTTGTAATCGCAAGTAGAGAGCATCCTAGATAAGAGCTACTATATTTTGTATAAGGTCGTTTCCTGCACAATAATAAATTATCTACACTGAAATATGGCTGGCGACAACCCTGAAAACAAGGATGCTTCCATGTTAGATGTCAGTGAGGCAGCTAGCAACACTACGATTAATGGTAAACATAGCGCAGATTCAACTAATGAGGCTTCCCTGGCGTACACTTTTTCTCAAATGAACGTAGATAATCCTAATGAATTAGAGCCTCAGCATCCTTTAAGACATAAATCGAGTTTAATTTTTAACGACGATGATGACGATGAAATACCTCCATATTCAAACCATGCGGAAAATGGTTCTGGGGAGACCTTTGATTCTGATGATGATATCGATGCTAGCAGCTCGAGTAGTATCGACAGCAACGAAGGCGATATCCACGATGCAGATATGACAGGAAATACCTTGCAAAAAATGGATTATCAGCCATCTCAGCAGTCTGACTCACTTCAAAATCAAGGCTTTCAACAGCAACAAGAACAGCAACAGGGCACTGTGGAAGGCAAGAAAGGAAGAGCTATGATGTTTCCAGTTGACATCACTTGGCAACAGGGGGGTAATAAAGTGTACGTTACTGGGTCTTTTACGGGATGGAGAAAGATGATCGGGTTAGTACCAGTCCCTGGACAGCCTGGACTTATGCATGTAAAATTACAGCTGCCTCCAGGTACTCATCGTTTCAGATTTATTGTTGACAATGAGTTAAGATTCAGTGATTATTTACCTACCGCAACCGACCAAATGGGAAACTTCGTCAACTATATGGAAGTGAGCGCACCGCCTGATTGGGGCAATGAACCTCAGCAGCATCTGGCTGAAAAAAAAGCGAATCATGTAGATGATAGCAAATCGAGTAAGAGACCTATGAGCGCTCGCTCGAGAATCGCATTGGAGATAGAAAAGGAACCAGATGACATGGGCGATGGTTACACTCGTTTTCACGATGAGACCCCCGCTAAACCTAATTTAGAGTACACTCAAGATATACCTGCTGTGTTCACCGACCCAAATGTAATGGAACAATATTATTTGACACTTGATCAGCAGCAAAATAATCACCAAAATATGGCCTGGTTGACTCCTCCACAACTGCCACCTCATTTAGAAAACGTCATTTTGAATAGTTACTCAAACGCGCAAACTGATAATACGTCTGGCGCCCTTCCCATTCCGAACCATGTTATATTGAACCATCTGGCGACAAGCAGTATTAAGCATAATACATTATGTGTCGCATCCATTGTTAGGTATAAACAAAAATACGTGACCCAAATACTGTATACACCATTGCAATAGATATGATTATAGAGCTTATAGCTACATCTTTTTAGATAAAAGCGAAGATGTTCTGCGATTTTTCCATTATAGCTCTCCATGATACTAAATATCAAGGTCTACATGTAAGTATTTGTATATATGGGTTCGAATGTATATACGTATATACGTACGTACGTACGTATATGCACATAATTGTTACGGGATGTATATATAAATTAGTAGCATTATAGAAGATATCCCTAACATCAATCCCCACTCCTTCTCAATGTGTGCAGACTTCTGTGCCAGACACCGAATATATATCAGTGATTGGTCAAAATCACTTTGAACGTTCACACGGCACCCTCACGCCTTTGAGCTTTCACATGGACCCATCTAAAGATGAAGATCCGTATTTTATAGGAAACATTATAAATAAGGAAAGAGAGATACACCTATTTTTTTTTCATTTTGTGGGTGATTGTCATTTTTAGTTGTCTATTTGATTCAATCAAAAAACAAAAATAAAACTATATATTAAAAAATGGTTGAATCAGATGAAGATTTCACACCTCAAGAATTCCCACACACGGACACAGACGTTATCGTAAATGAACACAGAGACGAAAATGATGGGTATGCCTCAGATGAATTTGGTGGCACATTAAGCAGAAGAGCCTCAAGTATATTTTCTATAAATACAACTCCATTGGCTCCCCCTAATGCTACTGATATCCAAAAATTTACAAGTGACGAACATCATTTCAGCATGATGAGGAATTTGCATATGGCAGATTACATTACTATGCTGAATGGATTTTCTGGGTTTTACTCTATTGTAAGTTGTCTGAGATTTACGCTTACAGGTAAACCTCATTACGTCCAGCGTGCCCATTTCTTTATTTTATTGGGTATGTGTTTCGATTTCCTTGACGGGAGAGTAGCACGTCTGAGAAATAGGTCTTCCTTAATGGGTCAGGAACTGGACTCTTTGGCCGACTTGGTTTCCTTTGGTGTGGCTCCGGCTGCAATTGCTTTTGCCATTGGATTCCAAACTACATTCGATGTCATGATTTTATCTTTCTTTGTCCTTTGCGGCTTAGCGAGATTAGCAAGGTTTAATGTCACCGTTGCTCAATTACCCAAAGATTCTAGCACAGGTAAATCTAAATATTTTGAGGGATTGCCTATGCCAACTACTCTAGCTTTGGTGTTGGGTATGGCATATTGTGTCAGAAAGGGTTTCATTTTTGATAACATCCCATTCGGCATTTTTAGAGAAGACCAAATATTGGAATTTCATCCAATTATTCTAGTATTTTTTATCCATGGGTGTGGAATGATTTCGAAGAGCTTGAAAATTCCAAAGCCATAGTAGTTTTTGTTCATGCCTGGCGTCAAAAAAAATTTGTACATATAACTTTTTATTCTACTTTTATATGCTGGTCTATGTTACTCAATTCTTGCCAGCTGGTATAAAATTATAATTCGCTCTCATGACCACCACATCTGACTATGGTTACAAAATTACCTGTGCTTACAGCTTCACACGGCATTCTTTGTATATTAAGAATATAAAAAATAAATATGCCATCTCCTAGAATCGAACCAGGGTTTCATCGGCCACAACGATGTGTACTAACCACTATACTAAGATGGCGAACTTATATAAATTATGTTGTATTACGGGCTCGAGTAATACCGGAGTGTCTTGACAATCCTAATCTGAACAGTCTTAGGGAAGTAACCAGTTGTCAAAACGGTTTATCAGATTAATTCACGGAATGTTACTTATCTTATATATTATATAAAATATGAATCATACTAAGTGGTGGAAGCGCGGAATCTCGGATCTAAACTAATTGTTCAGGCATTTATACTTTTGGGTAGTTCAGCTAGGGAAGGACGGGTTTTGTCTCATGTTGTTCGTTTTGTTATAAGGTTGTTTCATATGTGTTTTATGAACGTTTAGGATGACGTATTGTCATACTGACATATCTCATTTTGAGATACAACAAATTAAAGCCTTTTCAAAGTTATGTATACTCAATAGATACTCAATAGTTTTGGAGCTTCAGTATCTTTGCGCAATTGTCTCCATGTACAAACCACCGATAAGATGTAGTGTAGAGTATGTTGGTTGTAAAAAAAAGGCAGTTTATTGACTACTGGCGTAACTAAACGATAAAGGTTTGAGAGGTTTCCATGGCATCAATGGGAAATAAATGAGTTCGAGAACTATGAGATAAATATTGCTTAATATTATCGCGTTTAGTAATTTTTTCTTAAAAATACGTAAAACATGTTAAATATACAGTTGAATACTATGTAAGAAGGAAAAAAAAAAGAAAGAAAACGTTATAAAAAGAGAATAAAGATCATCAATGTCATTACGCATCAATGTATATGAGCATATTGCAATAACCAGAAGTGTCAGTTTCCCTTCCTCCTAGCCCGTTTCTTATCTTCACTTTCTTTCAGATTAATTATGAAATTTTTGTCTTTGCAGTGGTTTTATTGGTTGCTTAAGCGATGGGTTCCAATGTAGTACCCTTTTTAATGGTTGCCCAACCAATCAAACGCCAATGCTTTTCGATACGTCTCGACAAAGCAATCTTCTCGTTAATTTCAGTACAAGCGGGCGACGTTAACTGTAATCTTGCCATATCAGCTTTAACGGCAACCACACGAGCACCCGTAGCGGTAGAACCAATGTTGACCATAAGAACTTCATTTGGCTCTAATTTTCTGACTTTGGCTTGCTTTTGACCATCTGTTTTGACACCTAATAGACGACGTAGCAAAAAGTAGTTGATTTCGATATCAGTATAAATGTTTGGCAAATGACCCTTAGCACCGACGACTTGACCGACAAGACGATCAGCTCTACACAAGGTAGGATCAACTTTAGTACCAACACCAATCAGACCACCGGGAACAGCAAACTTCAAGTCATTTTGTTCGGCAAATAAGGAGACAATGTTAGAAAAGATTGGTTTACATTGAATTTTACCCTTATCATCCTTGGTGACAATACCTGGTCTAATCTCAATTTCATCACCTAATTTGAAGACACCATTCAAAATAGAACCACCGGCAACACCACCTTTCAGGTCCTCGATTTCAGCACCTGGCTTATTAACATCAAATGAACGAATAACAATTAACCTTGGAGAAATCATAAAATCTCTTGGTGGTACGGGAATAGTCTTGACAATAAATTCATTAACTGCGTCGATGTTATACTTCAACTGAGCGGATATTGGTACAATAGGAGCACCGTCAGCAATGGTACCTCTGATGAACTTCAAGATGGATTTTTGGTGTTCTAAGGCACTTTCTTCACGCATTAAATCAACCTTATTCTGTAAGATGATGACGTGCTTTAATTTCATGATTTCAATGGCAGCTAAATGCTCTGAGGTTTGAGGTTGTGGACAAGATTCATTACCTGCAATCAACAGTAACGCAGCATCCATAACAGCAGCACCTGATAACATAGTACTCATTAAGATATCGTGACCGGGACAGTCAACAAAAGAAACGTGACGGACCAATTTGTAACGCCCCGGACAACCTGGTCTTTGACATTTAGGACTGATTTCTTTATCAGATTTGAATGATCTATAACAATCAGGTTCGGGACATGTAGGCTCTTGACATTTATAAATTTTAGCATTAGCGTAACCTAACTTAATAGTAATGTTACGTTCTAATTCATCCTTAAAACGGACTGTTTGGACACCTGAAATAGCCCTAACTACTGTGGATTTACCGTGGGCGACATGACCGATGGTACCGATGTTTATTGTAGCTTGCCTGTTGATAATTTCGGCGGATAGTGGGTTTAATTTTGAAAAATCAGGGTTTAATGGTTGTTCGGGCAAACCACCACCTTCTTCAAATTCCCTTTTCCTTTTTTCTTCTTCAGTTTCCCCGTCTTCTTCCAAGCCAGTGAAGGCGACTTTCTTCTTTGGCTTATCAGCATCTTGTGTTTCTTGTGTTTCTTGAGCTACAACTTCCGTTTCTTCAACGATATCTGGTTCACCAACTGGTTCCAAATTACCGTTGATAATAATGCTAGGTTCTTGGTCTTGTAAGTCACTCATGTCTACCTCTAATGCGCGATGTTAACGGTGTATTACGCTCTTTCCGCCCTCTTTGCTTAGCTCCTGGTACAGGTCGAGATGAAATCTCTGTCTTTTGTACTGATGATCAGCATCGGGCTATTCTATGAAAATTTTTTCAATGGCAAATCTGGTCCGGGTTACTGCCATGAGAGCAAATAATAAGCATAAATTAAAGCATATTGATGTACTTCATATAACAAGTATATATCACATCATGCCAAGCTTACGCATAATGCTAGTAATAAATAGATAAACAAAGAGCGTTCTTATTGATCTAAGGTCGCCACCTTTCTACCCACACGACTGCGGTCAAAATCAATATCGAATCTTGAGTTGATGACGTTACGTTTCTTGGAATTTAGAGATGTAGCTGAAGATGCCGAAGAGGATGTGCCATCAGCATTGCCAGCAACTATTTCAATATCTGTCTCATCATCTGCTTCCAACCCATTACTTGCCACTTCCCGCGGTTGGATCTGTAAAATTTCATGGCCTGTATTTAATTTTTCCTTTTCTGTGGGAACGGAAACTGCGGAACTTGAATGATCATTGTCTGCGCTCATGGTCAAGCCATTGAAGGTTTTCTGCAAATTCTTCATCGATGGTGTTTTAGATATATTCCTACTGTCAATGTGGCCTTCCAAATCGAAAAACCCGCCATACCTGTTCAAATTTACCTGTGATGAAGAAGATGTTTTGCGGGAACCATTGACTGTATGACCGTTACGTTTCGGAGGATTATTGACTGCATTGTCCATTTCATACAATTTATCGACCACTGGACTGATCTTCACGCCAGTTTTATTATGAGAAGTGCCGCGTGACATCCTCCAGTAGGAACGAATTTCGCCTAACACCCAACTTAACATAAACATTAACCTGTCACCCTGTCGAAATTGCGATGTCACGGTCAAATCTACTTGATCATCTTTAATGATGTACCCTATTCCAAAGCCATGAGGTACAGCGGGAGTTATACCAAATGTCGTGGTAGCAGCATTACCACAGTTGGCAACAATCAACTCAGGCTGTGAGAAAGGTAAAACAAGTGGATTTTCGAAAAGATCTTTCGCAGCAGATGATTCATCACCACTTAAGTGGATACCAAAATGGTCATGAAATTTGAAGAGATATTTCAATGCATTGAAGTGTTTTTCATAACCTACCCCAGACTTTGCATGTTTAACCATGTTATTATGTGTTTCGCAGGTTTGGATAAATTTGTCTAATTTACCTGTCCCATCAATGGAGCTAGAAATAAACAATTGACATAGTTCCAACAGCGCTTGACTTTGAATGTTAATAAAAGATGATCTCGAGTTTTTGAAACCACGTGTGGATACTGGTTCTAATCCAAACACCATTCTTCCATACAAAGCATAGTGAGCTACTTGTAAAGCTACTTGAACCATCGAATCGGGCTTGACTCCTAATCTTTGAGCTGACCTTCTGCCCAATGGAATAGAAGCGCGAACAATATCATACTTGGAAATCAGATCAGCTAGTTTGGTTTCTGACAAATGGACATGTGTGTTCAGGATGTTACTGAAAGACCAATCGATTTTATTTACAACCAACTTAGGGTCAATTTCAGAAGGGCCTCCGCCGTCGGCACTTATGGTCGCCGTCATCAGTTTTTTAGTTTCAGGATCCATTTGTGTCACGTTAGGCCAGAGCGAAAACTGTGGGTCACCGGCGTTAACGTCTCTAGCTAATCTCAAGACTGATTCTGTATAAATTTCAGAAGTAAACCGAAGCACGACTGACCCGTCACATGTGAAGGAATCCCAAATCACTGTGGCTTTTGCATCTGCAGTGACAACTAACTGTAATTTATCATACCAACGAGAAACACATGAACCCACTTGATGGCCTTTGCTATTTATTATAGAAGTACCGTAAAACACTCTCTTACAATTGGCGGAAGTACATTTCTTGTCTCGCTCAGTGATGGTCCTGTTAAACATTTGACTGATATCAGCGGTATCATCACCATCATTGGTGGTTTCTTCTTGTGACTCGTCCAGCACTAACACGAACAGAGCAGAGTCTATGCGATGTAATTCATTAGGATACCTTTTCTGTAGTCTCTTCCTTGCATATTTCCAGTTTCTAAAAGAGTGAGAGGTCAAACTACCTAACGCAGTTGATTTTTCAATGCCAGAAGAATCTTTTATTATATGGTTGAAAATTGTGGTTAATTCTGCAGCAGTGTATATAATTTTATTCGTCGAATCAAGTACTTCCAGTGTATAGTATTGGCCCCTGGAGATGATCAAGATGTGTTTGCTATCCGGATGTCTTTTTATAGTTATACCATTGCCAGTGAATATGTCTTCTTCGTGTTTTCTTTTACGGTCATCAAAGTCTTTTTGGGTGGGTTCGTCGTTATCGCCCTCATCGCTTGAATAATCAGGGTCTTCTAAATCAGATGCTGTGTAAGGTTTGTTCAAATCAAAATTTTCAACCTCACCGCGCTGAAAAACAGGACTACGAGTAGTACCGAACAAGTTCAGAAATGGAGCCATTGACAGTGGTTTGCCATTGGTGGCATTGATATCTGGTGGCAACAAATCTTGTTTCAAAGCAGAAATAAACCTGGCCGCAGAGTGCACTAGGACGGCTGACCTATCAGCTTGAGTGATGTTTGGCAAAGCGTCATCTGCGAGAACCAAGAAGGGATTCCTGGGTAGGACATCGTCCTGAATCTCCCTAGTAGAGGTCTGGTTATTGATGTCTAAGTGTAATTCATCAAGGTAACAATCCCTAGTGTCATGGTAGCTCTGTAGTTTAGATTGCAGCTTCTCACTTACGGGATTCTCTTCAAAATCTCTTATTATGGATGACAGCTTCTCAATTTGTTCTGGATCTAAAGGATGTTGATAGTAACCATCAGCATAATACAATGGCTCTAAGCTCTCCTTCAGACGCTGCAAAGTGTCACGGAGTTTAGGTAATGGTAACTTGGGTAGTTCTTCCTCATGCTTAAATGTTCGCTCCGACTTGTCAGACGAAACAATAGTACTGCCGCTTGACATGGTTGCTTAGTTTTATTTTTATTTTGATTTTTGATTTTCATTTCAAATGAATCAATTGCTCTTACTCATTACAAACACATTTATATAATTTTTTTCTTTTATACGCTCCAATTAGTGTCATTATTATGGGGTAGTCATTCATCGTGATGATTCATTATCGGACCGACGGGAAAATGACGAAAAAATGCAAGGTCAGTAATAAAGAAATAATATACGGCTACAAAGCGAACATACATACATTTCACGCAAAGCAATCTATTTCTTCTTTTGGCCTAATTGTGACGCAACACGGGCTGCCTCTTCAACACCATTAATAATACCGCTCTTGACGCCCTTTTCTTCCATTACGCACAACCCGGCAATAGTTGTACCACCTGGTGTGCAAACTTGATGCTTTAAAACGGATGGATGAGCACCGCTTTTCTCAACCATCTTCACTGTTCCTTCTAGAACTTTCATGGCACATTCCTTACTCTCTTGTAATGGGATTCCCAATTTCAACCCACTCTCCATCAAGGATTCTAACATCAAGAGAACAAAAGCGGGGCCTGAACCGACTAAAGCCGTAGCAGCATCCATGTTCTTTTCTGGAAGCTCAACGTATTTACCCACTTGGCTAATCAATTCGTTGACCAGTGGCTTTTGCTCTTTGGAAACATCAGCTGAGTAGGACACCACCGCACAACCATATCCGTACTTGGCAGGTGTGTTCGTCATAACACGACAAACAGTGCTAGTGTATTGACTCAATTGGTCAATTGTCCAGCCAGCAGCCAGGGAAATAAGTAGCTTTCCCCCAATGACGCTCTTCACACCATTCAACACTTCTTCGGCCAAAAATGGCTTGGTACCAAGAAGAACTACAGAAGCTTCTTCGACAGCGCTCACGTTGTGACCGTAAGTGCTTTCGACTTTAATACCGTTAGGAGATTCGTCGAATGTCTCAACTAGATCGGTAACTTGATGTGCACTAGGTTCATCATGGTTACATGTGATAATTTTGGAAGGGTAAAATGCAGCAGCAGTTTCATCAGCCGCCTTTGGAGCATTATAAATGGCGGAAAGAAGTGCTTGGCCCATAACACCGCAGCCTAAAATTGCCAATGTGTAAGTCATATCTGTAGTTGGTTTGTTTGCTATTGGTGTTGTGTTACTTCTATTGTTGTTACACCGTTCTTAACCTGGCAATGTTATTAAATCCTTCATATTCTTGTTTTCGAAGATAAGATCTTGTCCTTTTGTACGTATGCGACTTTATATAGTAATAAATGGCATTCTATGGCGATGTATGTAGGTTTAAGGAGTGACTCAGGATATTACACCTTCTTTTGCTGGATGTATTCAGCGACAATAAAATGTAGGAAGTCCTCTACTTCTTTAAAATCAGAAAATGTTGTGTCAAAGGACACTGCGTTGGCTTCCGTACCAGCTGCAAACTTGATGTGAATGAGTGCATTACAATAGTTAGGACTTTCGAGCATTAAACTTAGATTAGGGCTTTTGTGCTCAGTTAATGGTAGATTTATTTTGAGTTCACGTCTAGGTATATTCAATAGTTTATCGAAGGCACGGATCTCTTTATTTAATTTAGTTATATTTTCATCATCAATGTTTTTATTTTCTTGAGGTTGTTCTCTCTCAACTTCCGTTTCTGTTATACTTGAGCCAGGAACTATATCGAGCACGTAATCCTTTATGATTTTTTTTAGTAACAGTTTGTAATTAGCAAACCGAACTTTACCAAGAATGGGACGTATTATTAAGATATCATCGTCAACATTCAAATTGATCAGTCCGTGGGGTGAGCTTATTCTCGATCGTAATGTTTTCTTGAATATAACGACTAATAATAGTCTCAACATAACAAGCATTAAATTTGCTCTCTTGTCGTTGATTTTTGGTAAGTCTTGTTCATGATTGACAATGGAGTCATCGTCAAGGGACAACAACTCGATTTCAAATTTTTCGTTAGGTAGTTCAATTATTACCTTGTTTTCGTTTTCAATACTGACACCATAGGAAATCAACAAAGCGCATTCTTTCTTTATTTGGTACATCAGTTCTTTTTCAAAAATGATCTTTTTCAAAAGTTGGATTTGCTTTCTGATATCTTTCGTTTCAGCTTCTTCACTTTCACTGTCCCTATCCATCACACTTTCGCCACTCAATATGTAATCATCTTCTGATTCGATTTTTGTGAAGATACGAACCCTTAAGAATTTCTTTACTGAATGTACGAAATCAGTGCCTTTGAACACTGAACTACTGTGGGGTATCAAATCCAAATTTTGTGATTCTATATTATTCCTTATATTAGCAATACCTCTGTCATGCTTATAGGTAGATCCAGAGTCTTCGTAACCATACTTAATTGCCAACAGCTTTTGACCACTAGTCCTGTCCCTAATCTTAAAAATAACATCCTTGTTGCTAATACTCTGCATTATCTTATTCCAATAGTCATGTTCGTTCTGTAATATGGAACTCAGTTTATTAAAACTTGCGCGTAGGAGATCTTTAGATTCGTTTAAACTTTGTAACTTCCATCCCTTATTCAATATATCCAACTCGATATATTCTTTTTTTGTAGGTGCAACATATGGAATTTTATCACTGTTTAAACTAGAAGGTTTAACAACTTTCCTAAGAAATGGTGACATTGATGACATACCTGTAGACTCTTTAACACTCGACAGTAGCAAAGAAACGAATTCCAAAGCCAAAGACGATTCGTTCATGGCCAGATTTATATGCTCTAGCATATCCCTCCTTCTTTTAACAAACTGTTCCTGTGTCATTACCGTTTCAATATTATCATCGGTCTCGCCATTTTCATTCGTTTTGTGGTCTGTTTCATTTCGTGAATCCACTGGATTATCTTTATCTTCATAATCCACTTCCATGAAATCTTCTCCAATTTGTACATTCTCATCAGCGCCATCAGTGTCCTTCTTCTCGCTGTTATGACCGTCACTACTATCACTACCAAGCTGCTTAATCTCATTTTGCAATTCTTTTTCATTTAAATCAACGAATTTAAAGCCTGGACCATGCTGTCTTAAGATGATTGGGATCAATTGCTCCAACGGCATAGAGCCATAAATTTCGTGTGGATTACTGACTAGAGAATCTTTATTCTTCAAAAATTTTAAGTTCTTATCATTGTCTTTCTTAGTTTTATTCTCTAACTCATCACCTTCTAGTCGAATACTAGTATCTGCTTTTCCTGTAGATTCAGGTACGGGTTCATCAGACGTTGGTGAATGAAGGCTAGAGTTTGGATTAGAACTTAGTGCCAATGTAATTAAGTTCGGGTCCAATGCCAACTTAATGCCAGTTTCGGAACTTAAGTGATTTGAATCTGGATCTTCCGTTGTCATTATGGCTTTTAGAGCTGCTTACAATTTTTTTGGCTCTATCTCTTTTGCCTTTGAAAAGTAAATAATGCTTTTACGTTCAGTTATTTTTTCTGCAGTTCTACTTTTTCAAAGGGCTGCAGTGCACAAGAGAAAACAACTTTTCCTAACTTTTCTTCCCCGTCTATGAATGTAGAAAGTAACACACCTTGATATCAATAAGTATATATATATATATATACGTTTATGAGAACTTTATGTATATACGAATGAATTTCTGTTATGAATGGTAGTTGTTTATTTTTTATGCGCCCTTATAAGAATCCCAAATCGTCGAGATCCGAGATATCAGACATGTCATCCATCAAATCACCATCTAGCGTATCATCATCATTTTCACCATTTTCACTTTTCTCATTTTGTTGAGTCTTTTTATCCTCAGGGTACCTCATTGAAACAAGGTATTCATCATGTAATTGGTTGGCAAATTTGATTCTTTCATCAAATACTTGCTGAGGATCTTCACTATCATAAATGTTTAGTAATTCTGTGGTTTCGATAAAGCCATCCTCGTGATTAATCTTGGCTTCAATAACACCATCTCTAATAGCCCTTGAAACCATGTATTCTACAGTTTGCTCCGAATCCAAATTCAGTTTCAAACAAATATCTCTTAATGAAATTTTTTTATACGTTAAGGAGATGATTCTGATACCTGTCTTGATAACATTAGATCTTAATCTAACACAGAATTGACAGGTGTCATCCTTCAATAGCAACTGCTTATACTTTGTGATTGTAGATGTGAATTTTTTCAAGTCACCTAATTTAACGGCTTTGGTCAAATGGTAATAAGGAAGGAGAGATTTCTGCATATTTGATTGATGGAAAAATGATAATTCTGGAATATCACCCATTAGTAATTGAATACAACAATGCAGTTTGTTTGATTGCTGTAAGAACCCTAAACTCTTGGAATTATGTGGGGCTTTTCTTATGGCTGCAATAATGTACTCGTTCGCAGTGGAATAATCCAGTTGAATGGCGTTAATTTTCGATAAATAGAAGAAATATCTTGCCTCTAATGAACTGGAAACGTCTGTGTGAGGATATTCTAGTTTAGAAATGAAATCAGACGCGCTATCAACCTCGCCATTATTCAAAAAATCTCTCAAGATCAAGTTAATCAGCATGGCTTTGGTTTCGTTGTCGTGCTTCAGGGAAGCGATTTTCAAAAACTTCATCATCGTGGACCTTAAGATTATATTTTGGTTGTCGCTGTTAATCTCCTCGGAGCTGCGCGCTAACGTTTCATGACTCAAGTAGATGTAGAACCATAATTTAGCGTTGATTAAATTCAAGGAACGCAAATTGTAATAACACAATAAATTTGGGATAACAACCTTCCTATTAAACTCCACCAATTGTTCTAATTCTTTACTGTCCCATAAAAACAACTGGACTAGTAGATGCATGAAGCAGTTAATTTCAGCTGTCACTTCAATGGTCTTCTTCTCAGTGTTTACGGAATAAAAAGAGGCTGGATATGAGTTTCTAAGCTCAGCTGACCCCGGTACGGACGATTTATGGTTAGAAGTAATGAACTTCAGCAGATTCTTCTTGAATGAAGAAGAATCAGGGTACAGCACATTCACTGTGAAACATAAAGTTTCCGCATTCAAAAGCTCTTGGTTCCTTAAAGAGCTCAAGTCCTTTAAACTCCTCCATATGAATCTTGGGTCCAGCGTTAAAGTGGTCTTGGAGATCTCATTCAAAACTTTCAATAGTTCCTGAACCTGATCTTCTTCCGCATATTTCTTCTCAGAATGGTGCAAGTCATTGACCCCAGAGGAATCCACGTCCATCATTACTGCAGTGCTAGCCATTCTATTTGCTCAATTGAATTTTTTTTACTATACCCCCTTTCAAATTGTGTGATGAATGCCTTACCTACTGCTTTGTCTCTTTCTTGGGTGGCAAATGTTTTTCGTCCTCCTGCCTAAAAAGTGGAACTATTACCTCGTTGGAATGAAATTTTTATTACCCGGGATAATAACTATAATGACTACAATAATATAGTGGTATAACGCTATAAATTAAAAAATAACGGTTGTGCTTAATACAGTACAAAACAGAAAAGTTATTCAAGTATCATGGTTGTGATTACTAGTACAATGGTCATGAGAAAACGTATTCGTATTTATTTAATTTTTTTTTTTTTTTTACCTTTTTTCCAGTTTCTTTTTTTATCTTTTTTAAAGGTGATAATAAAGGGGAGAGAAGGCATGCAGTTTTGTCTCTGTTTTAACTGTGCATTCATTGTAACACTCCAGAGTCTTTCAATGTATTTTCCAAAATTGTTTCTTTGATGGCGGCAAATACTAATCTTATATTCGACGTGTCTGTGGCCTGTGTCACGTGAGGATATATGCTTAGATTCGCTCTGTTCAACTGAACAAACCTCCAGAGTATGTACTTGGCGGCCTTGTTGATGTCTGACCCGCCGGCGTAGTCTGGGAAGTAATTTTCCATAGGCACTTTGCTTAGTTTTTCAGCAAAAAGATCGATTTTATTCAGAAAGAGTACGACAGACGTGCGCGCGAACCATCTACTGTTGACAATATTATCGAAAAGCACCAGCGACTCCTGAAACCTGTTCTGGTTCTTGTCCTCCATCAGCGTCTGGTCGTACTCCGATAGAGAAACGCAAAATATGACCAGAGTGACATTGTCGAAGCAGTGTATCCATTTTTTTCTTTCGGAACGCTGTCCACCCACGTCGTAAATATGCATCTTGATATCCGACCCCATATCAATGACGGTGTCAAAAATCCCTGACGTCATCTGTCTCGATCTTAGTATGTCCTGCTGGGTGGGTCTGTAATTGGGCGAAGTGATCCTGGTGAAATTTTCCATGAAGTAAGGAGTCGAGTCCATTAGATAGAACTTCGATGCGTTAGGCCCATTGACTAAATCTTGTGTTGAGGGCAAGGCCCACAACGTCGATATTACGCCCGCGATATCTTCCGGGAATTGGCCCGTGTAGTTATTGGGCATTTCATAGGACACGGTTCTCGACAGGTCTTGCTGCGTCAGTTCACACTCCGGTTCCAAGTTGACGTTAAACCTTGTTCTCGCCTGGATGAGGTTCCTGCCAATTTCCAATAGATTCTGATAGATCAAGGGGATGTACTCTTTAATTTCCTGCTCGCTAAACCCGTTCTGGTGTAAAATCTTCAACTGCTGCAATACCGTGGACTTACCACTTTCACCGGCACCCAGCAGTAGCACTTTCAGTTCTTTGCCGTTGCTGCCACTTGAAGCGTCCGACAATGATGGTTGTGCTGCAACGTTACTCGACCTGTCTCTCAGGGCAGAGTCGATATTGATCTGCTGCGATCCGCTTGTGTTTGCCGTAGCCGTGGGAGATATCGCGTTATTAATGCTCCCGTTTTGCTCCTTGCGCTCCTTAACATTATGCGGAGACGGCTGTTGCTGCCTCTGTTGTTGCTTTTCTTGTTGATTTGCTGTGTTGACTGTTCTCACAGTCTTCTGTGGCTCTTGCTTTGGTGGTACCTTCGCTTTGCCAACGTTGTCACTACCAGCGCTGGCGGTCTGCGTGTCAGGAGTGCTGCCGTTCTTTTCTGAAGATGCGCAGAGACCCATGATATTTGCTTGAAAATACGCGTGATTTGTGCTGTAACAATAAGGCTCGCTGTGATAGCAATTGCTCACTTTTATACCTATCGATTGCTCTTTGGGTAGTGAGAACCAAACCTACCTAAAGTTTTTCCACCCCTTCAGTCTAAGGCTGCACGCACGCGCCTATAAATCCTGCTGCTTATTAACTTTTTTTTTCGGTGCAGTATGCAAGAGGATAAGAAGAATCATTTGGGCGCAGCTGAGGGGGCTTGAACATGATGAAGTAAGGGAAGAAGAAATCGCGAACGAGACAGTAGTCATGTTTTGTGACTGAATTGGCGGACTTCATTTTACTCCAGACATTTACTTAATGTGGAGCACGCCGGGCGCAGGGATCGTAATATATGGTATATCTTTAGTAATTATAAGTTTGATTCTGCCCCGGGTACCACAGGTTACCCGTTTCCTTAGCTTTTTGGATTTCATCTTTTTTTTTTTTCCTCCATCTTCACTTTTTCATTCAGTTACTAACTGGCCAAAAGAGACCTTTTAGATATAAGAGGTATGTGAGAGTAGATATATGTGCGTGTGAGAAAAGGTAAGGGGCGCAAAGCATAAAACAGGTGGTATTATCGATCAACAGTATCATAAGGATGGCAGCTTCAGTTCCACCAGGAGGTCAGCGTATCTTACAAAAGAGAAGACAGGCACAATCCATTAAGGAAAAGCAAGCAAAACAAACGCCCACTTCCACCAGACAGGCTGGTTACGGTGGGTCTTCAAGCTCAATTTTGAAGTTATATACGGACGAAGCCAATGGATTCAGAGTCGACTCCCTTGTCGTATTGTTCCTATCTGTCGGTTTCATCTTCTCCGTGATTGCTTTGCATCTATTGACGAAATTTACACACATTATATAATATCAGTAATTTTTTTACATATGCTAAAGAAAATCGATAATATCATTTCTCGCTCAAGAAAGTTTGCAGGTGGTGCTCCGCGTCCAGAACCTCTTGTTCGACTTCGCTGAGGGCTCTGATTTCAGACCTGCCAAACAAGAAGGAGATGGCACCGTCGATGGTGCCCGAGATTGAGACAGCAATAGCGAAAAGGACCCAGAAGATGGAGGACCAGCCTGCCTTGTTTGCAGTAAACGTTGTCACGACCAACGACGCTATTAGGAGAAGTATTGAGGCCCAGAAATGTAGGCCACGGAAAAATTTCTGTCTTTGGGCTGTCTTCAAGTACGTGTGGATGCATTCTATCATGGTTTCGTAGTTTGAGTATCTCTGCAAGATCAGCTCTCTATCATGAGTTTTCGCACGCTTAACGGAGGTGGATGGACGGGACTCTGTGCCCTGTGGGACGATGTTAAGGGTGCATGAGTATGCAAAATGGTCAGAGACACTGCAGTCCAGGTGAGGGATCCGTTCAGTGAACCTGACACCTGCGTCTACTGTTTGCAAGAAATCAGGGTCGATAAGAGCATAATCCAACCTGCATGCCTCATCGGGCTGTCTTTGGGCCCTCCATGTGTTGAGCAGCGAATCGCACGTGGTACAGCCCTTGAGCAATTGTTGCAATGGAGACAGACGAGCGATCACCGCCAAGTCTTGCTTCCCATGCAATTGCTCCCAGGAGTCGACCAGGCCGGCCTCCTGCGTGAGGAATTTGTGGGGCAGTGAGCCCGGTCTGGAGTTTAAGTCACCCACCACAATCACCGCATAACCGGCCTGCCTGTAAAGCTTAATGAGCCTGCTGAAATCCCAGGCCTGACAAGATCTGTGGCACAAGTAGGCGGCATCACCCTGCTTGGCGTATGGGGCGTGCATGTGACTGTTCATTATTGCAATGGGGCGGGTTCCTGTGTTCAATACGGTGATTGCTATAGATTTCCCTACGTACCAGTCGCCACGGAACACCGCACTCGGTCTACCGTTTATCGGGAACCGGTAAAGAAAGGTCGACTCTATCGGGACCTTGGACAGTATGGCCAACCCAGGCCCCGTCAGAATACCAGAATGGAACAAACGCTGATACGGATACTTGGAGGCACACGCAGAAGCTAGATACTTCCAGTCTTCCACACACCAGATTTCTTGTAAGGCAATCACGTCGTAATCTTCGTTTTCATTACTATCTCCACCATTGGGCAACAACTCGTCAGATATTGGCGTAAGCGTTGAGTGGCCCGCCAATTTATCAGCAATTGCTCTGAGTCTTTCTTTACGGTGTTTGGAGACGTATTTTAACCCCCATGTATTGAAGGTCAGAAACTTTATGGAATACGCTTTACTATTATCGGACATAATTGCGTTGGTCCCGTTCAGTGCTTCAAACTCAGATTGACCATCTTCCTTCCTCTCGTGAACATCTCTGTCTTTTCTGTTGTACATATACTGCTTTTTTTCCCTTTTTACGCGGAAAGCGCAAATTTCCTCGAAGATTTAAGCCAAACCAAAATAAATCAAATCAAACCAAAACAAAACAAAAACAAAAACAAAAACAGGCTAAGCCGATTCAATTAAAACCGCTCATACGTATACAACACATACACACATACAAGAATGGCCAGCATAGACGCATTTTCGGACCTTGAGCGCCGGATGGACGGGTTCCAAAAGGACGTGGCCCAGGTACTGGCACGTCAGCAAAACCACGCGCGCCAACAGCTGCAACAGTTCCAAGCGGAAATGCGTCAATTACATAACCAACACCAACATCTCATAGATGAACTGCAACGGCTTGCCACCCAGCGCACCGCTCTGCAGCAACAAATACATGCGGCCCAACAAGCTACAAATACCACCAGAGCGCAGTGGAGAAGCTATCACGAGCGTGAATCTGAGTTATCTAGACGGCAGTCGACCTTAGCAGCCCAATCGCGCGAGCTGGACTCGCTGCTGCAACAGCGTGGTAAAGAGTGTGTCCAATTACGCGCACGTTGGGCTGCGCAGTCGGGTAACGATGCCGCAGAGGTCGCACTGTACGAACGGCTGTTGCAGCTTCGTGTACTACCCGGAGCCAGCGATGTGCATGACGTACGTTTCGTATTCGGCGATGATTCACGCTGCTGGATCGAAGTCGCGATGCACGGAGACCACGTGATCGGAAACTCTCACCCGGAGCTGGACCCCAAGAGTCGGGCAACACTTGAGCACGTGCTTACCGTCCAGGGCGACCTCGCGGCATTTTTAGTCGTGGCCCGCGATATGCTTCTGGCATCTTTATAACGCCTTTATACGCATCTGTTCAGTTTATTCTGGGCCTATGATTTAGATGAGGAATAAATTGGTTCTTACTGTCTATACATAACTTTTACAAGGACCCATTCTATATTAAAGGAGATTACGCAGTCTTCAAATAAAGGCACCATCCACTTATTTTATAATATACTAAGTGATGATGATGTGGCAACGATATGCAAGGGGTGCGCCACGCTCATTGACATCACTCTCATTTGGTAAAGCTAGCCGCATATCAACAGTGAAGCCAGTGCTTCGCTCGCGCATGCCAGTTCACCAGCGTTTGCAGACGTTATCTGGTCTGGCAACCAGAAACACAATACACCGTTCTACCCAAATACGTTCCTTCCATATCTCATGGACAAGGTTAAATGAAAATAGGCCAAACAAAGAGGGTGAGGGCAAGAACAATGGTAATAAAGATAATAATAGCAATAAAGAAGATGGCAAAGACAAAAGAAATGAGTTTGGTTCATTATCAGAATACTTCAGATCTAAGGAATTTGCTAATACGATGTTTTTGACCATCGGATTCACAATTATATTTACTTTGCTCACACCTTCCAGTAACAACTCAGGAGACGACTCTAACCGCGTCTTGACTTTCCAGGATTTCAAAACAAAATACCTGGAGAAGGGTCTTGTGTCCAAGATTTACGTCGTTAATAAGTTTCTCGTAGAGGCCGAATTAGTCAATACAAAGCAAGTTGTATCGTTCACCATTGGTTCAGTAGATATTTTTGAGGAACAGATGGACCAGATCCAGGACCTCTTGAACATTCCTCCTCGGGATCGTATCCCCATCAAATACATTGAGAGATCTTCTCCCTTCACATTTTTGTTCCCCTTCCTGCCCACCATCATTCTGCTTGGTGGCCTTTACTTCATAACCAGAAAAATAAATAGTTCACCACCAAATGCCAATGGTGGTGGTGGAGGAGGCCTCGGCGGCATGTTTAATGTTGGAAAATCCAGAGCAAAGCTCTTCAATAAGGAAACAGACATTAAAATTTCATTTAAAAATGTTGCCGGTTGTGATGAAGCTAAACAGGAAATCATGGAATTTGTTCACTTTTTGAAGAACCCAGGTAAGTACACTAAATTGGGCGCCAAGATTCCACGAGGCGCTATTCTTTCTGGACCCCCAGGTACCGGTAAGACTCTCTTGGCCAAGGCCACCGCAGGTGAGGCAAACGTGCCCTTCTTGTCAGTATCAGGTTCTGAGTTCGTCGAAATGTTCGTTGGGGTGGGTGCTTCACGTGTAAGAGACTTGTTTACTCAAGCAAGGTCTATGGCCCCCTCGATTATCTTTATAGATGAAATTGACGCTATCGGTAAAGAAAGAGGCAAAGGCGGCGCTCTCGGTGGCGCTAACGATGAAAGAGAAGCTACACTGAATCAATTATTGGTGGAAATGGACGGATTCACTACTTCCGACCAAGTCGTAGTCCTTGCGGGTACAAATAGGCCCGATGTGTTGGATAATGCTTTGATGAGACCGGGAAGGTTCGATAGACATATCCAAATTGATTCTCCTGATGTCAATGGTAGGCAGCAAATATACCTGGTTCACTTGAAAAGACTGAATCTGGATCCCCTTCTTACAGATGATATGAATAATCTTTCTGGGAAATTGGCTACGCTTACTCCAGGTTTTACTGGCGCAGATATCGCTAATGCTTGTAATGAGGCTGCATTAATCGCTGCCAGACATAATGACCCATATATCACTATCCATCACTTTGAGCAAGCCATTGAAAGAGTCATTGCGGGACTAGAGAAGAAAACAAGAGTCCTTTCTAAGGAAGAAAAAAGGTCAGTGGCCTATCATGAGGCAGGACATGCCGTTTGTGGTTGGTTTCTAAAATATGCGGATCCACTTCTGAAAGTAAGCATCATCCCGCGTGGACAAGGTGCTTTAGGCTATGCCCAGTACCTACCACCGGATCAATATTTGATATCTGAGGAGCAATTCAGACATAGAATGATCATGGCTCTTGGTGGCCGTGTTTCTGAGGAGCTACATTTTCCATCGGTGACTAGCGGTGCTCATGATGATTTCAAAAAGGTTACACAGATGGCAAATGCCATGGTTACATCCCTAGGAATGTCACCCAAGATTGGCTACCTGTCGTTTGATCAGAATGATGGAAACTTCAAAGTTAACAAACCCTTCAGTAATAAAACGGCAAGAACCATTGATTTAGAAGTTAAATCTATAGTAGATGATGCACACCGAGCTTGTACAGAATTGCTAACCAAAAATTTGGACAAAGTCGATCTTGTCGCAAAAGAATTGCTACGTAAGGAAGCAATTACTAGAGAAGACATGATTAGATTATTGGGTCCAAGGCCATTCAAGGAAAGGAACGAGGCTTTTGAAAAATATTTGGATCCAAAGAGCAATACCGAACCGCCTGAGGCACCTGCAGCAACAAATTAAAGGGGAAATAAAACGGTGGCTTCTTCATCTCACTTTATATCTTTACCTGATCCCCCTTCCAGGATCCTATCTTATTTTCTCATTCTTTTAGTAATAATATACATGTATATATATATATATTGATAACGAGTAATAAAAAAAATAAAAAAAAATAATACATATTCGAAAACAATACTGCTTTTTAGTTCTCAACTTAAAAAGTTTCCTCGTCGATGATCAAGTTGTTGCTCACGCCAACCTCACCTTCGTCGTTCTGCATTATCACATCATGGTTACTACCTTCGTTACCATTGACCTCGCCATTGCTGTTCGCATAGCCGCCCTGATTCGGCACAGTTCCATGTTCACCCAGATTTTTATCATTCAATTCATCCTCACCATCATTCATTTCAAATCCTTCTGCAGTAGCATATAAAATACTTTCCACCTTCTTGACGAACCGTAATAATGCTCCCCCATTTCCATTACCATGGCCGGTGATGGTCTCATCATTAAATTTATAAACACCTTCATTTATTAAATCTTGAGTGGTATGGACCAGGATTTCTATGTCGCGTAGTTTGTTGAAGTAAAATTCTCTTTCAATCTCTAAAGTACTTACTGTTCCTTTGTATTGTTCTATCTCTTCATTCAATGAACCGATCGTTTCCTGCGATTTAGTTAATTCCGCTTGTATCGCTACCAACTGACCTTGGGTAACACTGGTTTTTCTGCTACCGTTTATTCCCAGCGAAGAATGTCTTGTTGCTAATCCTCCTGACATGGCACTCCCAGTGCCTGTGCTTGATGACCTCTTTGCAGTGGTAGGGTTGGATACTGTACGGGGTTTGGTTGCACTATTATTCGTTATAATGGGACGATACTTGCGCCTTGCATCTGGATCATACACGCTTTCATCTTTATGTCGAATCCAATGTTTCTTTAACCACTGCAAGAACTCTAAATTATCTTGAAATTTACATCTGATTAACTTATCAACGTACACTGTTTTCTCAATTCCATGTCTGCTAAAGCAACTCTGTAAAATTTTATAGTTGGTTTGAAACTCATATTCGGCCGTGGCATTGAATTTTACCCTGTTCATCGGCAAGTCTCCATAAATTGAATCCATTATTTGACAATATGCTGCTCCCGTCCCACATTCCTCAATTTTTTTGTAATTCAAGTTAAGGAGGCCATTCAACCATGTAAGCAACTCTGTACGTGATTCTCCGATACCCGCACTCATTGCTTCGTCCCTGATTTGGTGGAATATTATCCTTGCTTTTGAGTCTGCCTTCAATTTTTTTTGACTTGTTTCAAGTGTTTGTTTTCTTCGCCATTTTGCTACTAACTTCTTCAAACGCGTAGTCGCGTTAGGAAGAACATAAGCACAAGAATAGCCTACATTTTTACATGCCTTCGGTTCACATGGTAAACTCGAGCGTACTAAGTTTAATTAATAGTGGAGTTGGGAATGGTCTTCAAGTTCATTCAGGTTTCCGGAACACCTACTCTAGTTGACCTATAGAAGATACAAGGCGTCTCTTTCAGGTAAGAAGATGCCTCTCAGATGTCTTTGACTTTTCTTTATTGTTCTAGGCAAAGTGTTCTTTATACCTGTATGTATGCATCAGCAGATTGACCGGTAACATGAAAGTCTGAAAAAATCCCTGTAATGTTGTTGCCAACACATGAAAAGTTCCGTATCTTCTTTATTGGAAATCGTTAGAAGCCCTGGTTTTGCTCCTAATGGCGATTTAGCATATGCTAATTAAATCTTAAGCAAAGAGTTGTTGAACGAACCCAGACGAAATCTGTTTCTGGTTGCGTGATTTTTCTTTAGGTAGAAACACTGGAATAATTCAAGCGGGTTTCCCAGGGTATCTTATTTTCAAATGATCTTTTCTTTTCTGTGGGTGAGACTACATTTTTCAAAGAGAGCATGTCCATAGTGGCAACAAGTGTGAATACGGGAAGTGAAGAGGGATAATTTTTGAATGAGTAGAGCTTCAGTCAGTCGCTCATGCAGTTTTAGCGGAGACAGAAATTCTATCTATATGGATTTCTCTGATCAGCGATATGGGGTACGCCTTCATTATTTTCTTTTAGCTAAGTCTATCATATATAAGCAACTATTCAATGGTCAAATTAACTTCAATCTCTGTCGCCGCATCCCCGATTACTATCACTTTATCTCCGTCAGATGAGAAAGGTTTACCTTTGCTGAGTTAGGTGATTACGCCCCGATATCAGGGCTCACTACATGGAAAACACTGCACCTCCATCTGAAACAGACCTCAGTTGAAGTTGTGGGAGCCGTTTTCAATCATCTTGACCCGTAGTGCACCAAGTCAAGTTACGAGAATGGTAACTGTGACCCATGTACTCCGCTAGATTGACCAGCTATATCTAGCGCTTTATGAAAGTGCAGTATCTACACTGTGGTTCCAACATAGAGAGCATTGCTTTCACTAATTGATCCTCATATATTATAGAAAGCCGCGAAAAAAAGCTTAAGAAGAATATTTAATGGTATAAATAGTTGGAATTATGTATGTCTTTAATCTTATAGTTCTTTAACAAAGTACAATAGTCTTGTGTGCTGTAGTAACGAAAGCAGGTTTATAACTACTGTTAGTCCATTATACACAGTGAGCGTTCACTATGTATACCGTATGGATGTGCATAGGGATATCCTACATCAAAGTTTTTTCTAGTTTGAATGTGTTCCAAATCGTCATAAGTACCTAAAGCTTTTCTGTCTTGACTAGTGAACCTTCGGCGTATAGTTGGTCTAATGTATCTTTGAAGAATTTTGATGCTTTGGCACGCTTTATTTTAAAAGTTGGCGTCACAACATCATCCTCGAGAGTTAAAGGCTCAAGTCCGACTTTGATGTTATGCAATTTTTCGAATCCTTGTAGCCCATCGGTGCATTTATTAATTTTGTTTAAAAATTCCTTCCTTAGCTTTTTATTACGATTTAAGTTTTCTACTAGCACTTCCTTAGTCCACGTTTTCACCTCTGGGTGCTTTGCAGCTAAAATCGGTTGCGCTGCATCAACATCAACACCAACGATGCCAACTAAAAATGTCTTTAAAGGATCTCCAAAGACAAATATTTGCGTGATATAGGGGCATGATGATAAATAAATATTTTCGATTTTCTCTGGAGCAATATATTCACCATGTGCTAGCTTGAAAAAGTTCTTGACTCGATCAATGACGCTGATGCGACCTTTTCCATCGATAAATGCAACATCTCCCGTGGAAAACCAACCATCTTGGTCAACGGCTTTTGAAGTTTCATTCGGATTTTTAAAATATCTTTCAAAAACCTGTGGGCCACGAATTTGCAGTTCACCTTTTAAATCCTTGTCGGCATGGTAACCCATTTCTGGAACAGACTTCAATCTACATTCTGCAGAAATACCTATGGCACCACAAGATCCGACATCTTTTTCAAACGGTTCGCTTAAACAGACACCAGCAAAAGTTTCAGTTAAGCCGTAGCCCTGTCTTATACCAATATCCAAGGCACTTCTTAAAAATAGTAAGGTATCTTTAGATATGGGAGCTGATCCGGTAATTATAAACGAGTTATTGGACAAACCTAAAGAGTCTCTGATTTTATCAATCAATACGCGATGATAAACTAGAAAATTCATAATCGATTTATCTGGACCACCTCTTGCGGTAAATCTGGCCGATTTAGAATCCAATATAGTATTTGCTACGTTCCTCTGGACAGTCGATTTATCCAAAGCGTTTTTTATACCGGCTTCAAACCGTGTTAATATTCTAGGAACCAGGGCAACCGCGTAAGGTTTCAAAATCTTCAAATCCTCTACCAATACAGTTGGGTCTGGTTTATGTAAGAAGCCTATTCCAAACCCGATGGCTAGATCATACGCAATAACCATTCTTTCAAAAATATGAGCCAATGGCAAAAAACACATATCATATAACTGTTGGTTTCTTTTATCTGGCGGTATTCTGAAGGTAGAAAAAGCAAATGCTATCCCAGACGCAATGTTTCTGTGAGACATTTCCACACCTTTAGGTAAACCTGTAGTACCAGAAGTAAACGAAATAGTATACAAGGAATCTGGGGTAGGTGGAATTGCAGGAATTTTGTTAAAGCAACCAACTTGTTCTACCTGCTCCAATGAAAAAAATGTGATTTTTTCATTGAGAGAGTTGCACTTAACGGGTAGCAACGATTCATTTAGCATACGGAGCTCGTCATGAGTTAATTCATCCATACAAACCAAAGTATTAACAAATTTCATATCAGGCACCATCTTCAATACATGATACATATTTGATTTTGCAAAAATCAGAATGGGGGCCTCGGTTAAATTCAATATGTACTCGGAGGTGTTTGGACCTAATGTTTCGTACAAAGCCGTGTTAGTTAGAGAATAGGCCTGACAGGCCAAATCTGTTAGGATCCATTCAGGGTTGTTGTGTGATAAGATAGCAACAACAAAATCATTGGCTTCCAAAGGACGTTTCCTTTTCGTGTTTACCAAAGACAATATACCACTTCCGATATTATGACATCTTTTAGATACCGTGGAGTACGACTCGAAACGGAATGTTTCCTCCCAGGTGCCTGTGGCTTTATCAATTGGCCTTGAACCTAAACAGTCACGTTGAGGCCATCTCCTTGCAGAAAACATGAAGTGATCGTATGCAGTTCTTAAGTTTTTATCCACACAGCTCACTAGATTTTCAGAAGAAAGAGAACTCCTATAAATCGAGCTAAAACCAGCTTCATTATCCGGATTCGAAATGGCAACCGCCTGTTTCTTTAAAAATGTTTTGTACCTGGGATAGCTGGTCAGTGGTAATTGAGAGTATAGCTCTTCAATATATTCATCAGAGCCTTTGGTGTAACCGGCTAATCTTGTCTTCAAACTTTCGAAACGAGGATCCGATTCAATTAAATCGGTAAGTGCATAATCTGGAGCGGCCATATTTCGAAACAAGTTTGTTCTTATCCGTTTTTTGTAACCTGCATTCTTCCACTTCCCTTAGCCATGCGTTTCCGATGCTTTATATAGTTCCAACCCATCATCGCTCAACTCCGCAATTAATATTGAGTTCCCTCGTTTTGACTCCAACCCATCATCGGCGGCTCGGCGTTAAAGACTGACGGTCCGGAGGATGTTCTGAAAAATTTGGTTAATATAAATAAATTGTGTCTTTTGATACTAACTACTTTTTCTTATTAGCTGATAACTGCCTCAATTGTCAAAAGAAGTAGTTTGCGTAAAGCTAACCATATATATACGTACTTATTTGCTTAGCTGTAAGGCGTCGTTAAAGCCGTCTACAATAACGTCAGGGACACCGGGACTTCTAGAAAATCCCATTCCCCCCACAGAAACTGTTTGGCCGTAAGATTCTTGCAACTTCCTTTCAGCTCTTTCTTGCCATGCGTCATAACCTACATGAAATCTTGGCAGACATCTATCGGCGATAGTGAATTCCCACTGACCAGCTTCCAGATCCTTGTTACTGATGCCGAGGTGGTTGTTCAGCGCATCTTTGACTGCACTAATGGTTACCTCCCTGGATGGCACTACAGGAACACCGTGTTCATTGAGCATACAACCTCCTATCATCGCAGTCACTTTTGTATATTTGTTGAGGGCGTTTGGGTTTGTGGAGAGTTTGTCAAAAAGTGGTTTGAAATTCCTTTCGATAACAGAATCGAAAATTACACCAAGCAATTTCCCTGGATTCTTATTGGATTTGGGAACCAAGTATCCAAAGCCTTGTAGATCGGCATCTATTACATCTTTGTTTGGCAAATAATAATTAACTAAAATTATTGTGTTTGATTGTATCTCATCTAATAACTTGGATAATGAATTTTGATCCTTCGGTAGCAATTTAGCGATTTTGGGAGGTGTTATCGTAAGTCTTAAATGGTCAAATGTTTCGTATTGGTCGCCAGATTTCGCTTTCAATCCGATTGTCGTTTCGTTAGCAGGGCGTTTCATTATTTGCGTAACCGGGTTCCCAGTAACTATTTTGACGTTTTTAAATTCGTTCAAAGCATTTCTGACTATCTTGGGAAACGTTTCTAGTCCCCCAGCAAGACCCAACATGGGATATTTCTTTAGCGTGTTGGATAAGTCTAATAACTTTGACCTGTCTTTTCCAAACGCATTTGAGTAGTCGTTAAGGCAGCCAGTTAAAGATTGGTGCAGGTTCTCAGTTTTTTTACTTCTTGACTTTCCGCGCATATTATCAATCATAGCTTGTGTGTTAGATCCGTGCTTTAGTTCATTGTAGTATATTTTCTTAAACGTTCTCTTGGCACTTAATAGGGAAACGTCATCCCCATAGATACCTCTTAGTAAGGCACTGATCATATTGTTTGATATGTAGTTATTCCCAAACCTTCTGTCACAAATGGATTCGACACTTTCGTCTTGGCCAGGATGTGGAGATTTTTTTCTGAACCATTCTCCCATCATACCCGTGATGAGTCCTTTTCCCAACGGATTCAGCAGAAATTTTACTGTTGTAGATATCGAATTAGGAACCTGCACGAGTTTATCACTGGGGTCTAGTAGAAACTTTTTGTCTGCAATGCAACCTTTATCAATGCTTTGAATAACTGCTTCCTTGCCCAAGTCTTTAAGGGTATCCATAATCAGAACGGTCCCGTCTGATACGCCCCTCAATGTTCTGGGTCCCTTCTCCAACATAATTGGGTTCCCACTCATATCTCTTGTGTTACAAGAATATATCCAACCCCCAGTTCTGTTCTGCGATTCGAACAGTGTGATTTCAACATCCGGTCTCAACTTGCTTAAAAAATAAGTAAAACATAGTCCAGAAACGCCACCCCCTACAACAGCAACTTTTGCTCTCGGTTTTAGCTTTGTTAATGGTAATAACATTATACAAGCTCTTTTTGGCGTTCTCAATTGCACTTTACTCGATATGTTTGAATTGGTGTTCTTCGCGAATATCTCTATTGTTCTTTCTATTATACTATTTCTTTTTTTGAATACTCCGCGACTCCGAAGCAACAAAGTGTCGAAGGCAAGTTCAAAGGCGTTTTGTAACTAAACGAGCAATGGCAGCTTTCAATTAAAGAAAGGTTAGCGTTACTCTGTGATTTTTTTCATGTAAAAATTCTCAAGAGAGATAAAGTTGTTAAAAAATTAAATATAGGTCTATAAAACTCGATAATTATAATGCATAAAAAGCTAACAATGTTACCTCTTGATACCTAATGCCCTTTCCCTTGACTGCCTTATTGAGCTTAGTCTCCATGAATTTTGATCCTTGGCAAACTTGTTATGCAAAGGAATGATTTTCGCTTTCTTCCTAGACTGGCTTTCAGCATCTCCAGCTTTATAAAAATGAGGCGCTACTTCGAGAAGCCATTGGGGCTCAATGGATGTTACCTGCGACATGTATTCCCGGCTAGTTAATACGATACTATGATACATTACGTATTCATACTCTTTTCCGTACAATGAACTCGAGGGATGTATTCCAACCTCTGTACCACCATTGATGGTTTTATAACCTACCTGTGAGTCTCGCTTAGCAGCGTTCATGAAGAACCCTGACACGAAAGTTTTACGAATTAAATCAGGATCACTATGACAGCTTATTAACTTTAAGCCTATCTTTTTAAATATCATGCTAATTTGGCTTTTAACATCTCTTGCTCTTTTCAAATGTCTAAAATGCAGAAAGTTTGTTTTGCAATACTGCTCCGAGTAATTTGCCTGCTGCCATCTAGTATAAACGTTCAATAATGTTAAATGGTCACCGTATGGGTGATGAAACTTTGCCTTCTTGCTATCTGCTTCCAATTGCCTATCTTTTGGACGATAAAAAACGTTCTGTACTGACAACATTGAGATTATAGTAACAATTTCATCCGAGCACTGATTATCAACAGATGACAATAAAGAGCGTGATAGAGTGGGATCCATTGGAAATAAGGACATCTCTTTACCTAAATTTGTTAGTTTTCCCTCGTCATCTAGTGACTGCAGGTGGTATAATTCTGTCAGTGCGTTAAGCATTAAATTTTTGGGAGGGGGATCCATGAAGTCAAATTTCAATAAATCATTAATTCCCATGGCCTTTAGCATCAAAATAGTATGAGAAAGATTCTGCCTTTGAATTTCTGGAACCGTGTTTTCTAACATTTCATTGTAAAATGCGGATTCTGTATAAAGTCGATAGCATTTTCCAGGGCCTGTTCTTCCAGCTCTACCTTTTCTTTGATTTGCCTGTGCCTGAGAGATTGGAGACACTATCAACTGCTCGATACCTGCTCTTGCATTATAAATGTTGATTTTTGCAAATCCAGGGTCCACGACATAATAAATTCCATCAATAGTGATTGAAGTTTCCGCAATATTTGTGGCAAATACGACTTTTCGACTGCCCTTTGGAGTGGGTTCAAAAATTTTCGATTGGATTTCACTTGGCAAAGCAGAATAAACGGGCAAAATCAGTAATTCGCCGATGCTGTCACCTAAAGTTTTCACCCTATCATATAAAATTTCACAGCATGAGTCTATTTCTTCCTGTCCAGTCAAAAAGACTAAAATATCGCCTGGGCCTTCATTAATATGGATGTCTATTACACAATCCAAAGCTGCCTCTATGTAATCCATTTGGGGCGTCTGTGAGTAGAGTACTTCCACGGGAAAAGTTTTACCAGGTATATTGATAATCGGACAATTTAAAAAGTACTCAGAAAATTTAGCAGAGTTCAAAGTAGCCGATGTAACTATTACTTTTAATTCTGGCCTTTTAATAGCCGCTTTCTTTAACAACGCAAATAAAACATCAGTTGCCACAGTTCTTTCGTGAGCTTCATCTAACATGATAACTGAATATTTTGACATCTCGGGATCTAACAACGCCTCTCTCTGTAACATACCATCAGTCATATATTTTATTCTGGTATCTGGGCCAGTAACATCTTCAAATCTAATGGTATAGCCAACGTCATGGCCAACTTTGCAGCCAACTTCTTCAGCCACTCTTTTAGCAACGGATACAGCGGCAACCCTACGAGGTTGGGTACATCCGATCATCCCATAGTTACTAAACCCTTCTTCATCTAAATACTGAGTAATTTGAGTGGTTTTACCCGAACCTGTCTCACCAACAATGACCAGAAATTGATTGTCACGCACAGCCTGTATCAATTCAGACCTCATCGCGTATACAGGCAAAGTTTGACGCTGTGCACTGATTGGTAAGGAAGTTCTTTTGCCATACGAGATAGATTCATTCATTCTATTTTTTTCCCATTCAGTAACAATCAGCTGGTTTTTCAACATTTGAATTTCGTTCCTGGAATCTTTTTTGTTTTTCGTAGGATCATCAAACGACTGTTGTTTCCTAATCTGTTGTTCAATCTCTCTTTTTTTCCTTAACTTTTCTTCTCTATGATCTCGTATTGCATTAGAGCCGTTGATTGCTGAACGATTCATAAATCCTCTCGGGACTTTTGTAATTTTAGGCATTTCATATTTCTTGGCCCCCTTGACTTGCTGATCCTTTAAAAATTTGGGCCCATCATCTGTATTCAGCTCGACATCAATTTCATCCGTCTCGTCTCGTTGTTGTTCTTCCAATTTTGAGTCCACTTTCTCTGTATTACCGTTAACGATACTGCCGTCATCTCTTTTCGCGGTCAAATAGGAAGTATTTATGGGTATTTCATCCTTCAATTCAGGATAGTCATCGATGGAAGCAGCACCGCTGGCAATTAGTTGGCGAATTTCCCATCTTTCTGGTGAAGTCAAAGCACGCCTTTTAATTTTGTTTTTCATATTTCTGCTTGTATGAGCATCGTTGGACCTACCTCTATCTTCGACACTTTCAGTATTTCTTTTCCGGATTTCTCCACTATGTTGATCAATATTTTTCATGGAGAGCGATATTTTTCCATTATTTTGTATTTTTATCACTTCGACAAAGATATGTTGGCCTTGTCTCACCACATCATGTGGATCTAATGTTCTTTGGTCTGACATTTCTGAAATATGAACTAAGCCATCACAATTCTTCATTCGCGTCCCAAAAATTTGGACGAAACACCCAAAAGTAGTTATGTTTCTCACTTTACCTTCATAAACTTTGTGAAGGACAGGGCTGGGGTCTAAACTTTCTATTTTTTGTACCTCTTCTTCAATCTTTGCTTCTATCTTTGCTGGTATCTTGGTGCTTGGAAGAACTGAGACTTCTTCTTTCATTACTGGTGGTGATGCAATTTGATATATCTTGAAAATTGTTTCATTATCGAGTCCGCTTTGCATCAAGTTCAGTTGTTCCTGGAACTCAGTTATTGATTTAGATTTATTCAAAATGCTCAGGACGAATTCAGTCACAACAGGGTCGTCCAAATTAACGTCATCTTTCAGTACCTGATTAATTTTTTGACTTAACGGTGAACTTTTAACTTTATTTCGTACCTTTTCTTCTTCCTGCTTTCCTAAAAATGCATTATACATCTTAATACTGTCTTCGTAGGATATACCGGCATCCAATTTTTGAATATTTCGTATAAACTCTTGTAAATTGCCGGATTTATTTATGATATTCAGCACAAATTCAATGATAACGGGGTCATCAGATCCCACAATAGCTCCTATGAGTTTCGATATATCAGACATCTCTAATATCTTTGTGTTACCTATGTTGAAAATTAGCTTCGTAGTGCGAAATATAGCGCATTAACAACATGAGATGACAGCATTTGAACAAGTAATAAACCATCTCAAAAGTACTATCGTAGCCCTACATTGCTTCTTCAAAATATTCTCATGCGGGTAACATAATTACAACTTTTCGAATTGGTTATAACGAAGCGGTATCAGCATTGATTGGGATTCATTTGCAATAGATCAGATGATATCTCACTCTGCCAACAAAAAATGAGAAATTGTCTTATTTCTGATACATTTGCTATTATAACGGATGAAAAAACTATAATAACTTTATTTAATTTTATGAACGAGGAAGATAATTACTTTAGTATATCATTAGCAATCACCTTTTCCGTGTGATTACACTGAATATCTTTCACTGTGCCTGGAAGTCATCTACTTGTCTTATGCCATCTTTATCCACGATTTTAACAATGACGCCCTTGAAGTCCATTGGCATTCTTTTTTCAAGCTCTTGTACACATAGTTTTAATAAATCTAAACCCTCCTCAGTAGTCATGTCAGGTCTATAATGATGATCTAGTAAAGAGAATGTGTAAAACCCCGAGTAACCATGAGCACCATAGGGTAATTCGACTTTAGTACCCAAGTAGTCAATTTGATATAGTTCCGGTTTGTTCTTCTTTTTGTCATAGCCTCCAATCAATACGTTGACTTGGTATGGTCTTCTCGACCTAATTGACTTGGCTAATTCTTGCCTAACAAAACTAGATACTGCTTGTGGAGAGAGCTCATAATCTTCCCTAATGGAGTATAATTGGATATTGGCTTGAATGTACTCGGCGAATTGAACGGTGTCACCAGCTTCACCGGCAAAACTCATCAATGTATGTGGCGATAATTGTCTCGTTTTATCATCAGAATCTTTTAAAACAGAAATACCTCTTGTGACTGCCTTAGAAGACGCTAGAATGACAGAATCCTGTACACGGATGCCCAGAATAATATCCATTTCTTAATATATCTTTCTTAGTATTGTATATGAACCTATTTAAAAGACGTGCCCGAAGTTTGTTCTTTTTTATTCGATTGACAGGTGCTCCCTTTTCTTGTAATTGGTGTTCAATATTCACTTTTCTTTATTTTTTGCCACCGTAAAGATTTCGCTGCGAAAGATGCCCCGGCCTAGATGTAGATGACGGAGCTTTGCTGATGCAGTAATACGCATTGATATTTGAGAGGCGTCGATAGTATCATAGAGAACCTGTCAAAAGGAATTCACCGCATGGTTTTCATAAGAGATTGCGTTATGAACAGTTTTCACTACGTTAATGAGCCTCGTTCGAATGTAAATCAGAGGACTTGTGGGCAGGAAAGTTATAATTATCTCTTCAATGAACCTAAAGAAATTACATGTTCAAGACTCGGTGTTAATTTATTTTAACTACGCCGCCTGTCTGAGTCCTTATAACGTGTAGGAATGGTAAAAACGATGGAGTGCAGAGCCTTCCTACTTTTTCGCTAAAAGACTAAAAGAAGGTGGTGTTATGTTGCTGTGCGCTTCTCGGATAGTCAGAACCCAGGCTCAAACTATCACGATTCAGCCTATTTAATTTACTACCACATCATATTCATATGAGGTATGTCAAATTATGATTGTAGCCATCAAAAAAGTACTCCGATACGGGGAGTCGAACCCCGGTCTCCACGGTGAAAGCGTGATGTGATAGCCGTTACACTATATCGGATCAAAGTAGGTTGAAAAACCTTATTCTTCATGAATATCATCATGGTAGACGATATTTAGACAAAATATGATATATCAAAGATGCTGGAATATGAATTAGCAATGAGGAACAATCGTAATAAGTTTAAGTGTGGGTTACTTTGCTAGGTTGAGAAAAAGAATTGTTTAGAGGAATATTACCGAATGAATGATATTTTAAAGTTTCATTCCAACAGTAGTAGTACGAACACCAGCCGATAGAAGTGATAATTGGGTGAATTTTGAGATAATTGTTCGGATTCCATTGTTGGTAAAGGCTACAATATTATGTATACAGAATACCAGAAGTTTTTCCTCCGGGATATAGGAATCCTCAAAATGTAATCGGTATTTCTACACGATAATCACAATACTATGTAGAAATTTCCATACCCTTTTGTGGATTCGTATGTCCTTAAGGAGAACTCCTTGTTCATTTTGTGCACCTAATACTATGATCTCTAACAGCAATGGCATCCCAAAAATTACCTCAAAATTCATACATTCTCCAGTAGAATTTTTCTTTCTATCTTTGCCACCCCATTTCTTTAACGCCAGTAGTGTTATGTAAAATCGTTGTTGTTGAAGGTAAGTTTTCGAAGCTGCTAAAAAAGCATCAAAGGAAGATGATGATTTGACATGATGTTTCAATCAGCATGTGTCATGTCTACACATTCTAATTAGTTCTGTTACGTTATCAATCCTAGCATTTCAGCCTTCGTTGAATTCGGTTAATGTTCAGGTCTTCCTCAATGGTCTTTCAATACACTTTAAGTCTTCACACTGCACAAAATAATTTCTTGCAATAAGTTAATAAATTGATATCTTATACAAGTATCCAACAGACAGTAGTGCCAACACCGCTGGAACATTTAAAATATGGCACAGGAAAAACTATAGAAGACAAAATGAATTAAAAAAAAGAAAAATTAATCTTGTTATATATGCAATTAAAGAACCGAAACATATTTACATTAATTGTAAAGCAGAAGAAAGGACCGAAAGTAGTTAATAAAAAAGGGTATGACTATGGTTATTTTTTACGTAGTTATTATTAAAAACCAATAACTTATAACAACATAGCGGCAGCTGCGACAACACCAGCACCCATACCAACAAAGGCCTTAGCAGCACCGTTTTCAGTTTGCTCAGAAACAGCCTTGGTAGCTTGGATTTGACCATCGGTAATTTGAGAGATGGCAGAGGTCTTGGCACCAGTGGAGCTTGGAGCAGCAGAAGTTGTCTTAGCTTCAGTGGAGCTTGGAGCAGCAGAAGAAGACTTAGCTTCAGAAGAGCTTGGGGCAGCAGAAGAAGACTTAGCTTCAGAAGAGCTTGGGGCAGCAGAAGAAGACTTAGCTTCAGAAGAGCTTGGGGCAGCAGAAGAAGTTGGGGCAGCAGATGAGCTTGGGGCAGCAGAAGAAGTTGGAGCAGCAGAAGAGCTTGGGGCAGCAGAAGAAGAAGCATCACCATTCAAAGACTTCAAAGCTGGTTCCAATCTAGAGGAGTACCATGGAACCATGGTCAACATCTTGCTAACACCAGCAAAGTCAACCTCAGAGTACAAAGTAGTGTAGGAGTCGTCAGTGGCGGAAGCTAAAGCCATACCGATATCCAAAACACCAGCTGGCATACTGCTTAAGGAAAATCCAGAGGAAGAATCAGAAGCTAAGCTAATGTACTCTTGCAAGTGAGATTTGACATCGTTCAAAATAACGTTCAATTCGTTAATTTGATCTTGGGTTTGAGCGGAAGCCAAAGCAGCAATAGCAGCGAATAAAGCGATCTTAGTGTAAGCCATTTTTAATTATTGTAGTACTTGTTGAAAGCGAATGAAAAAGTCTGATATTTTCTTGGTTTTTTATGTAATTTAGAGGAGAAAAGCAAGCTGATTTCAAGCTAACAACAAGATTCAACCGACCTTTTATACAAAAGATTTCTTTGTCTGTCATTTTGCTTCACTTTTTTCTCTGTCAAGGGACAGTTGCATACAAACGCAGTTCAAAACGAAGAAAATAGAAGCAAACGACGTAATGCCGTGGCTGACTGGCATACACTGGAAATCTGTACCAACCGTATAGGTGAAAGAGACCCTTTATGGAACGAGAAAGTGCATTCTTCCCGCTATTGTATTGTTGGGTTCCTTAAACGATGCTGTAAAAACCTAAAACATGGTGCTGAAAATAAACGCGCGAAGAAAGATGGATCTAGCCAGGCACGGAAACGGAAACACGTACTAAAAAGGGACAGGCACTAAAACGGGTCTGGGGTCCTCCCTATTCTGCTTCGAAGCGCGCTCGGAAAACTTCCTTTTATAGCCGTCGTATAGAGAAAATTGAACCTTATTAGATCTGGCGATGGATTCTGTCATTCGTTGGGAACAATGCAGATTATCCAAGTTAGATGGAAACGGTTTACTTTTGCGCTGCAGGCTGTCGGCTGGGCCTTACTATTTATGGAAATCATTTATCGTTCTGTTTACACCCTTTAAGAAGATGGAGTAAAGTGTTGAGCGTGTTAGCTGATAATGACCGTTTCATAGCATTCAAAAACCGTTGCTGTGTAAAAAAAGTCTATTTCCATTGTGGATTGATAATTTTAAGAGACAAGCAGTTCCCATTTTTGTTCTTGCAGCAGATATTTTTAGTCTTCTCTCGAATAACAATAGAGAAAAGGCGGGTATGCTCAGATAGCACATAAATTATAAACAATGCAAGGCCATAAACTTGTAGATTGTCTTTTGTATCTTTTGACGTGATCAAAAGTAATAATAGCAGTGCTTATTTGAATTAAGAGTAAAACATAGTAATACTGGAAATAAGCCGGGATATTTGTAGATATGTATATGCGCAAGAAGGTGCCTATAGAACTGGCAAATGTAGGGAATGAGAAAATCTCTTGACACTTTTTGTACGCAATTTACTTGGCACATGAAGGCACAATTAAAAGCTACTCGCCCTTGTAAATTTGACTAAAAGATTTTCGTAGTCTATGTCTCCAGTTTGAATTGAACAACACCACGCAGTCTAGTAATGTTGAAGGCACCCTTTATGTGCAAATAAAGAAAACTAGCCGCATAAGGTATCATTGCTGTAACTCCATGACTGTTATCCCCCGAAGAACTTTGTAATAACAATTGTAAGTTTTTAGGAAAGGTTCACTGTCGAGAATGACACTTTGGGTTAAGCATTTTAACAAATATTTTCGCTAGACACTGTGTGATGAAGCTATTTCTGAATAATTTTATATTTTGCCTTGAAATTTAATCATGAAATTATATCTGTAAAGGAAAATTAGGGAATGAAATACAAACAATACGAACATAATCCGTAAAAGTATAAATAATCCAAATACAAACTATACATGTGTATACAAGCTCATTTATAGAAATAAAAAGCAGTCAATAAGGAGCAGATAATCTGAGATCTTGCCCACCGCGTTTGGAGAATACCATCAGCTTACCCAAATAATCAGGAAAACTGCAAGCCCAGCTATTTTGCCAATAATAATTTCCGCCACTTAGGTCTGTATGTGAGTCAAACGTTGCTCATTCATTAATCTCTATGATGTATTACAGCTGGAAGTGATAAGAACGATAAAAAAAAGTGATCACCTTACTTAGCGCGAAAAAACTTGAACTGTATGGCTTTCCATAAACTAAACCAACTTTTAAAAAAATTAACAGTATAAGTAGAAACCGCCGTCCGCAATGTCAGATCTTCAAAAGTTACAGAGGTTCTCAACCTGTGATATTTCGGACGGATTGTTGAATGTTTATAACATTCCAACGGGTGGTTATTTCCCTAATCTAACAGCAATTTCTCCACCGCAAAATAGCTCCATAGTAGGCACTGCATACACAGTACTGTTTGCACCCATTGATGATCCAAGACCTGCCGTGAACTATATAGACTCTGTCCCTCCCAACTCAATACTCGTCCTCGCACTGGAGCCCCATTTGCAAAGTCAGTTCCACCCATTTATTAAAATTACGCAAGCGATGTACGGGGGGCTGATGAGTACCAGAGCACAATATTTGAAATCGAATGGGACAGTAGTCTTTGGACGCATAAGAGATGTGGATGAACACCGGACTTTAAACCATCCCGTTTTTGCTTACGGTGTTGGATCTTGCGCTCCAAAGGCTGTCGTTAAAGCCGTAGGCACTAACGTACAGTTGAAAATCTTAACGAGTGATGGCGTAACCCAAACAATATGTCCTGGTGATTATATTGCAGGTGACAATAATGGAATAGTACGCATTCCTGTTCAAGAGACTGACATTTCAAAATTAGTTACCTATATCGAAAAGTCAATTGAAGTGGATTTACTTGTCTCTGAAGATATTAAGAATGGTATTCCCGCCAAACAAGCTCAAAATGATCGAAGATCAGTATTAAAGAAATACATTTAAAAACGCTATCTTCATACATATATATATATATATATCTTCTTTATCGCTATCGCCTTATACATCGTTAGCTAAGCATCTTCAATTATGCTAAACAATATTCGAAAATGAAAATACATGTTTCTGTGGTGACTTAAAAAATCCTTAAGCAGAGTAATTCAAACGGAAGATATCGTTAAACACGTAGTAAGAGTTTCCATCAGGAATCAAATGGAACACTTGAGAGAAACGCTGTGGATTTTGTTCTTCGTCAATCAACAGATCACCAGTGATCATGACTAAGACATCGCCATTTGGGGAAGCAGGTTGCGCATCCAAAGTAGTGATACGATGTTGGACCTTTTGAAATGGCAAAGATACTAATTTCTCAACAATGTCCTTTGCACCTTGCAATTGACTAGTCTCGAATGTTAGCATAGATTCATTTCTGTACAAGTTACCCAATTGGCTTCTATCGGTATCAAATTGATTATAGTAAAACTGGGTGAAGTTTTGGGCCAAAGTGTTAAAGTCGAGAGACATTATAAAGATAATAGTATTAAAACCTGGGTTCCTTAGGGGGTATTGTACACTAAAAACTAAAAAGTACTTACTTATCAGCCTAAGTCTCACCTTGCCAAGTCAGAAAATTTTTCGTTGCTTTTTGAGAACCACGCTTGTGGGACTATGTCACCCGGTATTAATGGGCAAATACTAACTTGGTGAACACTTATAGCAATAACAGTATCATAGCTTATGAAGAAAAAGCGGTCATAAAGACTGAGTCGGTGCCAGATATCTCCAGCTAGGTAACAAGGCTACGCAATTTATTCTATATTATGAGGTCCTCGAAGTCTCCTTTTAAAAGGAAGTCTCACAGTCGTGAGACATCACACGATGAAAACACATCGTTTTTCCACAAGAGAACAATATCCGGTAGCAGTGCTCACCATTCTAGAAACGTCAGTCAAGGTGCAGTACCCTCTTCCGCACCACCTGTTTCTGGTGGAAATTATTCGCATAAGAGAAACGTGTCGAGAGCTTCAAATTCCTCTCAAACTTCGAATTTTTTAGCCGAACAATATGAAAGGGATAGGAAAGCCATAATTAATTGCTGCTTTTCCAGACCCGACCATAAGACAGGTGAACCGCCGAATAATTATATTACACATGTCCGGATTATAGAAGATTCAAAATTCCCTAGTTCAAGACCTCCTCCAGATTCAAAATTGGAGAACAAAAAGAAAAGACTCCTTATTTTGAGTGCCAAGCCCAACAATGCCAAGCTAATACAAATTCATAAAGCAAGAGAAAACTCAGACGGCTCTTTTCAAATTGGTAGAACTTGGCAGTTGACCGAACTAGTAAGAGTAGAGAAGGACCTGGAGATATCTGAAGGCTTCATTCTTACCATGAGTAAAAAATACTACTGGGAAACGAATTCTGCGAAGGAAAGAACTGTTTTCATTAAATCTCTAATTACTCTATACATTCAAACATTCGAAGGTCATGTCCCTGAATTGGTCAATTGGGATTTATCCCTTTTTTATCTTGACGAGAGGAGTTATCAAAGAGCAGTCATCACAAATCGCCCCGGTTCCGTATCTCCAATAAAGTCACCTACAAGTAATTTCACGACAAACACTACCCAATCGGTGGGCTCTGTCCCCTTTTCAGCACCTACTGAGAGGACAAGAAGGTCTGAAACAGAAAGCGTTAATCCAGTGTCAACGCCTGCAAGCGTGGAATATCATGCAGGAATGAAATCTCTAAATAAGGCCCCCTATTCTTCCAATTCGACATTGAATGAAGTGAATAAAAGATACGAGTTAGAGCAACAACAGCAACAAGAAGAGGCTGAACTGAGACGATTAGAAGAGCAAAAAAGACTTCAGTTACAAAAGGAAAATGAGATGAAAAGATTAGAAGAGGAAAGAAGAATAAAGCAGGAAGAGAGGAAAAGGCAAATGGAATTGGAACATCAACGACAACTCGAAGAAGAGGAACGAAAACGTCAAATGGAACTGGAGGCTAAAAAGCAAATGGAGTTGAAACGTCAACGGCAATTCGAAGAAGAGCAACGCCTAAAAAAAGAGAGAGAACTATTGGAAATACAGAGAAAACAAAGAGAACAAGAAACAGCTGAGAGATTAAAAAAAGAAGAGCAAGAAGCGCTTGCTAAAAAGGAGGAGGAAGAAAAAAGTAAAAGAAACAAAGTAGACAATGAAAGTTATACTCAAGAAATAAATGGTAAGGTTGATAACCTTTTGGAGGACTTAAACGCAGTTTTGGCGGAAGAAACAGAAACCACCCCTACTATGCAAAATGGTACTTACGTACCCGAGAGAAGTACAGCTAGAGCTCATGACCAATTAAAAAAACCACTAAATATTGCCAAAGTTGAGTCACTCGGTGGAAGCGATTTGAATGACTCGATCAGTTTGAGTGACGAGATAGCAGGTTTGAATACATCTAACTTATCAGGAGAGGACCAAGATGAGAAGAACGATCTTTCGTTCGAGAAGGGAGATGAGGTTAGGTATAGCAATAATTTTGAAGGTGAAGCTCCTCACGTGTACCATGAAGTATCAATTATTCAAGAAGAAGCACCTGCCGTTTCGCAGAAATTAATCCTTCCGGAAGAGAATAACGAATCTGAAGCGCTGATTGAATCTAAAGAGGAGATAAAAACGATGGAAAATATTGACGATGAGGTTTTATTAGAAATATTAACAGATATCAATTGGTCCATTGAAGACGATGCTGATAGTATGATTGAAAGGATTGACTTAAGATTGGCGGAAACGGAATACTTATTCAACCAAAATTTATTATCTTTGCAAAAAATTGGGCCTAATATCCGCCCCTACGAAGACAAGGTCAATGACGAATGTCATCGCATAATCCCCACTCTCTCTTTATTCTTGATGGAAATGAGCAATTTTTCTAATGATATCGAAAACGTAGAGAGCCAAGATAACGGATTACAAGTTGAAAGTGCTAACAAGAAACTTCTATGGAACACACTTGATGAACTTTTGAAAACTGTATCTCTTGATGAAATTTCCCTAAATCAGTTATTAGAATGTCCAATAAGAGAGAAGAACTTGCCATGGATGGAAAACCAATTGAATTTATTATTAAAAGCATTTCAAGCAATAGGCAGCGATGGAAATGAAGTAGAATATAATCTAAGAGAAATTTCTGGACTAAAGCAGAGGCTACAATTTTATGAGAAAGTTACCAAGATATTTCTTAACAGAATTGTGGAGGAAATGCAGAAGAAATTCTCAAATATACGTGGACAAGATATCTCACACGATCAAATGATTAGAATTTTGACGACTTTATTGATATTTTCTCCTTTAATACTGTTCTGTAAAGAAATTTCACAAAAATCGTATCAAGCAATTGTGGAAAATTGGAACGTCAGTATTCAACCAGTATACATGGAGTTATGGACTAAGAAAATATCACAATTACAAGGCATTGACACAAATGATGAAAAAATGAATGAGCTGAGCTTAAGCCAGTTACTAAATGAATGGAACACATTTAGAAAAGAGAGAAAAACAAATGATATCAACCCGGTTTTCAAGAATAGTTTTTCTCTTCTTACCGAGTGCCTTCAAACCATGAGGCAAGAATGTATTGTTTATCAAAATTTTGTCGAAGTGTTCTTTCATATATCTTCAAAGCATAATTTCGAAGAATACATTAAACATTTTAATGATCCAGATGCTCCTCCAATATTATTAGATACTGTGAAAGTAATGCAATCTGATAGAGAAGCAGCCGTTATTGAAACCCAGTTGGTCTCAAGAATATTCCAACCTATTGTCACTAGGCTGTCCTCATATTTTGTAGAATTAGTGAAAGCCGAACCAACGGTAGCCCCAGCCTTAACTTTTTACTTGGAGAATGAAATTAAAAGCTTAGAATCATCCAACCATGAATTTTTATTGTCTGCAGTGACTAGAATGTACACACAAATAAAACAAGTGTGGTCTGATAATGTAGAAGAGCAGGTTTTGCACTTCGAAAGAATTTCTAACGCAACCACCAATGGAGAAATTCTTCCAGGTATACTTGATTTACCAGTAGGCTTGAAGAATTCAGAAGATTTGTTCCAATTTGCTAAGAGGTCTATGGATATTAAAGATACCGATGAAGGCTACGAGTCCATCGAATTAATGAATTCGAGCTTCAGGAAGCTAAGCATAGCTGCCACACGATCGATAACTCACAAAGAAGTTAATTCAAGCATTAATCCAAACCTTTCAGATACTGCTGCTTTAAATAATGACTATATGGAAACTATTTCTCTCCTAGTGAACAGTAACTGGCTAACTGAAATGCTTTCCATGTTAAACTTCAATAAGGATGGTATATTTGATACGTCATTGCAAAACGTTAAGAAAGTTTTCGATGTGGAAAAAGAATCTTATGCTTCCTTTCTACTCCGCGATACTATGCCTAAACTAACAGCCTTTGTTTATGGTGTGAGCAACATCATTGAAAATACCAACAATGTGAACATGACCAATCCTTCAAGATGGGCCGCATATAGCAGGCAGAACCTAGAGAACATTCTTTTAGCATACACTTCCCATGAAATTGAAACTCTAGTAAAAAGGCTGCACACTCATATGGTAAATGACTTCGGTTACCACCAAGAAAATGCCATAAACAACGTCCTATGCGATAAGTTGTGGTCGTGCATTCAAGGTCAAACCGTCTCACTATACTTGAAACTATACACTGTAATTGATAAACACTATAGAGGGACAAACATACGCTTCACGAAGAACGATATCATAAGTGCGTTCGAGGAATACAAGAATGCCTAAGTAACCTCTGCATTGTCGCTTCATATTACATATTTAGACTAATTAAGTAAATATTTTGATAAATTTCAATTTCAAATATCGTGTAAAATGATATATTAGTTTTCGAATTTTTTTTTCTGAATATAAAAGGAACAGAATATTAGTTAGCTTCATTGTCCAATTACTATTGTTACTTACGTTTAATGCATTTTCTTTTCTTTCACTTCCTTCCTTAATACTCCATCCTTATGCACGGGAAATACGCATATCAGTGAGGATTCGTCCGAGATTGTGTTTTTGCTGGTTGAAATTTAATTATAAACCAGACCGTCTCCTCATGGTCAATTCGGTGTTCGCTTTTGAATACTTCAAGACTATGTAGGGAATTTTTGGAATACCTTTTTTCATTACCGATATTCATTCTTTCAAAGGGACTGTTTATTTTTCTTTGGAAGTAATATCAAAAAATAGGTTAGGGATACCGGACTGAAACATTCAATTGAGGGCCCAACCATATTTTTCTTTTCTTTTTCACCGAATTCTCTAATGTGAGTTCACGTTATAGAAGCTGGAATTGTAAGTAATACAGAAATGGCAACTAAAATGGTAGGCATGAGTGTTCTCCTTCTTGTGTGTCTTTCTTTTCACCCGATACAGTAAACTTTGTATAGGAGAGTTGACCAATTACCTGACAGTGCCGTCTATAAACGAGACCTCAACTTCACCTCAAAAACCATAATTTTATCTATTGATAATTATCATTATGGTCATTTTCCACTAAATTCATAGTTACCTTACTCTTATGCTTTGTATTTGTAGGTGTAAAAATGACGAAAAATTTAATTATCTGAAAAATTATTGTGTGAAAAAACTTGATTTTGCTATAACCTTATGTAAAACCATATAAAAGACAAAGACGGTAAACTAAAACAGCAGAGAGGAAATGTTTAAGAAGTATGTCTAACATGAGAATGAATATTGCGTAATTCACTGGTTTTACCAGGGGTTAGTGTACACTTTTGACTCAGTAAGCAATTACTAACATCATCATCGATAGATTCACAAGAGAAGATGTCCATTCACGTTCAAAGGTCAAATCTTCAATTCAAAGAACGTTAAAGGCCAAATTGGTCAAGCAGTACCCCAAAATAGAAGATGCTATTGATGAATTAATTCCTAAGAAGAGTCAAATCGAGTTGATTAAATGTGAAGATAAGATCCAATTGTATTCCGTCGATGGTGAAGTTCTTTTTTTTCAAAAATTCGATGAACTGATTCCAAGCCTGAAATTAGTACACAAATTTCCAGAGGCTTATCCCACTGTTCAGGTTGATAGAGGTGCTATTAAATTCGTTCTCTCAGGTGCTAATATCATGTGCCCTGGCCTAACTTCTGCGGGTGCCGACCTACCACCTGCTCCTGGTTACGAGAAAGGTACGATTGTAGTCATCAATGCCGAAAATAAAGAGAATGCATTGGCTATTGGTGAATTGATGATGGGTACTGAAGAAATTAAATCAGTGAACAAAGGTCATTCCATAGAATTGATTCACCATTTGGGCGACCCCTTATGGAACTTCAGCGTTGAGTAACAAACGGAGCCGTCAACACTATATTACTATCCATCTGCTACATAATAAAATAAAGAAACTAAGAAAAAATTAGAATAACATCCGCTTACAATCTAAAAGGCTGTTTCCTGATTTTTAAATATGCAACTAGCCAAGATTAACTATATATTGTGATTACGATGGGCTGTTAACCTTCTGAATGCTCTTGTTATTTACTGGAGACGAAACATGAATAATATCTCCGTTCACAACATTAAAATCTGAAATGGGGCGAAAATTATACTTTATTTCGTTTATCATCCCTTCAGAATTTTCATGAAATAACTTAACATTTAGTATGTCAAAGTTTAGCTTTCGACATATTACACTCTTAACGTACCTTACTGTAAAACTGGGAAGGACCCAATAATCTAAATCACTACTCGGCTTCTTGCCAGCTCTTATCTTTATTTTTAAGACAAGAGATTGCCGTGTTTCTCTTTCATTGTTGAAACTTAGCTTACTCATATCGATTTCATACGACTTTATGAGGCTTGACCAACGCGGCAGATTGGTGTCATAGCTCAATTCGTTATTCATTACCTTGGAAACAAAAAACATCTCAGCCTCTCTTCTTGTTTTTACATCACATATTGATCCATTCAATACCATCACACGATCAAACCTAGCCAGTACTTCATAAAAAGTAGCCTGTTCTTCGACGTTAATATCATTTCCGTTGTAGTTGAATTCGTTGCCACTCAGATGGATATTTTTCAAAGAGGGAAATGTCTTATTCAAATCATCTATCAAACTTCTTTCCTTAAATTTGTTATCTGTTATATCCAAGGATTCAACAGAATAAATAGCAATACTTGGTGCTCTAGAAATTTGATTATTGGAGACATTTAAACCTTTCAATGTCAAATTTTTTGGAAACAATGGAAACGATATAAGATTATTTCCGCTAATATTCAGTTCCTCTAAAGTACACGGTATTTCATTCTCAAAATTTTGGATTCCCGCACTGGTCAAGTTGTTATAGCTTAAATCCAACATTTTCAGTGTCCTGAAGCTTTTGAGCAGCTTACCAATATGTTTATAACTTAAACCACAGGAAGACAGACGTAAAGTTTTGATGTGTGATAGGTCATATTCTTTCAAGTTGTCCCAACCGCTTAAAAGTTTATTTTGAGATATATTAAGGCTCTCCAAGTTCTTCAAAGGTTCTATGAACTCACATAAAGAGTTGATATTCGTGAATAGATTAAGCGATAAATCAAGGTCCTTGACGTTCACACAATTTTGTATTACACGGTTTAACTCATCTTGATTTTGAAACAATATAGCGACATCGGAATCTCGCAAAGCTATTTTTCTTAACTTCTTATAATTCTTATTTCTCGCATTTAGTTCATCGAATCCCAAACCCTCAACCCTTTTGTTACCTATAGATAGGTCATTAATGTTATTACTCGAGCCTCCATACTTTTCTGACAATGCTTCGTAAAACGTAATTCTGCGTACACCTGGAGATTTAATCTTAGACTCCTTCAAAAATGATCCTGAATTAGGAATTTGAACGTCAAAATAGTGTATGTCATCTATTGTTCCAGAATGTTTTCCCCGGCTGTGATCGTCCCATTCCACCCCATAAGCTTTTACCGAAGGCCACGGCTTAATAACACCTATGAATTTGATGGTGCAAAAATATCCACCAATCTTGAGTCTGTCCCCAATTTCATAAGTCATGCTATCTCTGCAATTCGTTTTGCATTTTGTATTTTGTATATCTTATATATGAAACATAATAAAAGTTGGAACTTTTTAATGATTTCTTTGTCCAAAGAGCAAAAAGGCAGTAAAACTAAAAAAAATAAGATGTATAGTAATGAGTTTAAAAGCACACCTATAATTTACAGTAATGTTATTTGATGATAAAGAAAAAATAAGAAACACCCCTTACATAAAAATAGCCTTACATATGACTTATTTATTCCATCATTGTATCTTGATCTTTGCTAGCATCTATGGCCTTGTCAAGAGAGCTAAACAATCCATCCAAATCAAATTCTTTGGACCACTCGGATACAATGGTGGATTCATTTGCTGCAATTGGAGCTTGTTTAGTGCCAGTGTTTATAGTACTTAGATTTTGTTTATCTTGTTGAGATGCAGCTGCCGATGTATTTGGTAAAACCCAACCAAGAATTTTACCATCCCTCCAGTCATTAAGTACCGAAAGACCAGCACTGGCAAGATTTGGAATACCGCCTTTCCCTAATCTACCTCTTTTACGAGCGACGTGAATTAAGAAATGTTTTGTAAACGTATCTGCATCATTAGCAGGAATAGGAGGAATTTCATACAGCTTTTTAAAGCTCTCTGTCATTTCATCTGATTTAGCTAGTCTCTTTACCAACATTAAGACAGCTGGATACGGATCAACAATGTGTTTTGCCGGTAGAGCATTTAGAAGAGCTAATTCAGCTTCATGTTCAACTTTCGATCTTTTCTTATTTTCGCTTGGGAAACATATACCAGGAGAATCTAGAATCTTCAACTTGTTGTCGATTTTGATCTCTCTCAGAGAGGTAGTAACACCTGCTTCATTACCGACTGGGCAAGCCTTTGATTGACCTCCACGGCGCGCCAAAAGAGCGTTGATAACAGATGATTTACCAACATTTGGATAACCGATAACACCCACTACAATAGATCTCTTCAAATTGCTGTTATTAGAGTAAGTTTTCAGCGACTCTAGCAGTGCACTTGCAGTAGTGGTTTGGCTTAGCTTTCTGTTGAAAGAAGTGCCGTTGACTGCACCAGAAGAAGCTCTTAATGGGATTGTAGGAAAACTAGACTTTAAGTAATTTAACCATTGTTCCAATACATGTGGGGGAATTAAATCAACTTTGTTCAGTATTAAAATCAGCCTTTTACCCTGACTTTGTAAGACGGCTTCTTCCACCTTTCTTGATCTTGTACCCTCTGGATCTCTGGCATCCAAAACATATAGGATGACATCAGAAGCATCAATAACGGATTTGAAAATCTTGTCATAAGCTTTCCTAGATTTTTCAAGTTCTGACTCGCCTTCTACATCTTCACCGTAGAAATCAATGTTATAATCAATGACGTCCAATTCATCATCACGAACATCTGCATCATTAGAGGGTGTGCCCTCATATTCAGCAGCTGCTTGCTGAGCAGACTCAACCAAAGCTGCTAATCCATTTTCATCGTCTTCTATCATGTCTTCATCCATTGCATCAACGCCTTGTTCCTTGGCAGCTTTCCTAGCCTCCAATCGTTGTTGTTTGGCAAGCTCTCTTTCCTCTAAGTCCTTCATTTTTTTGGCTTCTATTTCTTCTAAGATCTTAGCCTTATAAGGAAAGTTAGAAGGAATACCAGGGTCTTTCTTAGACCTTGATCTCCAAGTAACGTCCTTCTTAGCCATCTTCTTTTCCTTTTTTCTATGGGCAGAAGCCTTCTTCTTAATACCTTCCTTCAACTTGGTAGATGTTCTTCTAGATTGGCGCTTTCTGACTCTCATTTTATGATATTATAGTCGTGACTGTATACCTATATGCTTGTTCTTGTGTGTACCAAAGTATTACTAGTACAATTCCCTCTTGATATAATTAGCTCATCTCATCGCCTCGCTCGAAAATTTTCAGCAGCTGTGAGAAAAAAATTTCAAAAAAAAAACAGAAGCGACGTTTAGAGTGACGTGAATCACTGTTAATGCAATACTATGGCACCTCACTAGATATATACATATATTTATGTGAGAAGTATATGCGCTTCTATTTATGGCACATACACCACCACATTCAATCATATAGCCTACTGTCCTTAAATTTGGAAAAATCAGCCATAGAAAACGCAGGTCGTAAGTTTGACGGAGCGAGATTAGCGGACTGACTTGCTGTCCTTTGTGGTTCGTGCTCCCTTTGCATTGTGGCTGAACTCTTACCAAGATCAAACATACTGCTACTCTTCATCCTGTACACATCTTTGAAGCCATCTACGTCTGTTCCAAGTTCACCTTCCTCCAATCTGGAAAATGGATCTGATCTCCTTAGAAATTTCAACCTTCTCCTTATGCCTGTCTTAAAGTCCTTGGTAATGTTGTACAGACCGGAAAAACGTCTTCTGATTATGTGTGACCTATGAAAGATCAAGTAAAATATGCAACAAATAATTGCGAACCACATCAAAAATCCTTTATTAGAAAGGCTGGAACTTTGCTTGCGTAGTTGATCAGACTCCAGTAACTTGCCAGGTATGAATTTCTTACCAGTGAGCTTAGTTCTTCTTTCACTGGGCGCAATACCCACCATGAAGTCATCATTACCTGCCAATATGCTACCTGAGGCATAAAGTAAAATTCTGCCTAGTGTCCACGATAACTCTCGTTCTTCGACTTTTTCCACACTTTGAAATAAGGGCCTGTCATTGACATTTTCTGCGTCGACATCTATTCGAGGCATATCAAACCCTTCATGAAGTATATTAAGGACCCAATTGCCCTTAAAGCATGCATCTTTCAAAAAATTCTCCGGAATAGAATTATACACGCCTTTATCACTGTTCGCTAATATTTGCGTCCAATTGGAATTGCAAAACTCCCTTAGGCTTTTGCTAAATTTGTCAAAGTTGTATTCGCCCCCAAGTTTGAATACGTCGTTGGCAGTGTACCAGTACTCAGAAGTACCTATAAATTTGTCATTGGCAAAGTCTATTCGAGGAGCATGAACACCATTAAACAAGCACGGCTCGTCATCACAAGGCATGTTCTTTAAAAGTAACGGATAAATAGATTTTGTACATTGTTCGTAATTCCCAGAACCCGCGATGTGAAATATGGTATCTTTAAATTCAAAATCCGTGCTGCTTCCTCGCGGCATACATGGATCATTCAAGTTCCTTGTAGAGAAGTCATCATTTTCGTAATCATTTGTGTTTTCTGGAAGGGTATTGATCAACTGAGCCAAGTACCTTCTTCTAGCCTGATTGGCACCAAACCCTAACCACGTACTAACAAAAACGTCCCATTTCTGCAAATCTCCGTTAACACTCCTCAAGAAGATGGTGGCGATGTCATCTCTATGTCTAGCTATTTCTCCTGAATCATGCGGTGCAAACGCAATCTGAGTAGAGGCACCGCCCATGTCCATAAACCCAAATGTAAAATGGTCAGAGACCTCTGGATTATAGTCATTAAAGTGTCCATATAGATAGTTTAAGCCAAGCCAGCCATATAAACCTTCGGTTTCACCATCAATGACTTGAATTTGTGCTGAGCAATCCTCAACCAAAAATTCTGCAGGGTGTTTGAGCCCCTGACACAAACCATCCAAAATGGAAGATTGTATGTCTTGAGGTAAAAGGCGCATGCCCGCGGTTGCTTGAATAAAAACGGGACAACTCGACCAATGTGATTCAGGGATAATATTCTTAGCAAAATCTAGTAACGGCTTGATGTGAGATTTGTACGCATCTTGAGGTTTTTTTTCAAAACTCGACAAGCCTGGATTCAGCTTAAAAGTCCAGTCTTTTTCTTGATGAATATGAGGTACTGATTGTAATATGGACTGTGAGTCCTGGTTTGTTGCATGAAGAAGCGATTCCGTGTCCTGCCACTTAAACACATGGATTCTCGAACCCGAAGACCCTGCATCTATGACGATACCAAACCGATCATTAGTGTTTTCTATGAGCATAAGAGGGCAGACGGGGAAATAAAAAAAGCCACGTTAGATATAGTATTTTACTTTATACAGCTAAAACGCAAATACGATATATACGAACGAAATAACATGACGATAAATCTCTGTTTATCATCGTTTCTTTAAAGAAAATAATGAGGCGAAAAAGTAAAAAAAGCTATGATTGTGTGAAGTTGTTGAAAATCCGTAATTCATTGAACCCGTACGCGCGCAAAAGTACGTCACAGTAAAATACAACTGTAGCTGCGAGAAGAAGCCGTTGGTTGATTTAGGTAGCAATCTTCTCCAGAGAAGCTGAGATGTCAAGAATGTCCTTGCTGGAGACAAACTGAACCTTGTCTTTCCCAGAAGTATTCAACGCCAAATGAACACCAACTTTTCCTACCTCATCGCCATAAACTGGATAGCCTAGCAACCTCTGGAATCTAGAACGGTACACGCGAGTGCCCAAAGCAGCAGTCAGATTGCCGCCAAATCCGCTTTGTTTAGAATTTGTCCGTTCACCAAGGAGAGGGCCTGGGCGCAAAATTATAGTGTGCTTAAAATCAAGAGCGATAACATCGCGTTCAATCTCGCCCTTCATCTTCATGTAGCCGAACCTGGAGTCCGGATGAGCACCAGCGGAAGAAACGAGAACGATCGTTTCACATCCTTTTTCCTTGGCAGCCTGGGCCAATTGTAAGTTTAAATCATGATCGATCTTGTATTGCTTGTCCAAACCGCCTGCAGCTGCCCTTGTCGTTGCCAGTGCGGTGAATAGCACCTGCGGATTCATTTCATTGGTGATCAATTGTGACCACTTTGAATTATCCCTTTCTACTATGGCCACAACTTTATCAGTGGCCGGAAAGGGCAATTCCCTTCTCAAGATCGCGTATACCTTAGAGAACTGGGGTGCCTCCTGTGCGTGCCTCAGAAATCCGCCTCCGCATAAACCTGTAGCGCCTAATACCAACCCATTCATCGTTGCTTGTGCTCTTCTATATAATCCATCCTATCTTTCTCATCAGTAGGAGGTCGATCTTATGCAAAGTTCGCCACCAACAGCTGCAGTTACATCATATCGCGGAAACTCCGCACTGGCATCGTGCCGCGCGACAAGCGCAAGGATGAGAATCATGAAAACCTTGCTACAACAAGATGCCAATAAAGTCGTTCCCTGATATAGCTAGTACTTTGCGGGAGTAATTTGTTATTCTGCTTTCTTTTGCACTTTGATCATGCCAAGTCTCGTGGTGCACTATCCATTTCGTGCTGCTTGGTTATTGTAGCAATTTTTTGTCGCGTCCGTGTCCTTTTTCGCCGCGATTTACGTATTTAAATATACACGTCGCAATCTTAGTATATTTCTGTATAAAATGTTTGTTTCTTGTAATCATTCAACACTAAACACGTAAAGAACATCAGACCAGAAAATTTTAAAACATGTCCAACAAGCTGTTCAGGTTAGATGCAGGTATGTGCCATTTTTCGTCAAATATTTTGAATACTTTGAGTATTTTTTTTTTTTTTTTGGTACACTAACTAACGCGTACGACTCTATGTAGGCTACCAACAATACGACTGGGGTAAAATCGGCTCTTCTTCAGCTGTCGCTCAATTTGCTGCCCATTCTGACCCCTCTGTTCAAATTGAACAAGATAAACCATATGCAGAGTTATGGATGGGTACCCACAGCAAGATGCCTTCCTACAACCATGAGTCTAAGGAATCCCTGAGAGATATCATCTCCAAGAACCCCTCTGCCATGTTAGGTAAGGACATTATTGATAAGTTCCACGCCACAAATGAATTGCCCTTCCTTTTCAAAGTTTTGTCCATTGAAAAAGTCTTGTCTATTCAAGCACATCCCGACAAAGCCTTGGGTAAAATATTGCACGCTCAAGATCCTAAGAACTATCCTGATGATAATCACAAACCTGAAATGGCCATCGCTGTGACTGACTTTGAAGGTTTCTGCGGGTTCAAACCTTTGCAAGAGATTGCAGATGAATTGAAACGTATTCCTGAATTACGCAACATTGTTGGTGAAGAAACTTCCAGGAATTTTATTGAGAACATTCAACCTTCTGCTCAGAAAGGTTCCCCAGAAGATGAGCAAAACAAAAAGCTATTGCAAGCTGTTTTCAGCAGGGTCATGAACGCTTCGGATGACAAAATCAAGATTCAAGCTCGCTCCTTGGTCGAAAGATCAAAGAATTCTCCATCAGACTTTAACAAACCTGATTTACCAGAATTAATTCAAAGACTGAATAAACAGTTCCCTGATGACGTGGGTTTGTTTTGTGGATGTTTATTGTTGAATCACTGCAGATTGAATGCTGGTGAAGCCATCTTTTTAAGAGCTAAGGATCCTCACGCCTATATAAGCGGTGATATTATGGAATGTATGGCTGCTTCTGACAACGTAGTTAGAGCAGGCTTCACTCCAAAATTCAAGGATGTTAAAAACTTGGTCTCCATGTTAACCTATACATATGATCCTGTGGAAAAGCAAAAAATGCAGCCTTTAAAGTTCGACAGGTCCTCTGGTAACGGTAAGTCAGTTTTATATAACCCTCCAATCGAAGAATTTGCTGTATTGGAGACTACTTTTGATGAGAAACTTGGTCAAAGGCATTTTGAAGGTGTTGATGGTCCAAGTATCTTAATCACTACAAAAGGTAATGGTTACATTAAAGCAGATGGCCAAAAATTGAAAGCTGAACCCGGTTTTGTCTTTTTCATCGCTCCACATTTGCCTGTTGATTTGGAAGCTGAAGATGAGGCGTTTACTACCTATAGAGCCTTTGTGGAACCAAATTAGCTTTCTTTCTATTTCTTAATTTTCTTATATCTATAATAGAGAAAATATTATACTTATTTATTTGAAGTCTACTTTATTTCACAGTTTTCTATTTGCTTCTCACGTTCTATAATATAGTGGAATGGAAATATCAAACATAATTTGCTGTTCTCTAAAACACTTGATATTGATGCATAAAAACATATATAGATACATATATAAATATTACGTGGTAATCAATTGGTAGTTGCCATTGGTTTATTTTGATGCAATACCGTTTCTTTTTTTCCACCTTAATAACCTTCTTTTCAAGTCACCCTCAGATTGCTGGTAGATGTTCAGCTTCTTATCGAAAAACATTTTTTTATAATCATCACCGTGTTTCTTATATAATTTTTCCAACCATTCTTCTTCCCTTTCACTTTGGCTACGTTCCTTTCTGATAACTGGTCTAGACGCAAGTTCTTCTAATTTCTTAACCACTTCGGTCTCCTCGGTAGTATCCCTAGCTTTTATTTCGTTAACATCCTCATCAGCATCAAAGTTCTTTTTCTTACCGTAAACAACTCTTACAACATCACCATTCTTATCACGCTGTATCCTTGCCTCACCTTCTGGTATCTCATTTTCATCGAGCTCCACGGTAGCCGCATTATAATCATTTTGCTCGTCCTCACCTTCATCTTCATCTTCATCTTCATCCAACACAGGCTTCGTTAATGGAATTCTTTTAACTACTTTACTTAAATCGGCCTCTTTGCCTCCTGCTGGTGTTTGTAATTTAGCCCTTAGCCCTAATTTCTTATAGTTTTGTGCCATTGTCAGTGAATAGTCCCAATTTGCTGCAATAATCGGATTAGACTGGATGTTAATCTTTCTTTGTTTGTCTTTGTTTCTCCTGGTTGCTTTCCCAACAGAAGATCTGTTCATCTTTCTTTTTCTAACGGATGTCATTGTATGCAACTTTTTTTACTTAGTGTATTTGCAGTTTGATATTAAACTCAATATCTTGAACTCTGCTTTTTTGAGAATTGACGACTGTTATAAATTTATCTCATCGCCTATTTTTCTTTTTATTCCATTCTGAAAAAAAGTGTCGATAAAAAAAAATTTACATAAAAGTGTTCTGTTCGGGTAACGTTTAAACCAATAAAATAACAAATAGAATTTTACCCAGCACGCTATTGAATATAAAGTAGAGCTAATCAAGCCGCTTATCTCAAATATATGGCTTGGTTTCTTTTATAGATTTGAGTAAATAGTACCCTTTGTAGCGGTAACTGTTGCTTTTTCAATCATTGGAAGCAATACAACATATAGTATAATGCTTGTTTTATTGTCCCTTAGTATTGAACGCATACAATGGTCATAATGCGAGTATGTGCACTAGTTAAATATGAAAAGAAATTACCCAAAAGATTACTGCACAGTTATTTACACTAGAAAGTAATATCAGGTAAACATTACGATTATAATTAGTACCTATTATCACAGGTACTTAAGCGGCCTTTTTATGCTGTTGGAAGCCCAATAGTTTTATCTAAGATAAAAGCTTTCAATGACTCTTTGACGTAGACTTTCTGAATAAGAGAAATATAAAACTTGCCTGAAAAAAAAGAATAAAAAATAAAAGAAAAAGAAAACCTTCACCAGATTCTCAACAATTATTAAGTTAATTTGATTATTAAAAGAGTAAAAAAAATATATATACGTATATGTAGCATTATGCCAATATGAATTACTATTATTTATCAAATCGATCGAAAGCATTGTGTATTACCTTCTTTTCTAGAGGTTTATGTGCAAAGTGAGGTAATTCCAATAAAACTCCTAACCGTCAAAGTGTAATAAACAAGGTTCTTAAAAAACTACGTCCGATATGCTTTACTATACATGTTCACAAAGGCTAGTACCATAAACAGTTAGAAAAAACACTGGTTAATGCATTCTAGCTTTGTTCGTGTCTAGAATTTTCTAATTCCTTGATCTCTTCTTCAGTGAATGATCTGGTGTTATCTTTATTAGCATGTGACCAAACAGTGTTGACAGCATCAATATGTAGGCGCTGCTCCTCATCTAGAGTTATTAATTCGCCGTGAGTGGTTCTGTGGTTATAACTATATGGCTTTAGGAGGGTTTTATGTGTGGCACACCATATATAACCACCACAAGCACCTGCAGAGGCCCTATGCCAATCATCAGATTTTGGATCAGGTAAGATGACATATTTGCTGCTGATTGGAGTTATGTAATAATATTTTTCCATTTCTTCAAAAGTCTTGAATTGATCTTTGAATTTCTTAAAGTCGCCATCTTTTTTCCAATCATCTTTAGCAGCATTATCGTGTTTACAAAAGGTACCTCCACCGTTAACCCAAAGTAAAGTTTTCTTATCAGTAGACATATGTGCTATTTGCCCGGAACATATTTCGACTGCAGCTTCTTGCCTCTTTCCGTTCAAGTCGGTTTTCTTTACATAATCACCAATAGCTCCGGAATACACTCCCTGCAGTGCATAAGTGTGACCTGCGGCCAAGAACCCTAACCAGAAATTCTCTTTATCACCATGTGTGCAGTGGGCTGTATTTTTGGCCAAATGAATCATAGCAGCAAGCACTAGGGGGATCGTGTGTTTTGATTTGTCGACAGCAAATAAACCAGCTTCTAACTGGTGCTGCCTTCTATGATGAAAAAAAGCTTTGAATATGTACTCTTCTGTAGTTAAAGTATTGTCACATTCGTTGAGAGCATGATCAGGATCGATAAGAAGTGAGTTTTGGAAATTTTTAGATTCAAGGTTTCTAGGCAATAGAGTTTCATATCTAGCAATACATCTTTCATGCACGTTATCTCTTAGCGCCCTTTCCCTGTAAAATACAGTTCCTGTCTTCTGGTATTCAGTGGTCTTGAAGTAGTTATCAATTTTTTCATAACTAATAGCATCAATATCTAAAAAGACAAATTCTTGCAAAAGATTGAGTAGAACCACTAGCCATTTACTTTTATAACTACCGAAGTCACCTCGCCACTTAGGGTGGATGGTATTAGAAACATCTAGGAACCAAATTTCTTGTGGAACATTGGTAGAATTATCGTAATTATTTTCTACTGGTTTGAAATCAGGACTTCTAGCAGCATATATAAGTTTGTCCACTAGTTCTTGCGACAGCTCATCGCCTCTATAGACCACTTGGATCGGTAAAGTATTCCCTTCAAATCTCAAAGTAGCAATAAATTTGACAGCTAATGGAAATTGGTTGGAACCTAAACTCAATACAATACCACGACCGGCTACTTTGGCGCTCATATCCCTCCAATTGGCCCAGAAGGTTTTTGATGGATCGTATTCATATTTGAAATACTCCTGCACTTTACCAGTTTTATGATCGAACTTGGGTAAGAAGCCTTGCTCTAATACTTTTCCAAAAGGTGATGTGATTTTTGGAACCATCTCATGAAAAGTCTCTGTGGTAAAGTTATTTATAAACGGAAACATTTTGTGCTCGAATTCGAATTGATCGTATTTCTTAAAATTGTCTGGATCATAATTAGGGAAAGTAGCATTTAAGGTTTTGATTAATTTTGATTGAACCCTCTCTTTCGACATCTTATCACTTTTCGGAAAAATTTCTTGAATATTAACTGGATTGGCCTGCATAAAACATCTATCATAGGCTCTTATTCTCTCAAATGCCTGGAACATATCATATTTCCGGCGATACAATCTCTCGGATTTCTCATCCATTGGATTTCCATTCGCATCTTTAACTTCGTCAACTCCTTCATTATCATTTATGCTGTACTCCAGTTTCTTCACACTATTAGTCCATTCATCGTCTAGCGTATACAGTGTCCGGAAATAAAATTTACATCTATCAGTTAAGCTTAATTCGTTGAAATGCTTATAATAGCCCTTCTTATTGATTAGCCAACTAGAACTCCTTTTAGTATCTATAGACTGGTCATAAAATGGAACTAATTCTAGTGGCGATACTGGAATTGTATCCACTGGGTCGACCTCAGGAGAGCCGAAGGCTTCAATAAGAACCTTAGGATCTGCATCTTTCAATGTTTTCTTGTTTGTACTGTTTACATTGCTTGATCGTATAAGCGCATCATTTCGGTGGGTAACTAGTTGGAATAGCACGAGAATAATGATCAAGGCTCCGACTAGAATCGGTATGGTACACGATCTCAAAGACCTTTGGTTTAATATAAATCTCCGGAGTGCCAACATTTAATACACAGTAACACTTTCTTAAACTAGCGTTAAATACCGCAAGATTACGTTTTTCGAGAGTACGAAGCAAGACCAGGACATTTAGCATTACGAATATTATTTATTTCACTTATGAGTCCTTTTTATAATACCTCCTTAATATAATCTTGCCTAATACATTGCAACGTTTTCGCAAAAGAAGAAACTCAAGGCTTAAAGAAGAAAAGGTAGACTTTGCGGTGGCGCCGGAGCCTCATTCTGAGATACCTTAAAAGGTTGAATATCAACTCAAAATGTCAGTAGCTCATCGTTCTGCGAGAGCGTGTCTAAAGATAAGCCGATAGTTTGTATCCTATTTAGGTTAAAAGCACGTGGCACGAGAAACGCGCACGCACTTTCCACCATTTTTCTGCATGGTGGCGGTCCGGCCAATTGAGACCTCGCAATGATTAAGTCTTCCGAGCGCCAGGGTTCGAAAAGTGGGATGCCTTGGTTGTTTTCTTTTTTTTTCGCGATTGTTTTACAACTTAATAGGTGTTGCCCAACTATTCGTAAAAGGATCAGTGAGTCAGTAGTGAGCAATATATGCAGAAAGAGTACTTTTTTTTTTTTCTGACGCAGAAGAGAGAGTTCCTATCTCAGGGAGAGAAACTTCAATGTATTAGGTTTTCTTCGGATCCGTGGGCACTTCTTGCCGCGTTTGCATATGCAGAAAGAAATGAAGAAAAAAGAAAATGAATTAAAACGCGAAATAAAGCGATGCCGCTATAATGGAAAAAAAGGAGTCGCGACATATGTATATGCATTCATCGTTCTCATATATTGCACGTTCCGACCACGATTATAGAGTCATCTACCATACACCATTATTATACTTTCTCTTCCTATCTGTCCAACATTTCTAGATAAGCCTTACTACGCTATCAAATGGTTAGTCTTGCTGTCTTCTAAATTTAGATCTCTTTCGTTGTTCGTCCATAAGGGTTCTTTCTTGATGCAGGATATGCATTTACGTTATTTTTTGTACGTCGTACTCTGGCTTATCGATGAATACAGACATTGAATAGCTAGTGATATTTTATCGGAAACGTGTACCGTGAAATGGTAAAAGTTTTGTTTGACTTTGAGCCAAAGTAGTTACCATGGTTGTTTTTTTCTTAATCTTGAAGGTAATCAGGATAAAGAGAATTACAACCATGTTCGTAGCTAAAAATCTCCTTATAGCTAACAACTGCTATTTATGTGCGGCTTTGTCAGCAGGAATTATACCGCATTTCCTTGATTTACTGTCTTAAGCTCACCTTCAACATTGTTTAGCAGTAACATTGTACTTTATTTTTAAGGAATAGTTTAGTTGAAACGCCAACAGTGGCTTGCACTAAACAAGACTTTATACTACGTTTAGTTTTTCTTTTCCTTTTCTTGAAACCTTTTTTTCTTTTCGGAAATCTAATACTGCTACAATTTTTATATATTTTTCAAATTTTTTATTTAATAAATATTGAAATAGAAAATGAAATTAAATTTATATTTTTTAAAAAGCACGTGATTAGTTTGATGTTTCATAGAAATTTTAGTTTAATATTGAATCAGTCATTTACAGATTCATAGTTCTTAAATAAAACATATCTCGGACTTATGTAGCATGTAGGAGAGATGTATTTTTGCTTGGCCCTTTGTTTACCAATTAATCACATCTGCATTGAATGGGCTTGATGGTAGGCAAGCGTTCCCCTGTTAATGAAGAAACCCATTCAACAAGGAAGAAAAGTGGACTAATTTGATATTTCAATGTGTTAGTTAAAGCAAAAAGAATTCAAGAGTAAATATTTGAATTTACTTCATTTGTTAAGGTTAACAATTTAAGGTGTTGATTCTTTAAAATTATGTTCTCGCCATTCAATGACAGAAACATTACGAAGTGCTAGGAGGTATATTATTAATATGATAGTTTTTAGTTTATAATATTTGTCAACTCTAGTTGTTTACGCATTGAAAAGAAGTACGGTGTAATCAATATCATGAATATTTGAGAATAAAAAAACAGTTTTTGTTGCTGTCGGCCTATGGTGCTAGGGCTGACTGTTTGCTGATTTTTTCCTTCCGTTCCCTAATTCACAAAAAATCGATCATTATTTTTGATTTAGGCAATGGCAAAAATCCACGATATAATAAAAACCTGTGATTTCAAGCCTTGCAAACAGTAGACAAGCGCCATCTGTTTTCATTATGATGACTTTTATCATAGAGGATCTTGCCATTTATCGCTATCTATATATATTATATAAATACACTATACGATAATCACAAGCGCATGATTTTTGATAGTGATGTATGCTGCTTGACTACACGATGTATTCCGGGAATTTGGAAATGAGTTTATGCCTCCAGTTTATTTATTCATGTTTCGTAGTTCGGTAGTTCGGGTAAGTAATTTTGTCATTGAACGTTAAGAAGATTTTGGTGAAGTTTCAAATTCTGCAAAAACAATTACATACTAGTGGTTAAACAAAAGAAACAAGTAAAAGTTCACTGTCACTTCTTTATAGCTGGCAATTATGAGGTTTTCTATGTTAATCGGGTTTAATTTATTAACTGCCTTGAGCAGCTTCTGTGCTGCCATATCAGCTAATAATAGCGACAATGTCGAACATGAACAGGAAGTTGCGGAGGCGGTAGCGCCACCTTCTATTAATATAGAGGTGAAATATGATGTCGTTGGGAAGGAATCAGAAAATCATGATTCTTTCCTTGAGTTTTACGCGGAGGATACCGCTACCTTAGCCTATAATGTTACTAATTGGGAAGATACTAATATCACAATTTTTGGTGTCAACGGAACAATTGTTACATATCCACATGGTTATCCTGTGGCGGACATTACAGGTGCGAGTATTGGGCCTTACGAAATGGAGGTCAACGGAACTTCAAAATTCGGGCAAGACGTTACGTTAAATTTACCGGAAGGACAATACTTTTTAATCCCATTTTTATTAGCTTCTAGGTTCGATGAAATCGTGAGAATTGCGGCACCACCAACCCTATTCGAAATTGTTAGCCCACCTATTTCCTTTTTCAACCCACAATTTTTATCAGTTCAGGTCATCTTTCTAGCCATCATCGGAGGTGTAAGTTATTACTACATGAAGTCTAAAACAAATCAAAGACCTTCCAAGAAGAGTGCCACTGTCAAAAAAGTTGATGAATCATGGTTGCCAGAAACCTATAAAAAATAAAAATGGCGGAGTAAGATCTCTGGATGATGATAGGGGGCTCTCATTGTTTTATAGATACATATTAGTATACTACAATTAAAGATATCCCAATATCTACTTTCGATATTTTCAGGGCGGGTTATTGAATAATGCATTACCCTAAGCTACGCCTGAAAAATATCAAACACGCTTCTTGAAAAGAGAAACCTTTAAAGAGGTGTATAGTCAACTGAATTGGTTATAAAGTTGAATACTTTAACACAATTGACGGTGCAAATTTTGAATTATCCTTTTTTGATTATTTAGGATGCGGACCGATTGGAATTTTTTCTTTTGTATCCTTCTGCAGGCCATTTTCGTTGTGGGCACACAAACTTCAAGAACGCTTGTTCTTTACGACCAATCTACGGAACCTTTAGAGGAGTACTCAGTCTATTTAAAAGATCTAGAACAAAGGAATTACAAACTTGAATATTTAGATATTAACAGTACTTCCACTACTGTGGATTTGTATGACAAAGAGCAAAGATTGTTTGATAACATCATCGTTTTTCCTACCAAAGGAGGCAAGAATTTAGCGAGACAAATCCCAGTTAAGCAGTTGATTAAATTTTTTGAAAATGAAGGTAACATTTTATGCATGAGTTCTCCAGGTGCTGTTCCGAATACCATTCGTTTATTTTTGAATGAATTAGGTATCTATCCAAGTCCAAAAGGACACGTTATTCGTGACTATTTTTCGCCCTCCTCAGAAGAGCTAGTGGTTTCTTCTAACCATCTTCTGAACAAATATGTGTACAACGCCAGAAAAAGCGAGGATTTTGTTTTTGGGGAAAGTTCAGCTGCTTTATTAGAAAATCGTGAACAAATCGTCCCAATTTTAAACGCTCCAAGAACATCCTTTACTGAGTCCAAAGGCAAATGCAACTCTTGGACCAGCGGATCTCAAGGCTTTCTTGTAGTTGGTTTCCAGAACTTAAACAATGCTCGTTTAGTATGGATCGGCAGTAGTGATTTCTTAAAGAACAAAAATCAGGACTCTAATCAGGAGTTTGCAAAAGAATTACTAAAATGGACATTTAATGAAAAATCTGTAATCAAAAGTGTGCATGCGGTTCATTCACATGCGGATGGTACTAGTTATGACGAAGAGCCCTACAAAATCAAGGACAAAGTTATTTATTCTGTAGGCTTTTCGGAATGGAATGGAGAAGAATGGCTACCACATATCGCTGATGATATCCAATTTGAACTAAGACAAGTGGATCCGTACTACCGTCTAACATTGTCGCCAAGCGGAAACGATTCTGAAACTCAGTATTACACCACCGGTGAATTCATCCTTCCAGACCGCCATGGAGTGTTTACATTCCTCACTGACTATCGTAAGATTGGCCTGTCGTTCACTACTGACAAAGACGTTAAAGCTATCCGTCACCTTGCTAATGATGAATACCCAAGAAGTTGGGAAATCAGCAATTCTTGGGTTTATATTAGCGCCATTTGTGGCGTCATTGTTGCGTGGATATTTTTTGTTGTTTCTTTCGTTACGACTTCCTCTGTTGGCAAGAAACTTGAAACATTCAAAAAAACAAACTAATATATGTTTTCATATCCTTTATAATTCTTTATAAATGGCTCACATAAATACATAAGAGTACCTGATTGTGTTTATTTATATTTTTTGCCAAACTAAGTACTGCAATAGATTTTATATATGGTTTAGTTTTTAACGACTTGAATCTTATTGTCTTTTTTCCATTTTTCAAACTCTTTTGCAGTTTGTATTAAGGTTTCTTTCATTTTACTTATTGTACCTTCTATGTTTTCCTTCTTAGTTTCAAGAATAGGCAAACTCGTTTGAACATCACTTTCAACAAGTGCGCCACCTATCATCCTGTAACATTTTCTCGTCGGCTCAGCGTCTTTCAGTGTTTTTATGACTATAGTGTGTTCATCTTTGTCATGACCTAATTCTATGATTTTTGTTTGCAATTCTTCCAAAATTTGTTTGTATTCATTATATTTTGCTTGAAAGACTATACACAGAGAAAACACAAAGATTGTTAGTAAGATAAAATTGGCTACATGCATTTATTAAAACCCAGAGATCGAAATTTTGCATACCGTTGTTCCTTTGTTCCATAGCTGTAATATAGTTCTCCACTTCTCATGAATGAGTTTTAAAGATTAGTGAGTTTAGGTGATGAATTCTTTTTTTTTTTTTTTTCATTTACTTCCAGGCGGCAGCGTTCGCGATTTTATCTAAACTTACGTCAACACCACTAATATAGAGTTAAGGAACATACAAGTAGGATTTAAGGTTAGTTTATAATGTGTGTTCATTTACTTTTCTTTATCGCCCCCTTGTCATTTTGCCTGGGGTGAATTGATCCCAGCGAGTATATAAAGGCACCAAAAAAGACTAGGTAGACCCCGATGTAGCCAGTATATGACAAGTTATTATCGAAAAGTCGGACGCTCAGTAAAAGACTTATAAATTTTCTTACAAGTAATGTTATGGAAAGTGTCAGAGCGTTTGTTTTACTGGCGAGGATATTAACACCCTTGACGCAAAAATATTGTGTTAACACATTGAAAAGAAGGAGAGTTTCTTCTCGCGGGACTAGAATCTTCCCTCCAAAATTTAAACACAATATTCTTTCAGACTTTCTCATCACTCGATATTCGTGAATTAACTGCTTTCGACTAAATAGAAAGAGAGGTAATGATAAAAAATGACTGTAAAAGATATTCTCCTTCCAATGCTTTCCATATTTTTGATACGTACGTTCATTGTATGCTGAAAGTAAAGATGATGTGAATGATGAAAGTACTAGTATACAAATGCCAAAAATAAAAGTGAGATCTACAGATTGGTCACTTCCAATTTTCCACGCTTGCAGTTTCAAATCTTGGTACCGAAAATCAGCATCTTTGAATAATGAGGCAATTATAGCTCCAATGGTTAAAAATAGTGTTGATAAAATCTGAATCTTTGTATATTTCCTACCATTTAATAACCAGCATGTAAACATGGTTATTACGGTTCCGAAGCATCTGAAAACGATATGAATCGGAATGGATATGTTGTATTTAAATACGTTATTATTCGTCGTAGATGAAATATAAAATAAAACGACAGTAATGACATAAACGTGAAGTGGAGTTTTCAGAGGCTTGAAGTAAGGGAAAGGTTGATGAACATCCAGAAATTCGGGGAGTCCCTGACATGTAACAAATAAAAATTGACAAAAAGTAATGAGATTATTAATGCTGCCTGTTTCGTTGCTCATTAAGGTTTCAAATGTAATAACATTGGAGCAACAACCTCCGAACACTAGAGCGAATGCTTTTAGTGAGTTCCACATTTTTTAGATTCTCCCAATCCAATTACTTCCCTGCTTATTCTCAATTGAATTCTCTTCATTTTTTCTAACTGGAGTGCAAAGCACTGAATATTTTTACTTTGCGTCGGGAGCGATTGCTTCCTTAAAATATGACAATGAATATATAAAGGAAGAGTATGCGTAACCAAACCATAAGAAAGGCAGAGAGTGCCTAGCATGGTAGCAGACTTAACTAAAGGTATACTGAAATGGAAATCAAGAATAGAATTTGATGCCGTTGGAAGCAGTTCCTATTACGAAGAGTTAAAGGGCTTACCTCCCCTTGCATCCCATAAAAAATTAACACAGGCTGCTATCTTCAATAGCACGAAGTATGAGTTATTACAAGTAAAAAAAGACATTCTGTCCATCTATGAAGTTGTAAGTAGGGACATTGACGAGGAACGCAATCAGATGCAGCAAATTGAACTTCAACTTAAAAAGTCGTTAAAAAAGGTAGAACATAGTTACAAAAACGTCTTAAAGCAAAGGGCTTCTACTAATTGTATCAATGGAAATGATCGTCTATTGGCCAATGCGGAAAAAAAAATTGGCTCGTTAAATGAAGAACTCGCATGTGTCAATGATATTGTTTCAGATATTGTTAACAATTTGACCGCATTGAATGCAAACCTCCCGAAGAAGGCACAATTATTGAAAGATGACTCAATAAATGTGGCACATTATCCACTTCTTTTTGATTTCCTGCATAAATCTTGCCCGAAGAGTATTATCGCTACTAGTGAAGCTAGCATTCACGAAAATGCCTCGCCCTCTCCTCTTTTAGAACACGATGAATTACCAGCAGAGAGCATAAATAGTTTTTACGGGGAGAACGAGCTACAGAGTGATTCTTTAGCTCCACTTCAAACTCATGACGATAACATATCTAGTTGCAAAAAAATACTACCCCCAAAATTCAACACAACAAGTGGCCCTTCAATTGAAACTAATTTTGAAAATATTAGCGCAGATGGCCTCACATACACCAAATGTTCTTTAAAAAACTCAATATCTTTGACTTAAAATTTAACTTACATGTTAATGGTATGTAAGATATACTCTATATGTATTAAGCAGACTTTAATTAGTACTTAAGAATTGAATTAAAATAGGTTCGGGTAAAACGGATAGTTCTTCAAAAAATACTGTATTTCCAGCGTTTCTAAATAACAATAGCATTTGGGAAAACCTTCTTTTACTATTCGAACAAGAAACAGTTTTTTGTTTAGTTTTTTAATCTGGATATTCAGCAGCTATTTCGGCAGTGCACACCCGCAAGAAAAATATACATAATGCTACAATACTCCTAAAATATTATATAAAGTATGAATAAGGTTCAAGTCGTTCTCACGAGCCAAATGAACCTCAAATCTACATTTCTTCCCCTACGAAATGTAGTGAGATTCCTGGGATGAATAAATTCTTTCTTTGCTCTTTATTTGCAACATACTAAAGGTTTAAAACTACTTGATTTTGCGAGTAGCCCGACGTAAAGAGGAATACATAGTCAAGACAGGGGTCATGAGGTTGAAACAATTGCGAAAGATGCTTTTTACGACCCTCAGCTTGTGTCATGTACATTTTTCTGTTTCACTTTATTGAAAAAAAGTAGTTAAATACTTTTTAGAATATTCAAACGATACTAGTGTTACCACAGCAGCAGGTACTGTCCTTACCAAATTAGTTGCAAACCCAGAGTAAAAGCCGGCGAAGCCCTCTTGCCTATACGTAATTTTAATCAATGGAAGGAGATGGCGTTGAACAGTATTTGGAAGATCGGATTTCAGTTGCATTCGAGTTCGAAGTATTTCGTGAGGATAAGTCACGGTAGATGCTACCATTTTAGATAGCATAGAGGCCAATATTAATTTTTGAAAGTTTGAGCTCGTCACATCTGTCGATACGTCAGTCGATTCTGAATATCCGAACCTTATTTTTAAATTTTCATATAAAGGAAACTGTATAGCAACGTTCAGCATCCCCAGCAGGGCTGGTACTAAGCCGGCATAAAGAGCCTTAGCACCCTCTTGTTGAATGATCTTTCTAAATGTGTCTATGGTACCCTTATAATGGGTGGAATATTTACCGATACCTGTTTGCAGCATAAGTCTTGTTTTTACTACCCAAATCGGATTTGTCGCAACTGTAGAGATGGCACCTGCAGTAATTGCAGAAGAAGCGTTTGAGAGAAACGGACTATGTGGGAAAATATCGACCGAATATTTTCTACAGAAATCATAGACGGAAAAGTAAATCATCAAAGTAGGAATATAACCTAAAACCGTCGGCTGTAGACCTTTATAAAGCCCAGCAGCACCTTCATCCTTGAAAATAGTAGCAAATGTACCAAAAAACCCCTTATAATGTTGACTTTGGTGTGTCATGTTTTGGAGACCTTGTGCTTGTAATCTTGTTTTCGCAACGTCAAAAGGACAGACCAGCATTGCGGATAGTGCACCAGATAAAGCACCTGAAATTGCAGCAACTCTAGGGTCAGCATTCTTTTTCAGCCTATTTAGTTTTGTGGGAATCGCATAATTTCCATTAGCTAGTGACGCATTTTTTGAGTTTTCTAATGTCGTTTTATTGTCTCCATTATTCATTATATAGCCGTGATGTATATTCCGCTTTTCATCAAACAATGAAAATAAGTTGAGAACAACTAATTTCGATGTACGTCCAAATTATATGTTTATTTGCTTATATATCAATTTGCTTATCTTTTCCACTTCATTTTTCCACCAGCGCGAGTATGTCGAGAATCATTTTCGACAGCATCTTCAAAAAATACACTAAGCTATCTTTCGTAGAAAATGTTGACAGAGGGGATTCTTTAATAAAGATATTTTATGATGTCAAAAGGAATAGCTTTTTTCCATAGGCAAATGAAGATGAAATTAAAGGCATGATTACGTAAAGAAGCGAAGTATATAAAACTGTAAAATGAAAAATGATATAATTTTCATGAGTAAACCCGATACTCAAAAAGGCAAGGAGAAGAAAAGAAAATCGGAGTACTTTTTTAAAATATATTTACTTATTGTGTAGTAGTTGAAGTGTTTGTATTGAGGTTGTTCATCGCATCATTATTGGTGATGTTTAAGATATTATTGTTCGCGTGACCCATAGCGAAGTTTTTGTGGTCGTTGGGCTCTTGTTGATAGTGATGATGTTGAGGATCAGATCCAATAGTGCTCAAAGTGTGACCAGAGCTCATTATATTTTGTTGAGGCGTCGCTATTGGATATACAGTGGGCAAAGGATGTTGGTGCTGGTGTTGATACATAGACGGATTTTGAGCACTTGCCATGGCATATTGGGGGAATCCCTGGTAATACACTTGCGATGGAGTGTACTGAGAATTAGCGTATGCAGGATTTGATAGCATGGTGCCTGAGTTAGTGCTTGTAGCACCAGAAGGTTCTGCATTCGTATTTGAAGTAGTATTTTCTTGTGCCCTCTTGTATGCAGAAGCAGAAGAATTGTAATAAGGAACATTCACATTCATAGAATACACCGGATAAGGAGCTGTAGAGGTAGCAGAGCTTGCACTATTATTATTGGCTTGATGGAGTAGTGGCTGCATACTGGATACGGGAAGGACATTCTCGGCTGTACCAGGAGTGCCAGTAGCGCCTGCGGCTGCTGATGCTGATTGACTTTCAGTAGGATGCCCATAATAAGGGTGTTGAGTTGAGGAGGTGGAATAGCCTTGATTCTCGTTCGTTGAAGCGTTTGTTACAGGGTTTGGAGGTTGTGTGGTATAATAGTTAGGATTGTTTATCGGAATTGTTGTATAATAAAATGGATAAGAAATTTGTCCTTGTTGTTGCGGATTAATAAAGTCACCGGTGGTGTTATAAGCAAAAGAGGCGTTATGGAATCTATTTGGATTGTTACCGTTCCCTGCATTAGTATTGACATTATTAATATTATTAATATTATTATTATTGTTACTATTATTACTATTACTACTGTTATTACTATTATTATTGTTATTATTAACATGTGTATTCATACCAGTAGCGTTAGTGTTATCAGGAGATTGAGTGATATAAGGTGGATTCGCCGTATACATCAAAGTTGTTGATGGTAATGCGGGAGCAAATTGAGTGATTGGGTATCCAGAGCTTTCATCATTTTTATAATAATAATTTTTGTTTGCACTAGTAAATTGATTACTGCCAGCAGCATTTATATTAGCACTATTGTTATTCGTGGAAATAACAGTATTCAGGGGAGTGGAAGAGTTGCTTTTATTGTTTATATTATTAGGACCATTACCGTTGGTAGTGGAATTGTTTTTCACGTTGCCTAAGGTTGTATTTCCCATCGCGACAATTAGTTCCTGTGAAGGTCTAACATCTTTCAAAAAAGGAGAAGCTTTAGGAGTCACTAGACAATTTTGTTTTATATCTTTTACAGAATAATAAGAGACAATATGTAAATTTTCAATCGAGTTGAATGGAGGTCTCTTCAGCTTCACAGATATTGTCTTCTTCACCAGGCCAGTATACTTTAAAGGTAAGTTCGAACGGTTTGATGGAGAAATGGAGGTGTCTTGCTCTGACTCAAAACTTGAATGGCCCATAGTAGGTGGCAAATCAAACTGGTGATTCTTCAAAGGAGGTAGCTTGATTTTCGACGAAGAAGGGTTATTTCTCGCGCCAGAAGTTCCATCCGTAATGACGGCGGAATCAGTACTGCCACTCGAAGTAGCATTAGCATTAGACCCGGCGTTTTCCTTGTCTAGTTCCTTGTATATTAGAAACTTGCCTGATATTCTTGATGGAGACCAAGAAACGCCATCAGTCCATCTCTTGATGCCCGATATCTCTTCAATAAAAACGAATATACTACCTGATACGATCAAATAAGGTCTTTCTATTTCATAAGGCCTTCTTGGTATATGCTTTAACTTGCCATCCAAAGTTGCTTGAAGAATAAGCAAAGCGTCATCTTCATCTTCAATGTACCCTTTGAAAGTAGGCTCGATATCCATTTAGAAATTTACGTTGTCCTTGTGTCTAGTTGAAATGTTGTTTTGTGGAAAAAGATGGTGATAGGAAAGATGATGCAGTACAGGTATTTATTTTATCCTAGTAACACAGTATGGAAATGGCGTACAACAGAGGCGGACCAAAAAAGAGAAGAAAATAGGCTATATTGTCGATAGTTGAGGCGAGATATTAAATAATATTGATAATCTTAAAAAAGACAAACAAACAATCAAAAGGCTACCGGTGAACAGGCTGTCTAATTCACAGATAGAAAATAAAAGGGTTCGAAAACAGAAATGGAAGGGAAACGATCGGGAAACGAAAAAATACAAATAAACAAAATAGCTTTCTCACTACCTTCTCTCTAGCTTATATTTAAATTTGATGCAGTAACGAGGTTTTGAGTTGCGCAAAAAAAACACCAAAGAAGGGGCAAGATGAGGAAGATTCAGCCAAATTGAAACAAACGGCACATAACTGTACACACTTCGATCAAGAAGAAAAGATAGTAACCAACGAGAGCGCGCAAGAATTCAGCGTTAAAATTACAGTTACAATTACAATTACACTTACAATTTTACAGTTTACAGTTACAGTTGCCGGCGGAAAAGGAGGAAGACAGGCCATTTTTTGCCTCGTTAACGAACTTTAAACGTAAAAAATAAGAAATGTACGGAGACTGAGAGGAAAACCGACCTGCGGGATTACGTAAATTGGGAAAAAATAAACAAAAAACTACGCCTCCACCCACACCTTCCGAATAAATGGGGGATTTGCAGGAAAAAAAAAACGCAAAATTTTTTCTTGTTTCGGTGAGTTGGACAGATCATTGTATACGTAGAAGACTTGCATCTTCTGTTCTTCGTCATCAAAACGTCTGAGTTGGCTGGCTCAACACCTCAGAATTAACCCCACGCGGGCAGTCTGATATGGATCGTGAGACCCAGCAAACGTGGGGGTATAACTACAATCTATTTTAGCCCACTGTTACCAATCGAAGCTTACAAACAACCAACCAGTGGCGCTATCGTCTCATCCATTATCCACACGTTGCTGTGTCGACTTGCCACGCTACATGACATTATCTTTGATAAACAGATCCACGGCATGTATTCAAGCTGTAGAACAGAAATATTGCCGTGTTCCGTTACCGGAGAACAATCGATGATGCCCCCATACCCCATACCCCATGCATGGACGCACAAAGCACCCATACCTTTTACAATGCCGAACACCACCGGCATCTTGTAAAAATTAGAATTATTTGTCCGGGCGTTGACAATGCCTTTCTTGACATACACACCGCCTCTCCAAACGCCAATCTCCAGCCAATTAAATTGAACTGCTTTCGAAGATCTTCGGGGAATAAAGTGCATGAGCATACATCTTGAAAAAAAAAGATGAAAAATTTCCGACTTTAAATACGGAAGATAAATACTCCAACCTTTTTTTCCAATTCCGAAATTTTAGTCTTCTTTAAAGAAGTTTCGGCTCGCTGTCTTACCTTTTAAAATCTTCTACTTCTTGACAGTACTTATCTTCTTATATAATAGATATACAAAACAAAACAAAACAAAAACTCACAACACAGGTTACTCTCCCCCCTAAATTCAAATTTTTTTTGCCCATCAGTTTCACTAGCGAATTATACAACTCACCAGCCACACAGCTCACTCATCTACTTCGCAATCAAAACAAAATATTTTATTTTAGTTCAGTTTATTAAGTTATTATCAGTATCGTATTAAAAAATTAAAGATCATTGAAAAATGGCTTGCTAAACCGATTATATTTTGTTTTTAAAGTAGATTATTATTAGAAAATTATTAAGAGAATTATGTGTTAAATTTATTGAAAGAGAAAATTTATTTTCCCTTATTAATTAAAGTCCTTTACTTTTTTTGAAAACTGTCAGTTTTTTGAAGAGTTATTTGTTTTGTTACCAATTGCTATCATGTACCCGTAGAATTTTATTCAAGATGTTTCCGTAACGGTTACCTTTCTGTCAAATTATCCAGGTTTACTCGCCAATAAAAATTTCCCTATACTATCATTAATTAAATCATTATTATTACTAAAGTTTTGTTTACCAATTTGTCTGCTCAAGAAAATAAATTAAATACAAATAAAATGTCCGAATATCAGCCAAGTTTATTTGCTTTAAATCCAATGGGTTTCTCACCATTGGATGGTTCTAAATCAACCAACGAAAATGTATCTGCTTCCACTTCTACTGCCAAACCAATGGTTGGCCAATTGATTTTTGATAAATTCATCAAGACTGAAGAGGATCCAATTATCAAACAGGATACCCCTTCGAACCTTGATTTTGATTTTGCTCTTCCACAAACGGCAACTGCACCTGATGCCAAGACCGTTTTGCCAATTCCGGAGCTAGATGCCGCTGTAGTGGAATCTTTCTTTTCGTCAAGCACTGATTCAACTCCAATGTTTGAGTATGAAAACCTAGAAGACAACTCTAAAGAATGGACATCCTTGTTTGACAATGACATTCCAGTTACCACTGACGATGTTTCATTGGCTGATAAGGCAATTGAATCCACTGAAGAAGTTTCTCTGGTACCATCCAATCTGGAAGTCTCGACAACTTCATTCTTACCCACTCCTGTTCTAGAAGATGCTAAACTGACTCAAACAAGAAAGGTTAAGAAACCAAATTCAGTCGTTAAGAAGTCACATCATGTTGGAAAGGATGACGAATCGAGACTGGATCATCTAGGTGTTGTTGCTTACAACCGCAAACAGCGTTCGATTCCACTTTCTCCAATTGTGCCCGAATCCAGTGATCCTGCTGCTCTAAAACGTGCTAGAAACACTGAAGCCGCCAGGCGTTCTCGTGCGAGAAAGTTGCAAAGAATGAAACAACTTGAAGACAAGGTTGAAGAATTGCTTTCGAAAAATTATCACTTGGAAAATGAGGTTGCCAGATTAAAGAAATTAGTTGGCGAACGCTGATTTCATTTACCTTTTATTTTATATTTTTTATTTCATTCTCGTGTATAACGAAATAGATACATTCACTTAGATAAGAATTTAATCTTTTTTATGCCAATTTTCTTAAGTAGAATTTTACACCACGCATTTATAATCTGCCGTATGTTCTGGTATTTACTGGTTAGGAATAGATAAAAAAAACACTCACGATGGGGGTCGAACCCATAATCTTCTGATTAGAAGTCAGACGCGTTGCCATTACGCCACGCGAGCATTATTTATTGAAAAAACTTCTCAGCTGACTCCACCATATTAACGTGTTATAGCTAATGCTGGAATGAAACTTTAAAATATCGCCCTATTTAGGAGTACTCATGTTACTAGTTGAGAAATGGGTGAATTGTGAGATAATTGTTGGGGTTCCATTGTTGATCAAGGCTATAGTATTATGTATACAGCATATACTAGAAGTTCTCCTCATGGATATAGGAATCCTCAAAATGGAATCCATATTTTTACATACTAATATTACGATTATTCCTCATTCCGTTTTATATGTTTCATTAAATTCTATTACATTATCAATCCTTGCATTTCAGCTTCTTCTAACTTCGATGACAGCTTCTCATAACTTATGTCATCATCTAACACCGTATATGATAATATATTAGTAGTATAGCTACTAGTTGATAGACGATAGTTGATTTTTGTTCCAACACTTTGAGTATGACAGGGAGAGAAGTTTTCTTGGACAACCTAAGAGATTGTTTTTCCTTTCCATATTGTGAATAAAAATATAGAAATCAAGAATGCAAACGCTAAGGTTTAGATATAAGTTAGATTTAGATTATTAACAAATATCGAAAAAGTGATAAAATAAAGGTTCTGGCGTTAATGCCTCTTTTATTACCATAATCCTAAACAAATTTTCAAATAGCCCATTAGATGTACTTTCAGAAATACCTTTATTCGCAATAATGGAATCATCATTCTTATTCCCCTTACCAACTGCCATTATGCTACGCATGATCCCTGAAAATACGAGGCTTATTAATAATACATCTCTATTGAGCTATTCACAACAACACTTATTTCATAAGAGATGCTTACTGGCAACTATTTTCGTCTTTGGCAAAAGAATCAACTATTCATTTTAAGCTAGAGAATTCAAAAAGGATAGTCATTTGTACTCTCTTAACCGTCTGAAAATAATAGAAAGTTGTATTCATTTCGCTCCCCTTCACTTTTTATAGTATCTGCTTTGTAAGAATTCTGGAATTGAACGATATCAGGTATACATGGGAAATGAATTAATATTTGGAAACATTGAGTTTGCGTTCTTAATGAAAGGTTCAGTTATCAAGTAAAATACGCTAGAAATTCTCCTTGGGATTAGATAAAAAAATAATAAACTAATATTTCAACATATTATTTCTTTTCCATTTTATACGTCTTTATTCATTCATCATATTATGCTATCAATCCTTGCATTTCAGCTTTTTCTACATTCAATGACTACTTCTCGTAATTTGTGTTATTTTCTTACACAATATAACATAGTATTAAAGTGATTAGAACAGTATTTGGTAAATGGTAATTGATTCCTACTTTCACAATACAATATGCGCTCGTGCTTCTTTAATGTGAATGTAACTGAAATCTATGCAGCCGAACTACATAGGTAATCAGATCTTATACAAACACGTTGTCAATTCCTCATTGAAAGAAATTTCTGATGCCTTAACTGATCGCTTCTTCCTGATGGATATCCTTCATTCGTTCTCATACGTTTCCAATTTGTTGCTTGTTCCTATCCGATAGCATGTGTCGTTGTAGACTTTTTTACAATTGGTGAAAGCGGATTCCATAGCTACGGATGTATCCATTATATGTGCACCACGCATTTATCTAACCAGCAAAACATATTATATACAATGTCTTAAAAAAACGAGTAGACACAGACTGATACTTTCCACTTACCGCTCAATCGAAGCACGTCATCGCTAGTTAAGAAACGCCCTAATGCTGTCTTTTCTCTTCAAGTTATGTTTCAAAAATAACCTCAAATTGGTGCATTTCAGCGGCTAATACTGTACATTTAAAAAACTGATACTCTTTATTCATGAATGAATTGCTATGATGTAACCTGATCTCTACTGGATGAACACCTTACTTAAAAAATATAGAAAACAACGTTATGCCTGGCTTCGGTTCCTTCTGTTTTCCAAAATTGAAGGTTCTCTGCCAGTTGCCCTCAGAATTTTATTGAGTTTGCAACCATTCTGCTGTAACATTTACAGGAAATATTATCAAGAAAATAAGAAAGTGAAGAGCACGTCCGGAAACACAGCACTTAAAATAATAGAAAAGCTCGAAAGCCTCGTCTCTAACCTCCGTTTGAAATACTCCCAAATGTTTTCATTACTTTTTTTACATTCATACAACTGTCTGCAATCACTCGCAACTGAGACTTTCCGGATTATTAAAAAGAGAGAAAAAAATTTACTATCGCTACTTATACCTGGTTCCTGCATCGAGATCGCTCGACATTTCGTGCTGAAGGAATAATAAAGTGATACCAGATATATCGAATTTTCCTCATTAATTTTAGAAATTACAATGAAAATATTTGAAATTCTACATGATGAATATTTCCCCATATTTTTGATCGATTTTCTTTTTCTGTCACATTACGAGAGACAGATGAACGTTGAGATATTTCCTCTTTCATTATATACGTTTCACTCTTCTCTCATTCCATTATATTTGATAATTGTTTCTCGAATTTACGTCTCATCTTCTTACGTTCTCCTTGATATACACCAGTAATATAAATACTAGTCGATAGGTGATGGCGTTTCATTCTTATTCCAACACATTATGATCACTGTGCTTCAGGGTCACTAACTTAGTAACTGTTGGATCTTATCCTACCGGCCGATAATTTACGTCATCTATCAATACTTTATGTGAACTCATAGATTACCGCCTCTAATAACCCTAATTATTCATTACTGTTGCAATCAATGAACAACCAATGCTTCGTTTTAGACATACACAGACAGTATAGGTTAAACCTTGGAAGAGATTTTCCCAAGAAAAAAGCCTTGTTGGCGCAATCGGTAGCGCGTATGACTCTTAATCATAAGGTTAGGGGTTCGAGCCCCCTACAGGGCTTTCTTTTTTCTCCGAAAATAAGAAAAAAGCATCAGCAGTAATGACAGCTCTGCTATTCGCCCAAAGTCAATTATTCTTTAACCCCAAGTTACTTTTTTCTTTTTTTGTTATGTACGTTTAGATATCTACCAATACATGAAGAGAAAAAAATTATTGAGTCTTGATTTTCAGTAAGCAATATAGTATAGAGTTCATTCTTTTAAGGCAAGCACCAAAGCGACTCTACTAGGAATATAAACTTGGAGGAAGTTCTTCCTGTTGTTCCATTCCAAATCGGTGGTAAAGAATTCGGAACTTTCGTTGATTCTGTTATGTCCACCAAATTCAGCACGATCTGAGTTCAACACGATGTGATAAGTACCAGCTTTTTCGACACCAACTCTATAATCGCTGTAGCTGTTTGTAGGATGGAAGTTGAAAATAAACAACAGATTATTTCTTTCAAACACAATCATTTTGTCACCTTCATGTTTTAATGAAACATAAGCCTGTTTCGTGTTCAGCCACTTATGCCTTTTCTCACATAATTGCATTGATCTATCAAACTCATTTAAATTCTGGTAACGCAGTAAGGGATCATCAGCCAAATTAAACTGCCTACGAGCATACTTGTAGCTATCGCCATTGTTAACATTAGGGAAATCCAACCATTCTGGATGACCGAACTCATTACCTTCGAAGTTCAAATAAGCCTCGCCTCCCAGCGAGTGAGTGATCAGCCTAATCATCTTGTGTAGAGCAATACCACGGTCAATAACGATGGATGGTTCCTTCAATACAGTCATATCGGTGTACATAGCGGCATCCATCAACCAAAACGCTAATGTCTTATCACCAACTAAAGCTTGGTCGTGCGACTCACAATAAGCAACCACTTTTTCACCATATCGTCTATTAGTTAAAGTGTATACAATACTTCCCATCTCCCATTCATCATCTTTCTTCTCCTTGATTAGTTTGATCCACATATCAGGCAAAGCCATTGCTAATCTGTAGTCGAAACCAGTACCACCTATGGAGCGGGGTAAACATAAAGTTGGATAACCAGAGACATCTTCTGCAACAGTTACAGCCAGATTTGGCAACATTTCGTGAACCAAATCATTGGCTAACATTAAATAAGCTAAGGCTTCATGATCGACGAAGGACCTGTCACGAGAAAGATATTCGTTATAGTCACCGCTAAAAGACCCACCGGCACCAACACCATGATGAACGTATAACATTGATGTGACACCATCGAATCTAAACCCATCAAACTGATAAACGTCAACATAAAATGCCAGGTTTGCTAATAAGAATCGCTGCACTTCAAATTTTCCGTAATTAAAAAGACGGGAATCCCACAGCGGATGCTCACCCCTACCGGAGCTTATAGAATGGAAATACTGATGATCAGAACCGTCAAACATGTTCAACCCATCCTCGACGTTTTTAGAAGCATGGCTATGAACTACATCCAATAAAACTAGGATGCCCATAGAATGTGCAGTATCAATCAGCTCCTTTAATTCCTCAGGGGTGCCGAAACGGGAGCTCGCCGCAAAAAAATTGGTCACTTGGTAGCCAAATGATGCATAATAAGCATGTTCCATAATAGCCATTAATTGAATTGCATCGTAGCCAAGATATTTGATTCTGGGTAAGACCTTCTCAGTAAATTCTTTATATGTGGTTATCTTTGGTTCTGGACTCGAAATACCGACGTGGGCTTCATAAATCCTTAAGGAATCTACAGATTCACTAAACTTTGGCCTTGGATGTACAAATTTGTAGGGGTTCTCTGGATTCCAAAACCTACCTTCATATGCGGGCCCGAACTGTTTAGAAGTTTCCTTAGAAGGCTGTGTAGCCCTTGTGATCCACGCAGGTAAACGAAAGATCTTGGAACCATCTGGCAAAATAAACATGACTTTAATCTTCGAATCATGAGGGATGGCGAAATCGCCGTTAGGTAAAGGATGAAGTGTGATTGTAAAATTTCCAAATTCGTCCTTGTTCTTGAGCTCATGAGATGTGGTATCCCAGTTATTGAAATCTCCCACTAGAAATGCACGTTCCGCATTGGGTGCCCACTCTTTGTAAGTGATTTCTTTGGTTTCCGGATTGGCATGCAACCCATATGACTTGTATGAATCTCTAGCAAACTTACTGAGTGACTGATACGAACCATCAGGCGTAGCATGAGTTATGTCGTACAACCACTTGTCAGCTAGGTATCTTCTTTCAGAAAGTACATCGGCAAACGGTTTCAACCATGGATCAAATTCTACAGCCCCTTTGACATTATCTGGAATGTTGTACATTTTATTCTTGACGGTTCTTTATACTTGGTTTGGTGTTCTTAAATAGTAACAGGAAGTTATCAGGGAAAAAAAATGTAGGAAAAGCCTGCCACTTTTATACACCATAGATAGACTCATGTCGTTATTGGAAAATGGAAAGCCTTCCTTGCTTCCTTGTTTCCTTGTTTGCTGGTGTCACTTGGCTCGACTACCTTTACCGTTGCAACAGCCCCTTGGACAAAGCTTATTTGGCCCCCACGAGAACGCGGGGAAAGATGATGCCGTAATATAGGCAAAAAGGGGTATTGCGGAAGAGATAGTGAAAGCTCATCAGAATACAAAACATTATTGCTTTCTGACTATCACATTGTTGTTGAGTGCCCTGCCCTTCCCCTGGATGACAGACTACAGAATTCACCGTTCAGGAACAAGAGCAAAATTGAGCCCGCAGGCCACTAGCCCACAGAGATCCTTGTAGTTGCTTGATAGTTGTTTGTAATTATAGTCGTACGTGTGGTATAGTATGCCATCATATATACTTATACATACATACATATATATATATATATATATATGTGTGTGTGCTCGAAATTATTGATTTGCGACTTCGTCGTAGTCATCGTCATCACTGACATCTATGTCACTTAGATCCTCGCTTAACTCATCTACGCTATCATCGCCACTGGAAACACCAGTGCCATCCATATCTTCATCAGAATCACTGTCCTCTTCTTGTAAATCACCGCCGCTATCACTGTCATCGCTATCATTATCTCCGCCAAACATTTGTTGGTACTTTTCCTTTGTAGCATACTTGTCTATATACTCTTTGATTTTTTCCTCATACAGTTTTTTATCTCGTAATTGCAATGTGGCAGCTTCGTTATTCAAGGGATCGCTACCATTAGGCTCCTTTAATAAACCTGGTATCATCCACTCCACTATATTTATCAGATCATATAAAGGCGACCATGTAGAGTTAATTACGTCCAAACATATGGACCCCGATGCGATATCAATGTTAGGATGGAATATCTTGTTAACGAACCCTATGCTTGGCGACTTGTATGGGTAATTATCCGGCAACTCTACATGTAACCTCCAAACCCCATTTTCGTAGGGTGTATCCTTTGGTCCCAAGAACTTTACATGAAACTCTTGCATGCTATCATTGATTAAATCCACTTGATGATCACTCATCAACAGTTTCATAACATCTGTCTCGATCCTTCTTTTAGAGCTACTGTTTCATTAAACGATATCTTTGAAGTTCATTGACATTTTCTTTGTTAGTGATCCTCATTCTATGGCATACTTTCTCAGAAGAGTGATATATAAATATACGTATATATCTTATCAAACATACCTCATCTTTCGTATTACGCTCCTTTCTTCCAATATTCCTTATGAAATACTATTAATATTTTGCTCTTACTTCTAAATTATATTCGAAAACTATCTCGCTTGATAATTACGGATTACACTATTTATCAAATGTGGCAGAACTGGAAATCCTACCTATGCTTTACGTTAGTGATACTTAAGCGCAGATAGCTGTTTCCGGTGCTCACCCTTTTTTTTTTTAATTCCACTGCTCCGGGAGCATTACCCGGTGGACGAAGCTCAACCTACTATTATTAAATAAGAAAACGTAAGAATGTATATTTACGCAGATGTGCACACGAGCATTGAAACAAGGATTAATGTGCCACTGATAGAATTCAGACTGCTGTGTGATTAAGAGGAAAACAAATTATCGTGAAGAATCGTTGATTCGCCTTTATATATTCTTGTATTCTTTAAGAGACATGCATTGCGATAATTTCCCCATGATATTCTTAACCTTATGAAGGGTCAGTCTACTGGAAGGTGCATGAAATATGAGTGAACGTATTTTCATTAGCAGATGAGAGACACCGGGATTAAAAAAACTATGTGAAGAATAGTGTTGATATATGATAAAATTATTGTGGAAATCAATAATTAAGAGGTTTTATAGTGTAGTGGTTATCACTTTCGGTTTTGATCCGAACAACCCCGGTTCGAATCCGGGTAAGACCTATTTTTTTCCCCCGCTCAGCTAACTTGTATTTTTAATAGATCTCCCACCATCAGAGGACGAAGAGAGAACTGTATTATCAATTGTGTTTTATTACAATATATTCTAAAAACGAAGATATAGATGTTATCTAGAATTGGTTTTTGTATGTAGCCCTTCTCTCCCGCTTTCTCACTTTTTGAACATTACCTCACTATAGTTGCCATTCAACAATGTAACGAACATTATCCGTAGGTAAAATTTACGACACTTCAAACTTCTAGAAGGAAATAGGCATATACTACGGAACAAAGACAGCCTCTTATTCGTTTTTAAGTTTTTTCTTCTTTTATTAACAAAAAAAAAAATAAAATAAAAAAAATCAATTGAAATTAGAATAGAGTAGAGTAGGTAGAAGTAATATGATGTAAAAAAAGGAAACAAAGATTAAAAAGATGGAAGAAATGGAGAGAAAGAAAATAAAACTTCTGAGAAGAAAATTTTGATAAAAATTATAATGCCTAGTCCCGCTTTTGAAGAAAATCAATGTAAAAATTGTAAAATCTGTTGAGTAATATTATACAATTCCAAACTTGCATCCTCTACAGGTTGATGTTCAGATCCTGTGTCATTGTTATTACTGTTGTTATCATTCGAGCTTGGATTGTTGTTGCTCCCCGGATTTTTAACATCAATTCCTGATCTTTGTAAACGCTCAAAGGTCACATCTGCCATTTTTCTCACTCCGTTAATGATGTCGTCATCATTTTTAACCAAATCTTCCACTTTATCATTATGACTTTCTAGCAATTGTAAAATTGTCCATAGCGCAATGTGTTCAAAGGTAGCATAGTCACTTTTCAAAAATCTAATCAGAAATCCACGAATGCCTTCATTCGGACGATCCCATGCTTCAATAATTTTTGTATAGTTATTCACTCTTGAACATAGATTTGCCAAAGCAGCAGCAGCATTACCAGAAACTTCTTGGTTCTGGGAAAAAGTCATAGGGATTAAAGCATCTAAGATATTTGCTTCCAGTAGATCCAATTTGGAGACATCTGCTAGGGCTAAAATAGCAAAACATGCGGAAATTTCACTTTGAACACTAACAGGTGAATCTAGAGCCAGTTCCTTACATTTTTCGACAGCACCACTTTCGAAGAACTCTTTTCTGTTTTTTTCAGATGATGCAGCCAAATTTCTCAAAGTAGATACGGCGTGACATTGAATTTCTTCTGAATCCTTATAGTCCAACAATCTTACTAATGGTTTTAAGAAACCTGCATCAACAATTAAACCTTCATTTAGAGGGTGAATAGAAATGTTTCTAATGCATGCCACACTAGCCAAAACCAGTGGTATAGAATCACTTTGAATCAACTTTACCAAATGAGGCAACCCACCAGCCCTTACAATTTCTAATTGGTAGCTTGTATCGGACGCTAGGTTTCGTAAAGCCAAAGTAGCTTGACATTTTACCCTTGAAGATGGAGAATCCATCAGACTAACCAATTTGGAAACCAATCTTGGCTCAGTTTGAGCCAACTTCTTGCGATTGGCTTCATCCACTGCTATATTTGATAAAGCAGTAGTACAATAGTACTGAACATCAGGATCGGTGGACGACAGTAAAGATACCAATACAGGCACAGCACCTGCATTAACCAATTCTTTTCTATTTTCCTCAGAATGTGTCATATTTAATAATGCACCTGTAGCATTTCTCTGAACTCTTATATGTTTGGATTTAGCTAGCTTAGTCAATGGAATTAAAGCACCAGAAGTAGCAATCTTATGTTTATTGTCATCCCTTGTGGCTAAATTGGTAATGCATCCAACAGCATTACATTGAACTTCTACATTGTCACCCATCATTTGGTTTATTAATGGCTCTAAGCCTCCCATTTCCACAATTAATAATTTATTTTCATTATTAACGGCCAAATTACCCAAGGCTGCACAAGCGGCCACTTGAATCTGTGGATCTTGGCTTTGTAATAATATTAAGATGGGTTCCAGTACCTCTCTAGAGACCTGACGGACGTATTTTTCAGTAATTTCTGCGAATGCCAGAGCGGCGCTCCTTTGCAAATTTAGATTATCTGAATACACCAAAGTAGTTAGGGCCTTTAGTGGACCACCAGAGTAAAAGTCTAATTGGTCTTTATCCTCCAAATACCCTAGTAATAAAGTCACCGCTTCTCTTTCATTATCGGCAATTGGTGAGACACTGGCCTCGTCTGAAGAATCTTTCAAGCAACTACAACATGAACCCATAGTTGCAAATGTATATATAGTACAGAAGAAAGAACACCCTTATAGTTTGCTCAGTTCCTGTCTTCGTAGGATTGGAAATTGGCTAATTGCTTTTTATAGGGTTGTATAAATATATAATACCTTATTTTAACAACAAAAGGAAAAGTAGGAGATTGAACAGCGAGTCAACAAAAAAAAACAGAAAGCAAAGCAGACTCACACAAAAATTTGATCACAATGACAGCACTATTCTGCCTTGAATTGAGAACTAATATATTTCTAATAATGAATGATTGTATTATTATCAATTACTGGAAAGGGTTCATTTTTTCTTTCCACTCGTATTTTTTTCCTTTTCGTTTTGAGTCCTCCTTAAGGGCTCATTACCCGGGAAAGAGAAATTATTCAGATTTTTCTGTTATACCGTTACCTTATTATATAGATGTTCGCAGTTTTCATATTTGTGAGAGCCAACACATTATTGCATTACCGCTACAGATCCCACTTCCTTACCGTATGCTTATACGTATGTATCCAGTTTAGGCTAAAGTAATTCTTGGTTTACAAATCTAATAGCAGGGACCCGTCAGTGACGAAAAGATCACAGTTTTGGAACTTACGCAAAGAAGTTCTCTGTGAATAGGCGCCCTGTGGTATACCTATATCAATCAAAACAGCATCTTCTAGACTTGGCAAATTTGCAATTAAGTTGTTGATGGCAATCAAAGGCCAGCCAGAACAAATAATTCCTGTTGCTTCAATCCTGTCTGAAAAGAAAATATCTGGCATGCCGGATCCCGCATCAAACCCATTTGGAATATCCAAAGACCACACTTTAGTAGATCCTCGCTGTTTGTTACACCATGATATCATGCTTTTAATTCTGCTTTCAATAACTTCCGACGTCCCCGCCAGATCGCTCAATGTACAGTCATATCCCTGCATGGCATCGATGACTATTTCTACAGGGCTATTTAATGTTTCCATAGCAGATTCCAGCGACGATACACTATTAACAATTTTTCCGCCACACTTCTTGTAAATATCTGTTTGCTTTTTGACCATGGAATCCTGTAGTTCATTTTGAGAACATGTAAATAATGTTATGACACGGATATGCCCCGTTTGGCAAAGATGTCTACCCAACGCCAGAGCTTTCGCACCAGATCTGTTGGAATCTGAGGCTAGTATTACTACTAAAGGTTCCGGATTAGAATTTTGTAAACGTAAACGTGCACGGCCACCTAGTTTCTGCTTTAAGAAGAACGATGCGTTTACAGCAAAATTTTCTAGTAGCCCTGCCGAGTTAATACTGAAAAATTCGGACGTGATGCTCTCCATTTCTAGTAGTTGTACTGGTGTAGCCATAGGAATGTTCTGCTTAGTGTTCTTTGATCTGATGGTTGTTTGTTTATTTGCAGCTGGCAAGGATGTTGAGTTGGATCTTGACTGGCTGATGATCATCTGGCCTAATTTAGCTAGTACCTGATCCTTATCATTTATAACTGTACCTTTCGTTTTATCATTTATGGATGGAGAGTTAGTTGCAGAGTGAATTAAATGTGTAATATTCAAAGACTGAGTTATTGGTAGGTATTTGGGATCATCGATATCATCGACATCGTATTCATGTTCATCATCTTCCAAAACCAGATCATCTTGAGCATCTTGTTGCGGCTGAGATTGGTGTGTGCTTTGCTCATTTCTTGAAGAAATCTTGTTCCATGAATCTTTCTTTGCATCTGGAATAACCAATTCATCATTTTGATAATTATTTTGCTGCAATTGGGTTTGCTTTCTGTTATGTCCCTGTAATCTATTCTCCGGTAATATATCGTCATTTTGCTTTAATTGTGCGAAGACGTCTTTTTTGTTAAACATGCCCAAATTTCTTTGGAAATCGAAATCTTCCTGTTGTTTTATCTTACTAACATCATCATCTTGCCAATCAATATGTTCACCGCGATTTTGATTATAATCGTTTTGTTGCTGCTGTTGTCTTTGCTGCTTCCTTTTCCCGGATTGAGAGGCAACAGTTAGAACCTTTAAGTCCTTTAGCCTTGACGCCCTCACTTTGAAAGCTTGAGATTTACCACCATCGCCGAATTGAACGTCATTTAAAGTCAATCCTTTTGAGGTTGCTTTGGCAATTTTCCCCTGAATGAGCTTCCCATCTTTTAGCTCCACTTGTACTCCGAAACCAACAAATTGTGACATTATGGTTTCTTTTACGAATTACTGTATTGTCTTGAGAGCATGGATTTGCAGAAAAAGCAGTCAATAGTAGGCCTTTTGACTAAACTATTCGAGCTAACTATGTTTTCTTTCTATTTCTCAGCGATTGAAAAAAAAAAAACAAGCGGAAAAAGAGACGGGCTTCAAATCCAGGGTAATAAAATGACATAATTAATAAACAAGATGATTGCAGCTAATTACAATAGAGTGTAGCGACACTCGATAACTGGGTTGAGAGTTTTTCTATCAATTAGACGGTTTACTGTGCGTTGATGGAAGATAATTTAAGGCTTTATATGACTGTGACGCTTGATACCAGGGTTCATTAAACACGCAGGCCACAAAACAGTTTCGAAATAACAAAGAAGGCCATTTCGAAGTGTGCTTACGATATGCTTCTTTTCGAGCAACCTGTTGACCTTGAAAAAAATAATGAAGATGATACGAACATAAAACCTTTCGCAATATCACGACATTTTTTATTGAAACTTTTGCTTTGCGGTATAATACTCATTGAGTTGCTTTTATATTCGAAGTGCCCAAAACCTATTGATAATGGGCCCCGGACAATTGCGAATAGATCAAATACTTACTTCAACGGCACACATGATTTCAAGACGTTAACGATATTGATATCTATCGATGGGTTCCATCCGAGATTGATAGATGCAAAATACACGCCATTTCTTTACAACTTGCACAATTTGCGGTCCCCGTACGATATGAATATCACGACTGCACCGTATATGATCCCAAGTTTTCCCACTCAGACATTTCCCAACCACTGGAGCATGGTAACGGGAAAATATCCCATTGAGCACGGTATTGTTTCCAATATATTCTGGGATAATTTCACGAGTAGCGAATTTAGACCAAATAACCTCGACGCAAGAATTTGGAGCAACACGGCTGACCCTATTTGGCAACTACTGCAAACTGAATCGCAAGGCGAATATAAAGTGGCCACGCATATGTGGCCTGGAAGTGAGGTTGTGTATGAGGACCACGGGGATGTACCTAGGGAAAGAATGCCATTTTATTTTGGGAAATTCAATCAATGGGAAAAACTTCAAGATAAATTAGCTCAAATTTTCCGATACATAGATATGCCTCAGCTTAAAGATAGGCCAGAATTGGTCATAAGTTATATACCCAATGTTGATTCGTACGGACACAGTTTTGGATACGATTTACGAGATAAGCGGCTACAAAAGCTGATCGGTGAAGTCGATGGATTCTTTCTCGATTTGATTGAAGGCCTGCAAAAAAGAAACTTGTTGAAAATTAGCAATGTTATGATTGTTAGTGACCATGGCATGAGCAATGTCAACGCGAATGACGGTGAGCATGTTGTTGTGTGGGAAAGGGTGTTCCCGGCCGACGCAATGAGCGCATTTATTTCGCATCTTTATAACGAGGGCCCCATGATGATGGTATGTTTGAAAAACCCTCGAGACAAGCAATGGATTCGTGACTTGATTGAAGCTCAGTTAGAGAAAGCATATGGAGATGAAATATCGAGGAAGTTTCACGTGATCCTGAAAGAAGATTTCGACCCGAGCTGGAAATATTTCCAATACGATAACAGAAAGCACAGATATGACGATAGGGTCGGCGATATCTGGATTCTCGCAGATGAATACTACGCCATTGTAAAAGAAATGGGTGATGTGCCTATCGGCATTATGGGCACACATGGATACAACTTTAACAACTGTAGTGATATGGCATCTATATTCATTGGAATGGGTCCGATGTTCAACAATGAAGTCGTACCTCCATTTGAAAACATCGAAGTATACAATATGCTGATCAAGGCAAGTGCGCTTTTGGGAGAAGAAAAGACAAAGAAGGAGAAGAGTTTATTACAATAATACAGAGTAGTAAATACACACTTCGCGGCTTACGTACGCGTGTGTATACGTATGTAAGAAAATATACTATAATACGTATAGAGTGAGGAGACAACTAACCATGGAGAATACTAGAGGTACCATACCAAGGGAACGGTTCACTGTACAGAGTTGTGTCCATAGTTGGTTAACACATCGAAAAGAATGGAAATCTATGTTTTTATTATTACAAGTTTTGAAGATTGCCAAAGAAATCAAGAATTTCGTGAGATTGAAAGTCATCGGGTCCAACTCGATGTTCAGGTCGTAGCGGATGAAGTTGATGTAGTATGACACTAACGTTGGAATACCCCTAAAGAAGAGCAGCCACGTGAGTATTGGTAAACAGAAATCGAGCGTGTATTGATATTTATTATGGGCGGCAACGGCGGCTTCCAGCGACGATGCGAGCGAAGAAGAAGAAGTTGGCTGCCCGGCGGCTAATATGTTTCTCACCAGAAAAGAGAATTCCAACAAGGAAAAAATCGTATCGACGGCGGAAATAGTGGAAAGATAGTCCTGAACATTTTCATTCAATTTCTGCGTTTGGTATCTAATATCGGAGAGGTATTCCTGAAAGTTAAACTTGAACTTAGTAAACGCAGAGGTGGACGAGTCGTTATCTGTGCTAAAATCCAACAAATTGAAGTTCGTTTTGGCGTTTGAATTTGCATTCCTGCTGGAAAGCGGCTTTGTCGCGCTTGTTTCATCGCCTGATTGCGGTTTCTCATCATCATCCTCCTTGATGTACGCTTTCTCCAGATCGGAATCATTTGTGGCGGTGTCACAGGATCCAGACCCAGACCCGTTTCCAGATCCGGATCCGTATTCGTTCCGTTCATCCTTTGACTGGTCCACTGTCATCGACTCATAAAAGGACCTTAGTTCCGGGTAGTCGTCTTTAAAATCCACAGGTTTCTCAAGATGATTCAAGTGCGATTCGAGGTAATCGATCATATCACTCTTCTTGGCATAATTGGGGAAGCCGTCAATTTCCAGCTTGTTGGCCAGGTCAATTAGGTCCGCCTTCTTCCAGCGACTAAAAGTTGACTTGGTCGGCATATTGTATTATAATGATCTGTGATGGGCTGTAATGCACTTTCACTTTTGTTTTCTCCCCTTGTATATAGATATTTTCGCACGTTGTTTACGTATTGTGTAGTTCTTTTTGTTATGAGTGACGAATGCACGCAAGTAGCGCGCAGGAAATTATCATCATATACGTATATCATCATATACGATTTACCACTTTTAGCACATTAACAGCTCGGGAAAGAGTTTCGGAACTCGGAAAAAGCACGACAAACGAGGGCGAGCCACTAAATTACCGCAATCCTACGACCACAGCAGCCCGGGCCCTCTCCAAAACCGCGCTCTAGCCCGCTCTGCTTACTCCCTGTGCAGCGCCGCCCGCGGTAGCACTGGCCAACACCCTGACGCAACTCGTCACCACGCTGTTGAGCTGTTTTCGAAATCCGTCCGCAGCCCTCCCTAGCTTTTGCATCAAAAAAAACCTCTCGCTATTTTTCCGGCGCGGATACTTAATTTCCTTAACGAATTACAGAACTTTTTTCTCTCTTTCTCTTCCACACCTTTTGGTTTAAATAAACAGTGAAAAAAACTAAAATTCCGTAATCACAACTCAATTTCCTTTCCTTCCTCTTGGTTAATATAAAATCAATTCTTCTTCCCTTCCAGTTTTTTCTCTTTCGTCCTTCCTTCTTCCTTTCTCTTTTTCTCCATCGTATACATACAAAACAATAAATAGTACAATAACAATTATACAAAGATGTTGATGAGCACGTTACCAGGTGGTGTTATCTTAGTTTTTATTCTAGTCGGTTTGGCTTGTATCGCCATCATTTCTACCATTATCTACAGAAAATGGCAAGCTAGACAAAGAGGTTTACAAAGATTCTAAGCGATCACTAGCAAGCCAAACGAGCTTGATGTTGTTTTCTCTTAGTTATCCTCTTTTTTTTTTTTTTTCAATTACTGAATATTAATGAATAAATTAGACCTCTTTTCTCCCCAACCCTTTTAATTTCTAATAATTAATTAATTTTTCCTGTGTGTGTGCTATATTCCTACTTTGTATCTGTGCTGTTCGATTCCTCTGTTGGAACGATGTGATTTGCGTGGGCGTTTTATCGCAAAAAAGTTTTGGGCATGCGGGCGTGAATGGATGTTGTTTGCCGTGTGTGGGCAAATACACCCTGCTCTTCGTTTTGTTTGTCCCGTTCTTTCCCATTTTTACCTACCTACTATGTTTTTTTTTGAGAAACATGTCGCTTCATTTGTTATATATTGTTCTGTTAAAGAATTGTGTGTGTATTTTTTTAATAAAATAGTATATAATAGTAATGTTACAAGACTTTAGATTTTCGAAGTGTCGCCTACTATCTCCTTACTCTAGTGCTCTTCTCATGAACTGCACCGTATCATCCAATTCAAACTGCACTTGTCTAGCCAATTTCCAGTCGTCCGTACCAATGACCTTTCGCATTACACCGTCCGTTATGCTCTTTTGAAGAATCAGCTGCAGTTCATGAACGCTGCCGGGCGTTTCGTTCTTTATGTCTTCGTAATTTATCTCATTCTTGATAATGCTACCATCGGGACTCTTGAATAGCTTCTGAAAATTCCCAGTTTTACTTTCCAATTTATTCAGAACGGTATCTCTGTATAATTTCAATAGTTTTTCTCTTTTTGGGTCCATTGAATGCGCCATGTGTGGCGTAGTCGTAGTTATAGTAGCACTGGTACCAGCAGATCCACTTTTGCCAGCATTTGCATGTGGTTGCAGTTGCGATGCACCGGTCTTTATACCGTTCTTCAATATCTCATCCTCCATCATCCTTATTTGTTCGACCTGCGTTTTCTTGAATCGATCGTACTTTTCGTCAAGGAGCTTCTCGATATCATGCATTTCCAAACCGTGTAGACTAAGTTGTCCATCGTTTAGTGTTGTTCTGTACTCTGGGAATAAATTCTTAACTATGGTCAGGATATCGTTGATGCCCAGTTTCCTGTTTCCATTTGCCACGTTGCTTTGCCTTCTTAAATTTGTCAGCTCGTTGATTAGCAAATTGTTTTGTATTTCGTTAGTCAACTTGACTAGCGATATTCGAAGATTATTCCCAATCATGTTGATTCCTCCCCCGTTCCTAACCAGTTCTTCATTCTTGTTGGAAATTAAAGTGTGTATTAGCTGCAACACTACCAATTCACTTACCTCTTTATCCATCTATGCGTTCCTTTGATTCTGGTTACTCCGGCACGCAGAAGTATCTTTTTACCAGTGCTTCTCTGGTTATTTTCTTCCTCTTTTCCTGTGTAGAAAAAAACTTGCTAAAATAATCGTGTCAGTTAAAGAAACCAAGGCAAGACTATATAAAAAAAGAATAACTTTAAAAATGGCCTTGAACGATAATCCTATACCCAAGTCAGTTCCTCTACACCCAAAATCAGGTAAGTACTTCCATAATTTACATGCCCGAGACTTATCAAATATATATCAACAATGCTACAAACAAATTGATGAGACCATAAATCAATTAGTGGATTCTACATCTCCTTCCACCATCGGCATTGAAGAGCAGGTCGCAGATATTACTAGCACCTACAAACTCCTCTCGACATACGAATCGGAATCCAACTCATTTGACGAACATATTAAAGATTTAAAAAAAAATTTCAAACAATCCTCAGATGCCTGTCCGCAAATCGACCTTTCTACCTGGGATAAATATCGTACCGGAGAACTCACCGCTCCCAAATTATCTGAATTATATCTAAATATGCCCACACCAGAGCCTGCAACCATGGTTAATAACACAGATACACTCAAGATACTAAAAGTGTTGCCGTACATATGGAATGATCCAACTTGTGTAATACCGGATCTGCAAAACCCCGCAGACGAAGACGATCTACAAATAGAAGGTGGTAAAATTGAATTGACTTGTCCTATCACCTGCAAACCTTACGAAGCACCATTGATATCAAGAAAATGTAATCACGTCTTCGATAGAGACGGCATTCAAAACTATTTACAAGGATACACGACAAGAGATTGCCCGCAAGCAGCGTGTTCTCAAGTCGTTTCAATGAGGGATTTTGTAAGAGACCCTATTATGGAACTAAGGTGTAAGATCGCCAAGATGAAAGAATCTCAGGAACAGGATAAAAGAAGTAGTCAAGCCATCGATGTTTTATGAAAACAAAATTATTGTTTCTCTTATCCGAGCCCTTCGGCCCGAAGTTCAAGCAAAGCTAACTAAAGAAAAAAGTTGGAAATTTACAAAAGGTTGGTATATAACCACATTATATATAAAGGAAAAAAAAGGCATTGGTTACTTTTATGTGATAAGAAGAATATACTCTCTACATTCAAACCGTCACAACCATCCATCAATATGACCACGACCGCTACCCAACACTTCGCTCAACTTTTACAAAAATATGGCATCGACACAGTCTTTGGAATTGTGGGCATCCCTATTGTCCAACTAGCGGATACGATGGTTGCCAACGGTATCAAATTCATTCCATGCAGGAACGAACAGGCTGCCTCATATGCAGCCTCTGCTTATGGTTATATTAGTGATAAGCCCGGCGTGTTACTTATTGTCGGGGGCCCCGGTTTAATCCACGCACTGGCTGGTATATACAACTCAATGAGTAATAGGTGGCCTCTTCTAGTAATTGCAGGGAGTTCTTCTCAAAGTGATATACATAAAGGCGGGTTTCAAGAGTTGGATCAAGTTAGTCTTTTGTCCCCATTTTTGAAGTTTACCGGAAAGTTAACCCCTGACAATATTGACATGATTACTCAGAAGGCTTTGAATTACTGTATACAAGGCACTGCAGGGGTTTCTTACATAGACGTCCCTGCAGATTTTATTGAGTATGAAAAACCCTTAGAAGGAAACGACCGTACAGGAAATGAATTACCGATGATATTAACTCCAAACATATGTGGCCCTGATCCGTCGAAGATCAAAAAAGTCGTACAGCTTATTTTGCAACATAAAAATAAAAATATTCTGATTGTTATTGGAAAGGGTGCGGTAAAAAACTCACACGAAATCCGCAGACTAGTAAATACGTTCAATCTACCATTTTTACCCACCCCAATGGCTAAGGGAATTGTCCCAGACTCTTCTCCACTGAACGTTTCATCTGCAAGATCTCAAGCATTGAAAATAGCGGATATTGTTCTTGTTCTCGGGGCAAGATTAAACTGGATATTGCATTTTGGTACTTCACCCAAATGGAACTCAGAATCCATATTCATCCAGTTCGATTCCAATCCCGAAACCTTGGGGGATAACAATGTCTCACCTGGTGCTGACCTTTCCATATGGGGAGATATAGGCTTGAGCGTAACCGCTTTAGTTGAGGAATTGACTCGCCAAGATTCCTGCTGGAAGTATAGTGGTGTTAAGCAAGAAATACGAGAGAAAATTCAACTGAATCAAACTCGTCTATTGAGGAAAGAGAAGACTAGAGGGGCACAATTGAATTACAACCAGGTTTATGGAACTTTGAGGCCTCTTATCGATGATTACAGGACAATACTTGTGACGGAGGGAGCAAATACTATGGATATTGCGCGTATTTCATTCCCTACAGACGCTCCAAGGCGCCGTTTAGACGCAGGGACCAACGCGACTATGGGGATTGGGCTCGGATATGCTCTTGCATGCAAGGCATCTCATCCGGAACTCGATGTGGTGCTGATTCAGGGTGATTCCGCATTTGGATTCTCTGCCATGGAAATTGAAACGGCAGTAAGGTGTCAGCTGGCATTGGTCATCGTTGTGATGAACAATAGCGGTATTTACCATGGAGAAAAGGATATAGAGGGTGATTTACCTCCAACGGCACTAAGCAAGAACTGCCGTTACGATCTCGTAGGCAAAGGACTGGGTGCCAATGATTTTTTTGTCAACACAATAAGCGAACTGAGCAGATGCTTCCAACAAGCCGTGCAGCTTTCTCGGACTAAAAGAGAAACAAGTGTCATCAACGTTATCATTGAGCCTGGCGAACAAAAGCAAATTGCCTTTGCCTGGCAGAATAAACCGCGTTTATAGTAAATATGCATGTATATATATATATATATATATATATGTTCATCTCTCTTATAGATGTCAATCTAAATACTTACAACACACATTAATGAATACCTCGTATACGTTTAAGGGCAAATGTACTCTCGCAGAAGGAAATATTGCAAGTAACTTGGATAACTAAAGCCGAGTTAAAGATCTGCCAATTGAACATAACATGGTAGTTACATATACTAGTAATATGGTTCGGCACACATTAAAAGTATAAAAACTATCTGAATTACGAATTACATATATTGGTCATAAAAATCAATCAATCATCGTGTGTTTTATACGTCTCTTATCTAAGTATAAGAATATCCATAGTTAATATTCACTTACGCTACCTTTTAACCTGTAATCATTGTCAACAGGATATGTTAACGACCCACATTGATAAACGCTAGTATTTCTTTTTCCTCTTCTTATTGGCCGGCTGTCTCTATACTCCCCTATAGTCTGTTTCTTTTCGTTTCGATTGTTTTACGTTTGAGGCCTCGTGGCGCACATGGTACGCTGTGGTGCTCGCGGCTGGGAACGAAACTCTGGGAGCTGCGATTGGCAGTGGAACAGTGGTAATTCCTACGATTAAGAAACCTGTTTACAGAAGGATCCCCACCTATGGGCGGGTTATCAGATATTATCAGGTGGGAAATTCGGTGGAACACAGTGGAGCCTTGTCCTCCGGGTTAATGTCGCTTTTGGCATTGACCCCTGCTCCTGAGAGAAGAAATATACTGGGGAACCAGTCTTTACCGACCGTTGTTATCAGAAATTCACGGAGTTCGGCCTAGGTCGGACTCCGATGGGAACGGCAACGGTTGTTCCGTTTGACTTGTCGCCCGCTACGGCGTGAGCGTCAAGGTCTGTTGAGTGCAATCGTAGGACGTCATTTGTGGCGAACCCGATACCGATTACTGCTGCTGTTCCAGCCCATATCCAACTTCCAATTTAATCTTTCTTTTTTAATTTTCACTTATTTGCGATACAGAAAGAAAAAAGCGATAGTAACTATTGAATTTTGTTTGGATTTGGTTAGATTAGATATGGTTTCTCTTTATATTTACATGCTAAAAATGGGCTACACCAGAGATACATAATTAGATATATATACGCCAGTACACCTTATCGGCCCAAGCCTTGTCCCAAGGCAGCGTTTTGTTCTTGGAAACGCTGCCCTACACGTTCGCTATGCTTCAAGAACTTTTCTGAGCACTTCATGATGCATGTTTGTTCCTTATTGGTTAGCTTTGATGTTGTGAAGTCATTGACACAGTCTGTGAAACATCTTTCTACCAGATTAGAGTACAAACGCATGAAATCCTTCATTTGCTTTTGTTCCACTACTTTTTGGAACTCTTGTTGTTCTTTGGAGTTCAATGCGTCCATCTTTACAGTCCTGTCTTATTGTTCTTGATTTGTGCCCCGTAAAATACTGTTACTTGGTTCTGGCGAGGTATTGGATGGTTCCTTTTTATAAAGGCCATGAAGCTTTTTCTTTCCAATTTTTTTTTTTTCGTCATTATAAAAATCATTACGACCGAGATTCCCGGGTAATAACTGATATAATTAAATTGAAGCTCTAATTTGTGAGTTTAGTATACATGCATTTACTTATAATACAGTTTTTTAGTTTTGCTGGCCGCATCTTCTCAAATATGCTTCCCAGCCTGCTTTTCTGTAACGTTCACCCTCTACCTTAGCATCCCTTCCCTTTGCAAATAGTCCTCTTCCAACAATAATAATGTCAGATCCTGTAGAGACCACATCATCCACGGTTCTATACTGTTGACCCAATGCGTCTCCCTTGTCATCTAAACCCACACCGGGTGTCATAATCAACCAATCGTAACCTTCATCTCTTCCACCCATGTCTCTTTGAGCAATAAAGCCGATAACAAAATCTTTGTCGCTCTTCGCAATGTCAACAGTACCCTTAGTATATTCTCCAGTAGCTAGGGAGCCCTTGCATGACAATTCTGCTAACATCAAAAGGCCTCTAGGTTCCTTTGTTACTTCTTCCGCCGCCTGCTTCAAACCGCTAACAATACCTGGGCCCACCACACCGTGTGCATTCGTAATGTCTGCCCATTCTGCTATTCTGTATACACCCGCAGAGTACTGCAATTTGACTGTATTACCAATGTCAGCAAATTTTCTGTCTTCGAAGAGTAAAAAATTGTACTTGGCGGATAATGCCTTTAGCGGCTTAACTGTGCCCTCCATGGAAAAATCAGTCAAGATATCCACATGTGTTTTTAGTAAACAAATTTTGGGACCTAATGCTTCAACTAACTCCAGTAATTCCTTGGTGGTACGAACATCCAATGAAGCACACAAGTTTGTTTGCTTTTCGTGCATGATATTAAATAGCTTGGCAGCAACAGGACTAGGATGAGTAGCAGCACGTTCCTTATATGTAGCTTTCGACATGATTTATCTTCGTTTCCTGCAGGTTTTTGTTCTGTGCAGTTGGGTTAAGAATACTGGGCAATTTCATGTTTCTTCAACACCACATATGCGTATATATACCAATCTAAGTCTGTGCTCCTTCCTTCGTTCTTCCTTCTGCTCGGAGATTACCGAATCAAAAAAATTTCAAAGAAACCGGAATCAAAAAAAAGAACAAAAAAAAAAAAGATGAATTGAAAAGCTTTATGGACCCTGAAACCACAGCCACATTAACCTTCTTTGATGGTCAAAACTTATCCTTCACCATAAATATGCCTCGCAAAAAAGGTAATTAACATATATAGAATTACATTATTTATGAAATATCATCACTATCTCTTAGCATCTTTAATCCTTTTCTACATCAGATAACTTCGGTTTGTTATCATCGTCTGTATTGTCATCAATTGGCGCAGTAGCCTCAATTTCAACGTCGTTTGACTCTGGTGTTTGTTCATGTGCAGATCCATGAGATGATGAACCGTTGCCCTTCTCAATACTCTTCTTATCAAGTATTAATTGCTGTAGCTTTTTTTCAATATCTGAGTCCTCTACAAATTTATTGAAAATACTCAAAATTTTCAAAAACGTTTCGTTGCTTGTCTTCCCTAGTTTCAAATAATGCAAATAAACATTTGAAATTATTGTTAATATGGATGAAATGAGGATTTTCTGGTCTTCCTGTGTTTCACTCGAATTTAGCAACGGTAGTAATCCGCCCTCAATTAATTCTTCTACCGATTCCATCTCATTAGTTGGAATTTCGATTTTATTGATGAGCGTCTGCTCTAGCGTTACCACTGCAAATTCACTTATCTGCTTACACGGATTGATGCATTGATGTGCCAAAGCTTGAATAATAGCGAATATCTCGTTTTTACGCAGATCGTTATTATCTTCCAGCAAGTGTGATGTTAGTTGAATGGATTTCAATGATAATTCGATCGATTTCTTGTATGGATTCTCCTTATCAATTTTATGACCACTTTCTGTCAATTTCTTGTATTCTATTTCCCAGTGATTTCCAACGGCACCCATTGATGAAATTTCATCTAATAGTCCTAGGACCCACATGAAGTTCTCATTTGTCAAAATATTGCTGTCTGTCTTGATCGATTCATTTAAATATTCAAAAATGCTCTCGCTCTGCTCTTTCATTGCTGTAACTTTTCTTAAAAATTTCCAAAAATTCTCATTTCCTAGTAAAAATCCTCTATAAAACTCTGATTCGGTCAATGAAAATAGTCTCTTCAAAAATTCCTTACCTTGATTAGTTGCAAAAAATTTTTGGGTAAAAATATCCCCCTTTTTTAACAGCTCATCGTTTATTAATTTGGACAAGTACTCCGTCTGATCCGCACATAACGAAATTAACAAAATTTTGTATGTTAGCATTCTACGAACAGTCCTTTTCGTGAGGCCTTTCGTGTGAGAAAGTTGGAAAACTTTTTGAAGTATGAACTTTCCTAATTCTTTCTCCTCTTTGCAAAATAGAAATAATGCAATAGTCAATTCGATGATAAATAAAAGTTCTGCTTCAAAATACCTGGAATTATCTGCGTTTTTCTCAGTTTTGGCGGAGTCTAGTAAAGTTTTTATTAAATCCGCTGTTATATTTGATTCATTTCCAAAGACAGAGGCGGCAATATTACTCGACTTTATGCACTCCATCGCTTTTTTTGAGGATTTGATTTCCTCTTCTGTGGGTTCTTCATCACCTTTTAAATAAGAAGCAAATGTTGATAAGAGACCTTTGCTTTCTTTGCTCTTGTTAATAGAAATTTCAGGAGATGGCTTAGGCAAGTTGCTTAATTTCAGTCTTTTTTGTAAATCAGGGAAAATATCAGGAGACAAAATCAAGTCTTCGTACAATGTTAGTATAATATTAACAATGTTTAACCATAATTCCTTGGAGAAAATTTTAGGATCTTTGTTCCTGCGAATAATCCGGAAAAAAACAACTGTATTTAGTTGACCCTTAAATGATCTACCAAATCTAACAGCATCTGTACTAACCGGGATCTCAGTGTTAGTGTCTTCGAATTTAATTTGCACCAGTGGCATTGGGCCATATTCAAAAGCTAAAGTTGAAAGTTCATCGTCATGGCTTGAATTAATCAAAGTAGTGCCCTTAGCAATGGAGTTTAGTATATCATTAAAGAGATCTTTGAAGTCAAAAAATGCGGAAATATAGGAACATTTGTCCAAACTTGTTATCATTCTGGTAGATATATGGTCATCAGATGCAACTACGTAAATGTTGAATAAAGTACTGACAATACTTGGGCCAACTTGTTTAAAAATTGCTCTATCAAAGTTCAAAAGCTCCAAGGGTGTTAATTTATCCATGACAGATTGTGTGTCTTTTTTTATTTCAGTTATAACAGTAGTTGAAGATATCAAGTTATTCCAAGCATCTTCAAACCACTTTTCGTTGCCGTGGTGCTCTTCAGGCATAACAATTTCTTTATCTCTGATTGAACAGTAAATTCTATCCAAATACCAGAATGGGAAGTCTTTGTGATTACAGCATCCCTTTAAGTTACCAGAGTAATCTTCAAATGACATGTGTTCCTTCACTTGAGGGTTATGTAGGTCAGTGTTCAACATAATAATTGAATAACTTAAAATGAAAACAGAATCAGCGTCTGGTTGAACAGTAGAAATGTCATCCTCCGCGTTGTCACTGATTTTGGATGGATCGTAATCTTGATTTTCACAATACGCAGACGAGAAGGCTTCGATGATTCTTTCAATTTGTTGCGATTCACCAGGCAACCTAAATTTCGTCAACAAAATTCTAATAGCTTCATCGACCCTTAACCCTGAAAAATCAAACAAACGAATATATTCATTCAACAAGCTTACTTTGTCCGGATGGCAAAGTAGCAAACCGATTGTTTTTTTATTCATACGGTTGTTATTATTGAAAAGAAACTCCGCAATATCTTTATCGGAGTCGGAAGCAATGAAACCTTTTTCTATTAACATCGGAATACCTTTTTTGGGCTTTTCATTGAATGCATTGGTACATTCAATAAACTCTGTTTTACGGTCCCTCTTTTTTAAGATTTCCATTTCATTCTTTTGCCTGCCAAATTCTTCTCTGTCAATGTCCTTCATGTGATCGAACATATCATCGACTAGGGAGACCAATCCCTCAAGGCAAATGGGTGGTACACTTTCTGTGGTAGTTAAGGCGGATTCTGGTAAGGCCAATTTAGTCAAAGCCTTCAAAAAGTTTATGGAAACGTCTGCCCTATCGAGATTACAATCGAAATTGATAAAAGTAGAAGTAAAAAAAGATGGCGACCTAGTCCATAAGATGGATATTTGCTCAATTAGAAGTTCCTTTATTATTGATGGCTTGTTCTTATTTTCAGAACTCGAGTTATTTGCGGTACCATCATCTAAAAGAATAGAAAATATTCTTGTTAGAGTGAGCTCGATCTGTAATTGTAAGTTGTTGCCCAATATAACAACTAGAGTAGTAAATAGCTGCAATGTAGCTTGAAGTAGTGATAATTTTGTAGTGTTCTGTATGATAAACAAAATGCTTTTGAAAATAGGATCTGATATCAGTGTAAAAAGCCGTGGGTATAGCTGCAATCGATCACCTGAAATTTCTAATGCCGTTTGAATTAACTCTAGGCCAAATATTCTAGTGGAGTATGAATGTTTTAATTCATTTTCTGGCGCAATCAATGATAGTAATAAGTTTAAATATTGCCTAACCACGGGCAATCCATAGTTATCATCAGCATACGCTTGGATCCTGGAATTTGATCTTGTTGTTTTTTGCACAATATCTAGTTGTTCGGCGCCATTTGTGCTCTTCTCTGAATGAATATGCTCTTCTTCAATGCCATCGTCCTCGCTAATAGCTTCCTCATTATTCACTTTCATGCCGATGGGATCTTCTTGACTTCCTTCTTCTTTGGATTCTACATTTGTGCCAATTGTATCGGCCTTCAATACATCATTTGTGTAACTTTCATCATTGATGTATATTTGATTCACATTAACAGGCTCAATAGTCTTTAGTTTTGAGAAAATCTTTACGGTAACGGCTATCATTGTTGATTGTGCAGCATTCCTAAGGACTTCGCTCCTTCTGTTATTACAAGCCAATGAAAGAATCGTTTGCAATACGTCATATATGATAGAGTTTGATAATAAATCTCCGTAAGGTGAGTCGACGATTGAACGCAGTAAAAACACGACTTTCAAAAGAACTGAATCATCAGAAAGTTGTTGAGATCCTTCAAACCTACAATGTGTTAGAGCATTTACCGTCGCCCTGTGTGCACCAATATAGTTTTGCGATGATTCATTGATGATATTCAAGGTAAAGAATTTCTGCAAAGAGTCCAGGGCCAGGGAAGTGATGTAACCAGAAATGGAACTTGTACTCACAATTAATAAAAATGGCTGCAATATGGTTAGTGAATCTATATTATCTAGATTTTTCAGTTTATTCAACATAAGTCTTAACTGAATGAATCCAGATAAAAATGGATCATTGTGCTTGTTGGTATTCAAATTGTTGAATGTGTGAGCCAAGTAGTCATCTTGATTGCTAAATATTTCACTTCCTCCCCCCAGCAAAGCGGCCACTCCAGATTGAGAGGTAAATTTAGAGTATTTCCGCATCGCTGTCGATAAATTAATGCATTCTTTGATTATGATAGTGACGGGATCTACCGTGACGAATTCCTTATCACTCATCTTTCCGCCTCTTCTCTTTCCCTTTAAAAGATTTTTTAGATACTAAATTAATCAGTTTATTGTCTATGGTTTACAAGCAGTGAAAGAATTTAAATTCAACGTAATATGTAGGTTGGTGTGTTTATTATTTAAACGCCAATGTAGGTGCTCTTTCGACACTTATTGAAGGTTCTCGCAATGAACCGCGTAGTATTTTTCAAGTCGGGTAATGAAATATATAAGAACACTTCTAATACTTTATGAAAATAAGTGCTAAATATGGTTTACCTCTTATGCCAATATAAACTATAAAAGAACTTAAAAACATCAAATCTTTAGCAGAGGAGTCCTTTCCGTTTGAAATTGTTGTTTATTACTTTATTTGCGGTTCGCCACACTGCCTAAAACCTGCAGTTTCCTGTAAATGTTGCTGGTATATTATCAGTATGAGCCGGCCGGATATTTCCCTTATTTAATGAAAGAAGTTTTTTTGAAGTCAACTTCTAGTGTTTGTCTTCCATTTTAACGATCAGGAGTCGTCATTCCAATTTTTTGCCTAGAAAAGATTCATGCTTTTAGGAAAATAGTGGAAAACCAAACATACATCAATTGACGCTTCAAGTATGGTACTTAAAAGATAATGTTAATATTTATTATCCTGTTAATTAGTCTTTCTTCGTCTTCTGAAAAATGTTACTTGGAATATTTAATGTTATGAAATTATGGTAATGGCCCTCCTGTTGTCTATTGAGGTGTCTGGGTGTGTTTGTCACATTCAATATACTGTTAAACCGCCACAAATTAATGTACTTCAGACAGATGTAGTAAAATAACAGCAAACAGGTGATGTAACTTATAAAAAATAATACACTAACATAATATCCATTAGATGGATAGCTTCAATTATATTCATGGAAAATATAAAAAAAATGGGACGGGAGGCGACAGAAGTATAAATCCATCCTCACATTCATCGTCTGGCAAGAATATCATTCTTTGTTTTGATGGAACAAGAGAAAATTTTGGACCTCAGCCATTCACTAATATTTTAAAATTGTACAACCTTCTTGAGAACGGTGATAGTTCTGAACAAATTTGTTATTACCAACCTGGAATTGGTTCAGTTGGATTTGACGCTGTTGTTGATGTCAGAAGACGGTTAACTATTTCTCACTTACAAAATTTATTAGATTCTATGTTCGCATTCAGTTTAGACAATCACATATGTTCTGCATATCTTTTTTTGATGAAGTATTTTGAACCAGGAGATAGAATTTATATGTTTGGCTTTTCTAGAGGAGCTTTTATTGCAAGAGTTCTTGCTGGAATGATTGAAAGAGTCGGACTTTTGAGTAAAGGTTTGGAAGAAATGGTTAAAATGGCATGGCAAATCTATGAAAAATGGGAATACGATTCGCAGCCTAATGAATTACAGTACACAAGTACCTTGGCTGAAGAATTCAAGAAAACATTCTCTAGGGATTACGAGGTAAAGATACATTTTCAAGGCTTATTCGATTCTGTGAACTCAGTTGGAATATTAAGGGACAGGTTGTTTCCTTGCACCCAGAGAAGCAATATCGTTGAGCATGTTCGACATTGCGTATCCTTGGATGAAAGACGTGGAAAATTCAAGCAGTTATGTTTCACTCCGATGCCGTACATTCCGAAACTATTTTCATTGACATATTGTAATCATATAACTGACCAGTGTTCGCCGGTGCCAACTTCTAATGCATTAATGCGTGATCTAACCCCGGAAAATCCTTTGATAAAATACACTTTAAAAAGTGGCGCACATTCTATTAGTAATCCTTCTCCACTCATTCCTGATAACCCTGGAAGGTTGTTATCGAGCAAAAGCGAGGAAACTACAGAGTTGCTGTTGGACCTGAACTCATTCTTAGAAGGTAATTCATACGCGAGAGATACAGAATGTTCAACAAGAGGAATTGAAGCCATTTTCCAACTTCAATCTATCCAAGGCAGCGGTACATCAAGTAGAATGACTATGACACCCGACTTGATTGAAAAATGGTTTCCAGGTGATCATTCTGACGTTGGTGGAGGTTGGGCGCCTGACTGTGAGACAGAAGAGAACTTGTCAAATTTAACGCTGCGATGGATTTTAGCAGAGGCAATCAAATTTGGTGTTAAATTCAAACCTGGTGCAATACATGATTTCGCTACCAAACACACTTCGATTGGATCTTTATTCGCAGACACACATGATTACCTTAGTTTCAACTCACCAAAGAAATGTTCCCTACTAGGAGTGAGTGATAATGAGGATGGAGCCCGAGAGGATAAATCTGGCAGAAATGAGAGAATGGAAGATTGTCTAAAAAATATAAAAGAGACTAGATTGAGCTTGAAAGATGAAAAAGAAAAAGTGAAGGATGCTTTTACTCTTAAATGTGGACATGCAAATAAATTTATGAGATTGGTGTGGTGGGTATTGGAACTGCTCCCCATTGGAATACGAATGGAAAATAAAGAAGGAAAGTGGCAAAATTTTCATACACCTAACCTCGGAAGATCTCGTTATGTACCCGAATATGTCAGTTTACATTGGTCAGTCTATTGGAGAATTAAGTTTGATCGTAGGTATAGACCGGACAATATGCCGGAATATGTAAGGCAATTGTTCCAAGATTTGGAAGGTATTGATTTAAAAAGTAATAAAGTTTCAAATAAATATGATAAGCAAGATAATAGCAACGGGAGTGAAATCAATGGGGGCTTTTTTGATAATGAGGAAGGGCAGGAACTCCACATGGGTCAAAAAGCAAGTTATTTTGCAACGACATACAATTCAAGATTATTTGACAGTAAATACTCCCAATTAAAAAAGAAATTCATGGACTGGGATAGTAATTCCTGGACAGATATTCCAGATGATTTAAAAATATACCTACAGCAAGATGAATCGCTTTAGCATTAAAAAAACCCCTTCGGTACGTAATATAAAAAATTTTATAGGTAATATACATATATAAAAATACTTCAATCATTTTTACAATCTTGTATACTTTATACAACATGTGAAATCTTCTGCTTCTGGACATCAATATTCAAATACAGGCCAATCTTAGGTAAAACATTTGGAGAAAAGAAGGATAAGGCAGGACGAGGGAAGATAAATAGTTTCGTTAATTATAAATACATGCAGATAAATAAAGGAATATCAAATATTATGAATAGAAAAAGAAGATGGTGAGACAAAAAAGTAGTAATAAATAGGTCCAAATCTTCTTTATTTCCCCTTTCTTTTCTTATCCTTTTGTTTTCTCCATATTGTATAAGAATATATTCTTAGGAAAATCAACAGGGAATACAGTATAGTGATTTTCGTTCCTTTTTGAGCGTAATCCCTTCGAGACTGTGATGTTGATTATTTTTGTTGTGATTTCAAAATTCTTAGGTTAGTTGTATAGTTCCCGTTCATAACATAATGGATAGTAAATGAAAAATCAAAATAAGGGTGAAACAAATAGACAATAAAGATGTAGTTTTCGAGGACGAAAAACAAACCTAACCAACAATGACCTTATCACCATCGAATTCATAAGCAGGAATTTCTAAGTTTAAGGGGGCAGGTCCCTTTCTGATTCTACCGGAAATATCATAATGTGAACCATGGCAAGGACAGAACCAACCACCAAAATCACCGGCTTCACCAATTGGAACACAACCTAAGTGAGTACAAATACCCAGCATAATTAACCATTGAGGGTCTTTGACTCTGTCAGCATCGGTCTGTGGGTCCTTCAAAGCGGACATATCCACACTGTTGGCTTCCTGAATTTCATGAGGAGTTCTGTGTCTAATGAACACAGGCTTACCTTGCCATTTGACAACAACGTTTTTACCCAATGGGATAGCCGCTAAATTAACTTCAACTTTAGCCATAGCCAAAACATCGGCAGTAGCGGTCATAGATGAAATAAAGGTTTCTACGGTTGATTTGGCACCTGCAGATGACAAAAGACCCATAGCACCGACCATAAAGTAAGCATAAGAACGGCCTTTATCAGCATCGTTATTTTCCTTTAAAACGTCATCAAAATTTGGGGTCCTGTACGTGGATTTGCTAGCCACCAAAGATTGAGAAATCAGTCTTTTGGAAGTTAAAGACATTGGCTTGAAGCAGGTCTTGACAGATGATCTTATTCCTAACATGTTTGTTATTGCTCCTTTCGGTTTCCTAATAAGTGTTAGAGTGATATTATTTATGTTCAATAATTTCTTGGTTTTTAAAAGACGTTGAACTTGAAAGCAACAAAAAGTTACGACAGAGAAGTAATATATTACTTGATATTCAAGAACCAACTATAGTTCTTGCAGGTCTTTTTCCAGTCCTTATAAGGGAGCCTCCGCGTCGCCGCACGTGACCCAAGACCGATAAATGGCGCAAAACGCTGATTGGTCCGTTATGGAGTGTCTAAAAGGAAAAAGATGCGCTATGGACGAACCTGAAAGAGGCCAAATGATAGGGAAGCTTAGAGTGAAAGGTGGAACAGGAGAAGTTGAAAGGATGAAATACACAAGATGACAAGAAGGCTCGAATTAAAGGCGGCTAGTTATTTCAATTTAGGAAGCATTTGCTCTAAGAGTCGATGGGTCGTACTTCATGCACATTATATTACGCATGAATAGCCGCCCAAGCTATATGAACTTATTGGTGGATTTTTGAAACCAATAAAAAGGATTTATGAGAAAGAATAATCTTCCTCTGGGGTATTCATAGCTATCAACGTATGGTTACCTTGTCTTAGTCGGACACTGGACATAACTCTTACAATGGCTGTTAGCTTCTCAATTGACAATGGTATTTAATATACCAGGCGGTTAAAGAAAGGGTAGGTATTTTTTTCTACCTAGTTCAGTTTATATGGATGAGACAGGGATAGACGGGCATGTACGGAGTTTTTCGACTTGATCAGTGCAATCCACTGATTATCGTTTTATGTAGGTATTTTCTTGAGTTACAAAATTTTAGGGAAAGTATGGATACAACCAGAGAGCCGATGTGGTGTTTTTTTTGGTTTTTAGTACATGCAGTACGCTTCTTTTTCTATTTCCTGTATACTTCCTTTAAGCGTATTCGTCGTTATAGGTTCTATTTGCTTTCAACTGAACGCGCTTGCCTGAACGCCTAAAGCGGAAAGAAATACATGACTGAAAAACAGACATTCTGGTCGCAACTCAGCGAAAGGGAGGGTAGAAAAATATATTGTGTTATAATGTCAGCGTTAGCGCATTGCATATTGCACTAGCCATTGCCACGTAAAATGGCAAGACAAGATGAAACGGACTGCAAAAAATTGGATAGCAATTCGGCCTTTTTACCTTTATGCATAACATCTTATAGATCAAAAGATGAGGCTGAGAAGCTGGTAAGTTGTCTTCATCACGAAGGAAGTTACTTTTTATGTTTTAGCTATGGATTGTATACCGGAACGTCCAACGAATTGAAAGCGAAGGTTGAGTTCGCTTTAGATGGACCGTTCGTTGTTAACTACGCAACTGTACCGATGTTCATGTCAGCTTCCTTCTGTCACCTGCTAATGTTTAACGACGGTTCCATTAAGGGATTCAAATGCGAAAATAACAAATTTGAAATTATCTACGACTCTAATGTGGCTCCGAAACTGGATACTATTTCTTTATTAACTTCCAGCTGGTTAAATGCTTCTTTTGAGGGTGTTTTATACACTTGCAATAAAAACATATCATATGATAGTGATTTGCATACGTTATGTACGACAATTTACTCCTTTGACTTCAGAGAAGGAATAGTCGAAAGATTTTATGCCACCGATGGCGAAGAAATTATCTCCTTTGATTTTATTAGCAGGGAGGATTTGCTTGACGACGCCACATGCACAGGTAAATCACACGTTTATTTTCTTTGCCTACTTAAGAGTTGCTATAGTGAAAACCTGTTTTTAAAGGAATACAATCTTGCTGGAAAGCATGGAAGTAGGAAATTTGATTTAAACGAGTACCGCCAATACAATCTTTTGCCGATATGTGATAATGAATTTTGTTATATGAAGGTAGTTTGCGGCCATACCATTGTAGTGTTGACTACTAACTACACTCAAATAATAAATATAAAAGCAAGTGGGCTTACAAACGGGGCTTTTTTCAATAATAAAGGTCTCCCAAATGTAGAAAACTACCAATTTCTAAAAGATTCTTATGATGTGATATATGAAAGATCAGTCATTCTCTTGACAATTTCTGACGTGTATGCTAACAAATACACTGCCAAGATACACACTAGGTCGTTACATAGAGACCACGTCCTGAAAGAACTACAATGGACAAAAGAAAGAGTGTTCAAGCCTCCTAAACATGATCTATGCGATGTTATTTTGCAGCTCCCACGTGAAAAGTATATAGCGGTGACAAGAATAAATGGAGTAAATTTTATATCGAAAGATCATCGAGGTTCAAAATTAGAAAAGGTGAAAAGCGGTCCCGCTTATACAAACAAAGTTTACCTGGCATCACAAGTTATTGGAAACAAGGGGACAGATATTGATTCACTGCTTTTGGGTGGAAGTTTTAACTCAAGAAGAGGATTTTTAGAAAAGAAAATTTTGGTATATGACAAAACCCTGTTCAAGTTAGTGACTTCCTCCAAAGCGCTAGTAGAGAATGTAACTGATTTTTGGGTTACAGATTTAGCACTTAATGGTGGTGACGAATTTGCATATGAATCAGGTGGGTTGATTTATAAGAACGGAATATTTTTAATGGATGAGCCTTATGATTACGGTCTATTTGTTTCTAGGACGGGAAAAGTTTTGAAAGCCGGTATGGATGGTTCTACCGGAGAATTTAGGCAGGTCGATTTCTTGCAGTCGAACCACAACTCTTCCACCATGTTTTGTTATCCCGTACAGAACTCCAAGCTCAGGATTTCGATACTTGAGGCAAAATCTGGTTTTCTACGTAAAAAAGAAGAATTTTTTATCCATGGGCTCAGTTCTAAAGAGAGTATTGTGAGCTGTTTCTCAGATGGTACCGAGAAATACCTTTTTGTCATTTACTTGGACGGTGTGTTTTCGGTATGGAATGCCAATCAAAAGAAAGTGGCTACATCACATCCAGACTATTCTTTCATAGCCTATGATCAATTGATAAAAATATCTTGGCTAAGCAAAAAGCATAAACACGACTCGATTTATGTCATCGCATCATCATACACTGGCTGCGTAAGAGTCTACAAATCAGAATCAAATTTTTTGAGAGTGGATTTAGAGATTCATTCGTTATACGATCAGAAATTAGAACTGTTGGATACGATTCCTTCCTTACCTTTGGTTTTCCTTTACAACGATAAGGAAATAATTTTGTTAAATCTTCAAAACATGTCTTATGGTTGCATACAGTTAGGCTTAGTTCCAAGACGAATGAGAATTCGACCCGGTAAAGCACTGTTCTCTCTTTGTGTTTTAGATTATGATTCTCGAATAAGCATCTTTGAGTTTGGTAGCACGTTTTACCGTGAAGGTTTCACTAAGCAGATGACTTCATTAAAACCTCAATTAGAAAATCATATCTTTTACCTCCCTAGCATTCCCGTAGAGCTCTATACTGTTCCAAATAACCTCAATCAGGCCGTGGTGTGTTTGGTCGATAGCAATAGTAGGCAGTATAAGTTGATGCTATTCAATTATGCTTCAATGAAGGCAGTTTCCACATTCAGTTTCTCGGATGAAAAGTATTTACATGCCGTTGTGAAGCCACTGTGGCCAGAACAAAACTCAATCTACTTATCACAGAGACCCTTTTATGGTAATAAGTTTGTTGTATGCTTAGGAGTTGGTGAAAAACGTACAAAATTCTGGCTGTTTGAAATTAGAAACAATAACATTACCCAATTGTACGCGAATTATCTCGAAGATTGTATATTCTCGGTGTTCATATACTATGAGTGCAACTTGGTTTTATTTTCTGGTGATAGTGGCATAGCAGCATATAAAATAAACATGCTAAAAGAGGGCGCGGAAATTTTAGAGGCCTATTCCTTCCCAGCACTTTCATCGATTAACCATATAGGTCTTCCAGCTTATATGAGTGGTGATTATCTGGTTCAATTTGAGATCTTGAGAGATTTTTTGAGAACCCGCTTTCCAATTAGGACGTCCATAGTATATCCATCAGAGTACCCTGAATGTCCCTACTTGGGTTTTAAGCGGTTGGGAAGCATTACACAAGTGGCGACTAAAATAATTCCTAAGAAGCTAAGAGAACCTAAAAACGATTGTTTAGCGAGTGATAAGAACTACCTATTAGGTCGATTATCAGACCTTTCTTGTGCAACGTTGAAATATTCCAATAGATCTTATGTTGCCACCATTGGTATTGATAATACCTTGACAATATACGAAGATTCTAAATTATCAGTTGATAAGGGCGGGTTGGCTATGCCATACCTCAAAATTCGGTTACCTAATAAGATAATCTCACTGGCGGCCATCCCAGATGGATTTCAAAACCTTCAAATATGTCCAAATTTCAATAGTCAAAGGTTGGAAGGCGTCATACCTCTATTTTTACTTTGCGGTACTGAGGGCCAAATTTATATAATATCGGAATTCATTGGTGAGCTGTGGATGAGAACGTTGCATGATTACAAAAAGATCAAGCTCGAATGTAAAAGAGCTTTTCGAAGGTCTGAGAAAAGCATGCGAAATGTTACTAAACAATATTCCGTGAGTAAAGAGACTGGAATAAATGAAAGCGGCTTTGATGAGCTAGCTAGAAATTCAAAGAGAAGACATATAGATCATTCACCATACAAGACCATAGATTTTTTCGATCCTGTAAAACTAAAAAGGTGACAATAAATCTCCTACGAACGAATAGGTGCCATGAGATCTTGCACCTTTTTGTTATGCCTAAATTACTACAGCTCAATTGATAATACATGTTTGTGCATTTACAGATGCACTCGAGTAGGTTATTCAATGAAGATATGACATATATCATACCACTAACAAAACAGCACTATTAGCGTCTGCACTAGTGGAAAGCAAAAAACTTTTTTATAGTATATAGATGGTACAAAAACTATGTTGATAGATATAATCCAATCTACTTAAATTAATAAAGTTTCAATCTTGTCCTTGACAGCGTAGATTTGGGTCTTGATAGCAGAAGCATCGTTGGTGGTAATAGAAGCAGCAATAACTGGTCTAGAAACACCACAAGCTCTACCCAAAGCAACTCTAGATGGAACAAAGACATATGGAACATTCTTGTCTTCACATAGTAATGGTAAATGCAATAGGATTTCAATAGGTTCACAGTCAGCAGCCATAATGATGAATTCGGAGATACCACGGTTCAAAGTTTTGGTAGCTTCGTTGGCACCTTTCTTCAATTGTCTCAAGTTAGCAGCCTGTTGAACGACATCCAAGATTTGTTGGGTTAATGCAGCATCGGCTAATGGGAAAGCCTTTGGGTTTGGGGCAGACATTTTTAATATAGTTTTTATAGTATGAAATCTGGTTTATTCAAGTTCCTTGCAATAATCAGTATGGTCCTGGTATAGAAAGCTCGCTCGAATGATGATTTAAATTAAGATTTGAAAGTAGGACTTGAACACTAAGAGGAATAAGCACTATTAACCAGAATAATCAGTTTTAAAGTGAAAAATTTTCTAACTCATCTCATTCCAGCATTAGAAAAAAAAATTTTCTGAGAAAAAGGAAAAATGAAAAGAAAAAGAAAATAGAAATGAAAAATTTTTCTATATGCTGAATTTATTACCCGGATTAAACCGATAAGAAAAAGAAACGATACAATTGTCTACTTTAACAATAGAAGTTGATAAGGTTGGGCCTCTTTTAAGAGTACAGGTATAGTGATCTCATCGTACCCATTGTGTAGCTTAAAACGCATAATGCTCTTTGTTGCTCCTTGATATTCAAATTTTCTATTTTATACACATTAAAAATTAAGATATACATATTTAGCGTGTAATACTCTTTTAAACAATAATAATGGTACTAATAAAAAGGAAGCTTGAAATGAGGTAGTTTGGATATGAAGTAAGAATAGGGGCTATAAACAATCTCTAAGATGAAAAATTTTGATAGTTTTCATAGTTTCTCACAAAAAGATTCTTTTGTATACTCTATTCCTGCTTTAGTGATTCAGAAGCTGCCTTAACAGACAACATCTTGAGTAGCCCTGGAGTTCAACAACAAAGCAACAATCAAACCGTATAGACCCAAAACTTCAGCAAAAATCAAAATCAAAATCATACCGACGAATAATCTTGGTTGTTGAGAGGAACCTCTAACACCTGCATCACCGACAATACCAATAGCGAAACCAGCAGCTAGACCACTCAAACCGACTGATAGACCGGCACCCAATTGGATGAAACCGGTGTACAAAGCTTGCTTTTGACCCAACGAATAACAAACCAAAACGGAAACAACTAAACCGTAAATGGCAATGATACCAGCCATAATAACAGGAACAATGTTCTTGAATAATAGGTCTGGTCTCAACACACAAGTGGCACAGATACCAACACCAGACTTAGCAGTACCGTAAGCAGCACCTAATGAGGTGAAGATAATTGCAGAGGCACAACCAATGGCACCAAAGAAAGGGGCGTAGACAGGACACAATTCAGTCATTATATGTATATGTTTCTTTTGTTATTCTAATTGATTAGTCTTTTTGAGAAAAGCAATAAACACGATCTTCTCTTTCTTTTAAAAAGATTTTTATAAACAAGTTTTTAATCAGAACGAGTGTATAATTGTACAAAACTATCAAGGGTCAGTCAATCACTTAACCACTTTTTCTGTTTTTTTTTTTTTTTTTTTAATGCGTTTCTTTTCCGGGTAATATCCCTTTATACGATTCAAATTTTTAGCAATGGAATAGGCCGTAGACGGCCGTAGACGGCCTATTTCATTGCTGATAAAGAATTCAGTTCCTCTATCTTTCCTAAGTTGAATATTGTGCAATAATAAATTCATTATTAAAGAAGATGTACAATTAATAATAAATAATTGCTGGGTGAATTTGTAAAAAAAGAAAACTGTAATATAGAATATATAAAATAAGTTGATAGAAATACCTAACTAAAACAATAACAATTATTAATAATAACGCAGAAGTTAAAGCTTATAGTCTATAGCTTAAATGATTGCGATCTGTGTTATTGTTGCGGGCAAAAAGAAATGAAAAATTAGCGCCGCTCGGTTTCGATCCGAGGACATCAGGGTTATGAGCCCTGCGCGCTTCCACTGCGCCACGGCGCTTAGCCAACTTGAAAGAACTGGATGTTAACTTTATTTATTAACACAATAACAAATTCTTCTATCTCTATCTCTCCATGTCGCTTATATTGAGGTCCGCCAACATATCACTTAATCTGTTACTTGTAGTGGCATGTTTATAATTACTATTTCTTAGCTCATTTCAGGTATTTTGCGGTTAATTATAAAAGTAACCGCATGTGTTCCACAGTTGTTGTCAGTTGATACTATTTTAGGTGGTTTATGCTGTTTCAACCACGACAACTTCATCCTCTCACTGGACATTTTTGAACACTAATTGAAGTTTCCAATACCACTCGTCTTTTAGGCAAAGGTATTTTTCAAATATAGTTATGAAGGCGTATATGATGGCATTTGGCTCATTTGGGCAGTACGACATTTGTTCATTTCCGGTAGAATCAATACCTACGTGTTAGTTTACCTTCCGATGGTGATTTCTCCCATGGATATTGCAGGAGTAACAGTCGGTTATGATTCACTAACTAACAGTTATATTTTGCTGGGATATTATTATATACGGCGTTAGAAGACATGAAATGATGAGAAGCAGTCATTAAATTTAGTGGAAGCCGAAATGTAAGGATTGATAACGCAGTAGGATAATGAACAATAAAACATAAAATGAAAGGAGAAGTGACGCTTTTAGAGCAGTAAATTATAACGTAGAGGACGAAGAAATGTGTGCATGGTTATGTAGATTGTTGATTCTCTTTTGCGAACTCCTGTGACCTAGTGGAGAATTTTAGCAACTCTGTAGGCCTAATAATGTTGTCTTCAATCAAAATGGGACTTGACAATTACTCCAATATCCATCTAACCTATATCGTTATCCTGTCATCATCTATGATATCGCTAGACGTTAGTAGTAAATTGCTTTCTTTACTGCGCATCGTCGAGATATTTGCACCATTCATGCATACATCTTTGTGTATAAAAGATGTTAATCAGAATTATCATACATGTACATAACGTAATACCTGAGTACTTACTGAAACTCGACAATTGGATGTTGGAAGGCATTGAGTTCTTGCGTTGTTAGCCGTTTGTTGTTCCTAAAGTGAGGTAAGTCCGTATGGTTGACGGTGGCATCGCCAAGTTTTGCCATATAACTAATCCCACTAGGAAAATAGTCGTATTTGTAATGAGTGAAGTAGAAACTATGCCCGTAGTTACGATAACAGTATGACACTGTCTTCGTCATAGCGGTAGTGTTAGCTTCCGTACGATTGCTAAATATGATAAAAGTTCCAACAGTATCTGTAGCCGCTATTTTGTTGCTTGGAAAACCAAGCACTTGTAAGTACTTTAACACATTACGAGCATCAGTTAGAGTGGTGTTATCACGTAATGAGGGCAAATTTGCACCATTATGAAGTAGTGTGCCCGCACTTGCGAGCTCGACGATCATGACAAGAAAAAATAGAAGGCTTGTTATTGTTATTTTCATTTTTTATTTGGATCTGATATAACTACGATGCAATTTGACAGTGAAGAAAAGTTATGCTTCATCCAATCCTAAGCGCGATAGTGGGAATGCACCTTTTAACATGGCCTTATTAAGTTGTCTAAAATCTATGCATTGGCGGTAACTACCAATCATATTTTTCATCATATAGATAATTGGTAGATGTTGGGTTGACCTGGCCCATATTACATAGATATGAAGAAGCAAGCTCGCAAAACAGACAATTAAGTATCTATATCACATGTATTCATTGTAAGGAAAAAAGTGAAAAAAAGATGAGGGTAGAGAAAATGAAAATAAGCCTCTTGTGACGGAATATTACTATTGAAAAATGCACACGTAGTTGGAATTAGCAGTGGAGGAAATTTACCTCCCAACACTACTTGTTTTGGAATTTCATTCTTATCAAAGGCATTCACGTTGTAGAAGAGTCAAAGTTCTATGTGAAGTCGTTCATATCAGCTTCCTTTTTTTGATGCGCTATCATCCATTATTCTTGGCCACCAACTCTCATTAAATACTGCAAAAGTCCAAACCTAATTTATTGTTACGGTTTTTTTTCCTCCGACATGGCGATGGCTGCCTTTTAGCTAATTTAACATTGTAACAGCTAAGTTCATGAGCCTTTTAGCCTTTTCTTGCATCAAAGGCGGAAATATGTGAATTCTATTTCCGCCATTGTCCGATGACTGAAATATTTCAAAAATAAGCAAGAGATGTAATCATGACTGCTTTACTATCGACCGAAAATTTATTAGTTTGCGTAGATTTAAAAGTTGAAAAGAATTTGAGTTCACTGACTACTAAATCTCCCTGAGTTTGGTCTGCAGTAGCTATCGAAAAATTACGAAAAAATGCCTCGTCTCTTGGCCACGCAGTCTCATGTTGTACATGGATATGTGGGAAATAAGGCTGCAACGTTTCCCTTACAGTGTCTAGGCTGGGATGTGGATTGTTGTAACAGTGTTCAGTTTTCCAACCATACCGGATATGGTTTAGATAAAGTGTTTGGGACTATAACGAGGGAAACAGATTTGAAGGAACTCTTATCAGGTCTTTTTGATAATTTTTCCCAAGACTACCAAGCCTTACTTTCAGGCTACTTGCCCAATAAGAATTCCGTTCGATGTATGGGAACATACTACGCTAAATTTAAAGAGGCGAATCCAGAAATGATATGGCTTATGGATCCTGTTATGGGTGACGAAGGACAATTATATGTTAGTGAGGATGTTATACCAGAATATAGAAAGCTGGCTTTGTCTCCAAAACAGCTAGTCGATATAATAACTCCGAATCAATTTGAGCTGGAGATACTTTATGGGGGGGAAATCAAGACTAAAGAACATTTGAAGAAGGCCTTAAAGAAATTACACCAAACTATCCCAGTGATCATTGTCACATCCTGTGACTGTAAGATGTTTGATGACAAAGATTTTATTTATTGCGTAGCTTCAATGGAGGGTAAAACCCCCATTGTTTACAGAGTGCCGTTTATTGATTCGTATTTCACTGGGGTTGGTGATTTGTTTTCTGCTTTGTTATTGGATCGAGTGTATAAGATCTTATCGAACCCTACAACAACATTAAAATTTGAAGACCAAGTCAATAATGTTCTTAATGTTATTCAGAAGGTTTTGAAAATTACTAGGAGCTATGCTTCAGGAAAAATGAAAGCAAAAATGGGTTCCGCCTTGGAAATGAAAGAAATGGAATTGCGTCTTATTGAATCAAGAGATATATATGAAACAATCAACATTCATCAAACAGATTATATTTACGCAAGGTTGTGATGAAACTTTATAGAGTCATATTTTCACCAAAGAAAATTAATGTTGACATTTGTAAAATAGTGAATAGTTTTTTATGTTCAAATGCATACATCCCTTGCGGGTAGTTTCTTTTGGTTTAACCTGACTTCCACCTTTGGCTATTCTTTTTATACCGCCAAAAGACTATAAAAATGATACATATCGTTGAAAGGATATATGGTTTACGCTTACTATTTCGTTTGATGTAAGCAATATTTCTGAAATTTTAAACGAAAATATTATCTTTTTTATTATCTTGTGTTATTTATTTTCTCTCCCGTTCTTAGTTTCAGGATTGTCACTGTTCTTGTATAACTGTTCAAAAAGTTTCATCGATGAAGTTCGCAAATTGTCAATTTTTGTTCCAACATCGTCATCATTAACCTCATCTCCAGCTTGAATCCGAGAAACCAATTCCCTTAAGGATGAAATTTGATCTTTTAGTCTTTGAGAATCAGTTTTATCTAGCTTACCTTCGAATTCCTTAATGGAATTTTCTGTGTCATTAGCTAGCTGGTCAGCTTTGTTAGCGGTTTCGATGGCATTCCTTCTGGCTCTATCCTGATTTTTATATCTTTCCGCTTCATTAACCATTCGATCAATCTCCGTATCAGATAGCCCAGACGCTCCGGCAACAGTGATGGAAGAGTCTTTGTGGCTGGCGAGATCTTTTGCTGAAACGTTGATGATGCCGTTCGCATCGATATCAAAAGTGACTTCAATTTGTGGGATACCTTTTGGAGCTGGAGGAATGCCCGCAAGAGTAAAATTACCTATTAATTTGTTATCCTTGACTAACTCCCTCTCACCTTGGAAAACTTTAACTTCCACCGATGTTTGACCTGATGCCGCAGTTGAAAAAATTTGAGATTTCTTATTGGGAATTGTAGAATTTCTTGGGATTAATTTTGTAAAAACTCCTCCTAAAGTTTCAATACCCAATGATAGGGGAGTGACATCTAGCAACAAAACATCGGTAACTTCACCAGACAAGACCGCAGCCTGTATAGCGGCCCCTAAAGCGACTGCTTCATCAGGGTTAACAGCTTTTGATGCATCCTTACCGAATAATTTCTTTACAGTATCTGCAACCTTGGGCATCCTTGACATACCACCAACTAATAAAACATCCGATATATCTGAGGCGGTAATTCTTGCGTCTTTCAGTGCTTTTTTGACAGGATCAACCGTTCTATCAATCAATGGGGCGGTTATATTCTCAAGCTGAACCCTAGAAAAGGGCATACGAATATGCTTTGGGCCTGCAGCATCAGCAGTTATGAAAGGCAAGTTTATTTCTGTAGAGAGTGTAGAAGACAGTTCGATTTTAGCCTTTTCAGCGGCTTCTCTTATTCTTTGGACAGCCATACGGTCATTACTCAAATCGATACCGGTTTCTTTCTTGAAATGAGAAATAATTTCTTGCAACAAATAAATGTCAAAATCTTCGCCACCCAAATGGGTGTCACCATTGGTAGATTTAACCTCAAAGATACCGTTATCGATGTCCAGGATTGAAATATCGAAAGTACCACCGCCCAAGTCGAAAACAGCAATGACTTTTGGCTCTGATTTATCTAGACCGTAAGCTAGGGCAGCAGCTGTTGGTTCGTTGACAACACGTAATACATTAAGCCCAATAATTTGTCCTGCGTCTTTAGTAGCTTGTCTTTGGGCATCATTGAAGTAAGCAGGAACGGTGACAACAGCATTTTTGACGCTCTTCGCTAAGTAAGCCTCCGCTGTTTCCTTCATTTTATTTAAGATAAAACCTCCTATTTGGGCGGGGGAGTACGTTCTGTTTCTAGCCTCTACCCAGGCATCTCCATTAGAATGCTTGACGATTTTGAAAGGAACCTGATTAATATCTCTTTGGACTTCAGCGTCCTCGAAACGGCGGCCGATTAAACGCTTAGTAGCAAACAAAGTGTTTTCTGAGTTTATGACGGATTGTCGTTTGGCTGGCTCACCAACTAAACGTTCTCCGTCTTTAGTGAAAGCCACTACAGACGGAGTAGTTCTTGAGCCTTCTGCATTTTCGATAATTCTCGGAACTTTACCTTCCATAATAGCTACCGCAGAATTGGTAGTACCTAAATCAATACCGATAACTGCATCTGGAATTTTGGTTGACTGGAAACGGGTCAGAATACGAAGTATATTATGTGCTTTAAAGGCTTTCCATGATGGTAACATGTTACTTGAATTTAAGTTCTTAATTATGACCAGTGAAATAGTTACAAATGCTCTTCGGTAAAAAAATCAATAGGGTATCAATTAATCGCCATGATTTTGAAGTTTGCTAATCTTAGTTAAATAATCATTTTTGAGATTTGTTCTTTTTTTGATGTTCTACGTCTGACCCTTTAAAGGGTGCTGCAATTTGACTTAGCATCTCCCCTGCAAAAATCAAAGTAAAAATTTAAGACCCGATTAAACTATTCCTGTGCTAAACCACTCAGTTGGAAAATAAATTGTGTAACTAGTCCAAGTCAAGATCTTTGACAGACCGTGTTCAAAGAATCTCGTGGTTGTTCTGTTTTCTTAATTTTTGTTAACCACCTGTAGCTTTACTAGAGTGCATTTAAGCGGGACTTGTTGACTGGTATTTCATATCATAATAAGGCACGGTTAAATTGGCCTAGTAATGAATTTACTATAGCAGTATGTTTAATTATATTGCTTTCCCAATTTATATGTTTACTTTTTTTAGGCGCAGAGACCTGCTTAGGCGATATGTATCGTAAAAACATAACCGTAACGCTAGCAACAAAATATAAACTTGAAGCTATTATAATTTTCGTATACTTAGAAGCTGTTTTACAAATAATACAGCACTTTCATAAACTTAACAATACACCCATTAAAAAAGATCTATATGAATGGGTAATATAAGTATATAAATACAAAAAGGGGTACTACATAAAAGATTTATCATTTAGAGGCAATCTTGACCTGTTGCACAGAAATGTCTGATGGTTTGTCGTCCATGAAGAAAAACTTGAAAAAATGCTCGACACCCCAACTACCAAAGAAATCGAGCAATAATGTTAGGGTCAACTTAATCTTAAAGTCATCAGTCATTGGCACAAACTTCATGGCTTCGTTTAGCTCAGGTAAAAATTCAGTAGCACTTGCAAGTGCCAAACCTGTCACACCCAATAAACCATAATACATACCTTTGTTACTCCTAATGTTTTCTCTGAATGGCTCACCTTGATAATTGACAGCAAATGTAGAGACTTGTTGTACCAACTGAATGATGAAAATACCCGTATTCAATAATGATGGAGCAAATTCCTTTTCAAGATCAACTTGTGGCTCTCTGGGTTCCAATTTATAAATCTCTGTAGTGATGTAAACTAAAGTGGCAATATGAACGGCAAATTGAGACAAAATAGATCCCATAATGTAAACATTGAAAATTCCGGACTGTGGCCTTTGCTTGGATAGTTTTTCTAAAGGTTTACCACGGGAAATACTCAAGAAACAAACCGATAGTAACAAACCGGAGACAGTGGCTTGACCATCACCAAATTTGACACCAGCCATGTAAATGATGGACAAAGAGTAGGCACTGATTAAACAATTCAAGGCCAAGATTTTGTACATTTGAATTGTGTTAACTAAAGCACAACGGCCTTGACGTATAATGTTAGTAACAGCAGAAACATTGGCCAGTTTCGAGGTAAAAGGGGCAGCGCAAGATGCATCTCCTAACTTTAGAGCTGGTGCTTCATCACCTTGGGCATCACCAGCAGAGTTCAACAACAAAGAAGCTAAGTCAGCAGGTTTTTTTTCCGATAGTCCATTTGGTTTGATGACTTCAACAGGTTTGGAATTTGCTTCTTCAACTGCTTTTCTGATTTCTGGCGTAATGACGGTACCTTTGCTTTCTAAAGCTTTCAGATAATGAGGATTTTTTGGACCAGGTGGGAATAAGTGTGCAATCGGTTCAGGAACAGGTGGCTGTGGTTGATTCCATCTAGCCATAAATTCAGTTTGCTTTATATACATCATTTTCATACCTTCCAATCTGCGTTGTTCACCCAATTTTTTCAAACCTTCTTCGGTACCATTCAACAATGCAATACCAACATGAGCTTGTTTCAAAGCACCAACATCATTAGTACCATCACCGCACATTAAAGTTTGATATCCCATATCCTTTAGTGTATTCAGCAAGAACTCCTTTTGGGATGGTGAAACACGTGCGTAAACCCAGGTGTGACGTAATAGATCCCTTAATTGAGAATGCCCTTCCAAGGCATTCAAAGCATATCCAGTAACAGCAATATCATATCTATCAAATAATTTAGAATGATCAAAAGTGTCTTTTGATGGATCAAATGGGATGGAAACTGTCTCTTCAACATCACGGAACAGCAACTGATTGTCGTCAGATTTACCTGCTCTGTCTAAGATTAAAGTTTCGCCAAAAACTATGCCAACTTCTTTAGCCACATGAACAGCAGTTAATGGATTATCACCAGTAATCATAATAGAACGATGGGAGGATTCATTTAACATTTTAATGGTTTCAATAGCGTCATCCTTCAGAGGACAATGGAAAATCAAAAACCCATTAAAGGTTAATTCAGATTCAACATCATCACGGTTTAGATCATCAATTTTAGACTGAGACATTTTTGGCAACGACTTAGAAGCCAAAGCCAAAACTCTTGAACCAGAGCGTGTAAAGGATTTATAGATTTCGTCATAATTCTTGGGAATGTCAGAAAGCCTTTCACGAATCGTTTCAGGTGCACCTTTGACAGCAGCAAACAAGGCATCGTTGTGAGAAGCAATAGAAGCAGACCTTTTTAAAGCAGAAGAAAATTGAAATCTACGGATAATATCCAATTTTCCGGTGCCCTCTCTATAGTTACTGTTTTTTCTTTCGACAGCCCAACCAACAGCCTTTAAGGTCGCCTTTTCCATTGGGTCACCAACAATATCACCATCTTCCAATTTAACTAAAGCGTGAGCAGCACCAATGACAAGAATTGTACTTTCTGGTGCTTCGGCAGCGCTGTACAAGTGACGAATGTTTTCGGAGTCCGCAGAGATACCAGCTAGACCTTCAAATACAAGATCTTCGCCGGTCAAAGTACCAGTTTTATCAAAACAACAAACATCAATTCTACCAGCAAATGGAATTCTAAATGGTTCAGTACAATAGACATAGAACTTGGCAAGGGCAGCCAGAGAACTGTTGACAGCCATGGTCAATTCCATTGGTAACTCAGGAGGAACAACAGATGTAATAATTAATATACAGTCCAAGATCAATTTGGATTGAATTCTACCCATTTTTGTACCCTCAACCCAAACGTACCAGGATGCAATAACAGCGAAAATCAACAAGAAAAGAATGAACATCAACGCTTCCTTATTATCGACGGAAACACGTTCAGCGGAGTAAATCATAACTCGAACTAAAGAACCCTGAGATGTTTCAAAGCCAGTTTTGGTGACGATGGCTAAGGCACCTCCATCAGGTGGAGGAGGGATATCTGATTTATGTTCAGGAGGTGTTACTTGTAATGCCTTTGTACCACCATGTAACACAGCAATCTTGTCAACACCGTCCAGTTGTAAATTATCTTCACTAGGACGTAATTTAATGGATTCCTTTAACAAGGGAGTAGATTCACCTGAAAGCATTGCTTCATTAACAATAGCGGAGCCATCGAGCAAGATCAAATCGCAAGGAATTGCGCTCTCCTCGGCGGTTCTTGTTATAGACACTAAATCCATAGGTAACAATTCATTGGTTTGCAATGCTACCCATTTTTTGTTTCTAAACACGTTAATGGTATAAGGTTTGATACCCATAGTTCTAAATTCCTTCAAGGCAGTTAATCTTTGAAATACTGCAGCTGCCTCCATGGAGATAATCATGAATAAGTTAAACAAAGAATAATACCAGAACTCATCCAATAGCCATAAGGCAACACAGAAAACTTGGAAAACAAACAATGGCGCAACAGCGTGCTCTTTGAATAACTCCATAAATGTTGGAATAGGAATATCAAAACTATTCTCACCATATAGTCTCTTCAAATGAGTTAGGTCACCGGAATGGCCCTTACATTTTTGGAAATCACCGATCTTTGAAGATTCATCAACAAGGAACTTTGGTGAAGAAAATACCTGCTCATTTTCATGCCACAAGAATCTTTTCTTTTGAAATTGGAAAAAAGTCTGCAAAGAGCCCGCTTCAGTTACTCTCTGAATTTCAACGATACCATCAGAACCATTATTTGGAGTGGTGTAGATGAGAATGTGAGTAGCTTCATTGACATTTTTAGTAGTACTGTAGTTGAATTTCGCCTTGATCTTGACATTCCAAGCAGGCATTAACATGACTAGGATGTTCAAGGATACCAATGTCCCCAAGTAGACAAAAGTCCACTCAGGTCCTTTGATGTAACGATCATATTGCTGGAAATATAGTTGGGCAAAGGTAGCGTATAACGGGAAAAACGGTAATACGTACGGCTTTGCTATTAATGACTTTGGTACCAGCAATGTCGAGTCCCTAACAATAGGACTGCTCACAAATGATTTCTTTGTCATTTACCGATTCCTATGTTTCTGTAGGTCTGATATGTCAACTATGTCTAGAGCTAAAAGCTTGCTAAAGCTTCATGTTATATGGTGGAAGAGACATTGCCACTTGGCTTTATTCAGAACACGCGAAGAGGAAGAGAAACGCGTAACGTATGGCGTGACAAGAAGCCACGAATGAGCAAGTAAGATAAGCCAAAGTATCACACATATTCATTAACAGAAGATATAGTGCCCCATAACTGCTTACAACACATTCAAACAAAAGAAGGAAATAAGCGTTTTAATACATAATTCTTTAATACACGAATAACAATTAATGAACTAAATAATCTGGAAATGAACTGAAAATTATGAATGACAAAAAGAAAAAAAGCCAAGAATGGAAGTCTTTTAGTAAACATTCCTGTGACATCAGACTCTCCAAACTTTATCGTCAGCAACCATTAAGTTATTTCTGTCCGACATGATCTTCAAACCTGCTAAATATTCTTGAGCGGAGAATTTTTCCTCCTCCGGTAGTTCTTCGTTGATTCTTTCGAACAAAGAGGCCACAGGATAGGATTCTTCTTCAAATATTTCTGTTTGCATCAGACGCGCAATAATACCTGAGATTAAAGACAATCTACCAGTAGAAATGGTACCAGGCTCCACATTGTCAAAAGAAATAACTGACTGTTGTTGCTCATCATCCTGACCTGCAGAAGATACGTTAGGTAATCTTGGAGTACCGACCTCGGTAAGAGGTCCCGACGAACCTTCCTCAGGTGCGTGAAGATGTTCTCTACGTCTTGGAGACACTCTCAACCCCAGTTGAAGCCTTCTTTGTAATTCAGCTTCCTCATCCGCAGGAAGCGGTGACATTATATCGTTATCGTCTTCACCAGCGTTCTGTTCGTCATCTTGAAAACGTAATATTCTGCGTGCTGACGATGGCGTGGCATTAACGGAAGATGCCGTTGACCTTCTTGGAGTAGATTTGATTGGGGATCCAGAGTTGCTTGCTGGTTGTCTGACTCTTTGTCTTTTTTTCGGTGATTTCTGTGGAGACCTCTTCGACAAAGCTTCTTCGTATTCACTTTCCTCTTCATCGATATCATTGCCGATATCCTCACCCAATAGTGCAAACCTTAGTAGATTGGCAGCCACTTTAGCATCCACCTTGTTGACTGTTTTGGATAACCTGACTTTGGCGTGAGCTGTGGCTAATCTGATCAAAGTCTCCAAAGTTCTTGCAGTAATGGGCGATTTTTTGGTATTATCATCGTTTCTTAAATCAGTATAATTTTTCACAATAACATTGATGGCTTCTTGTGTTAACTGTGGAATAACCCTTTCCTTGGCATATTGAACGTACTTTCTTAAGAATGGGATGGTGACTAGCTTTGGAATTTCTGTACCGTTATAGTTACCTTTGTTTTTTGCTAACTTAGCACCTGCTTGTAATAAGGGGTTGAACTTTTCGAAGACATGGTCTTCATCATCTTCTCCTTCATTTTCTACACCAGCCCCGGAGTTGGAATGCTCTTCAGGATTTATATCTGCATCCTCCCCAACGGCTAATGATAAATTCAAACGCTCTCTCACAGGTTCACCCTCTAAATAACCTGGAGGCAAATATCTGTGTGTTCTTAAGACATGCTCACTAATGGATCTATCTCTGATTTCATTGATATCGTCTGTCACAACAAATAGTAAATCAAAACGAGACAACAGCGAGTCCGGTAGGGCAATGTTTTGGTGTGGATCTCTATTGACATCGTACTGCCCAAAAACGGGATTTGCGGCAGCAATAACACTACAACGAGCATTTAATGTTGTGTGAATACCTGCTTTGGCAATCGTCACCGTTTGTTGTTCCATTACTTCATGAATGGCGACTCTATCCACATCTGTCATCTTATCAAATTCATCAATACATACAACCCCGCGGTCAGCAAGAACCATGGCACCAGCCTCTAGTCTTCTTTCACCTGTTTCCCTATCAGTAGTGACCGCTGCGGTCAAACCGACACCGGAAGAACCTCTACCAGTAGTAGCAATTGCCAGTGATGCTGTATTCAACACAAACCTTAGCAATTGGGACTTGGCAGTGGATGGATCACCCACCATTAGGATATTGATGTCACCTCTTAAATGCGAGCCATTTTCTAAATTTTTCTCCACACCTCCCATGAGCATCAATAAAATGGCTTTCTTTATATGGTCATGTCCATAAATAGAAGGCGCTAAAGATTGAGACAAGATATCGAAAATGTCCTTTTTTTTGGATAGTTTATTGATATTTCTTATATCGAAATCTGTCAACATTTGTCTCGCAGCGACACCCGTGGATCTGGCGTGGAGAGGATACACCGTATTACCTAGGATCAGAGTTTTGAACCCGATCAATGTATTAGAGTTGGACTGGTTCATGCCACCAGCACCAAGCGACTTGAATACCCCGACAACGTTAACTCTGTCACCTGGCTTGGTCTTGTCCACAAGGTCGTCATCGAGAATGACGTCAATGGACCTGGGAAGTTGGCCAGCGGGGGCCATTTCGGGCATTTCTTGCACAGTGATACGCTGATGGTCTATGAACGTACTATACCCATATTCGGTGGTTAGTTTGTTACCTTCAGTGTCCTCCGTTGGATAGATGGCAGGCGTTGGGATGCGGGTGGTGAGAGTTGTAGTAGCATCTGTATAATCTCTGTAATGGAATCTACCAGTCTTTGCCGCGTAGTGGACAGATCTGATAAGCTTTGGCCTGACCAACGAAGTCTTAGTTACGATACCCTCAACAGAGACCAGTTTGTTTAAATGTTGTGCCGTTAGAGTACGAGGAGACAATGCGTGTGCACCAAATGAGCCTTTGAACGAAAGCTTCCAAGGATGGCGAGACGATACTGCAGAGGCATTGGGATGTGGAACATCGTCCATGGAATCTGCTAGGTCAGTAAGCGCCTTTTCGGCAGGCGGGATGAAGTATGCTGGTTCGACTAAAATGCCCGACCAGAACGACCTGTCGAATTCTCTCAAGTCATCAAGCGAGATGATAATCCTGTGAGGGAGTATATTCAATGAGGTGGACGATGCTGCTTTCTTTTCCTTTTCAAGATCATCACCGTCGTCATCACCTAGCAAATCTCGTTCGTCTGCGTCATCTTGATCATCGTTGTAGTTGGCCGCGTTATTGCTGTTGTAAACTTGTATGGACCTTACAGAGTCTCTGTATGAGGTGAAAGTATCTAAAAACTCTTGAAATCTGCGCACTCTGTCACCAAACACAGCGTCTGGAGCGAAAAAAGTAGTAGCGTCTCCATCAAATCCCGTTGAGCCTTCCATAATTGACGTTTGTATCTTTTTGGTGCGCTTATAGTGGAGTTCAATACGAGCAGTAGGATGAAAATGCTTCAAGGAAAAGAGCGTAGGCCTTTTCAACTTGAAAGAAGATTAAGAACCTATCTTTCGAGTTTTGACCAAATTTTTCTTTTTTTTCCTAAAACACGAGTTTTTACCCATTTAGGAAAAGTAATTGTTTCTTCTACCGCCTCGATCTGACGAACAAGGGAAATTGAAAAAAAAGAGAAAAATAACGACAACTGCAGGACTCGAACCTGCGCGGGCAAAGCCCAAAAGATTTCTAATCTTTCGCCTTAACCACTCGGCCAAGTTGCCATAACTCATTGAAAATTCTGTTTCCCACATAGGTCAAAACTAATATTTCCCTTGGCCTGCTCTTCAACCTCCCCCGTTCTGAGAGTTCCCTTTTTTTTTTTTTTTTTTTTTTGAGGGGGAAGCGCCGGATTTGTCACCGACCGGCTGCTTGCAGCCGGTAGATATGCGCACATGAAAATCATCCTCCCCAATGAATTACACTGCCTGCATAAGGAAAAAGAAAAGTGTGAAATACGAATAAAAACAAAGTATATTATTGCTATATAGATGATAAATAACAAAATAAATAGAAAATAAAAAAAAGGATTTATTTGTGTATGCTTTAGGAGAACGAAAAAAAAATTGCAAAGAAAAAAACCCGGTTCAGCGAAGAGTACATGATGTGATGGAAGGGGCGTCGGAGTTTTTTTTTCTTTTTTCATTTATATCCCATGCCATGATGTTAACCGGTTTAATCGGTTCTAGCAGCTTCCTTGAAGGAGATGGCGGCTTCTTCACCCATAGCGGAGATGATGGTAACCATCAAGTCCTTACCTTCATCAAAAGCAGTTTGCAAACTGTCACCCAATTCACCTTCTGGAGCCTTGACATCATCCTTAGTGTCACCGTCCATGTTCATCAAAGACAAGAAACCGTCATCAATGTCCAACAATTGGTATTCGTTTCTCTTGACAACTGGAACTTCCATGTTGTGAGTAGATGGAGACAAATCTTCCAACTTCTTACCAGTGAAGATATCAATGGCAACCAAATGGACTTTAGCGTGACCGTGCTTACCAGTCTTAGAAGTGGACATGTCGACAATCTTACATGGTCTACTCTTGATGACAACGAAACCGTTCTTTCTCAAGGCAGAACATTGCATTGGGTAGGTGGCGGAGGAACCAGCGTCAGCAGTTTCAAAGGTGTGTTCTTCGTCAGACATTGTATATATGAGTTGGTATTTGTGTGTGTTTGGGAGTCTATGAGTAATTGGCTACAGAAGTAGAATCGTTAGAAAGAAGGAAAGGAAGCAATTGATAGAAGGAGAGGAATTTAGGAAATGAGGGATTCCAATGTCAAGATATGGCAAAAACCTTGTGCATTATATAATCGTGGAACACGACGATCAACGCGGCCAAAAGCCGATCGACGACGACGACGAAAAAAATTTTTATTACCACTGTTCCTTCACCTTCGAAACTTTTTTTCGGGCGACGGCGTTTCTTTTAGCTCCTGCGGTATGTGCGGTGCGGGAGGTCCCTTGTCGCCTCACACGGACCCGATATAACGCTACGGAATACATCGAGGGGTATGGGTGGATGATATCACTGCAGCAAGGTCTGGGTGTTGCAGAATTTTACCGGCCTTGGCCCCTCAGCGTCCAGCTACAGCGTTATACTACTCCAAGTCGCCGTTCCCGTTTTGCTGTTCTCACCCCTCAGAGAAAATGCCACCAGAACGAAGCCAATGGTCAGGACTTATCGTTACTTATACTGTTGAGCCGGATATATCCGCTGTGCTCTAATACCAGCCAAACGAGAAGGGTAGCGGCAAGAAAGGGTAAACTTTCATGATGAAGTTAGCTAGTTCCTTTTACGATTGCTACTATCTCGTTCAACTTGGCCTGCGCTGTTGATGAAAATAGCAGTGACTGCAGAGAATAGAAATGAACCGGGCTCATCTGGTCTAGTTGCCTTCTTTTTTTTATTTTTTTTCATTTTCCTTTTCTTTTCTTTTCTTTTCTTGTCTCACTATGTTGGTTTAATCAATTCGTAATCCCTTTACCAACGCATTGTGTTCAATTTTCCTCTTGTGTGGGGTCGCCCGCCTTGTCTCATCGTGAAAAAATTGCGTAAGATGAAATCATGAAAACATGAAATAAAAAAAATAAATAAAAATAACTACACGATTCAAAAACGCCAAGATCTGTTAGTAGAGACAGCAAGCATTGCAAAACCATTCATCACTCAGTTGCTAGGCGAGTGTTGGTGCGATTTACCCTCATCATCTTTTTTTCGCTCCATTAAACAGTTCCTTGTGGCTTTCATGCAAAGTGTACGTCCATAATGAAGTATAATAACAGAAAACTCTCGTTCAACCCTACCACAGTAAGTATCGCTGGAACGTTGCTTACGGTGTTCTTTCTCACAAGACTCGTGCTTTCGTTCTTCTCGATATCGCTATTCCAGCTGGTAACTTTCCAAGGAATCTTCAAGCCCTATGTTCCAGATTTTAAAAATACTCCCAGCGTAGAGTTCTACGACCTACGAAATTACCAAGGCAACAAAGATGGTTGGCAACAGGGTGACCGCATCTTGTTTTGCGTGCCACTGAGAGATGCTTCTGAGCATCTTCCCATGTTTTTTAACCATCTGAATACCATGACATATCCGCACAACCTGATTGATCTGTCGTTTTTGGTGAGTGACTCTTCGGATAACACCATGGGCGTGTTACTATCCAATCTACAGATGGCGCAATCGCAACAAGACAAGTCCAAAAGGTTTGGTAACATCGAAATCTATGAGAAGGACTTCGGCCAAATCATTGGTCAGTCCTTTTCTGATCGTCACGGGTTTGGCGCCCAGGGCCCCAGAAGAAAGCTGATGGCCAGGGCTCGTAATTGGCTTGGGTCCGTGGCCCTGAAACCATACCACTCCTGGGTTTACTGGAGAGACGTGGATGTCGAAACCATCCCCACTACCATCATGGAGGATCTAATGCATCACGACAAGGACGTCATTGTCCCCAACGTCTGGAGACCTTTACCAGACTGGCTGGGAAACATTCAACCCTACGATTTAAATTCATGGAAGGAATCAGAAGGGGGTCTTCAATTGGCGGATTCCCTAGACGAAGATGCTGTCATTGTGGAAGGGTACCCAGAGTACGCCACTTGGAGACCTCACCTGGCATACATGAGAGATCCAAACGGTAATCCAGAAGACGAAATGGAATTGGACGGTATTGGAGGGGTCTCGATTCTCGCGAAAGCTAAAGTGTTCAGAACAGGCTCACACTTTCCTGCATTCTCCTTTGAAAAGCACGCAGAGACAGAAGCATTCGGTAGACTCTCCCGCAGGATGAATTACAATGTCATCGGCTTGCCCCATTATGTCATCTGGCACATCTACGAACCTTCCAGTGACGACTTAAAGCACATGGCTTGGATGGCTGAAGAGGAGAAGCGGAAACTAGAAGAAGAGAGAATTCGCGAATTTTACAACAAGATCTGGGAGATTGGATTTGAAGATGTCAGAGACCAATGGAACGAAGAAAGAGATTCAATATTAAAAAACATTGACTCCACTTTGAACAATAAAGTCACTGTAGACTGGTCTGAAGAGGGAGATGGCTCGGAGCTGGTGGACTCAAAGGGTGACTTTGTCTCACCAAACAACCAACAACAACAACAGCAACAACAACAACAACAGCAGCAGCAGCAACAACAACAGCAACAACAGCTCGACGGCAACCTGCAGGGGAAACCTCTTGATGACAACGACAAGAACAAGAAAAAACATCCTAAAGAAGTTCCATTAGACTTCGACCCTGATAGAAACTAGGCTCGGTTTTTTAGTGACCTACATATGAAGTACGAATTCATATAGTTGTACATATATACCGATAATAATATCAAACCTCCATTCTTTGGTCTTTAACTTTTCTTTGAGTGAATTACAATACTATTGATATATCAATCACTATACACGGCTCGGTGGCGAAATTGAAATTTTTTTCTTTTCTTCTCTTTCATTATGGCTAGGCAAGAAATAGCGACAGCAAAACTTAAGAAAAAATGATAGAACAAGGTCCCATCCAGTATTGACTAGCAGCTAAAGCTAGAAGGTACACTTAGGTTTTTCTCCCTGTTTTTAAGTTTGAACCATTGATAAGGCCGTTCGCAGACAAGCTTGCTACCATCCAATTTTCCTTCCTCTAAAGATTTAATAAAGGCATCTAACTCCACCTTTTAATCACAGATCACACAAAGACAACATACAATAGAAAAATGGTTAGCTTAACCTTTAAAAATTTCAAGAAGGAAAAAGTTCCTTTAGATCTGGAACCTTCAAACACAATTTTAGAGACCAAGACCAAGCTTGCTCAATCCATTTCTTGTGAAGAATCTCAAATAAAACTGATCTACTCGGGTAAAGTGCTACAAGATTCCAAAACCGTATCGGAATGCGGGCTAAAAGATGGGGACCAAGTTGTCTTCATGGTTTCTCAAAAAAAGTCCACGAAGACCAAAGTAACAGAACCTCCAATTGCTCCTGAGAGCGCCACTACCCCCGGAAGAGAAAATTCTACAGAAGCATCCCCCAGTACGGATGCTTCTGCAGCTCCTGCTGCCACTGCTCCCGAAGGCTCACAACCGCAAGAAGAACAAACCGCCACTACAGAACGTACTGAATCTGCCTCTACACCGGGATTCGTGGTGGGAACCGAGAGGAACGAGACCATCGAGAGAATCATGGAAATGGGCTACCAAAGAGAGGAAGTCGAACGAGCCTTGAGAGCAGCCTTTAATAATCCAGATAGAGCGGTGGAATATCTACTGATGGGTATTCCAGAAAATCTGCGTCAACCGGAACCACAGCAACAAACAGCCGCCGCAGCGGAACAACCATCGACAGCCGCCACCACTGCGGAACAACCGGCTGAAGACGACTTATTTGCACAAGCTGCCCAAGGCGGTAATGCTTCATCCGGTGCGCTTGGCACAACTGGAGGAGCTACAGATGCTGCGCAAGGTGGACCTCCAGGTTCCATTGGCCTCACTGTAGAAGATTTACTATCGTTGAGACAGGTCGTTTCAGGTAACCCAGAAGCTTTAGCCCCATTGTTGGAAAACATAAGTGCTAGATATCCTCAATTACGTGAACATATCATGGCAAATCCAGAAGTGTTTGTGTCCATGTTGCTAGAAGCCGTGGGTGACAATATGCAAGATGTTATGGAAGGTGCGGATGATATGGTGGAAGGAGAGGATATAGAAGTTACAGGAGAGGCTGCTGCTGCAGGACTGGGACAAGGTGAAGGTGAAGGTTCTTTCCAAGTTGACTATACCCCCGAAGACGATCAAGCTATTTCGCGCCTCTGTGAATTGGGCTTTGAAAGAGATCTTGTTATCCAGGTGTATTTTGCGTGCGATAAAAACGAAGAAGCTGCAGCAAATATTCTATTCAGCGATCATGCCGACTGAGATTGTAGTAATGTTATGGCTTGAAGTATCTTCACTTATTCTCGACAATGCTGCATGATTTTTGAGCCAAGGGTAAAAAAAAGCTTACGTAGAAATCAATAACGTATGTGTATTTATATATGCTAGAAGGGAAAGAAAAGAAAACAGAGAGATGGTAATATTAATCTCAATAATAATAATAATAATAACAACAACAAATAACGATTATACTGCTTTTAGCGCATATATACAGTTTTGTTAAAGAGTTTCAAAATCCTTGTATACCTGGTACTTTTGCCCATCGGGGACAGGTGCATTACCAGGTCGGGAAGCTAACCCAGTAGCTATTCCAACACCGGCCGCTGCGTCCAATTCCAATGGATTATCGCTCAAGAACAGTACCTCGCTAGCCTTCGCACCGATATCCCGCAAGATGTTGGCGTAAGACTGTGTTTCGGTTTTCTTTCCAGAAGTGTTGATGTCGAAATAACCATCTATATAAGAATTCAAATCCAACGAATCATGCGCAGGCGCGTTGGGATCCTGAACATACCCGAACAGCAATTTCTGTGCCTTTACAGATCCACTAGAGTAGATAAACACACGCTTCTTCCTCTTGATAAAGTCAATAGCATCTGCATAAACGGGCGCCTTAATCTGCCCAGACTCGTATCCCTGAGCCCAGATGTAGCCTTGCAACTGTTTCAAGATTGGATCCTTCACATCCTTGGCTACCAACTCCAAAATATGCGCCTGCAACTGCTCCTTATCGTCGATGTGAAACTGCGACAGAATGTTGGAAACCGGGGAGTCCCTTGTATCCTGTTGAACCAATTGCGGCACTTTCTTCGTGAAATAAGGGAATAAAGTCTCCTTCACGAACGAGATCGGGCATACTGTCCCTTCAATATCAAGCAAATAAGTCGAGTAATTGTCTCCCATTTTTGGTATACGAGCTAGCAGGACGTTTTGCCCAATGACCATTCCTTATTCATCCCACTCACCACCGTCATCGTTGGTATTATTATTATCATTCCGCTTGAAGAAAAAGAAACGAAAAAAGAAATGGATCAGCAGCCGGGTTATAGCGCCCCTTATTGTATTATTTTCCTTCGTGCCTTCTCTGAGAAGGGTCTGCAGTCCCCCGCCGAGGGGTCTTTTCCCACCTTCTCAAAGCTAATAGCGATAATAGCGAGGGCATTTATTCAAGTTCCAACTACTGTAAGTGGCCGCAAGGGGCAAAGACAAAGGCACACAACATATATATATATATCGTGGTGTGAAGCTCGAGAAGATTAGATCAGAATAGCTCTCTTTTTGTTAAAGTTGAAACAAAATCAAAGACTTATACAAGAAGATCACATACAAGCATTTATTCACATTACTTTAAGTAAACTTCAGTAAACTACATTACATCATAAACAAAACATGGCTAAAGAAAGTACGGGATTCAAACCAGGCTCTGCAAAAAAGGGTGCTACATTGTTTAAAACGAGGTGTCAGCAGTGTCATACAATAGAAGAGGGTGGTCCTAACAAAGTTGGACCTAATTTACATGGTATTTTTGGTAGACATTCAGGTCAGGTAAAGGGTTATTCTTACACAGATGCAAACATCAACAAGAACGTCAAATGGGATGAGGATAGTATGTCCGAGTACTTGACGAACCCAAAGAAATATATTCCTGGTACCAAGATGGCGTTTGCCGGGTTGAAGAAGGAAAAGGACAGAAACGATTTAATTACTTATATGACAAAAGCTGCCAAATAGGCTATGTCGCCGGACGAGATATTTATTATTTTTATTATTCTAGTTTTTTACAGTTATTTATTAATTAATTATTTTTATATGCATGCAAATAGAAAGTCTATATTTAAGTTCTTTTATTTATTAATACTTTTTTTTTTGAGAGTCCTGTGTAGCCTATTTGTTCTTAGATGCAGATCCTCCTATAAGACATAACCTAGGATGACACATAAAACAGTCAAATGCCAGTTTGCCGCTACGTTAGCACCTGCGTTATTACCGCTCATTGAGCTTGTACTGCTGGAGGCGCTTCCGCTTACAGAAGATGTTGTTTGAGTTTGGGAAGTGACAGAAGAGGATACGGAGGATACGACCTTATCTCCGTTCTTAGTAGCAGTAGAGGAAGAAGAAGAAGAAGAAGAAGAAGATGATGATGATGAAGCGGTGGAACTAGTCTTACTACTCTTCTTAGTTGAACTGCTGTGATCGGATGACGTTTTGGAGGAAGAGGTTGCAGTTGAGGAAGAACTCTTTTGGGTGGAAGATGTGGTAGCTCCCTTATGTGGGTCCAAGCCAGATCCCTCATCACTGTCCATCGTGACCTCATCATCGGTAATAGCAATGTCTTTGGCCAAAAATTCACTGGACGAAGTATACACATAAGCAGAAGTACCATTCTTCTTGGTATCGCTTGGTGGATCATAACATGTGATATTAACTTCATTGACAATAGCATAATAATATCCTGGGTTGCTGATATCCGCTGCGTCCCAATTAATTTCACCACCAGACCATGCAATGGTTCCTGGAGCGTTGGTAGAATTACCACCTGGCCAAATGGAAATATCCACCTTGGATGGGGTTTGTGGATATTGATATTTTTGGGTGGTGGCGTTATAAGTTTCGTTCTTGTACAAGGTTCTACCGACGACACCATCGATGGACCATGTTACATAATCTTCGTGCCAATCTAATTCGTAAGTATGGTAGTTTTCAAATGTATCAGTAGTGGAAATATTGGCAGAATTCGTGTAGTTCAAAACACTTTCCCAATAGAAATTCGTTTGAGCAGTTTCTAGATCAGCACCGACGAATTCGTAATCAAGTTCATCACCTGCGCCGGAATACAGAATGAACCCAGTGACCACACCAGCAAGATGTGACGTCTTTATTCTAGCACTGACCTTACCATACCAAACAGCCCTCGTGGAGGAAAGAACGGTACCACCACTGTTCTTGGGCATCGCCAAAATTAAACTTTCTTCATCATCATAATCCAAAACGTCACCAGTATACAACCAATCAGCCTCACTAACATTTCCTAAGAAAGTGTTAGCATTCCCCAACTTAGAGGAATAATCTTTGAATTTAGTGGATGAACTCTTGCAGATAGGTACAGGCATACATGAATCATGACTAAACGAATATCTTACATCACAGTTGTTCAGACAATATTGACCAGTACCACATTCACCATATTGTGAGCAACATGGTTTATCTTCGGGACATGCTTGAGTTGCATTGCAAAATGTAGCGGCCTCTACACGTACCACGAAGGAAAAAATACTGACTAAACAAATTAGCCAACTATTAACGATTGCCATTATTAATTATATAATTAGCTTATTTGCAGGACAATAAATAGAAGTTTTACAAAGGGAACAGGGTCCAACAGAAACCATAATCACCAGGAATGTTGTTCTTTTTATACCTCAGGCATGTTTTAAAAGCCTCTTCTACAGTTTTAATTTGGAAACTATCCACCTTGAAGATTCCCACTAAATCTTCGAAGGACGACGATTTTCTTCGAGGTTGAAAAAAGTTTTTCAAGAATTTTCGCGCTTCTTCCTAATCGGGAATTTATCTGTCATAATTATAATTCCCTATTTGGGAATTGGAACGAAATATATGCTACTATTTTAAAAATTATTCTGCACCATTCCGGAAATAACCTTCCGGTGACTGCAAGTTAGGCAACCTTATCATATGGTTAACTAGCATAATTACAAACGCGCATGAGGAAATTTAGCGAAACTACCTGCCAAATGCGGCGCTCTGGTTCAACTGTTTCATTTCTCCATTTTGTATAGCTCTACTGAATCTTCTTCGACACTGCAAACGACGCAAGAGCATTCTTGAAGTAAAAGAGGTAAATATAAAGCTGTTTACAGGCTCATCATCCATTATGAACCCTTGACTACGGAAACGCAGGGTGTGGGAAATCGTTAGATTGAAAAATGAGCCTGACGAGTCCGTTCAACAACTATTTCTGTTTCTGTTTCCGTTACGGATTTCCTCTCCTCATCTTGTGCATCTGAGCTTATGCATGAACTCTCGAGGGGATTATTTATGGTGTCGTTTCCATTTTTCGATGAGTCTAATCTATATTTTTCTTGATTTTTTGGCGAGAGAATATGTGCAAATGGCTTCTGCTCTTCGCGGTCATTCCAATTAAGATTTTTACTGATACTTTCAAAAAATTCACTGGCAGATGACTCGATAGTCGGTACCGAATAGGGGCTTGCAGTTATCACAACATAGTCACCCTGTTTCAATTCGACTCTATCTTTTCCGTCAAAATTCACCCACGACGTCCCTCTTGAGTTCATATCTACTCTAACTTTCAATTCCATGCTATCTGGTAAAATTATAGGCCTAAAGCTCAAAGTATGAGGACATATAGGCGTCACCGCTATGGCATTTACGCTTGGCGATATTAAAGAGCCTCCTGCACTCAATGAGTATGCCGTGGATCCCGTAGGCGTGGCAACAATCAATCCATCTCCCTGAACCTTAGTCATTAGTGAGTCGTTTCCATAGAGTTCTAATAGGGATAAACAAGGAGCTGGACCTCTATCTATGGTTACTTCGTTCAATACGTGATGTTCGGAGATGAAATCGATGTAACATATTTTTCTCCCAGTTGCGGCATCAATTTCTGGTTTATTTCTACGGTAGAGTTTGCATTGCAATCTCATTCGTAAATTAATACGAACCTCATCTGTTAAGATATGTTTCAATGTTTCTTTGAAATTTTGAAATTCAAAATTTGTTAGAAACCCTAATGATCCAAGGGCAAATGGAACAATCGGCGGAACATCTTTCGTGAATATAGATGAAGCAAAAAGGACAGTTCCATCACCCCCTAGTGTAATCATCAAGTCAAAGAATGAATCGTGTTTTTTAACAAATTCTTTTGACCAATACTTTACTCTGTTTTTACTGCAATTGCTGTCTTTGCAGAGGTCACCAACAGCAAACTGAGTTGACTTTTCAAAAATATCTTGTACATATACAGTCATTGAATGGAAATTGCGTAAGATCCATTCCACCACTTCTCTCATGAGAAATACAGTGGAAATATCATTAATATTGCAGATTATGATCAGGTTTTCAACCTGCACGTCAACCTTAGCATTTATAATATCCTTTCTCAAACGCCTTACATCGTATGCAGTATCAACATAAAATGGGTATAAATTACTCGTGTCCTCACCGACAATTGTTTCGCTCGATAATCTTCTGACCCAGTTTTTTGCATCATGATAACCGCACCTCATTAAGCCCGGTTCTTCGAAATTGCTTAATACCTTGCCTTCCGCTAAAACTTTAACTGATGTCATTCTGCCAATAGTATCCATAGTATCCATCTCATCATCTCCCTTGGTACATGTCTCCGGGGAAGCGTTAATCAGTAATCTATCAGTTTTCATATTCTCTTTTAGTAAAAAATGTCACGTAAGCAGATTTATTGAGATTGCACTATTTCCATTTCCCTTTCACAACGCTATAGAAGTGAGATGAATACACTAACCTGATTGTAGGTTTATTTATATATATAATATCAATAGCTAGCAGTTTATTAAACGACCTGAAATGCAGTTTCTTCGATCACCAGATAAGTCCGATTACCCTTTTGTTTTCGCTTTTCTTGAGGACCGGTGTGATATCCACAATCACCCTAAAACTAAAACAAAGCCATATAGTCTTAAAACAACGGAACAATCCATAACAAAAGTATATTAAATTATCTCATATGTTCAAGATTATGAGGTCCTAACAAATAATTCTTCCAGTTCATACTCAAACACCTGAAGGCGTGGCGGGCTTTTACCAAGAATGGATAAACCTCGGAAGGCCGTTTCAATCCCCTGTCTTGGCGGCGGTGTTATAATAAACTATTGTGGGGATAATAGTGATTTTCATAACGTAAAAATCGTTTACATATTGTTCAAGGGTTATAGAATAGGACATATAACAGAATACATATCACCGCAATCTCCTCTTCCTTAATATACATGGGACGAAAAGCGGTGTCCATGTTCTTATTCAAGCTGATTGAATTTTACATTTCCAGTTATCAGCTTTCAACAATGGTAATGACGCACCTAAACACCAACCGATTTCTTTATTGGCAATTTTCTTTCCAGTCCTCAATTCTCTTTGTAATGGAATGTCATATCCCGTATGTAATAAGGACACTTGAAAAGATAAGTCCAAACAGAAGTGCGAGTCACTTTCCAATTCATCTAGGGACCCCGCAATGCCACTGAAGACACTATTCCAAGTTTCTTCGCCTTTACACACTATTCTTGCCAAATCGTTCAATTCATTCAAAGTAAAGGACAAGGGCATACCCAATGGACGGGTTCTGTCGTAGAAATAAGAGAAAATATAGATATCGTTCGATTCTTTGAATGTACGAACTAAAGAAGGTTGGTGAACCCCATTGAAAGAGCATGGTGGAGACTGGCACTGAGCATCTTTATTCAAAATTTCATCAGTCAGAAATCTACATTGTGCACCACTTGGCTCGTCCGGCCCTATAAAGTCAATGGTATAAGTTTCCTTGGATTCTAATGTAACCTTTTCATTTGTGGCATTAACTTTAGGCGGTAGGCATGGAGATGACAATTGATGAGTCTTAGTGTTATCACCCTTCAATATTTTGCCGTCTTTTAATGCATTTTCCACAAGAACAGAGTTAACTTTATTTCTTCCTTCCTTCAAACCGTAACCTAGATGAGAAAATTGGTACAAGGTGTAATTTTCATCACCAAACTTCAAATCAAATTTATGCTCACCATCGACCATTTTTTCATTTATTGGGAAAGTAGGCTCAAAAACAATTTGTGTAGACCCTCCGCCTAAGTCAAAAACGGCAGCAGTAGGTAACTTGGGGCCATTAGCACCGATATTACCTAATAGGTAGTTTGTAGTAATCCAGGCGAAGACACCTTCTTCATCACCGCCCATGATGGAAACACCATCACCTTCGACAACTGGGAAAGGATAGTCCTTCTCCAAATGATCCCTTACAGCGCTCAAAATTTTTGAAGATTTGGCATCACCCAAGAGTCTTAGGCCTGCAGTAGCTTTCACCGCCACGGGAGTACAACTTCTTGCCTTAATAGGGACATAGTTCATTGCTACTTTCAGTAATGGGTCAAGGGAGTTAGCGGCACCAACGGAATCGGTATCGAAAGAAGATAAACCAGGCTCTAACATGTCGAATTTTTCATCAAGTAATGTAGGTGGGGAAGTACAGACGTCAAACTTGTATATATGTACTCGGGAACCGGTAGAGCCGGCATCGATCATGATAACATACTTATGTTCTTCGCTGCATGTTTGACTTGTTTGTGACTTCACAGCATCGGCAAGCTCAGGATAGTTTTGTTCAGTCTTCGAATCTTGAAGGTAACCTGGTTCATCATTGACGGGCAAGATAGAGATGTCCTCCGGAGTTTTGGGAATACTAGCATTAGGAGTAACTGTACGTGCAATAGAAGGTGGACCGATGGAAGATGTTTTAATCAACAAAATGAGCATAATAACGGCAAAAGCACCGATAGCGAACCGGTAATTTCTAAAGATGGGCGCCATGTTTTTTGTGCGATGATGTCTTAATGTTTCTTCTCGAGAGGACCCTTAACTGTTCGCCAATAAAGATTGTTGATTGCAGTCCTTACCCTTTTTATTAGTGTTTTCTCCTTAAAACCAAAATTAAATAAGCTTGTAAAAGAAACTGTTTTTATATTTGGAAAATCGAAGCAGTATGCAAAGAATATTATTAATGTTGACAGTTATTTTTCATGTGTTATGTTTTTCATATTGAAGTTGTAAAAAGATGGGAAAAATGAAATTGAGACGAGACGCCAAAATAAAAAGAAAAAAAAAAAAGAAAAAATGAGATTAATACCGTTACCCTATTGATGATTAAGAATAAGCTCAAGCTGCTTTCATATATTATGTTTCATAATTTATATATCTACATATATACACGACCTGGAAGTATTATAATATTGTTCATGAGTCGTGACTGTGCGGGTTAAATAGATTATTCATACCGCTCTTGGACAACAGTTTTGACATTCTTCTACCGCTTGGACTAGTTGATGGAGTTGATGAATCTTGAATATCCGTGTCCGCATTAGCAGGTGATGATGCAGACTTGTGCTTAAACTTGGACCATGCAGAAGAAATGCTGCTGTTACTTTGGTTCCTCTTGTGAGAAGGCTTAGGGTTTGGTTCTTTAGCGGGAACCTTTGGACCCACAGGCACATCGAGGTGATACTGCTCCTCCAATGGAGGAGAAAGTTGATTTGTATTTGAATTCCATATGGAGTTGAAAGGTGGTGAAGAGGCATGGAATGATCTTCGTGTACTGTTATCCGCCGTTGGTTGATGGTTCATTGTTAATATGTTCGAGTGTAAAGGTGTTAAAGTAGTGTTATTGCCTGGAACAATGGGCACATCGTTTGAGAGTCGTGGGCTCAAGTTTGGCACCAATAAATTGAAGTCACTTGATATCCTTGGACTAATGTTCTCGGTTTCATTGCCATTGATATTGTTCTCTAAGGAGTTTGCAGGTTGCGGAGCACTGTAGAAAGAACCACTGCGTACAAAACTTTGTAATGAAGGATCATTCAATGTAGCGGCGAGTAGACTCTGTGGATGCATCGGATTCGTATTGGTTGCGTTGGAGGTTTGTCGCAAATGAGAACTAGAATATGGAGATATTACTGGGTTAGCCTTATATGATGACATAGGTGTTCCAGTCGTAGAGAAAAGACTTTCATTTGTGCTGCGCACCTGGGGTTGCTGCTTAGTCCAGTAATTGTCAAGTTCGTCTGTAGTAAAACCCTTGGAATAATTGCTTATGTTATCAGGATAGTCTGTTTCGTCGTAGATCATATTTTGCAAACCACTGATTAAGTGGTTTGCATTATCGTATTCAAAAGCTTGATCCAATTCTGTAGATACTTGTTGATGCGAAGGTTGAGCGAATTGTGCGGTGGTCCATAAATTTGACCTTGAGTGACCATTAGTTGCTGTTGCTGTTGCTGTTGCATTAGCAGTAGCAGTTGTAGGTAAAGCATGTGAATATGAAGAAGGCTGTTGCTTGTTTTCGTTGTTCGATGAGATGTGATTGGAGAGCATTGATCGATTATCGGTGTCCTGTGTCAATTGACTCAATAGACTGCTTGAAGGTTGTATGGGTTCATTCGAAGGAGAGTACGAAACTGGATTGTGCAACCTCAACGGAGGAGCAGAATCAGCATTACTGTTGTTAATACTTTTGTTATTATTCGATATTAAATCAATGGACCCCGTTCTTGACATGTTGTTGGATAATGGTAATTGAATCGATCCAGAACTTCTGTTTTTTTCCGCGGAATTATTCGAATTGGTGGCAGCAAGCGAATCACCGTTATTCTTATATGGTTGAACCATTAATTTTGTTTTCAAATTCCGATTATTAAGGCTCATTTCATTAAATTGGTTTTCTAAAGCACTAATTTTCTTCAACAAATTTGACCTCTGCAATTTCCAGTTGGCCTCCAATTCTTGATCAATGCTTAGCTCTTGCTTAATCATTTTAATCAATGATGAGTCTGCATTCAATTTGGATAGAAACTCTTCACCAGCATTACTTAAAAATCCATTTTTTTCTAAAGTAAAATCATTGAGCTTCTTCAAAACAGCCGACAATTCTCCGCTAGCAATAGGTTTATCGTTTTCCACATTGGCATTCACCACTATGGAAGTAATCAATGATTTTTTGGAGGCGTTCAATCTCTTGTTAGACTCCTCCATCTTGGAAATTTCATTTTGTAAAGACTCAATTTCTTTGTTGATATTGGCCACAGAGGCATTGGATTCATTTAGCAATTTGAAATATTTCTCCTTTATGGTATCCTTAGACAACAGCTCGGTATCTTCCTGAGACCATTTCTGCATATCATTGCGCATTTTCGATATTTTTTCCTTGGATTTGTCGATTTTCTTGTTCAATTTTTCGATTTTCAAATCGGTCAATAGTTTAGAATTCTCCAATGACTTGATATTGGATTTCAAGGATTTCCGCAAGTCAATTTCGTGCGACCAATGTGTTTTCAAGTTATCCAGTTCTAGTTCTAATTCTAACTTCGATTCTTGAAAATCTTGCAAAAGCGAAGTTTGTTGGGACAACACATCGTGTAAGTCCTCCTGGGCGCAAATCAGTATCTTTTTCAGATCATCGATGGAAAACGAATCCAAATCCTTCAACGTAGTCAAAGATGTGTAAGCGGGTAGATTTGAACCATTATTGCTGGTGGCGCTATTAGTAATATTGGATGAGAAAGTAGACAGGGAAACAGAGGAGTAGTGAGAGGGCAACGGGGCGGGTTCGGACTTGGAGTTTCTGGGCTGCATAGCTGTGGACGATGTGATGGTGTTTCTTCTCCATTTTCTAGTCTTTAACGCTTCATTCGCCTCTCTCGCCTTCGTCATACAGTAAATGGAGGGTAGCTTATTGATAAAGCCCTTGTTGTTAATCGTTATAAAATCTAACTGGTACTGCGTCTCCGCCTCGAGACCCGTGATGGAGCAGCATGTGTAAAGGGAGTTTGGGTTGTTTGGGAAGATAGCCAATTGTGTGTTATTCAGATACAACAAATAGTGGGAAATGAAGTTTCTATCCGCACTGCCATTGTCCTCCGCTTTTACAGGTTCGTTCTCCCAATGAATGGTCACTGAATCCGTGGCTATTTTGTCGATAGACACTTTTGTTGCCGGTGGAGTTTTGATCTTCAAAGTGGAGACGATGCTGGACACAGGAATAGTGAGAAACTTATAGAGCCTATAAGAGAGCCACAGACATGCTAAAACCGTGGTTATTACAGAGACTGGCATCCATGCATGTGTTGGTAGTCCTAGGTAGGAGCGTAATGTGTCTTTACACGCTTTCCATTAACAATATTCCTTTTTTTTTTTTATTATTTTTTTTTCACTTTATCTTGTCCTTTTTAGCTTTACTCTACACTATTTTGCATTGTCGCACGTGACCAGCGACAAACTATGTAAGTGTGAAAGGTTGTCTACAAGCTAAAATACATACATACATATACAATGCCTATTTTAGAACGAAGTTGGCCCCTCTCAATTTTAAGTACTCCTGATCGACGCCGGGGGCCATCGGCTTTACGATTAACTGATAGATTTCTGCGTTGTGATACCGAATGTTGTTCGTAGGCGACTTGTAGAAGCCCTTCAACCCAGTAACATCGCAGTACTTCTTGGCAGGCCTGATAGACGGTGGCGCTTCCACGCTAAAGTACGTCGCTTTGGGCACAAGTCGCCTAGCAGCAGTAGAACTCTCTGCAGCTTTGTTAGCCTTGGTCAACAAGGCGTTGATCCGCTTGTTTTCGTCCGAGATCAACTGCCTCGCTGATTTGTGTCTTCTTGTCGGTTTCTTGTAATGCGCCGACTTGAATCTAGAGGGAAAGCCAATTTCATTGCGTTCGCCCACGCTTCTTAGAAACAGCAATCTCTCGTCGCCCCCGTCATTATTATTGTTATTATTACTATTATTACTGACGCTACTATTGCTGCTATTGCCCCTACTACCGCTCATTGTTTCGACTTTCTCACGCTGATGATGATGACAATTTTAACCTTCCCCTAGGTCACAACTTTTTTTCCCTCGTTCGCTTCTTTACACTTCCATTCCTCACCGTCTCAGCGCGGAAGAAAAAAAGCACGCTAAGTAAACCCAAAGTAAGCTAAGCTTAACTAAGCCGAACCTGGCCTAGAATTCTCTCTAACTCATTCTTTCTTTCATCTACTCACTCGCCGAAGAACAGGCACAGACTAATAAACTATGCAACCAGAAGGTAGTCGTCGTCATCGATATTCATCGAATATGTGCGGCGACAGGGCCTTCCTTCGCACAGAGAGCCACACGGCACGCCGGGGTAGCTGTTTCCTATTTTTTTTACACACGGCCCCAAATTGTTATTACTATTCTTTTTTTCTTCAACGCAACCAATACTTCTTGTTGTATATGTGCTGACAAATCATGCCAGCGGCAGGCCTGTGCAGCACGTGACCCACGCTTGGCCCGCTATGAAATGTCACGCGAAACGGACCCTTGCCTTTTTGGCGACGGCACTTCCCCTATCTGGAAAAAGCCGAGCATGCACCCGTACCCCACAAAGCTTCGCTTCCGGTTTCCGGGCAGCAGCGCCGTTTCTTTTTTCCCGCTGCTTCGCCCTTTGTATTACTCATTGCGCACTTTTTCACTTGCCATATTCGTTCACCGGTTTTTCTTTTTATTTCTTCGTCTTTTTTCGTCTTTTTCTTCACTGGATATACGCTTTTTGCATTTGCAATAGCACATATGTGTATATATATAAGCAAGTGTTGAGCTTGCCTGTCAAATCCTCCATGTGTCCTTCTCGTCTATCTTGTTCTGTCTGGTATAGAGTAATACTTACATACATATACGTACATTGTTTCCGCTGGCTAGTTCGTAACCACCTCCTTTCCTAGGCTTACACTCACTTTTACTCCCGCACACAAACGCAAACATAAACACAATGACTGAATTCGAATTGCCTCCAAAATATATCACCGCTGCTAACGACTTGCGGTCAGACACATTCACCACTCCAACTGCAGAGATGATGCAGGCCGCTTTAGAGGCCTCTATCGGTGACGCTGTCTACGGTGAAGATGTTGACACCGTTAGGCTCGAACAGACCGTTGCCCGCATGGCTGGCAAAGAAGCAGGTTTGTTCTGTGTCTCTGGGACTTTGTCCAACCAGATTGCCATCAGAACTCACTTGATGCAACCTCCATACTCTATTCTATGTGATTACAGGGCTCACGTTTACACTCACGAAGCCGCTGGACTGGCGATCTTGTCTCAAGCGATGGTGGTTCCTGTGGTTCCTTCCAACGGTGACTACTTGACCTTGGAAGACATCAAGTCACACTACGTCCCAGACGACGGTGATATTCACGGTGCCCCCACCAGATTGATTTCTCTGGAAAACACTTTACACGGTATTGTTTATCCATTGGAAGAACTGGTCCGCATCAAAGCTTGGTGTATGGAAAATGGTCTCAAACTACATTGTGACGGTGCCAGAATCTGGAATGCCGCTGCACAATCTGGCGTGCCATTAAAGCAATATGGGGAAATCTTCGACTCCATCTCCATCTGTCTATCCAAGTCTATGGGTGCTCCTATTGGGTCCGTCTTGGTTGGGAACCTTAAGTTTGTCAAGAAGGCCACCCATTTCAGAAAACAACAAGGTGGTGGTATTAGACAATCTGGTATGATGGCTAGAATGGCTCTTGTAAACATCAACAACGATTGGAAGTCCCAATTGCTGTACTCGCACTCTTTGGCTCATGAATTAGCCGAATATTGTGAGGCAAAGGGCATCCCGCTAGAGTCTCCAGCAGACACCAACTTTGTCTTTATTAACCTGAAGGCCGCTAGAATGGACCCAGATGTCCTTGTTAAGAAGGGTTTGAAGTACAACGTTAAGCTAATGGGTGGTAGAGTCTCGTTCCACTATCAAGTCACCAGAGATACTTTGGAAAAAGTCAAATTGGCCATCTCCGAGGCCTTCGACTATGCTAAAGAACATCCTTTCGACTGTAACGGACCTACCCAGATTTACCGTAGTGAATCCACCGAGGTCGACGTTGATGGCAACGCTATCCGCGAAATAAAAACCTACAAATACTGATGCGTTCCAGTTGCATCATGTGTATTGTTAGGGTTTTTGTTTTAGGATTGCTACCCTCTTCCTTTTTTTCATACATTACAATAATTTCGTGGCATTGTAGATTTAACGGCTTTCTTTTGCATCAATGATTTTTATATTCAAATGGGTTTTTTCTTTTTTCTGTTTTGTTATTCAAGGATATTTCAACTCTCACACCATAATTATAACTAATTATGTCGGCACATTTGAGAACCAATGGTTAGTTTCCAGCGCACCTAGCGACTAACTACCCTATTATGGAGGGACGAAGGTGGTCTTTCTGAGGGAAGGAGGAAAAAAAGGTAAGAACCTCTTTTCTTTGTTCCCCATTGAGAGATCGACTGAATATGTTTGGTTTTTTTGGTACTTGATTAAAGTTTACAACGGTACGTATCCACGTGGAGAAGCACATTTCTTTGTATTCTACGATACTACGTATTAAGATTGAATGTACCCATGTATATTCTCGCAGGGTTTCTTCACAGGATTTCGACGTACACCTTTTATACAAATATATATATATATTTATATGTATGCGTAAGAGTCTAAAAAACGTTCACTTTAATTCCTTTTTTGCTTTTACTACTATTGTCTTTCTTCTTTCATTTGTCATCATGCAGTGAATGACTGAAACAATAGAGACAGGTATGAAAAAGAAAATTTTTTTCTTTTCAAACGGTAACGGGGGCAACGCGTCGCGTTCCTGAACAGCTTAATCTATTGCACGTATAAAAGCTGAGAACAATACGCTGACATAGCACCCCATTTTTTTTTCTTATCTTCACTTCAACAACCCCTCATCCGTAATTGTAAATGTCTCTCTCTCCCGTTGTTGTTATTGGAACCGGTTTGGCCGGGCTGGCTGCTGCCAATGAATTGGTTAACAAGTATAACATCCCTGTAACCATCCTCGAAAAGGCTTCCTCGATCGGTGGGAACTCTATCAAGGCCTCCAGTGGTATTAACGGTGCTTGCACCGAGACTCAACGTCACTTCCACATCGAGGACTCCCCACGCTTATTTGAAGATGACACCATCAAGTCTGCTAAAGGTAAAGGTGTCCAAGAATTAATGGCTAAGTTGGCCAATGATTCTCCCCTGGCTATTGAATGGTTGAAAAACGAATTTGATTTGAAATTGGACCTATTGGCTCAATTGGGTGGCCACTCTGTGGCAAGAACTCACAGATCGTCTGGGAAGTTGCCTCCAGGTTTCGAAATTGTTTCTGCCTTATCTAACAATTTGAAGAAATTAGCTGAGACTAAACCAGAGTTAGTTAAGATTAACTTAGACAGTAAAGTCGTAGACATCCATGAAAAGGATGGCTCCATTTCTGCTGTAGTGTACGAGGACAAGAATGGCGAAAAGCACATGGTGAGTGCTAACGATGTCGTTTTTTGTTCTGGAGGGTTTGGCTTTTCTAAGGAAATGCTTAAAGAATACGCACCCGAACTGGTGAACTTGCCAACAACAAACGGGCAACAAACAACTGGTGATGGTCAAAGGCTTCTGCAGAAGTTAGGCGCTGATCTGATTGACATGGACCAAATTCAAGTTCATCCAACTGGGTTCATTGATCCAAATGACCGTAGCTCAAGCTGGAAATTCTTGGCTGCCGAATCCTTAAGAGGTCTTGGTGGTATCCTATTAAACCCTATTACCGGTAGAAGATTTGTCAACGAATTGACCACAAGAGATGTAGTCACTGCAGCTATTCAAAAGGTTTGTCCTCAAGAGGATAACAGAGCACTATTGGTTATGGGCGAAAAAATGTACACAGATTTGAAGAATAATTTAGATTTTTACATGTTCAAGAAACTTGTACAGAAATTGACATTATCTCAAGTTGTTTCTGAATATAATTTACCAATCACTGTCGCCCAATTATGCGAGGAATTGCAAACATACTCTTCCTTCACTACCAAGGCTGATCCGTTGGGACGTACCGTTATTCTCAACGAATTTGGCTCTGACGTTACTCCAGAAACTGTGGTTTTTATTGGTGAAGTAACACCGGTTGTCCATTTCACCATGGGTGGTGCTAGAATCAATGTCAAGGCTCAAGTCATTGGCAAGAACGACGAAAGGCTACTAAAAGGCCTGTACGCGGCCGGTGAAGTTTCTGGCGGTGTTCATGGCGCCAATAGGTTGGGTGGTTCAAGTTTGTTAGAATGCGTTGTCTTTGGGAGAACCGCAGCTGAATCTATTGCCAATGACCGCAAGTAACGAATTTTATAAATGAATCATTTCTAAACGATTTTTTAATAGTATATAAGTAGTATTAATATTATTATTATTTTTTTTTTTTTTTTTTTTTCACTTTCGAAGTTCTGCCGGAAGAGCTCATCGACGGCCAAGAAACATTTTACATAAAAGTTATTGAGTTGAAAATTGAGTAAATATTCTCTCCAAAAATCAAATTGTACGTTTATATCACCAAACTATGAGCTTGAGGCCTTGCTTCGTATCATTGATAGATGAATCTGATAAACCTATATTGATTTACGTCCCTAATGAGGCGGAGAATGAGATGAATGATGTACTCAAATATAACGTGCTTTCTAACATATCGTTAGATTATTTTGAAAGTGCTTTGGTTGAATGGCATTCTTTAGATTCCAAACCTCTTCTGAAGTCAATTTTTCAATTGGAAGGTGTCTCTGTATTTGCTATGTTGATTAAGCAGACGGGCCTGAAGATTGTCATTGGATTTGAACAAAAAAGCCTAAGTGGAGCTGATGATGAATTTGAAGCAATCAATCAGATTTTCGAAACCGTAAGAAAAATCTATATACGTGTCAAATGTAATCCTTTACTTGTTAGCGGTGACGAAAAGTCCATTATAAAAAGCTTGGAAAGAAAATTTGATGAGTTGTTTATTTCAACTGAAGTTGAATTATAAATGATAATTTATTAGTCGATTCTTTCACGAATGAAAGCAAAATTTAATGTCACTGCTTTGGAGTGAGAGCGATTCAGAGAAGTTATTAATGTCTAATATGTCCAACTTGGTGACAGTTTCGCCTTGCCTAATTAGCGGGGATCAGGTGCCGGTAGTATATCTCAGATGACCGTGACAATCAAACTTTCTACTTCATTCAAGTGACTGTCAATTGTCATGCTGTTCATGAATAAATAAGATACGGAGACAATTAAGGCGATCGCTTTGACTCTACTGCTAACGAAAATAGTCCGAATTGAACAGATGTGGAAGCAATCACTATACGTTACTTCATAATGAAGATATTTGTTGGCTTTCCGAGATATAGACTGATCTTTGTCACTTCATATCCGGCACGGCAATTTTTACATGGGATGGCTCGTCATAAAGATACTGCGACCTTTGGAAAGTCTGAAATAAGTGCTAGGTTATAGTTACAACGAGAATTGACAGATATGATGTGATTGTTCACGTATGTACGTATAAAGATATTTATACTACCAAAAAAAAAAAAGGTTGTTTTTTTATTTCATTATCTAAGTTTCATAGCATTTCCTTCATTAAATTGGCGTTTGTCTCTAGTTTGCGATAGTGTAGATACCGTCCTTGGATAGAGCACTGGAGATGGCTGGCTTTAATCTGCTGGAGTACCATGGAACACCGGTGATCATTCTGGTCACTTGGTCTGGGGCAATACCAGTCAACATGGTGGTGAAGTCACCGTAGTTGAAAACGGCTTCAGCAACTTCGACTGGGTAGGTTTCCGTTGGGTGGGCGGCTTGGAACATGTAGTATTGGGCCAAGTGAGCTCTGATATCAGAGACGTAGACACCCAATTCAACCAAGTTGACTCTTTCGTCAGATTGAGCTAGAGTGGTGGTTGCGGAAGCAGTAGCAGCGATGGCGGCAACACCAGCGGCAATTGAAGTTAATTTGACCATTTTATTTGTTTTGTTTGTGCTGATATAAGCTTGACTAGGAAGAGAAGAGTGGAGGCATATACCAAAGAGAGGTAACCAAAGCAGTTCAATTTATATGAATTTCTCGGCCAGCTTCTCTTACATGAACGAGGGGCCACCTTTCACCTCATGAACATTATTGTTATTGCTATTGTTATTGAGATGCCTTTACTCATGAACGATCCATTTTTGGAGGTCTCGTATAAGAGGGCGCGGTTTTGAGTTAATGATACTCATTCGTATATTCAGAATGCAAGAATGTGCTTACAGTGGAGACTAGTTGAACCTTTTTTGAGTCCCTGAAATATTTCCAGTCTGCTAGCTCAGCAGTTGAGTCGAAGTAATATGATATGAGTGTTCGTTCAGAAACCACTGTTCAAGCGTTGACCTTAAACGGGATATCGGAGCTTGGCCTTTTTTTCCCAAATTAGAAACATGCGTAATGTCGATTAATTTTGAATTAGCGTCGTCTGGTACTATATGGGTGATCAAGAGTTGTCTACTATGTGAATCAAACGAATAAGGGATAATAATCAGTAGGACGAAGCACGCGTTAGATAATTAATGGCACATTGTTTCAAGGAATTAGTTTTTGCAGCCGTTTAGAGCTAGCTATAATGATAAAATAGTTCGTTCATATACTCCGGTGGGATCATTGCAGAAATTGAGAAAGAAAGAACGTTGAATATGACATACGTAGGTAAACGAAAATTTATAGACTAACCAGGTTCAAGGCATTCTTTGATCCATTGACCTCGTTGATACCTCTACTATTTTCGATCATTACTACTAATAGAATAACAGCAATAAAATTTACATAGATGATCATATTATATGTTAATGGTGAAGAAATTCACCTCCGACCGTGGTATGTCAATGTGAGATATCACAAAAGTTACTGAATTTTGATCCGGATTTCACTGCCACTATTTACTTAGATTCAGATTTGAGAGTGAAAAATGGGTGAATTTTGAGATAATTGTTGGGATTCCGTCTGTGTTGAAGGCAATAATATTAGGTATACAGGATATACTAGAAGATTTCCTCGAGATTATAGAAATGCCCAAAAGGAAGTCGATAGTGCTACATAATTATGTAACTTCATCCTCCTTCCTTTTATACTTTGTCGTTCGCTACCCTATTACATTATTAATTCTTGCATTTCAGCTTCCTTTAAATTTGATAGCTGTTTCCCATCGTACTTTTTGTCAACTAATTCTGTCCTATATGATAATTGAAGAGTGGGTGAATTTTGAGATAATTGTTGGGATTCCATTTTTAATAAGGCAATAATATTAGGTATGTAGAATATACTAGAAGTTCTCCTCGAGGATTTAGGAATCCATAAAAGGGAATCTGCAATTCTACACAATTCTATAAATATTATTATCATCGTTTTATATGTTAATATTCATTGATCCTATTACATTATCAATCCTTGCGTTTCAGCTTCCACTAATTTAGATGACTATTTCTCATCATTTGCGTCATCTTCTAACACCGTATATGATAATATACTAGTAACGTAAATACTAGTTAGTAGATGATAGTTGATTTTTATTCCAACAATAATACATATTAATACTATATACATAAGATCAAAGATGAAACTTGCTTCTTATTCCAGCAAGATTCTATATGCCATGATATACGACGAATAATATTTTGTGAATCAAGTTGATACTCCAAGGTTATGTTCTAATCTATGTTCTGTGGGTTCTTTATTTTTTGAATAACAACAAATAGTAAGCGCAAGTGGTTTAGTGGTAAAATCCAACGTTGCCATCGTTGGGCCCCCGGTTCGATTCCGGGCTTGCGCAGCTTTATTTTTTTAATCCATTCATTTCATGAGCAACTGTCAACTAATTCCAATACGAAGAGCCTAATTCTTTGATAGTTCCTTTTCTTTTCTAGTTTAGATTTCAGAAAGCGTAAACAACAATTTTAATCATCGTATTCAAATTTACATCGAACACGTTCATGATTAGCATGGAGTGTAATCATCATCAAAAAAAAAAAAAAAGAGGAGTGATAATGGCAATTAAGACAATTTTTTATATAACAGTAAGAATTGATATTGAAACCAAATTGTGCTTAACAAAAAAAACTAGGTCGAATGGATATTTTTCTTAATCCAACCGTACCGCTGTGTACAAATGAGGCAAAAGAGGTAAAATGTTTGAGAAAAGATTCCTTTCTTCAGCAATCCTTTTCTTGCATTAAATACATGTTCCTTGAGAAAACTTTTGATGTTTAATGTGTAAATATCTCATTAATTTCAGAATTTTCAGTGTTTGTTGTTTGTAAAATCAGTCATTTCAAAGATCCGCTTGGGGCGACAACTTAGTCATCATGTTAATGAGATACCAACAAAAAACTGTACTTGTAAGTTGTCTTTATCATCTCTAAAGGAACAATAATGCAGAAGAGAAAAAAGTAAAGAAAGTAATACACAAACATCCCCCTCTTGGCTTTATAAGCATACGCAAACAGTATAGTTCGAAAAAAAAAGTATTAGTACGATCTATTTTTGTTTGTCAGGAACTCCTGTTCCTTAACACATTCTATAGAAATATCTATATGTTACCATCCACGTACAGGTTGAAGCGCTTGGTATTTAAGATGAATAAGTATATTCTACGGTTAAATTTGAATAGAACCTCTGTTCTTTAAATACTCAAAAAAAATTTTCCATGCAAAAAAAAGACTACGCGAGGTGGAAAGTTAGGGCTTGAACCTATAATTGAAAGAGAAAGGGAACGTATGGGAAACTGAAAGCGAGTTCTAACTAAGCAAAAGAGAACGTTGTAAACTAGTCCAGAAATACGCAGAGAAGATAATTTAAGTGTTTATGAAAGATGTTGGTGCTAGGGTCTCTTAGATCGGCGCTGTCGTGCAGTTCCACAGCATCGCTTATTAGTAAGAGAAACCCTTGTTATCCATACGGTATACTCTGTCGAACTCTATCTCAGAGTGTTAAATTGTGGCAAGAGAATACTTCAAAAGATGACTCCAGTTTGAACATTACTCCACGATTACTAAAGATTATACCTAACGATACTGATATCGTGACTCTTGAGAAGCAGGATGAATTGATTAAAAGACGTCGTAAACTTTCGAAAGAAGTGACCCAGATGAAGAGGCTAAAACCCGTCTCACCTGGTTTGAGATGGTACCGTTCCCCCATTTATCCATATTTGTACAAAGGTCGTCCGGTTAGAGCCCTAACTGTTGTTCGAAAGAAGCACGGTGGTAGAAATAATTCAGGAAAAATCACTGTCCGTCACCAAGGTGGTGGCCATAGAAATAGAACGAGGCTGATAGACTTTAACAGATGGGAAGGTGGTGCACAAACGGTGCAAAGGATTGAGTACGATCCGGGTAGATCCTCTCATATCGCCCTATTGAAGCATAATACTACCGGCGAATTGTCTTATATTATTGCTTGTGATGGGTTACGCCCAGGCGATGTGGTCGAATCCTTCAGAAGAGGTATTCCTCAAACTTTACTGAATGAAATGGGCGGGAAAGTAGACCCTGCTATCTTAAGTGTTAAGACTACGCAAAGAGGCAACTGTCTACCTATTTCCATGATCCCCATAGGTACTATTATTCACAACGTTGGCATAACACCCGTTGGACCTGGAAAATTCTGTCGCTCTGCTGGTACATATGCCAGAGTCCTTGCGAAATTACCTGAAAAAAAGAAAGCTATTGTTAGATTACAAAGCGGTGAACATCGTTATGTGTCTTTAGAGGCTGTCGCTACCATTGGCGTGGTCTCCAATATTGACCATCAAAACAGATCTCTTGGTAAAGCCGGCAGATCAAGATGGTTAGGGATAAGACCCACTGTTAGAGGTGTTGCCATGAATAAATGTGACCATCCTCACGGTGGTGGCCGTGGTAAATCCAAGTCTAATAAATTATCAATGTCTCCATGGGGACAACTGGCAAAGGGGTACAAGACTAGAAGGGGTAAAAATCAAAATAGAATGAAAGTAAAAGACAGACCAAGAGGCAAAGATGCAAGATTATAAATAGGCTAATTTTAGTAGAAAAGAAGCAACATAGGGACCTTTTCTTCGTTGTTCTGGTTACATTTATCTGTACTATATAATTTTGCACAGCCTGTAGACAATGCCGCTTGTCCATAATCATGTAAATATAAATATTGAAACTTTTCACTTGTTTAAAATTTATGGTAAACCACTTTAATACTTTTTTCTTTTTAGGTACAATATTTACGTTTTGATACTGTCCATCAGATTTTAGTCACCTAACATCTAAGTTAAGGAAGTAAGAGATTCAGACTCCGGTAAGAAAAAAAAAAAAAAGAAAAAAAAAAAAACAAACTCTGAAATGAAAGCATTAGAAGAAAAAGTTATATCTCATGTACAATTTGAGCAAATTTGGACCGATATGATTTGAGGTTGTATGATAAGAAGTGCTATTTATGATTGTTTAAAAAGATGTTATTTTATTAAACAATTATACAAAATATCCTTTTTTTTAATAATGGCTTACATATTTTTGAAAAGGGTCTTGTTCTGCCTGAAACTTCAGAATATAACATCGTCTTCTTGATCAGCAACCAATGTTTCACCTTGAGGTTCCTCATCAGCAGCTACTTCTGAAGCATCTTGTTCTGCTCTATCTCTCTTCAATTTCATCTCAGCATCCAATTTTGCAGTCTCATTTTGCTTCTTTTCTTGGACCTTTTTCAATCTATAAAATTCTTCTCTGTCCAACTCATCCAACTCACTGTTAATGTAAGCAATTGTGTTTTCAGTTCTTGGGATAATAACGTGTTCGATAGCATTAACCCTTCTGTTCGTCACTTTAATCACTTCATCCAAAATAATAAATGCAGTCTGTAAAGAGGCTAATTCAACTAAAGTTTCAACGGCTCTTGAATAGATTTCCTTGGCTCGTTGAACCTGTTGACCACCTCTACCTAAACCAGTTAATCTGAAATCATTAATTTCAGGGTCGATGTAGGACTCAAATTGAGACAAATACACACCACTAACGTTTTCTTGACGTGCTCTCACTTTGAATCTTGCAGTAGAGACACTTTCTTGCACTTGATAGCCAATGTTTTCACCTGTTGCATAGGAAACTTCGGCCAAGGAAAAGGCAGCAGTTTGCATAACTCTCCCCATCTTTTGCTTAGCATCATCAATTCTTTTGGTAATATCTCTGAATCTCTTTGTTAGGGCTTCAGACTTACGCTTTAGTAAAGAATAACCTTGGTTGGCACCTTTTAACTTGGTCTTCATCAAACCCAGCGTCATACGCGTAGGAAAGACTTGCTCTCTATTACCAGACATTTTTGAACCTTTTTCACAATGCTGTTAGGAACCTATGTACTACAGATGCTGATTTATTCTACTGCTGCTTCATCTAACCTTTATCTGTACTGCCATTGTCTTTTAACAATCCCCGTTCCTAATCAAATTTGCGTTCGGGTAACAAAAAATCAGGTGAGTAATATCAGTAATAAAAAGCACTATTGTTAAAGGTGCAACTGCGGCAATTGTTAGACGATCAAAGTTCGTGTTTAGAATAAATACAAGAATATAAATAAACACTTCTGTTACATAGTGTTTAGTATGTAGGCTTAGTAACCCAATCGGTGGAGCTCATCTGTGACAGCCTGCTTAAGGCACGGGCAAAGGCAAATCTCTCTTCATCAAGAGCAAACATCTGCGATTTCTTGGCAATCTCTTTCGAAAAACCGTGTTTCTCAACCATCTCATCTACCATACCAGTATCGACGCTATCAGGTTCTTTGGTTGTTGGGCGTAGCTCAAAATCATTAAGTATCTGTTCAGGTTCCACAAACAGGGAAGTAAAATCCGCTGCACCCGTGGTGGCCAGTTTCCCGCCACTGTCATATACGGCATCTAAAAATGTAATAAATCTTCTCACTTCATCACGAACGTAAATGGACAAATATGGAATATCGGTCACTATAAAGGCTTCAAAATTTTTTGCCAACGTCAAGTAATCTCCTGCGGCCAAAGGCTCACCACACAACTGCTTGAAAGTAAACTGCGCGACTCGAGGTGGGGTACACTTAGGGACTTTGAATTCTCTCCCCCAAATAGTTAATGGATAATCATAAAATGTCTTATGCACCGTGTGTGAATCAGTGGAATCATCGGTGTGGGAAGCCTGTGCGAAATAGTTATACCATTCCTTAATATGAGTTTCTCGACGGGTTTTACATTCCTTTGATGCGTATTTTATGCTCGTTCCGGATGGGAAATAGTAAACTGAGGACACAGGTCTTGGAATCTTACGGTAATCTGTTGGCGAATTCAAGAAGATAACCTTAGTTCTATGCTTTATCAGTTCAATACAAGGAATAAATGATTGTCTTTGAACACCGTTGATATACAACTCATCTGGATGTCTATTCGAGGTTGCGAAAAGTACGACACCATAATCATCGGATAGTAAGGCAGTCATCAGCCTTCTCAATATCATTGCATCTGCCACATCAGTGACTTGAAACTCGTCAAAACAAAGAACATGCGAATTATTTGCAATCTCTGCGGCCAAAAATGGAACCGTATCGATCTCTTTTCCTTTTGCATCACCTAGTTCTTTCAAATTTTGCTCTCTAACAATTTCATGCGACCTTTTGTGAACATATTGCATAAACTGGTGAAAATGTATTCTCTTTTTTGTTAAATGATTGGGAATTGTAGTATAAAAAAGGTCCATCAACATTGTCTTTCCGCAGCCAACATCTCCATATAGGTAAACTCCTCGAGGTATCGAGTTACCAATTTTGGATACATCCACATACGCCCCAATGTTCTTAGGTTTGCCACGGCTAAATACGGATTTAAGACCATTCAACCAACCGCCAACTTGGTCGACAGCATTGGGTGTCTTGACAACCGGAGGTACATATTTAACCAGTGAATCATACAAATCCCCTAAGGAAGAGATGATACCACGCTGATATGTATCATCCCGTAGCTTCCCCAACTTCACCAGTCTGTCGTACTCTTGCAAGGGCGTCAGACACTTATTTGACTTCGTAGATTGATACCGACAAATGCGAAAGCTGCAATGCTGCACTTGTCGGAAGGTTCGAACAGCATTGGGCTTCAAAGTGATCATGATTTTAACCAGCAAATACTATGTTTCACTGCTTTACCTATTTATTCTTTGTTCTTTCGGAGCACCCGCAAATCAGAAGAAAGGAACTTCTCCCTCCCACTTTAAAGTAAATCCGGAGATTCCCGTTATTACCTTACATATCGAAATATGACCCATAAAAGATGTGTAAAATTACGTAAGACAAAGGAACTCGGCACACCTATTGAATAGGTAATAGTGGAATCAGGTGCCTAAATAAATGAATAAGAGTACTGTGTTATCTAGTAGTTGTTATATTATCTAACCTTTACATAATACGATTATTTCACATTGTTATGTTTTCGGGTAATAATTATGAGATGGAGTGAAATTTCACGAAGAGATACAAGTAAAATAGCAGCTCTTCAATAGCAAGAAGAGCGGCGTTGAGATTGAAAACAACGGTGCTAGTGTAGAGCAACTGTGATAATAGCTGGTACGTTTCCGAGAATGGAAGTAGACAGTATATTAGGTTCCTTGAGCATAACTGATGATTTTGACCAATTGGTTGACGTCACAAGTCTGTTTGATGAATTGTGTTCAAAACTAAAACCAGAGGCTATCGTGAAAGATCCCAGGTTTGATTTGTTCGAGGGTACACATTCTTTAGAGGTCAACAACTCCAAATTAGACTCCAGTCTGATAGAATTGACAGCAGAAGAAATAGAATTTGATGTGAACGTGGCCTACGATCCACCGTTGGCAAGTGTAACAGCCATAGCGGATAGATTACTTAGATGTGTTATCTCCTGGCTGAATGACTACCAGACTTTACCCACTACTGTATTAAGCTGCAGGTATACAGAAAGCTTATTATCGTCATTAGTTAAGGGAACAACTGCCGGTTCGTCCTGGTGTACAGGGAATATTTTGTATGATAAAGTACTAGGAAGTTGCATACTTGGCGTTTGTTATTTAACAAAATTTGTGCAGAAACTCTTGAGTGCTGGTATTGTTTTTGAAGAGGAGGATTTAAATTTTAATAACATGGGGTTTAATACATTCGATAATTTGCCGGGGCAAGATGTTGTTATCAATTCTCTCACCGAGAGCCTTCAGATATTAGAGGCATATTCTGATGATAGCTTACATTTAACTATGCTGAAGCATATACTAAAAATTATCATTTGCTTAGTCCACTTAGAAGACCATCTGACAGACTATTCCACAAAGACAAGCCACCTGGATGAGCTAATTGAAAACGCTAACTCGGTTAATGGCATATTTCCACAATTACAGCTGTCTCCACCAAAGGGTGCGTTCTCAACATATATACAAAAGCACAGGTCTAATCAATTCCCTCCCAGGAAGATTACGAAGTTACCGACGGATTACAGCGGCTTTATTACACTGGCAAATGATGTTAAAACAATACTCCTTGTAGATAAAGCCGAGTCTGCGTTGGAGACCTACCAGTTTGCCAAATTCTTCAACAAGTTGGAACAAAGGCATGTCATTGCAAGGATCTTATTCCCCTTATTTTTCATTAGAGACGACAGAACAGTTTTGGGTAAATTTTCATATACCCAATTTTATTTGCTACATGTCAAGGAGTTTTCAGCACAAACTCCATCTGAATTTGAATCCTCTATTGGTAATGAACTTATCCAAGAAAGCTCTAATATGCTTTTAGAATGGTACCAAAACTGCTCCCAAAACACATGTAGATATAGACAAGGTTTTAACAGGCAACTTATTCTATGGGATTCTCTTCAAGCCCAGTTTGAAAGTGTCAATTCACAAGTTTACTGTTCGTGGACATATTTTATGAAACTATCAAGTATGATCGAATTCTCTTTAAAGGGGTTTGATTTGGATATTTACAAACCCTTTGAAGCATACTCTATGTTTTGGTATGTTTATTATTTAAGTCACCACTTAGAAACCTTTTTGAAAGATAGTCAAAATGATATTGAATCAAATATTAATGCCATTCATTCCATGAACAAAAAACTTAAAAAATTGAAAGCTGGTGAAAAGAAGGACCAATTGAGGCTAAAGTACAGGTTTGCTATGGATAATGAAATGGAACAATTACAAGCTACCAAACAATTTTTAAACTATCTTTTGAAGGAAATTAACATTACCAAATCTTTATGTCTAATAGAGGTTTTCCAATTTGCAATTTTAAAGTCATTTGGTTTAATTGACAACAAGAATAGTACTCCGTCAAAATTCTCTAATGAACGGTTAATCCATAATTTGAGATTCAAGCCATTTAATTCAATTGGTGTTCCTGAGTTACCAGAATATGAAGTATTTCAACAAACTTTAAAAGATTTTGTCATTGAAGAAAAAGGAGCTGCATTTGATATAAAGTTAGAAAGGGCCACTAACTTTATCGAAACTGAAGTGCGCAATGTCGTTAGTTCTATTGATGAGATAATGCAAGGAATCAAGGGAGGCGATAATAACGGCGTTCTAGTAACAGGAACAAGACTGGTTCAAGAGCTCTCTCTGGAGTACTATTGTAAACTAAAACATACTTCTAAAGCATTATCAGTCAACTCAAAAGTTATCGTCAACACTTTGAAAAAGAACATTAAAAACAAGGACTCCCACGAATACAAGGTTGAATTAGTTCATACAACAGAAGGATGGAACTATTTCCCCATACAAACATTGAGAATAAAGCAAGACCGCTATAAATAATCTGGAATTTACCCTACCTGTACAAAATATATTTAGCATTATATACCCGCTATTTAATTATTATAAAGGAGACCTTTATACTCAAACAAATGAAGCCACCTTATGCCATTATCCCATTCGTACCAGTCTAAAACAAGATAAATACCCTGTTTAACATCCGAACACCAAATATGTGTGGGTGTCAAACAAAGAGACAGTGTAATGAGACAATGTACTGCTTGTAAACTATAACAGTATCAGCTCAATTTCAATGCCATCTACTCCAGATATCGTTGCGATTGTCCCTACAAGCCGCCTACAACGGCGTTATTGTTGTAAGCTGGTAAAATGCAGTGCGTTCCCCCGTTGTGAGTTCGGGCCAAAATTACTTGGCTGGGAGTTCCGTCCGTACAGTTGTGGCTTGCTGCCTAGACTTAGGCGGACGCGGCGGCAATTACCCCTGGGTTCTCCCTAGAGCTGGAGAGACACTCTTGGTAACCGAAGGGAAAATCCCGGAAGAAAATTTGGAATCCGTTAACACTGCTGGAAATGGACATCTCCTAATACTGAAAAAATTATTCAAAGTCTAGAATTTTGGTAAATTTCAAGGCTTCTTTGAGTTACAGTTCGTTACTATTACACCTTAAAGGAACTTTCTTTTGGGGTCTAGAAAGTCGACAACAAGAACAAAGGATATACAAAAATGCCTCCAAAGTTTGATCCTAATGAAGTTAAATACTTGTACCTAAGAGCCGTTGGTGGTGAAGTCGGTGCCTCCGCTGCTTTGGCTCCAAAGATTGGTCCTTTAGGTCTATCGCCAAAGAAGGTTGGTGAAGATATTGCTAAGGCCACCAAAGAATTCAAGGGTATCAAGGTTACCGTCCAATTAAAGATCCAAAACAGACAAGCTGCTGCCTCTGTTGTCCCATCTGCTTCCTCTTTGGTCATTACTGCTTTGAAGGAACCACCAAGAGACAGAAAGAAGGACAAAAACGTCAAGCACAGTGGTAACATTCAATTGGATGAAATTATTGAAATTGCCAGACAAATGAGAGACAAATCCTTCGGTAGAACTTTGGCTTCCGTTACTAAGGAAATCTTAGGTACTGCTCAATCTGTCGGCTGTCGTGTTGACTTCAAGAATCCCCATGATATCATTGAAGGCATTAATGCTGGTGAAATCGAAATCCCAGAAAATTAGAAAAAAATTAAAGAAAGTTTCAAAGCTTTTTAGTTTTTTTATTGTTTTTGTATTTTAATATGATAATTGCACAAAATTCCAATACGTTTATTTTCTAATTTTTGATTTCGATTCTAGGGTTATACTTTTTCTATCTGTTTTGTCTCTTCTCTTCCTCTCTGGATAACCACAATGAAGAGGATAAGTGACACATTATATTTCTATAATGTATTTCCGAAAATTATATCTGCATGTGATTATACCCTCCGTTTTTTTGTTTTTTCATTTTTATCATTTTTTTTTTGCTTTTCACTTCATTCTTTTTTCTTACTTTGCTTTCCATGCTTGATTCTTTACTATTATTACTAACTTGTGAAATAGTTTTCTAATTTGCTTTTTATTAGAAAAGAAACCATCTTGAACGTTTGACAACACTCTGGGACCAAGTTTCGATGGTTATTTTTTTATTTCCATCGATGTCTTTCACTGTACTTAGTTCCAATTTATATTGCAAACAAGATTAATTTAGGCGATTACTCACTAAGATATACCTATTTCTACTATGGTTATATTAGTCCATTTCATAGCCTTACATTTTCTCTTAGTACGTACTCTCTTGGGATTGGTCTGTTACATTAGTTCGTAAACACTTGTTAATCGTTATAGTTGAGGGAGGGTATATCTAAATATCTGAACTTACTTCTGCTAATGGTTGACGACCAATAACTGATTCGAAAAGTGGAAACTTACAGTTCCTTCAAGGCTACTTTCAGATGCGCTAATGGGCGTGCTTGACACCCATCAGCTTTTCAAGTTATGTGTACGTTAATTGCAATAATGAAAGGAGGAAAACAAAACCTTTCCTGCGTATGTATCTATGGGTCTGAGCAACTTCCCAACTTACTGGCTGCCTCTGCAGTAAAAACTATCAAAATATTATTTTGCATTGGTAAATATGACAGACCGGACATAAAATATCCGCAAAAGTAATAGTCTTCAAAATCAACGGACGCTATCATTTTACCCGGCCTTTAAAGCGTGAATAACACGAAAAATTTTATTGCGATGGCCAGAATTGCCTTAGAGGGCAATTTAACATTAATCTGAGGCTGCGGTTTGCACTTAATTCGAAGTTTGAATCGGGTATCCATTAACAAGGGTGATTCTTTCCACAAGTGCATCTTTTTGTCCACAAAAAAAATGACAGGGAAAGTCAACAGAGACCTTTTTTTTAAACTAGCTTCTGATCTTCGAGAAGAGCGTCTACATGCAGCTGTCGCATTAATAAAGGACTTATCCGCATTAGATTTGCCCGATGATGCAGAAGAATGGTCTTATGTATTGAATCGTTTAATCAAGGGTTTGTCGTCTGATAGAAATAGCGCGAGGTTAGGATTTTCTTTATGTTTGACGGAAGTAATCAATTTAGCTGTTAATATGCCACCAGGTCAACGACCAAAAGGTTTAGAATCAACGAACGAGTTCTTGAGCACCTTATCAACCATTTTGAACGTTAATGTCAATGAGGGAACAAAAAAATCCATGAAGGGCAAAGATGAGCGTGGAATTTTATTTGGGAAGTTATTTGGCTTGAAATCTCTACTAAATGAACCTTTATTCTCAGAAATATTTGTTAAAGATTTGGAAAAAGGGAACACCGAGTTTTTCATTCGATTCACGGAACAGCTAATTGATCTGGCCCTGAAGAAAAACTGGATCAAAGAACCATGCTTTTTTACCCTTTTCCAGACTATGAAAATGCTGCTACCTTTTATGGATGAAAGTTCCGCTGAAAAAATTCTTCTGATATATGATAAATATAACCTGACTCTGACAAATGAGGGACTGTCAACTTATTTGTTGCTGAAATATGAAGGTGATGAAAGTCTAATTCCCTCGGTGTTAGATTTGAAAAATCCAGGTTGGAAGGATAACGACCCTCTGGCAAGAGGAAATCTGCCCCTTTTAACAAAAGTATTGAGAAACTCTTCTGTAATTCCGGATGCCAATGGAGGTTTAAAAGAGACGAAAAAACAAAAAAACACGAATTGGAACCCTAGGCTGCATTTTGTTTGGAGTGTTCTGCTACCGTTGTTTGGTAATGGAAAATTAGAGAACACTAGTCATATTTCGAAGAAAAGGAAGAAAACCAACAATAAAAAGGTTCAGAATTCAATTCAATTTCCAGAGTTTTGGAAAATGGCCGTGGACGAATCATTTTTCAATGAGAAAGCTTCTAGTGAAAGAAAATATTTAGGCTTTCTAATAATCGACGCGGCTTTCAAGGCAGTTCCTGGCTCGTACATCGGGTTTTGCTTCAGCCAAAACGTTATGAGAACATTGATCAACCAATCAATAGATTCACAAAGAGTTTTAAATAAGATTTCCCAGTTAACTTTAGACTCCATAGTGAAGGCTTGTGAAGAAGATTCTGCAAACAGACTAGTACCTTGTTTAAATGCAATGTTATTTGGTCCTCACGGTTCCATAAACTTTGATAAGTTAACAAAATCTGGCACCGCTTCCAAACTTATTGCAATTAAAGAATTACCTTCTACTGTTCTTGCCCAATTACTCGATGTGTTTTTGCTACAGTTACAAGATAAAAAGGGAGATTTATCTCATACCCTTTTTGCTCTTGATTCCATCCTTCATATAGTTCGTGCACACAAAGTCGAAATCAATGACATGGACATAATGAAGCCCGTGTTGAGACCCATCGTATATATGGCTTTCTTCAAACATACATCAGATGATCTGAAGTTAGAACAGCTACACGAATTAGCCAAGGAAAGACTTTATTCCATCCTGGGAGAGTTGACAATAAACAAGGAAATACGTTGCAAAGATCCTGAAATAAACTCATGGCAATATCTGACATTAAAGTTAATACTGGACATTGAAAATTCTCATGTAGGAGATTTAATCAATCCACTGGACGAAAATTTAGAAAATATAAAAAACGAAGCTATATCTTGCTTGAGTAAAATTTGCAGATCAAGAACTGCTCAATCTTGGGGTCTAAGCACGTTGTTATCTATGTGCTTAGTACAATTATATGCAGGTGACACCGATTCTATTTCTGTGATCGAAGAACTTTGCGAATTTTCCAAACACGAGAATAACTCAATGGTAGGCATCACTGAAATCTTACTATCACTTTTAGCCCAAAAGAAGGCCTTACTCAGGAAATTGAGTTTAATAATCTGGCAGCAGTTTATTGAAGAAGTTGGTTTGGAAGAATTGCAAATTTTATTAGATATTTTAAAAGCGAGAGAAAACAAGCAAGGTTTTGCCCAGCTATTCGAAGGAGAAGAAGAATTTGAAGCAATTAAGGAAGAAGATGATGCCAGTGAAGACGAATCGAAAACTGGTAGTGAAAGTGAAAGTGAAAGTGAAAGTGATAGCGATGATGCTGATGAAAAAGATGAAGAAGACGAGGCAAATGAAGATATTTTGAATATTGATAAAGAGGCCACTAGCGCCTTAGTGAAGGCGTTAAATTTACCCGATAACATAGTTAATGATAAAGGGGAAGTTGACTTAGACCAACTTGAAGGGCTTTCTGACGACGGTGGAGACGATGAAGATGAGGAGTCTATGGATGATGAAAAAATGATGGAATTAGATGATCAGTTATCCGAAATTTTCAAACGTCGTAAGGAAGCATTATCAAGCATATCCACTGGAAACCAGCGGAAATTTGAGGTAAAACAATCTAGGGAAAACGTTATCTCGTTCAAGCATAGAGTTGTCGACATGTTAGCTGTTTACGTCAAATATTGTGAAAAATTGACTCTTGCTAATAAAAGTGAACATTCCAACAATTTAGGAGGCTCATTGAGCAAGCTCGTTTATTTTATTATCCCAATGCTGAAATGTGCCAATGAGACTCTTGATAGGCCACTCGCCGACAAAATTTCTAAATTGTTGAAGGGTAAAATATTCAAGATAAAAGTAACTGCATTCAAAGACATGAACAAAGACATCGAGCCTATGGATTTGTTGAAAAAAACACACAAGCTGATGCTGACTTCTAAGCCAGGTCAGCATGCTGCAGTGTTTTATTCAATGTGTTCAACCAGCTCACTGTTTTTGAGTAAATTATACGTTGAAATCGGTGGTAACGATAAGCTTGACGAATTGATTGACTTGTATACTGCAACTACCAAAGAGTGGATGCAGAAAGGAAAATGTGGACCTAACATTTTTATTGATTTCATCAATTGGCTATCTTCAAAAAAGCAAACTGTAATGGATAAGGAATAATCTAAGTATATTTTATCACTCCTCAAAATCGGATTATGTATGTTGATCTTTGTTTAATTACGCCTTTTCGCCAAAGAAACAATAAAGAAACTATATATTAGCTTATTATATCCTTGTTCACCTTTGGTGGACCTCCCACGATGGGTAGACTATGGGAACACTTCCAAACTTGTAAAATATTCTCTTCTTCAGCACTTGCTACCAACCAAGGTATTTGAGGGTTCAAATCAAAATCATTCACTGAACTTCTGTGACCTGCGTGGACCATGATCAATTCAGGAACGCCGTCTTCCGCATCATCAGGTGTTTGTTCTGCTCCAATTTGTTTCAAATCCCACATCATCAACCTATTGTCTGATCCGCTGGATACAGCTACACCGTCAACATGGCTTGAAAATTCCAAATTGTTCACTGCATCTTCATGACCCGACATATGGTGTAATGGTTCCTTCATATTTCTTAGATCATATAGATAAACATACGAGTCCATACCTGCGGCCGCAAGGAGGTTTGAGGAATGATGACTAAATGCTAATGTGTTGAAAGGTTGCGGGCATTTCACAGTATCGATCGTAGTATTGTTTGCCCTGACGTCATTTATTTTTAAGAGAGAATCTTCTGAAACAGTGCCGAATAGATCTTTATTGAAGTTGTGCCATTTATTATCATTAATAATATCAGAATGTAAATCATTCCAAGTTCGTACCGGTTTTGTAGGGTCACCGCCACTCCCCACTTCCCAGAGAGCGACTGTATGATCATCTGAGCCGGAAAGCAATCGCCCTTTGACCAAAGTGCTAAATGATAAAGCATAACCGTTATCCTTATGAAATTTTAGTGTTGACTGAAGACCTTCTGAGCGAGAATAGAGGAAAACTGTGCCTTGCCCATTTATTGTGGCGACAATATTAGGGTCTTGAGGCATATATCGGGCTCTAGTGATTTCTTCTTCGTGCTCATATTTAGCGGTAATCCTTATATTTGACCTAGGAGCAGGTAGAGAGGACTGATACTCCTCTCCTGCTTCTTCTTGTGGGTCTTCATTACTAAGAATTTCCTTTGGTAGATTAATTTCTGCGAATTTCAAATAGTTTTCTTCTTCACCAGAAGTGTGCGTACCGATGATTAATTCTTGTTTAATAAAGCCACCATCTAATTCTTGAACAGGAGTAGGGAGCCATTGGACGGTTAAAGATGGCCATGTTAAACGTGTCTCGCTAACAAAGTCATACATTAATGGAACATTGGATTTCCATAAATCGTACTCCTCGTCTACAGAAAGCGGTTTCTCTTGGTTTTCCATAGCTGATTGGTAATTTGCTATTTGGTGACTACTAGGCTAACCACAATTGATAGGAGAGATAAGAGAGGCAGAAGTACTGGAGGCATAGTAACGTCTTTCTAGTTATTCTCCATTATTATTTTCAAGGTTTGTCTTTGTCATGTCGACGAATGCCAGTGAAAACATCCGTACACCTCACAAATTATTATTTTGAACAGAACAGACGAGCTACTCATCAAGTATCAAATAGACTGAACAAATGACCTAATCTTTCTAGACTACTCCAAAAGAAAAAGCTGAAAGGAAACCGGTTAAAAACATGGAAGCTTTCTGTAGGGAAGTTTTTTCCTCGCTCTGCTCCTGAGCCTACAGGAGCATGGAAATGGTTGAAAGGACCGAGGAAGAAAGGGAGCATGTCAAATAGAACAAGAGAGGAAAAAAGAGGTGAAACAGCTATTTTAAGCAGCAGAAGTTTGAGTCAGAAATGCCTACAATATATGAGAATTTCTTCGCACATGGTTTAAAAAAACTAAATAATCCGCGTGATAACGTTCTCACCAGATTATGAAATCAAATAACAATGCCCCACCTGTATATTGCGATTGACGTAAACGGTAATAAATGTAAAATTTAACATAAAAAAGGGTAAAGAAAACAAACTTTTTCAGGGGTCATCCCTTTTTGTTTTCTTTTTCATTCTTATAAATCAAGAGTATTTTATCGGTAGACAGTTTAGCCGCCGATTTTGTACCGCAGTCCAATATTAGTAAATGTTGGGCACCACTTTGAACATACCGACTCATTGACTACTGCAAGAGCAATTATTTTATATTCTTCTTGAGACGCCGTTAAAGAGAGAATAAACACGACAATTATCTACAGCATGCAATCGTGGTCAGAATTCTAACTTTTTGTCTTATAAATGCGCACGTATTATTTTCATTTATGTATATATAGATAAATCAGAGCATTGAGTAGTAAAACTGAAGGCTCAAGAGTTCTGATACGCGATGAGAATTCGTGCAGTTAGGATGTCAATTTTGCCAAAGTTGGGACGGGCGGCTGCCGTCCGGGGATTCCATGAAGAGAGTGGAAAAAAAAGTGTCGCTAACTTCCCACAGGTATCCCCGACACCCTATCCTGCGCTAAGAAAGCCAATCCGCTGAATATGCAATTGATTGACGTTGAAGGAAAAGAAAAAAAGGAGAAAATTGGGGCGATAATAACGATCACAAACGTCTTCCACTTTTTATCAAATGTTGCGGGAAGAAATAAGGGTAAAATGCCTTGTGTAGGTTCATACATATATAAATAAGTAAGGAAGTTAAAAGAAACCCTTCAAAATGTAACCTACATCATGCGTAGGCTTAATATCAAGCGGAGAAAATCGGCAAGCCCAAGCTTATATTCATATTATGGAATACAAAAGGCGAAAAAGAAAATTGACTAGTAACTAAATTGAAAATTAAATGGCAAATGATGGGATTCGGAGGAATGACAACAGAAAGGGTTTTAAAACTGTACAGTTCTCGGCTTATTCTAAAGAAATTGACGTCATAATGAAAAAAATATCATTCTTGGAAAAAAACATTACCCAACAACTAGATACTCTTCCTCATTTTCCAAAAACCTTACCACCAAATCACAAAGATTGTGTAAGTAGAAAGCACAGGGCCAGGCGAGGTTGGAGTAGTCAGCTGAAAAACTTGCTAGGCATTTACTCCAAAGAGGAAATTTTTACTCTGGATAATTTAGCTGCAACACTGCATGATCAAGTTTTAAAGTTACAAGCTACACTTTTTCCCAATGCCATACTGAAACAGGTTCATCTCGACAATGCCAACATAGAAAACAAGAGAATTCTGAAGGAAATTACATATAAATACCTTTCCAACGAAAACTGTAAAGAGGAGAACAAATTCGGAACATTCATCGTAAAGAGAATTTTTTTTGGTGACTTATCACTCGGGGTTTCCGTGTTAATCAACCGTATTGCTTTCGAATCGGCCACATCATCCATTATGGTAGTGAGAAGTTCATTTATTGAAAGTGATTTCTTTTATGAAGATTATTTGATTTTCGATTGCAGAGCGAAACGACGAAAAAAATTGAAGAGGAAAATTTTGTTTATTTCCACTACCATGAATTTCAATTACCAAACCAAAGTTTAAGCCTGTAACAAACGTTGATTCATACCAATATTTTTTCTCTTTCATTTATCTCTCTGTATATCTAAATAGCTATACTATACATCGAATAATGCTTTCAAGCAGATGCCTTAACGTGCTCCACCACTTCGTCACAAAATTGACCTAACTTAGAGGAGTCCTCACATTCCGCATAAACCCTCACCGCATCCTCCGTACCACTGGCTCTGACAAAGCTTCTTCCCATGGGATACTTGGCTACCACAAGATCTATCTTGTCCTGCAACCCCACTGGATTGAGCAATTTTCTTTCCTGGTCCGTGGTTTGGAAAATTGACCTATCAGGAACGATGCACTTAACCAGCTTGTTGGGCAAATCAGTATACTCTTCATCCCAATCCACTGGCGACATTTTCAAAATCGCCAAAGTGGCAAGGACAGCCAGCATGTCTGAAATAGCATCTCCCACGGTCTGATTAATCAATTCAGAGAAACACTTCAAAGTTCTCAAAGCCAACGTATCACCATTTAACTTGGACTTGGATAATTCAGATTTGATAGTTCGATGAAATTTTTCGCTGAATATAATCGTACCATGTCCATTTGCTTCGAAATAAATGCCAATATCGTACTGAGTGGCAGCTTCATGATGCAAGTGTTTAACACCTGTCTTAGTGCAAGACACGGGACAGTGCAACGTATTTTTTATGTAAGCGGTGGAACTGCCGTTTGCATAGGCAGTTTGCACAACACCAATCTTCAAAGAATGTTCTAGGTGTGCCAATTCTAGTTGTTTAGACAAGAACTTTGCAAACAAAGTGGAAATTTTGTCACCATCCAACAAATGAAATTTTGATCCTGAGTCGACATAGTAGAACACAACCCTGTCTGCGTCACCATCAAAGGAGCAATATAGCGAATCAAACGAGGATGGAGAAAGACCCTTGGGTAATCTCTGGTTAGTCTTCACATAATCCGCACCGCATTCAAAATTCAACAGTTCTGGAACATCGGACCTGTCGTTAATTACCTCAACTTGCTCCGCTGGCACGTCCCAATCTTCGGAGGCCAGTAGTTTTTTCAATTGTGGACCACCGATACCATTGGCTGTGTCTATGAACAATTTTGGGACAGACAGCCTCTTCTCCAGCTGATACGTGGCGAAGAGCTCGTTGAAGGCTCCTATAAAGAACGAATAGTAGTCCTGTTCTGTGGCAACTGGCGCTATGTCTCCTTCCAGTTTCCGCCTGTTGGACAAATCAGTAATGTAATGCAATTGAGGCGTAGTGACACAGCCTAGGTCCAAAACTTGCGCGTGGAAGACGCTGGCCATGGAGGAAGTCAAGCAGCGCAGCAAGTATGGACTACTTTCCCTAGAGTCTCTCCCAACCACGATGTGAGGCACGACGGTTGTATTCAAATCAATCTTTTCGTGTTCAATCAGCTTGGCCAACTCAACACGAAACTCTTCAAAATTAGTGGCAAAAGAGGCCGCATTGGCCAACTGCATGGCATATGGCTCCCATGTGGCCAAAAGCATCGATCCGTCCGGTTCCACGATCTTGACCCCGTTGTCCTGGTATGGGTTGTGCGACGCCGTGATCATCACCCCCACATACTGACCCTGAAGCTTCAGCGACCTGAGAACCGCCAGTATACCAGTACTGAACATCACCGTATCCAAATTCTTGGCCAGCGTTCTGAATCCGGCCGTACCGTAACTGAACTGCACATTCTTTGTGCGGCACGTGTCATCGTAGAGTTTGCACAATTGCTCGTAATCAACCTTCATCGTCTCTAAGCTTACTGCTGACCTTTGCCTTGGTCCTTGTACTTGTCTCGATTGCTGAAACCATTAACGGTTTTTTGTTCTTACTTAATCTTTTTTTTCCCGACGACGCAAAATGTCAGAAAAGATATAAATAGAGCAACGTTTCCTGCTACATGAAACACGCTGGCATATAGAAGAGCTTTAACGAGCGAGGCTCTCTGAACAATCTGCTAATCGTGCAAGTAAGGGTTCTCGTGACAGTTCACCGTGTATAAACAGATAAACAGATAAACAGTCAGATATGCTTAATTTTTAACTGTAGGCTGTGCCGACATGCCATTTTATGCGGCTCACTTCTAACAAAAGTGACCATGACGCACAAGCAAGCAAACAGCCAAGTAAGGAAGCAGACAGCTTCACAGCACACACACCGTTGTGTACGAAAATCCTCTGCAGAAGAGTGTATATGCCACTCATCCACACTTCCGCACCGCAGTACGTAATGCGGTATCGTGAAAGCGAAAAAAAAACTAACAGTAGATAAGACAGATAGACAGATAGAGATGGACGAGAAACAGGGGGGGAGAAAAGGGGAAAAGAGAAGGAAAGAAAGACTCATCTATCGCAGATAAGACAATCAACCCTCATGGCGCCTCCAACCACCATCCGCACTAGGGACCAAGCGCTCGCACCGTTAGCAACGCTTGACTCACAAACCAACTGCCGGCTGAAAGAGCTTGTGCAATGGGAGTGCCAATTCAAAGGAGCCGAATACGTCTGCTCGCCTTTTAAGAGGCTTTTTGAACACTGCATTGCACCCGACAAATCAGCCACTAACTACGAGGTCACGGATACATATACCAATAGTTAAAAAATTACATATACTCTATATAGCACAGTAGTGTGATAAATAAAAAATTTTGCCAAGACTTTTTTAAACTGCACCCGACAGATCAGGTCTGTGCCTACTATGCACTTATGCCCGGGGTCCCGGGAGGAGAAAAAACGAGGGCTGGGAAATGTCCGTGGACTTAAAACGCTCCGGGTTAGCAGAGTAGCAGGGCTTTCGGCTTTGGAAATTTAGGTGACTTGTTGAAAAAGCAAAATTTGGGCTCAGTAATGCCACTGCAGTGGCTTATCACGCCAGGACTGCGGGAGTGGCGGGGGCAAACACACCCGCGATAAAGAGCGCGATGAATATAAAAGGGGGCCAATGTTACTTCCCGTTATATTGGAGTTCTTCCCATACAAACTTAAGAGTCCAATTAGCTTCATCGCCAATAAAAAAACAAACTAAACCTAATTCTAACAAGCAAAGATGAAGTTAGAAAATACTCTATTTACACTCGGTGCCCTAGGGAGCATCTCTGCTGCTTTGGTCATCCCAAATCTTGAAAATGCCGCCGACCACCACGAACTGATTAACAAGGAAGATCACCACGAGAGACCCAGAAAAGTGGAATTCACTAAGGACGATGATGAGGAGCCATCTGACTCTGAAGATAAAGAACATGGAAAGTTCCATAAGAAGGGCCGCAAGGGCCAAGACAAGGAGTCTCCCGAATTCAACGGTAAACGTGCAAGGGGCTCTCATGGGAGCGCCCACGAGGGAGGAAAGGGCATGAAGCCTAAGCATGAAAGTTCCAATGATGATGATAATGATGATAAGAAGAAGAAGCCTCACCATAAGGGTGGCTGCCACGAAAATAAGGTGGAGGAGAAGAAGGTGAAAGGTAAGAAAGTCAAGGGCAAGAAGCACCACGAAAAGACGTTGGAGAAAGGGAGGCACCACAACAGGCTGGCTCCTCTCGTGTCCACTGCACAATTCAACCCAGACGCCATCTCCAAGATCATCCCCAACCGCTACATTATAGTCTTCAAGAGAGGTGCCCCTCAAGAAGAGATTGATTTCCATAAGGAAAACGTCCAGCAGGCACAACTTCAATCCGTAGAGAACTTATCTGCCGAAGACGCTTTCTTCATTTCTACTAAAGACGCTTCCTTGTCCACCTCTGAGGCTGGCGGTATCCAGGACTCATTCAACATCGATAATCTTTTCTCCGGTTACATCGGTTACTTCACCCAAGAGATTGTCGACTTGATACGTCAAAACCCATTAGTAGACTTTGTTGAAAGAGACTCTATTGTCGAGGCTACAGAATTTGACACTCAAAATAGCGCCCCATGGGGGTTGGCCCGTATTTCCCACAGAGAGCGCCTCAACCTGGGGTCCTTCAACAAGTATCTCTACGATGATGATGCCGGTCGCGGTGTCACGTCCTACGTTATTGACACGGGTGTCAACATCAACCACAAGGACTTCGAAAAGAGAGCCATTTGGGGGAAAACCATCCCACTTAACGACGAAGATCTCGACGGTAACGGCCACGGTACCCACTGTGCCGGTACTATCGCTTCCAAACACTACGGTGTCGCCAAAAATGCCAACGTTGTTGCGGTGAAAGTCTTGAGATCAAACGGGTCTGGTACCATGTCTGATGTCGTCAAAGGTGTCGAATATGCCGCAAAGGCGCACCAAAAAGAAGCCCAAGAAAAGAAAAAGGGGTTCAAAGGTTCCACAGCCAATATGTCGCTTGGTGGTGGCAAGTCCCCAGCTTTGGACTTGGCTGTTAATGCAGCCGTTGAAGCTGGTATTCACTTTGCCGTGGCTGCTGGTAACGAAAACCAAGACGCTTGTAATACCTCCCCAGCTTCTGCTGACAAGGCCATCACCGTCGGAGCTTCCACGTTAAGCGATGACAGAGCCTACTTTTCCAACTGGGGTAAGTGTGTCGACGTTTTCGCCCCAGGTTTAAACATTTTGTCCACCTACATTGGAAGTGATGACGCCACCGCCACTTTATCGGGTACCTCAATGGCTTCCCCTCACGTTGCTGGTTTGTTGACCTACTTTTTGTCTTTGCAACCAGGTTCTGATAGTGAATTTTTCGAATTGGGCCAGGACTCTTTGACTCCTCAGCAATTGAAAAAGAAGCTAATTCATTACAGTACAAAGGACATTTTGTTCGATATCCCTGAAGACACTCCAAATGTTTTAATCTACAACGGTGGTGGTCAAGATTTGTCCGCTTTCTGGAATGATACCAAAAAGTCCCATTCATCTGGTTTCAAGCAAGAATTGAACATGGATGAATTCATTGGATCAAAGACCGATTTAATCTTTGATCAAGTGAGAGATATTCTTGATAAATTGAATATTATTTAATTCTTCATTTAGAAAAATTTCAGCTGCTTTTTTTTTCTTTTTCTTTCCTTAGGCGTCTCGAGGTTACAAGTCGGAGTCCCTCTTCACTATCGTTTGTCCACTTTTTTTATATCCCCATTATTTTCAATCTGAATTTCATTTTTTTTTTTAATTCATGAAATTTATATGTCCCACGTATTACTACATATTTGCGTTTTTAATTAAATAAATAACTGTTACTTTTATTATATCTTATTTGCAGATCACTTATCTGATCAAATGTTTTCGTTTTCGTGTGTGGTGACGATGTATTAGGTACGCGAAATAAACAAAACAAACAAACAAGGCCGCAACAATAACATCATCTAAAGACTTCCTTTGTGACCCGCTTCTCAACAGCAGGTGTAGAACTTTTGGTATGGCCAGAAAGTAACGTTGAGTATAGATACAGAAGCAAGCAATTCAAAGGAAAAAGTAATAAAAATTATATAAAAGCGCAAAAAATACAACAAGAAAGAATTTGTTTGATGCCAGCGGAAAACCAAAATACGGGTCAAGATAGAAGCTCCAATAGCATCAGTAAAAATGGCAACTCTCAGGTTGGATGTCACACTGTTCCTAATGAGGAACTGAACATCACTGTAGCTGTGCGATGCAGAGGAAGGAATGAAAGGGAAATTAGTATGAAAAGCTCCGTTGTGGTAAATGTTCCAGATATTACAGGTTCTAAAGAAATTTCCATTAACACGACGGGAGATACTGGTATAACTGCTCAAATGAATGCCAAGAGATACACAGTGGACAAAGTCTTCGGTCCCGGCGCTTCTCAGGATCTAATTTTTGATGAAGTGGCGGGCCCATTATTCCAGGATTTCATTAAAGGTTACAATTGCACCGTACTGGTATATGGTATGACGTCAACAGGTAAAACATATACAATGACGGGCGACGAAAAGTTATATAATGGTGAATTGAGCGATGCAGCAGGAATTATACCGAGGGTTCTTTTGAAGTTGTTTGACACATTGGAACTACAACAGAACGATTACGTAGTAAAATGTTCGTTCATTGAACTCTACAACGAAGAATTGAAGGACCTCTTGGACAGTAATAGCAACGGCTCTAGTAATACTGGCTTTGACGGCCAATTTATGAAAAAATTGAGGATTTTTGATTCAAGCACAGCAAATAATACCACTAGCAACAGTGCTAGTAGTTCCAGGAGTAATTCTAGGAACAGTTCTCCGAGGTCATTAAATGATCTAACACCTAAAGCTGCTCTATTAAGAAAAAGGTTAAGGACAAAATCACTGCCGAATACCATCAAGCAACAGTATCAACAACAACAAGCAGTGAATTCCAGGAACAACTCTTCCTCTAACTCTGGCCCTACCACTAATAATGCTTCTAGTAACACCAACACAAATAACGGTCAAAGAAGTTCGATGGCTCCAAATGACCAAACTAATGGTATATACATCCAGAATTTGCAAGAATTTCACATAACAAATGCTATGGAGGGGCTAAACCTATTACAAAAAGGCTTAAAGCATAGGCAAGTAGCGTCCACTAAAATGAACGATTTTTCCAGTAGATCTCATACCATTTTTACAATCACTTTGTATAAGAAGCATCAGGATGAACTATTTAGAATTTCCAAAATGAATCTTGTGGATTTAGCTGGTTCAGAAAACATCAACAGATCCGGAGCATTAAATCAACGTGCCAAAGAAGCTGGTTCAATCAACCAAAGTCTATTGACGCTGGGCAGGGTCATAAACGCACTCGTAGATAAAAGCGGCCATATACCTTTCCGTGAATCGAAATTGACCCGCCTGCTTCAAGATTCCCTGGGTGGTAATACGAAAACCGCACTAATTGCTACTATATCGCCTGCAAAGGTAACTTCTGAAGAAACCTGCAGTACATTAGAGTATGCTTCGAAGGCTAAAAACATTAAGAACAAGCCGCAACTGGGTTCATTTATAATGAAGGATATTTTGGTTAAAAATATAACTATGGAATTAGCAAAGATTAAATCCGATTTACTCTCTACAAAGTCCAAAGAAGGAATATATATGAGCCAAGATCACTACAAAAATTTGAACAGTGATTTAGAAAGTTATAAAAATGAAGTTCAAGAATGTAAAAGAGAAATTGAAAGTTTGACATCGAAAAATGCATTGCTAGTAAAAGATAAATTGAAGTCAAAAGAAACTATTCAATCTCAAAATTGCCAAATAGAATCATTGAAAACTACCATAGATCATTTAAGGGCACAACTAGATAAACAGCATAAAACTGAAATTGAAATATCTGATTTTAATAACAAACTACAGAAGTTGACTGAGGTAATGCAAATGGCCCTACATGATTACAAAAAAAGAGAACTTGACCTTAATCAAAAGTTTGAAATGCATATTACTAAAGAAATTAAAAAATTGAAATCTACACTGTTTTTACAATTAAACACTATGCAACAGGAAAGTATTCTTCAAGAGACTAATATCCAACCAAATCTTGATGTGATCAAAAATGAAGTACTGACTCTTATGAGAACCATGCAAGAAAAAGCTGAACTAATGTACAAAGACTGTGTGAAGAAAATTTTAAACGAATCTCCAAAATTCTTCAATGTTGTTATTGAGAAAATCGACGTAATAAGAGTAGATTTCCAAAAATTTTATAAAAATATAGCCGAGAATCTTTCTGATATTAGCGAAGAAAATAACAACATGAAACAGTACTTAAAAAACCATTTTTTCAAGAATAACCATCAAGAATTACTGAATCGTCATGTGGATTCTACTTATGAAAATATTGAGAAGAGAACAAACGAGTTTGTTGAGAACTTTAAAAAGGTCCTAAATGACCACCTTGACGAAAATAAAAAACTAATAATGCAGAATCTGACAACTGCAACCAGCGCGGTTATTGATCAAGAAATGGATCTGTTTGAACCCAAGCGCGTTAAATGGGAAAATTCATTTGATCTGATAAATGATTGTGACTCCATGAATAACGAATTTTATAATAGCATGGCAGCGACGCTATCGCAAATCAAGAGTACTGTTGATACATCATCAAATTCGATGAATGAGTCTATTTCAGTCATGAAAGGACAAGTGGAAGAATCGGAGAACGCTATATCCCTTTTGAAGAACAATACCAAATTTAATGATCAATTTGAGCAGCTTATTAACAAGCATAACATGTTGAAAGATAACATTAAAAATTCGATAACATCAACACACTCTCATATAACTAATGTGGATGATATCTATAATACGATTGAAAACATAATGAAAAACTATGGTAACAAGGAAAACGCTACCAAAGACGAAATGATCGAGAACATATTGAAGGAAATACCAAATTTAAGTAAGAAAATGCCGTTAAGGTTATCAAACATAAATAGCAATTCAGTGCAAAGTGTAATATCGCCCAAAAAGCATGCAATTGAAGATGAAAACAAATCCAGTGAAAATGTGGACAATGAGGGCTCAAGAAAAATGTTAAAGATTGAATAGTTGATATTGCCTTTCAGTCGAATATATATTCAAACTAGTGGTTAATAAAAACAAAGTATGTAAAGAATACTCAGTTATTCATTAGAAGGCAAGACAGAAGAGAAGGGTGTGAAATCACCTCTACCAAACACACCAAGAGATGAACCTAAATCAAATTTTCACAGAGCTAACTATATAAACGTTTGGATTCGTGTGTACTATCTTTATTTACGGAAATAAGTTGTAATATTAAAAAAAAAAAAACATTTTGATGGACAATGAATTTCTCTAATTTTAACTCAGCTATTTATTACCTTAAATTCTCCTAATTCGTTTAGGTAGCTTTCGACTTCTAATTTAGGCTTGCTCAGTAAAACGCAAATTTTATCAAATGTTTCGGCATTCCTAATAGACTCTTCAAGAATACCTTCTTCTTCGTCGCTGAGTTTCGGCATAGTACTTTTGCCTGTTGCCAACGAACTTACCCTTTGCATTTCAAAGGAAACCTTTGATGGTCTTTCTGGTTTCAAGTTGCCGGATTGTGCCGTATTTCTAGACCCTGTGGCTGAAAGCAAATGATTGTGATTTCTTTTTTCAAGTAACTTATCATTATTCACTAAATCTTTTGTTATTATTGGTGTCATTTCTTTTGGTTCACGTGAACCTGCATTTATCATTACAGGAAAAGAGTAGCACCTGTAAATGATACGTTTTTCCAGGCCAAACGTTATGAACCTTCTTATATCAATGTTATTTTCTTTTAAAATCATATATTTCGACTCATACCATGTTTTCAGCGTTTGACCTTGTGAAAGTGACCTATAAAGGTCAAATAGGCATGATCTTGTTGGTAGAAATCGGTTACGATTGTTGATGACATGAATATTTGAACTCGAGCAGGAGGTTTGTGATTGCCTCCAGTCTTTATAAATTGATGAAAAAGAGGAATTTAAGGAGGAGTTTTGAGAAACTCTCCTGGTAGAACTAAAAGATGTAGTTCTAGAATCCGGGTTTGACGGTATGCTAGATGATTTGGATTTTCTTCGTACAGAAAATGATGGTGAGTCTTGGTCACCTGAACCCAGACTTTTGTTTAAGGGCAAGTTCGATATTTTAGACACTTCTGGGAACGTAACATAAGATTGACAGTCACTAGCCATTAGTGGATCAGTCAAAAAATTCCTAATTAATGAAGAAGGAGCGTATATGTTAGAAAATTGGAAAATATCTGATAATGTAACACACTTATAGTATATTAAGTGACGTATGCACTCTATCACTAGGCCAGGATCACTGTTGCTTAGTTTAGAAATTTTGGCAATGCTGTTTAAGCCATCAATGTAAGGGACTATACTCATCATGGTTGGATCCCAGTTGACATCAATAATCTTCTTCAAATTTACAGACGACAGGGGCACATCTTCTAATGAGACACAAGTTGTCGGTGGTCTCAACAGCGGAAAAATCTTTATGTCTACTGCATTTCCCTCATCAATTGGTATGAGGCATTCGGAATAGTTATTCAGGTCTTGGAAAATTCTCATCAATAAATCTTGTATGGAAAATGCGGATTGCGGAAGGCCCAAATCCTTGATAAGGTCACTGTATCTGCTGCTTCTCATATCCTTTGTATCCTTTTCGGATGTAGGATGAGTTGGTGTGGTGTTACTACTAGGATTTGGCGTGGATGAAGGACCTGCAGTGGAGGGTGTTGTTGTGGAGTTTTCCAACACCTTCAAATCAAAGAAAACTGGATCTCTTTCCGATTTGGATAGCAATTGATTTTGTTCTTCAAGAACTTTGAACATTTTGCCCAGCCTAGTAATAGCTGGTTCGTAGGGAGACGTCTCACAATCATATGGGAATACAAATACAAAATTAAAACTAAAAAAATTCCTAGCATATATTGGAGAATTGATTGTCACAGGATAGCATACAATCCTATATGTACCATACTTAAAAGTGATCAACTTGTGGCATAATATAGGCTTCGGTATGATGTAGTTTTTAAATGTGTTGAAATTAATACCATGATTTTTCAAATTATTTGGCGGAAACTCATATTTAATCTTAGAACCTTCTGTAGGATGGAACACGGAGTAAAATATTGTGTGTATGGGCACAAACCCTTGGAAATAGCTTAGCATTTGCCGTTGGCCTGATGATCTGACCATTCCCTTTAGTAGAGAAAGAAAGTCGCTTCAAGCTAACCCAGTTTTCTTTTTTTTTTATCACTTATCAGTCCTATTCGGAGATACAGGCAACAAGTGATAGAGGGCCCATTATGAATACGCACCTCTATGTATTTCCGAGATACGATTACTCCAGTTCCTCTTACAAGAAATGCATAAAAATAGTTACAATTAATTAGAACAAGAACTTATTTAGAACACGTTCACACTGAGTAAGAACTCTTGTCCCTTATTAGCCTTGATAGTGCTGAAAAAAAGAAAAAAAACAAAAAAAAGAAATAAAATAACGGCAAACAGCAAAGGCCACAGATCTGTATTCATGCTACTTCTGCAATATCAATCACTTACTGGCAAGTGCGTATAAATTAAACCTATTTCTTTATCATCATATTTACTTATATCTTTAACAGATTCCAAACCCTAAAGTGTCCGAATTTTCAATAGGGCGAACTTGAAGAATAACCAAGGTCAATAATATATCTTTTAGTATAACCCTGAAATTTGCCCTATAGAAATCTAGGGTTTCTGTGTGGTTTCCGGGTGAGTCATACGGCTTTTTTGAATTTCTTTTTTTGCAGTTTTCTCTATCAATGAAAATTTCGAGGAAGACGATAAGGTTAAGATAAGTAGATAAGAGAATGATACGAGATAAAGCACAAATTAGCAGAAAGAAGAGTGGTTGCGAACAGAGTAAACCGAATCAGGGAATCCCTTTTTGCAAAAACATCAATTATCCTTTTCTTTTTTTTTACGTATATATCTGGAACAGAAATATATAAGTTACTATTATACTTATAGTTGGATCCAGTTTTCAATCTGTCGTCAATCGAAAGTTTATTTCAGAGTTCTTCAGACTTCTTAACTCCTGTAAAAACAAAAAAAAAAAAAGGCATAGCAATGACAAATTCAAAAGAAGACGCCGACATAGAGGAGAAGCATATGTACAATGAGCCGGTCACAACCCTCTTTCACGACGTTGAAGCTTCACAAACACACCACAGACGTGGGTCAATACCATTAAAAGATGAGAAAAGTAAAGAATTGTATCCATTGCGCTCTTTCCCGACGAGAGTAAATGGCGAGGATACGTTCTCTATGGAGGATGGCATAGGTGATGAAGATGAAGGAGAAGTACAGAACGCTGAAGTGAAGAGAGAGCTTAAGCAAAGACATATTGGTATGATTGCCCTTGGTGGTACTATTGGTACAGGTCTTTTCATTGGTTTATCCACACCTCTGACCAACGCCGGCCCAGTGGGCGCTCTTATATCATATTTATTTATGGGTTCTTTGGCATATTCTGTCACGCAGTCCTTGGGTGAAATGGCTACATTCATCCCTGTTACATCCTCTTTCACAGTGTTCTCACAAAGATTCCTTTCTCCAGCATTTGGTGCGGCCAATGGTTACATGTATTGGTTTTCTTGGGCAATCACTTTTGCCCTGGAACTTAGTGTAGTTGGCCAAGTCATTCAATTTTGGACGTACAAAGTTCCACTGGCGGCATGGATTAGTATTTTTTGGGTAATTATCACAATAATGAACTTGTTCCCTGTCAAATATTACGGTGAATTCGAGTTCTGGGTCGCTTCCATCAAAGTTTTAGCCATTATCGGGTTTCTAATATACTGTTTTTGTATGGTTTGTGGTGCTGGGGTTACCGGCCCAGTTGGATTCCGTTATTGGAGAAACCCAGGTGCCTGGGGTCCAGGTATAATATCTAAGGATAAAAACGAAGGGAGGTTCTTAGGTTGGGTTTCCTCTTTGATTAACGCTGCCTTCACATTTCAAGGTACTGAACTAGTTGGTATCACTGCTGGTGAAGCTGCAAACCCCAGAAAATCCGTTCCAAGAGCCATCAAAAAAGTTGTTTTCCGTATCTTAACCTTCTACATTGGCTCTCTATTATTCATTGGACTTTTAGTTCCATACAATGACCCTAAACTAACACAATCTACTTCCTACGTTTCTACTTCTCCCTTTATTATTGCTATTGAGAACTCTGGTACAAAGGTTTTGCCACATATCTTCAACGCTGTTATCTTAACAACCATTATTTCTGCCGCAAATTCAAATATTTACGTTGGTTCCCGTATTTTATTTGGTCTATCAAAGAACAAGTTGGCTCCTAAATTCCTGTCAAGGACCACCAAAGGTGGTGTTCCATACATTGCAGTTTTCGTTACTGCTGCATTTGGCGCTTTGGCTTACATGGAGACATCTACTGGTGGTGACAAAGTTTTCGAATGGCTATTAAATATCACTGGTGTTGCAGGCTTTTTTGCATGGTTATTTATCTCAATCTCGCACATCAGATTTATGCAAGCTTTGAAATACCGTGGCATCTCTCGTGACGAGTTACCATTTAAAGCTAAATTAATGCCCGGCTTGGCTTATTATGCGGCCACATTTATGACGATCATTATCATTATTCAAGGTTTCACGGCTTTTGCACCAAAATTCAATGGTGTTAGCTTTGCTGCCGCCTATATCTCTGTTTTCCTGTTCTTAGCTGTTTGGATCTTATTTCAATGCATATTCAGATGCAGATTTATTTGGAAGATTGGAGATGTCGACATCGATTCCGATAGAAGAGACATTGAGGCAATTGTATGGGAAGATCATGAACCAAAGACTTTTTGGGACAAATTTTGGAATGTTGTAGCATAGATATGACGTTTTATTACCTTTGATCACATTCCCACGCCATTTCGCATTCTCACCCTCATAAGTCATACACCGAAAAGAAAGTTTAAGGGATCAATGAGCTTACTATAATCTCAGTATATTTATTTTTATCGATGATTCACCACAACAATCTTGCTCCCGAAAAGAAAGCAGACGGAGTAGAAGCATTTGAAACTCCTTCAGACCTTCAAGTATATATATATATATATATATATATATGTATATGTGTACATTTTCACGCTAATACTAATGTATAATTAGAAGATAATTTTTACTCATTTTTCGTTATCTTCACGTCACCCGAACCTAGAACCAAATGTCATTTTCACGATATGTAAATAGTGAAATAGGCAAAAACGCCAAAAAGTAGTAAGCGCAACATACACTAAACCATTAAAGAATATCTTGACCAGAATTTAACAGATATACATGTTCCGATAATGTCTGAGTTAGGTGAGTATTCTAAATTAGAAAACAAAGAGCTTAGAACGGAGTTTGAATTGACAAATTTTCCTTTTCCAGGCACAACTGATAACGACTCCGATGACGGAAGCCAAGGGCAGAACTCTTTGAATATCATTACTCCGGACATGGATGATACTCTGGTTAATGATGTACTTCGAGAAAACGATAAAAAGTCTAGTATGAGAATGGCTTTTATGAATCTAGCAAACTCTATTCTTGGTGCCGGAATAATTACTCAGCCGTTCGCGATCAAAAATGCTGGTATATTAGGCGGGCTATTATCATACGTAGCCCTCGGATTTATAGTTGATTGGACGTTAAGACTTATTGTCATTAACTTGACTCTTGCTGGCAAGAGAACATACCAGGGTACGGTCGAACATGTAATGGGTAAAAAAGGGAAATTGCTGATTCTATTTACAAACGGGTTATTTGCATTTGGTGGATGTATTGGTTATTGCATAATTATTGGGGATACGATACCCCACGTACTCAGAGCTATATTCAGCCAGAACGATGGTAATGTACATTTTTGGCTCAGGCGAAATGTTATAATTGTAATGGTCACTACTTTCATTTCCTTTCCGTTATCAATGAAGAGAAACATAGAGGCACTATCAAAGGCATCTTTCTTGGCCGTTATAAGTATGATTATAATTGTACTGACAGTGGTAATTAGAGGACCTATGCTGCCCTATGATTGGAAAGGTCATTCTCTGAAGTTATCTGATTTTTTCATGAAAGCTACTATATTCAGAAGTCTCTCTGTCATTTCCTTTGCGTTGGTTTGTCATCATAATACTAGTTTTATTTTCTTTTCCATGAGGAATAGAAGTGTGGCAAAATTTACCAGGTTAACGCATATCAGTATCATTATCTCAGTAATATGCTGTGCACTAATGGGATATTCGGGATTTGCAGTTTTCAAAGAAAAAACAAAAGGCAATGTTTTAAACAGTTTCCCAGGAACAGACACTGCTATCAACATAGCCAGACTCTGTTTCGGATTTAACATGCTAACCACATTCCCCATGGAAATTTTTGTTTTGAGAGATGTTGTCGGTAACTTGTTACATGAATGCAACCTTATTAAAAATTATGACGAACACACTCAATTATCAGGTAAACAGCACGTCGTTATAACTTCTTCACTAGTCTTCGTCACCATGGGTATATCATTAACTACATGTAATTTAGGAGCATTATTTGAACTGATTGGGGCCACTACGGCATCGACTATGGCTTACATTTTACCGCCATACACAAATTTGTTGTTAACTAGTAAGAAGAAGAGTTGGAAGGAAAAGCTTCCTTTCTATCTTTGTATATGCTTTGGTTTCATGATTATGATAATCAGCAGCACCCAAACTATTATTGATGCAGTTAATGGTTCTGATGGACAGCACTGCCAAATATAGGGTATTTTTTCTTTCTGCTGGGTTTTAAAAAACTAGTTTAGTTACCTCATTGGAACTCAAATATTTATCCACTTTGGATAGTATATACGTCAAATTCTTTTGGTATTTTATCGCCGAGAAGTCGGTAGAGCCAGCATCAGATGCAAAGCCATGCAAAGACTGATATAAAGACTGTTATACCAAATGTTATGATATGTTCTTGACTATGTAGTAGCTATATGTGCATGTATGAAATTATTTGGGTGAGATAATATTAATCTTTCCTATCTTTACTGCTTGTAAAGTGCGTAAAGAATTTATTTTTCAAAAAACTTTCTTCCTTTTCCTCAATTTCAAAGGTGTTTTTACTTTCCAAATGATCATTGCCTTCAAGAGCAATAGAATCTGTTAGTTTATGATTTCTCAACATGAATGCGCAACCTAACAAAGGAAAGCAGAATACCAAACCTATGATACATAAAATCTTTTGAACATAGCGGTAAGACATGACTAAAGCTATTCTCTCTGGTGTTCCCCAGGTATAAGTTCTAATGAATGTAAATGGAGAACCGTACGCTTGTGCAGCTAAGGTTGGATCGGAAATTCTTTTTGAAATTTCTTTGGGTAGGATATTAGTCCAGACAGCTCCGCTAACAGAACTACCAAATGCAGAACCAATATTATAAGTGGCAAGGTATAATGAGGTTACTACCGCCATTCTTGCATGAGTTTTAGCGGATGCTTGAATGGAAGCTTGAGTCACATAGGTAAATGAACCTGCACCGAAACCTAATAGACACAAAGAGCCAATGATACCGGAATGAGCACCAGAGTCACCACGGTAATGGACCAGCAAACCAAATGAGACGATCCAACAAGAAATGCCAAATATAATAAAAGGCTTAGTCCTTCTAACTTTAATCAGTATGAACCCGAGGATTGTACCAACGATAACAGAAACAAATGAATACAAGGAGGTAATTCTTGTAGCGGACTTTATGGATTCATGAACTGCAACGACTAGTACAGTATACATGTAATCACCTTGCATATACCAGTTAAAATTGATAAAGAATGCGATGAGTAGAGCGAAAAAGATACCTCTATCTTGAATCAAGTCCCACGGTGTCAATGGATGTCTCGAGTACTTTATTTCCCATAGCATGTATAGTGGTAACACTACAACCCAACCAATAACTTCAGGGACAATAATATGCGCAGTTTTCCATTCCTCTTTCAAACCACCCGCTAAGGTGAATGGAACCAATACACACCCGAAAAATACAGTAATTAATAACATTCCAATGATATCCAATTTCCAAAATGCGATGTCTATACAAAAGGACTTCCACTTCAATTTGTTTAGCGCTTCGAACTCGGGCTTCAATCTGTCTTTAGCATGCTTTCTTGCTAAATACCTCATGTGCAACATACAAATTCCAAGCGGAATACAAGCTAGCGGCAGTATAAAAGCCCACATACCAATACCCCATTTCCAATTAGCACCTATGGCACTTGTTACGTTCCCGCTAATCCAGGTGTTGATGATAAATGGTAAAGCTGGAATGAATAAGGCTAACAACCTCCAGTTCAAGTTGGAAAAGTCAGAAGCAATAACTTCCAAAATTAGAATAATACCGGTAAGACCCAGTTGGTAAAAACAACCACCAACTGCAAATCTTGTAATATTCACCGCTTGCGACTCAATGATGGTCCCCATGCTATAAAAAATGATACTGACAATCATAATGGAAAATCTGCCGAAGATATCTGATAATCTGGCAAAGAAGATCTGGCCTACAGCCGCAATAACCGTCTTAATACAGTTGACGGTCGAAAGCAGCGAGTGCTGGGAGTACGACGAAGTCGCGTACGCCTGGAAAGTGTAACGGATATTACCATCTAGTCCGTAAGCATAGGCAATGAGGAAAAGTGAGAAGAATAATGCGACACGGTAGATCGGGCGGTTGTACATTTCTGCGTAAATCTCGATGTTATGCACACCTGGATCTATCAATTCAATGTAAGAAGGTGCTGGAGAAGATGTGGTTAGCGTTGGCTTGACATCGACCTTGGCTCCTACTTCCTTTTCCAGCATCTCGGGAACGACAACCTCTTCAAATTCCTCGGGGAGGGTATGATTAGCAATACCAGGGTCCATTATGGAAAAATTTTCGTACTTGGTCTTTAACAGTTCTTTTACAAAGCACTACAATGTTCTAGCCTCATCGGTGATGGACGGTGTCCATTGCTTATATAGTATCTGCAAATCATCGCATCACAAAAGTAAATTAAAGGATCACGGATGAGCACTACTAATTATGGCAAAAGACGAACCAGATTGCACCCTCAAATGTGTTCTTTACGGCACATTGTAAACGATGAACTTCGGGGTCTTCCCAGCAGATAAGTTTCTTAAAATGCACCTGGATTAAGCTGCAAGTCATTCTGTGCCTGCGCCGTACGGCGCTTGCGATTAAATCGGAGAACAAACTATGAAAAGCCAATAAGAAACTATTTCACTGGGAAAAAGTGGGAAAAAAGCCTCGCAAGTGAGTCTATAGAAGCTAGAGTTATCTCTATACACAGTAGTCTACATTACACAGCGGTTTCAGTATCCGTTTCTCTTGTAAAGAACCTTATCTGTCTTGTAAGCCACTTTGGTGTACAGCAACTGTGCGCGGTGATTGTAATGGTCCGTAACCCAGTACACTGCAGGCGTACCGAGCTCATCGGCACGGCTGTATACAAATTCTATGAGCTTTCTACCTACACCTTTGACTCTTGCGCGTTCAGTGACATATAAGTCATTCATGTAGACAACTTCTTCGACATGCCACGACGTCAAATGGTTCAGGTAGTGTGCAAAGCCAATTGCATCGCCGGTCTCGGTGTCAAAGGCTAGAGCACCCCATAGTTTGACCGTAGGGTCTATAAACCTTGCGAAGGTAGTGGTGGCTACTTCCGGAGGCATAACCGTTTTTTGGAAACCCTGATACTCCTTCCACAGTTTGTTCCAGGCTTCCTCATCTTTTGGCTCGATGGCCTTCACCACAATTCGATCGTTAACCATTTTTTCCGGTTCTTCGTTTGACATGCCTACGTTCTTCGTGCTTGCAAAAGGTGGAGATGAGTCTGGAGTCTTTTTCATTAGTCTGCACTCATCTATTTTATATGCCCGTTTTCCGCTTTTAAATATCTTGTCGCAACACTCTCCAGTATATTGTTCGCGAAGGTTTCCGCCTGATAACGATTTAATAACCGGATTGGGAAATATACGATGCGGTCAATTGGTGAAAAAGGCCTTACGCAGAGTATGCAATGTACCGCCTGATCATCAGCTGATCGCTTCAGTGCGATCGATTGGATATGCTAGAGTAGCATTCGTGTTTTGTACGTGTACGCCTGAATGTCGGGATAATTTGCAGAGTGTGACAAGAACTTCAGGCCATCAAACAACAATTAGTCAACCATGCACAGATATACAGTCAACACCGAAGTGCTAGACCATTTTTGTCTCTGCTGTTATGCAAACGGGAACTATAACTTTCTGCTGGACGTTCCATTTCCCCATCCCCTTACAACGCATAGTAAACCAAAAGCAGCCACCGCCTCAATCCTACGTTTAATACAAAAGTGAAGAACTACAATGGTTTAATTCTACTAGACGGCATGCTAACCTGAAAAACTCAAGCATTTTTATCTTTTCAGTCGGTCGTAGCTCTCCAACGGTTGTTTTTTCACAGTATATACTTTTTCATATTATCAGGCGAAAGATACGAGAAAGCCAAAATCAGGCACATTGAAAGGATAAAGCCAAAATCAGGTATACTGAAAGGATGAAAATTTTGGCACTAGCCGTCGCCTTTCAAGGCTTGGCATTGGTATGCTGTACGGATACAATAGACAATTATAACAATTTTACGCATAATACATCGACATTGTACCGCATAGCGGATTATGATAAGAGATTTTGGAGCGTAAAACTACCACCAGTGAATTGGACTACTTGCGGTAATGAAGATCATCCATGGATTACTATCCACTACGACGAGATTGATAAACTCGTTGACGATAAACTGGCAAGTTGGGACAAAGGACCTGTTCCCGATCGTGAAGAATTTAGGAACTCTATCCTTAGACAAGCGAGATGCGACCGCCCACATTACTAGCCATCAATTCTTAATCATTGTAAGCAAGAACTGTCCACTCTAACATTTAGTAGGCTCTCAAACATATGTTAACAAAGCACCACTAATTGCACTTCTGATTTAATTGAAGAAAACGGCGTTAAGTGTTTCAAAAATATCAGGTCAGTTAAGAGAAAAAAAAGAAAAATGGGCCGGCAGTCCTTATTTATTTACTTCCAATTTGAATAACTATATAATTTTAATTAGATCAATTCTCTCCTTTTTTTTTTTCAAGTTACAGTACTGAAGTGGTGGAAAGAACTTCTGGGTGTGAGTCCTGCAAATGTCATAATACTATTACAATTTGCTCTTAATTATACTCCAAGAGATTTAAAGCGCAAGATGAAAATGCTCAAGATCAATGTTTTTCAACCTGAGCAGATGAACTAAGACTCGCTGCTACGTTGTCAGGTATTATTTCTCCTTCTTTTTTCCTATTTACCTGCAACGTTTGGGAAGAAAACGAATAATTTCAAACCACAGCCAAAAGGATAAAGTTCTACGTAAGTAAAAGTGGTTATTCACTACAATTTTAACCACGGAGCGACCATTTTATCAGCGGCTTTCCTGCGCCGTTAATATCTTCGAACAACTGGAGGGATGTCAAACAATCACACTCTCACATACCTTAATCAAAACTTCGATTCAATATTGGCATCTGCTTCACTGCAGTGTCGGAAATCTATATTAGGATGTAATAATTCTTATGCTGTGAAAGATCAAGTTTTGTAAGGACATATCATGCCAGATACTAGAAGTTATTTCCCCTTTCATGACTGTGACAAGCCCCATGCGAAGATTATTTCAAGATGTAATGCCTTAGGCCAGTATGCGTGGCCTCAAGTGAAATATTCTGCAAAAGCACTATCCTCAACAGAGTATAATTGAAACACTGTAAATCATCCATAAATGCAATATACAAAGTAAATTTTACAGTGTCAACCTTCAAACTTAAACTAACATGTTTAAGGCAGCAACCCAACAAAAGATAGGACCTTGACGCTGGTATCTAGTAAGCAAAATTGAAATCGCCGAAGTAGCGATAATTATAATGATTTCAACCAGAGCAAAGCTCCTTCCGCAATTTAGAAATGAGATTTACCCTTCCTGATAATAACATTGCCACCCTATATAGGATGACGGTCTTTCCGGCTTCTATAATTGATTTGATATGTTCATAAGGTCCTTTGTAAGAGAAATTTTTGTATGTGGTTTTACCCTTCCATGTGGGTCAATAGACTAAATAAACCAATTTTGTAAGCGCCAAGAGTTGGCTATTAATACATATTATCATTGACCTATAGTTTTCAAGGCTGCAGCTGCTGAGAATTACTGTAGTTGAAAAAAAACATGAGAGGGAAAGGACTCAGACACCGTTATTGCTAATCACCGATCATGCTGCAATTTGCTATTTCACAAAATGTCTATAATCTGAAGTGCTGAGAAACCCGGACATTTTAACCCGAATTCTATAATTTTTAGAATGGAACAAAATAGTAATGGTACGAGCTCTGGTTGTCGTGTCCTTCTATGGCACCCTTTTACCAATTTAATAATGTCTAGGATTTATCGCTGTACTGCCAAATGCTTCACAACGAAGGGGGAAAGTGTTGCAAAAGCACCTTCCTTACTAAAGGCAGTTTGAAATACATCCAATAAAAAGTAACCTGTGCCTTCAGAGAAACATACTATTGACAATCATTTGTCGTGTTCCTTTCCTGAACATAAGCCTGAAAACAACAATTTTTTTTGTCTGTAGGACTACATTTTAGAGTTTCAGTTGATGTCTGCTTGTTGCGATGGCTAGCCAATCACCTAATCGTTGTCGACATCGTTTATTGAACTATGCAGACAGTTAGTTTAATTTAACTTCAAGGGGCGCGCACCGGAGTTAAAACTAAAAAATATTAAATGAGAAATGTGGGGGTGGGGTATGCGTTTCATGTGCGTGGGGAAAGTATAATCATCAGTTCAGGAACCAAGGAACAAAGGCACCACGCGGCGTGGGATGCTTTCTTGTGCGGTGGGTTGTAGGTAGGCAAGATGGTGAGGTTGAATCCGCCCTAGCCCGGCATGACGTAGATATTCGAGGATAATATTAGATAATAATATCCTTTAACTCCTGGTTTACGAATATTCAGAACCCAATGAAAAGACAGTACTCTCTAGGGTTGATTCCCCTGGATATATGCGCAAATGAACATAGTGTTTGTCGAAATTTATCGTTCAAGGGTGTGAGGTCGTATCTTCCAGCAAGTAATTGCAACTAAAAAGTCATATAAAAGAGGCAGATGAAACAGAGTTGTTTGAGGTAAAACTTCTATTCCTACTTTGCACGTAAGGCATAACAATCAAAAAAAGAAAAAAGAAACAAAAGTTAAACCAAAAAAAAAAAAAATGTCTAGTGCGCAATCCTCTATTGATAGCGATGGAGATATTCGAGATGCTGATATTCATGTCGCACCACCCGTGGAAAAAGAGTGGTCAGATGGATTTGATGACAACGAAGTCA